>Ga0233425_10000019_pt1 | contig 424870 bp, 384 predicted proteins | sample Watercolumn_Towu_2_FD_181712 | JGI IMG/M metagenome (GOLD analysis project Ga0233425, IMG submission 181712) | Freshwater microbial communities from Lake Towuti, South Sulawesi, Indonesia - Watercolumn_Towuti2014_140_MG | ecosystem: Environmental > Aquatic > Freshwater > Lake | place... | reverse complement strand
GGTCCTGGGGGCATGCCCCCAGGACCATTGCCATCCCATCAATCAACCATCATGAAGGAACCGGACTCTACCTCTGACTGGTAACAATCAGGGGAGCACGTCAGTCCGGATGTGATTGCGTTAAAATCCTACTTTCTGCGGCTTTCAAGAAATCAAACGATTTCTCTCTCGTTCGGTTCTTCGGTGATCCAAAAAAGACCGGGGCGGAACAGCGATTTTAATTCAGCGCGCCGCCGTGAGAAGTAGTCGAAGTCATCGACGACATCGGATAGCTTGTCGGTAACCCGAATGATGGTCACGTCGTCAATCTCGTCAACCGGGAAACCTCCCGCCCTGATCCGCGCTGCATCGAAATCCGTGGCGTGGTCTGCGCCAAAGGCCATCGCCCAACCGATGTTGGGGAGACCCGGCTTAGCAGGCCCGCCGAACGAACCCGTTTCGAACCATGATTCTTCTTCCGTTTGCGACCCCCGCCTTTCCCTATCAGTGAACACATGGAGCATTCCAATACTGGGATGAGATAGCTTTACCCAAGCATCAAATAGGCGATTGAAATTCACGTCTTTGGCCCATCGGCATTCAAACCAAATCTTTCCGGGATGTTTGTGATGCCGCAAGTCGGTAATACCGTGATTGACCCTGCCGCGGCTGGCCAATGCAGATTTCCGTATCCAGAAGGGACCGTCAAAACTATCTGGCCGCCACTGGCCATCCACGGTGGTCTTGACCGGTATGGCCCACCAATTGGCAAGGAAATCGTCGATTCCGAGAAATGGGTCGTTGTAGCTTTCAGTTATCGAAAGCTTTTCGGGGACAAGGCGCGGGTCCTCGTCACACAGGCTTTGAACAAATGACCGTCCAAACTCCTCTGCCTCTGTTTCGGCAGTGGCCCTAATTGAGATCAGAATTGATGGTTTGGGCACCGTAACGTCACCTCTTCCACGGGGTCAATATGTCAGTCACCGGATCATAGCGGTAGACACCGCCGCCTACTGCCTGATTAACTTCGCGAATTTGATCTAGCAATGGCTTGGAAATTGTCTTGTTTCCCGGACTAACGACGAGATTATAAGGTTGCCCTGTCGCCAAGGCCTCCGCCAACTGTGCCCTCAACTGCGGCGAGCTCGAAAGATTAGCGACATCCTTGAATTCCACAAGGCCAACGGGCCTTCCGGCTGAGTCAGGGATTGTTGTAACACCATTCCGTGTAACAGCAGTCGTATTCTTTCCCAGCCCAACATGACGCAAAATTCCATCAATGCCTGCCCGTTCAAAAGCGCGGCCCTTCGCTGCATTAGCTGCCAGTCGCTCTGCCGCTGTCGCTTCTGCGGCTCCTCCCAAGCGCCTGGCTTCACCGAAGGCATCGAGCACCTCGTCGCCATGCTTGAGGGCCTGTTTACCGACATCGCCGACGATGGGTACGAACCCGATGCCGGCTAGCGCAAGGTCGCCCCATGCGCCCTTCTCGCCGCGATAGATGCCGTAGACCGCCGATGCCGTGTCACGGAAGTCGCCATAGGCGAACACGCTGCTTGCAAAGTTGCCGATCTCGGCCGAGATCGAACCGTCCGACAGACGGTCACCGCCCGCAAAGCCCGCAGCGAAGCTTTCCCCTGCCGACTTGATATCCGACCAAAAGCCGCCGCCCGACGATGCTAGCGTGCTCGCATCGGCAACCGTGACGATCGGGCCATCGTTGCCGCCAGCCACCATGACCGGTTTCGTGGAGAGGAACGACTTCCGGGGTGTTGAGGCGGTGACGATGATATCAGCCGCAGCAACAGGAACGGCTGCCGCCCCTCCCGTCATATATCGGTCATAGCGGCCCCGGCGTATCTCGGCGAGGAAAGCCTCGTTCGCCTCGACAGAGCGAGGATCGCCCCTGTCGATGGCTCGAGTGATCTGCACCTTTACAGCAGCGATCCATTTGCTTTTCGGAGTGCCGACGAGAGCCGTTATCGTTATGCCGATTTCTTGCTCGGCATCCTGCTTTGTGTAGGTGCCGTTGACCATTTTCGTGTGCCCGACACGCGGATCGAGGTCGAAACTATATTTGCCGTCGGGCTGACGGATAAAGGCGACCCTTGCCCCGCCCAGGAACTGCACATGCCCACTGATCGAGATCGCGGCCGCTTCACCTAGCGTGTCTGCTCCGTCGGTCTTCATCTTGGGATCGCCCTTGGGGGCATTGACGGTCTTGCCGGCTTCTTTGCGTTCTACCGCAGCACCGCTTCCGACCGCGCTGACGAACGCCTCGCCGATGAACTGGCCGATGGCGCTCGGCAGGGTGCGTTCGAGGCTGTCGCCGAACCCGTCGCCCGTCAGCGCGCTGCGCGTCGCGGCGCTGGAGATGGCCGAGGCGGTCATCGCACCGGCGCGCGCCGCGAGCGAGCTTGCGCCGGCTGTCGCCAGAGCACCGCCGATTTCCGCACCGATGCCGGCTCCGAGGCCCGCCGCCGCAACGCCCGCGAAGTCGAACTTCGATTGGAGGCCGATCGCCACGCCGATGCCTTGCGACGCCGCGTTGGCGGCCGCGCCGATCGCCACTCGCTGGAGGAAGTTGACGTCGCCTCCACCGCCGATCCCAGCAGTGATCGCCGCGACCGCGACGCCCTTGAGACTGAACTTGTCCTGGATGCCGGTCGCGACGCCGACGCCTTGGCTTACAGCGCTACCGATCGCACCGTTGATCATGGCTCCGACAACCGTGCCGCTACCTGGCAGGATCGCGGTCACCGCGATGGCGATCGCCGCGACCAATATCTGTCCGAACACACCGCACTTGGGTTTCTTGGGCGGCTTCGGCGTGGTGGGGCTGAGGTCGCCGAGGGCGTCGGTGGGGTCGTAGGGTTTGAAGGTGCTCGCGCTGTGGCTGCTCCGGGTGACGCCGGTGGGGAGGGTGAGCGTCTGGCCCTCGATCAGCGCGGCGTTGCCGCTCATGCCGTTGGCGGCGGCGAGCTTGTACCAGAGGTTGGCGTCGCCCCACAGCGCCTGCGCGATGCTGGCGAGCGTGTCGCCGGTGCGCACCGTATAGGTGCCGCCCGCTGCACCCTGATAGCCGCTGTTATAGGGATCGTAGGAAAGGCCGAAGTCAGCGTAGGCGGCAGCGCCGGTCTTGGTGCCGTTGTGGAACAACCCGGCGGTCGTCGCGCTCGTCGCCGGACGCACTCCGGCGCGGTCCGCGATCGATGCGGTATAGGAGAGATCGGCGGTGCCGTTGTTCCCCGTCAATCCGACCTGACGCCCGCCGAATCGGTAATAGACCTCGTGCGGCGCCCCTTCGGTCGGCGCGCCGGTGCGCGTCTCGTCGCGGCGGATGATCTGCCCCGCCTCGTCGAGCGTGTAGGTTCCTCCGCTGTAACGGTGGCAAATTTACACCATCACATGCCGGGACCAAACTTCCAGGCTCGTCGTTGCGAGGAGCGAAGCGACGCGGCAATCCGGCGCGGGCTTAAACCGCTCCGGATTGCTTCGCCCGGCTTTCGCCGGGGTCGCAATGACGAGGTTTTGGTTTTAGACGCAGCCCATGATCACCGCCGCCGCCCCCGATTTCGCCGCCCACGTCCCGAACGCCGGCCGCCTGATGGGCCTCGATGTCGGCACCAAGACCATCGGCGTCGCCTTCTGCGACGTCAACTGGTCCTTCGCGACCCCTGACAAGACGATCATCCGCAAGAAATTCTCGACCGACCTCGAAACGCTGAAAACGCTGATCGCACACAATAATATCGTCGGCCTCGTCGTCGGGCTGCCGCTCAATATGGACGGCTCCGACAGCCCGCGCACGCAAAGCACGCGCGCCTTCGCGCGCAATCTGCTGCCGCTCGGCCTGCCGATCCTCCTCTGGGACGAGCGATGGTCGACCGCTGCGGTCGAACGCGCGATGATCGCCGCCGACGTCAGCCGGGCAAAAAGAGCAGAGCGCATCGACAGCGCCGCCGCCGCTTTCATCCTTCAGGGCGCGATCGACGCGTTGACCCGTTGATGGCCGGATATGTCGTCTATTGGCTCATCGGCGCGAACCTGATCGCCTTCGTGCTGATGGTCCTCGACAAGCGCAAGGCGGAAGCGGGCGACCGGCGCATTCCCGAGGCCACCCTGCTCCTCTGGGCCTTTCTCGGCGGCGCCTTCGGGACCATACTCGCCGCGCGCCTCGTCCGCCACAAGACGCGCAAGCAGCCCTTCGCAACGTGGATGGTCATCTGGCTCCGGCTCGACATCGTCCTGCTCGTCCTTTGGCGGTTCGGACTATTGGAACCATGGCTCGCCTCGACGCTTGCCTATTTGCGCGCCGCCACCTAAACGCTCGGCTTTAATGACAAGCGCAACCACCCGACCCGCCAGCGACTATCCGCCCGGCGGCGATGCCTTTCGCCATCGCCACCTGATCGGCATCGCCCAGCTCACCCCGTGGGAGATTTCCTACGTTCTCGACGCCGCCGAAGAGTGGGTCGAAATGAACCGCGGCGGCGCCGCGAAGCACGACGGCCGCCTCGCGGGTCTGACGATCATCAACGCCTTTTTCGAGAATTCGACGCGCACTTTGCTGTCGTTCGAAATCGCGGGAAAGCGCCTCGGCGCCGACGTCGTCAACATGCACACCGCGCAGTCGAGCGTGAAGAAGGGCGAGACGCTGATCGACACCGCGATGACGCTGAACGCGATGCGCGCCGACGCGATCGTGATCCGCCATGCCAGCTCGGGGGCGGTGCAGCTGATCGCCGACAAGGTCGATTGCCCCGTCCTCAACGCGGGCGACGGCCGCCACGAGCATCCGACGCAGGCGCTGCTCGACGCGCTCACCATCCGCCGCCGCCTCGGCAAGGTCGAAGGGCTGACGATCGCGATCTGCGGCGACGTGCTGCACAGCCGCGTCGCGCGTTCGAACATCCTCGCGCTCACGCTGCTCGGCAACGAGGTCCGCGTCGTCGCGCCGCCGACGCTGATCCCTCCCGCGATGGAACGGATGCACGTCACCACCTTCACCGATATGGACGAAGGACTGCGGGACGCCGACGTCGTGATGATGCTCCGCCTCCAGAACGAACGCATGGACGGCGCCTACCTTCCCAGCGCGCGCGAATATCATGCGCTCTACGGCCTGACGCCGAAGCGCCTCGAAAAGGCAAAGCCCGATGCGATCGTCATGCACCCCGGCCCGATAAATCGCGGGGTCGAGATCGACAGCAGCGTCGCCGATCACCCCACCCGCTCGACGATCACCGAGCAGGTCGAAATGGGCGTCGCGGTGCGCATGGCGTGCCTCGACATCCTGACACGCCGAAAGCGGGGAGTGCCGGGATGGAACTGAAACCGCTCCACATCCTCAACGCGCGGCTGATCGATGGCGACGCACCGCGCTCGGGCAGCCTGCTGGCAGTGGACGGCCGCATCGCCGCGATCGACCCGACCGCGGTGCCCGAGGGCGTCGAAGCGGTCGATGCGAAGGGCCAGTGGCTCGCCCCGGGCATCATCGATCTCGGCGTCTTCGCGACCGACAAGCCCGCCTTCCATTTCGGCGGCATCACCCGCGCCGCGCTGATGCCCGACAGCGGCCCCCTCGACGGCGCCGGGCTCGTCGAGCGCGCGGCCAAGGGCGGCAAGCCCGACCTCTGGGTCCATCCGCTCGCCGCCGCAACCAAGGGTCTCGAGGGCAAGGAACTTGCCGAAATCGGCCTGATGAAACAGGCGGGCGCGCGCGCCGTCGCCACCGGTCGCGCCCGCATTGCCGATGCGGGCGTGATGCGCCGCGTCCTCGCCTATGCCGCTTCGCTCGGCCTCGTCACCATCGTCCATGCCGAGGACGAAGGCCTGACCGCCGGCGCGGTCGCGACCGACGGCGAAATGGCGACCCGCCTCGGCCTCGCCTCGGCTCCCGCGATCTCCGAAGCGATCGCGATCGCACGCGACCTTTGTCTGGCCGAGGAGGTCGGCGCGCCGATCCACTTCCGCCAGGTGACCACCGCGCGCGGGCTCGACCTGATCCGCGCCGCCAAGGCAAAGGGCCTGCCGGTCACCTGCGGCATTACGCCCGCCCACCTCTTCCTTTCCGATACTGCGATCGGCGATTTTCGCACCTTCGCCCGCCTTTCGCCGCCGCTGCGCAGCGAGGACGATCGCCACGCCTGCCTCTCCGCGATCGCCGACGGCACGATCGACGTGCTGGCATCGGGTCACGATCCGCGCGGTCCCGAGGACAAGCGCCTCCCCTTCGCCGAGGCGCAGCCCGGCATGGCGGGCGCCGAGACCTTGCTCGCGATGGGCCTTCAGCTCTTCCGCGACGGCCATATCGGCGCCGCGCGCCTCTTCGACCTCCTCGCCGCGAACCCCGCAAGGCTGCTCGGCCTCGAAGCCGGCCGCATCGAGCCCGGACTAGAGGCCGACCTCATCCTGATCGACGAGGGCACGCCCTGGCAGGTCGATGCGAAAAAGATGGCGGCCTGGGCCGGCAACACGCCGTTCGACGGAATGCCGGTTCAGGGGCGCGCGACGATGCTGTGGAAGGGCGGACAGCGCATCAGGTAGCGACAACGCATTAAGGCGTAGAAGCGCGCGCGTCCCGTTACAGGACAGCAATAATATTTCACAGGACTCGCTTTCGAATCCCCTTATATGTCGATCTGCGACCCGAATGGATGACAGTCCATTCACCACTCAAAGGCGGCCGTCCCCGGCCGCCTTTTCTTTTTCGCCCTCCCGCCGGGCGCAACCGACGGGCCGGGCACAAAAAAGAAGCCCGTCGGAATCCGGCGGGCTTCTAGATGCGGGATGGTCTTGCGATCATCCCGCCATTGGGTCGCAGCCGCTCTTTGCCCGATTCGCGCGACAGTTTCGCTACCCACATGGGTAGCGTGGGCGAATTTTTGCTCTATCAAGGGGCGAAGCAGCCGGGGAAGCGCATGCCGACCGATCGCGTTCCGACCTCTCCGCCCGACCATAATGCGCCGGCCGAATGGGAAGTGCTGAACGCGCTGATCGGCGACATATACGACTCAGTGCTCCATCCCGAAAGCTGGAACGACACGCTCGCGCGCATCACCGGCGCGCTATGTCCCCTCAGTTGGGAAGCCGCCTTCATCCTGTGGGAAGGCAACAATCCGCCGCGCGCGCGCTTCGTCGCCGCGACGGGCCTCGCCGCGGGCATCCAGGAAATCTATTCCGCCGTCTATGCGGGCAGCCATCCCTGGTCGCGCAAGCTGATGCGCTATGCCAACGGCAGCGTCGTCGACAGCTATGACATCATGACCCGCGAGGAATTCTACGAATCCGAATTCTTCCGCAACTTCCTGGCCCCCTATGGCATCGACCGGCTCGTCGGGGTGCTGCTCGACCGGCGCGGAGGCGAACGACTGGGACTGATGCTGCCCGGCCCGGGCGACCGCGATGCCGAGAAGCTGGAGCGCGGCCTGCGCGTGCTCGCGCCGCATATCCAACGGGCGATGCGGATCAGCGACCGCCTCGCGACGCTCGAGCTTGCCGCTGGCGCGGCGCGCGCCGCCGCCGACGCCGCGCCCTTTGCGATCTTCAGCCTCGACGATCAGCTCAATATCCTCGTCGCAAACAGCCGCGCCGACCGCTATGAGCGCGCCGGCTTCATCCGCCGGACCGACGGCCGCTTCGCCTTTACCCACCCGGCAAGCCAGAAACAGCTCCTCGACCTCGCCAAAAGCCCCGCTCCGGCCGGCCTCGCGTTTCAGACGACGAGCGCGGAGGGCACCGAATGCCCCGTCCTCGTCGCGCGTATCTCACGCCAATCGGCTGAACGGATCGGCGGCACCGACCTCGGCGCCTCGCTCATCGTCACGCTGGGCAGTGCGCCCGGCGAAACCCCGGTGGTCGCGATCGACCGCGTTGCCCAATGGTTCGGCCTGACCCCGGCCGAGGCGCGCCTCGCCGTCGCGCTCGCGGGGGGACAGAGCCTGAGGGACTATGCCGCGCTCCGCGCCGTCAGCCTCAACGCCGTGCGCTTCCTGCTGAAGGGCATTTTCCGCAAGACTGGCGCAACCAGCCAGGCACAACTCGTCGCCATGGTCGCGAGGCTTCCGTCGCCGACGATATAGATGCGGCGGCAAAGGAGCAGGCCGTGACGAGCCCGCGGAAACGGGGCCGCGCTCGGAACCGCCATTGGCGTCGATGGCGCACCGCCAACGCAAGCCGCCTGCCTTTCGGGAAACAAACAGGACCTAACATTTCATAACCCGAATTTAATTTGGCCCGCTGGTCCCCCGGTCACGAAAAATCGCAAAATTTCCCTCGCAGCGGGTATCGCGGCGCCCCTAATCGTCCCATTATGAAGCATGTTGATCGATTTGGACGGCGGCGGGACAAAAATCGAACTTAACAATAGTTTACGAATCATCGGTTCCACGTTATTTCGTTCAGTGAGTCGTCGAACGCATGGCCATCCCGCCACGCGAGTAGAACGACCGGAACGAAAAAGGGGCACTGACCATGCGTAGCCTTAAAGCCGCCGCTGCGGCCGCTCTCCTGCTTCCCGCGACCGCCAACGCGGCAACCGTTGTCAATGGCGATTTCGAAACGGGCCCCAATCCGGGTTCCTTCACGACTGTGAATGCCGGGGGCACGATCGGCGCCTGGACGGTGGTTAGCGGCAGCGTCGATTATATCGGCAACTATTGGCAGCCTCAGGGTGGATCGCGCAGCGTCGACCTCAACGGCAATAGCCAGGGAGCTATCGAGCAGGCCATTGCGACCGTGATCGGGCAAGCCTATGAAGTCACCTTCTGGCTGGCGGGCAACCCGGACAACGGCCCGGAAATCAAGACCGTGAAGGTCGCGGCGGCCGATGCCAATGGCATGTTCACCTTCGATACGTTCGGCGTCTCGCGCGCGGCGATGGGATGGCAGAAATACACCTTCAATTTCACGGCGAATAGCACGTCGACCCTATTGTCCTTCGCTTCGCAGAATCAGAGCGCTTACGGCGCCGCGCTCGACACCGTCTCGATCGCCGCGGTCCCCGAACCGGCGACCTGGGCGATGATGCTGTTTGGCTTTGTGCTGGTCGGCGGCGCGATGCGGCGCCGTACCGCGGCACGCCCGGCGAACCATCTGTCGTTCGCCTGACGCGACGCGACTTTCCAAAAAGGGCCGCCGCCGGAATAGATGCCGGCGGCGGCCTTTTTTCATTGATTGAGCTCGCCGCCGGGCAACGGTCGGCATGACCCCAAGGAAAGGGGGCGCAGCCCCGCAGCCGCGCCCCTCCCCCTAGGCCTTCCGCATCGCGGAAGGCGCCCCAATAATGGTCAGCGCGAGGCCAGACGCACCGGCTTTGCGCCAGGCGCCGACGCCCACTGGATCGATTCGGCTCCACCCATCTGGCGCACGAAGCAGGTCTGCCCCTTCGCCTTGAGTTCGCCGCAGAGCTTCGATGCATCGGCGCGCGTCGCCATGCCGTTGACCGTCAGACGATAGAAGGTGCGCCCATCCACGACGGCCGAATGGCTCGAGGCCTGATAACCGGCGAGCATGGCCGTGCGCTTTTTCAGCGTCGTCCATTTTTCCTTTGCGATGCCGAGCGTGTCGTAGGCACCAAGCTGGACGGCCCAACCCGAGGGCTTCTTGGCATCGAACGCCATCGCCCGCGGCAGGATTCTCGTCGCAAGGTCGAGCGCCTGCTTCTGTGCGGGGCGGATACGCCCCTGTTCGCCAGCGACGCGCGGCGCGGCACGATATGGCTTCGCGTCGGCCATGATGACCTCTGCGGCTTTGGGTGTAGCCTTCGGCTGCGGCAGTTCGGTGACCGGCACGACGCCATTTTCGTCGCGTTTCGGCATCGGCAGTTCGACCGTGCGGATCGCCGGTTCGGCCGATGCGAGGATCGCGGCGGGCGCGGATGGCTCGGCGGCGGGCGGCGGCGGCGCATAGGTTGCGACGGGCGCCGGGTCGGCGCTCGCGAGTTCGACCGGCGCGTCGGCGGCGGCCATCTGCGTATCGGTGAAGTTGCTCAGCGCCAGGCGCACGGGCATACCGGCATCGGCGCGAACCGTGGCGCCGATCAGGCTTGCGACCCGCATCCGCGCATCGGGCTGCTCGGCGAGCTTGGACCATTCGGCCATGCGGCCCTCGACCTTGTCGAGCGACAGATCCTGCGCGGCAAGAACGCGCGCCTGCGCCCAACGCCCCGACAGCGCGAAAGCCAGCGCAAGATTCTGGCGCGTGCGGGCGTCGGCATCCTTGGCGCGCGCCGCTTCGGTCAGCACATAGATCGCCGAGTTGGGATCGCCCGCCAGCGCCAGCGCAAGCCCCAGGTCCGACGCCGGAATGGCGTCGAAATTGCGCTTGAGCAGATCGGCGGCTTCGCCATTCTTGCCCTGCGCGATATGCGCCAGCGTCAGCGCGATAATCGTGTTGCTGTCCTTCGCGCCCAGCTCCATCGCGTCGGAAAGCGCGCTGGTCGCCGACGCGAAACGCCCGTCGTTGAGATAGGCCTGGCCGAGCAGCGCGCGATAGCTCGCGTCACGCGGCGCGCCGGCGACGGCGGCTTCCGCCATCGTTACCGCCTTGCTCGCCTTGCCGGCTTCGAGCGCTTCGCGCGCCTTTTCGGCCGACTTGGCGGCCGACGCCGAGGTGCCGGGCGATTGCGGCGCCGCTTCGGCCATCTTCCCCATGCCGCTGCATCCGGTGGCGACGCTCAGAACAAAGCCCGAAACGGCCAGGTTCACCAACAATTTGCGCTTCATGGAAGGTCCCCCTTGGTACGTCTACGGCATTTTCCGGCGCGTCGGGCGCGCCGCCGGCAGGCGGCTGGCCATCGCGTCGATCTCGGGCAGCGACGACAGATATTCGTCGAGCAAATCGGTCAGGATCACCTGCGAAGAGCGGTTCGTAACCGCGCTCGCAAGGCGCAGACGAAGGTGACGCTCGGCATCGAGGCGCAGCGTGAAGGCCGCCTTTTCGCGGGCGCGCTGGGCGCGCGGCGCGCGTTCCTTCCTCGCGCTCGGCTCGGGGCGCGCCTCGACCTTGCGGGCGACGGCGGCGACGCGATCGATCAGCGATTCCTGCTGGAGCACGACCTGCGGCAACTCGACGGCCTCGGGCTGGTACGAGTCGGACAACGCGTCGGCGAGGTCGGGCCCCACGCCCGGCGTCAGGGCGTGGCCCGGCGCCGCATCGACCGCATGTTCGGCGGCTGCATTATGTTCGAGCACCGACCCGGCAAGCAGAGGCTTCAGGTCGACCATGCGCGCCGATTCGGCGGCATTCTGGTCCGGATCGACGTCATAGCCCATGTCATTCCAGCCAAGGTCGTCATAACCTTGGCCGATCGGCATCGGTCCGCTGCCCAGCGGCTGGCGGCGCATGGCGGGGCGCGCTCCACCCTTGCGGGCAAGAAGTCCGGCGCTCAGCGAAGCGAGAGGTTTGGGTTCGCCCATGGTTCCGATGTCTCCCGTCACTGGCCGACGATGCGGCGGCCGAAGCCGCCACCCATCGGACGAACGGTCCCGTAACCCGGCTGCGCGGGCATCGGGGTCGAGAAGACGGTGCGGCGGAAATTCTTTTCCAGCCGGTCGTTGATATAGGTCCACAGCTGCCGGATCTCTTCGGCCGATCGCCCGTTCGGATCGACCTCCATCACCGTGCGCCCGTCGATCATCGACGCGGCATAGTCGGTGCGGTGGTGCAAGGTGACCGGCGCGACGGTGCCGTGCTGCGACAGCGCGACCGCGGCCTCGCTGGTGATCTTCGCCTTGGGCGTCGCCGCGTTGACGACGAACACCAGCGGCTTGCCTGCGCGTTCGCAAAGGTCGACCGTGGCGCCGACGGCGCGCAGGTCGTGCGGGCTGGGGCGCGTCGGGACGACGATCAGTTCGGCGACCGAAATCACGCTCTGGATCGCCATGGTGATCGCCGGCGGCGTGTCGATGACGGCGAGCTTGAAGCCCTGCTGGCGCAGGATTTCAAGGTCGGAGGCCAGCCGCGCTACCGTGGTCTGGGCAAAGGCCGGAAGGTCGGTTTCGCGTTCATTCCACCAATCGGCGAGCGAGCCCTGGGGGTCGATATCGATGAGAACGACGGGCCCGGCGCCGGCAAGCTGCGCCTGCACCGCGAGATGCCCCGACAGGGTGGTTTTACCCGACCCTCCCTTTTGTGAAGCCAATGCCAAAACGCGCACAGCTATCCCCCTGGAAAACCAAAATCAGGCGGTTGGATGCCATGCAGGGCGCTAAAATTGAGTTAACGATGATAAAAAGACGGTAAACGATTGGCTCGCTTCCATGGTAAACACGCGGTTATGTCGATTCTGTTCCGAAGCGGGGCAGGTTCGTGCCGCCCTTAGGCGTTGCTAACGGGGTGTTAGCCACTTTACCCCTAAAGGGCTTTCCGGGGACTGCGATCCGGCCACCGGCTGCGCAAGTCATTGGAGAATAAGGATGCGAGCACTCACCGCCGCCATCGCCCTGCCGCTCGCTGCAGCTGCGGCAGCACTGGCCATACCCGCCTTCGCGGACGTCAAGGACGGCGTCGATGCCTGGCAGGCGGGCGACTATCAAAAGGCGGTGGCCGAATGGCGCCCGCTGGCCGTCGCCGGCGATGCCGACGCACAGTTCAACCTGGGCCAGGCGTACAAGCTCGGCCGGGGCGTTCCCGCCGACCTTGGCCAGGCCGAAAGCTGGTACCGCCGCGCCGCAAAGCAAGGGCATCTGCAGGCCGAGGACAATCTCGGCCTGATCCTGTTCACCGCGAACAAGCGCGACGAGGCGATGCCTTATATCAAGGCATCGGCCGATCGCGGCGAGCCGCGGGCGCAATATGTCCTCGGCACCGCGATGTTCAACGGCGACTATGCGACGAAGGACTGGCCGCGCGCCTATGCGCTCACCAAGCGCGCGAGCGACGCGGGCCTGACGATCGCATCGGCGCGCCTTGCCCAGCTCGACCGCCTGATCCCGCTCGAGCAGCGGCAGGCGGGGCTCGCGATGCTGCCGCAGATCGAAAAGGACGAGGCACGCACGCGCCTCGCCGCCGTAAGCGCGGCCGCCCCGGCACCGGCAGCGCCTGCACCTTCGCCGGTCAAGACCGCGAGCCTGCCCGCGTCGACGCCCGGTACCAGCTACACCCCGCCGCCGGTCATCGCGCCGACCGCGAAACCGGCTCCGGCCGTGTCGAAACCCGCCCGGGCCCTGTCGACCCCGGCGGCGGTCGCAGCAGCCAATGCGGCGAACGAAGCCACGACCGCGGCCGCGGTCGCAAGGGGCGAACCGGTCAATATCGCATCGACGGCGCCGAAGCCGGCCCCCGCAGCGGCCAAGCCGGCCCTGCAGGCGGCAAAGCCGGTGACCGTCCACAATGGCGCGAGCCCGTGGCGCGCCCAGTTCGGCGCCTTCGGCGTCGAAGCCAACGCCCGCAGCCTCTGGACCTCGCTTGAGAAGAGATTTCCTGCCCTCGCCGCGCGCCAGCCGAGCTATGTGAAGGCGGGAACGGTCACCCGCCTGCAGGCCGGCGGCTTCGCCAGCAAGGGCGATGCGGAAAATCTTTGCGCGACCGTCCGCAAGGGCGGCCAGGCGTGCATGGTCGTGAGCAAATAGGCGTCATTCCGGCGCGCGCCCGTCCGCGCGCAATTGACCCCAGGGATATCGCCGCCGCGCTTGTCCCCGCCGCACCCTTTGCATGCGAATCCGCGACCGGAATGACACCGCGCGCTACTGGCTCATGCGGCCGATGGCGCGCCGCGAGCGAGGCGATTGCGCAATTCCGCCGGAGGCTCGCCTGCGCGTTTGCCGACGAAAGGGCTTGACCTCCATCGTCGGCAGGCGCTTGGAACCTCAGTGGCCCGTTCGCGCAAATTCTCGCTGATCCTCGCCGTCGCACGCCAGCGCCGCCGCCTGCGCGAAAGCGAGGCCGCGTTCATCCTCCTCGCCGCGGTCGCCGGGCTTGCAGCCGGCGCGCTTACCAATTTGCTGCAAGCGATCGCGCACGGGCTGCAGCAACTGCTTTACGGCGTCACCATCAACCGGCTCAGCGCGCTGGGCAGCATCCACCATCCGTGGAAGCTGCTCGCCCTGCCAGCCGGCGGCCTGTTGCTCGTCCTGTTCGCGCGTGGCCTCCGGCGGCGCGGGCGCGTGCCGGTCGACGTTGTCGAGGCCAACGCCCTCCACGGCGGGCGCATCCCCTTCGCCGACAATCTGGTCATCGCCTCGCAGACCGTCATCTCCAACGGCGCCGGGGCATCGGTCGGTCTGGAGGCGGCCTATGCGCAGATGGGCGGCGGGGTCGCGTCGCAACTCGGCCAGTGGTTCCGGCTGCGCCGCAATGATCTGCGCACGCTGGTCGGCGCCGGTGCGGGCGGCGCGATCGGCGCCGCCTTCGGCGCACCGCTGACCGGCGCCTTCTACGCGTTCGAAATCGTCATCGGCAACTATACCCCTGCCGCGATCGCTCCGGTCATGGCGGCGTCGCTGTCGGCGGTATCGGTCACCCGGCTGCTCGGTGCACAACCCTATCTGATCGCGACGACCGCCACCCGCGGCTTCGCCCTGCCCGACTATCTCCTCTACGTGCTGCTTGGCGCGCTGTGCGCCGTCGTCGGCATGGGGATGATGCGAGTCGTGGCCTTCGCCGAGCTTCGCGTGGGCGCGTGGCAAAGGATCGCCGGGTGGAAACCCGTGGTCGGCGGCTTTGTTCTCATCCCGCTTGCTCTCCTCTCGCCGCAGACGCTGTCGGCGGGTCACGGCGCGCTGCATCTCGACCTTGTGCTGCGTCCGGCGCTTACCTTTCTTGCCGCGGTCCTGCTGCTCAAGATCGCGGCATCGGTCATCTCGCTCAGCTTCGGCTTTCGCGGCGGGCTGTTCTTCGCCACGCTGTTCCTCGGTTCGCTGATGGGCCAAATTTTCGCGGGGCTGGTCAATCTCAGCCCGCTGGGCCTGGCGATCGACCCCAACGACGCGGCGCTCGTCGGGATGGCGGCGCTCAGCGTGTCGATCGTCGGCGAGCCGATGACGCTGGCGGTGCTGATGCTCGAAACGACGCACGACTTCGCGCTGATGGGCGTGGTGCTGGCCGCGACGCTGGTGTCGAGTGCGCTCACGCGCGAGATCTTCGGCTATTCCTTCTCGACCTGGCGCCTGCACCTGCGCGGTTCGACGATCCGCAGCCCGCGCGATATCGGCCGCCTGACGACGATGACCGCCGGGCGGATCATGCGGACCGACTGGGTCGCAGTGGATCGGGCGATGTCGGTTGGCGCGTTCCGCGCTGCCGTGCCGCTCGGCAAGACCGCGAAGGCGATCCTGCTCGACGCCGACGGCGCCTATCGGGGGATCGTCCCGACCGCCGCGGCCTTCCATCCCGACCTCGATCCCGCCTCACCGGTCGCGGCGCTGGCGACGCATGTCGGCGTCGCGCTGCGCCCCGAGATGGACATACGGTCGATCCTGACGCTTTTCGACGAAGCCGCTGCCGACGAACTCGCCGTGCTCGATGACCGCGACCATGTCATGGGCGTCGTCGGCGAACGCCACGCGCGCCGCCGCTATTTCGAGGCGCTGGAGGAATCCGAACGCGAACTGTTCGGCGAAAAGGCCTGAACGGCCTCGCCGCCTCTTATCCCAGCACCCAGCTCCGGCGCGGATAACCCTGCGCCCACAGCAGTGCGGTCAGGTCATGGTGGCGGATCGCCGCGTCGGCGGCTTCCTCGGCCGCGGGGTGGGGACGATATCCGATGCCGAGGCCCGCGCTGGTGATCATCGGAATGTCGTTCGCGCCGTCGCCGACCGCCAGCGTCTCGGCGAGCGGCAGCCCGTGCTTCGCCGCTTCGGCCGTCAGCGTCGCGAGCTTCGCATCCTTGTCGACGATCGGCTCCGCGACCTTCCCGGTCAGCATTCCGTCTTTGATCAGCAGCTCGTTCGCAACCACCTTGTCGAACCCGATCGCCTCGCCGACCGGCGCGGCAAAGGCCGTGAAGCCGCCGGTGACCAGCACCGAATGCGCGCCATGAGCCTTCATCGTCTGGACCAGCGTGCGGGCCCCGCGCGTCAGCTTGACCCGCTCGTACCGGCATTCGGCGAGCACGCCTTCGGACATGCCGCCAAGCAGCGCGACGCGCTCCTCCAGCGCGGCGCGGAAATCGAGTTCGCCCGCCATCGCGCGCTTCGTGATCGCCGCCACCTGATCCTTCAATCCGGCATAGTCGGCGAGCTCGTCGATGCATTCGACCGTGATCATCGTGGAATCCATGTCGGCGATGATCAGCTTCTTGGCGCGGTCGCCCATCGGCTGCACGACCACGTCGAGCGCGCCATGGTCCATCTTCGCCAGCTCGCTCCGCGCACTGACCAGGCTGCCCTGGAAATAGATATCGGCCGCGTCATGCTCGTCGAGCCAGTGCGGCGCCCCCACGTCGTGCCCCGTCATATCGAGCCGGTCGATCGCTTCGCGAACCACCTCGTCGGTCAGCTTTCCGGCTGCTATCAGCGTGGCTACGAACATGGCTTCTCCTTCTGTCTCTTTCGTTCGCGCGGGCCTGCCGCCCGTCGCGCTTATCGCCGGACCAACCGCGAGCGGCAAGAGCGCTTTGGCGGTAGCGCTCGCGACATCCCTGAGCGGGACGGGCACCGACGCGCTGGTCGTCAATGCCGACGCGAGCCAGGTCTATGCCGACCTCGCCATCCTTTCGGCGCGTCCGTCGCGCGAGGAGATGGAGGGCGTGCCCCACCATCTTTTCGGCCATATCGACGGCTCGCAAGCGCATAATGCCGCGCGCTGGTCCGACGAGGCGCGCGGCGTCATTTCCCACGCCCATGCCGCCGGGAAGGTTCCGATTCTCGTGGGCGGTACGGGACTTTATCTGCGCACCCTGCTTTACGGGATTGCGCCGGTGCCCAAGATCGACCCCGAAATCCGCGATGCCGTGCGCGCGCTTCCCGTGGTTGAGGCCCATGCCGCGCTGGCCAAAGCCGATCCCGAAGCCGCGGCGCGCCTCAATCCTGCCGACACCACCCGCGTCGCCCGCGCGCTCGAGGTTGTCCGTTCGACCGGCCGGACGCTGGCGGCATGGCAGGAGGCGCGCGAGGGCGGCATCGCCGGCACCATCGCGCTCGCCCCGCTGATCCTGCTCCCCCCGCGCGATTGGCTCCGCGACCGCTGCGACCAACGCCTCGCGACGATGTTCGACCGCGGCGCGATCGGAGAGGTCGAGGAGCTGCTGCGCCGCAATCTCGATCCCGCCCTGCCCGTCATGCGCGCGATCGGCGTCCCCCAGATCGCCGCCTGTCTTCGCGGAGAGATCAGCCGCGCCGACGCGCTCGAGCAGGCGCAGGCGGCGACCCGCCAATACGCCAAGCGCCAATATACGTGGTTCCGCCATCAATTTCCCGCCGATTGGCCACGCCATGTCGAATCATTAAACAATGATAATGTAAAAAAACTCGCAATTAAATTACGTGATAAGCTGTTGACAGGATAGAATCATACACCTATTGCCCGCCGACCTGCTGCAACGCACAATGTGCGGATTCCTGGGTTTGCAGGCGTTGAGAAAGGAGTTTCGTCGTGACGGAAATGAGTGGTGCCGACATGGTGGTTCAGGCGCTGGTCGACCTCGGGGTCGACACGGTGTTCGGCTATCCGGGCGGCGCGGTCCTTCCCATTTACGACGCGCTCTACAAACACCCGACGATCAAGCACATCCTCGTCCGCCACGAACAAGCCGCAACCCACGCGGCCGAAGGCTATGCGCGTTCGACGGGCAAACCCGGCGTCGTGCTCGTCACCTCGGGGCCGGGCGCGACCAATGCCGTCACCGGCATCACCGACGCGCTGCTCGACAGCATCCCGATGGTCGTGCTGACGGGTCAGGTTCCGACGACGCTGATCGGCACCGACGCCTTCCAGGAATGCGACACGGTGGGTATCACGCGCCACTGCACCAAGCATAATTATCTCGTCATGGACCCCGACCGGCTCGGGCCCATCATCCACGAGGCCTTCCATATCGCGACCCACGGCCGCCCGGGTCCGGTGGTCATCGACATTCCGAAGAATGTGCAGGTCGCGACCGGCACCTACACGGTGCCCGGGATCATCGAGCACAAAAGCTACCGTCCGCAGGTCGAGCCCGACGCCGATGCGATCGACGCCGCGATCGACATGATCGCCGCGGCCGAGCGGCCGGTCTTCTACACGGGTGGCGGCGTCATCAACGCCGGTCCCGACGCCAGTGCGGCGCTGCGCCAGTTCGTGTCGCTGACCGGCGCCCCGATCACGTCGACGCTGATGGGCCTTGGCGCCTTTCCTGCCGACGATCCGAAATGGCTCGGGATGCTCGGGATGCACGGCACGTTCGAATCGAACATGGCGATGAACCGCGCCGACCTGATCATCGCGGTCGGCGCGCGCTTCGACGACCGCGTCACCGGCCGCCTCGACGCCTTCGCGCCCGAGGCGAAGAAGATCCACATCGACATCGACCGCAGCTCGATCAACAAGATCGTCCCCGTCGACCTCGCGGTCGTCGGCGATGCCGGCCGCGCGCTCGATGCGCTGATCGCGGCGTGGCAGGACAAGGGGCTCAAGGCGCGCGACTATGGCGAATGGTGGCGGCGCATCGACGGCTGGCGCGCGACGCGCTGCCTCGACTTCCCCGAGGCGAAGGAGCCGCAAGCCGACATCATGCCGCAACGCGCGGTGAAAGCGCTGTTCGACGCGACGCGCGGCCGCGACCCGATCATCACGACCGAGGTCGGCCAGCACCAGATGTGGGCGGCGCAGCATTTCGGCTTCTCGGCCCCCAACCGCTGGCTCACCTCGGGCGGGCTCGGCACGATGGGGTACGGCTTCCCCGCCGCGGTCGGCGCGCAGATCGCGCACCCGAACCGCCTCGTCATCTGCATCGCGGGCGAAGCCAGCCTTCAGATGAACATCCAGGAAATGGGCACGGTCAGCCAGTACCGCCTGCCGGTCAAGATCTTCATCCTCAACAACGAATGGATGGGGATGGTCCGCCAGTGGCAGGAACTGACCTATGAAAGCCGCTATTCGAACAGCTATTCGGACAGCCTGCCCGACTTCGTGAAACTCGCCGACGCCTATGGCTGGACGGGGCTGCGCATCGACACGCTCGGCGAGCTCGAAGACGGCATCCGGACGATGATCGAGACCCCGGGCCCGGTGATCGTCGACTGCCGCGTTGCGAAGCTTGCCAACTGCTTCCCGATGATTCCCTCGGGCGCGGCGCATACCGACATGATCCTCCAGCCGAACGACATCGTCGGAACGATGGACGACGAAGCGAAAGCGCTGGTGTGATGATCGCAACTTCAATCTTCTCCCCCCTGGCGGGGGAGACAAGACTTGGCTTGGCGGCTTGCCGCCTAGCAAGTCTTAGAGAGGGGGAGCGGTCCGCCGGACCGCGCGAGCCCGCGGCTCGCATACCCCTCACCCTGCTCCGACTAGGCAGCAAGCTGCCAAGTCTTCACATCCGGCGCGGGGTCGTTCGTGCCCCCGGCACGAACTTGAATTGCCGGGGGCAATTCAACCCCGCACCCCCGCAAGGGGAGAGGGGAAGGTTTGCATTGTGAAAATCAAAACCGAAGCGGGCGAGCGCCATGTGCTCGCCGTCACCGTCGACAACGAGGCGGGCATCCTCGCCAAGATCACCGGGCTGTTCTCGGCGCGCGGCTATAATATCGAGAGCCTGACCGTCGCCGACATCAGCGCCGACCATGCGCTGTCGCGGATCACCATCGTCACCTCGGGTCCGCCCGCGGTGATCGACCAGATCATCGCCCAACTCGACCGGCTCGTTCCCGTGCACAAGGTCACCGACCTCACCGACCAGGGCGCGCATGTCGAACGCGAGATCGCGCTGGTGAAGGTCGCGGGCACCGGCGACAAGCGCATCGAAGCGCTGCGCATGGCCGACGTCTTCCGCGCCAAAGTCGTCGATACGACGCTGTCGAGCTTCATTTTCGAAATCACCGGAACGAGCGACAAGGTCGACCGCTTCATCGCGCTGATGCGCGAATGCGGGCTGGTCGAGGTCGGCCGCACCGGCGTCGTCGCCATCGGCCGCGGGTCGGAGGCGCTCTAGTTTCACTTTCGTGCTCCCCCGCGAAGGCGGGGGTTCCGTCAACGTCAAATGGGTCCCCGCCTTCGCGGGGACACACTATGGGGAAGAAGAACATGCAGGTTTATTACGATCGCGACGCCGACCAGGATCTGATCAAGGGCAAGAAGGTCGCCGTCGTCGGCTATGGCAGCCAGGGCCACGCGCACGCGCAGAACATGCGCGACAGCGGCGTGAAGGAGGTCGCGATCGCGCTCCGCCCCGGTTCGGCGACCGCGAAGAAAGCCGAAGCGGCGGGCTTCAAGGTCATGACGAACAAGGAAGCCGCCGAATGGGCCGACGTCATCATGATCGCCGCCCCCGACGAGCATCAGGCCAAGATCTACGCCGACGACATCGGCCCGAACATGAAGCCCGGCGCCGCCCTCGCTTTCGCGCACGGCCTCAACATCCACTTCGGCCTGATCGAGGCGCGCCCCGACATCGACGTCTTCATGGTCGCGCCCAAGGGGCCCGGCCACACGGTGCGCAGCGAATATCAGAAGGGCGGCGGCGTCCCCTGCCTGATCGCGGTCGCGCAGGAAGCGAACGGCAACAGCGGCAACGGCCACGCCAAGGCGCTCGCCCTCTCCTACGCCTCGGCGGTCGGCGGCGGTCGCAGCGGCATCATCGAGACGACCTTCAAGGAAGAGTGCGAAACCGACCTCTTCGGCGAACAGGCTGTGCTCTGCGGCGGGATCACCCACCTGATCCAGGCCGGTTTCGAAACGCTGGTCGAGGCGGGCTACGCCCCCGAAATGGCCTATTTCGAATGCCTCCACGAAACCAAGCTGATCGTCGACCTCCTCTATGAAGGCGGCATCGCGAACATGCGCTATTCGATCTCGAACACCGCCGAGTACGGCGACATCAAGACCGGCCCGCGCATCATCACCGAAGAAACGAAGAAGGAAATGAAGCGTGTCCTCGCCGACATCCAGTCGGGCCGCTTCGTGAAGGACTTCGTGCTCGACAACCAGGCCGGCCAGCCCGAGCTGAAGGCCAGCCGCAAAGCCGCCGCCGCGCATCCGATCGAACAGACCGGCGCACAGCTCCGCGCGATGATGCCCTGGATCGCGAAGAACCAGCTCGTCGACAAGTCGAAGAACTGATCGGAATCCTCCCCGTGGCGCAGCCATGGGGAGGGGGACCGCGTCCGAAGGACGTGGTGGAGGGGCCAGCAAAGGTACGCTACCAGCCCCTCCGTCAGCCCTCCGGGCTGCCACCTCCCCATGGCTCCGCCACGGGGAGGATCGAAACGGCCGCTGACGACCACCGTCTCGGACATATGAGGCAAAATGGCGAATATCTTCACCGCCCACCGCGCCGACCTCGAAGCGCTCGCTGCCGACGATCGCCGCCGTGCGCTCGCGCCGCGCACCGGCCATGATTTCGCATCGAACGATTACCTCGGACTCGCGGGCTCCTACGCCCTGAACGAGGCGGTCGCGCAGGGACTGCAGCGCGGCCTGCCGGCGGGCTCGGGCGGATCGCGCCTGCTGCGCGGCAATCATGACGAGCATGAAGCGCTCGAGGCACACGCCGCGCGCCATTATGGCAGCGAGGCTGCGCTCTTCTTTCCGACGGGTTTCGCGGCCAATGCCGCGATCTTCTCCACCCTGCCGCAGCGCGGCGACCTCGTGGTCCACGACGAACTCATCCACGCGAGCGCGCACGACGGCATGAAGCTCGGCCGCGCCGGGCATGTCGAGGCGCGCCACAATGACGCGCAGGCCTTCGACGACATCATCCGGCGCTGGCGCTCGGGCGGCGGGGTCGGCACGCCGTGGATCGCCGTCGAAAGCCTTTATTCGATGGATGGCGACCGCGCACCGCTCGCCGATCTCGCCGAGGTCGCCGACCGCCACGACGGCGTGCTGATCGTTGACGAGGCGCATGCGACGGGCGTCTATGGCCCGGCCGGGCAAGGGCTCGCGCACGACCTTGCCGGCCGCGACAATCTGATCGCGCTGCACACCTGCGGCAAGGCGCTGGGCTGCGAAGGCGCGCTGGTCTGCGCCCCGGCGATCGTCCGCGACTTCATCGTCAACCGCGGCCGCCCCTTCATCTTCTCGACCGCCCCCTCACCGCTGATGGCGTGGCTCGTGCGCCAGGCGCTCGAGATCGTCGCGAACGAGCCCGAACGGCAGGGCCGCCTCCACGGCCTGGTCCGCCGCACCGAAGCGCGCCTCGCCGCGCTCGGTCTCCCCGCCAGTGGCAGCCAGATCAGCCCGGTCGTGATCGGCGACAACGCCCGCACGATGCGGATCGCCGCCGCGCTGCAGGCCGACGGTTTCGACATCCGTGGCATCCGCCCGCCAACCGTCCCGCACGGCACCGCGCGGCTGCGCATCGCGATCACACTGAACGTGGGCGAACGCGAAATCGACGCGATGACCGAGAGCCTTTCAGCCGCTATGGCCGCGGCATGACCCGCTTCGTCGTCACCGGCACCGACACCGGCATCGGCAAGACCGTCTTTTCGGCCGCACTCGCGGGCGCGATGGGCACACCCTATTGGAAACCGATCCAGTCGGGGCTTGAAGAGGAAACCGACAGCCAGGCCGTCGCGCGTCTCGCCGGCGTTCCCGCGCGGCCCGAGGCGTACCGCCTCGTCACCCCTGCCTCGCCGCACCTCGCCGCGGAGATCGACGGCGTCACCGTCGAACCCGACGCGCTCACCCCGCCCGAAGGCGAGCTGATCGTCGAAGGCGCAGGCGGCGCGCTGGTGCCCGTCACGCGCAATCTGCTCTACGCCGATCTCTTCGCGCGCTGGCAGATCCCGGTGATCGTCTGCGCCCGCACCGTCCTCGGGACGATCAACCACAGCCTGCTGACGATCGAGGCGCTGAAGCACCGCGGCGTCCCCATCCACGGCATCGCCTTTCTCGGCGAGGCCATGCCCGACAGCGAGGCGATCATCCCCGAGATGGGCGGTGTGCGCCGCCTCGGTCGCCTGCCGATCGTCGATCCGCTGACGCCGGACACCCTCGCGGCCGCGTTCGAGGCGAACTTCGATTGCGCCGACTTCCGATAGTTCGTCATCCCGGCGAAGGCCGGGATCTCGCCGGCGCGTCAGAGTGCAAAGTTGAGATCCCGGCCTTCGCCGGGATGACGATGCAATATAAGGCACCCCTATGAGGCTCGACCACCAATCCCCCATCTGGCACCCCTTCACCCAGCACGGCCTCGGCGATCGCATCCCGCTGATCGCGCGCGGCGAAGACGCTCGCCTGTATGACGCGCAGGGCAACAGCTGGATTGACGCCATCTCGTCCTGGTGGGTCACGACCCACGGCCACGCGCACCCGCGCATCATGGCCGCGATCCGCGACCAGACCGAAAGGCTCGACCAGCTCATCTTCGCGGGCTGGACGCACGCGCCCGCCGAGACGCTCGCCGCCGAGCTGATCCGCATCACCCCCGATCCGCTCACGCGCGTCTTCTTCTCGGACTCGGGTTCGACCAGCGTCGAGGTCGCGCTCAAGATGGCGCTCGGCTATTGGTTCCACATCGGCGAGCCGCGCAGCCGCATCCTCGTCCTCGAGCATAGCTATCACGGCGACACGATCGGCACGATGTCGGTCGGCGAACGCGGCGTTTACAACCGCGCCTGGCAACCTTTGCTGTTCGACGTCGGCACCATCCCCTTCCCGCGCGAAGGGATGGAGCAAGCGACGCTCGACGCGCTCGAAGCGGCGTGCGCAGGCCGCGAAACGGGCAGCGCGCCCGCCGCCTTCATCGTCGAGCCTTTGATCCTTGGCGCGGGCGGGATGCTCATCTATCCCGCATGGGTGCTCGCCGAAATGCGCGCGATCTGCGCCCGCCACGGCGTCCTGTTCATCGCCGACGAGGTGATGACCGGCTGGGGCCGCACCGGCACGCGCTTCGCCTGCGATTCTGCGGGTGTGATCCCCGATATCGTCTGCCTGTCGAAGGGTCTGACCGGCGGCGCGATGCCGCTCGCGGTGACGCTCTGCATCGAGCCGATCTATCAGGCGCACTATTCGACCGACCGCGCCAGGACCTTCTATCATTCGAGCAGCTACACCGCGAACCCGATCGCCTGCGCGGCGGCGAACGCGAACCTCGAAATCTGGCGCGACGAACCCGTTCAACAGCGGATCGACACCCTCGCCGATGCGCAAGCTGCGCACCTCGCTATGTTGTCGCACGACCCGCGGATCGCCAATCCCCGCCGCCTCGGCACCATCGCGGCGCTCGACATCGTCGTGTCCGACGGAGGCTATCTTTCGAACCTCAACCCACGCCTGATCGCCTTCTACCGCGACCGGGGTGTCCTCCTCCGTCCGCTCGGCAATTCGGTGTACCTCATGCCCCCCTATTGTATCGCACCGGACGAACTGGCGGCGGTATGGGCCGCGATCGCTGCGTCGCTCGATGCGGTCGAGGACATGCAGGAAGCGGCGGGTTTCGGGTGAAAGATGATATTTGGCTTCCATGACCGGCAACGACCGGACGTGGCCATAAGATCCTCCCCGCTTGCGGGGAGGATTTGAAGGGCCGCTCCCCACCCCAAGACAGACAGGGCGTACAAGAAAAGGGCGGCCCAAGGCCGCCCCTGCAACCATCGCATTTCGACCGGACCTATTCCGCCCGCGTCGGAACACCGTCCATCAACTGATGAAGCTCGCCGGCTTCCCACATCTCCATCATGATGTCGGAACCGCCGACGAATTCGCCCTTCACATAAAGCTGGGGGATCGTCGGCCAGTCCGAGAATTCCTTGATTCCCTGGCGGATCTCCATGTCCTGCAGCACATCGACGGTGTCATATTCGATACCGAGACGGTCGAGCATCGCGATCGCGCGCGAGGAAAAGCCGCACTGGGGGAACAGCGGCGTGCCCTTCATGAACAGCAGCACGGGATGATCGGCGACCAGTTTTGAAATACGGTCGTGGACGGCGGGATCGCTCATTTGAATGTCTCCGGTGGCGCGTCGCGCCGAAAAAGGAATTGCGTCTCGCCCCTATGAAGGAACGCCGGTGGTCAATTGCAAGGCATGAAGTTCGCCGCCCATGCGCCCGCCGAGCGCGGCATAGACCGCCTTGTGCTGGGCAACGCGGGTCAGCCCGCGAAAGGATTCGCTGACGACATGCGCCGCATAATGGTCGTTGTCGCCTGCCAGATCGGTGATCGAGACCATGGCATCGGGAAACGCCGCCTCGATCATCGCCTTCAGATCATCCTCGCGCATACCCATGACGGCCGCCTCAGTTCTGGCTGTCCATGAACTGGCGGCGCGCCTCGGCGGTCTTGTCGTTGAGCACCGCGCGGATTTCCGCATCGCTGATCTCGACGCCCGCCGCGGTCAGGTCGCCCGCCAGCTTGCGGATGACGTCCTCGTCGCCCGCTTCCTCGAAATCGGCCTGCACGACCGCCTTGGCATAGGCGTCGGTCTCTTCCGGCGTCAGCCCCATGCGTTCGGCTGCCCATTCGCCGACCAGGCGGTTGCGGCGCGCGATGATGCGGAACTGCACTTCCTGGTCGCGGGCGAACTTCGCCTCGAATGCCCGTTCACGATCGTCGAATGCGCTCATCTTTGTCCTCACCGGAAATTTGGGGTTTCAGCGTCCAGATAGGTGGCTGTGCCAAAGCGCGCAAGGCGCTGTGCCGCAGATCACTTCCCTTTTTCGGATGATGGGTTTAGGGTCCGCGCCGACGGGATGGGTCGTACCGCAGCGTTAAAGACTGCGCCTTGCCGCCGATATCGCGGGCACGGCGCCTTCAGGCTTGGGTTTGGGGGATTTGGTGATGACCGCTCGACGTCCGCAATTTCTGTCGCTGGTCGCGGCGCTGGCTCTAACGGCGCCGGGCTCGGCGCTGGCGCAGGCCGGCGACCCGACGCTGCGCGATAGTTTTTCGATCGGCGACCAGGGCGGCTCGCTCTGCGAGGTGCAGGCCACCGTTCGCGATTCGGTGATCAAGGGCATGTTCGACCGCGCGTGGTTGATCGTCTGCCGCGACGCCAGTCAGCCCGTCGGCTATGTCCGGATGCTGCGCGCGACCCCCGGGGAAGCGCGCGCGCGGATCGACGCCGGCCGCTCGGGCACGATCAGCTGCGTCGGCGACGCCTGCACGGTGAAGGACAGCGCCATCGGCTGGACGACGCGCGTCGAGGCCGACGGCAACACCGCCTACGCCGTCGAAGGCTTTAGCGCCTATGACGACGCGCTCAGGATCGCGCTCGCCTCGATCCGCGAGAAACGCGTCGTCCCCGGCCAGATCAAGGTCGCAACCACCTCGGTCGGCGGCAACGACGGCTTCGCCCGCACCCTCGCCGGCACGATCGACGTCGACAAGGCGCTGGCCGAAGGGTACCGCCGCAATCACAGCGGCGACTACGCCGAGGCCGCCGAATTCTTCGAGGCGCTGTCGCGGCGCGCGCTGGACGATCAGGCCGCGGCCGACATCGATCCGACCGAATTCACGCTCAACCGCGCGCTCCAGCGCTCGAACCTCGGCGAATTTGCCGAGGCCGACCGGCTGTTCGGCGAGGTCGAGGCGATCCCGACCAGCGACCCGGTCCAGCTTCGCCTCCGCCGCAACTTCCGCGCGATCCATGCGCTCAACCAGCGCGACTATGACGGTGCGGCCGCCATCCTGCAGACGCCGATCCCGCCGCTGACCGACGCGGTGAAGGTCGAGGACGGCGCGGTCACGCTGACGGCGGAGATCGCGGCGGGGATCAACAGCGGCGCGAACGCCCGCGCGGTACGCCAGGCGAGCGACCGCGAGCGGCTGACCCCTGTCGAGCGCGCACAGATCATCGATGCACAGGCGACCCACCTGCTCGGCACCGTCGAACGGCTGCGCGGCAATCCCGGGGCAGCGAAGAGCGCGCAGCTCAAGGGGCTGACCGACGCGATCGCGGTGCGCGAAGGCCGCGTCACCTCGATCATCCGGCTGCGCTCGCAGATGCTCGGCGAACTCGCGCTTGCCGAGGAAGCGCTGGGCGACAATGCCGCCGCCGACGCCCGCTTCCAGGAATCGATCAACGCACTCGCGGTCGAATATCCCGAAACCAACGCGCTCGCCTCGGCGCAGGCGCGCTATGCCGCTTTCCTCACGCGGCACGGTCAGGACGACAAGGCGCTCGGAATCTATCAGGGTGTCGTGACCGCGCTCGCCGGGTCGCAGCGTTCGACCACGGGCATGGCGAACATGATGGCGCCCTATTACCGGCTGCTCGCCGCCCGCGCCGCGACCGATCCCAAGGCCGCAAGCGACTTCTTTGTCGCCAGCCAGCTTCAGGTCCGCCCAGGCGTCGCGGACACGCAGGCGGTACTGGCGCGCGAACTGTCGAGCGGCAGCAGCGACGGCGCGCGCCTCTTCCGGCAGGCGACGACGCTCAATCGCGACATCGAACGCGCACGGATCGAGGACGCGCGGCTCGGGCAAATGCCCGCGACGCCCGAGATCAACGCGCTGCGCGCCGACCTCAAGACCCAGCTCGACAATCTGTCGTTCCAGCAGGCGGAAACGATCGCGAAGCTGTCGGCGTTTCCGCAATATCGCGTCGTCGCGCCGGGCAAGCTCGACCTCGCCGAACTGCAGCAGGTGCTGCGCCCCGACGAAGCCTATCTCAAGATGCTCGTCGTCGGCGATGCGGTTTATGCGATGCTGATCGGTCCCGACAGCGCGCTGCTCTGGAAGAGCGATATCGGCGCGCAGGGTCTCGAAAACGCCGTCGACACGATCCGCTCGACGATCTCGATCGTCGAGAATGGCAAGCGCGTCACCTATCCTTTCGACGCCGCAACCGCGCGCAAGCTCTATACTCGGCTTTTCGCGCCTGCCGCCGACCGGCTGCCGTCGATCCCACACCTGATCTTCGAACCCGATGGCGCGATGCTGCGCTTGCCGATCAACCTGCTCATCACGTCGGACCAGGGGCTTGCCGAATATGAGCAGCGCGTCGCCGATCCCAATGCCGATGCCTTCGACATGCGTGGAATCGCGTGGCTGGGGCGGACGACGCGGCCAAGCACGGCGGTGTCGGCGCTGGCCTTCCGCAACGCCAGGCAGGCGCCGCCGTCGAGCGCGGCGCGCGAATATTTCGGGCTCGGCGAAAATCTGCCGGTCAAGGGCGGCATCCTGCCCTCGACCGGAACGCGCGGCGGCATCGCGGGCGGCGTCGACGACAGCTGCCAGTGGGACGTCACCCAGTGGAGCCGTCCGATTTCGGCCGACGAGCTGGTCACCGCGACGCGGACGATGAACCGCGACGCCGCGACCCTGCTCACCGGCGGCGCCTTCACCGATACGGCGGTCAAGAACCGCGGCGACCTTGGCGATTATCGCATCATCCATTTCGCGACCCACGGCCTCGTCACCGCGCCGCGTCCGTCATGCCCGGCGCGGCCCGCGCTCGTCACCTCGTTCGGCGACCAGGATTCGGACGGGCTGCTGACCTTCCAGGAAATCTTCGATCTCAGGATCAATGCCGACCTTGTCATCCTCTCGGCGTGCGACACGGCGGGCGCCGCGACAGTCGCCGCGACGCGCGAGGCGGGTGTTGCGAGCGGCGGTGGCAACGCGCTGGACGGGCTGGTGCGCAGCTTCATCGGCGCGGGCGGCCGTTCGGTGATTGCCAGCCATTGGCCGGCGCCCGACGATTTCGACGCGACCAAGCGTCTGATCGGCGGGCTGTTCGCGGCGCCGCAGGGCGAAAGCGTCGCCGATGCGCTGTGGGCGACGCAGACGAAGCTGATGGACGACAGGCAGACCTCGCATCCCTATTATTGGGCGGGCTTCGCGATCATCGGCGACGGCGGACAGGCGCTGTTGCACGACACGCCTTCGACGACGGCACAACATGGGGGGACTGCGGGCCGCGCAGCCCGCTGAATTGATGGCGACCACGACGATCGACGCGGCAGCGCCCCAGGCGCCGCCCACGACCATATCGCTGCGCAAGCGCATCCGCCGACTGGTCATGCAGCTCGGCCCGTCGCGTATGGCCGCGACGATCCTGTTCCTGATCGTCGCCACGCTGTTCGCGCGCTTCAGCTGGGATATGCCGCTCGTCGGCGACGCCGAGCGCGCGCTGTACGATGCGCGCGCGATGGTAATGGCGCCGCATGTCGCACAGGACCAGCGCATCGTCATGGTCACCTATGACGACGAGACGCTGTTCAACACCGGCATCCGCTCGCCGCTCGACCGCACCTACCTAGCCAATGCGCTCGCCAATCTCGACCAGATGGGGCCGAAGGCGATCGGCATCGATATCGTCTTCGATTCGCCGCGTCCCGACGACCCGCTGCTCAAGGCGCAGCTTCGCGCGATGAAGACGCCGACCTGGCTCGCCTATGCCGAGCAGGCGAGCAACCCGAACACCATCTTCTATGAACAGCAGAAATATCTCGAAGCCTATCTGGCCGAGGTCACCACCGCCCGGACGAAGCCGACGAGCGTGCTGTTCCGCACCGACAGCGACGGCGTGATCCGCAACTGGCCCGACCGGCCGAAGAATCTGCCGCCGCTGATGGCCAACGCGCTCGCGCCGGTCGATCCGGCGCACGCCAACTATCAGGGCAATATCCGCTTCCTCGTCCCCGCCCGCGTGACCAAAGGTGCGGAGGAGCCCGTTTTCTCCAAGATCCCGATCGACACCTTCGCCGCGCCGATGGATGCGGAGACGCGCGCGGCCTTTTCGGAGATGATCCGGGGCCGCTACGTGCTGATCGGCGGCAACATCATCGACAACGACCAGTTCAATACGCCGCTCAGCCGCTTCACCGACCCGATCACCGGCCAGCATGAAACGATGATCGGGCTGGAGGTGCACGCCCATATGCTGGCGCAGCAGCTCGATCGGGATTGGCCGCGCCCGCTGCCGGGCCCGTCGCTGTGGGCGCTCGCCGTGCTCGTCGTGCTCGCGGGCGGTCTCACCAGCCTGATCGACCTGCGCGCGCGCTGGGTGGCGCTGGCCTTCCTCGGGCAAATGGCCTTCTTCGTGGCCTTTCCCTTCTGGCTGCAGGGGCATGGCGTCGACACGACCACCCTTCCCGCCTTCGGCTGGGCGATGGGCTGGCTGCTCGGCTATGCTGCGGTCGGCACGGCCGCGCGCACGATCGGGTCGCGCCAGCGCGCCTTTGCCCAGTCGGCGCTCGGCAAATATCTGCCCGCCGACGTCGCAGCGCAGATCATGCGCGACCCCGATCAGCTCTCGCTGCACGGCGAGCGGCGCAACATCTATTGCGTGTTCACCGACCTCGAAGGCTTCACCAAGCTCAGCCACGCGGTGACCCCGGAAACCGTCGCGCGGCTGCTCAACGAATATCTCGACCGGCTGTCCGACGTCGTGCTCGACCATGGCGGGACGATCGACAAGTTCGTCGGCGACGCGATCGTCGCATTCTGGGGTGCGCCGATCAGCCGCCCCGACGACGGCCCGCAGGCCGCAAAAGCGGCGATCGCGATGCATGCGGTGGGCGAACAGTTCCGCAAGGATCTGGCAAGCGAGGACGTGCCGCCGATCGGCATGACCCGCGTCGGACTGCACGTCGGCGACGCGATCGTCGGCAATTTCGGCGGCGAGGACCGCATTCAGTACACCGCGCTCGGCGACAGCATGAACACCGCCTCGCGGCTTGAATCGGCGAACAAGAGCCTCAAGACGCGGGTGCTGATCTCCTCCGAGGCCGCGGCGGGCGCGGCGCGCGACGATCTGGTCCCGATGGGGCGCGTGACGTTGCGCGGGCGGGCGCAGCCGGTCGACGTGCTGACGCCGCGCCCCGATCTTTCCGGGGAACAACGCGCCCGCATCGCGGCGCTGGTCGAGGCGCACGCCGCGGGCAATAAAAAGGCCTATGTGACCTGCGCCACAGCACTGGCCGACGAATTCGGTCAGGATCCAGCCATAATGTTCCTGATAGAACGTCTGAACGAGACCCAAAAAGGAGAAAGCTATGTCCTTTCCTGACTTCTCGATGCGCCGAATCGGCCTGACCGCTGCCGCCGCGATCGCTGCGATCGCCGTCGCCGGCGTCGCCTCCGCGCAGTCGATGGTCGTCCGCTCGACCGGGCCATCTGCCGGAAAATATCCGAGCGGGACGAAGCTCAAATCGACCGACAAGATCACCCTCGTCTCGGGCGACAAGGTCGTGCTGATGCAGGCGGGCAAGACGCGCACATTGTCGGGGCCCGGCACCTATGGCGCCACCGCGACGATCCAGGCGAACCAGTCGATGGGCGCGACGGTGACGCGGATGCTTTCGACCGGCCCGACGATGCGTTCGCGCGGCGGGTTTTCGCGCGGCGGCGAAGAGGCTGCGCCGGTCAACGTCCGCGCGCCGAACGTCTGGCTGCTCGATTATCGCGAGGCGGGCACCTTCTGCGTCGTCGATCCGGCGACGCTGATGCTTTGGCGCCCGAACATGGAAGGCGACACCGCGCTCGAAATCGAAAGCGGCGGCAAAAAGGCGACAGTCGCCATCGTCGACGGCGCCAACTTCCGCAAATGGCCGACCGACACGCTGCCGGTGCAATATGGGGTCGACTATCGCCTGTCGGGTGGCGGTCTGCGGAGCCCGGTGACCGTTCGGTTCACGGCGATGGGCCCCGTGCCCGACACCGTCGAGGGATCGGTCGACATGCTGATGGCAAAGGGCTGCACGCCGCAGCTCAACCGCCTCGTCGACGCGATGTCGGAAACCGAGACAGCGGGTGGTTAACGGAATCGCCTTGGCATTGAACCGTTCCGGACCATCTGGTAACAATTGGATCAAAAGCAGCCGCAAAAAGCGGTAAGTCCTTTCCTTGGGTCGAAAATTCGCACTGCCGAACCGACGGCAGAGCCTTATGAATTTGTGCGTACCGGCAGCCGCCGGCGCATATGTACGCAAGGGGTGGTGATGACCGATTTGGGGGTAATGGAGTCCGTCGGTGTCGCGCGGGCCGCGCGGCGCACGGGTCGCAGGGCGCTGATCTGTTCGGCGGGCCTGGCGGCGCTGTCGGCATCTTTCGCGGCGCAGGCGCAAATCGCTCCATCGGTCCCGACGCGTGAGGAAATTCAGCGCCCGACCCTGCCCCCCGCCAGTCCCCCGGGCGAACAGGTGGTCACCGCCGACGACAACATCGAACGCGCGCCCTGCCCGCTCGCCAGCCCCGAATTCGCCAATGTCCGCGTCACCGTGCGCAGCGTCCGGTTTTCCGAGGTCGAGGGGATCGATACGTCGATGCTCGACGCCAGCTGGCGAGACAAGGTCGGGCAGGACCAGCCCGTCTCGGTCGTCTGCGACATTCGTGACCGCGCCGCGACGATGCTGCGCGCGAAAGGCTATCTGGCTGCGGTCCGCGTGCCGCCGCAAACGATCAGCGACGGCATCGTCAAGCTCGATATATTGTCGGCGCGATTGACGCGGGTCGAGGTGCGCGGCGACGCAGGCGCCAACGAAGGCCTGCTCCAGCGCTATCTGTCGCGGCTCGATGACCAACCGGTGTTCAACATCGTCGATGCCGAACGCTATCTCCTGCTCGCGCGCGATATTCCCGGAATGGACGCGCGGCTGACGCTGCGCCCCGGCGCCGCGCCCGGCGAAGTCGTCGGCGAAGTCACCGTCACGCGGACCCCGATCCTGATCGACGGCAGCACCCAGAATTACGGATCGCGCGATGTCGGCCGTTGGGGCAGCATCAACCGCGCGCGCTTCACCGGCCTGACCGGTATGGGCGACATGACGACGGTCAGCTTCTATTCGACCCCCGATTTCGACGAGCAGAAGGTGCTGCAACTCGCGCACGAATTCCGCGTCGGCGGCGAAGGGCTGCGTTTCGGCGCCAGCTACACCTATGCGTGGACGCGCCCCGACATCACCGGCTTCAACATCAGGTCGAACACCCAGATCGTCAGCCTGTTCGCCTCCTATCCGCTGGTGCTCACGCAGGCGCAGCGCATCACGCTCGGCGGCGGGCTCGACATCATCGATCAGGACATCAAACTGGGCGGCACGCCGCTGAACCGCGATCGCATTCGCGTCTTCAACCTGCGCGCCGACGGCATCTGGATCGATCCCGCCTCGGTCGCGGGCAAGCGCGGCTACAGCCCGTCCGAGCCCCACTGGTCGCTCGGCGCCTCGGTCGAGGCCAGGCAGGGCGTCAGCTTCCTCGGCGCGAGCGACGATTGCGGTCCCGGCGGCGCGGCCTGTTTCCTGCCCGGCGCGGTGCCCCTGACGCGCATCGAGGCGAAACCTGACGCCTTTCTGGTTCGCGCGCAGGCGCAGGCCGAGTGGCGCCCGACAAAATTGTTCACGCTGTCGCTCGCACCGCGCGCGCAATGGGCGAGCGATCCGCTCGTCGCCTATGAGGAGTTTTCGGGCGGCAACTTCACAGTCGGGCGGGGATTCGACCCCGGCACGATCATCGGCGACAAGGGCGTCGCGGTCTCGGCCGAGGCGCGCTACGGCTCGTTCGTCCCCGCGAACCGCAAGGCCTTCGCCTTCCAGCCCTTCGCCTTCTTCGACGCCGCATGGGTGTGGAACAAGGACAGCGCCTTCAACGGCCTCAACCCGCAAAAACTCTATTCGGCCGGCGGCGGGATGCGGGTCGCGTGGGGCGACCGCGCGCGGCTCGACGTCGCGCTGGCCGTCCCGCTCAACCGCGGCGGCTTCCTGGCCGAAAGGCCCGATCCCCGGCTGCTGATTTCGTTCACAAGCCAGTTCGGCGTGAAGGCGCGCTGACCATGACCATTGCATCAAGGACGACCGCCATGCGTGCCCACCCCGCCCCCTCGCCCGCCCGCAAGGGGAAACGGCGCCTGCTCGAGAGCTGCGCGATCACCGCCGGGCTGGTCGCCCTGGCCTATGGCGGCCCCGCGATGGCGCAGGGCGTGGTCGGGACGGGGGTGATCACGACCGGCGGCGCAGGCGGCTCGATCACCGATTCCGCGAACAAGACGACGGTCACGATCACCACCAACGAAGCGATCGTCAACTGGACTCCTTCGGGCACGCCGACCGATGGCGTCATCGACTTCCTGCCGGTCGGCAATACGCTGGAATTCCGCGGCGGGCTTGGCGGATACACGGTCCTGAACCGCTTCGTTTCGGGCTCGGGCACGTCGATCAGCGACACCATCGCGCTCAGCGGCACGGTGCAGAGCTTTCGCACCGCGGCGGGCGTCCCCGACGCGCAAGGCGGCAACATCTGGTTCTACAATGCGGGCGGCATCCTGATCAACTCGCGTGCGGCGATCAACGTCGGCAGTCTCGTGCTGACCACCAACGACATCGACACGACCGGTGGCCTCGCCCCCGGCGGCACGATCCGCTTCCGCGGCGCGCCGAACAGCAATGCGACGGTGACGGTGGCGAACAACGCCTTCATCGGCGCCGACAACGGCGTCGCGGGCGGCAGCTATGTCGCGCTCGTCGCGCCGCGCGTCGTCCAGAACGGCATCGCCAACGTCAACGGATCGGCCGCCTATGTCGCGGCGGAAGTCGCGGATATCACGATCAACGCCGCCAACGGCCTGTTCGACATCAACGTGACCACCGGCGCGAACGGCGGCAATGTCATCACCCACGGCGGCATCACGACCGGCCCCGAACAGACGGGCACGCTCGCGCACCGCATCTATATGGTGGCGATTCCCAAGAATGACGCCGTCACGATGCTGGTGTCGGGACAAGTCGGCTATAACGACGCATCGTCGGCGACGGTCTCGAACGGTTCGATCGTCCTGTCCGCGGGCTATAATGTCACTGCGGGCGCAATGAACGAGACGCCGGCCAACAACACCGCGGCCAATATCTCGGTCAATGACATCGTCTTCCTGAGCGACGTCACCGCGCACGCCAGCAACGACTTCCTCGGCCAGCCGCTCGGCGTGGTGCCGACAGGCGGCCCCTTCACCGTTCCCCCGCCGGCATGGCAGGGCCGTTTCTCGATCCAGGGCAACGGCACGTTCGTCGGCGAGAACAGCGCGACGCTGACCATCAACGCGGGACGGCAGAGCATCGTTACCGGCGACTTGCTGGTGCAGGCGAACGGCACCGCCGCGGGGTCCGGAAGCGCCACGATCACCGTCGACGGCGGCGGCCTGGTGGCGCTCGGCAACATCAGCCTGCTGGCAACCGGCGCCCCGGACGGCACGACAGGATTCGGCCAGGGCGGCACCGCGACGCTCAATGTCCTGAACGGCGGCCAGATGGGCGCCGGGCTGGACCTCACGGTTGCCGCCGACGGCTTCGGCGGCTTCGACGATGGCGGCGAAGGCGGCACCGGCGCCGGCGGGACGGCGGCGATCAATGTTTCGGGGACCGGCAGCCTGCTGATCGGCGACACCATCTCCGCCAGCGCCGATGGTTTGGGCGGCGCTCTCGCCCTCGACGCCGTCACCGGCAATGCGATCGTCGCCGACAATGGCGGCGACGGCATCGGGGGCAATGCGGCGATCAGCGTCAGCGGCGGTGCGCAGGTCACGGCGACCGTCGGGGTCGTCGCAAGCGCCGCCGGTCGGGGCCGCGTCGGGCTCGACCAATCGGGCAACGGCACCGGCGGCGATGCGCGGATCCAGGTGACGGGTGCGGGCACCACCTTCACCGCGCCGCAGACGACGGTCAATGCCGCGGGTGTCGGCGGCGGCTCGATTTCCGATCCGGTCTATGGAACGGTGCTGTCGGCCAATGGCGGCGATGGCGTCGGGAACGCGGCGCTGCTCACCTTCGGGACCGATAGCGGCTCCTCGGTCAGCGTCGGCGCGGTTTCGGTGAATGCGTCGGGGACGGGCGGCGGCGCCAATGGCGACGGTTCGGCCGGCGGCAACGCCGTCGGCGGCGACGTGCTGGTCGAAGCCAATGGCGGCGGCACGGTTGCGCTGAGCCAGCTCAGCATCGACGCCAGCGCCAACAGCGGCGGCGCGTCGAGCGCCAGCAGCGGGGGCAACACCGCGCGCTCGGGCGACGCGCAGGGCGGGACCGCCTTGCTCCGGACGAGCAACGTCTCGACCCTCGCGGTCAGCACGGGGCTTTCGATCAACGTCAGCGGGCGCGCCGTCTCCAGCGAGAATGTCGGCAGCGGGACCGGCGGCGGCGTCAATCTGTCGGCGATCGAGAACAGCACGATTTCCGTCGGCGACACGATCGACGTCACGGCGTTCGGCGGCAGCGAGAGCAGCGCCGTCGCGGTTGTCGCCGGCAGCGGCACGGGTGGTACGATCGATCTTCTCGCCGATCTCGGCGGCACCATCTCCGCCAGCAACTACAGCCTCGACGCAAGGGCGTCGGTGGTCAACGTCAGCGGCACGAATGGGCCGGCGCAGGGCGGTTTCATCACGATGACCGCACTCAACGGCGGCCTCATCGGGGCGACGAACGACGGCGTCGACCAGCTCAACGTCAGCGCGCAGACGGGCGTCAGCACCGCGGGCAGCTCGGCGACGGGCGGCAGCATCACAATCTTCGCCAACGAAGCTGACATGCAATTCTCGAATCCCGTTTTCTCCGCCAGCGGGGTTTCGGGCGGCGCGACCGACCCCAACGCCACCGGCGTGGTCGGGATCGGCGGGCTCATCCAGATCGGCACCGGCTTCGATCCTGCGCATGGCATCAACCTCGGCGGCGGCCTCAGCGCGGACGCCGACGGCCGAACCTCGGTCGACGTCGAAGCATCCCCCGGCCTGCCGCGCGACACGTCGGGCGACGGCCAGGGCGGCACGATCGACGTCCAGGTCAGCGGCGGCAGCCTGACCGGCGGCGGCCTCTTCCTCACCGCAAACGGCTATGGCGGCGCCAGCGGCAGCAACAGCACAGGCCGTGGCGGCGCCGTCACCTTCACGCAGATCGGCGGCGATACGGCGCTCGGCGACGTGACCCTCGACGCCGACGGCATTGGCGGCGACTTCGCCGGACCCGCGGGCGGGGGCGTGTCGGGCGACGGGATCGGCGGCGACACATCCTTGGAGATCAGCGGCGGCACCTTCACCGCTTCGGACGTCAGCCTGTCGGCATCGGGCCAAGGCGGACGCGGTTTCGACGGCGACGATTTCGACTTCCTGAACCCGACGGCGGCGGGAGACGGCGGCAACGGCCAAGGCGGCGAAGCCGGTATCACCATCTCCGACACCGCGATTGTCAACACCACCGTCCTTGCCGCCTATGCAGGCGGCAGGGGCGGCGACGGCGGCGATTATCGCACGGTCGGCAGCGTGCCGGGTAACGGCGGAAACGCCGGCTTCGGCAGCGGCGGCAACGCGACGATCCGCCTGAACGGCGGCGAGCTTGCCAGCGACGCCGTGACCGTCGACGCCAGCGGTTTCGGCGGCGCAGGCGGCAGCGCCTTCCTGTCGAGCAGTTCCGGCCCCTCGACAAGCGTCGGCACCGGCGGCCGCGGCGGCGATGCCTTCGGCGGTTTCGCGACGATCGGCCTCGGTCCGACGCTGGTCAACATCACCGAAAGCATCACCACCTATTCAACGGCGTCGGGGGGCGTCGGCGGATCGGGAACCAGCGGCGGCGGCGGCGGCAATGCGTCGGGCGGCGTCGCGCAGGTGCTGGTCGACGATTTCGACGCCGGCGAACTGTCGATCGCGCTCGATGGCTCGGCAACCGGCGGCAACGGCGGTATCGGCTACGACGGTGCGGGGGGCAACGGCGGCTCGGCGCGCGGCGGCACCATGATGGTCGAGGCGCGCGGACCGAACGGCAATGTCGTCGTCTCGCAGTCCAATTTCGTCTCCGTCGCGACCGGCGGCACCGGCGGATCGGCCTTCACCGACTTTTTCTCAACCCCCGAAGTCGCCGGCAGGGGCGGCGACGGAGGCGAAGGCATCGGCGGCGAGATCAGCATCGTCGCGACCGATGGCGGCACGGTCGGCCTCGGTATCGGCCGCTCCGGCGGCGGGACGCTGAGCAGCGTCGGCAACGGTGGCGACGGCGGCCGCGGCGCCGACAATCCGAACACGATCAGGCAACCCGGCCCCGACGGGATGCTGTTCACGGCGGACGACACCTTTCTCGGCCTGACCGGCGGGGACGGCGGGTTCGGCGGAGCAGGCACCGGCGGCACGGTGACGCTGCTAGCGCGCGGCGGCACGATCACGTCGGATGGCGCGCCGGTCGACATCTCGGTCTCCGGCATCTCGGGCAATGGCGGCGACGGCGGGGTCGGCTCGGGCGGCACCGGTTCGTGCTGCACCAGCTTCGTCGATCTCGGCGGCCGTGTCGTCTTCCGGTCGGAATCGACCGAGGCCGGCGCGGGCCAGATCACGCTCGGCGACACCACTATCGCGGCCAACGGCTTCATCGCGGGCCGGATCGAGCTGCGCAGTTCGAGCAGCATCTCGCTCGCCAGCCTCGATGCGAATGCGGCGGGCTTCGCGCAGCCGACCAACAACGACACCGATCTGTCGGCCTATGGCGTCTTCTTCGCGGCGAACGGCGGGTCGATCGAGGTTGCGGACGACCTGACCGTCCAGACCGGCGGGTCGTTCGGCGCCTATGCGCAAGGCGGCGGACAGGTGCGCGCCGGCGACCTGTTCCAGATCAATGCCGCAGACCAGGTCGATATCCGTCACGACATGCGCGGTGCGTCCGAGGAACGGACGCTGTTCGCGGGCGGCGATCTGTCGATCACGGCGGGCACCACGATCCGCGGCGCAACGGGTTCGCTGCTGGCTGCAAGCGGCGTCGTCACGCTGACGGCGCTGGGGACCACCGGGCGCATCGGCGTCGACCATGTGGAAGGCGGCACGGTCGTCATGTCCAGCACCGGCGCGACCAGCGTCGAACATGCCGAAGCCGACGATGATTTCACCGCGAGCGCAGGCAGTTTCCGCACCGGGCTCAATTCGATCATCACCGGCGGCGACATTTCGATCACCTCGCCGGGCGCGGTCGACCTCGGCAATTCGAGCGCCGGCGGGTTCGTCTCGGTAACGGGCGAGTCGATCGTCTTTACCAACATCGATGCGGGCCAGACGGTCGACCTCACCGCGATCGGCGCCGTGGCGGGCGCCGAGGGAATTCGCGGCGGCTCGATCGACGCGGGCGACACGATCACACTGTTCGGCAACAGCATCGCGCTCGGCGGCGACGTCACCGGCACCGGTTCCTTCTTCGCCTTCGGGACGGACGGCAATGTGGCGGTCAACCGGGCCGATGTCGACGGCACCATCTCGATCTTCGCAGACGGCGACCTCACCGGCAATTACGCAGCGGGCGGCGACGTTCTTCTGAATGCGAATGGCGACGTCACCGTATCGGCGAGCGCGGCGGGGACCTATATCGACCCGAACGGGATCGGCACGAACGGCAACGTCTATATCGACGCGGCGGGCGATGTTACGCTGACCGGCGGGGCGGCGGCGCGGATGCTCGGCATCAATGCGGGCGGATCCGCCAGCGTCGGGGCCGCCAGTGCGGGCGAAGACGTCCTCGTCGTCGCGGGCGCGACCGCGTCGCTGAACGATGTCAGCGCGGGCGACGACGTCAACGTTCGCGCGCCCGGCGCCATCACTGCCGTCAACGTCCGCACGACGGGCACCGGCCCCGATAACGCATTCCTGAACTACACCCCCCCCGCCTCCTCGGGTTTTGGCGGCTTCACGATCACGGTGGGCGAAGGCAGCTCGGCGACCGACGGATCGGATATCGTCCTGTCGTCGGGCAGCAGTATCGACGCAACGACCCTGTCGGCGGGTGACGACATCATCGCGCTCGCCAGCGGAACCATCCGCCTCAGCGATGCGACGACGCTCGGTCTCGGCGTCACGGCCGGCGGCAGCAACATTCGCACCCAGGGCGGCGACACCAGTGTGACCGGGCTCGATGCCTTCGACGACGTGCTGATCGACGCAGCGGGCGCGGCGAGCGCCGATGGCGTGGTCAATGCGGGCCGCGACATCGCGATCAATGCCGACAGCATCGGGATCGCCGAATTGACCGAAGCCAACGGGACGCCCGTACCGACCCTGGCGGCCGATGGAACGATCAGCCTTGCATCGGCGAACGCGATCGAGGGAGGCAGCCTGTTCGCGCAGGGCGACGTCAATCTGGACGCCGGAACATTCGTCGACCTCATCGGCACGGCCAGCGGCGGGAACACCGTCATTTCGGCTGCGGACGACCTCTCGGTCCGTCGGCTGGAAAGCATCGGCACAACGACGCTGCTCGCCACCGGCGGCGCGATCGACATCGGCGCGCTGATTTCGGCAGGAGAGATTGATGCGCAAGGCGACACCATCAACGTCGCGGGCGGCGGCGACATGATCTTCGCCAATCTGGTCACCGATGTCGGCGACGCATCGGTGGTCTCCGGCGGCGACCTATTCGTCCAGAACGGCAGCATCGCGGGCCGCGCCACCCTTCGCGGCACCGGCGAACGGGTCGGCGTCGATGCGCTGACCGCCGACAGCGCCTCGATCGAGGCCACGGGCGGCTTCGTCACGCTGAACAGCGTCTCGGTCGCCGACGACCTCACCGCCAACGCCCGCGGATCGCTGCTGATCAGCGGCGTCGTCACCGGCCGCAGCATTTCGCTGGGGTCGAGCGACATCACGATCGACACCGCGGCGCGCGTCGGCACGGGAGGGACGACCGAAGCGCTGTCGGTCATGAACACCGACGACCAGCGGCAAACCTTCGTCGGCGGCACCGGCACGCGCAATGGCTATCATATCGACGCCGCGGAACTGACGCGTCTGTTCGGTTCCGATATCGTGATTTTCGCGCCCGAGGTCGGGACGGTAAGCCAGCAATCGGTCGGGAGCAGCGCGCCGCCCGACGTGATCGTCGACAGCTTCACGCTCGCCGCCGGCGGCGCCGGGTCCAATCTGGGTGCGGGCGGCTCGCTGACGATCCGCACGCCGGGCAAGATGCGGGTGATCGGCAACGTCCAACTGACCGGGCTTTCGGATACGAACGCGCTCAACCTGTTCGCCGACGAAGCGCTGGAAGTCATCCTCGGCCAGGGCACCGTCCGGTTGCTGGGCGCCAACAACGCGCCGGGCGGACAGCTGAACATGGCATCGGAGGATATCATCGTCGCAACGACCGCAGCGATCGCCGACGTCGCCAACGCAAGCTCGATGGCGGCGATCAACACCCGTCTCGGCCAGAACGACGGCGTCACGATCGACGAAGGGGCGCTCTTTGCGCGTGGAATCCGTTTCAACGTGATCGGCGGCGTCTATGTCCAGAACAGCGGTACGGGCACCGACTTCGGCCTGCGCCGCGGCCTGACCTTCGGCGCGGGCGGGCTCGACGTCCTGACCGAAGGGCCTTCGTCGCGGATCGTGCTCAACGGCGTGCAGCTCGGGGCGAGCGGACAGGTCACCGGCCTCGACACGCTCCAGTTCCTGACGGTCGCGGGCGCGCCCGCGAATAGCGCGACGGGCAGCTACGATCCCGAATCGACGCTGAACGGCTGCTTCATCTCGAACGTCGCATCCTGCACGACGGTCCGCATCGATTTCGACAATAATTTCCCGGTCCAGGACGTGATCGAGGACGAGATCGGCGACGGCAGCGAGGATGAGGGCGACGGCACCAGCCTGCCGACCGCGCTCATCACGATGCGCGACCTCGACCCGCTCTCGGGCGAGCCGCTGCTCGACGATCCGGTGACGGGCGCGGGCAACGACGATCTGTGGACGCCGACGACCGATACCCCGCAGCCGTAAGCCTTTCGGTTGACGAATTGCCTCGGGGCAAGGCATGGGCGGCGGCATGACCGACGCCCCTGCCCCTGCCTCCGGCGCACCGCTCAAGCTGTTCAACAGCCTGACGCGCCAACTGGAAGAATTCCAGCCCGTCCACCCGGGTGAGGCGCGCGTCTATTCGTGCGGCCCGACGGTCTATAATTACCCGCATATCGGCAACATGCGCGCCTATGTCTTCGCCGACACGCTGGGGCGGACCCTGTCGTACAAGGGGTACAAGCTGACCCACGTCATCAACATCACCGACGTCGGGCACCTGACCGACGACGCCGATGCGGGCGAGGACAAGCTGGAAAAGGCCGCGGCCGAAAAGGCCCAATCGATCTGGGATATCGCGCGCCACTATACCGAGGCCTATTGGGCCGATGTGAAGGCGCTCAATATCCGCCAGCCGGCGCACTGGTCGATCGCCACCGACTATGTGCCGCAAATGATCGAGTTCGCCAAAGCGATCGCGGGCAAGCATTGCTACGAGCTGGAGAGCGGCCTCTATTTCGACACGACGACGGTGGCCGACTACGGCCGCCTCGCGCGCCACGGCGCCGATGAGGGCGAGAGCCGCATCGACCCGGTCGACGGCAAACGCCACCCCGCCGACTTCGCGATCTGGCGCAAGACGCCGCCCGGCGAGAAACGCCAGATGGAATGGGATTCGCCCTGGGGCCGCGGCGCCCCCGGCTGGCACCTCGAATGTTCGGTGATGTCGGAGGCGCTGCTCGGCTTCCCCTTCGACATCCACACCGGCGGCATCGACCACCGCGAAATCCACCACCCGAACGAGATCGCGCAGAACCAGGCGCATAGCTGCACCGACGCGAGCGGCGCGCGCATCTGGATGCACAATAATTTCCTGATCGAGCGCTCCGGCAAGATGTCGAAGTCGAGCGGCGAATTCCTGCGCCTGCAACTGCTGATCGACAAGGGCTACCACCCCCTCGCCTACCGCCTGATGTGCCTGCAGGCGCATTACCGCAGCGAACTGGAGTTTTCCTGGGAGGGGCTGGGTGCGGCCTTCACCCGGCTCAAGCGGCTTCGTTATGCGGCCGCGGCCCTCGAGTGTGAGATTGAGCGAGGCTGGCGTGAAACGGCACCCGACTGCCCGGAAATTTCAGCTCTACGCCGGGAATTTGATGAAGCCATGTCGAACGATCTCAACACACCGCAGGCGTTGACGATCGTGGAACGGACCTTCGCGGCCAAGCATCTGAGCAAATGGCAGCGCGCAGACGCCGTCTCCGATTTTGGTGACGTGCTCGGTCTGAAATTCTTTTATGATGTGGCCGCCTTGCCCCGCATCCGGCCAAAAACCGCTACCATCACCGAGGACGAAATCGAAACCATCCTCACCCGCCGCAAGGAAGCCCGCGCCGCCAAGGATTTCGCCACCTCCGACAAACTCCGCGACGAACTCATCGCGGCGGGCGTCGAGGTAATGGACGGCGACCCGCTCGGCTGGGACTGGCGGCTGGAGACGTAGCCCGCCCCTCGGTCAGCGCTTCGCCGCTGCCGCACATTGCAAGTTGTTAGGAAGGATCGTTAATAGCCAATCCTCCCCATCGACTTGCGATGGGGAGGGGGACCGCCCGCGAAGCGGGTGGTGGAGGGGCAACAACGATGCGTCCTGATAAACCGGCAAGATCGGCGCGCCGCGCCAGACGCTTGCGGCATATTCTGACACTTCCGGAAGCAATGCTTTGGCAGCTCCTCCGCACCTCGCCGAACGGCCATAAATTCCGCAAGCAACATCCCGCCGGCCCCTACATCCTCGATTTCTTTTGCGCCCGCGCCAATCTCGCGGTCGAAATTGACGGCATTGCGCACAATATGGGCGACAATCCCGCGCACGACGAACAACGCGACGCATGGCTTTGTGCAAATCGCATCGATGCGCTCCGCATCAGCGCGCGCGACGCGCTGGACAGCGCCGAAACAGTCGCTCAAGCTGTTGTCGACATCGTCGAAAGCCGTCTGAAGGCATTCGGCAAAGCCCCTCCGTCATCGCTTCGCGATGCCACCTCTCCATCGCAAGTCGATGGGGAGGATCAGAAGGATCGTTTATGACCCAAACCGTCACCGTCATGTCGGGCCTCATCCGCCCCCTCGTCGAAAACCGCCTGCCCGACTGGGTCGAGCCGCGCTTCTTCATGTCGAAAGACGAAGCGATGAGCCTCGCGCCCGAGGCCGAAATCGGCTGGTTCGACATGTACGACAAGAAGGACATGGCCGCGGTCATCGGCGCCGCGACGAACCTCAAATAGCTGAACTCGATTTATGCCGGGGTCGACGGGATGCCGCTCGACCTGCTCCGCGAACGCGGCACCGTGGTCACCAACGGCGCCGGGATCAACGCCATCACCATCGCCGAATATGTCGTCATGGGGATGTTGACGGTCGCCAAGGGATATCGCGAGGTCGTCCGCGCGCAGGACCGGCGCGAATGGCTGATGGACTCGCCCGGCAAGGTCGAACTGTTCGGGTCGAAAGCGCTGCTGCTCGGCTATGGCGCGATCGGCAAACTGGTCGAGGAGCGCTTGAAAGCCTTTGCCGTCGACGTGACCGTCGTGCGCCGCTCGCCCGGCCCGAACACGCTGGGGCCGGACCAGTGGCGCGCGCGGCTCGGCGATTTCGACTGGGTCATTCTCGCCGTCCCCGCCACGCCGGAGACCGATGGCATGATCGGCAGCGCCGAGCTTGCGGCGATGAAGCCCACCGCGACCCTCGTCAACATCGCACGCGGCAGCGTGGTCGATCAGGACGCGCTGGTCGCGGCGCTCGACACGCAGCAGATCGCCGCCGCCTTCCTCGACGTCACCACGCCCGAACCTTTGCCCGACAGCGATCCGCTGTGGAGCCTCGACAACGCCCATATCACCATGCATCTGTCGGGCCGCGCACAGGACAAGATGTTCATGCGCTCGGCGCAGCGCTTCCTCGAGAATCTCGATCGCTGGAAACGGGGCGAGGCCGTCGAACCGCGCGTCGACCTGGCGCTGGGCTACTGATCGCGATCACCTGTCACCTTTCCGATCCCGACTGCGAACGGGAAGCAGAGCGCTTCCCGCTTTGCAGAGGATATTCATGGATAATTCGATCGATCGCCGCTCGCTCCTGATCGGCGCTGCGGCCTCTTCGCTGATCGCCCCCCTTCCCGCGCGCGCCGCACCGGCCCCGATCCGCGCCATCGGCTTCGATGGCTTCCCGATCTTCGATCCCCGCAGCGTCGCCGCACGCGCCAGAGCGATCGTCGGCGACAAGGGCGAAATGCTGGCGGCGCAATGGGCGACGAAATTATTCGGCTACAGCTGGCTCGAAACCGCGGCGGGCCGATATCAGGACTTCGGCGCCCTCGCCGACGCATCGTTGCGCCATGTCGCGGCAGCGCTCCGGATTCCGCTGGGCGAGACCCAGCGCGCCGCCCTTGTCGCAGCCTATGGCGAGCTCGAGATCTGGCCCGACGTGCGCCCCGCCCTCGAAAAACTTCGCATCGCCGGCATCCGTCTGGCGTTCGTTTCGAACCTGGGCGCCGATACGCTCACCGCGAATATGCGGCGCAACGACATTGCGCATTATTTCGACCCCCCGTTCAGCACCGACCGGGTCCGCGCTTTCAAACCGTCGCCCAAAGCCTATGCGATGGCGGTCGATGCATGGGGATTGCCCCGCGCCGAGATCGGCTTCGCGGCGTTCGGGGGCTGGGACGCGGTCGGCGCGACGTGGTTCGGATATCGCACCGCATGGGTCAACCGCCTGGACGTGCCGGCCGAAACGCTGGATGTCGCCCCGGCCATCACCTCACGCGGGATCGACGGTGTCCTTGCCCTCGCCGGGGTCGCCTAACCCGGCCGTTCGGCCTTGAGCTCGCGCACCAGCGGCTGCAGCCGCTCGTCATATTTGGCGAGCATCGTGTGCGCCCCGGCATGGTCGTAGAAACTGACGAGTTCGCGCCCGTTCCAGCGATGCAGCGCATAGGCGGGATCCTCGGCGACGATCATCGGGCGGTCGTCGGGATGATTCTCGTCGATCGGCCGGAGATCGAGCGACACTTGCGGCGCGGTCGACGAACAGATCGCGACGGTGCGCCCCGCCCACGCCACCGTGACGCTGCGGTGGAGATGGCCGCAAATCAGCCCGCGCACCTGCGGGTGGCGCTGGACAACTTCGGTGAAGACCGCGACCCACGGCTCGTCAGGGTGCGTGTTCATCCACTCGATCCCGCTTTCGACCGGCGGGTGGTGCATGACGATATAGGTCGGCTTGCCGCGATCCTTCGCCAGTTCGGCATCGAGCCACGCCGCACGCGCTTCGCAGAAGGCGCCGCCGTGGCGCCCTTCCTCGAGCGTGTCGACGGTGACGAGGCGCAGTTCGGGCAGGTCGATCACATATTGGACGAAGCCGTTGCCGTCGCCGAAACCGGGGAACTGGGCATGAAAATTGTCGCGCAGGTCATGATTGCCGACGCTCGGCCAGACCGGGAACGGGCAGCGCGAAAAGGCGGTGGCGAGCCGGCGGTAGCTGTCGGAATCGCCGCGGTCGGTGATGTCGCCCGTCGCCAGCAACAGGTCGGGACGATTCGGCCCCTCGATCAGCACGTCGAGCACGTCGTCGAGCCGCTTGCGGTTATATTCCGCCGGATTGTCGGGATCGAACCCGATATGGATATCGGTGATCTGCGCGATCAGCATATCCGCCCCCTGCTCCCACCGGTCGTCCCCGGACCCAATCCTAGCCGCCCCGCCTTGCCCCGTGCAGGGCGGGTGTGCGCCACGTCACATCATAGAGCCCCCGCTCCGCCGAGCCTGTGACCATGCTCACACCATAGGTAGCGCGAAGAGGTTTATTTGTGATTGCCGCGCTGTTTACCTTCCGCTGACGCGCCGGCATCCACGGTTTGCCGCCGTCCGAGTGATATTCGTGGCACATCGCGCAAGGCGATTCGGTCGCCGTTTCGACCTTCACCAGCCGCGCGCCGCCCTCGCCGACATGGCAGTCGCGGCACTGGCGCAGGCCGGGTATGAGCAAGTCGGTCGACGCCTTCGATCCCCGCGCCGCCGTATGGCAGTCGGCGCAATCGGTCTCCTTGTGCGCATCATGGTCGAACCAGCCCTTGGACAGGAAACGCGGCGTCTGGTCGACCGCCATCACGCGCCAGCCGGTCCCGGCCTGCGGCGCGAAGATGGTGTGGCAGTCGTAACAGGCACCACCCTTCGAAAAGACCGCCCGCACCGCATCCTCGGCGCGGTTCGGACGCACCGCAACCTCGCGGAAATAGATGTTATAGACCTGCCCTTCGGCATAGTTTCCGGGGCGTCGGCGCTCCATCCCGCCAAGCTGGAGCGGCCGCGTCGGCGGTGTCGAGCGATAATAGGCCATCAGGTCGGCGACGACCTGATCGGGCTCGCCGTGGCGTAGCGTGCGCGTCACGCCCCCGACGGTCTCGAACGCGAGGCTGTGGCACATCGCACAGTCGCGCTCCATCTCGACCGGCTTGACCCGTACGCCGTCGGATTCGACGCGGTGGCAATTTTCGCATTCGAGCTTGTTGCCGAAGTCGTACCGGCCGCGGAAACTCGCCGCCATCCGCGCGACGCCGCCGGTCGCCTGCAAATGCAGGTCGTGCGGGAATTTGAGGCCGTCATAATCGACGAGCGCGCCCTTGCCCGGCATCGCGCGCATCGGCTTCGCGCCCGGCGACGGCCGCACGAGCGGGCGGAATTCGGGATGGATGGTGCCGAAATCGGCGGCATCGGCGACCGTCGGCTTGAAGCCCGCATCGATCAGCCGCGCCGACATGCCGTCGTGGCAATCGGCGCAGAATTTCTGCGGCGTCGCGGGCATCGGCCCCGCCCCTTCATGTTCGGTATGGCAACCGACACAGCGCCCCTGCGGCTTGTTGAAGGTTTTCGCAAAGCCCGCAAGGATACGCTCGCCAACCCCCGGCGGGTGGCGCGCCGCGAGCAGCATCGCGGTCGGCGCATTGGCATGCGCCATGCTCATCGCCTTGTGCTCGCCGGTGTGGCAGCCGACGCACGCCTTGTCGGTCACCGCGACGAAGGGCTCGACGTGGCACGACTGGCAGTCGTTCGTCAGGCTCTTGTGCGCACTCGACAGCGGGCCCGACAACCACGCCTGGTCGGCATGATAGCCCTGCGGCCGCTCGTCGACGTCATGGTAGCTGTACCATGCCCAGATCGGGCCGATCAGGAAAGCCAGCAGAACAAGGACGCCGAACACCCACGCGCCCATGCGCTTGCCGGGCATCACGCCCGCAAGCGAGAAGGCCTTTGCCTCGTCGACATCCTTCGACGATTGCGACAGTTCGTCGATGCGCTCGACGAGCAGGATGATCTTCTCATCCTCGCGCGCGATCGTCAGCCGGTGTCCGCCGAAGCGCAGCTCGGCGCCCGCGGCGCTGTCGATGTCGGCGGCGTCGACCGTGCGGCCGTTGAAGTCGAACCCCAGCCCTTCGCTCGCCTGCACGCGAACATGGCGGCCGTCGGCGCTGGTGATCGTCGCATGATGCGGGTTCACTGCCAGATCGGCGATGTGGATGACATTGCTGCCCTCGCGGCCGAGAGTGATGGCATCGCCCGGCAACGGTTGGTCGCGGACGATCTGCTTGCCCGTCTTGGTCGTCGAGATCCGGCGCAGGATGAAGCTCATCGTCCCCGCCTCACCAGTAGAAGAAGACGCTGACGATGTGCGCGGACAGCGCCGCGATCAGCGCGAAGGTCAGCGGCACATGCACGTAGAGCCAGATTTCGAGCAGCGCGCGGATGCGGAGATGCTGGCGCAGCCGCGCGAGCGCGACCTCCTTTTGCGAGAGCAGCCCGACCACCTTCTCGCGCGCGCCGGCATCGCTGCTCCGCGACGCCCCGAGCGCCCGCAGCGCCGCGGCGGTCGCGCAATCGGGATAGCGGCCCGACAGCCGCGCCATGATGCCGCCCGCGAAGGGATCCTCGTCGAGCGCGGCGAGCACCGGGGCGGTATCCTGCGGCGTCAGCGGCTGTGCGGCGGCGTGAAGCTGGCGGTCGAAGGCGCGGATCGCCTCGAGCATCTGCATCTGCGTCATCTCGTCGCGGTTGTTCGACAGCGCGGCGGGCAAGGTCGAATAGACGACGACGCCATAGAGCCCCGACAGGATGACGAGCATCATCAGCACCCACGCCAGCGTGTGGACATTCCAGCCGAGCTGGAAGCCGGTGTGCCACGTCCCGATAACGATCAGGCTGAGCCCGAGATAGACATGCGCCGAGGTCCAGGCCTTCAAAGACCAGTGATCGCTGGTCATCTTGCGCTTGCGATAGCCGAGCGCGGTCAGCCACAGGATCAGCCCCGCGCCGATCGTCCCGAGCGTATAGCCGTACCAGCTCCCGCCATTGGGCCGCGGCGTGACGTCGATCAGCGCATAGGAGACGATGATGAGCAGGCAGAGCCCGCCCGAAATCTTCGCCCAGCGGAAATTGGCATAGCGCAGGAACCCCTCGTGCCGCCGCTCGCGGACACGCTCGGTCTGGGTCGCCTTGCTGCGGCGGCGCTGGAAAAGCGACGCCATCAGCCTGCATCCTCCTGCAGGCGCGCGATCGACAGGAATTCCTCGGGCGAGACACGGATCGCGGCGCCGGTCGGGCAAGCGCGCACGCAGGCCGGGCCGCCCGCAATCCCCTTGCACATGTCGCATTTGACCGCGATCTTCTTGGGCTTCTCGTCACCCAATTGCTTCTTCGTCCATTTGGGCGACGGCTCGCCCGGGCCGGGGCCGAAGCCGGTGAGCAGCCAGCGCAGCAGGCCGGGCTTCGGCGGCGGCGCCGCCTCCATGCGGATCACGCCATAGGGGCAGTTGCGCATGCAATTGCCGCAGCCGATGCAGCCCGGCTCCATGAACACCTCGCCGTCCGGCCCGCGATGGATGACGTTCGGCGGGCAGTCGGCCATGCAGTGCGGATGTTCGCAGTGGCGGCAGCTCGTCGGCACATGCAGGTGCGCGAAGGTCTTGCCCGCCTCGCGATCCAGCCGCGACAGGCCTTCGTGGCTGTCGGCGCACGCCTTTTCGCAATTGTCGCAGCCGACGCAAAGATTTTCGTCGATCAGCAGCGCGTCGGTCGCCTCGCCCAGCCCCTCCTTCATGATGAAGCTCGCGGTGTCCGAATAGAGATCGACCGCGCTCGAATAGGTCGCCTTGCGCGATTCGATGAAATTGTTCATCTGCGCGCGTTCGGCGACCGCCGCCTCGGTCGCCTCGCGCACCTGCGGCCGCGCCGCGAGCATCCTGCGGAAGCTCTCGCCGGTCAGTTTGATCAGTTCGGCGCCGACCGCGGCCTTGACCGTTGCATTTCGGGGCTGTCCGCTGAGCACGCCCATCTCGCCGAAGAAGCTTCCGGCGGGAAGGTAGCGCAGGAAGATCGGCTTGCCGCCGATATCCTTCTCGACCACCATCGAGCCCGAGCGGATGACATAGACATCGTCGCCCTGCTCGCCCTCGGTCAGCACCACCTTGCCCGCGGGCACGCGCTCGACCTCGGCGGCGTCGACGACCGGCGCCAGATCCTCGACCGTCAGCCCGCCCTTGAAGATCTGCAGAAGCTGGCGCTCGAGCGAGATGCGGTTGATCACGCGCTTCGCACCGGGCACCGCCGCCATCAGCTTGAGCGCCGCCGTGCGCGACACCTCGACAAAGATGCTGTCGGCGCCGGCGCGGATCGTCGCGCCGCGCTTGCGGCCCGAAATCAGGCCGACCTCGCCGAAAATCGATCCCTGTTCGATCGGCACGGTGATACCGGGACCGACCTCGACCTCGGCATGGCCGTCGGCGATCGCGAACAGCGACGATCCGGGCTCGCCCTTTTCAAACACGACGTCGCCCTTGCGATAATATGCCACTTTGGAATCGAGCATGAATTCGCGCATCTGCAGCGGCGACACGTCGGCGAAGATGCGGACCCGTTCGCGCAGATAGTCGAGCCATTCGCTGACCGACTTCTTCTGCGGCAGGTTCGCGAAGATCGCCGCCAGATCCTTTTCGTCGGCGGGGGTCAGGTTCTTGTTGCCGTTGATGAACTCGACGACGTCATAGCCCTGGTTCATGCAATGCTTGATCAGCGGATAGCCCGCGAGCGCGCCGATGACGAAGATGCCGGGCACGGTCGATTCGAAGGTCGGCGACAGCTTCGGAAAGGCTTCGCGGTCGGGGCCGGTAAATTCGATCCCCATCGACTCGACAAAGCCGCGCGGCGCGACCGATCCCAGCCGCGCCACGATGACATCGCACGGGATCTTCTCGTCGCCGGTCGGGGTTTCGAGCGTCAGCCAGCCGGGTTCGACCAGCTTCGGCTGCGTCTCGGTGCGGATCGAGATCAAGCCGTTCTCGCCCGCCTCCATCATGTCCGAGACATTCTTCGCCTTGGCGCGCGCGAAATCCTTTGAGCGGTTGAGGATGGTGACGGTGTTTTCCAGCGCTTCCTCGGCAACGCCCAGCGCATTCTCGATCCCCGCGTCGCCCGATCCGACGACGGTGATATGCTTGTCCTTGAAATCCTCGGGATCGTCGACCTGATAGATGATGTGCGGCAGGTCGGCCCCCTCGCAGCGCATCCGGTTGGGATTGCCCTGTGTCCCGATCGCCAGCACGATCGTCTCGGCATGATAGACGTCGCCCTTGGCGGTCTTGATCTCGAACGCCCCCTTCTGCCCGGTCACCGCGGTGACTTCGGCATGTTTGACGACATTCACCTTGTTGTTGACTGCATCCTCGTCCCAATTGCCGAGAATATATTCGCGCGCGCCCTCCGCGAAGCGGCAGTCGGAACGGAGGTCGAGGCGTTCGGGCGTCGCGAGGACGCGCTTGCCCTTCTGATATTTGAAGATGGTGTCGGAGAGGTGATCGGTCTTTTCGAGGAGGACATGGCTGAGCCCGAGCTGGCCCGCGCGCGACGCGGCGCTGAGACCCGCGGGGCCCGATCCGATGATCGCGACCTTGACGGGCTCGGTCATGCGCGCGCGCCCTCGCCGCCCCTGCGGCTGGTCCCGGCCCTGATGCAGACGAACGCGCGAACGGGCATCCTGATCCCCCTAATCGCCCACCCCTGGACGACCACCAAACTGGATGCGACCCGGACTATGTCCTGGACGAAGAGCTATGCCCTTGAAAGCGGGAAAAGGTCAACCGGCGAGGGACAGTTTTCCTCTGCTGCGAGACGTTCGCAATAGCGCGAATTTACGCGATTTCGAACATCGCGGCGATGCGGTCCGACGTCGCCGGCTCGAAACGCGACCAGCCGTCGGGGCCGAGCTTTTCGAGCGGGCGGAAACGCGCCTTGTACGCCATGCGCGACGACCCCTCGATCCAGTAGCCGAGATAGACATAGGGCAGCCCCGCCTTCGCCGCGCGCAGGACATGGTCGGCGATGATATATGTGCCGAGCCCTTCGCGCATCGGATGCATGGAATCGAAGAAGCTGTAGATCATCGACAGCCCGTCGCCCTGCCGGTCGGTCAGACAGCAACCGACGAGGCGGCCGCGGCTGCCGTCGGTGGTCGGCTCGCGATATTCGATCATATAGCTGTCGACCGGGGTCTGCTCGACCATGTCGGCGAAATCCTGCTCGTCCATGTCGGCCATGCCGCCATTGGGGTGGCGCGAGCCGAGATAGGCGCGGAGCAGCACATATTGCTCCTCGGTCGCCCACGGCTTGCACGCGGTGGCGACGAGATCGCGATTGCGGCGGATCGTCCGCTTCTGCGAGTTGCTGGGGACGAACTCGCTCGCGCACACGCGCACCGAAACGCACGCCGAACAATCGGCGCAGCTCGGACGATAGGCGACCGACTGGCTGCGGCGAAAGCCGATGCGGCCGAGCGCGTCGTTGAGCTCGCTCGCATTGTTTCCGCTGAGTTCGGTGAAAACCTTCCGCTCGGTCTTGCCCTCAAGATAGGGGCACGGCGCGGGACTCGTGACGAAAAAGCGTGGGAAACGGAACGGTGCGGACACGCGGATTGGACCTCCCAGCTGATGATGCGGATCCCCCCGATGCGGGTCCGATGCACGACATGCAGCGAATATGCCGCGCCCGGTCAATGGTGCAAAGTCTATTTACCATTTTTGTTCGTGCCGAACTGAATCAGTCCCGGAATTTTCTGAATCGCGCGGTAACTTTTGTGCCGGACTGAATCAAAAAGGCACAGGGGACGGTCACCCGCATCGCCGGTCCGGACCATGTTTCGCAAATCGTCACCCCGCCGAAGGCGGGACGGCGGGATGAAGCGCGCCGCCGGTCAGCTATATCCGCGCAGTTCCTCGCCGGTCAGCGTCGCCACGTGCAGCACGTTGGTCGACCCCGGCGTACCGAAGGGAACGCCCGCCATCATCACCAGCTTCGACCCCGCCGACGCGACGCCATGGCGCAGCGCCATGCGCTTGCCCTTGGCGATCATCTCCTCGAAGCTGCCGATATCCTTCGTCGGCACCGCATGGGCGCCCCACAGCAGCCCCATGCGCCGCGCCGCCTCCTTCTTCGGGGTCAGGACGAGCAAGGGCGCTCCCGGGCGCTCGCGCGCAACGCGGCGCGCGGTCGATCCCGAAAAGGTAAAGCAGATGATCGCGTCGGCGCCCACCGTCGCGGTGATGTCGCCCGCCGCCTCGGCCAGCGCGTCGGCGGTCGTCGCATCGGGCTGCGTCTCGGTGAAATGCAGGCGGCGGAAATAGTCGGGATCGCCTTCGACCGAACGCGCGATCGAATCCATCATCGTGACGGCTTCGACCGGCCAGGCGCCCGCCGCGGTCTCGGCCGACAGCATGATCGCATCGGCGCCGTCATAGATGGCGGTCGCGACGTCGGACACTTCGGCGCGCGTCGGCGTCGGCGAGACGATCATCGACTCCAGCATCTGCGTCGCGACGACCACGGGCTTGCCCATCCGCCGCGCGGTCGCGACAATGCGCTTCTGCAGCGGCGGCACCGCCTCGGGCGGCAGTTCGACGCCCAGGTCGCCGCGCGCGACCATCGCCGCGTCGGCGATCTCCAATATCTCGTCCATGCGCTGAACGCCCGACGGCTTTTCGAACTTGACGAGCAGCGCCGCCTTGCCGCCGATCAGCCGCCGCGCCTCGGCGACGTCTTCAGGGCGCTGGACAAAGGACAGCGCGATCCAGTCGACATGCTGTTCGAGCGCGAAGGCCAAGTCCTTGCGGTCCTTTTCGGTCAGCGCGGCCAGCGGCACGACGACGTCGGGGACGTTGACGCCCTTGCGGTCGGAGATCTTGCCGCCGACCTCGACGATCGTCTCGATGCAATCCTTCGTCACGCGCTTCACGCGCAGCACCAGCTTGCCGTCGTCGATCAGGAGGCGCGTGTCGGGCTCGAGCGCCGCGAACAGCTCGGGATGCGGCAGGTGGACCCGGTTCGCGTCGCCCGGCGCCTTGTCGGTGTCGAGCGCGAACGGCTGGCCCTTCACCAGCTCGGCGGGACCGTCCCTGAACGTCCCGACGCGCAGTTTCGGCCCCTGCAGGTCGACGAGGATCGTCGTCGGGCGGCCGGTTTCCTTCTCCAGCGCGCGGATCGCGGCGATGACCTGCGCGTGGCCCTCATGGTCGCCATGGCTCATGTTCACCCGGAAGGCGTCGGCCCCGGCGCGATGCAGCGCCGCGATCATTTCGGGATTCGCGCTGGCGGGGCCAAGGGTCGCCAGGATGCGCACCTTGCGCTGGCGGGGGGTGAAACTCTGGGCCACAAATGCTCCGATGACGTGGGGGAATTCAGACCGCTTGCCTAGTCGCGTTGCCCCGGCCAAGGCAAGCCGCGTATAGCTATTCATCCGCCGATCAGAAGGAAAGCCGCCATGTCCTGCAGCGACGATACGCCCGCCCCGACCGACGCTCTCGATACGCTCGACGACGCCGTCGCCGCCGCGGCCTTTCGCCGTCTCGTCCGCCTGCTCCGGCACCGCGGCGACGCGGCGAACATCGACCTGATGGGCCTTGCAGGCTTCTGCCGCAACTGCCTCGGCGACTGGATTGCCGAAGCCGGCGGCATCGACAAGGAAGCCGGCCGCGCGATCGTCCACGGTATGCCGACCGCCGACTGGAAAGCGCGCTTTCATGTCGCCGCGACCCCCGAACAGCTCAAGCGGATGGAAGAAAGCATGGCCAAGAATCCCTGACCCCGCTAATCGGGCGCCCCGGGCGATTCTCGCCCCCGACCATCCAATCCACCGGAGTCCGAAATGAGCGAAGCCACCCCGTCCGACGAACAACTGCGCCTTTTCATCGAGCGCATCGAGCGGCTGGAAGAAGAGAAAAAGGGCATCGCCGACGATATCCGCGACGTCTATCTGGAATCGAAGTCGCAGGGCTATGATCCCAAGATCATGCGCCAGATCGTCCGCCTGCGCAAAATGCCCGTCCACGACCGCAGGGAAATGGAAGCGATCCTCGACGTTTACAAATCGGCGCTCGGCATCGTCTGAGTTTCGACCTCCCGTTCCGTTCGTCCCGAGCTTGTCGAAGGACCGTTCTTGTTTGTAGACGTGGAAACCGGGGACTGGGCTTCCACGAAGCCCGGCCCGAACGGAATAGAGGGAGCCAGCACCATGTTCAGCACAACGACCAATACCGTCGAAGGCCATCCGGTCCGCGAATATCTGGGCATCGTCACCGGCGAGGTGATCGTCGGCGCCAATCTCTTCCGCGACCTCTTCGCCAGCATCACCGACATCGTCGGCGGCCGATCGGGCAAATATGAGGACGTCCTCGCCCGCGCGCGCAAGGAAGCCATCGCCGAGATGGAAAGCGAAGCTGCGCGCCTCGGCGGCAATGCGGTGGTCGGCGTCGACCTCGACTATGAAGTGCTCGGCCAGAATGGTTCGATGCTGATGGTCAGCGCGTCGGGAACCGCTGTGGTTGTCTGATCGGCGTCGGCACGCTAGGGCGGCGCCACATTTCCCGTTTCGATGGAGGTAGGCCGTGGCCGGCCATAGTAAATTCAAGAACATCATGCACCGCAAGGGCGCGCAGGACAAAAAGCGCAGCGCCCTTTTTTCGAAGCTTGCGCGTGAAATCACCGTCGCGGCGAAGATGGGTCTGCCCGATCCCGATGCGAACGCACGCCTGCGCGCCGCGGTGAACGCGGCGAAGGCGCAGTCGATGCCGAAAGACAATATCCAGCGCGCGATCGACAAGGCGTCGGGCGGCGAGGGCGAGAATTACGAGGAAATCCGCTACGAGGGCTATGGCCCCGGCGGCGTCTCGCTGATCGTCGAGGCGCTGACCGACAACCGCAACCGCACCGCGACCAACGTCCGCACCGCCTTCTCGAAAAATGGCGGCAACCTCGGCACCTCGGGCAGCGTCAGCCACGGCTTCGACCGCCTCGGGCTGATCAACTATCCCGCCAAGGCGGGCGACGCCGACACGGTTTTCGAAGCGGCATTGGACGCGGGCGCCGACGACGTCGAATCATCCGATGAAGGCCACGACATCTGGACCAGCGTCGACAGCCTGCACGAGGTCGCCAAGGCGCTCGAAGCCAAGCTCGGCGAAGCCGAGGGCGTGAAGCTCGCCTGGCGCCCGACGCTGAAGAGCGAAGTGGCCGACGAGAGCATCGCACAAACGCTGTTCAAGCTGATCGACACGCTCGACGACGACGACGACGTCCAGACCGTGTGGGGCAATTACGAAATCCCCGACGCGGTGATGGAGAAGCTGGGTTGATGAATTTCCTCCCTGTGGCGAAGCCATGGGGAGGGGGAGTGCGTGGTTGGATTGCCCCCGGCAATCCAAGCCCAGTCCGGGGGACTGGGCGACCGAGCACTCTCGCGAAGCGAGTGGTGGAGGGGCGGCGACGTTCGCGCCAAAGCCCCTCCGTCAGCGCTTCGCGCTGCCACCTCCCCATGCCTGTGGCACAGGGAGGATTGAAAATATGATCATCCTCGGTCTCGACCCCTCGCTCAGCTGCACCGGCTGGGGCGTCATCCGCGTCGAGGGCAGCCGGATCAGCCACATCGCCAACGGCCAGATCAAGACCGACGCCAAGGCGCCCCTGCCCGACCGGCTCGCGCATATCGACACGGTACTCGCCGCGGTGATCGCCGATCATGCGCCAGAATGCGCGGCGGTCGAGGAAGTGTTCGTCAACGACAATCCGCAATCGACGCTGAAGCTCGCGCACGCCCGCGGCGTCGCGCTGCTCGCCTGCGCACGCGGCGGCTTGCCGGTGGGCGAATATGCGCCGCGTCTGGTCAAGAAGGCGATCGTCGGCACCGGCGGCGCGGCCAAGGAACAGGTGCAGGCGATGCTGCGCGTGTTGCTGCCGGGCGCAAAGGTCGCGGGCGCCGATGCCGCCGATGCTCTGGCGGTCGCAATCTGCCATGCGAACCACCGCAGCTTTATATCACGATAGTCCAAAGTTCAGGAAAATTCAGCCCAACAACGTCCCGTTTGCCCCCCATGATGGGCCCGACTCGCCCGACCGCATCCTGGGTCCGAAACGACCAATGAAGGCTGACACAGCCGGATAATGTAGGAAAGGCCTATTTGAAGGCCGCGAAGCAGGCGGCGGCGGGAAATTGATTCCCTTTTCGTTCTCATCGCGCTAGCACGGGCGCATGATCGCAAAACTCACCGGACGGCTCGACTCCAGCGGCGCAGGCCATGCGGTGATCGACGTCGGCGGCGTCGGTTATCTGGTCGAGGCGTCGGCGCGCACGCTCGACGCGCTCGGCCCGGTCGGCGGCGATGTCACCATCCACACCGAAATGCTGGTCGGCGAGGATTTCCTGCGCCTGCTCGGCTTTGCCAAGGCCGAGGAACGCGACTGGTTCCGCCTGCTCACCAGCGTGCAGGGCGTCGGCGCGAAGGTCGCGCTCGCGATCCTGTCGGCGCTTGAGATCGGCGACCTGCAACGCGCGCTCGCCAGCGGCGACAGCGCGATGATCGCGCGGGCGAACGGCGTCGGCCCGAAACTGGCGCAGCGGATCGCGCATGAACTGAAGGACAAGGCGGGAGCGCTGGGCGGCATCGCCGGTTCGAGTCCATCCCTGTCCGCCGCATCCGGCCCGCTCGGCGACGCCGTCGCCGCGCTGACCGGCCTCGGCTTCAAGCCGGGCGAAGCGAGCGCCGCGGTCGCGGCGGCGAGCGAAGAGCTAGGCGTCGGTGCGAGCTTGGACGCGCTGGTGCGCACGGCGCTCAAAAAGGCGGCCAAGTGACCGATCCCACCCGCCACGCCTCCTGCCGCTGCGGCCGGATCCGCATCGCCTGCACCGGCGAGCCGATCCGCGTGTCGGTGTGCCATTGCCGCGAGTGCAAGGCGCGGAGCGGCAGCGCCTTTGCCGCGCAGGTGCGCTTTCCCGCCGAACAGGTCCGCGTCGAGGGCGAGGCGAACGCGAAGATGTGGCAATATACCGGCGCCAGCGGCCACACCGCTGACTTCTTCTTCTGCGCCACCTGCGGCTCGGGCGTCTGGTACCGGGCGCGGCCCCATCATGACGCCTATGCGATCCCGCTCGGCAATTTCGAGCCCGGCCACGGCTTCGTCCCCGACTATTCGGTCTATGAAGAGCGCATGGAGCCTTGGGTTTCGATCATTGGCGATGCAATGGACCATTATGACTGAGCCCGCCCTCACCACCCCTCTGCGAACCCCCGAGGACGCCGACGCCGCGCTCCGCCCCAAATCGCTTGCCGAGTTCGTCGGCCAGGCGGCGGCGCGCGAGAATTTGCGGATCTTCATCGAGGCGGCAAAGGCGCGGTCGGACGCGCTCGACCATGTGCTCTTCTATGGTCCTCCCGGGCTCGGCAAGACGACGCTGGCGCAGATCGTCGCCAAGGAGCTCGGCGTCGGTTTCCGTTCGACCTCCGGCCCGGTGATCGCCAAGGCGGGCGACCTTGCCGCGCTGCTCACCAACCTCGAAGACGGCGACGTCCTGTTCATCGACGAAATCCACCGCCTGTCGCCCGCGGTCGAGGAAATCCTCTATCCCGCGATGGAGGACCGCGCGCTCGACATCATGATCGGCGAAGGGCCGTCGGCGCGCAGCGTGCGGATCGACCTCCCCCAATTCACGCTCGTCGGCGCGACGACGCGGCAAGGCCTGCTGACGACGCCGCTGCGCGACCGCTTCGGCATTCCGGTGCGGCTCAATTTCTACACGCATGGCGAGCTCGAACAGGTCATTTCGCGCGCCGCGCGCCTGCTCGCGCTGCCGATCGCGCCCGACGGCGCGCTGGAGATCGCGAAGCGCTCGCGCGGGACGCCGCGCATCGCCGGCCGCCTGCTCCGGCGTGTGCGCGATTTTGCGACCGTCGCGGGGCACGCGATCGTCGATGCGAAGGCGGCCGATGCGGCGCTCAACCGGCTGGAGGTCGACGCGCTGGGTCTCGACGCGATGGACAGGCGCTACCTGACGATGATCGCCGACATCTATCGCGGCGGACCCGTCGGCGTCGAAACCCTTGCCGCCGGGCTCAGCGAGCCGCGCGACACGATCGAGGATGTGATCGAGCCCTATCTGCTGCAGGCCGGGCTGATCGCCCGCACCGCGCGCGGCCGGATGCTCAACGCCAGCGCGTGGAAGCACCTTGGGCTCAATCCGCCCCAAGGCACACAGGACGGGCTATTCGACGAGGGAAAATAGCGCCGATTCCTGCGCCTTTCATTCCACCAACCGGCTTTTGGGTGCGACGAACCGTTGAAGAGGGGTTCCCGCCGACTCGCCCACCCGCTATCGGTCTTGACCATGGTCAGCGGCCCTCCCCCCTTCGTCCCCGGCGCCTTTGTCGGGGCGGCGCATTTTTACCGGTTGCGCGTCTATTTCGAAGACACCGATCTCAGCGGCATCGTCTATCACGCCAATTATCTGCGCTATATGGAGCGCGCCCGCTCGGACATGCTGCGCCTCGCGGGCATCGACCAGCGCGCCGCGATGGAAGCGGGCGAAGGCGCCTGGGCGGTTACCGACCTTGCCATCAAATATCTGAGGCCCGCGAAGCTCGACGACGACCTGACCGTCGTCAGCACCGTCGAGGCGGTGCGCGGCGCGAGCGTCATCATCGCGCAGCGCATCCTTCGCGGTCAGGATGAGTTAACGCCGGAAGTGCTGACAGGCGGACGTGTTACCGCGGCCTTTCTGTCGCCCGAAGGCCGACCGCGCCGTCAGCCTGCGGGCTGGGCCGAACGCTTTACCGCGATCATGAATGGAGAGACGAACCCTTGCTAGACAATATCAAGCTGGCCGCCGACGCGGCGACGCTGTCACCCGTCGCGCTGTTCATCCAGGCCGACATCGTCGTGAAGGCGGTGATGATCGGGCTGCTGCTCGCCTCCATCTATGTCTGGGCGGTCATCTTCACCCACGGCCGCAGCGTCGGCAAGCTGATGCGCGCATCGGAACAGTTCGAGCGCGATTTCTGGCGCGCCGAGAATATCGACGCCTTTTTCGACAAGAATGGCAGCGAAGAGCTGCCGAGCGCGAAGGTGCTGGGCGCCGGGATCGGCGAATGGCGCCGCTCGACCAAGGGCAAGGTGATCGACCGCGACGGAACGCGCGAGCGGCTGGGCGTCGCGATGAATTCGGCGGTCGAGGGCGAGGTCGACCGCCTGGCCGAAAAGATCGGCACGCTCGCCACCATTGGCTCGGTCGCGCCGTTCGTCGGCCTGTTCGGCACCGTCTGGGGCATCATGCGCAGCTTCACCGCGATCGCGGCGGAGAATAACAGTAGCCTCGCGGTCGTCGCGCCGGGGATTGCCGAGGCGCTGTTCGCGACCGCGATCGGCCTGTTCGCGGCAATCCCGGCGGTCATCGCCTACAACGCCTTCTCGCAGCGGCTGAACCGCCTCGAATCGCGCCTCGGCCGCTTCGCCGACGGGCTGCACGCGACCTTTAGCCGCGAGCTGGAGGCGGACGCCTGATGGCGATGTCCGGCCCTTCCGGCGGTCCGGGCGGACGGCGGCGCGGGCGCGGCGGACGCCGCGCGCCGATGGCCGACATCAACGTCACTCCGCTCGTCGACGTCATGCTGGTGCTGCTGATCATCTTCATGATCACCGCGCCTTTGCTCGCCTCCGCGGTGCCGATCGACCTGCCCGAAAGCCGCGCAAAGCCGGTCGAGACCGAGGAGCAGGAACCGGTCCAGTTGTCGATCAATGGCGACGATACGATCTACATCGGCGACCAGGTCGTGCCCGAGGCCGAGCTTCCCGCGCGCCTCGACGCGATCGCGCGCGCGAATGAGGGCAAGGACAAGCCGCGCCAGATCATGCTGCGTGCCGACAAGACCCTCGACTTTGGTCGGGTCGCGAAAGTCATGGGCGAACTCAATCGGGCAGGGCTGACACGGATCGCGATTGTCACCACAGGGTCGGACCACGCACCGTCCGCGGTCACCGCCGGTTCAGACAGCGCTCAATAGGGTCGGATGATGGTTGCGGAAACGGCACCAGGGGCAAATCAGCGGATCGGCATCGCGGTGGCGGTGCTGCTGCATGTCGTCGTGATCGGTCTGCTCTCGGTGCAATGGACGCGCGGCGACCGGCGTTTCGACAATCCGCCGATGGAGGTCGATCTGGTCGCCGAGACCGCACCGCAATCGACCGCACCGATGATTACCGAGGAGGCTCCGGCCACAAGGCTGGGCGAAGAAGACGCGACCGACATCGCCGCGCCCGAACCCATGCCCGCTCCCCCGGTCCCCGAGCCGATCGTGCGCCCGACCCCGGCGCCCGCGCCGAGGCTGGTGCAGCGCCCGACCCCGACACCCGCGAAGAAGCAACCTCCCGCGCAGAAGGCGCAGCCCAAACCCGCGCCCAAGGCCGCACCGCCGCCCACGAAAACTCCGACGCGCCCGACCGGCCGCCTCGACGGCATCGCCGAAGGGCTGAGCAGGGCGCCGAGCAAGTCGACGCAAACCAAGGGTGCGCCCGCGGCCGCCACCGCGGCCGAGGTCAAGCGATCGATTGACGTCGCGATCGACGGCAAGATCCTGCCCTTCTGGCGCCGCAACGTGCCCTCGGGCGTCGATATCGATCAGCTTCGCGTCGTGCTGCGCATCCAGCTCAGCCGCGACGGGCGGGTCACCAACATCGCCCAGCTCGGCGAACTCACCGGCAAGACGGACAGCAACGCGCCGCAGCAGAAATTGTTCGTCGAACGCGCCGAGCGGTCGATCCGGCAGGCTTCGCCCTTCGACCTGCCCGACGAATATTATGATCAGTGGAAGGTCTGGGACGTGACCTTCCGAGCGAAAGGAATGTGATGAAACGCTCGCTGGCCACCCGGCTCACCCTTCTCGCCACCGCGATGGGCGCGTTCGCAGCGCTTCCCGCAGCGGCTCAGACGCCGCCCGCGACCACCGGCGACACGCCGCGCACGGCCGAGGTCGTCGCCGAAGTTTCGACCGAGCGCACGGTGATCGCCGTCCCCGCCTTCGCGACCCCCACCGTCGTCAATGTCGCGGGCCTCAGCACCGGCACGCTCGGCCGCCAGATCGCCGACGTCATTGCCGCCGACCTCGAACGCAGTGGACTTTATGCGCCGCTCGGCCCCGGCAGCGTCCGCGCAATCACGATGGGCGAGGTGCGCGCGCCGCAGTTCGCCGACTGGCAGGCGCGCAACGCCGACAATGTCGTCCACGGCTTCGTGCAGGCGAGCGGAACCGGCGGGCTCGTCGTCGGCTGCTATCTCTACGACACCGCGCTCCAAACCGAACTGGTCCGCCAGGGTTACGAGATCCAGCCCGGCGACTGGCGCCGCGCCGCGCACAAATGCGCCGACGCCATCTATTCGCGCCTGTCGGGGGAATCGCCCTTCTTCGACAGCCGCGTCGCCTATATCGCCGAGAGCGGCCCCAAGGGGAACCGCATCAAACGCCTCGCGATCATGGATTCGGACGGCGGCAACCACCGCTTCATCACCAATGGTCAGGCGCTCGCGATCAGCCCGCGTTTCTCGCCCGATTACAAGAAGATCGTGTACGTCTCCTATCTGAACAACCGCGTTCGCGTGTTCATCTATGACATCAATGCGGGGACGCAAAAGCTTGTCACTGAAAGCGGCAACGCGACCTTCGCGCCGCGCTGGTCGCCCGACGGGCGGCAGATCCTCTATTCGATGGCCGTCGGCGGCAACACCGACATCTATCGCGTCTCGGCCGACGGCGGTACGCCGGTTCGGCTGACGAGCACGCCGGGGATCGACGTCGGCGGCAGCTTCTCGCCCGACGGCAAGAAAATCGTGTTCGAAAGCGACCGGTCGGGCAGCCAGCAAATCTATACGATGAATATCGACGGTTCGAACCAGCAGCGGATCAGCTTCGGCGGCGGGCGCTATGCGACCCCCGAATGGTCGCCGCGCGGCGACCTGATCGCCTTCACCAAGATGGGCGGCGGCGAGTTCCGCGTCGGCGTGATGACGCCGACGGGCGGCGGCGAACGGCTGTTGACCAACAGCTGGCAGGACGAGGCGCCGACCTGGTCGCCGAACGGCCGCGTCATCCAGTTCTTCCGCACTTCGCCGGGCCGCGAGGGCAAATCGACGCTTTGGCAGGTCGACCTGACCGGCGTGAACCTGCGCCGCCTGCCCACTCCGCAGGACGGATCGGACCCGAGCTGGGGCCCGATCCTGCCTTGACCGAGCGGCGGAACCAGAGGAAACCCGCGGGGTTCAACTTGAGTTCATCCCCGATCCGCACGACTGAAGACCGAGCAACAAGAGGACAGAACCCATGACGATACGCAAAACCACCGCGATGATCGCCGCGATCACCATGTTGACTGTCGGGGCTTGCGCGAAAAAAGCACCCGATACGCTTCCGCCCGCGCCCGATGGCAGCGGCACCGACGCGGGTGCCGGAACCGGCACCGGCGTCGTTCCGGGATCGCAGGAAGACTTCCTCGCCAGCGTCGGCGCCATGGGCGACCGCATCTTCTTCGATCTCGACCAGTATAATGTCGATGCGCAGGATCAGGCGACGCTGCAAAGCCAGGCGCAGTGGCTCGCGCGCAACCCCGCGGTGCGCGTGACGCTCGAGGGTCATGCCGACGAACGCGGCACTCGCGACTATAATATCGCGCTCGGCGAACGCCGCGCCAATGCCGCGAAAAACTATCTCGCCTCGATCGGCGTCGATCCGTCGCGCATCGACGTCATCAGCTATGGCAAGGAACGCCCGGCGGCGCTCGGCTCGACCGAGGAAGCCTGGGCGCAGAACCGCCGCGCGGTGACCGTCGTCATCGGGCGATAAGGACAGGCCACAGCGGCACCGCGACCCACGCCGCGGTGCACGCGAAAAGACCGAAGGGGATCGGCTGCTCACCAAGCGGCCGGCCCCCTTTTCTCTTGGCGAGGACCGCAAAAACAATCCCTCCGAGGCTCGCCAGCAGCAGCATGAGCGGCAACGCCTGCCAGCCGAGCCAAGCGCCGATCGCGGCGACAAGCTTCGGATCGCCGCCGCCCATCCCGTCCTTCAGGCGCAGCTTGCGATAGAGAGCTGCAATCGCCGCGAGCGTCAGCCCGCACCCGACGGCGCCGATCCAACGGTCGACGAGCGTGGTCTGCAGCAACGGTCCCGCGACGAGCAGCCCGGCAACGCCAAGCAGCGCGCTCAGGCCGTCGGGAAGCCAGAAATGCCGCGCGTCGAGCAAAGCCAATGGCAAGAGCAGCCAGCCGAACAGCGCCCAGAGCCATCCCGCCGTGCCGGGCATGATCGCCAGCGCCGCGACACCGAGCAACGCCGATCCCAGCTCGACGCGCCCGTGAAAGCGATCGATGGCCCCGCCGCATTCGCGGCATCGCCCGCGCGATGCGATCGCCGACAGCAGCGGCACGAGATCGAGCGCACCTAGCTGGCGCCCGCAGCCGTCGCATTGCGACCGCCCGAGGACGGACCGGCCTGCCGGCCAGCGCAACACCAGCGTCGCGATGAAGCTGCCGAGGACAAGCCCGATCAGCCCTGCCAGAACAACGCCCGCGCCGATGGGCAAGGCGTCGAGGATGGTCACGTCAGAAGCGGCCCGAAGTCGCCAGCACGAACCCGTTCGCTCCGGCCTTGAAGCCGAGCACCGCCAGCGCGGCCGCCATCGCCGGGTCGCGGTCGACGGTGATCGCGAATTCGGCGCGATAGGCGCCCTTGCCGTCGAAGGCGAGCGTCAGCCGCTCCATCCCCGACTGGCTCGCCAGCGCCGCCTGCGCCCGCCCGCCTGCGCAGCGAAGCGGCCCCGACAGCCCTTGCGACAGGTCGAGCCCGGCGATCGGCGCGGCGACCGACAGCTGGATGCGTCCCGCCGCCTCGGCGCATGTCCCGGCATCGTCGAAACGCACCGTCGCACCCTCGAAGCGGATCGTGTCGGCGGGGATCAGGCCCAGGCCCCCCGCAAGCGGGGTGGTGCCGTTGACGTCCGACATGCCGCGCGGGTCGCTGCCATGAAGACGCCCCGACAGCGCGCCGAGCCGGTCGTCGGCGCGTTCGAAGGTCAGTTCGGTGCTGCCGCCCAAGAGGGCGATCGGCGACAGGCTCGCGCGCACCGTGCCGAGCGGCAGCGCGCCAAGCCGCGCGTCGATCAGCGCGCCCGACCAGATCGATCCGCGAATTTCGCGCGCCGACACCCCCGCGTCGGCGGCGCCGGCCAGCGACAGCGCGAGCCGCATCGGAAAGGTCGCGGCGATCAGCAGCAGCGCAAACAGCGCGGCCGCGATCGCCCAGCGTCGCCGTGCGCTCATTGCCCGCCCTTTCTGAGTTCGGCGGTCATCCCGACCGTGCCGTCCGCGGCCGGCGTGATCGTCAGTTGGTCGACGACGAAACCCTGCGCTTCCAGGCCGACGAGCCAGTCGGTCAGCACCGGCGCCTTCGCCGTCGCGATCGCGATCGTCACCTGCCGCTGCCCCCGCGCCTCGTTGCGGTCGAGGGTCAGGCCGATCTCTGCCGCCGACTGCGCGAGATACTGGTCGATCGCCACCGCATCGACCGCCGCCGCGACCGACTTCGCCGGGCGCCGGGAAAGCAGCCCGATCTTGGCCGCGACGCGCCCCTCGCGCTCGATCGCGGCGCGATGGCGGCTTTCGAGGTCGAGGAACGCCGCGACCGCCGGGCGTCCGAGCGCCCAGCCGAGCACCGCGACCGCCAGCGCGCCCGCGACGCCGACCAGCCAGCGTTCGCGTGTCGACAGCCCGCCCCACCAGTTTTTCATCGCTTCCATCATGGTACCGCCCGGATCGTCACATTGGCCATCTGCTGGCCGTCGGTGCCCGCCATCGGCTGCGCGGTAATGCGATAGCCGCGCGCCTGCAGCGCCAGCAGCACCGTGTTGATGTCTTCGACGCGCGGCGCTGCAAGCGTTGTCGACAGCGTGCCGTCGGTGCGGTGCGACAGCGTCTTCAGCGCCACCCCCGGCGTATCGCGCATCGCGTCGTAGAGCGCCGATGCGGGTACCGAGAAAGCGAGCGGTCCGCCGCCCGCCGCGGCGAGGCGCCGGTCGAGTTCGGCCTCGGCCGCGCCGGCATCCCGGGCTTCGATGCCGGCCTTTTGTGCAAGATCGACAACCGCTTCGTCGGCGCGGCCGGTATCGCTCGTCAACCGCACCGCATGGACGATCGGGATGAGCAGGCTCACCGCGACGAGCGCGATCGCCAGCCGCTTGCCGGTCCGCACCAGCGCGGGATCGAGCGACCAGCTCCGCTTCGGCTTCCACGCGCCGGTCAGCAGGTCGATCGGCGGCGTGGCAAGCGACAGCAGCAGCGCCTCGCGCATCGGCTCGGCCGCCAGCGGCGCAATCACCCGCTCGCCCGCGATCAGCGGATCGAGCGCGGGATCGGACAGGAAGGCGCGGTCGGCGGTGCGCACGATCGCCTCGCCGCCGACATCGGCGGTCCACAGCGCATCGGGCTCGGGCGGCGGGACGGTCGCGGCCGACGGCACGATCGCTGCCGCCGACAGCCCCCGTGCCGCGAGCCAGTCGCGCCAGGCCGCCATCGCCGCATGGGTGGTCACCGCCACCGGAATCGCCTGCCCGTCCCCCCTCGGCTGTCCGGCAACGACGTGGAGCGCCGCCGCGTCGCCCAGACTGCCGCGCAGCGCATCGATCCGCGCCGCGGCAGCGGCCTGCGCGGGCGCGGCGTCGGGATAATGATACCAGCGAACCGGAATATCGGCGGCAGGGGCCAGCGCGACCAGCCGGTCCTCGGCGTCGCCGTCCGCCGGCCTCTCCCACGCGTCGACCCAGCCGTCGTCCTGCCCCGAATCGACGATGACGCCGTCATCGACGCGCAGCCATGCGGGGCGGAAGGCATCCTCGCCCGACAACGCCGCCTGCGGGGGCAGCCAGAGAACAAGCGTGCGGCTCACCTCAGTCGGTCTCGCCCCAGTCGCGGCGGACGATGGTCGGCGCGGCCTGGCCGGCGCTGGCCGCCCCGCCGTTCGCGTCGATGAGCGATCTTGCCGTCAAAACCCCGTCCCCTATTGTCACATTCGTCGTCAGCGCGAGCCAGCGGCTGTTCACCCCGGCCTGTTCGGCGACATCCTGCGGCGGTTCGCGGCCCGCAAAGGCCCGCCCCTCCCAGAATCGCACGCTGCTGCCATAGCCGCCCGCAGGCCGGGCCGCCAGCGCTGCCCGCGCGTCGGCGACGCTGATCTGGCCGGGCAGCAGCATCGCGATCAGCGGCGCCTGTTCGGGGGTCAGCGTGTTGACGTTGAGCTTGACCGCATCGGTCACCGGCAGCACGCAGACCCAGGGTTTGAGCTGCGCATAGATTTTCGGCGTCACCCCGCGCACCGCGCGCAATTCGCTGACGTCGGCCATCTTGCGGTTCGCCGCGAGATAGCCCGTCTGCATCCCGCGATAGACATTGTCCTCGGCGCCGAGCGGCCCTTCGTTGCTGTCGCTGTCGATCCAGTCCGCCGCCGCGCCCGCGATCTGCTGCGCCTGCCCGTCACCGATGCCGATCAGTTTCATCAATTCGGCGAATTGGCGCACCGATCCCGACCGCTGGCTCAGCCTTCCCGGCGCGGTCTCGGCGGCAAGGCTGTTGAGGTTGAAGCAATTGTTGGCATCGGTCAGCCGCGCCCGCCCCTGCCCGCCCGGCAGCGGCAAGGTGAAATCGCGCCCGAGCCACCCCCCGTCGAGCGTCAGCCGCGTCGGATCGCGCGACACGAGGCTGGAAACCCGGCGCAGCGCAATCTGCTCGGCGGCGAAGGCATAGGCGCGCCCCTGATCGACCGTCGATGCGCTGCCCGCGATCCGCGTCGCGAGCGTCAGGCGGTCGAGCGCGGTCGCGGCGATCACCGCCATCACCGCGACGAGCAGCAACACCGTGAGCAGCGCCGCGCCGCGTTCGCCTTTCGGATGGCCGGTCATGCCGGGGGCGCTCCCGCAGCAACGGGCGGCGGCGGCAGCGTCGGCCCGGTCAGGAACAGCATCGTCAGCGGCGCGCGGCCGGTCCGCGTCAGCCGCACCTCGACCGCGCGCGGCAGGCGGTCGCCGGGATCGCTGCTCCAGCTTTCGCTCCAGTTCCCCTGCCCATCGCGATAGCGCACCGCAGCCGCGGTGACGTCGCCGATCAGCCGGTCGCCGTCCGACAGCGCGGTGCCGTCGAGCATCGGCTGGGTCGCGCGGCGCCATTCGCCGCCGGTCAGCGCATAGCCGACGCGCTCGACGCTCGGGCGCGGGCTGCCGTCCAGCGATCCGGCGCCCGCGTGGACGAAGGCAAAGCCAGTAGGCGACCCGACAAAGGCCGGGACGGGCTCGCCCGCCTGCCCGCGCGTCGGCCGCTGCACCGCCTGCGCAAGGTCGTTCGCCATCACCGCGCGCACGCGGTTGATCCCGCTCATGCCCTGAAGCCGCGCCTGCACGGCATCCTGCGTGTCGACGCTGCTGCGCAGCAGGCCGACCCCCATCGCCGCGATCACCGCGAAGATCGACAAGGCGACGAGCATTTCGACGAGGGTGAAGCCGCGTTCGCCCTTCATCGCGACGGCCTGATGATCGTCAGCGTCGCTTGCCCGCGCCCGCTTTCGGGCCGGACGATCAGGTCGATGCGCAGCAGGCTGTCGTCGGCGGTCTTCGCGACGCGCTGTTCGATGCGCCAGTTGCGCCCCGCATTGGCGACGCTGCCCGCGCTCGCACCGATCGTCGGCGGCGACGGGTCGGTCCACAGCTCGACCGCCCGGTTCTGCGCCACGATGCCCGCCATCGTGCTTTCGTCGAGATCGCCGGCGGTGCGCACCGCATAGGCATCGAGCCGCACCAGCGTCAGCGCCGCGATGCCGATGATGCTGAGCGCCACCAGCATTTCGAGCAGGGTGAAGCCTCGTTGGTCGGCCGACGGACGGCTATTCTCCACGACTGACGTCTCCTGTCGCGGAAACGCGGACGATCTCGCGCGCGTCGCCGCCCGACAGCACGACCGCCTGCGGCGTCGGGCTGGTGCCGACGCGGTCGAACAGGATGCGCGCCGCGCCCTGCCCGTCGCCCGCGACGAAGCGGACGTCGGACGGCCAGTTCCGCTGTTCGAACGCGCGACCGGGCAGCGGCTGCCACGCCCCCTCGACCCGCCGCTCAAAGCCATAGCCCGAAGGCGCGAGATTGACCGACACGCTGCGCCCCTCGATCACCGCCACGTCGCGCGCGGCGGCAAGGCGCGCGGCAAGCCGGTCGGCCTCGCTGCGCACATTGCGCTCTTCGCCGGGAATGGTCAGCACGACCGCGGTCGCTGCAAGCGCCATGATCGCCAGCACGACCATCAGTTCGACGAGCGTGAAGCCGCGTTCGCTTGCCGGCGAACGCGCCCCCGCGGGGGGTGTCCGCAGGCGCGTGACTGCGGACACGGCCCGGTCGACCATCGGCGTCCTATTCTTCGCTGCGAATATCCGCATTTTCGTCGGTCCCGCCGGGCGCGCCGTCGGCGCCCATCGACCAAACGTCGAACGCCTTTCCGTTCGCGCCGGGCGCCTGATAATTATAGGGGCGGCCCCAGGGATCCTGCGGCAGCTTCTTGATGTAACCGCCGCGACGATAGCGCTCGGGCTGCGCCAGCGCCGGCGGCGCGGTGACGAGGGCATTCAACCCGTCGGTCGATGCCGGATAGGTCAGATTGTCGAGACGATATTGTTCGAGCGCGCTTTCCAGCGTGGCGATATCGGCCTTCGCCTTGGTGACCATCGCCTTGTCCTGACTGGGCAGGACGTTGATCAGCACCACCGTCGCGAGCAGGCCGATGATGAAGATGACGACCATCAGCTCGGTCAGGGTAAAGCCGCGCTCGTCCTTCTTGCGCCGGCGGCTATCGGGACGCGCGGGATCGATCATGAGGCGAAGGAAAAGCTGCATCAGCGACATGTATTATAGCCCTGCAAGGTTCTGCAACTGGAGGATCGGAAGCAGGATGGCGAGGATGATGAGTGCGACGCACGACCCCATAACGACAATTATGACAGGTTCGAGAAGGGCCATGGACGCGGCGGTGAAACGGTCGAACTCGCGTTCGAGATAGTCGGCGGCGCGCTCGAGCATCTGCTCGAGCCGCCCGGCGCTTTCGCCGCTCGCGGTCATATAGACGAGCAAGGGCGGAAAGACTCCGGCGTCGCGGAGCGCGGCCGACAGACTGCCGCCCGCGCGCACCTGGTCGACGATGCTGGCGGTGGCGCCGGCGAGCGCGGCGTTGCGGATCGTCGGGACGGTGAGCCGCAAGCCCTCGACCAGCGGCAGGCGGCTCGACACCATCGTCGACAGCGTGCGCGCAAAGCGTGCGGCGTAAAGGTCGCGCAACAGGCGCCCGAACAGCGGCAGGCGCAGCAGCCGGGCATCGACGGCCGCCTTGAACGCCGGGCGGCGCATCGCGCTGACCCAGCCGAAGGTGGCGGCGGCGATCAGCAATGCGATCAGCCACCACCAGCTGGCGGCGAAGCTCGAGATGGCGATGACCGCGCGGGTCAGAAAGGGCAGCTGCTGACCGACATCGTTGAACTGTTCGACGACGCGCGGCACGACGAAAATCATCAGCGCGGCGACGACGCCGATCGCAACCACCGCGAGCACGACCGGATAGGCGAGCGCGGCAACCAGCTTGCCGCGCACCTCGGCCTGGCGTTCGAGCAGGTCGGCAAGCCGCGCGAGGATCGTCGTCAGGCTGCCCGTCGTTTCGCCCGCTGCGACCATCGCGCGGTAGAGCGGCGGAAAGCTGCCCGGCTGGCGCGCCATCGCGTCGGCAAGACGGCGCCCTTCGAGCAGGCCGGCATGGACATCGCCGATGACCGCGCGCGCGCTGTCGGCCTCGCTCTGCCGCGTAAGCGTGCGCAGCGCCTCTTCGAGCGGGGCGACCTCGACAAGCGTGGCGAGCTGGCGCGTGAACAGCGCGAGTTCCTTGGACGAGAGCTTGCCCCGGCGAAAGGCGAGCAGCGAGCGGCCGGTCGCGTGCTTCGTCCCCGCCTCCTCGACCGCGACGATATGGAGCTTGCGGCGGACCAGATCGGCGCGGGCGGCATCGTCGTTCGCGGCGGTCAGCCGCCCCTTGCGCTCGCGACCCTGGCTGTCGATCGCCACATAGCGATAATCAGGCATCGACATCCTCGCGCCGCGCGATGCGGATCGCCTCCTCGGGCGTGGTCAGCCCCTTGGCGACCATCGCGCGCGCCGCCGACGCCAGCGTCGGCGCTTTCAGGAAAGCGTGCTTCGCGATCATCGATTCATCGCCGCCGGCATAGATATAGCGGCGCACGGTCTCGTCGACCTTGATCGCCTCGAACACCCCGATCCGCCCCTTGAAGCCGGTGTGGCCGCACTGGTCGCAGCCCTTCGGGCGCCAGATCACGGTGCCGATGTCGAGCCCGAGCATCGCCGCAACGCTGTTGTCGGCCTGCACCGGCTCGCGGCAATGGTCGCACAGCTTGCGGACAAGCCGCTGCGCCAGTACCGCGCGCAGGGTCGAGGCGAGCAGGAAGGGTTCGACCTTCAGGTCTTTCAGGCGCGTGATCGCTCCGACCGCATCGTTGGTGTGGACCGTCGAGAGCACAAGATGCCCCGTGAGCGACGCCTGCACCGCGATATCGGCGGTCTCGCGGTCGCGGATTTCGCCGACCATCACGACGTCGGGATCCTGGCGCAGGATCGCGCGCAGCCCTGCCGCGAAGTCGAGCCCGACCTTCGCATTCACCTGCGTCTGGCCGATGCCGTCGACGGCATATTCGACCGGATCCTCGACCGTCAGGATGTTGCGCTGGCCGTCATTCAGCTGCTTGAGCGCCGCATAGAGCGTCGTCGTCTTGCCCGACCCGGTCGGGCCGGTGACGAGGATGATCCCGTTGGGTTCGGCCAGCGCCTCGCGCAAAATCCGGTCCGCCTCCCCCGACAGGCCAAGAACGTCGAAGTCGATCCCGGCCGTGTCCTTGTCGAGGATACGCATCACGACGCGCTCGCCCGCCCGGCTCGGCAGGGTCGAGACGCGGACGTCGACCGCCTTGCCCGCCAAGGTCAGCGCGATGCGTCCGTCCTGCGGCACGCGGCGCTCGGCGATGTCGAGGCGCGCCATCACCTTGATGCGGCTGACGACGACGGGGGCGACGTGCGGCGGCATCCGCAGATGCTCGCGCAGCACGCCGTCGGTGCGCATCCGCACGACGAGCCCGCTTTCATAGGGTTCGATGTGGATGTCGCTGACGCCCTGTCGCACCGCTTCGGCGATGATCGCGTTGATCAGCCGGATCGCCGGGGCGTCGTCGGCGCTGTCGAGCAGATCCTCGGCGCTCGGAATGCCGAGTTCGAGGTCGCTGCCATCGAGCGTCCCCGCCATCGCCGCTGCGGAGGCGTCGACCGCATAATGGTCCGAAAGCAGCCGGTCGAAATCCGCCGCGTTCGCGGTCGCAACGCGGATCGGCTGCGCGAGGAAGCGTTTCACCTCGATCAGCACCGCGGGGTCGCTGCCTTGGCGCAGCGTGGCGAGCCAGCGCCCGCCCTCTTCCTGCGCGATCACGACGCCATGGCTTCGCGCGAAGCCATAGGGAATATCAACCGGCGCCGGGGGAGGCGCCGCCGGTTCGATGTCGGTCACGGATAGTCTCCGGCGGGGGGCGCGGGCGCCTGCGAAATCGAGGGCGGCACGTCGGTGGTCGAAACGCTGCCGTCGGGGCCGCGCAGTTCCTGCAGGTTGACGGGACCGACGGTGACATCGGCGGGGGTCGCCGCGCTCGGAACCGGCGGCACCGTGCCCATATAGTCGCGCACCAGCGTGTCGATCGCGGGCTCCTCGCCCGGATTCCGCTGGAGCTGGAAGTCGCGGATATAGCCGTAGCGGCGCGCGGTCAGCGCGGCATTGTCCTCGCGATTGCGCAGCACCGTCGGGCGGATGAACACCATCAGGTTCGTCTTCGACCGGCTCCGGCTGCGCGATTTGAACAGTTCGCCGAGCAGCGGAATGTCGCTCAAAAGCGGGATGCGCTCGATCGTCTTGCGCTCGTCGTCGTTGAGCAGGCCGCCGATCGCCAGAATCTCGCCGTCGTCGACGGTCAGCACCGTCTCGAACGAGCGCTTGTTGAGGATCAGGTCGCTGTTGCGCGACGACACCGGCCCCGCCACGCTCGACACTTCCTGCCGCAGGAACAGCTTGACCTCGCCCGCGCCATTGACCTGCGGCGTGACCTCCAGCTTGATCCCGACCTCTTCGCGCTGCACGGTGCGGAAGGCATTGTCGAAATTGTCGCTCAGCGCCTCGCCGGTCGTGATCGGCACTTCCTGCCCGACCAGGAATTTGGCGGCCTGGTTGTCGAGCGTGACGATATGCGGGGTCGCGAGCAGGTTCGACGTCGTGTCGGATTTCACGGCGTTGATGATCGCGCCGAAGATCGTGTTCTTGCCGATATCGCCCGCGAACCCCGCGAAGCCGCCGGTCGCCGAAAGCAGCGAAGCGGCGGCGGCCTCCTGCAGGCTGCTGCCGAGCGCGCTCGACGTCTGCGTGACGACCGTGGTGCCGTCGACCGTCGTCTTGTCCTCGGTGAGCTTGGTCGCGGCATAAGCGCCGCCGAGGGTGAAGATGTTCGGCTGCGCATTGCTGTAATTGGTCGCGACGAACGGGATATTCTTGCCGCCGAGCAGGAACTGGACGCCGAGGCGCTTCGCGGCATCGTCGCCGATCTCGACGACGATCGCCTCGACCAGCACCTGCTCGCGGCGGCTGTCGAGCTGGCGGATCAACTCGCCGAGCATCCGCTGCACCTCGCTGTTCGCCGCGACGATGATCGCGTTGGCGCCTTCATAGCGCGTGACGATCGCCGGGCCGCGCGTCGCGATGCTGCCGCCCGAACCGCCGACCGAGGTCGGCGTGGAACCGGTGGGCGCAGCGGTCGGCGCGGGCGTGCTGCCGCCGGTCGAGGACGATGACGACGAGGAGGCCGGAGGCAAGCCGGCCTTCTGCGCGGGGTCGCTGCCGCCGCCGACGAGCTGTTGCAGGGTCGGCAGCAGGGTCTCGGCATTGGCGTGTTCGAGCCAGTAAACGCGCAGTTCGGTGCCGCCCGCCGCCTTCGCGTCGAGGTCGTGCGCCATCGAGACGAAGCGCGCGACTAGCGCCTGGTCGCCGCGCAGCGCGATCGCGTTGCTGCTGTCGACCGGCACGATCGCGATCGGCGCCTTCGCCCCCTCGCCCGCCGCGGGGACGAGCGCGGCGAGCGCCGCGGCGATCTCGCGCGCGCCGGCGTTTTTCAGCGTCACGATCTGGCTGGTCGAGCTGTCGCGGTCGATACTCGCCGCGAGCGCGCGGATGCGGCGGATATTGTCGGCGAAATCGGCGACGACCAGGCTGTTCGCGTTGCGGTTCGCGGTCAGCGATCCCTGCGCGCTGACCAGCGGGCGCAGCGTCTCGACCGCCGCGACGGCATCGATATGCTTGAGGCGGATGATCTCGGTCACGAACTGGTTCTGCGCCGCGCCGCCGCTGCCGATGCGGCCCGGCTGCGCCGCCGCGCCATCGATCGGCTGGATACGATAAGCGCCGTTCGGCCCCGGCACCGCGACAAGGCCGTTCGAGCGCAGGGTCGAGAGGAAAATCTCGAAATATTCGCTGCGCGACAGCGGCCGGTCGGTGACGACCGACACCTTGCCGTTGACGCGGCCGTCGATGACGAAGGTGCGCCCGGTGATCCGCGCCGCGTCCTGGATGAAGGCGCGGATGTCGGCGTCGCGCACGTTCAACGTATATTGCGCGAGCGCAGGGGCCGGCGTCGCGGAAACCAGCGCTGCGGCAAGCATCAGGGATAATTTGAGGCGCATGATATCCGTTATTTCGAGAGGATGAGAGCGATGGGGACGACGCTGGCGCCGCGTTCGACCTCGACCGAGATCCGCGCACCGGGCGAAAGCTGGTTCGCGAGCGAGGCCGCGTCGCTGGCCGAGCCGATCGGGCGGCCGCCGACCGAGCGGATGACGTCGCCGGGGCGCAGCCCGGCGGCGCGGAAGACGGCGCCGTCGCCCTGCGGCTGGACGAGCAGACCGGTGACCTTGCCATTCTCGGCCCGCGGCGCGAAGGCGACCCCCGCCTTCAACGCTTCGGGCGAAATCTCGCCGCTCGGCGAGACGCCGTTCGCGCCCGCCGGCCCGGGCTCGGGGGTCGGCGCCGGAAGCGCCGTGCCCGGGGTGGCGACCGGCGCCGCGCCGCTCTGGTCGAGGAACAGGCTTTCGCGCGCGCCGCCGCGGTCGAGCAGCACATGGTCGAAGGCGACGCCGACCAGCTTCAGCCCCGGCGCGATTTCGTCGCCGACCGCATAGCTGGTCTGGATTCCGTCCTCGCCCGCGATGATCGCCGAGCCGCCGCCGGTCGCTTCGTTGATATTGACCCCGAACAGCGTCAGCCCCGCCGCGGTGACGGTGGCGCTCGCGGGCTCCTGCGCCGCATTGCGGAAGAAAGGATCGAAGCCGGCGAAGAGCGCGCGGCGTTCGGCGGGCGATGCGATCATCGCGGTCTGCGGCTGCCATGCGCCGAGCGGCGACAGCGGCACGACGAGCGTCCATAAGAGCCGGACGCTCTGCCAGACGAGCAGCGCGCCGAGCAGTACGATGACGAACAGCGGAAGGATCGCGCGCGGCGACCTTTTGCCCGCGCGAAGCCAGGCAGGCAGCGCGCGGGACAACCGAACGGCCGATCCGGGCATCAGCGTCGCCATGAACTTGTCCCTGTCCCCCAGACTGAAAAGCGGTCTCGCGAATCGCCTAGGGGCGATCGGTGACAATCAGTTGACGGGAAGATTACAGTTTTTTGTCAGCCGGGCGAGTCCGCCCTGCCCTGCTCGTCGCAAGCGCCATCCCGGCCGCAACCGGGATGGCGTCCGGCGGCTGCCTCAGAATTTCAGCGACCCGCCGAGCGAGAAGGTCGTGCCGGTCTTGTACAGGTTGTAATAGATGGTGTTGTCGCCATTCTGCTGCAGTTCCTTGTACTTGGTCCCGAAAATATTGCGGGCCTCGAACTTGATCTCCAGCTCCTTGCCGAACAGCGGGAAGCCCTGCCGCGCGACGAAATCGACCTGGATGCCGGGCTTTTCGAAGATATCGGGCTGGCCCGACGGGCCGCGGCGCGTGATGCGGTCCGACGCATAGGAAATCAGGATCGTCTGCTGCGACAGCTTTTCGGTATCCTCCAGCCCGAATTCGACGTTCACCAGATGGTCCGACTGGCCGGTCAGCGGCGCCCCGTGGCGGAAGAACTGGCTGGCCAGGGTCGCGCCGGTGAAGGGGAAAGCCTTGACCGGATCGTCGGCGCCGACCTTCAGCTTCGAATTCGACCAGGTATAGTTGCCGATGAACACGCCGCGGCGCGTCGCGAAAAAGCCGTCGCCCCAACCGCTGAGGTCGAAATATTTCTGCACTTCCAGCTCGGCGCCATAGAGCGTCGCTTCGGGCGCATTGGCAAAGCGCGTCGTCACGCTGTTGCCGTCGAAGCTGGCATAGGTTTCGATCGGATTCTTGATCTTCTTCCAGAAACCACCGATCGACACGCGCTGTTCGGGCGCGAAATACCATTCGACGCGGCCTTCGGCATTGTAGAGCTGGCTGTCGACAAGCTGCGGGTTACCCTGGAAGCTCCGGTTGGTGTCGGGGTCGTAATAGGACTGGAACACCAGCTCGCGGAACTGCGGCCGCGCGATCGTCTTCGAGGCGCTGAGGCGAACCTGCATCTGCGGCTGGATCTCGTAGGTGATCGTCGCGGCGGGGAGCAGATAGTCGCGACTGAGGTTGGTGTCGGGCGGCAGCGTCGGGTTGACGGCATAGACCTGCACCGCGCTCACGCGCTCGACCGCGGTTTCGTAGCGCGCGCCGATGTTGACGTTCAACCCGTCGAGAAGGTCGGCCTGCAGCTGGAAATAGGCCGCATGGTTGCGCAGGATCGCGCGGAACGTCGGGTTCGAACCCGTGCTGTCGACCAGGCTGATCCCGGTCGGGCTGGGATTCGCCGGGCAATTAGGGTCGGTCGGCGGATTGAGCGGCGGGAAACAGATCACCGCCTGCGACAGCAGCAGGTCGGGACGCAGCAACGACACGGCCAGCGGAATATCGTTGTTGCCCTGGAACAGGAAATCGCGCCGCTCGGTGACGCGGTTCGTGTCGCTATAGGCGTAGCCATAGACCGCCTTGATGCCCGGCGCGATCTCGTAGGTGAAGTCGATCCCCGCCGAATAGAGATTCTCGTTGAGGTCCGAAAAAGCGATCGACGCGCTGCCCGGACGCTGGCCGGTGCTCAGCGTGTTGGTGAAGAACTGGCCATAGGGATCGCTCACGCTGTTCGACCGGCTGTAGAGGAAGCTCAGCTCGAACGGCGCTTCGCGCTGCGAATTGGCATAGCCCGCGCGGACGTCGACATCGAGATTGTCGAAGGGCTGGAATTCGCCGACGAACTGGGTGTCGAACAACTGGCGCGCATACCAGGCGGTGTCCTGGTACATGAAGCTGACGCCGGGGTTGGAGTCGGCGGTATCGGGACGGTCTTCGGCGCCGAGGCGCGCCTGCTTGATCGTGTCGCGAATATACAGGTTGGTCCAGCGAACCTTGTTTTCGCCGAATTCGGCGCTGAGACCGACCAAGCCGTTCACGACGACGCGATTGTCGGTGATCACGCGGTTGACGTCGGTGTTGAGCGACGACAGGTCGAGCGCGTTTGCGGTCTGCTGCGTCACGTCGCGCGTGCGCCACTTGCTGCTGTAGCCCGCTGTCGCGATCAGGCCGATCTCGGTCCCGCCGATCGTCCACGACTTGCCGCCGGTGATGTTCGCGCCCCAGTTGACGGGCATGTCGTTGTTCGTCTGGACGAGCGCGTTGCGCGCGGTCACGAACTGCCCCGCGATCGCCTGCTGGTTGACGCCGGGATCGTTGATCCGAAGGCCCGAGGCGCGCCACGCGCGATAGGCGGGCGGCAGGTTGCGGCCGCCGTCGCCAAAGCCGGTCCAGTCGCTGCCGGTGCCGTAATAGGTGTAGCCGAGCTGGCCGGTGGTTTCCGAATTGCCGCCGATGCTGCCGCCGATCGTCAGGAAGGCATCGCGCGGGACCGCCTTGGTCGTGAGGTTGATCACGCCGCCGCCGAACTCGCCGGGGAAATTCGCCGAATAGCTTTTCTGCACCAGCGAAGAGGCGATGATGCCGCTCGGGAAGATGTCGAGCGGCACGACGCGCTTCAGCGGCTCGGGGCTCGGCAGCGGCGAACCGTTGAGCAGCGCGAGCGAATAGCGATCGCCAAGGCCGCGGACATAGACGAAGCCGTTGCCGACGACGCTGAGCCCGGTGACGCGGCCCAGCGCGCCGGCGATATTGCCCTCGCCCGTCCGCGCGATATCGGCGGCGCCGAGCACCGAGACGACCTGCGGCGCGGTGCGCTCGATATTGGCGTTGCGGCGGCCGGTGACGACGATCTCGGTCCCCGGGATCGAGACGTCGGTTTCGTCTTCTGCCGCCTCGTCGGCGGCCATCTCGACCGCGTCGGCCGGGGTTTCGGCGGCGGGGTCAACCGCGGACGGCGCGGGGGTTTCCGCACCCGGCTCGGACTGCGCCATGGCCGTGGCGGGCGCGACGAGCGCCGTGGAAATCAACAACAGGCTGGCGAGCGGGAGCGGCTTGGACATGGCGATCACCCCTTGGGATCCTTGTAAATCTGGAAGATATGCGAGAGGGAGCGGCGCGCGCCGCTCCCTCCCGGTCGAAGCAAAAAGCCTCAGTAGGTCGGCAGCGAGGTGCACAGACCGGTGTTGCCCGTACCGAAGTCGGCGGTGGCGCTGTTGCAGGTCCAGCTCTGGAACCAGGTGTCGGTCGCATCCTTGACCGCGCCGATATAGGTCGTCTGGTCGAAGAAGCCGGCGCGGGTCTGCTCGATGCCGGCGAAGGTCGAACCGTTCAGCGTCGAGACGTTGAAGGGCGTGACCGCCGTTTCGGTCGCCCCGTTGATGTAGAGGCTGGTCAGCGTCGGCGTATAGGCGTCGTTGTTGCCGTTCGTGCCGGTGCCGAAGATCGCCGCCGTCGCGCCGGCGGTGATGCCGCTGTCGATATATTTCGTCGACGAACACTGCATCAGCACCGAACGGAAGATCGGGGCGCCGAACTCGTCGATCGCCGCGTCCTGGGTGCCCGAGGCGGTCTGCGCGCGGCTGATGCGCAGGCAGGGGTTGTTCGGGCTGACCAGCACCGAGTTGTACAGGCCATAGTCGGTGCCGCCGCGGAGCAGGATCGACGCCTGGTCCGCCGAGGCGTTCTGCGAATTCTGGTAGAAGACGAAGTTCGCGACGCGCGTGTTCTGGCGCGGCGTGTTGCCGTCGAGCGAGTTGTCGGTATCGGCCTCGATCATCGCGTCGCCGATGTTCGGACGCTGGACGATGATGCCGTACTGGAAGTTGGCCTTCGTGCCGACGTCGGTGTCGAGGTTATCGTCCTCGGCGCCGACGCCGATGAGATGCTTCACATGGGCGTGGCCGCCGAACACTTCGAGCGCGTCGTCCGAACTGTTGTACGACATGATATGGTCGATCTGCGTCGCCGAGCCGACGCCCTGAAGCGTCAGCGACTGAAGCTCGCTGTTGCCCGACAGGATATAGCCCGAGAAGCGGATCTGGACGTAGCTCATCCGGCCGCTGTTGTCGTTGTTGAGCACGCCGCCATAGAGCGCGGGATCGACCGCGCCTTCGGTCTGGCGTTCGCAGGCGTTGGTGCCCGGCGTCGCGGCGCCCGAAGCGCAGTCGGTGATCTGCGCGCGGCCGCTCAGCACCACACCGCCCCACTGGCCGGACGAATTTTCGGTGTTCAGCCCCTGCATGTTGTCGCGGCTGGTGAAGATGATCGGGCGCGTCGGCGTGCCGACGGCCGAGATCCGGTTGCCGCGGTTGACGTTCAGCCACGACGGACCCGATTCGCCGTACAGGATGACGCCCGGTTCGATCGTCAGCACGACGTCGGCCGGATCGGTCGATTCCTCGGTCGGTCCCTGGTCCGAACCGACATCGACGCGGCCGTTGATGCGATAGACCAGGCCGGCGATCTTCGGCAGCGTCGTGCTGCCGGTGATGACGGACGGCAGGGTGCAGACGCGGAAGCTGCCGATCGACGGATTGTTGATCGTGCCGCTGTCGGTCAGCGCGCCGCCGGCGATGGTCGGACAGCCCGCAGCCGGGGTCACCGACGGCGGGGTCGGGGTCGGCGTGGGGGTCGGCGTCGGGGTCGGCGTCGGGGTCGGATTGATGATGATGGTGCCGCCTTCGCCCGGCGACGCGATGTCGTCGGCGCCGCACGCGGCAAGGGTGGAACAGGCCACGCTGGTAAGCATGATCAAACGAACGCGTGCGAAAGCCGCCATGAAATTCTCCGTTCCCGGTGTGCGCCGCGTCGGGCGCTGTGAAAAACCACCGGCGAACGAAGGATGAGTGCCGCCTCGCCCCCGGTGCCGCCGCCACTAGGGTGATTCGATGACGGTCTGACGCCAGAGCGATGACAATTGGGTGACGCTTTGGAGTCGATTTGGTGACATCCGCCCCAGCCGCGGATTTCTGCCTTCGCACCTGCAAAAAAATAAAAGCGCCCCAGCTCGCTTGCATCGCCCGAAAAGCTTTGCTAGGCGCCCGCTCCTACCTGGTGCCGGACGCGATCCGGACCATCATGATGTGCGGTCGTGGCGGAACTGGTAGACGCGCAACGTTGAGGTCGTTGTGGCCGAAAGGCCGTGGAAGTTCGAGTCTTCTCGACCGCACCATACAGTCCTCTAGGACTTCAAAAAATTGGCAGTAATCTGGGACCGCCCCGCAAGGGCGCGTCTTCCTGCGCCGTTTGCGTCCCTCCCGTGTCGAACTGCAGTCGGAGACCCGCAAAACCTGCATTAAGAATGGCAAAAAAAGAGCCCGGTCTCTGCCGGGCATTTTGGTGACTGCAGTCGATATCGCGGTCAGAACCCCAGAGCGACACGCTGCTCGCGCCAGCACAGCGGCAAATCGGTGCCCGTCAGTATCGTAGCTGTAAGCTTTGCCGGTTGCCGACCTTCGACGATCGCTGTCACAATATCCGGCGCGAGACACGACAGGCCGACCAGCTTCGCCAAGCGAGTGCGGCACCGCCCATGATCCTCAGCGATCGATGCCATCGCCCGACCGGGATTCTCCATCACCAGCTTCCGCGCAGCGTGCGCCTCGGCGACCAGCCGGACCAGCTTTTCGTCACGCCGCCGAGGCGGGACGGCAGGCATCGACGGTGGGAGTACAAGCCGCAACGCATGCCCGCGACGGACTTTCACGACAGGGCAGTGAAGGACAAGTTCTTCCTGATCATCTGCCTCGCTTTGTATCTCGGCGAGACCAAGCTGCACCCGCAAGCCGGCATCGTTTATGCAGATTGCGATACTGTCCTCGGCAAGGTCGATACGGCGGACAATATGCTCGATCGTCTCCCGACATTCACCTGTAGCTTGCGAGCGAAACTTCGCTGCCATGCCGAGCGCCGATGACAGGATGCCATTTATGACCTCGGGGCCACGGTCGTTGATCATTGCAATGAGCGCACTTTGGTCTTCAAGGAAGGTCGCGAGGCGATCGCGGACCAGAGGCTCGATGTCCGATGCCGTCACCCGCCAGGCGATGCCGCCTTCGGCATCAGGCCGGGTCTGATAGTAGCGATAGCGCCGCCGCTGGGTCGCTCCATCGTCGCTGATTACCTTTCTTGTCGAATGACTTGGCGCCATGAGACGCCCTTCCCCGTCACGAAGAAGGTTGATCAGCAGGCTCGGCCAACGCGCCGCCTGCCGCGTCGATCCACCCTGCGACCGGCCTGCGAGTGCGCGCTGCACTTCGTCCCACAGCTCTTCCGACACAATCGGCTCGTGCTCGCCGGGATACGCCTCACCCTTGTGCACGATGTCACCGCGATAGATGCGGTTCGCGAGCATGTGATAGATCGTGCCGCGGCGGTATGGGCAGCCGCCTTTATGTGGCCCGCTGGTCCGGTTCTGAACCTTCGTCCGGTATCCGTCTGCATTGAGCTCCTCGACCAGCGACCGCACCGAGCCAAGAACAAGATATCGCCGCATGATATGACGGACCTTATCGGCTTCCCGGGGTTCGACGATGAGCTTGCGGTCGCTAACAATGTAGCCGAGCGGGACAGGACCGCCCATCCACATGCCCTTGCGTTTCGAGGCTCCAATCTTGTCTCGGATGCGTTCACCGGTCACTTCGCGTTCGAACTGCGCGAAAGACAGAAGCATATTCAATGTCAGACGGCCCATACTTGTGGTCGTGTTGAACGACTGGGTGATCGACACGAAGCTGGCGCCCGCCTGGTCGAGGACATCCACGATCCGCGCAAAGTCCGACAGACTACGCGTCAGGCGGTCGATCTTGTAGAGCAGGATGACATCGACCTTCCCCGACGCGACGTCGGCAAGCAGTCGTTTCAGCCCCGGCCGTTCCATGTTGCCGCCCGAGAAGCCGCCATCGTCATATCGTTCGGCGACAATCTTCCAGCCTTCATGTCGTTGGCTGACAGCATAAGCCGCGCAGGCCTCATATTGTGCGTCGAGGCTGTTGAACTCCTGTTCAAGACCGTCCTCGGTGGATTTACGCGTGTAGATCGCGCAGCGAATGACCCGGTCAGCCACGGCGCGACCTCATCCCGAAGAAGCGCGGGCCCGACCAGTGTGTGCCGGTCACCTCGCGAGCAATGTGGCTGAGCGATTTGTAAGTTCGCCCTTCCCATTCGAAGGCGTTGTCGCGGACCATCACCTCTATCGTCCGGCCGTTCCACTCCCGGATGAGGCGGGTACCGTCGGACAGCCGGATCGGCAGGACTGCCAGTCGGCTGTCACCCCCCGTTTCCGGCGCATCGTCCCAAACCCGCACGAGTTCGCGGCGAATTATCGCAGGCACGTCACCGTAGCGGCGTTCCTGCAAGAGCTGCGCGGCCAACCGGCGGAAAAGCGGATCGGGGAGGCGCGGTGCCTCCCCTGCCCCGAGCTTGTCCCATTGAGCTGCTATCTCGGAGCGCGACATCGCTGGCATCGCCGCGATGATCGTGTCAATCTTCGACATCAAGCTTTGCCCGACACCGCGATCGGAGCGCGGCCAACCCATATCGTCGTTCCATCCTCCCGCTTCTGCCGGTTGATCGCCCAGCCCTTCTTGCGAAGACCGGTCAGGAATGCCCGGCAGCTGTGCGGTTGCCACCCGGTCGCAGAGGTGAGTTCGTCGAGCGACGCGCCTCCTTCGCGCGTCAGCAACTGCTCGACCGTCGCCGATTTCTTGAGTTCTGCATTGCCCTTTACGGCTGCCTTCTTAGATGGGCTGTCTTTGGTCATGTCGGATCTCCTTGGCGGGCCCGGCGCATCCGGTCCCACTGATCCGAGGCCACCTGCGCACGCCGCGCATTGGCCTGACCGGCTCTGAGCCGGCACGGACAGCAATGCTTCCCGGGCACAGCAAGTCCAGTCGAATATGATCCGATTACAGAAAGATGGTTATCGACTTGCACGGCTGGTCGCGCATGGTCGGCGCATGATGCAGAGTGATAACAACATGCCTCAGGCCGACGTCCCTGCCCTGTTTGCGGAGATCACGGCGCTGCTAGAAGATGCGCATGAGATCGCCGTACAGGGACAGAATTCCAGGCTGCAGCGACAGGGCTATCTTGAGGCCACGGCCGAACTGGAAACGATCCTGGAACAGATCCGGTTGAATTCAGACGCCATTCGTCGAACGCTTAAGTGACGTCCGCTTAGCGCCTGATATCTGTCGTTCCGAGCGCGGTTTGCTTGTTACCGGTAGCAGTCATTTTCTGGACCGCTTACCGCTTCGTTTCACTATATCCGATTTGAAAAATTGGTGTCGCCAAAGCTGTCACTTGATTGGCCCGGAGGCTTCGCGTGAGATAAATAAACGGCCGCATCAATATCGCATTGACAGCGGTGTGGCGCAGCCGCGATCTCGCGGGGCTGGGCGTGTTGGGCAGGCGCGCGGCGAATAGGTGAGGACGAATGAAAATCCACTGGTGCTACAAGGGCATCGCCGAGCAGGCGGGCTTCTCCGACGCCGACGCCGAGACGATCGTGACGCGCAGCGGCATCCGCAGCAACTGGCTGCGTGCCAATCCGGGGCTCGCCGCCGACGCCGCCAATATCGACGCGCAGGACCGGCTGAGCGACGCCGCGCTCGACGATCATGTCAACGCCTATGGGGCCGTTGCGCACGATACGCCGTACATATCGCTGTCGGCGGGCTGCCATGAATATCGCAATCCCTACCAAGCGCCGAACCCGATCACCGCGCTGCGCACGGCAGTGGGCTTCGCGACCAACCGGGGGTCGACAAGCGGCTATATCTTCCGCTGCTGGGCGGTCACCGCGCCACAGCCCGCGCCCGAAGTGCTCGGCGTCGCCGATGAGATCCGCGACATCAATCTCTTCGCCGACTTCTACCAATATCACCATGAAGGCGAGATCACCGCGAAGATCGTAGTCCCGCGCCGCCATATACAGCTGGTCACCAAGATCGATCGCTTTGGCGTTCCCATCGCCGCGGCCTGGTCGAACGGCAGCGCCGCGACCTTGCGCAATGCCCACTTCGTCGAGCCGTCGACGGTCGCCAACCTGCTCGAGACGATCTGATGCGGCTCCCCGGCAGCGAAAACTGGGACGATGCGCTCGTCCGCGAGCACATGCTCTTCCTCGAGGCGGTCTCGCGCTCGATCCCGTCGCTCGTCGCCGAGATCGCGAGCCATGCGCATTATGCCGAGCCGGAGCGGATGGCGGCGCGGCCGAACGATGCGCTGTTCGCGATTACCGAAGCCGCCGAGCTCGCGTTCGCGATCGGCGATGTCGATCTGGGGCTCGAATATGCGCGCGACGCCGCGTCGCGCCTTGGCGCCGGGGACGGACAGATCTTCACACCGATGCAGGCGCTGCTCGCAGCGACACTCGGCGCGCTCGCAAACAGCCTCGATATCGTCTGGGACGGCGACAGTTTCGCGCGGATCGTCCGGCCGCCGGACGCCTTCGCGCGGACCATCGGGATAGCGGACTTCACTGGCCGGATCACGTTCAACGCGCCGTCGGCCGCTTATAATGTCGCGCTGATGCAGCGCGTGGCGGCGGCGCAGGCCGCGTCGGCATTTGACCGGCGCCTTCCGCTCGATCCCGACGTCGGGCCCACGCTTCGCTTTGGTGTTGAAGCCGGTGATGCGGAAGGATTTGATCCAAGGCGCCGCCGCTATGTCTGGAACGCCTTCCGCCTGACCCCCGAGGGGCAGGCCGCGATCGGCGAGCGAATGCCCTCCTACGGCACCCTCGCCCGCATCGTCGCCGGACGCGAGCTTCATTTCGATGCCCATCTGGCGCTCGGCGACGCGACCGATGTCGCCGGGCCGCACCGCGGCGGCTTCATCGACTGGGGCCTGCTCGCGCTGTGGACCGGCTTCTTCCGCACGCATCCGCTGCGCTTCGCCAAATATCGCGCCCAGACCGAAGGCGGCTCGTTCATCCGCGCGCTTGCCGCCGCGATCGCCGATCTGGACGCGCCCGAGCCCGAATTCCTGTTCGAAGGATCGGGCGCGCCGGGTTGATGGGCTGCGCGGCGACCCATTTCGGCTTGTGCCTGACCCGCCCGCCAGCCGACGCGGGGGTAGCGATTTTCGGTTTCGCCGAGTTCATCGCGGCGCTGGCCTTGCTGGTCCTCGTCTTCAATTCGACCGATTTCCTTTACAGGTTCCGGATCGCGGTGGCGCCGTTCCCCCTCATCCTTTTCACCTTTCTCGCGACGGCGTTCATCGGGTTCGGCAGCCTGCTGACCGACCTGTGGTTCGCCGAGCGATGGCCAGCGCTCGCTTGGGCGGTGTCACGCGCCGACATCCAGGCCGCGCTCGGGGCCTTCTTCCTGCTCGTTGCCCTCTTGTGGATGTGGTTCGCCTTCATCTCGCCGCCGGTCTTCGGCCGCTGGAATTGCAAGCATTTCCACCATTCGGTCTTCCAGGCGATCGTCCGCGGATCCGACACGCAGCTACCGGTGATCGGCAGCGAGCTGGCGCGCTCGGCGACGCCGTTGTTGCGGCATGCCGCGCCCGGGCTCGCGCGCCGGGGCGCGAACGAAGATACCCCGCGCTTCAGCAAGGTCGAGCGATACGCGCACGACACGCTGCTGATGCTCGGCAATCGCAAACTCTGTCGCCATATCGTGGCGACCTCGCCGGTGACCGCGATCGTCGTCATGCAGGAAGCGTCGCGCCTCAAGCGCTACGACGCGCCGCTCGGCGAATTCGCGCGCAACATCACGACCGAGGCGATCCTCAACAAGGATTCGATCCTCTATCTCGAGGACGATCTCTACGCCAACGACCTCGTCGGCCAGATCCAGCCGTTCAGCAAGGCGATGTATGGCGACTACCGCCTGATCGAGGCCCTGGGGTCGGCGCGCTTTTCCCCGCTCGATATCGACTGGCGCGTCGCATGGTCGTTCAACGCCGCGCAGTTCGATGCCTATTGCAGGCTCGTTCTGGTGACCTTCCGAAGCTTCGTCGCCGGCGACCATTATCGGGGCGACTCGCAAACCTTCTATCGTGCCTTCGAGATCATCCAAGAAGGGACGCGCGATATCGGTCGCCTCAACGGGGTCGCACCCGATGGCGAGATCAACGACGCGCTTGCCCGCCTCTCCGCCGCGGTTCGCTTCGTCGTCGCCGCGATCGACATATTGGAGAAAAGACCCAATCTCGACACGGGCGTGCTGCGGGCGCGAAAGGGGTCTGCGGGGTACCGCGACGAATCGATTTTCGACCGCCTCGCAGGCCTGCTGTACGAACTCGTCAACCACGCCGCATGGGTCCAGACGCCGTCGGACAGGGCGTGGACCGTCCAGCACAATGCCGTCTGGAGCATGTTGCGCCGCCACGGCAGGGTCTGGAAGATCGTCCGGTTCAAGCTGTTCCGGCTTCTCTTCGACGAGATCAAGGAGATGGAGACCTGGCCCAATTTTCAGGGCGCGAGCTTGCTGGGCTTCTGCCTCAACGTCTGCGGGCTGACCGAGGAACGTGCGGGCGACTTCGGCCGTGAGGAAAAGACCCTCCGCAAGGCCATCATCCGCTGGACCCGGCGAAACTATCTCGCCATCGTCGAGAAGGCGCCGCACGTCGCCGAGCACTGCCTGAGCGGTGGCATCAGCTTCGACGCCGAAAACAGCCGGCTGGTGAAGACCTATATCCGGGGTACGCGCATCGAGGCGCCCAAGGAGTATCTCCCGTTGCTGAAACCTCGCCCGGCGCGGCGGAGGTCGAGAGCGGGGGGCGCCGGAAAAGTCAGCTGACGAACCGCGCATTGTTCACGCGCGGCGCGGTGCCGAGCTAGCGCAAGGGGAAAGAGCTGCGACGACGCAGGGGCCAACGCCTCCCGTCCGCACCATCAGGCGTCGAATACCATGCTGATGCGGTTGTCGGGGTAAAAGGTCCATGTTGCATATTTCATGACCTCCCTGCCGATGATCAGATCGAAACCCTGCAAATCTGCCGGGGCGACCACGACGTTCGCCAACTCCATTTCGGGTCCGGGAGCCTCACCGAGGCCGATTTTCGCCATATAGCATTCCGCCATCGATTTGCCTACCGCGGTCGCGTGCGATAGCTGTCCGCACGATTCCAGGCCGAGCTTGGCGATGAGCTCCGGGGTTGCCGCGGCATGAGTCGCGCCCGTATCGACAAGCGTCCGGACCTTGAGCTCGCTCGCGCGCCCCGCAGCCTGGACGCTGCCGTTCCAAGAATGATAGCGGATCACGGCCGGGATGAGGGGCTGATTGCCCGGATATCGAAACAGGATTTCGGCCATGAAGGCGCTCCCAGCGGTCTATGGTCCGCGGACCGCCGCGGACCTTTGGCACGTAGGATCGCTCCGTCGCCTTTCAAGATCGGGGGAGCATAGGAACCGACGCGCGTCGCCTCACCGCGGGTTGCCGGCCTTCTCCCATAGCTGCCTGAATTCACGGTGATCGGCGATCGCTTCGCGAACCGTTGCCGGCTCGATCCCGATGCGCAGGAGCAGCAGCACGATCAGGAGCAGGACGATGCGCCGGATCGCATAATGGAGCTCGGCGCCCTCGAGAATCTTGTTTTCGAGATCGGGCGAATAATGGGTGTAAAAATTGCGCGTGTCGACGAGCCGCTGGACGAACGCCTTGTCATAACCTGCAGCGGCTTCGCCCATATGCGCTTCGACTTCCTCGATGAGCGCGCGCAGGCGTTGCCGCAGGCTGGGTTCGTTCGAAAAGGACAGGGTGCCCTTGAGCTTCTCGCGCATTGCCGCCGAGGTGCCCGCCGGAATCGCGGCGATCAGCGCCTGTTGGAGGACGGCGTGCTCTTCGTCCGGGATGATCGTTCCCGGTGCGCTTCGCCGATGGAAGACTTCGAGCGCCTGGATCGCGAGCGCGAAGCGGATATTGATGAACATCGCGCGATCGGCGAGCGCGGTCAGGAACAGATAGAGCGCCGACGACAATTCGCCGTAGCTGTCGAACCATTTCTGCAGCAGTGCGTCGGCGGGCTCCGGAAAGTCGGTCGCCCGCACCATCGGACTCTCGTGGCGGCGCGTTTTTTGCGACTCCGGGTGCGTCATCGAGGCATAGATATGCACTTCTGTCGCCCGGCTCTTGTCCTTCGCGTGGCGGATTTCGGGCCCGTCGAGAAAGAGCAGGCGTAGCGGGAGATGGCGCCCCGTGCACAGCGACGCGAGGCCTTGGATCTGGGCGGCGGCTTCGAAATGCCAGCCGACCGGCTGCGGCGCGTCGGGCGCGATGACGATATGGCAGCGCGCGGTCACCGTGAAGCTCGTGCTGCTGGCATCGGTATAGAAGCCCGAACCGACGCTGAGCGCCGCGCCGTCGATGCGCCCGAGCGGGCGTGCGACCGACCGGTCGATGCCGAGCGACCAGTTTCCGCTTTCGGTCTCGTGGCGAAGATCGAAGAACCGATGGCCGAGCCACGCCTCGATGTCCTCGAAGCCGACATAGGACCGCGTGAAGATCGCGGCATCTTCGTTGTCGAAATGCAGGCCCATCGCGAGCAGGTGCGCCTCATAGACTTCATGGACCGCGCTCTGTCCCAAGCCGCCCTTGCGCGCCGTCTGGAGCGCGCCGAACAGCGAGACAGCTTTCCCATCCTTCGTCCGGCCATGGATGACGGGCCGATCGTCGAGCGTCGATCCGAAGGCTTCCTTCTTCGGCTCGAAGGTGCCCGTCAGCGTGAGGACCGGCCCATCCTTCTGATTGAACAGCAGCACCCCGGCGACGAGTGCGTCGGGATCGGACGGCAGCCACCAGAAGCCCTCGAGGCTGAACTCGTCATTGATTCCGGGGGGTGCCGCCATGTCGTTCGTCTCGCTGTCGATCGATTGCTTCGAACCCCGCGGAATAGGCATTTTTCGGCGACAAGGCCAACAGGAAGCGGCACGCTGTCTTTCAAGCTGAATGGCCGGAATTACAAGATATTATCCGGATATTGACAAATCTACGTCAAAATACCATTTTTATTGCGATTGGAGACTGCCATGCTCTACCGGCTTGAGCTCGAGAATTTTTACTCGGTGCGCGATGCGCAGCTGCTCGACCTGACGATCGCGCCCAATGTCCCGAATGACGGCGAGCGCTTCGCGCCGCTCTTTCCGGGGTCGACTTACCGGGCGCCCAAGGTCGTCGCGATCTACGGCGCCAATGCGTCGGGCAAGACCACGATCCTCAAGGCGCTCAATTTTCTCTTCACCTTCGCCAAGGACAGCGTCCAGCGGGCGGTGCCCGGCTTTTTCGGGCTCGAGCGTTTCAATGATGCCGCGTCGATGGCGCGGCCGATCCGGCTCGCTATCGAACTTGGCGGGATCATGGACTTCGATGCCGATAAGGTCCGGCGGTTCGAAGCCGGCGAGAGCCTCGACCGCGGGACGATCCGCTACGAGCTCGAGATTGCGATCGAGGACGGGATTCCGGCGCGCGTCGCCAGCGAGGCGCTCCGCCAGCGTCCCGAGGGCAAGGGCAAATGGCAGCGGGTCTTCGAACGCGACGCCGCGGGCGAGGTCAAGGGCAGCCCGAGCTTCCCGATCGCCGGCTACCGGCACCTTCTCAACACGCTCCGCCCCAATGTCTCGGTCATTTCCTCCTTCGCGATATTCCAGCACCCGACCGCGGCGCTCTTCGTCGAGCAGCTGTCGCAGGTCGTCGGCAATCTCGGCTGGGATGGCGGGCCCAATGATCAGGCGGTGGTCAATTTTCTCGCGTCGGACGAAGCGCTCGTCGAGGCGCTCAACCGCGATCTCCGCCGGATCGACATCGGCGTCGAAAAGATGCGCATCGAAAATGGCCCGAACGGCCTCTTCCCGATGTTCAAGCATGAAGGGCTCGAGGTCGAGATGCCCTGGCAACTAGAAAGCGGCGGCACGCGCGCCTTCATCCGGATCTTTCCTTTGCTGTCGCTCGCGCTCGCGCGCGGAGGGATCGCGATCGTCGACGAATTCGACCTCATGATCCATCCGCTCGTGCTCCCTGAAATCCTCGCCTGGTTCCACGACCGCGAGGGCCGCAATCCGCACGACGCGCAGCTCTGGATCACCTGCCATTCGGCTTCGCTGCTCGATGACCTCGCGAAGGAAGAAATCGTCTTCGCCGAAAAGGATGGCGAGGGCCGGACCTCGATCTACAGCCTGATGGACATCAAGGCGGTTCGGCGCGGCGACAATCTTTACAGCAAATATCTTTCGGGCGCCTATGGCGCGGTTCCGCATATCGGATGAGACGGCGCCGCGCCTTTCGGCCGCAACGCGCGCCGATTTTTGTCGGCTGCGAAGGCGAGAGCGAGCGCGGCTATGTCGCGCTCCTCGGGCGCCTCGCCGAAGAGGCGGCGCTCCCCGTTCATCTCGATCCGGTGCTGTTGCAGCCGGGCGGGGGCGACCCGCTGGCGATCGTCGAACGCGCCGTTCAGCAGCTCGGCGAACGGCGCCGCAAACGGCAGACCGTCTATCAGGCGCAATTCGTTCTGCTCGACCGCGACAAATGGGGGCAGGCACCGGCGCGCGACTCGCGGATCGCCGGCGTCGCGGCGCGCGCGGGGCTCGGGCTCGTCTGGCAGGCACCGTGCCACGAGGCGATGCTGCTTCGACATCTCGAGCATTGCGCGACCCTGCGACCGCCGACGACGACCGTTGCCGCAGCGCAGATCGCGCAGCGCTGGCCCACCTATGACAAACCGATGGACGCCGCCGATCTTGCGGCGCGGCTCGATCGCGCCGCGGTGCTGCGCGCCGCTGCGGTCGAACCCGACCTGGCACCGTTGATCGCGGCGGTCGGGCTGATCGAAGAGGACGGCTGAACGCCTGCGCGCGCCCGCGGCGGCAAATTCAGAACACGTCGAGGATCAGATCCTTGCGTCGGTCGGTGCCGCTCTCGTCGTCCCACTCGAGTGACAGCTCGGCGCGGCGCGGACTTTGCAGGTGGACGAGGCAAAGAAGATCGACGTGATGGTGCTGCTCGAGCATCGGTAGCGGAAATTTATCCGCGAGCTCGCCGCTGACGAGGACCTCGCCGCCTACGGCGAAGGCGACCCGCACATTTCGCGCGGTGCCGGGACCGCGATTGTAGACCTTGAAACGATAGTCGTTCCGGCCGATCTTGGTGAAGCTCGCCGATACGTCGGCCTGCCTTCGCTGCGCGGTGTCGGCCGCCTCGCGCGCGATCAGCAGTTCGTTGAGCCGCTGCGCCGTATCCGAAAATTCGGTTTGGCGGCGATTGAAGCGTCCCGTCTGGACGGCTGACCAGATGGCGACACCAAGCGCGAGGAACGCGGCAACGTCCGACAGGTCGAGCGTGACACCGTTCATTTGAAGCCCAGGCTCTTTGAGGCTCTAAACGCTTTGGCCAGCGCCTTCCGGACCTTGTCTGCTGCGCCCCCGAGGAGTTCGGGGGCCATTTCTTCGAACGCCGCCTCGATACGTTCGCCATTCTCTTCGACCAGTTCGTCGCGCGCAAGGCTGCGGCCGCAATTATTGCACGTCATCGGCGCTTCGGGCGCGCCAAAGCGGAACATTCCTCCTGCACAGGTCGGGCATTTCAACGCCAAGGCTCGGTCTGCATCGCGATCTGACATCATATCCTCGATATAGGTGGCGCACCGGAACATATATGGAACGAAGGCGCGTTTAAAGGCCTGATCTGCCCCCTTCTGAGTGGTCCAAAATTGATGATATTTTGGATGACGAAGGAGAATATGAATGCCGGCCAAGAAGCATCGCCCGGAAGAGATTATCGGCAAGCTGCGTGAAGCGGAGGTCGTGTTGGCGCAGGGGGCGACGACGGCTGAAGCGTGTCGCCGGATCGGCGTTACGGAACAGACCTATTATCGGTGGCGTAAGGAATATGGCGGTCTGAAGACCGACCAGGCGCGGCGGATGAAGGACTTGGAGAAAGAGAATGCGCGGCTTCGGCGTGCGATATCGGACCTGACGCTGGACAAGCTGATATTGCAGGAGGCTGCCCGGGGAAACTTCTGAGCCCCGCGCGCCGAAGGCGCTGTATCGATCACATCAGAATGATGATGCCGGTGTCTGAGCGGCGGCTGTGCCGTGTGCTCGGGCAACATCGATCGACACAGCGCAAGGCGCCCCGCGGGGCGAACGACGAAGCAGCTCTGACCGAGGACATCATTGCGCTGGCCCGGCAATATGGTCGTTATGGCTATCGCCGGGTGACGGCGTTGCTGCGCGATGCGGGGTGGCATGTGAACCGCAAGCGGGTCGAGCGCATCTGGCGGCGCGAGGGGCTGAAGGTACCGCAAAGGCAGCCGAAGCGCGGGCGGCTCTGGCTGAACGACGGATCGTGCATCCGGCTTCGGCCCGAGTATCCCGGCCATGTCTGGTCCTACGACTTCGTCGAAGGGCGGACCCACGATGGTCGCAAATACCGGATCCTTTCGATCATCGACGAGGCGAGCCGGGAGTGCCTGGCGTTGCCGGTGGCACGCAAGCTCAGGAGCGATGACGTTCTGGCGGCGCTCGCCGAGCTGTTCGTCACGCGTGGGCCACCAGCGCACATACGGTCCGACAATGGCCCGGAGTTTATCGCGACGGCGGTGCAGCAATGGCTCGCCCAGATCGGCGTGAAGACGCTGTATATCACGCCCGGATCACCATGGGAGAATGGCTATTGCGAGAGCTTCAACGGATCGCTGCGTGATGAACTGCTCAACGGCGAAATCTTCTACTCGCTCGCCGAGGCCCGGATCCTGATCGAGGCCTGGCGGCGACATTACAACACCGTCCGGCCGCACAGCTCGCTGGGATACCGACCACCCGCGCCGGAGGCCGTTCCATCGCCAGTGTCGCCCTCCGGTTCCGCTTCGCTCCACCTACGGCCGACACTGGCGATGGAGGCGTCAATGCACTAACATATAGCCCGGACCACTCGGTGGGGGCCGGTCAACCGCTTCCCGCTGAACGGCGGGCGTCACCATTTTCTTGTGAGAAGATCCTTTAACGCCGCATTGTCGAGCATCGCGTCGGTAAGCAACCGCTTCAGCTTCACGTTCTCGTCCTCAAGCGAACGCACCGCTTCGCCTCCGACACCTCAAGGCCACCATACTTGGCCTTCCAGTGTAGATCGTCGCCACTGACACCCCATGCCGCCGCGCCAGTTCGCCGGTCTTCGCGCCCGCCTCCGCTTCCTTCAGCACACCAATGATCTGCTCTTCTGAAAACCTCGTCCGCTTCATCTGTCCGTCCTTCCTTCAAGGCCGGACTCTAATCACTGTTGGAGGAAAATCAGGGGGTCACGTCAGGGCCCTCCACGCCATCACGCCATGGCATATTGATCCGGCGAGCTAATTATAACCACATTTTTAAATTATGACACTTTTCGAATGCTTATAAACTTGTCGACGAAGGCACCACTCTTGAAGGTCCCCGGTCCGTAAATACCCGGCGCTTCTGAGCGAGTGCCAACAAATCTGATCTCAAATATCTCACGCCGCCCCCGCTCAACAAGAGGCTTAGCAATTAAAAAAGCAGAATCGCTCAGGTCAATCCATGTTGCCTCTTCATCATAATTAATAGTTTTTTCGGGAAATCTTTTATAAAAAACAGAGTACTCATGATCAACCACCCAATATCCAGTTATTGTCTTTCTAGGTAATTTAGCCATGCATTTTTCATCACCAATGAAAAGCTTCTCCCCATTAACATTTGATGTGCACTCATTTTCTAAACTTTTACTAGTAGATTTTGACGGAGTATGGCACGCGGTAGTGACGAAAATCGCAAATACGCTGCCAGCGAACATTAGGAACCTTGACATCATAACCTTGCTCCGTACTGCATATTTGGCTGGCTGTCATTTGCACTCGCGTCCGCTGATTAAGCCAAAGGCAGTTTGAATTAGTGAGATCGTCTGAGTGCGTTGCGCAAAATTTGAATCTCCGCGCGAAGCCTGACCTGAAAGCGGATCTACACCGGGATGAGTGTGATAGTTCGCTACTGCGCCACTTCCGCCACCCAACGCATAAAGGAAGAATCGCGGGCCCATCGTGGTTGGTCCACCTGTGACGTTTGGACCGGCCCGATATCCAGTGTTATCCTTGTAAATAAAGAACCCATTCTCATTGCCAGTCCACAATGTCTTCATCCAAGAACTCAACATTGCCGAGCTGACATCCTTGTCATTGCGAATCCCGTCAACTGTTTCCGCGTCACTCTTGCTTAAGGGTTCGAACGTACAAGCAGTAGTTGCCTCCCCCCTTTGCGGTTCTCGCATCGCGGACTGCGTGGCCGTTGTTGCGTAGCCAAAAAAACCACCAAATCCTCCGCCAGATCCGAATAGATTTATGGTGATGAAATGCCCGCCGTTGACAACAATGCTCCCGCCAGGGCCTGAGTTCCCACCTTTTCCCGGGACATAAACCTCAATGGAATTGCTCAGTCCAAGTCCACCACCGCCAACAAATGCCAATCGGGGCGACGGGCTTCGACTACCAGCGATACCCCCTCCGCCTTCGCAGGCGCTCTCAATCCGCGAGCCGGTGCATTGTAGCCCACTAGGATCAGAGCCGTTAACCGGATCGCTGCCAACATAATTATACCAGTTCATCCCATCGTTATATCCGATAAGGTCGGTCTGAAGGAACCGACCAAGGGTTGGCGAGTAGATCCGCGCCTTATAATACCACATTCCGAGTTCGGGTAACCACGTCTGGCCGGTGTAGCCGAACCGTCCGATATTGCCCTGCGCGGGGATGCCATATTCGTCATAGCTGTTAATGTTGATTGTCGCACCCGCGCTGTCGGTCACGCTGACAACGCTGCCGCGTTCGTCGGCCATCAGGAACCGCCGGGTCGTGCTGTTGATTGCGCTACCCTCGTACCAGACGATCGGATTGTCGATCCCCGGTCCATGAACATATCTACGTAACCGGGTACCCCAGGGATCGGTTTCCTCGATCAGGTTGGCACCGTCATAAGCGTACCAATTGGTAACACCGGAACCGACTTTCCATTTCAGCCTGTTTACGGGGTCATAGCCGAGAGTTGTGCCTCCCGGGCCGCTCGTCATCATATTCTCGCTATTGTAGCTGTAGCTGTTGCTGCCCGAGGTGGTCAGATTGCCACGCGCATCATAGCCGAGCGATGTCGCGCCCGCGTTCGTGAGCCGGTTGAGTCCGTTCGCGACGTAGCTCCGATCGACGTTGTAATGGCCGTTCCAGGCGTAGATATCGTTGCTGCGGGTCACGCTCGCTATCTGGCTCGAAGGATTGTAGGCGAATGTCTGTGTCAGATCATGTGTCGTCGTCCCGGCATTCAAATCATTGGTCAATGTCGCCAGCCGTGACACGGCGTCGTAGCCGAAGCTTTGAACGCTGCCGTTGCCGAAGGTCACGCTGGTACGACGCCCCAGGTTGTCGAAGGCGTAGGACGCAAGAACGCCCACGCCGCTGGTTGCGCCATTTTCACGAATCGCAGTCACATTGCCGACAACGTCATAGTCATAGTTCACGGTCAGCGCGCTGCCCGGATAGGTCATGCTGGTGCGCCGTCCGGCAGCGTCATAGCCGTAGCTCACCGAACCTAAATTGTTGGTAGTTTCGCTGGTTTGGCGACCCAGAGCATCATAGGCGAAAGCAAGGGTTTGTCCGTTCTGGGCACCTACCGGGCGTCCGAGTAGATCATAGCTGTACGTCACATCCGGCTCGCTCGCCGGAAGGTCTTTTGACACCAGGCGATCAAGGTTGTCGTAGCCATAGTTGATCGTGGTGCCATCGCGGAGGCGACGGCTCGTCACATTGCCATTGGCATCATAGGTAAGCTGCACATAGTCCGACGCATTGACGGCGTTCGCTCCCTTGGTCGCGGAGGGATATTCGGTTTTTACCTGTCGGTCATGGCCATCGTAGGTATAAGCAGTCCGGTTGTTTTCGGCGTCCACGACATGGGCGACCAAGCCGTTGTTCGTATAGCCTGTCGTGACTTCGTCGGCCTGCTCGATTGCGCCATAGGCGGTCTGGACCTTCGAGACGCGTCCGACAGCGTCGTAGACGGTCTTTGCAATCCGATCGGGCCCATGGCTACCCGTCGTGCCCAGCGAGCACGCGCTCGAGGGGAGCGAGCCAAATGTCGCGCTGTTCATGCGCTGAACCGAACATTCGATCCGGCCGAGACCGTCATAACTCGTTTGCGACACAGCGTAAGTGGTGCCGCCGGATTTCAGTTCCGTCTTGTTCGGCCTTGCGTTAGCGTCGTAGCTGATCGCCACCTGTTCCTGCGACGAAAATGCCGACCAGGCCGTATCGCCAGCATCATCGACAATACCAATCTCCTGTAGCGTTGGCCCATTATTGCCATAGGTGATTTTCTGCGCCATTGGCTTCCGCGTGCCGGCCCCGTCGGGATCGGCCGCGACCACGCCCGTTATCCGGCCGCCGCTATCATAGCGGTAGGTGGTTGTGTCACCCGTACCGGCCAGCGGGCCGTCGACCGTCTTGAGATTGCCAGCCGCATTGTAGCTGTAGGCAGTAGTCGACGTGATACTGTTATCGCCAGCACTCGCGGTGACCGAAGTGGTCAGATAATTGCTGTTGTAGGCAAACGTGGCCTTCGTTTCGTTCGCTGTCCCCGCACAGGTAGCGCCGGCCTGACAAGCCGAAACGCCGGTCAGCAAATAGACACCACTCGTCAGCGTGTAAGTATATCGTGTTTGTGGCCGTACGCCGGACGCGTCGGCGGGCGCTGTGACAGTCAGTACCCCACCATGCGTCGCATCATATGTATAATCGGTCTGGTTACCCTTCGCATCGCGCGTCCAATCGGGACTATTGCAAGTGACCGGGTTGGTACACGTCGAGGGATAGCTCGCCGTAGTGACGATGTCAGAAAGACCTGACCCCGGTTTAGCTTTCGACGTGGTACTTGTGACGTTACCGCGAGCGTCGTAGATTCTTACGATCTTGTTGCCTTCGGGATAGGTCACCTCGGTTGGACGGCCGTAGCTGTCATACTGATAGCTGGTCGTTTGACTGAGTGCGTTTGTGAATGATGTGGGGAGGCCCAGTGTCAGGTTGGAAATGACCGTGGATACCTGGCTCAGCGCATTGGTAACGGTCATCGTCGCCGTCGAGCCACTGACACCCCGCGAATAGCCGGTAGTAACCCCGTCCCGCGTGACCGACGTCACTTGGCCGCTCGAATAGGAATAGGACGTGGTATCACTGGCCGCGCCAGGCCTGCGAATGCCCGTGATCTTCGTGGAGTCGCCCGTGAAGCGCCACGAGCGACCCGCCGTGTCGGTGACATCGACCACGCCCGTCGAGGGATAGGAATAACTGGTGCTTGCGACCGCTGCTCCCCCGATCTGGTCATTATAGAAGCTCGCGCCCGTTCGTCGCCGCCAGCTCGTGGGCGGATTGCCGCTCCCGCCCGATCCCGACGACGCATAGGCAAAGCTGATGCGATATCCCGAATTGTTCGAAACGCTGGCGAGACGGCGCGAAAAGTCGCAAACTTGCGGGTCATCGGGATTCGCCGGGATTTGGCACCGGGTCCATAAATCCCATTCGAAATTTACCGTCTTGCCGTCCGGAGTCGAGATTGACGTCGGAGGCAGCGAACATTGCGTTTGCCCGTACAGGCCATTGCAATAGTTCGAAATGCCGTCATGCCCTGTCGGATCGCTGAAGGTGATCAGAGTGCCGTCGGACTTGCGATAGTAATATGTCGAGTCGCTGCCCGACAAGCTCGATCCAGTCGCAATCGTCCCGTTCGCATCGAATTGTTCGAACCGACCGTCTTTTGTGATCGTCGTGCGGATACCCCCGCCGTAGATCGGGACACGGTCAAGCTGGATGCCATCCCACTGGTGGCTACCCCAGAAGCCGTCGCTGATTCCCGTTCGGATCAGCGCGAGTTCTCCCGGCCCGGACCCAATCGAACCTTCTGCAACTCCAACGACGGCATCGCCATGGGTCAGGTCGACGCCGTTTTCATCAAGGCTACGGAACTGCCGCGCTGTCTGACCGAGCGCGGGAGCAGCCAAGCCAGTACAAAGTATGGTCGTGAGACACAGACGCGCGATATCGCGCCGAACTTTGGCCGAAGTCGACTGCATGGGTTCCCCCTGTGAAAATGCTGCTACCTGATTGCGTCAGAACGCCGTTACGGTGGTGGATTAGGCGAGTTGGTCGTCTTCAGCCGGGTGCGGTTATCCGCCTTGTCATGTTCGTAATCGACCGTCACATTGTTGTTCACTGTCCCGGTACGAACCACTTTTACAAGCCGGCCCTTGGCGTCGTAAGTATAGCTGATGGTTTCTGCTGCCAAGACTTGCGACGATACCAGCATGCATGCGCCGAATAATGTAGCTCGAAGCTTCATGACATCCCTCGAATCCGAAATCGGGAAATATGCTCGATTTGACTGAGGTTATGCCAAGGTCCTAATGTAGGAAAGCAGTATTAGGCGCGGAATTTCCTATTTCGTCGCCATTATGGATGAATTCAAAAATTAAGCTTAATTCACCAGTTACGACAATGCTGAAAGCAAGCTTTTGTCAGGTTATGGCGACGTTGGGCGTACCGAAATCCCGGAGACGTGGCGACCGGTCGCATCCCGATTGAGCTGAAGAACCACGTCGACCGTGGCGTGGGTGTAGGCAAGGATATCGCCGCGCTGCAGCGTAGACCCGCTTTCCAACACCAGTAGCGCAAGCTGCTCGAATGCGCGCTCCACGCTGTCGGCGTGGATCGTCGTCATCGAACCGGGATGACCGGTGTTGATTGCCCGCAGAAACGCGAACGCCTCCGGCCCGCGCAACTCTCCGAGAATAATGCGATCGGGCCGCATCCGGAGCGATGCCGATACCAGGTCGTTGGCCGTCACAAGGGCCTCGCCGAGAGCGCTCCGCGCGGCGATCAGGCCGACGGCGTTATCATGCTTCAGCCGGATTTCCGGCGTGTCCTCGATGAGGATGAGCCGCTCGTTTGCCGGAACTTCGCGCATGAGTGCATTGAGGAAGGTTGTCTTTCCTGACGACGTGCCACCCGAGATCAATATGTTGAGACGTCCGCGCACGGCCTCGCGCAGCGCCCCTCCGATATCGTCCTCATCAACATGACTGCGAACCCTGTCCAACGTCGACGACGGTCCCCTCCGCGAAGAGCGGACATTGCGAAATGCGTCAGCCGAGACATAATCATCCAGCGTGAGATCGGCCGAGATGTGCTTGCGGATCGCGATCGCGATTTCACCGCGCGTCGCCGGCGGCTGGGCGATCTGGATGCGCGAGCCATCCGGGAGGCTCGCCGAAAGAAGCGGATGCTCGCGGCTGATTCCCTGATGGCTTAGCGCTGCAACCTGCCGCGCCAGCCTCGGAAGCAGCGCAGCATCCAGCGCCGGAACGTCATGGCGTTCGATCCCGCCGCCGAGCGACTCCAGCCACACCTCGCCGGGCCGATTGATATAGATGTCGGTGACATCCTCGCGACCGAGCGCGAAAGCCAGGGGAGCGAGATAGCTTTGAAGATAGACGCGGTCTGCGAGCGCCGACGCCGTCATCGCCGCGCCTCGACCGCGGTAAAATCCAGATCGCGCGCAACGAACACGCTGATGCTCGTCCCCTGCCGGACGCTGAGCGTTGGCGGGATCTGCGTTGCGGGCGTCGCCGCGCTGGTGCCCGGGAACGAGCCCGGCAAGGCGACCACTACCGAATCCCCCACAGAACGCGCGGCCAGATTACCGCCGATCAGCATCGCTGTTTGCAGGATCGAGCCCGCAAACCGCTCGAAGAAATGGCTGTCGACCCTGGCGCGAACGCCGCCAACACCAACGGGATCGGTCGTGGGCGATCCGATCGCGATCGTAACGCCATCGGGTCGGATCAGCCGCGTCCAGGTAACGAAGGCGCGTTTCTGCCCCTGGACGGTTTCGGATTTATACTCGCCGATCAGCCGGCTGCCCCGCGGGATCAGAACCCGGGATCCATCGAACCCATGCACATCGCGCTGCACGAGAGCGCGCGCAAATCCCGACCCGGTCGAGTTGAACGCCGTCTCGAGCACGGCCGGGATGAGCGTCCCCTGCGGCACCGTCGTGGCCCGGTCGGACATGGCCCCTGCCCTGCTCCGCCCTGCGATATCGCTTCCGTTGGCAGGGTCGCCTCCGCCAGCGGCACCTGACGCGCGATCACCTGACGGCTGCGAATTGTCCATCACGAGGATGGCTCCGCTCACTGTCCGCGGCGGAGCGGCGGCCGGAGGCGGCGGCGCGTACGAGATAGGCGGTGGTCCATCGGGTACAGGTCGCGATGGCAACGTCGGGGCAGGACGCGCATCCACCGCCCGCGGGACCGACGTCGCCGCGCTCAGCGCCGGCGCAATCGGCACCGCCATCGCGGGAAGCTGAGCGGGCGGTATATAGAGCGGCGGCGGCGCATCGGACGCAACAGCCAGATCCGCGCGCGCGGGGCGCACTGCCGGCGCCGCGAGCGAACGACGCCTTGCATCGAGTACCGAGAACAGGATGAAGGCCGCGACGATGGCCCCGGTAACGATCGCGGCGGTCGACAGCCCGCCCGATGGTTTTGCAACGCGAGGCAATACGCTGCGCTCCCCGGCGGCTTCAGGCGTTGCAGGGGCTGCGTCCGGGGCCGTCATGGGGCTTTTGCTTTCGGGAGGTAGCGCTTCGCCCGCGCCGTCTTGCGGTCGATCCGGAACAGCAGCTGTTGATGGACGCTGTCGATGACGTAGAGGCCGCCGCGCATATTACCGTTGGCAAGCCGTTCGCGGCCGTATTCATCGATAATGAACGCTGCAGGTAGCGGCGTGTCGGCAGGCCAGTCGATATAGGTCTTTGCCCCATCGTCGTGGATCGCGACCGGCCAAAGCGCTTTCGTCCCGCTCAGCCGGTAACTGCCGAGTGGCTCCCCCATCGTACCTGGCCCCGCCGGTCCCCCACCCGGCGCATCGGCCGGGTAGTTGAAGCGAACCTCGTAGGGCGGCGATCCATAGGCGACCGGAACGAGATCGAACGCATAGAAGCGCGCGCTCGTGATCACGGTCATGTTGGTGCTGACCCCGTCCTGCGTCGGGCGGACGAACAACATGTTGCCGCTCTGGCTCGCCGATACCTGCCACGCACCACTGTCGCCGAGCGCAACATTCTGGATACGCTCGTCGGGCGCCAGCGCGATCAGGACCTGGTAGCCCGGCGCGCCCTCGATCTGGACAACCTGGTCGCGGCGATAGTCGACCGTCTGCATGCGTTGATCGCCCCCGCTCGGCTGCGGACGCACCTGCGCTTCCGCAGTCGCTGCAAGCAGGACCAGGAGGAGGCCGAGGACGCGAACCGTCATGGACGGGCGGGCGTTGATGTGGCCACGCCGGGACCGCGCGGCTCGGCTGCGGCCGTTGCCGTCGCGGGCGCCGCTACAGGCGCCGGATCGGGTACGACCAGCGCTTCAGGGCTCTTCCGGTAACTCGTCACCTTGAACCCCAGCGGGTTGATCATGCGGTCCGCGGCACTCATGGGCTCGCCGCTATAGGCAAAGCGCGCCACCGTTACCCACGGTTCGACAGGATAGATATGCCCATTGGCATCGCGGCGGCGCGTATCGAAACGGATCATCGCCGAGCTGTCGCTGAGCGGCGTGACGCTCTTGACCTCGACATCGACCAGCGAAGAGCGCGGCAGGCGCACGAGCGGGCTTTCCGGATTATTGACCTGTATGCCCGTCAGATAGTCATCGCGAGCCGCGCCTGCCGACCAGAGCGCGACCTTGCGATAGTCGGTCTGCAGGAGGTCGATATCGAAGCCCTCACGGGCGATCACATACTGGACGAGGAACGACTGGGTCAGCGCGCGGTCGCGCGATATCGTCTGCGGTTCGAGCGGCTTCAATTGCTGCACGAAGCCCGTCTGACGATCGACGAGCAACGTGTAGGGCTCGACCGTCTTCAGCGGGGTCAGGAACAGGAGCGCCAGGGCTTCGAACACCGCAATGACACCCGCAGCGCCCGCGACCCACCACGCCGTGCGCCTTGATCTCCGCAGCGCGTCGTTGCGATCCTTCGCCCAGCTGTCAGCCTCGGCATAATAGGCGCCGAGCGCTTCCTGCGCGGATTTCTTCATAAACGCCTGTCCCTGGCAATCGCCCGGCCAGACACGCGCTGGCGGGTTCGGCGACCTGCCGAGCCAGCGGACGCCTGCCGTTCGTATCGGTCATCTGAATCACGCCGGCCCGCGCTCCGGGCAATATGAAGCGCGCGTGAGCCCCCACCTGTCCCGGCCGCAGCAGCTTCGCGGCGTTGATTGATCGCGACCGCGTCGGCAATCGCGGCCGCACGCGACCGGCTCTCGATCGGCGGATGTGCGGTCGCCATCGGCTGCATCGCCTCGCGGCCGGCCGGCCGGGCCCCGGACCAATCTGCCGGCGCAGCCTTCATCCAGGCCGGGATACGCAAACTCATCGCGATCCGCGCCGTCAACCAGACCACGCCCGTGAGCGCGATCGCGAAGATTATCGTGGCAGCAAGCAGCTGAGCGGGCGCGCCCATGATATCAAGTTCGCCAGCCCGCCGCGTGAGGAGCCCGGCGAGCCAGGGTTCGATGAACGCGAGTTCAAGCCCGATGACGACCGCAATCGCGAGGCTGCCGAGTGCAGTACCGAGGATCGCTTTCAGCCAGCCCTCGAACAGTCCGCGCGTTCCGTCGAAGAGCAGAAAGGCCGCAAACAGCGGCGCCAGGGCAAGCAGCAGCGCCGCCGCGATCCGGACGATGCCGAACGACGCAACGGTCGAGACGAGAAAGATGACACGCGCAAACCCGAGCGCAAAATTGTCGAACCCGAGGAACGGCGGCGGCGGTACCGATGGAATGACCGGCCGTCCGTCGGGTCCCATCGGCGGCGAACCGACGCCGTCGATCGCCAGCAGCCTGAGCGCCTGGTCGACCCCGTCGATGCGCGCGACGAACCCTCCTCCGCTGCCCGGGAGGCTGGTGGGCGCACCAATGGCCGACACAAGCTCGGCAGGCGAATGCAGGATGATATTGTAGACCAGTATCTGATACGCGGGCCAGCTCGTCGCCAGCACAAGCACAAGGCCGATCTTGACGAAGGTCAGCACGCCTTCGCGGATCGTCGGCGTATGGCCGAGGAGCATCCGGTAACCGATAAACGCGATCAGCAGCGTGATCATCCCGGTGAGCAGGATCGATGCGGCCGATCCCGGCGCAGCGAGCGCCTTGTAGCCTTCCGCCCCCAGGAGCTGCGCCTGGCAGTCGAGGAAGCGGATCGCGCTTGGCGCAAAGCTTTCCGGGCTTGGAATGGCGTCGCAGACCGATGCCATCACGCGCGTTCCATCAAGGCGTCGTACCAGGCCTCGGGTGCGTTGCCATGTTCGGCGCGCAGCTCATCGAGCAGGCGCACGGTCCGCTCCCGCCCGGAGAGGATGGTGAGCAACTCCCGTTCGCCGGCAAGGTTGAGGCGCACGACAACGCTTTCATTGCCGTGCTTCACCAGGAAACAATGCGCGCTGTCGGGCAGCGAGCGCACCAGCTCGAACTCGTGCGGCGTCAGGCCGAACCCATCGACATAGTCGTCCGCACGCGCCTTGGGGTTGGCCATGAAGATCTGCGTCGCCGCCTGCTCGATGATCGCACTCGCGATCCGGCTTTCGAGGGCATCCTGCGCGCTCTGCGTCGCAAAACCGACAATCCCGTTACGCTTGCGGATCGTCTTTTCCCAGTCCTTGATCCGGCGCACGAACACATCATCATCGAGTGCCTTCCAGCCCTCGTCGACGACAATGATTGCCGGGCTGCCATCGAGCCGTTCCTCCACGCGGTGAAAGAGATACATCATCGCCGGTGTCCGCACTGCCGGGTCGTCGAGTATCTGGGTCATGTCGAACCCGACCGACCGGACCGCGAGGTCGGTGGCATCCTCTTCATTATCGAACAGCCACGCCCGCTCGCCCTCACCCCACCACGGCCGGAGACGCGCCCAGAGGTCATCCGCGTGCGGCCGGTGCCCGCCGCGGAAGAGCTCGACGACATGGCGGAGACGGCGATGGTGCGGCGGCTGCGCATAGTTGGCGTCGACCGCATCCTTGATCTGCGCCAGCTCCTCGACGTCGGCACTGCCGGCGAGGAGCGCCAGCCAGTCGATCAGGAACTGGCGGTTGGCAGCATTGTCCTCGAGCTGGAGCGGGTTCAGGCCCGAGGGCGTGCCCGGACGCAGGACATCATAGCGCCCTCCGATCGCGCGGATGAAGAGCTCGCCGCCGCGATCCTTGTCGAAAAAGACGATCCGCGGATCGAACTTTCGCGCCTGCGCGAGCAGGAAATTGAGCGCGACGGTCTTCCCTGACCCCGACGGCCCGATGATCGTGAAGTTGCCGAGGTCGCCCTGGTGGAAGTTGAAGAAATAGGGCCCTGCAGCGGTCGTCTCGAGCAGGGTGACCGCATCGCCCCAGTGATTGCCCTGGCGTTGGCCGAGCGCGAAATTATGCCCGCTCGCGAGCCCCGCGAAATTGCCCGTCGAAACAAGACCGCGCCGCGCGATATATTTGAAGTTCCCCGGGAACTGGGCCCAGAAGGCAGGCTCGAGCGCGATCTCCTCGCGCACCGCGATGATCCCGAGGTCAGCGAGCGCAGCCTGGACCTCGGCGACCCCGGCATCGACTTCGTCGGGCGATGCTCCGCGGATCGCGATCGTCATATGATGTTCGCCGAACCCCGAACGCCCAGCCGCGACCTCGTCCTTGGCATTCGAAAGCTCGGAGCGGAGGCTGAGCGCTTCGTCTTCCGCCGAGCGCATGCGCCGCAGCGTCAGGTTCATACGGCCGAGCGCGGCCTGGCGTTCGATGAAACCGAAAGACTGCGAAACCGTCAGTTCAAACGGCAGCCTGTATAGTTCGTCGAACATGCCGGGGCTTGTCTGCCCGGGATAGTCCTTGATCGATACGATCCCAACATAGCTGCGGTCGGCGCGGCCCGCGGGCGCAAGTTCGATCGTCTCCTGCCCGAAACTGATCCGCCGGTCGGGCAGATAGGCGCCAATGTCCTGCGTCGGCAGGAGTACAGGGCGGTTCTCGCCATTATAGAGGGTGGAGAGGAATTCGAGCGGCTCGGAGCACGGGCCAGCCTCGCCCTCATAGACATTGAGCAGCGTCGGCTCATAGCTCCCGAGCGCCGCCATGAGCGCTTCGCGCGCCGCGTCGAGCTGGCGCAAGTCCTGCGCCGCAACCTCGACCGGCGAACTCGTCCGGCTGAGCTTGTCGCGGAGGCCATCCAGCAAGCCGACGCGCCCCTGCAGCGGGCGGCGGATCAGGGTAAGATAGAGGTCGTTCACGAACAGTTCGCGGCGGTCGAGGCGCTTCTGCCACGCGGCATCCAGCTTCGACGAGAAGGGATCTGCGAACTCGCCGTCCAGTCCAACGTCGACACGCCGCCGGACGATATGGTGATATATCGCAAAGCGCGACGAACCTATCGCCTGCAGCATCGCGTCGCGCAGGCGCTTGCGATAGTTGATTTCTTCGGTGTCGGCAGTCTCGAACAGCAGGCCGCGCAGCGCGATCACTTGCATCAGCAAGCCATCGCGGGTCGCAATCGTGTGACCGTCGACGTGGTGGCTGTAAGGCAGATGCCTGCCTGCCGGCGCTTCCCTTGCAACGACCTTGGGCGATGATGTCAGGGCCGGTAGGAGTTGCATTGCCAGATCGAATGATTGCGCACGCGGGGGCATTTTCCAACCTTGGCGAGCCAGAGATCGAAGAAGCGCGGCTCACGCAGGCACAGCAGCACGCCCGCCAAATGGATCGCCAGCGCGATGATCAGCGCCCAGACCGTGCGAAAGATCAGGAACAGCTCGGTGGCGAGGATCGCATTGGCCACAAAATAGCTGTAGGTGACGCCCGCGAACATCTGCGGCCGCGTCAGCGCGACAAAAACCGCGTCGCGTTCGACGCCGTTCATAGCTCAGCGCCCCAGGCTGGCGGTCGACTGGATGCCCGCGACGATGCTGGCTGCGCCGAACAGGATGAAGCAGCCGAGGATGACGGTCGCGCCATAGCGCCAGTTGATCCGACCGGTCAGCATCATGAAACCGACGGTGGCAACGGCAATGACCGCGACGACCGTTGCAACCGTGCCGAGGAGGGTGCCTTGGAGCCATTGAACCGCCGAGACGAAGACACCTGAGCCTTCGGGGTCGGCAAGTTCCTGCGCCCCAGCGGTGGCGGCATGGAAGAGCCCGGCTAGAGAGCCCATCCACCCGCCAATTTTAGCTGTCAGTCTCACAAGCCCCCCTTACTCCGCATGGGATCGTCTGCGGAAATTTGCAGGAAGGAGATAGCCCGCGCTGAGCAAGGCTGCCAAGCTGAAACTGAACCATCGCTACCATAGTGGAAGCTTGTCCGCCGCTAGCCATCATGTTTTAATATCGTGAGAAACCCGAACCACGGATTGCCCATGTATTCCTCAACGCCCTCCCTCCTCGACCCGCCCGCGGACAGCCCGATCGCGGATGCCATCCTCTGGGTGCAGGGGACGGCATTGGGAATGAGCGCTACCGCTGTCGCGGTCATCGCAATCGCGGCGATTGGACTTCTCATGCTCGCCGGACGACTGGAATTGCGACGCGGAGTGACGGTCCTGCTCGGATGCTTCGCTCTTTTCGGGGCTGAAGGGATCGCGCAAGCGATTACGGGATTGACGGAAGCGGGGTCGCGGCCGATCGCGCGCGCAAGTCTGCAAGCTCCAGTTCCGTCGCAGCGTCCATCCACACCCTCGCCATCGCCAAGTGCTTATGATCCTTATGCGGGAGCGTCAGTGCCGACTCGTTGACCCTTCTAGTTCGATAGGATTCCTGCGCCGACACCGGAAAGCAGTCGACGCGCGCCAGCCGATTGATGCTGCCACAGCCGCAGCGGCGGCTGTTCGCCGCCATAACATGGTCGGTGATCGACGTGATATTTCGTCGCCATCGTAGTCGCAGCTCGCATACCAGACGTCCTGCCACCTGCCGTCGCAAGCGGCTTAGAGGTAGCCGCCGGTCGCGGCCCCAATCCTGTGACATCTTCAACCCGTGGCCGAGATCGGCCGAGTCGTTGCCACCCGTTGCCGGTCCTTCCGACGGCCGAACATGACCTCAATACGATTACTACGTTGGTCGCACTAGACGGGCTCGCTGTGCAATTTTCGGTCCGGTATGAAGGCAGCGAGATCTTTCCGTTAGCGCGCGCCCCTAAACCAATCGGCGCCATAACAACGAACGGCGAGCACGTAGCACCGTCTCATTTAGGGCGTCTTCGACGCATCTTGACCTTCTTCATCGGTGATGAATGGTCAAGCGATTTGCTATCCCAATCGCAAAATCTAAACCATTTCAAGAAGTTTTCGATAGATTTCATCTACACCGAAAGAGATACTATGAATCTCGCCCCTAACATCATCACTCCACTGCGACCCCTTAATAGAATCTAAAAAAATATCTCTGTATTTAACAACTTCTTCAGCTTCAATGCGCTCACCAGAATAAAGTCTATCAATCAATCCCGGAATGTCAGCATTTACCGAAATTATAAGCATACTTATTATAGTTTTTTCGTATTCATTCATATCTGGAAAATTGTCGGACGAATTCTCCAAATTTATTCGGATATCTTCTATTTCGTCCCGAATATCAATCATCGTGGAATCCTCGATCCTACTACGTAGTCCTTCACTTTGCCAGGGCTAAAGCTAACTATTTTCCCATCTTTATTCTCAATAAGAAATGATCCGTTCTTTCTAGTGAAAATGGTCGTTCCATCACTTCTTAGCGCCCTATCCGCTCCCTTTTTATTGAAATTGTCGGCTTGTCTAAGGTATTTTGCGAGGTCTCCATTTCCATGTTTTCCCACATGGTACTCGAGGCTTTTGCTCAAACTGCCGAAGGACGCCTTGTCCCATCTTCCTAGCAGCTTCTTGGCTTCCGAAAGCTTCATACCTCCAAGGGCGCCACGGATAAACTTCCCTGGCTTAAAGAACGTCGTAAAAACAGCTACCCCAATACCCGTCGGACTGGGATTGCTGAGTGAATCGATTATGTCTCCGCCTAAAAGGCTAACCAAGCCCGCGCCCGCTTCCCGTTCCCTTCTATGGGTATCAGGATCATTGGGATCGCCGAAGCAGCTGCCTGGAATTGAGTTACACATGGAGTCCGTGCCGGTCGGATCGACCTTATTAACTGGATCATTTGCCACATATGCATAGAGGTTGACCTGATCGTCGTATCCGATTGGGTCGGTCTGCATGAACCGCCCGAGCGTCGGCGAGTAGATGCGTGCCTTGTAATAGTACATGCCGACCTCGGGCATCCACGCCTGCCCCGTATACTGGAACCTACCGCTATTCCGCGCACTTGGGATACCATACTCGTCATAAGTATTGATTGACGAAGCACTGCCCGCGCTATTGGTCGCGGCAACGATTGATCCCTGATGATCAGAATGCAGCCAGCGAGTTTCGCCGCCGCCATACCAGACCAGTGGCTCGTCGACGACGGCGCTACTGCTGTGCACGTAGCGTGCCGTCAGCGAGCCAGTCGAGTCATACTCGCCGACCAGTGCGTCGCCGTCGTAAAGGAAGCGCGTGTCCGCCGTCCCTTTCACGACTTGCCACAGGCGGCCCATCGGATCGTAAGTCAATGCCGTACCGTTCGACATCGATATCAAACGATTCTCCGCATCATAGACGTAGCTATTGGTTCCGTCCGCCGTCAAATTGCCGCTGGCGTCATAGGTGAAGCTTGCGGGACCAGCAGTCGCATACTGATTGAGGCCGTTTGCTACGTAGTTGCGGTTCACGACGATCGCATCGCGCCACACATAAGCGTCATTGTTCCGCGCATTGCCCACGATCTGTGACGCAGGATTATAAGTGATCGGTCCGACCGCCAAGTCGCCCGTGCCACCCACGTAGGTATCTGACTGGCTGTTCAACCGCCCCAAGGCATCATAGCCATAGCTCACTCCACTGCCCAAACGCTCGACACGTCCTGTCAGAAAGCCGCGCGTGTTATAGCTGAACTGATCAAGCGACACCGACGTCGAGACGCCTTCATATACACCGCCCAACCGCGCGAGCGCGTCATAGGTGTAGGTGAAAGCTTGGCCATCGGGATGCGTGAGACCGGTTCGATTGCCGGCCTCATCGTACGTCATAGCGAGCGACTTGGAGAACCCGCCCATGCTGATCGTGCTCAAGCGCAGGAGGCCGAAGGTGTCGTAAACGCTCGTAAGCCCATCGGGACCCGCCGCGGCGTCGAACTTCGCGGTCAACTGATTGCCCATCATGTCATAGCGATAATAGACATCTCGTGTCGCTGTGGCAGGAGCGCAAGCGCCCACCTGGATCGGCGCGCAGCCGTCGGGCACGATCTTCGAAATCATGCGGTTGAGGCCATCGAAAGCGAAGGTCAGGATACGGCCATCGCGGCGGCGCAACGAGGTTCGGTTGCCGGCCGCATCATAGCCATATTGCTCATAATCGGAGGTGCTGACCGTTCCCGTCAAACTCGGGTGCGGAAAATACCAGCGCGACTGACGATCATGTCCGTCATATTCGAACCCCGCCTTGTTCCCGTTAGCGTCGGTGATGAACTGCTGCTTGCCGTTCTGGGTGTAGGTGTAGGTCACGTAATTCTGCGCAATCGGCGTCCCGACCGCGCGCTGGATCTGCAGAAGCTGGCCAGCGGCGTCATAAACGTTCTTGGTAATGCGGTCCGGGCCCTGCGATCCCTGGGTGCCGAGCGAACAGGCTGCGGTGGCGCTCGCGGTCGGCAAGGCCGCCATATTCATGCGCGTCGTCACACATTCTGCCAATCCGCGATCCAGAAACGACTTGTCGGTGACGGTCCAGGTCTGCCCGCCCGCCGATACAGCTTCGCGAACTACGTTGCGCCGGCTGTCGAGGGTCATGTCGGTGCGGTCGAAGATGGTCAGCGCGGTGCTTGTCGCATCGGGCAAGGTCCCGGTCTCGACCGCGGTTACCTGATCGTCGGAATCCCGATAGGTGAAGCGCTTGGCGATCCGCAGTCCGTTTGGAGCAAGCGCGCCGATCTCCCAAGTCTTGCGACCGATCACGTCATACCGAAAATATTGCATATCGTCGGTGCCGGGACGAGGACCGTCGATAGACAGGACACGGCCCGCGGCATCATAAGTGTAGCGCGTTTCACGAACCTGTCCGGTCGCGAGCTCGACCCGTCGCTCGACCGATGGAAGGAAGGTGCTGTTCCAATATTCATATTCGGTGCGGAATTCAGCATTGGTGCCGCAAGTCGTTGCCGCACCGCAGATCCGAGTTCGTGACTTCCGTGAAATGATCCCCGCACCCGTGTCGAAAGTCGTATATTCGAGATAGGTTTTTCGGCGAACGCCATCGGCATCCGGGGGATCCGTCTGCTCAGTCAGCTGGCCGTTGGCGTTGTAAGCATAGTCGGTCTGCCGATTGAGAGCGTCGCGATACCAGGTCGGTCGCCAGCACAAGACTGTGTCCTTGCAATCCACATAGGCTCCCGTCGGTGAGGCATAGGGTGCCAAGTCTATATAGAGTTGCTCGGTCAGGCTCGCGAGGCCCGACCCCGGCTTGGCGGCCGACGTCTTGGAAATGATATTGCCGGCGAGATCCCACCCCAGGGAAACCGCGTTCCCTTCCGGATAGGTGATCTGCGTAACGCGCATATAGCTGTCATAGGCGTATGTAGTCTGCCGGTTTAGCTCGTCCTTCACGCCGGTAATGATGTTGCGATTCCCCGACGGTGTAAGCGGACTGTTGCGCGAAATCGTATAGGCCTTGTGATAGCCGTTGGGACCCGTCACATCGACCTTGTCATACAGGTAGTTGTCCAGCCCCGAATAATATTGCGGGTTGGTGTAGGCGTAGTTCCAGGACACGCCGTCGCGATTCACCGTCCCGATCATCGGAGCACCGCTCGGCAGGCCCGTTGCCTCGGTGACGGTCAGAGTCGGCGAAGCCTCCGTCGGCAGCGTCCGGGTGAAATTCGTCTTCTCGATCTGGCTTCCAAGCGTGCCGAGGTCATACCCCTGGTAGACACGCCCCGCGATGTCGGTGACCGTCCCGTTCCCGTTGTTCGTCAGCTGGGCGAGCGGTGTCGACGGTTCGCTCGCCCGATAGAGGGTAACGACGCTCGGCGTGCCCCAACCGACTTGGGTCAGATCGCTGCTCTGATAGCTGATCGTGATATAGTAGCCGAGATTGGTGGATATCCTGTTCGGCCGATAGAAGGATCGGGCATAGGGGTCACCGCTCAGTGTCGCCGTATCGTAGGTGTAGCTGATCACCTCGCCATCGGGATAGTCGATCCTGGACGCGTAGAAGAGACGAAGATGCCGGGGATTGGGATCGCTGCCAGCCGGCAGCGTGTAGATGTGAACGAGGGTCAGGCTATATTTCTCGCCGGAGCCCGATTTTCGATAAAAGTTTCCGCCGAACGTCAGTGATGAGCCCGAGCCCGTTACGCTCAGACATTGCTTGCCGTCGTCGATCTCGAACGAGCAGCGAAAGGACTCCGATACACCGTCGGCGGTGTGAACGGTCCACGAACCCGTCAACTCGGAGCCGGTGTCCCAATTCTTGAATTGCTCGCCGCTGATATAGGGCGCCGCGTTCTGCACGCGGTCAAACCTCAGTCTCGGCGCAGCCGGTACCGAGAGCACCAACGCGTCCGGCGACATCTTCCCGTCAACCAGGTTCACGCCATTGCGGTCGGGCTCCACCTGAAGTGGCGAGATCGTGTTCGGAATGTCCTGAGCGGATGTCATCGTCGGCATCAGCGAAGCTGCAATGACCGCCACAATAAGTGCCAGGCATCGCGCCACACGGCTACTTGCCGTCGGTCCGCTCGAACCGGCGAGCTGTCGATTAGCCAGGTGGGAGTTCGTCAGCTTGGAATGCCCGGTCTTCATGAGGCGTCCTTGAAGATGTCTTGGGATTATCGATTGTTGCACGGCGGCCGCGCTGCCGAGCCTGCGAACATGCGCGAACGCGCGCGAAAGCGATGCTATGACTTGCATGTCAGTTGCACACAGGGCCGGAGGCCGCCGTCCAGGTGACTGTTCCCGTCGCCTGGCTCCCTGCCGAGTTTGCGACGACATACTGAACCGTCTTGCTGCCGCCAGACAGGATGTTGAATGTCACGTTGTTCCCGGAAATCGTGCGTGTGTAGCCGGAGCCTGTTGCGACCGAGACCAGCGATAGCGGGTAGTTACCTCCAGGGGACGTGTCGTTCTGAATGGGATTGATGGTGAAGGAATCGCACCGAACGAATGAGGTTCCCGCATTGTCTGTATTAGCCACCGGATCCTGGCTCGGGGGAATGTCGTCGTTCCTGATTGTGCCAGTCGACTGCGAGCTGATGATCGCGGCCCCATAGCTAGGCGAGGAGATCGTAAAGACGATCGTTTCGTCAGCCTCGACGGCGCTGTCCTGCGTCGTTTGCACCGACACCGACTGTACCGTCTGCGGAGACGTAAACGTCAGCGTTCCCGATGCACCCGTAAAGTCGACCCCAGACGTCGCCGTTCCGCTCGAAGTCGAGTAGTTTACGGTAAGCGGCGGCTCGTAAGAAAGGTTCCCAGACAACGTCACGGGAAACGATATCGCACTTCCCTCAAACTGAGCAGTCGGCGCGCCGACAGTAAATGAAGGGGGGCTGTCGTCATCGTTGATAGTGACAACACCACCTGCGGTGGAGATCGTAGCGCCTGTAGCTCCCGATAGTGTCACATTGACAGTCTTTGCCAGGTTGAACTTGCCATTAGCTGAAGTCGGAACCAGGAAAGTCTTTGATGCCTCATGAGGGAGGAAAGTCAGAACGCCCGATGCAGCACTGTAGTCGCCGCTACCCGCCGTGCCATTCGAGGTAGCATAAGCGACCGAAACATTAAGGTCGGTCAAACCGGATTTCGTGACCGAAACTGTTGCCTGACCGCCCTCAGTAACCGAGGCATTCGCGATCGACAGGGACGGCATCGTGTCATTATCATTGATTGTCCCGGTCCCGGTCGGAGTGGAGATTGTGGCCCCGCCCGTGGCGCCTGACAGGTTGAGCGAGAATGTCTCAGCGGTTTCGTAGGTGCCGTCATCAACGGTCGAGATGGTAATGGTCTTGGAAGTTTCTCCGGGAAGGAAGGTCAGCGTCCCTGACGACGCCCCATAGTCGCCCGGAGCGGCCGCAGTTCCATTCGCCGTGCCGTAGTTCACGGAATGGCTGATTTGGGTCGAACCCGATTTCGTTACCGTCAGAACGATATTCGAACCCTCGGTTGCGCTGGCGCCCGATACGGCAAAGCTTGGCGGCGCATCATTGTCTCCAAGAGACACCGTGCCCGTTCCGGTGTCGATTACTGCGCCACCAGTTGGACCGGACAGCACCACGGTGAATGCCTCCGGCCCCTCGTAAACCGTGTCGTTCGCGGTCGGAACCGAGATGGTTTTCGAGGTCTCGCCGGAAAGGAAACTCAGGGTTCCCGTGGTTGCTGTAAAGTCGTCGGGCGAGATGGCCGTCCCGTTGACCGTCGAGTAGCTGACGTTGAAAGCAGCCGATGCAAATCCTGTTCGCGTTACCGTAAGCGACGCGGCGCCACCCTCGACAACACTGGTGCCCGAAATCGAAATTTTCGGCACGTCAATGATCGCAACGACCGCGTTGACGTAGGAGATCCCATTGCCTGCGGACGGGCTTGACAGCGCGACTCCGAAGGTCTCGACGCCCTCATTGGCTCCATCAGAGATTGTCGCGATCGAGATTGTCTTGCTCGTCTCGCCCGCCGCGAAAGAGAGAGTACCGCTCGCCGCGGTATAGTCCCCCGGCGCCGCCGCCGAACCGTTCGACGTGCCATAATTGACAGTAGCAGCTCCCGAAGTGGCGCCTGTCCTGGAAACGGTAAGGGTCGCCGTCCCGCCCTCGGTGACCGTCACATCGGCAATCGAGAAGTTTGCGACCGGCGCTCCACCTATCGAGTAGTTGGTACGATTGCCGGCCGGATCAAAACTCGTCGAGGTTTGCCGCCCATCATTCGGCCCGCCCGACACGGCCACGGTAACCAGCCGGCCCAACGCATCGTAAGTATAGGCCGTTGTTTCAGCCGCACTTGCTGCCGCAGCCAGCATGTGAAAACAGACGATCGCGCTAACGCACGGTCCAAATCTGTACATTTTTAAGCCGTTTCCCCCAAAGCCAAGTCATGAAAGTCCGGCTTGGTGGGCGGAATTATCCGCACAGCCTAGGCAGAGCCCGCATTTCTCAACTGAACCGAATCACCCTGAAACGGCTGGAGAATTATCCTCCGCCAAAGCACCTACAAGCGGGTTTGCATCCGATTCGGCGGCGATTTGTTGCCAGCGACAACGGGTTCATCAGAAAATGGCGAATTTGCTGGAATCTATTCGAGCAATCGGGAAGCACTGACCTTGAACGGCCCTGCAAGTTTCTCAACGACGGTGATAGTGGGATTCCGCCTGCCCCGTTCAATGTCACTTACGTAGGTGCGATGAATGTCTGCCCGGTCGGCGTAATCCTCCTGGCTCCAGCCCTTCTCCTGGCGAAGCGTACGGATATTCCGGGCAAGGCGAAGGCGTATGTCCACAGCTGCATAAGCAGCGGCATGTGACCGATATATCTACAGACGATGAGTGACAATTGACTTGACTGGTCGGATCCCATCAAGCCAATTGCCCGCCATGTTACTGATCGTCGACATGAGGGGAATGTGATGAGGCGCAGGTGCAAACTGGCAATTACCCTGTCCTTGGCCGCTGCTTTCGCCGCTGGGCCTGCTGCGAGGGCCCAAGCCAACGATCCTGATACAGCCTGCCTGCAGAAACTTGCGGCAGCGGGCGCTCCGGCCAATTTTGCCGAGGTGGTGAGCACGCTCCCGGCGATAGAAAAGAAGACCCCCTATGAAAGCGCGGCAGACTATGAGCGGCGGCTGGCGGCGGCTCCGAGGACCAGCTCCGCAGCGCTGCTGCTGGTTCGCACTCCCACCCGCGTCGGCGAGGGTCTATCTTACGATGCGGAACGCCGAATCCTCAAAATCTACCCCACAGCCTTTGGCGCCGGTGCCATCGACTTTACAATGATTTTCGGGATTGCGCCCCGTGGTCTTGATACATTTGCCAGCGCAGTCGCATTCAGCCTCGAAACGACCGAAGAGAGCCAAGACAGTTATGAAGCCACTAACGGCTTCGGCGCAAAGGTCCTGGTCACCCGCACGACGAGGCAGGTCCATGCGCTTTGGGAGCGGCACGGCAAACGCGGGGAGTCCCAGTTCGCTGGCAGGAAAGCCTTCGGGCCGCTCGCCGAAATAGCGGTGTCACCCGACCTGGCTCGCGACGTTATCGAGCGCGGATCCGTTGCCTTTCTGGCGGTGCCGAAGCCGCCGTTCAAGGCAACCGGTGTTAACGGTATCGCGCCTGATTTTCAGCGTCCGCGGGAGAGGGTCGACAATGTCACGGCCCTGATAGCTGACGTACAGTGCGCCTACGTCCGCCAGAGCGACGGCACGGTGATTGCCGCCATTGCAGTGAGGTAATGGCTCGGCGTAAATGGGAGGCCTGCCAGACCCGACCGCGCTTGAACTGATCAGTATAATTCCGGTGGCTCGGTTCCATCGTCTTCGATGCCCCAGTCATCGCCGATGGTCTCGATCGTTCCATCGTCATGAGCGACAAACATGGTCGGCCCTACATTCAATGCGCTCAGGCCGTAAACACCCTGCTGGCGCAGGACCCAATTCAAAAGCTGGGTCAGCGCATCGGCCTGGTCATCAAAGCGCGCGTTCGGGAACCCGAGCAGTTCTGCTTTGAATTCCGCAAGCCATGGCGCGTCTTGCGGAAGCAGCAGCTGCCCGCCTTCGATCTGGCCCGACGCCCCCGCCATGCGCGATACCTTGTCCAGTTCGGGCCGGCGCGGGATCGGCAGCGGCACACCTCTGGGTTGATCGTTGCGCAGCGCCTGAAGCAGCTGCTGCCCCGATGCTGCGTCTTCGATCAGCAGCGTCTGCGGGCGATATTCCTGGGCCAGGCGGATTGCGTGCCGCTTGAGATCGGGGAACGTCAGCTTCCGCCGAAACACGTCAAGAATGCGGACTTCAGAATGATAGACGTTGGCGGTGATACACACCGACCAATCATTGTGGACGCCGTCTTTGCTGGCGGTATCCCATGATTGCATGATGTGGCCGGGCCTGGCGGCAAGATCGGCGTCGGTATAGGTTCGCAGCCATTCCGCCTTCACCATATTGCCGACGGCGGGAAGCGGGTTCTGCTGATACTGGGCCTCGAAGGCGAGCGACCCCATCGCAAGTTTCTGTGCTTCCAGCACAGCGAGATTCTCGCGCTCGGGGTGCAGAATGTCCCCCGCCTTACGATAATGACTTTTGCCGCGCGGCAGGGCGATGATCTCGTCTTCGGCTGCGATCGCCGACAGGCGCAATTCCCGCCACCCCGGCGTTTCGAGAAGCATGCCGGCGAGATCATGCTCGTGAAGCCGCTGCATGACGGTGATGATTGCGCCCGACGCTTTATCGTTGAGCCGCGACGTTAGCGTCGAGCGGAACCAGTTGTTCACGGCCTCACGCGTTGTCTCGGAATAGGCCTCGTCCGGTTTGATCGGATCGTCGATGATCAGGATGTCGCCGCCGCGCCCGGTCAACGTCCCCGAGATCGAGGTCGCGAGACGCCCGCCGCCGCGGGTCGTTTCGAAGTCACCCGAAGCCGACCGCTTCTGGGACAGGATCGTGCGCGGAAAAAGTTCGCGGTACCAACCCGACTGCATGATCGCGAGGCAATCACGCGCAAGTTTACCCGATAGCTCGTTTGAATAGCTGATGCACACGAAGTTCCGGCGGGGATCGCGGCCGAGCATCCACGCGACCCATGCTACCGATATGGCAATCGACTTGAGGTTGCGCGGCGGCAGGGTCACCAGAAGTCGCTGGTTCTCACCCCGATCGATCCGATCGAGCTCATGGGCAATCGCATCGAGATGCCAGTTCCAGCTGATCGGATCGCCGCCGCGGATCGACGGGAAAGCCTTGCGCAGGAACGCCCGGAAATCCCGCCGCATCAGTTCCCGCAGGACAAGCGCCGGATCATTCGGGTGTTTCACCGCCGCCTCCGTTTTTCGACCTTTCCATCAATTCGTCTGCCGGCGGCAGTCGGCGGCCCTGCCCTCCTGCGTCCGCCTCAGATTCGGGTTCGAGTTCGCCGATCTCACCCAGCATCTCATCAAGGATGGCCTGATCCTGCGGCAACAGTCGGCGCCTCTCGGTTCCGCGATCTTCAGTGCCAAGAACCTGCACAATGAGCGGCAGCAACGTTCGCGCGGCCTTGAGATCTCCCGCCGCGGCTCGGGCCGCGAGGGCCATGACAACGAGCTTCTGGCGCCGCCCGGTGACCGGTTTGCCGTTGATCTGAATAGTCTGCTTGGCATCCAGTTCGTCGGCGAGATCGGTCTTCAGTCCCTTTTTGCCTTTCTGCTTTCCTTTCGGGTTGCCCGAATGCCCCGGCGGAAAGCGGCTGTGCTTCGGCGGCTTGCCATAGCCCACCTCATAATCACCCTTCCCATCAGCCATGGCTCACCTCCTCGCCGATCGCGAGATCGGCTTCGAGATCGACGAAGCGGGTGCCGTCTTCGCGGATGGCATCAAGACCCGAAGCCGCCATCAAGCGGCGGATGCTGGTGTCGCAATGCAGCGGATCGAGTTCGATCGCCGCGCCGCGGCGCCCAGTTTTGTGTGCAGCAATCAGCGTCGTTCCCGAGCCGCTGAACGGGTCGAGGATAAGGTCACCTCGGTTCGAGCAGTCGAGGATTGCATCGGCTACGAGTGCGGTCGGCTTGACGGTCGCATGCGCGGCCAGGTCGCGGTCGCGCCCCTTGCGGAAGCTGTTGGCGCCGGCATGCTCCCACACATTGGTGCGATACCGTCCGGTCTCACCTAGACCGAAGTTGTTGACGTGTTTCGCGGTGCCGGATTTGAAGACGAAGAGCAGTTCGTGCTGCGAGCGATAAAAGGTCCCCATCCCCGCATTCTGCTTCTTCCAGACAACCAGCTGCTTGAACCCGGAATAGACCCCGTCGGCTGCATCGAGCATCTCGCGGATGTGTCGCCAGTCCATGCAGTGATAATGGATCGAACCGTTCGCGGCGAAGCGGACGCAGTTCCGGAAGATGGTACGCAAAAAGGCGGTGAATTCGGCGGCGGTCATTTCGCCTGACGCCTCGGCGAACTCACGGTGGCGATGCTTGCCGAGACCCGACACATGGCCGTCGATAGGGACGTTATAGGGCGGATCGCTGAACACCATATCCGCCCGGTCGCCGCCCAGCAGCGTCTCATAGCTTTCCACTATGCGAGCATTGCCGCAGTAGAGACGGTGCGGTCCGATGCACCAAAGGTCGCCTTCGCGCGACACTGGCCGGGCATTGAGGTCGGGCAGCTCGACCTCTTCCACTGTATCTTTGATGGCCTCTTCGGGTAGAGAAAAGTCCAGGTCAGCTGTCGAAAAGCCGGTGATCTCGAGATCGTATCCCCCATCAAACAGGATGCTTAGCTCGTTGGCGAGCAGATCTTCATCCCAGCTGCTCAGCTCCGCGATGCGGTTCTCGGCGAGTGCGAAGGCACGGCGGTCGGCGTCGGTCAGGAAGCGCGCCCGAATGGTCGGAACACAGTCGATGCCCAATCGCCCCGCGGCTTCCCAGCGCCCGTGGCCCGCCGCAATCATGCCATCGTCGTCGATGACGATCGGTACCAGGAAGCCGAACCGCTCGATGCTTGCCGCGATCTGAGACAACTGTTTGTCGTCATGTTTGCGCGCGTTGGTGGGGTTGGGCTTGAGCCCCTGGCGCGGCATCATTTCGATGCTTGGGTTGTCGAAACTCATCACGATGCTCCTCACAATGGAGCATCTCTATTGACGCCAATTTCCTCACCGGGCGAAGCAAATGCTTGCGCCGAATTTCGGCCCAAGAAATTTCGCTTCAAATATGGGTGATGCGGCCACCAAGGAGCAGTCGATGTTCAAATTCCGTAAGGGGTCGGCCACGATGGGTCGTACTGATTTCGACAATCTTGTTGACGAGGGTCGTGTCAGCAAGGCCCGGCTCAACGACACGCAATAACGCCCCGATGGAACGAGCTTCGGGCGAACTGAGCCGCGGCGGCTTTCCAAAATGAGATTGGGCGCGTTGAACCGTTGCGCGGTTGCCCGTCAGCGCCTCAAGATACAGCATCAAACCGCCAATGGCGTCTCGGAGTACATTGTCCTTGCGGTTCTTCGCGAACGAAGCCTCGCCAAAACGAGCGAGCATCTTTTGAAACGCGGCGAGATCAGCGAACAGATTGGCCTGCGCCCCAACTCCGCCCTTCAACTCTGAAAAGCGGACTTCGAACAGCACTTGCATCACCGGAGAGATTTGACTGGCCTCGTCGCGCAACCTGTCGATCAATCGAGCCATTTCTCGTGCTCGGTTCGCGTCTTCATGAACCGATGGAGAGTTGCGTCCCAAAAATCTGCCGAGGGCGAAGGCATTTACATGGGCGACTAGCGCATGGCGGATATGCTGAGCATCCGGCGACAAGCTCACGCCAAGATCCTCCATCACGCCGTCGAGCAACAACGGTTCGACCACCGGCGGCTCAAACGGCGACGAGGCTGCGTTGGGTTTTTTCGAACTGATGTCTATCATAAATTCCCTGCATCGCGTCTTAGGGAATTATACGATGGCAGGCTAGGAAATCAGCCATTCCTAATGCCCAAAGGCGACTGAATCTGGAGATGGATTGCGAAATTCCCTGCAAATTCCCTGCAATGCAGGGAATTGGACTTCGAGACCCGTCCGGTGCAGACTGCGTCGCGCACCATGAGAGTCCTGCAGGACTTCAAAAATCGGCAACAATCCGGAACCGCCCCGCAAGGGCGCGCTTAGCCGACGGGGAGCGCCGGTCTCCGCGATCGACGCGACGCACGATCTTCGGCTATCGCTCCGGCGCCTTTTCGAACGACCTTCCGGGGCGGCGGCGATTCCGGACAAAAAAAGCGCCCGCCGGATTGGAACCGGCGGGCGCCAGATGAAGATTTCCATCCTCGAACGAGGAAGAACTCTTCTGGGTCGCGAGGGCGCAATTACACGCCGCGACCGGGTTCCGATTGGACGAAAGCGCCAAATCGTCCCCTGATATCACACTCTTGCGAGAGACCTTCGGCAAGGCCGCGATGGCGCCCCGGAGGCCGCCCCGGATGCCGCCTATCCCGGAAGCAGCTCGGCGCGGGCGAAATCGACCGATCCCGCTTCGCTGGCGAGACGCAGCCTTCCCAGCCGGCGGTTCCAATAGCTTTCCGACCCGTCGGCCAGCCGCCACGCGTGCAGGCGGCGGGTGAAAAGCTGGAGGTCGTGTTCCTCGCTGATCCCGATCGCGCCATGAACGGCGTGCGCGCTCGCCGCGATCCGCGCCGCGGCCTTGCCGGCGACCGACTTCGCGGTGGCGGCGGCCGCGAGCGACGGCGGAAAGGCGCCGGCGCAGCCGAGCTGCGACGCGATGCGCGCCGCGACCGCGTCCTCGGCCATGACCGCCATCGTCTGCTGCAGCGCCTGCTGGCGCCCGATCGGCTTGCCGAACTGGATGCGCTCGTTGGCATAGGCTGCGGCCATTTCGACGAGCCGGTCGGCCGCCCCCGCGATCAAGGCGGCGCGCAGCACCGCTGCCAGGGCGCGCAGTCCGGTTTCGGGCGCGGCGAAGGCGTCGGCGCCCGGCAACGCGTCCCAGCGCATCACCGCCGAGAGGTCGCCGGTCACGCCGGTTGCTTCGGGGTCGCCCGAGGCAGCCGCGACCAGATGCAGCCTCCCCTCGCTCTCGACCAACACATGGTGCGCGACCCGCCCGAACGGCACGACGGTGCGCCGATCCTGGCCGGCAACAGCGAGCGCGACCGGTCCGTCGGGGATCGGCCGTCCGGCCGCGGCGAGCAGCGCGCGCGCGATCATCGTCTCGCCGACCGGCAGCGGCACGGCGCGCCGCCCGAGTTCCTGCCACAGCGCATTGGCGACCGCGAGCGGTAGGCCGGCGCCGCCCGCATCCTCGCCGACCAGCGCGTCGAGAAAGCCCGACGCCGCAACCTCGGCCCACATCGCATCGGCGCTGCCGCCACGCTCGACGGCGCGGACCGCGGCGGGCGCCGCGATCGTATCGAGCATCCGCACGAAGGGTTCGATCAGATCCGCAGCGTCCATCAGCGTAGCCCCATGCCGCGCGCGACGATGCCGCGCAGGATTTCCCGCGTCCCGCCGCGCAGCGAAAAGCTGGGCGCGAGGTGGGTGACGTAGAGCAGCGTCCGGTAGAGCTCGGCATCGACCGCCTCGTCCGGCCACGCGGCAAGGTCGGCGCCGATCGCCACCGGCAGCTCCTGTTCGAAACTGGTGCCCAGGTCCTTCACCAGCGATGCCTCGACGACCGGGCTCTCTCCCGCGGCGAGGCGGGCGGTGCAGGCGATCGACATCGCGCGCAGCACGCCAAGCCGCGCGGTAAAATTGCCGACCAGATCGAGCGTCGCGGTGTCGTCGCGCCCGACGCCACGCAGGTGGCGGATCCACGCATCGAGCAGCACGACGCTCGAATAGATGCGCTCGGGCCCGCTGCGTTCGAACGCCAGTTCGGCGGTCACCTGCTTCCAGCCCTCGCCCTCCTGGCCGATCAGCGCCTCGGCGGGAAGGTCGACATCCTCGAAGAACACCTCGGCAAAATGCGCGTCGCCCGCCAGATCGACGATCGGCCGCACGGTGACGCCCGGCGCCTTCAGGTCGATGATCAGCTGCGACAGGCCCGCGTGCCGATCCTCGCTGCTGCCCGAGGTACGGAGCAGCGCGATCATATAGTCGCTGTGCATCGCGTTGGTGGTCCAGATCTTCTGTCCGTTGACGCGCCACCCGGTCTCGGTCCGCGCCGCGCGGGTGCGGACGCTGGCGAGGTCGGATCCCGACCCCGGCTCGCTCATTCCGATGCAGAAGAACAGCTCGCCGCGGCAGATGCGCGGGATATAGGATTGCCGCTGCTCCTCGGTCCCGAAATTGAGGATCAGCGGCGCGCTCTGCCGGTCGGCGATCCAGTGCGCCGCGACCGGCGCCCCTGCCGACAACAGTTCCTCCACGACCACAAAGCGCGCGAAGGGTCCGCGCTCGTGCCCGCCATAGCGCTTGGGGAGCGTCAGTCCCAGAAAGCCGGCCTCGCCGAGCCGCCGGCTGAACGCGGCATCGAACCCAGCCCACGACCGGGCGCGGCGATCGTCGGGCAGCGCCGCGACCGCCTCGGCGACGAGCGCGCGGATCGCGGGACGGATCGCTTCGTCTTCGGGCGGCAACGCCGCCAGGGTCAATGTGTCGAACAGCGTCCCGCCTCCCGCATCGTCCCGCCGGTACGTCCGGCTGGCGGCACATTGCAGCCGCGCACCTCGGGATCAACCGATTTCGTCCGTCAATCGCTCCCGACCGTGCAGAGGGCGGGCGACCGCTTCGTCAGGGCCGGGACGCCGAGGACCGCCGGAACGGCTTCGTCGTGGCGCCGCGAACGGGCAAGCGATACGCCCTGCCCCCTGTACATGAGCACCGGACGCGCGGCACATCGCCAGTTGCAGGCCGCCATGGGCTGAATGTCGATACGCCTAAGCCGGCTGAACCTGCGGCTGCCGCACGGCCGCGGCCGCATCGTAAGCCGCCTTCATCCGCGCGAACGTCATCACCTGGCTCGTCATGATGTCGATCTGCGCTGCGATGCCCCCGTCGGTGAGCAGCCCGTCGGGATCGAACAGCGGCTGGCTGCTGTTCGCGGTGACCGCCATCGGGGTCGGCCAGCCGCGCAGCGCATGGGTGATCGAACGCAAGGTCGCGAGCGTGCTTCCCGCTGCCTGCCACCCCCCCGCGACCGCGACCAGCCCGACGGCACGGCCATCGAAATAGGGCTGCGCGTCGAACACAAGATCCTGCGCATAGTCGAGCGCATTCTTGACCACGCCCGACACGGTGCCGTGATAGGCGGGCGAGGCGACGATGATCCCGTCGGCATCGCGCAGCGCGCCGGTCAGCGCCTCGGCCCTCGCGCACCGCTCGCTATGGTGCGGAGCATAGAGCGGCAGGTCGATCGCTTCGCCCGCGAACAGCATCGTATCGGCACCCCGCGCCTCGCAGCGCGCAAGCGCGTGGCGGAGCAGCCGCTCTGCCGAGCCGCCGGTCGTGGCATTGCCCCCCAGCGCGACGATGCGCGGACGGCGGGTCGAAACGGGACGATCGATCATCACGCTCTCGCTCAGTTGAAGGTCACCTGGCTACCGCCGCGCAGGAAGGCGATCGCGTTGCGGCGAAGGTGGTTGGTGCCGGGATTGAGGATCGGCTCGGGCGAATATTGCGCCAGATAGACGCGGCGCATGTTCGGGGTCGAATTCGATCCGGTCGCGTGGAGCGCAAGGCTGGAAAAGGCGACGACGCTGCCCGCAGGGACTTCGAGCGTCACACCCTCATCGTCGCCGGTGTAGCCGACCAGATCGTTGCTCCCCGGCTGACGGACGTGCGGGACGATGCCGTGGCGCGTCTCGGGCGCCTGCGAAAAGGGCATGATGCGCACGGTGCCGTTCGCCACTGTGGTATCGTCGAGCGTGCACCAGCAGGTGAGGTACGGCTTGTGATCGGCGGGGCCGCCATTGCCGACGACATAGCCCGAATCCTGGTGCCAGCTGAACGGCATGCCTTCGCTGGCGCCCTTCACGACATATTGGTCGTAGAAGAAATAGGCGTCGTCGCCGAGCGTCGCGCGGCAGATGTCGGCCATCGTTTCGCTGAACAGCATCTTCCTGAGGTCGGGCTGCTTGCGCTGGCATTCGCCGGCGAAATAGCGCTTGCCCTTGTGGCTGATGCCGTCGACCTCGACCCCCAAAGCGTCGAGCCGGGCGTCCTCGCGCGCGATGACGCGACCGCATTCCTCGCGCAGCAGGTCGAGCAGCGGGCCTTCGAGAATGCGTTCGAACACTGCATAGCCTTCGGTCGCAAACTGTTCGCGCTGGGCCGCGTAATCCATTTCCGTCTCTCCCGGATTTATTCGATAGCGACTCGATACGCCCAACCAGCCATCGTATCCAATCGAATTGCATCCCTCAGCCATACGTCTATACTATGGCTCATGCGAATGAGACAGGTCGAGGCGTTTCGCGCCGTGATGATAAGCGGGGGCATCACCGCCGCCGCGACGATGCTCAACATCAGCCAGCCGTCGGTGAGCCGGCTGATCGCCGACATGGAACGGGCGGTGGGGTTCCGCCTCTTCGACCGCCGCGGCGCGCGCGTCCATCCGACCGCCCAGGCGCAGGCGCTGTACGAAGCGGTGCGTCGAAGCTACGCGGGGCTCGACCTGCTCGACCAGGCGGCACGGCGCATCCGCGCGCACCCGGTCGGCACGGTGCGCATCGCGGCGCTGGCCGCCATCGCGATGTCGGTGCTGCCCGCGGTGATCGCGCGCTTTCGCATCCTCTATCCCGAGATCAAGATCACGGTCGAATCGCTGGGCCAGCGCGCGATCGAGGAGCGCGTGTTCCTGGGACAGGCGGACCTCGGCATCGGCGTCGATGTGCAGGGGCGCGAAGGCATCAGGTCGACGCTGCTCGCGCGCGCCGAATATGTCTGCATCCTGCCCGCGAACCATCCGCTCGCGGCGCGCCCGCAACTCGCGGTGGCGGATCTGGCGGGCGAGGAGTTCATCGGCCCGATGCACGAGGCCGACGCGCTGTGGAACGGGATCGACGCCGCGCTCGACGATTCGGGCATCCCGGTGTCGCGGCGGCTGGAGACGCAGCATTCGCAGATATTATATGCCTTCGTCGAGGCGGGACTGGGCGTGTCGATCGCCGAACCGTTCAGCGCTCCGCTGTTCCACCGGCTGAACGTCGCGGTGCGCCCGATCGCGCCGCCCGTCTATCTCGATTTCGCGCTGCTCGAGCCCGACATCGGGCCAACGCCCGAGATCGTCGCGTGGCTGAACGCCGATGTGGCGCGCGAGACGACAGCGTGCCTCGCGCATGTGCGAAAGGTTGTGTCTTCCAATTAGGATCAGGCCGCCAGGCGCAGCCGGTTCCGTCCCTCGCGCTTCGCCGTATAGAGCGCCTGGTCGGCCCGGTGGAGCAATTCCTCGGCGTCAAGCTCGCCGTCATAGACCGCCAGCCCGATGCTGACCGTCGCGGGCGGCAGGTCGTCGCCGCTGTCGTCGGCCTCGATCGCCTTGCGCAGTCGTTCGGCGACCAGTTCGGCCGCCTGCGCGCTCGACCGCTGGAGGACGCAGACGAACTCCTCGCCGCCGAAGCGCCCGACCATGTCCTCGTCGCGCAGCGACGCCTTGGCGCGGCGTGCGACGCGGCGGATCACTTCGTCGCCGACCGCGTGGCCGAACTCGTCGTTGATGCGCTTGAAATGGTCGATGTCGAAGATCGCGACCGCCAGCGGCGCGCCATGGTCGCGCGCGCCAACCATCGCTTTTTCCAGGAAGGCCAGCGTGTGGCGCCGGTTCGGCAGGCCGGTCATCATGTCGGTGTTGGCGACACGCTCGGCCGCGTTCCGCGCGGCTTCGAGGATGCGGGCATTCTCGACCGTCTCGGTGACGTCCTGCAGCGTTCCGAAGATGCCGACGGGCTTGCCGCCCCGCCCCGTCTCGATCAGCCCGTGCGACTTGACGTGCCTGACCTCGCCGTCGGCGCGCCGCAGCCTGCCCTGATATTCGAAGGGCTGACCGGTTTTCACCGCCTCGCGCAAGATGCCTTGCGCGATTTCCCGGTCCTCGGGCAGATATTGCTCCATGCTGTATTCGACGTCGACCGGCGTGCCGGGGGCGAGCCCGTGGATGCGATAGGTCTGGTCGGACCATTCGATCGTCCAGCGCACCAGGTCGACGCGCCAATGGCCGACGAGCGCCGCGGCTTCGGCCTGCAACAAGGACCGATTGCTCTGTTCGAGCCGCCTCGCCAGCCGCCGCTGGGCGACGAGCAGCGCGGCGAGCGGCAGCGTCGTGAACAGCATCGCGAGCAGGTAGAATTGCAGGAACAGGACGCGCGTCGTCCGGTCGGCCTCGATCGCGGCCACCGGTCCCATCCCCTGGCCGGTCAACAGCGAGGTGATGATCGTCACGATCAGCATCGCGGTCGCGGCGCCGAACGGGCCAAGGCGATAGGCGGCGGCGACCACCGCGATACACGGCAGGAAGGTCGAGGGGAAATGCGCCTGCGAAAAGGCGGCTGCGGTGACCGCGGCGGTGGCGGTCAGGATCAGCACCCCCTCGCCCTTCATCCGCGCGGGGGCGTGCTCCAGCGCCTTCGAGCCGATCAGCCGCGCCAGCGTCACGATCGGCGGCGTCACGATCAGGATGCCGAGCGCGACCGTCGTCAGCCACGACAGGAAGAAGTCGAGGCTGCGCCCGCCCAGAGCGGCGCCGACGAGCGCCGTGGCGATCGAGGCGCTGAGCGCGCTTGCCGACAGCGCGGCGACGCAGAAATTGGCGAAGGAGCGCGGGACCATGAACGACAGTTCGCCGGCTTCGCGGCGGCGGATCAGCCAGAGCGCGGTACAGGCCTCGCAGCCGTTGGCGACGGTGAAGGCGGCCGACAGGGCAAGGCTCGATCCGCCCAGCATGTTCGCGGCCACGCTTGCCGCCGCCATGCCGACGAGCGACGCGAGGCGGGCATGGGCGGGCATCAGCAACAGCAGCGCCAGCATGTAACCGCTCGGCGGCCAGACCGCGGCGATGTTGTCGGCCCCCTTGGTGGCATGGAGCGACACGGCGGCCAGCACGAAATAGCCGAACGCCGTGGCCAGCGACCAAACCGCCGCTTCGACTCGGGGGGAGTGCGACCGCGTCATGCGATTACCCTAGGTCGACGCTGGCAAATAAAGCGCTAAGATTTTCCCCGATTTGTAGCATTTCGCCGCCATAGCTCCCCCCGGCAGGCTGGATCGCGGCGTCAGTCGACCCCGCCAAAGGTCATTCCGACCACCTGCTCGACCATCGCCTCGTCCCATTCGATGCGGCGGTCAAGCACCAGCATCGCCAGGCCGTGGACCAGCGACCAGGCGTGCAGCGCCGCGACATCGACCTTTTCTTCCAGATGGGGCAGCGATTGCTGGACGCCGGCGCGGAGCAGGCCATAGGCGACATCGCCGCCGTCGCTTCCCTTTTGCTGATGGCGTTCGGGCATCTGGCGCGTGAAGCTCAGGCGGAACACCGCGGGCTCGTCGTGCGCGAAGCGGACATAGGCGACGCCGATCGCCAGGAAGCCGGTGCGGCCGCCGCCGGCGCGCAGCCACGCCTGCGCCTGCAGCGCGCCGAGCCGGCGTAGCCCCTCGTCGGCCAGCGCGTCGAGCAGCGCCTCCTTGTCGGGAAAATGGCGGTAGAGCGCGGTCGCGCTCACCCCGACGTCGCGCGCCAGCGCGCGCAGGCTGAGTTCGGCGCCGTCGCCTTCCTCCAGCCGCTTCAGCCCCGCCGCGATCACCGCCGCGCGCAAGTCGCCATGATGATAGGCGCCCGCAGATTTCCCCCCGGCATTTTCCATGTTGACACTGTTATCTTGTTCGGTCATGTTGCCACCGTAAACATTCCGAGTCGCCCGCACAACCCCCCCGCGCGGCACTTTCGTCACCTTCCACTTAAGGAGCATCGATATGGCGAGCAACGTAGAAAGCCTGATCCGCGGCGCCGTGAAGAAGGGCATCGGCGCCGTCGCCGACTTCAACCGCAAGCGCCTCCCCACCCCTGCCGACGCCCACCCCTATCTCACCGGCATCCACACCCCGATGACCGAGGAGTTCACGCTCGAGGAACTGCGCGTGGACGGCGAGATCCCCGCCGCCCTCGCGGGCCGCTACCTCCGCAACGGCCCGAACCCGGCGCTCGCCCCAGACCCCGCCAGCTATCACTGGTTCACCGGCGCCGGCATGGTTCACGGCATCCGCATCGAAGGCGGCAAGGCCGACTGGTATCGCAACCGCTGGGTCCGCGGCGCCGAGGCGTGCGAACTGCTTGGCGAAGACATTCCCCCCGGCCCCCGCGCCGAACGCAACGACGCGCCGAACACCAATGTCATCGGCATCGATGGCCGCACCTTTGCGATCGTCGAGGCCGGGGGCAAGCCGGTCGAACTCGGCTATGAGCTCGACACGATCGCGCACAACCCGTTCGACGGCACGTTGAAGGGCCCCTACACCGCGCACCCGCACCTCGACCCCTTCACTGGCGAGATGCACTCGATCACCTACAAGGGCGACGACTTCAACACCGTCTGGCACGTCGTCGTCGACACCGAGGCACAGGTGATCCGCGAGCTTCCGATCCCGGTCAGCGACGGCCCGTCGATCCACGACTGCGCGATCACCGAAAATTACGTGCTCGTCCTCGACCTGCCCGTCACCTTTTCGATGAAGCGCCTGCTCGCGGGCCATAGCTTCCCCTACGCATGGAACGAGAAGCATCCCGCGCGCGTCGGCCTTCTCCCCAGGAAAGGCAGCGCGGACGACATCGTCTGGATCGCGGTCGAGCCCTGCTATGTCTTCCACCCCGCCAACGCGTTCGAGACCGCGGACGGCAAGGTGATCGTAGACGTCGTCGCACACGAGACGATGTTCGCCGAATCGACGCGCGGCCCCGACAGCCGGAAGGCGCGGATGGAGCGCTGGACGCTCGACCCCGCCGCCCGCACCTCGGTCCGCGCCGTCATCCATGACCATGCGCAGGAATTCCCGCGTTACGACGAACGGCTGACCACCAAGCCCTATCGCTATATCTATACGGTCGCGATTCCCGAGGCGGCCAAGTCGGAATGGCAGCTCGCCGATACACGGTTGTTCCGCCACGATCTCGGCACGGGCACCACCGACGCGCACGACTTCGGTCCCGGTCGGCATCCCGGCGAATTCGTCTTCGTCCCGCGCAGCGAACAGGGCGCTGAGGATGACGGCTGGCTGATTGGTCTCGTCGTCGATATGAACGACGAGACCACCGACCTCGTCATCCTGAACGCCGACGATTTTACCGGGTCACCGCAAGCTGTGGTTCACCTGCCGCACCGCGTTCCGCCGGGGTTTCACGGCAACTGGGTCGCGGATTGACGATATCGGGGCGCTTCATCAGCGCCTCGGTCACGCGCAGCGACCGCTCGTTGTCGACATCGATCGCCGTCGCCCCGTTGCTCACCAGCAGCGGGGCGATGTCGACTTTCAGGTGTCGCGAGATGCGCTGGAAGATATGGTGGATCGGCCCGAGCCCAAAGCGAAAGCGCAGCAGGTTGACAAGGCCGAACGCGCGGATGATGCGCATCGGCTTCTTGACGAACTGGCCGCCGCCGCGAAACGCCTCGGCCGCGCGGAGCGCCGACCGGTCGCCGATCCAATAGGCGTTGCAATTCGACACCGCGACGTCGGAAAATTCATAGAAGCGCCGCTGCCCCTCGGGATGAACCGCAAGCACATCCTCGCGCCGTGCGAGCGCAACCCCCGCGCCGACGCCGAGCCGCGCCGCCTCGGCACCGATCTCGGCGATCGTCGAGGGGGTCAGCAGGCAATTGTCGGCTGTGGTGATGAACAGTGGAAACTTGGCCAGCTCGGCAACCGCCAGCACCGACGCCGCCAGATTGTCGGCCGCAGGCACGATCGTCAGCCGGTCTCCCAGTCGCTCGACCACCTCGTCGGCAAGCTCATCCAGCAATGTCTGATGATGCGTCGAGACGAAAATATGCGCGGCATTGGTCTGCGCCGCGCTGTCGAGCACATGCGCGATCATCGGGCGGCCCGCGACCGGAACGAGGCATTTGTCGCGAACGCCATGCGCCTCGGCCAGCGCGTCGACCGCGCCCGGCCGGCGCCCGGCGAGGATCAGGATCGAGCCGCTCATGCCGCATTCCTCTGCACCAAGCCTGCAAGCTGGCGGATCATGCTCTCGGCCACGATCGTCTCGATCAGGTCGGCCTGGGTGAAGCCCGCAGCGATCGCCGCGCGGCCGAACACCTTCTCCGACCAGAGATTGCAGTTGAGATTGACTTCGAGAAGCCGGATTTCGCCGGTCGTGAAATCGACGCGAAATTCGAAGCGGCCATAGTCGAAGGGCCGGAAAACCTCCGCCATCTCTGCCGTATAGCGAACGAGCCGCGCACCGACCTCGGCGTCGTCGAACAGTTCGAGCCTGTATTTCTGGCTGCGGTCGACGAGGTCGCGCTTTTCCTGATACGTACGCAGGTGGCTCGGGTCGGACTGTTCAAATATCATCATCGGCAACATTGCGGGCACACCGTCGATCGTGATGACGGGCACCTCTACGTCGCTCCCTTCGATAAAGGGTTCCACGATTACGTCATGATCCAGCGCATGAATTTCGGCGACCGCCTGCGCGAGTTCGCTCCGGTCTTGGGCGTCGCGAATACCCCACGAAGCCGAGCTGTTGTTCGGCTTGATGACCCACCGCCGCGCGGGCGGGCAGCGTGCAACGTCGACCGGCGCGCCACGGCGAAAAATCGACCAGGGCGCGGTCGGAATGCCGCGCGCAGCCGCTTCCAGCTTGGTCAGATGCTTGTCGTCGGAGAGCCCGCGGATGATTGGCGATGCCCCGACATAGGGCATCCCCAGCCGATTGCAGAGGAGCGGCAGGAGCATCTCCGAGTTGAAGAAGCCGCCGCGGTTGAGCAGCGGGAAGACGAAATCGGCGTCGGGCCTCGCGAATAGGTCGGAATAGTCATCCGCGATGACGAGCGGCATCCCCAGCGCCTCGAGTATCTCGCGCGTCTCGCGATGATAAAGCGCATGATTGCCGTCGTCGGGATGCAATCCTCCGGTCCAGCGCGCATGTTTGGCGACGAAAAGGAGCCGCTGCGTGTCGCGCAGGCGTTCGGGGAGCCGGGTCGGCGCGAGGTCGGTGGTTCGCATGGGATGGGTTCACCATGGCGAGATTGCACCGCGATGACTTTTCAATGACCGGGCTGACACCAAACCGCCAAATCAGTGTCATCCTGCACCGGTAGTTTGCAGGCAATCTTCTCCGTTCCGGATAGCTGGCGATGCTCCTGAATTCCCAAAGTTTCGACTACGACACCCCACGCTCGCGCACCCGATGCGCGGCACGCCTCGCCTCCGTGCTGGCCAGTGGAGGCGACGGGCGCATCCGGCTCGATGCGCAGGGGCGCAATCAATATCATGCGAGCGCCGTGCCGAGCGACGCGCTCGCCTATGGCTCGTCGACCATTAACAGCATTTCGGCCCACGCATTCGATATGCTGATCGGTCACTGGCGCGACCGGCTCGACCAGCCGGTGGCGAGCGCCGACTATTTCGAGGGGCTGGGCGCGATCCGCGAACAGGTCGGCGATTATTTCGGCCTCGCGGGCGAGGCCGCGATCGTCTTCGCAGCGTCGGGGACCGATCTGGAATATGTCGGTCTCGCCGCCGCTCATGACGGTCGTCCCTTGACTGCGGTGCTGCTTGGCCGTGACGAAGTCGGTAGCGGCTGCGTCCATAGCGCCGCCGGCCGCTTCTTCGCAGGCGAAACCGCAACCGGCGCGCGCGTCGCCGCGCAAGCGGCGATCGACCCGGCATTCGCCGGAACCGAACTGATCGACATCGCGGTGCGCGACGCCACGGGCAACCCGCGATCGTCGGCGGCCGTGACCGCCGAACTGTCGCTCCACATCGAGCGTGCGGCGGCGCACCGGCGGCGCGCCGTCGTGCACGTCGTGCACGGATCGAAGTCGGGGCTGACCCTTCCCGCGCTCAACGATGTCGAGCGGCTCGTCGCGGCGCATGGCGATGCGATGACGATCGTCGTCGACGCCTGCCAGCTCCGCATTACCCCGGCTGTGGTCCGCCGCTATATCGCGCTCGGCTGTGTGGTATTGATGACCGGATCGAAATTCGCCGGCGGTCCGCCGTTCAGCGGCTTTGCGCTGGTTCCGGCCTCAGCGCGGGATCGTGCGCAGCCTTTGCCGACGGGATTTCGGCGCCTTTCAAATCGCGCCGAGTGGCCCGAGGATTGGCCCGGCGCCGATCGCCTGCACGCTACGGCCAACTTCGGACTTCTGCTCCGTCTGCAGGCAGCGCTCTTCGAAATGGAGCGCTTTGCCGTACTACCCGAGGACCGCGTTACCCATGTCGCCGCGCGGTTTGGCCACCATGTGATGCGCCTCGTTAAACGACTCGAACTCGCCGAGGTGCCCGGCGCCGGAACGAATTGCCTCGCAACCGAAACGCTTCGCACGCTCGATCTGTCGGCGCGTTGGCCGCAATGCGATTTCGACGCAGCGAAAGACATGCACGGGCTGATCGCGCGCGAGACGCGGCGGTGGCTGGGGCAGGAAATCCGGCTCGGCCAGCCGGTGAAGACCCACCCGCTTGCCGATGGTCGGGTCGCGGGCACGTTCCGCTTGTCGCTGTCGATGCCGCTACTCGCCGAGATGGCCGGGCTGCCTGACGCCGCGCTTGATGCGCGTCTCGACCGCGACATGTCGCTCATCGGCGCGGCGATCTCGGCCGCAGGGGCGGTCCATTTCGCGGCGCCGCGGCCAGCCCCTGTCGATTGAGCGGGAAAGTGCCTTCGGAACAAGCGAGCGGGTGCGAAATCCTCACCGCGCCGCCCGGCCGACACGGCTCATCGTGGAATCCTCGCCATTTTTGCAGCGCTTTCCGGCTGCGGCTCGTTTGCCGTTCGCTATGACGAAATATCTTACCCTCTCCCGCTCCGCCACGAGTGCGATTGCCGCGTTCCTGGCCCTGTCCACCCCTACCGCCTTCGCGCAGGAAGCGCCGGTCGTCCCGATGACGCCGCCGGTCGCCGAACCGGCGGCGCCGCCGACCATTCAGCCGCCGAGTACCGCGGCGCCGACCCCCGCGCCTGCCGCCGAGCCCGCGGTGGCGCCGCCGGTGATCCGTGTCCCGACGGTGATCGAAACGCCATCGGCGCCGAAGGCCGCCGAACCGCGCGCGGCCGCCGCTCCCGTCCGCGAAGCGCGACCGGCGCCGCGCCAGCGCGCCGAGGCCCCTGCTCCGGTCAGCGCCCGCGCCGTCGTGCCGGCCGGACCCGCTGCCCCGGTGATGACCGAGGCGGTCGCCCCGCTCGCGGCACCTACCGCCGAGCCCGTCCAGCCGATCGCCGAATCTGCGTCGGCGCCGGTCCAGAAGGCGACGAACGGCGGAGACAGCTTCCCTTGGGAAATCGCCGGTGGCGCTGCCGCGTTGCTGGTTGCGGGCGCGGCAGGTTTCGCGCTGATGCGCCGCCGCCGCGCCGGGAGCGAAGTCCGGGAATTCGACGAGAGCCGCCGAAGCGCCGAGTGGGTGCCGTTGGCCGACCCGGCCTTTGCTCGCGAGAACCTTGCCCGTGAGGACAGCGCTGCCGCCTCCGTCGCCGAGCCTGTGCCCGCCCCGCCCGCCGTCGCCGCCGCGCCCGGCTTCACCCCGGTGCCGGGCGGCAGCATGGGCCGTCACGAGGCGCTCGCCATGGCCGGACCGACGCCGGACAATCCTTTTAAGACGCTGCGCAAGCGCCTCGCCCGAGCGCGGTTCCTCGATCGCCAGGAACGGGCCGCCTATGACGCGGCGCTAGCGACAAGCCAATCGCAGGCCGAGCAGGCCCCGGCACGCAGGCCGGTCAGCGCGTGGGAGATTTCGCAGCGGCAGACCGCTGCGGCACCCGCCGAGCAGGAGGTGCGCCGCCTCCAGCCCGGGACCATCCGCAAGGATCTGAAGCCCGGCTGGACGCACAACTGAGCGGCTCTCTCGCCGACAATGAAAAAGGGCGGCGCCGTGAGGCACCGCCCTTTTTCATTGCAAGCACGGCGGGCGAACCCGCCGGACCCGAACCGAATTACTTCAGTTCGACGGTCGCGCCGGCGGCGATCAGCTTGGCCTTCAGCTCTTCGGCTTCGGCCTTGTTCACGCCTTCCTTGACGGCCTTCGGCGCGCCTTCGACGAGCGCCTTGGCTTCGCCCAGACCCAGGCCGGTGATCGCACGGACTTCCTTGATCACGTTGATCTTGTTGCCGCCGTCACCCGTCAGGATGACGTCGAATTCGGTCTGCTCTTCAGCAGCCGGAGCGGCGGCGCCAGCGGCCGGGCCAGCAACGGCGACGGCAGCGGCGGCCGAAACGCCCCACTTTTCTTCCAGCAGCTTCGAGAGTTCAGCAGCTTCCAGAACGGTCAGCGCCGAGAGGTCGTCAACGATCTTTGCGAGATCAGCCATTTTCATTCTCCATCAGAACCGGGAAAGCCCGGTGAATTGTTACGGTAGGTAAAAGTTTATGCCGCTTCCTTGGCGCCATAGGCACCAAAGACCCGCGCCAGCTGGCCAGCCGGGGCTGCCGCAATCTGGGCAACCTTGGTGGCCGGAGCCTGGAGCAGGCCGACAAGCTTGCCGCGCAGTTCGTCAAGCGACGGCAGCGATGCAAGCGCCTTCACGCCATCCACGTCGAGGACCACATCCCCCATGCCGCCGCCAACGATTTCAAGCTTGTCGTTGGTCTTGGCAAATTCCACCGCGATCTTCGCAGCCGCGACCGGATCGGTCGAGGTTGCGATTGCGGTGGGCCCGGTCAGCAGATCGCTGATGCCGGTGTAGGAAGTGCCATCGAGCGCGATTTTGGCAAGACGGTTCTTCGTGACCTTGAAGCTTGCACCCGCGTTCCGCATCTGCTCGCGAAGCACCGTCGACTGGGCGACGGTGAGGCCGAGGTTGCGAACAATCACAACCGCGGCTGCATTCGACAGCGTAGCGTTCAGCGAGGATACGGCTTCGGCCTTTTCAGCACGATCCATGCCTGTTTCTCCACTCATGCCCGGCTGCACGCAACCGAGCCGCTAACACACGCAAAAGCCGTGCGGGACGAATCCCGCCTGTCCTTCACGCAACGATGTCCGATGGGGTCGGTCAAGCCGCTGGCGCCTGGGAATGCCAGGCGGGCGACCGAGAAAAGACTGTCCCCGTCTCGGTTGGAAATTAAGAAGGGCCAATTCCCTTCACCAACTGTCTCGGACGGAATTGCCGCAGGCGAACCCGCGGCAACACGGGGGCGCTCATAGCCGGAATTGGGGGGAAGTCAAGGATCGCCGCGGAAGTTGACGATCTTCCCGCACATCGCCCTTGCAAAGCTTGATTCAAGATATATCTTAGATGCATCGAATCACATGAAGGAGTTCAAGATGCGACACGGAACGAGCCGGCATGGCTGCGGCGAGCGCCACGCCATGCAGCGGATGATGCGCGAGGCGATGCGGCACGGAATGGGCAGGGGCGGCCGCGGTTTCGGATATGGCTTCGGCGGGCGCCACGGGCGCGGCGACGACGACGGCCGCGGCCGGCGCCGGCGGATGTTCGACAGCGGCGAACTGCGGCTCGTGCTGCTGAAGCTGATCGCCGACGAGCCGCGCCACGGATACGACCTGATCCGCCGGATCGAGGAGCTGACCGGCGGCGCCTATGCGCCGAGCCCCGGCGTCATCTACCCCACCCTCACCCTCTTGGGCGACATGGGGCTGATCGAGGCGGCCGACGGCGGCGGCGCCAAAAAGCTGTTCGCGATCACCGATGCCGGCCAGGCCGAACTCGACGCGAACCAGGACGCGGTCGAGGCGCTGATCGCGCGCCTGACCGAAGTCGGCGAAGAGCGCCAGCGCACCGACAGCGCCTCGGTCCGCCGCGCGATGGGCAATCTGCGCGCCGTGCTGATGAACCGGCTGGGCGACCGCGACCTCGACGAGGCGACGCTGCACGCCGTCGTCGCGCTGATCGACGAAGCCGCGCAAAAGATCGAGCGGCTGTGATGGCGCCGACGCCAGCTGGCCGCGTCGCCACCGGATCCAACCCGCGATGACGATGCCGGAAGACGAATTATCGTTTTTCGATATTATTGATTGACGATAAGGAAATGCCAGAATATATCGTTCTTCGATAAGCAAACTATCGGAGAACGATATGAGTACGGATCATTCCACCCTGCTGGGCGCGACCCGCGGCCTGTTGTGGCTGATGCTGGCGCTGGTCGCGGCGGCGTTCCTGTTCGTCATCGCCTCGGGCGCGGCGCTGGTTGCCATGTGGCCCGACATCGTCGTCGAGGCGAAGAACAGCCGGATATTCGTCGAACCCGACGCGATGCGGCCGCAGCTGTTCGCACTGCTCGGCATTCTCTTCCTCGTGCTTGGCATCGCGGTCTTTATCCTGCGCAAGCTGCAGGCGCTGATCGCCACCGCGTCGAGCGACCCCTTCGTCCCGGCCAACGCCGCGCGGCTGCGCCACATCGGCTGGGCGCTCGTCGGCGTCCAAATTCTGGCGATCCCGCTGGGATCGATCGCGCGGAGCATCGCGGTACCCACGAGCCAGTTCGCCGATATGGGCGGGATCAACCTGCAGGGCATATTGGCGATCCTGCTCGCGTTCGTGCTCGCCGCGGTCTTCGAACGCGGCGCCGCGATGCGCGACGAGCTGGAAGGGACCGTGTGATGGCGATCGTGGTGAAACTCGACGACCTGCTCCACGCGAAGCGGATGACGCTGACCGACCTGTCCGACCGTATCGGCATTACGCTTGCCAACCTGTCGATCCTCAAGACCGGCAAGGCGAAGGCGATACGCTTTTCGACCCTAGAGGCGATCTGCACCGAACTCGCGTGCCAGCCCGGCGACTTGCTGGCGTTCGAAGCCGACAGCTGAAAACAGCGGGGCGCCCCACTGGCCCCGCCGCCGCTTCCCCGGGCGGCGGCGGGGCTTTTCCTTTGGCCGGGTTGCGGCCGGTTGCGGCCACGGAATTCCTCCCTATGGCGTAGCCATGGGGAGGTGGCAGCGCGAAGCGCTGACGGAGGGGCAAATGGCGTAACGTTGCGGCCCCTCCACCACCGCCTACGGCGGCGGTCCCCCTCCCCATCGCTTCGCGGCAGGGAGGATTGGCAGAAAGCGACCGGAAGCACGACATTTCCAGCATCGTCATCCTGGCTGCGGCGATGGCCTCGCTGTTTCAGGATCCATGGTCCGCCATTTCCTCAAGCGCCGTGCCGGACGAACGCTCAGTCCATGGATGCTGAAACAAGTTCAGCATGACGAGAATTGAAGGGCAGTAATCCACCCCAAGGCGGACGCAAACGGCACGCAGGCAATCCACAAAATCGTCGGAACGCGATCCGGCAACAGGCGTATGCAAAGTAGCCGACACTCTGGCCGCGATTTGCATGAAAGGAAACTGTGTGACCGATGCCCAGGGGCTGCTTTGCCCGTCCTGCCGCGTGAATTTGACGATGTCGGAGCGTCAGGGGATCGAGATCGACTATTGCCCGCAGTGCCGCGGCGTCTGGCTCGACCGCGGCGAGCTCGACAAGATCATCGAGCGCAGCGAAGGCGCCGGGGCGCCGCCCCCGCCGCAGCCGCAATATCGCGAGCCGCGCTATGACGACGATCGTCACTATGCGAAGCCCTATAAGAAGAAGAGCTATACCAAGAGCTTCCTGAGCGATCTGTTCGATTGATCTTCACCGTCGCCCCCGCCTGCGCGGGGGTGGCGATCTTCCTTATCCCGCCACGGCATTCCGCCGCGCGTAGGCGAAGTAGACCGCCAGCCCGGCGACATTCCAGATGCCGAACCAGATCTGCGTTTTCGCCGGCAGGCTGAAGAACAGGTAGAGGCAGCCGAGCACCGCGATCCCGCCGACGACCCACGGCATCGGGGTGCGGAAGGTGCGCGGCGCGTCGGGCGCGCGGCGGCGCATGATGAGCATGCACAGCGACACCGCGGTGAAGGCCGCGAGGGTTCCCGCGTTGGCGAGCGCGGCGAGTTCGTCGAGCGGGATGAAACCCGCGAGTATCGCGACGACGATCGCGGTAAAGATGGTGATGCGCACCGGCGTCCCGCGCCCCGAAATCCTGGCGAGCCCCTTGGGCAGCAATCCGTCGCGCGCCATGGTGAAGAAGATGCGGCTCTGCCCGAAGAAGAAGGCGAGGATCACCGTCGGCAGCGCCACGATCGCCGAGATGGCGAGATATTTCGCGGCAAGCGGCTGGCCGAGTTCGCGCAGGATCAGCGCGAGCGGTTCGGGGCTGTTGGCGAATTTGCTGTAGGAAATGGCACCGACCGCTGCGACCGCGACGAGGACATAGATCGCGACGCAGGCGAGCATCGATCCGACGATCCCGATTTTGAGGTCGCGATCGGGATTCTTCGCCTCCTCGGCCGCGGTCGCGATCGCATCGAAGCCGTAGAAGGCGAAGAAGATGATCGCAGCGGCCGCCATGATCCCGCGCTCGACGCCGTCGGGTGCAACATGCTTTGCAAAGCCGAAGGGGCTGAACGGTTCGAGGTTCGCGGCGTCGAACGCCGGCAGCGCGACCGCGACGAAAACGGCGAGCGCGATGATCTTCACAACGACGAGGATCGCGTTGACGGTGGCACTCTCGCGCGTGCCATAGAGCAGCATCCCCGCGACCACCGCGATGATCGCGATCGCGGGCAGGTTGACGATCCCGCCAAGCTCGGGCCCCTGCATCAGGTCCATCGGCACGTTCGCCCACGCCTGGAGCAGCGGCGCGGCATAGCCCGACCAGCCGACCGCGACCGCGCTGACGACCAGCGAATATTCGAGGATCAGGCTCCAGCCGACGATCCATGCGATCAGTTCGCCGATCACGACATAGCTGTAGGTGTAGGCGCTGCCCGAGGCGGGAATCATTGTCGCCATTTCGGCATAGGCGAGCGCGGCGCAGGCGCAGATCAGCCCCGCGACAAGGAAAGAGACGATCACGGCCGGGCCGGCCTTGTCGGCGCCGACGCCGATCAATGTCAGAATGCCGGTGCCGACGATCGCGCCGACCCCGAGCGCGACGAGATGCGGCCAGCCGAGCGTCCGCGCGAGCCCGTGCCCCTCCTGCCGGTCCGGAACGATGGTCTTGCGACGCAGCAGGCTGTCGGTCATTCGGGTTCCCCTTAGAGTGCGTTCGGTTTTGATTGAATCAAAACCGGCACTCCAGATTCTTGTTTTGCCGTGTTTTCCGGGTCGTCAGGTGATTCCACCTGACTTGAAAACACTCCAGGCCATGCCTCGCTTGTAAGGGAGTGACGCGTCAGCGCAAGATAATGACGACGGCGGAGGCGGGGGTGGCAGGACCATCCAGACGGCCTTCCGGGCTTTAGCTGCCATTTGCGGCCGGTCCGGTGTCGATGACCGGTGTCCACCGGAAGTTGTCCTTCCTTGTCTCGTCACCCCGGACTTGATCCGGGGTCCATTCGCGCAGCGCTGGAAAAATGGATTCCGGATCGAGTCCGGAATGACGAAGGTCTGAAACGGCCGAAGCACGACATTAGAAGCACGACATTAATAGCATCGCCGCAGCCAGCATGACGAGAATTGAAAGGCTGGAATCCACCCCCGACCGGTCGGGCGCCCTTCGTTCAGGTCATAGCATTTGGACATAATATACCGACATTTCTCGATTGGACTGCAATGATATTGGCGCGCATCCCTGTGCAGGCTGACGGGCGATGCGCCCGTCGGTCGATTCGCGGTCGTGGGCGATGCCCCGACCGCGGCTTGCAAGTCGAAGCGGGCGAACGATCCGCGATGACATGGGGAGACGTCGATGCCTTATGCCGGGTGGGAAGCAGAACGCGATCGCGTCGCGCGCCGCCCCGTCGTGCCGATCATAGCATTTGCACATGGCATCGCGACATTTCCCTATTGGACCACGAACATATTTGCGCGCATGGGTCGCCCATGATTATCAATCGAATCGATTGAGAATTAATTGAGCGCGCATCCAAGGGAGGATTTGAGGATGATTTCGTTGAACGCCAAAGCGTATCTTGCGGTTACATCGGCACTGGGACTGGCGCTGGCCGCCGCCCCGGCCCACGCCCAGACCGTGCCGGCCGAAGCCGATGCCCCGTTCGCCAGCAACGACATCATCGTCACCGCGCAGAAGCGCGAACAGAATCTGCAGGATGTGCCGGTCGCCATCTCGGTCGTCTCGGGCGACATGCTGGAGCGCGCGAACGTCAATTCCGCCGAGCAGCTGTTCCAGCGCGTCCCCACGCTGACCTTCCGCAAGGGCAACACCAACAAGGATTCGGCACTGTCGATCCGCGGCGTCGGCACGATCAGCTTTTCGTCGGGGGTCGAACCGTCGGTGTCGACGGTGATCGACGGCGTCGTCTATGCGCGCACCGGCCAGCAGACGTCGGATTTTCTGGACGTCGAGCGCATCGAGGTGCTGCGCGGCCCGCAGGGCAGCCTGTTCGGCAAGAATGCCAGCGCGGGCGTGATCAACATCGTCACGCGCGAACCCGGCGACGCGCTGGGCGGCTATATCGACGCCGCCTGGTACGAGGGCAATGAATATCGCATCCGCGGCAGCGTCGGCGGCGCGCTTTCGGACAGCGTCAAGGCGTCGCTCACCGGATTCTGGTCGCAGTACGACGGCAATGGCCGCAACGTGTTCAACGGCCACAAGATCAACGGGTACGAGCATTGGGGCGTGCGCGGCAAGCTGATCGCCGAGCCGACCGACGCGCTGAAGATCACGCTGATCGCCGATTATTCGAAGAACAGCGACAATGGCTATGCCGACAGCATCGGCACCGTCTTTTCCTCTGCGTTCAACAATGCGGTGTTCATCCCGAGCCTGGCCCCGCTGGTGCTCGACGGCAAGAACAAGGACATCGACAACGACCTCGACCCGTACACGAAGGACAAGAACAGCGGCGTTTCGGGGCAGTTCGACCTCGACCTTGGCGGCGCGACGCTGACCTCGATCACCGCCTATCGCCACTGGTATAATTTCCAGCAGCGCGACGGCGATTTCCGGTCGGATGCGCCGAAATATGTCAACACCGGCACCGCGTCGGGCGACGTCCGATCGCACGATCGCGGCGACCTGAAATTCGACCAGTTCACGCAGGAACTGCGCATCGCCTCGTCGAATCCGCAATTCTTCGAATATGTTGCGGGGCTTTATTATTATCACACGAAGGAAGTCGATTTCTTCAACCGCACGGTCACGGCGTGCACCGCGTCGACGCTGCCGACCGTCGGCGGGCTGACGCCGTGCGCGCAGGGATCGTCGACGTACACGACCAACGAGGGCAATGCCGATTTCACGACCAAGCTGACCAGCTATTCGGCGTTCGGCCAGGGCACGCTCAATTTCACCGACGCGTTCCGCGGCATATTGGGCCTGCGCTATACCGAGGACAAGGTGTCCTATGACTTTGCGCGCCGCTCGACCTCGCTGACCGCCTTCCCCGGGGTCAACCCGGCGTTCACCGCATCGGGATCGATCAAGGATCACGGCTGGTCGGGCAATGCCGGGCTGCAGTATGACGTGACCGACGACGTCATGGCCTATGGCATGTACACGCGCGGGTACAAGGGACCGGCGCTCAACGTCTTTTTCAACATGCAGGCGCGCGATACCGGCCGGATCGATCCCGAAAAGTCGAACGCCTATGAAGCCGGCCTGAAAACGCGGCTGTTCGACCGCCGCCTGACGCTGAACCTTGCCGCCTTCTATGCCAAGTATGACAATTATCAGGCGAACTTCCTCGACATCGTCGCCGGGCAGGTCGTCACGCGGCTGACCAACGCGGGCACCGTGTCGACGCGCGGCGTCGAGCTGGATTTCAACGCGGCGATCACCGACGATTTCTCGCTGTCGGGCGGGTTCAACTATACCGACGCGCACATCAACAAGTTCATCTGCCCGACCGGCGCGGCGGTGACCTGCGCCGACGCGATCAACGGCAAGCCGCTGCCCTTTGCGCCGAAGTACAAGGGGACGGTGACGATGGACTGGCGCCTGCCGCTGAACCTCGACGGGTTCAATGTCGATCTGAACAGCTCGCTCGTCTATCAGAGCAAGACCAATTTCGACATCAACCAGAACCCCAACGCCTTCCAGAGCGCCTATGCGATCTGGGATGCCGGGGTGCGGGTGAGCACGGCGGACGACAAGTACAGCCTGTCGTTCATCGTCAAGAATATCACCGACAAGCAGTTCGTGATCCAGCGCATCCCGAACGGCACCAGCTTCATGCGCCAGATCACCCCGCGCGACGCCGAGCGCTATTTCGGGGTGACGGGCCGCGTGAATTTCTAAAGTCGAAAAGTCCTCCCCATCGACTTGCGATGGGGAGGGGGATCGCCGCCGCAGGCGGTGGTGGAGGGGCGGAAAGGTCGCGGCCCCTCCGTCAGTCGCTGCGCGACTGCCACCTCCCCATCGCAAGTCGATGGGGAGGATCGTATGAAGGCTTGGAAAGGACCCTCCCCCATGGCGCTCGAAGCGCTCGACACCGGTTTTGCGATCCGTCTCGGCGGCAAGACGATCCTGACGCATAGCGAAGGCACGCCCTGTTTCGCGGTCGGGCGCGGGGTGCCGCATATCCACTCGCGGCTCGGACATTTCGAGGTCGCGCAGGAAGTGATCGAGCGGATCGCGCTGCGCCATGCCGAGGCCGAGGGCAATGTGGTGCGGTTCGCCGAGGCGGCGGGCGCGCCGTGGCTGATCGAGGCGCGCGTTTCGGGCGATGGCGATGACGCCGCGATCGCGCTCACCGCGCTCGACCCGGCGCTCAACCGGCTGTGGCTGCGCGTGCCGGCCGAGGCGGGCGAGCATGTGTGGGGCGGCGGCGAGCAATTTTCCTACTTCGACCTTCGCGGACAGCATTTTCCCTTGTGGTCGAGCGAGCCCGGGGTCGGGCGCGATCCCTCGTCGGAGCTGTTCCGGCAGGTCGAGGCGCATCGCAAGGGCGGCGGCGGCAGCTATGCCCACACCAATTATCCGCAGCCGACCTATGTGAGCTCGCGGCGCTATGCGCTGCATGTCGACAGCTTTGCCTATGCCGCGTTCGATTTCCGCCATGCGGATTATCACGAGGTCGAGGTGTGGGAGATTCCGGCGCGGATCGAGCTGTGGGCGCGGCCGCATTTTACCGATCTGGTGTCGGCGCTGTCGGATCGTTTCGGGCGCCAGCCGCCGCTGCCCGAATGGCTGCTGAAAGGCGCGGTGATCGGCCTGAAGGACGGCGAGAACAGCTTTGCGCGGCTCAAGACCTATGAGGAGGCCGGGGTCGCGGTGTCGGGGCTGTGGTGCGAGGATTGGGTGGGGCTGCGCATCACCAGCTTCGGCAACCGGCTGTTCTGGGACTGGCAGTGGAATGCCGAGCGCTATCCCGATCTGCCGGCGCGGATTGCGGAGCTGCGCGAACGCGGCATTCGCTTCCTCGGTTATGTGAACCCCTATTTGGCGGTCGACGGGCCGCTCTATGCCGAGGCGGCGGCGCGGGGCTATATGGTGATGCGGCCCGACAGGGACGAGCCCTATGTCATCGACTTCGGCGAGTTCGATTGCGGGCATGTCGATTTCACCAACCCCGATGCCGCCGCATGGTTCGCCGACACGATCATCGGCGAGAAGATGATCGATTTCGGGCTGTCGGGTTGGATGGCCGATTTCGGCGAATATCTCCCCGTCGATGTGCGACTGGCGAATGGCGAGAGCGGGATGACCGCGCACAACCGCTGGCCGGCGCTGTGGGGCGAGGTCAATGCCAAGGGGATCGCCGGGCGCGGCCAGACGGGCGAGACGATGGTGTTCATGCGCTCGGGCGCGGCCGGCGTGCAGGGCCATTGCCCGATGCTGTGGGCAGGCGACCAGGCGGTCGACTTCAGCCGCCACGACGGGATCGGCACGGTGATCTGCGCCGCGCTGTCGGCGGGGATGCTGGGCAACGCGCATCATCATAGCGATTGCGGCGGCTATACCAGCCTGTTCGACACCACCCGCGACGCCGAACTCGCGATGCGCTGGGCCGAGATGGCGGCGTTCACGTCGATGATCCGCACGCACGAGGGCAACCGGCCGCGGCAGAATGTGCAATATGACGACGATCCGGATTTGCTCGCGCATTTTGCCAGGATGACGCGGATCTACGCGCATCTGGCGCCCTATCTGCGGCGGCTGTCGCAGGCGGCTTCGGAGACGGGATTGCCGGTGCAGCGACCGTTGTTCCTGCATTTCGAGGACGATCCGAAAACCTATGCGATCCAGACGTCGTATCTGCTGGGGCCGGACCTGCTCGTCGCGCCGGTCATCGCGGCGGGTCAAGATGAGTGGACGACCTACCTGCCCGCGGGTGCCGACTGGGTGCATGTGTGGTCGGGGCAAAGCTATGCCGGGGGTGCGGACGTCACCGTCGCGGCGCCGTTCGGGCAGCCGCCGGTCTTCTACCGCGCCGGATCGGCCGACGCGGCGCTGTTCGACGGGATTGTCGCCGCCTGAATCGCCGCTTAGGGTTGCGGCGAGGAGATCGCCCGTTGAGTACCGCCAGCATCGCCCTGCCCCGCATCCTGCGCATCGGCGGCGGGGCGTCGAAAGAGTTGCCCGAGGTGCTGGCGACGCTCGGGCTGGCGCGGCCGCTGATCGTGACGGACGGCTATCTGGTGAGCAGCGGGCGCGTGGCCGAGCTGGTCGATGGACTGGCGGCGGCGGGGATTGCTTCGCGGGTGTTCGCCGGGACGGTACCCGACCCGACGGTCGCGTCGGTCGATGCGGGCGTGGCGTATCTGCTGGAGGGCGACCACGACTGCGTCGTCGGTTTCGGCGGCGGCAGCCCGCTCGACAGCGCGAAGGCGATCGCGCTGCTCGGCCGGTTGGGCGGCGCGATGGCGGATTACAAGGCGCCGCATGTGCAGGACGCCCCTGGCCTGCCGGTGATCGCGATCCCGACCACCGCGGGCACGGGGTCGGAGGCGACGCGCTTCACGATCATCACCGACGAGACGACCGACGAGAAGATGCTGTGCCCGGGGCTCGCCTATCTGCCCGTCGCGGCGCTCGTCGATTACGAACTGACCTTCACCAAGCCCAAGCGGCTGACCGCCGACACCGGGATCGACTCGCTGGTCCACGCGATCGAGGCCTATGTGTCGAAGCGCGCCAATCCGTTCAGCGACGGCATGGCGCTGCTCGCGATGCGCGCGATCGCGCCCAATTTGCGCCGCGTGGGCAGCGACCCGACGGACGCCGCGGCGCGCGAGGCGATGATGCTGGGCGCGACGCAGGCGGGGATCGCCTTTTCGAACAGCTCGGTCGCGCTGGTGCACGGGATGAGCCGGCCGATCGGCGCGCATTTCCATGTCCCGCACGGGCTGTCGAACGCAATGCTGCTGCCCGCGGTGACCGCCTGGTCGGCGCCCGCGGCGCTGCACCGCTACGCCGATTGCGCAAGGGCGATGGGCTTGGCGGACGAGGCCGAGGGCGATCAGGCGGCGGTCGCGCGGTTGCTCGATGAGCTGGCGGCATTGAACCGCGAGCTCGAGGTGCCGGGACCGGCGGCGTGGGGCATCGACGCGGCGCGCTGGGAGGCGCTGGTCCCGACGATGTGCGCGCAGGCGGCAGCGTCGGGATCGCCCGCGAACAACCCGAGGGTGCCCGATGCGGAGGAGATGGCGATGCTTTATGCGCAGGTCTGGGCGGGTGCATGAGATAATGGATCTCGCCGACACGCCATTCTGGCAATGGATTCCTGCAGACCGAATTCGACCTCAGAAAGCGACGTTGGAACAATTGTCGGGCTATTCTGCCCATGCGCCCAAGTCGCTCAAAACGAACGTCACCCTGACAGTTGAGGCAGCATGGTCGCGACCAATTGCCGAGTTGAGCTGCGAGCATGTGCGAATGCTGACATCGCAGAAATTTGGCCTTCAATGGATCGCGCTGCCGGTAGCGATCTTCGTCAACCTCCACCCAAAAGCCGAGATCACATTCTATCCAGGCGATATGACGATGATGGCGCTCAAGGCGTTTGACGAGATCGAGTCAGCCAGTCCGGAGGGCGCGGCACTTATTCGCCAAACCGATTTTTCGTGGATGGCCGAGGAATACGACTTCAGCAGAGAGCTGATCGCCGACGCCCGTTCGCTCGTCGAAAAGATTGGCGCGCGACCGTTTTGACGGTGCCATTTTTTAAGCGCCTGATTTCGTTCATCCTCCCGCAACCCGCAGCCTGCTTAAGCGCGCTCGCCCCGCTTCCCTCTCTCCTACGTCTCAACGAGGAAGCGGGGCATCCCTTTCCCAGCCGTCGTCATCCCGGACTTGATCCGGGATCCATAACGGCGAAAGGCGGCGTTTGTCTTCGTGGACCCCGGATCAAGTCCTGGGTGACGAAGCGAGGGTGGCGCGGGGGCTTAAAGCACCAGCGGCCCGTGCGTCATCTTCGGCAGCACGTGGCGCGCGAAGAGGTCGGCTTCGGCTGCGTGGGGGTAGCCCGACAGGATGAACGCCTCGATGCCCATGTCCTGATAGCGGGCGAGCTTCGCGAGCACTTGGTCGGGGTCGCCGACGATCGCGGCGCCGCAGCCCGAGCGGGCGCGGCCGACGCCGGTCCAGAGATTGTCCTCGACATAGCCGTCGTCGGACGCGGCCTCGCGCAGCGCGACCTGCGCGTTGACGCCGAACGACTGGGAGTCGAGCGACTTGGCCTTGATCTCGGCGCCCTTGGCGGCGTCGAGTTTCGAGAGCAGGCGGTCGGCGGCGGTGCGCGCCTCGCTTTCGGTGTCGCGCACGATCATGTGTGCGCGGTAGCCGAATTTGAGCGTGCGGCCGTAAGCGGCGGCGCGCTGGGTCATGTCGGCGATGATCTCCTTCACCACCTCTTCGCGGTCGGGCCACATCAGGAAGACGTCGCAGCCCTTGGCAGCGGCGTCGCGCGCGGCGGGCGAGAGACCGCCGAAGTAGAGCGGTGGCGCCTTGCCCGACACGGTGCCGACGCGCGGCGGTTCGACCTGCAGCTTCCAGAACTCGCCGTCATGGTCGAGCGCCTCGCCATTGAGCAATGTCTTGAGGATATGCATCGCCTCGACCGTGCGGCGGTAGCGCGGTTCGGAGTCCATCGTCTCGCCCGGCATGTCCGACGAGATGATGTTGACCGTCAGGCGGCCGCCGAGAATCTGGTCGATCGTCGCGATCTGCCGCGCGAGCTGCGGCGGCCAGCTTTCGCCGATGCGCACCGCCATCAGCAGGCGGATCTTCTTGACCATCGTCGCGATCGCCGCGGCGAAGGCGGTGGTGTCGATGCCGAGCGCATAGCCCGACGGCAGCAGGATATTGTCGAACCCCAGGGAGTCCGCCTGCATCACGATGTCGCGGCAATGCTCCCAGCTCGATTTGAGCATCGGGTCGGGGACGCCGAGGAATTCATAGTCGTCGTCGCAGAGCGCCGAAAACCAGCTGACTTCGCAACTGCGGTCGGTCATGGCAGAGTCTCCCCCATCGATGTTTGCAGCACCGCGTACCATTCGGCGCGCGTCCAGCGCGGGGCGAAGGCCTGCGGAATTTCCCCGATCCGGTCGACATTCTGGGTGCCGACGATCGGGATCGGGCGCGCGGGATGCGCCATCACCCAGCTGTAGGTCGCGGCGGCGCGCGACACGCCATATTCGGCCGCCTTCGCGTCGAGCAGTGCGGCGACTGCGCGCGTGCGCTCGTCGGCCGGATCGCCGAGCCGGCCGCCACCGAGCGGCGACCAGGCAAGGAAGCTCATGCCCTCGGCCATCGACTGGTCGAAGATGCCGTCGAAAAGCGGGTTCAGGTGGAGCGGCGAAAATTCGCTCTGATGGCTGACCAGCGGCACGGGGAGGAATTTGGCGAGCGCCGCGGTTTGCGAAGGCGTGAAGTTCGAGACGCCGATCGCGCCGATCTTGCCCGCGCGGTGCGCCTCCTCGAGCGTCCGCGCGATTTCCTGCGGGTGGGTGAGCAGATCGGGACGGTGGATCTGCCACAGCTCGACATGGTCGGTGCGCAGGCGTTTCAGCGAGATGTCGATCGCCGAGGTGAGGTAGGCGGCGCTGCTGTCGTAGGGCACGCCGAGGATGATCCCGCCCTTGGTCGCGAGGACCATCTTGTCGCGGAGGCCCGGGGCTTCGGCGAACACCTCGCCGAGCAAGGCCTCGGTCGAACCGAAACCGCCCGGCGTGTCGCAGCCGTAGATGTCGGCGGTGTCGAACAGGGTGACGCCGGCCTCGAACGCGGCGTCGATGCGCGCGCGTGCGGTCGAAACATCGACGCCGGCGAAGCGCCACATGCCCCAGGCGATGGGCGAAACCCGATGACCGGCGAGGGTCACAGGGACGGGAGCGGGAAGATAATCTGACATCGCTGTCATATACTCCAAAATTCACTGGCTGAAAAGCGGTTTGCGGCAATCGGGACGGGAACGATGAGACTTCCCTTCTTTCTTCTTCGTGCCTTTGCGCCTTTGCGTGAGATTTTCATTGTTTCACGCAGAGGCGCAAAGGCACGAAGAAGGTATGAAAAAACGGGATTCCCGCCTTCGCGGGAATGACGAGGGTGGGGTCTCAATGCGCCAGCACCTGCACCTCTTCGCCCTCCTCCTCGTCGACCGCGACGATGCGCGGCAGGATGAGGTGGATGGCGGCGAGCGCGACGAGATAGGTGACGGCGCAGACGAGCATCATCGGCAGATAGCCGCGCCCCGTGTCGAGCGACCAGCCCGCGAACTCGATCATCGCCATGCCCGAGAGGTTGCCGGCAAAGGCGCCGATCCCGATCGCCGAGCCGACGATGCGCGCGGGAAAGACGTCGGTGGTGAGCCCGAAGAGATTGGTCGAGAAACCCTGATGCGCGAAGAGCGCGAGCCCGAGGATCATCGCCGCGACCCACGCGCTGTCGACCCCGACGAGCAGCGGCACGGGCAGGATGAGCAAAGCATAGATCAGCATCGTCGTCTTGCGCGCGGCGTTTACGGTCCAGCCGCGGCGGCCCATCAGGTACGACGGCAGATAGCCGCCGGTGATGCCGCCCAAGGCGGCCATGAAATAGACGAAGGCGACCGGCAGCCCGAGCGTGCCCTGCGTCAGCCCGAACAGGCGGTGGAACAGGTCGGGCATGAAGAAGAGCAGGAACCACCAGACCTGGTCGGTGAGCGCTTTCCCGAGGATCACCGCCCATTGGCGGCGGTCGCGCAGCAGGCTGGCCCAGGCGATCTTCGGCGCGGCGGCGTCGCGCGCGGCGTTCGGCTGTTCGGGGATGCGGACCATCAGCCAGACCACGACCCAGACGAGCCCGAGCCCCCCCGCGATCAGGAAGGTCGCCTGCCAGCCCCACATCAGCGCCATCACCGGGATCAGCAAGGGCGTCAGGATCGCGCCGACATTCGGCGCGATACCGCCGAGGCCGAGGACGAAACTTCGCTCCTTGGCGTTGAAATAGGTGGCGGCGGTCTTCACCGCGGCGGGGGTGCCGATCGATTCGGCGGCGCCGAGCACGGCGCGCGAGGTGACGAAGCCCGCGACGGTGGTGGCAAAGGCATGCGCCATGCCGGCGAGGCTCCACACCCCGACGCCGATCGCGAAGCCGCGGCGCAGACCGACGCGGTCGATGAACCAGCCGGTGCCGAGAAAGGCGATCGCGGCGGCGAACTGGAAGGCCGAGGCCATATGGCTGTAGTCGCGGTCGGTCCAGTCGAACTCGGCCTGCAACGTCGGCTTGAGCAGCGCGAGGATCTGGCGGTCGACATAGTTGAGGACGATCGCGACGAAGACGAGCCCCACCACGAGCCAGCGGCGTTTGTCGGCGATTTGCGCCAAGATCGTCTCTCCCCGAATCTGTTTGGCCGATGAGATAACGTTGTCATAGCGGGATTGATAGCCGGTTTTTTCGATGGTGGCGGGAATGGGGTGGGGAGTGGACGATATGGTCCTCCCCATCGACTTGCGATGGGGAGGTGGCAGCCCGAAGGGCTGACGGAGGGGCCGAGCGCGCAGCGCTCGCTAACGCCCGCCGCCCCTCCACCACCGCTTCGCGGCGGTCCCCCTCCCCATCGCAAGTCGATGGGGAGGATCTTATGGCAGCAACCGGCCGTTTTCAGGCCTTCGTCACCCCGGACTTGATCCGGGATCCATTGGCCGCGGCGGCGCGGTCGATCCGCGGACGATCAGTTCGTGCGGCAATTGCCGCCGCTCGATCGTCTCGCCGAATTCGAGCAGCAGGTCGGCGGCGGCGTAGCCGAGGTCGCGGATCGGCTGGCGGATCGTCGTCAGCGACGGCCAGACGACCTGCGCGAGGTCGGTGTCGTCGAAGCCCGCGACCGAGAGCTGGCCCGGCACCGACACGCCCATGCGATGCGCAGCCGCGAGCACGCCCGCGGCCATTTCGTCGCTGCTCGCGAAGATCGCGGTCGGTGGCTCGGGAAGCGCGAGCAGTGCCTCGGCCGCGGCGGCGCCCGACTGGAAATCGAACTGACCGGGAAAGACGAGCGCGGTGTCGAACCCGATGCCCGCGCGCTGGAGCGCCTGCCGGTAGCCGGTCAGCCGCTGGCCGCTGGCGAAATAATTGGCATGCCCCGTCACCAGCCCGATGCGGCGATGGCCGAGCGAGATGAGATAGGCGGTCATGTCGTCGGCCGCCTGCACATTGTCGATGTAAACCGCCGAGGTCGCGGTGAGGTCGGTGCCCGGCTGGACGCGGACGACGGGGATCTTGCGCCGGAACAGTTCGGCGAGCGCGGTACCGACGTCGGTCACCGGCGGGGTCATGATGATGCCGTCGAGCTGCGCCTGGTCGATCAGCGCGCCGATATCGTCGACGAGCCCGGGCGAGTTGATGTCGCACGGCTGGATGATCATGCGGAAGTTCGCCTCGCGGCACCGCTGCCCGACCCCGGCCTGCATGTTGAAGATATAATAAGGGCTGGGGTTGTCGTGGATCAGCCCGATCTGGAACGAGCGCCGCCCGGCGAGCGTACGCGCGGCGAGGCTGGGATGGTAGTTGAGCCGCGCGACCGCCTCCTCGACCTTTTGCCGCATGTCGTCGCTGACATAGCGTTCCTTGTTGAGGACGCGCGACACGGTCTTGATCGACACCCCTGCGACGCGCGAGACATCCTTGATCGTCGGCCGGGTCATGCGCGCGAGCGCTCCGTCCCCTGCTGGCAAATCCCTGTCACGGCTGCGCATCTCCCCCGTTCCGGCCGGTTGACCATCGCTGTCTGCTTTGACGCGTTGCGCCGCGCACCGCAAGAGAGGCCTTGCGCCCTTCCCTTGCCTCGCGATATGGCGCGACCCTATGACAACGTTAGACAGAAATGCCGGCACCTCGCTGCGGCACGCGCACTGGAACGACCTGCCGAGCGGCGGCGACCTGTTCGGCGAGCTGCATCTGGCGCAGGTCAAGGCGGGAACCGCGCCGAAGGGCAGCCTGTTCCCCGGGCTTGCCGCCTGCGCGGCGGGATCGGCAGCGGCGGCGTGGCTGTCCGACCATTATGGCTTTCCGATCATTTTGCTCGGCCTGCTTGTCGGGCTGTCGCTCAACTTCGTCTCGGCGAACCCGGTGACGCACCGCGGGCTCGATTTCGCGTCGCGCAGCTTCCTGCGCATCGGCATCGTCGTGCTGGGGCTGCAGGTCACCTTCGGGCAGATCGCGGTGCTGGGGCCGGTGCCCTTCGCGGCGCTGATCGTCATCATGACGCTGACGATGGGCGCCGGATTCCTCGGCGCGCGGCTGGCGGGGCAAACGCCCTATGCCGGATTGCTGGCGGGCGGCGCGACCGCGATCTGCGGCGCGAGCGCGGCGCTGGCACTTTATGGAGTGATCGGCAAGAACCGGCTGTCGCAGGCGCAGTTCGCGCTGACCCTGGTCGGGGTCTCGCTGGCGAGCGCGCTTGCGATGACGATCTATCCGCTGCTCGCGGGCGAATTCGGATTGAGCGACCAGCAGGCCGGCTTCCTGATCGGTGCGTCGATCCACGATGTGGCGCAGGCGATCGGCGGCGGCTACGCCTTTTCCGATGCGGCGGGAGCGAGCGCCACCATCGTCAAGCTGGCACGCGTCGCCCTGCTCGCGCCCGTCGTCGCGCTCGTCGGGCTGCTGCTGAAGCCCGAGGACGGCGGCGACACGCGCATCTGGCGCCGCCTCGCCCTGCCCTGGTTCATCGTCGCTTTCTTCGCGGTGGTGACGCTGAACAGCGTCGCGCCGATCCCTGAGGCGGCGCGCGGCGGCGCGCTCATCGGGTCGAAGGCGCTGCTGCTGCTCGCGGTGACGGCGACCGCGATGCGGACGCGGCTGGAGCTGCTGCTGGAGATGGGCTGGCGCGCGACGGTGCCGGTGCTGCTGGCGTCGCTGACGAGCTTTGCCGCATCGCTGCTGTTCGCGCTGTCGATCGTCTGAATCGCCGCAGCGCCGGTGGCCTGAAATCGGTCTGGGAATATGGTGCCCGGGGACGGGGTCGAACCGCCGACACTGCGATTTTCAGTCGCATGCTCTACCAACTGAGCTACCCGGGCAGCACCGCTTCGGCCGGTCGGCCGTGCAGGCGAGGGGCGGCTATAGGCAGGGTGTTTCGTCCTGTCCAGTGACTTTCTTGGCTAAAATCGCGCCTCAGTCGCCGCCGAATTTTCCGTCGTCGGTGTCGCCGTCGGACCCCTCGTGCGCCGGAACGCGATAGCCCTCGTCGAACCATTGGTTGAGATCGCGGTCGCGGCAGCCGCGGCTGCAGAAGGGGCGATATTGCGGCGCGCGCGGCTTGCCACAGAGCGGGCATTTGCCGGGTTTCGCGGAAGTTTCACTGGGCATGGCCCGCTCCTTTCACCTGGACGTCGCGCTCCAGCTCGACGGGGCGACCGGTGCGGCGTTGCAACGCGGCGACCCACTGAGGGTGTGCGGCGATATGGTCGGCAACGGCGGGGCGCGCAGTGAGTTGCATCGCACCGGCGCCCCGCGCGCGTTCGGCCTGGCGCAGCAGCAGCGCGGCGTCGGTCGCGACGGGATCGAATCGCACCTGCTCGACGAGCGACGGCCGTTCGCGGCGGCGGATGATCTGGAGGAAACCGAAGCCGTTGATCGCGGTGCGCTCGAAGGGCTGCGGCAGGAATTCGTCGACCAGCGCATCGATCGCCTGCCGTTCGGCGCGGCCGGCGAGCGAAGGGAAGTCGATGCCGATCGATCCGCCGACGTCGCAGCAACGGATGAAGCGCAGCGCCGCGGCGCCGCCGGCCTTCGCCAGCGCGAATGCATCGCCCTCTCCGTCGATGTCGATCAACAGCATCGCGGGGGTCGCATCGACCCACAGCGCGCCGCCCGGAAAGGCGACATGGCCGGAGCGGACCCGGTCGATCAGTTCGGACCAGCCCGCCTCCTCCAGCCGGTCGGGACCGGCATGCGATACATCGGTAACGGGCGCACCGCTCGCCGCGATCCGGGCGCGCAGGTCGGGCCCATCCGCCGGCGCCGCGTCGGTGATGCGCGCCCGCGCCGGCTTGTCACGCCCGCGTTCGCTGAGCGCCATCCGAACGATCTCGACGTTGAGGCGCGCGCCTATCGAGGTTCCGGGCGGGACCGACGCCAGCGTCGCCTGCGGCGCGCCGGGCAGGTCGAGCGTGACGCGCGCGCCCCTCCCCGCCTCGACCAGCCGCGCCGCCACGACCGCCCCGACGCGCGGCCCTTCGCCGTCGCGCTCGATCCGCGCTTCGATGATCTCTCCGTCCTCGACGAGCGCGGCGCGGCGCTCGCCGATGCCGTCCTCGTACAGCCACTCAGCCAAGCGGCACCCCGGCGGCCGTCAACAGCGCCCGCGTCTCGAACAGCGGCAGGCCGACGACGTTCGAGTGGCTGCCCGACAGGAAGCGCACGAAGACCTCGGCCTTGCCCTGAATGGCATAGCCCCCGGCCTTGCCCATCCCCTCGCCGCTGGCGACATACCAGTCGATCTCGGCCGCGCTCAGCGCCTTGAAGGCGACGATCGTGTCGACAACGCGGACGCGCGGCCTGCCGTCGGCGCCGACGACGCAGACGCCCGACCAGACGTGATGACGGCGGCCCGACATCAGCGCCAGCATCCGTCGCAGATCGGCCTCGTCGGTGGGCTTTTCGAGGATGCGGCGGCCGACCGCGACGGTCGTATCGCCCGCGAGCACCACTTCGCCCGCCGCGCGTTCGACCGCCAGTGCCTTCGCTTCGGCAAGCCGCGCGACATAGGCGCGCGGCAGCTCGCCCTTCAGCGGGCTCTCGTCAATTTCCGGAGCAGCGATGCGCGCCGGCGTCAGGCCGATCCGCGCCAGCAGTTCGCGCCGGCGCGGCGAGGTCGATGCCAGTACCAGCGCGGGAGAGGTCGCCGCGCCGCTCACTTGAAGCGATAGGTGATCCGACCCTTGGTCAGGTCATAGGGGGTGAGCTCGACGAGCACTTCGTCGCCCACCAGAACGCGGATGCGGTTCTTGCGCATCTTGCCGGCCGTGTGGCCCAGAATCTCGTGGTCGTTTTCCAGCTTCACGCGGAACATCGCGTTGGGGAGCAGTTCGACCACCTGGCCGCGCATTTCCAGAAGTTCTTCTTTCGCCATCTATCCTCTAGGGGCTCGAAATATCGGGATGCGGGCCCATAACGCCAAATTGCGGCAATTGAAAGCAATCTGTCACAGCCGTCATGCGACGATGCCGAGCTTTCGCGCGACGCGCCAGCCGACGGTCTTGGCCCACGCATAACTCGGCCAGCGCGGCGGCATCTTCGGGTCGAGGCCGATGCGGCGGAGCGCGGCGTTGGCGGCGTGCGCCTCGGACTCGCGGTAGCTCCATTCGCTGCGCCAGGTGATCGACAGCGAGATCGAGGGCGCGTCGCCATTGGCGACGAAATGCGGCGCCATCACCGGCATCAGCACCGCGTCGCCGGGGCCCAGCGGCACCTGCTGTGCGGCGCTGAGATAGTCGTCCCGCCACGGCAGGTTGCGATGCCCGCCGGTGTGATAGCGCTCGTGCTGGGTGCGGTGCGCAAAGCGTTCGTCGCCCGAGGGCCAGACGTGCATCACCTTGGTCCCGCGCAGTTGGAGCAGGATATTATGCTCGGGATCGAAGTGGAACGGGGTGATCGATCCCGGCGACGAGATGAAGACGAAGCCCTGCGGCGTCAGCATCGCGCCGGTGCGCGGTTCGACCACCGGCGCCAGTTCGCCGAGCAGGTCCATCAGCAGCGCGCGATAGTCGGGCACCGTCTCTATATTCTTGAGCACTGCCCAGCTTCCATTGGTGTCGATCGTGCGGATTGTCTCCCCAATCGACAGGCCGTTCGAGGGCACATCCTCGGGCGCGATCCCGATCGGCACGTCGCCCGGATTATATTCGACCTGGCCGACCGGCAGGCTTTCGCCCAGCGCCGCGAGCGCGTCGAGCGACAGCAGGCGATGTTCGGGCAGGCGGTGGTGCAGCAAGCCCGCCTGCGCCGGATAGAGCGTTTCCATCCGCGCAAGTGTTTCCGCGGGAAACACGCGCCGGTCGATGGCGGGCTGGTCGAGGATGGGTTGGCCGGTCATGGCTGGTCTTCTACCTTCGCAGCGGGGCGTTTCCAACGCCGCCATAGTCGTTCGGCCGTCGCGAGCGCCCGGAAGCGCAGCCGGTCGCCGCTGCCGCCGAGCGGCGCGTTGACCCAGACGAGATGGCGCCGCTCGCGCCAGACGCTGTCGATCATCGGATGGCCGGGCGCCGCGCAACTGTCGACCCATGCGATGCGCGGATCGTCCAGCAGGTCGAGGTTCGCCTGCTGGAGCAGGACGCCGGGCGAGAAGCGGGCATAATCCTCGTCGAACGCGGTCTTGAACGAGAAGGCGCCGGGGACGGCGAGGAAATTGACGAGCATCGCGAGCGGGCGATCGTTCAGCACCAGCCCGCGCATGTCGAGCCTGCCCGCCGCCGCGGCCGCCGCGACGATCGCGCGGAACCATGCCTCGGTATCGCCGTGGCTGGCGAGCGCCGATCCCGCGCGCCCCTTCCACCCGCGCGCCTCGAGGTCGAGGAAAGCGCCGATCCATTGTTCTATCGGCTCCTCGCCGGTCCAGCGGCGGACGGAGACGCGCCCCTCCTCCGCAAGGCGGCTTGCCTGCCGGCGCAGCTCCTTGCGCTTCTTCGCGCGCACCGCGACGTCCCAATAGGCGGCCGGGGAAAGATCGCTCTCGAGCAGCGCGCGCTCCTCGCGGTGGACGATCTCCGCCGCCGCGCCGCGATCGCGCGACACGTCGGCGAGCGCGCGGTGCAGCGGCGCATCCCCGGTCAGACGCGGCACATGGATCAGCGTGTGCGCCCAGCCCGCCGCATCGCACCAGCCAAGCAGGATCGACCAGAACAGATGCTCCATCCCCGCCCGCACGAGCGGCGCTCCGTGGAAATGATTGGGATGCGCCCAGCCGGTGACGTGGCGCAGCGGCAAGGGTCCGTATTTGACCGCCGAGGCGAGCGGCATCACGCCGATCAGGGGCCCGTCGCGGCCGCCCATCACCATGACCAGCCGCGCCTCGCGCGCGGGGTCGAGCAGGTGGAGCGCGGGTTGCAGGCACCAGCGCTCGACGAACGGGTTGGGCTCGCTCGCCTCGCCGGCAAGCCCGTCCCACGCCGCGGCTAGGTCGTCGGACAGCGCCAGCGGGTCGACGATGCGCACCGCGAGCGGCGCCGAATCCGGAGCTGCGGCGGCGGTGGCCGGAAAGGCTGGATAGACCGTCATCGCCGGTTATCCTAGCATCGAAGCGTTAAGAGGAGATGGCAATTCGTCCAGGTCCCGCCCGGCAAGCGGGAGGGGAAACTATATCCCGAACAACCTCGCCAGCGACTTTTCGAGCATGAAGAATTGCCAGATCAGCCGGCCGTGATCGCGGCGTCCCGACTGGTGCGCCGCGACGATGCGTTCGATTTCGGCCATGTCGAACCAGCCCGACCGCGCGAGCGTCGCCGACGCCGCGAGCGCCTTTGCCTGCGCCGCGAGCGGCCCGCGGAACCATTGCGTCACCGGCGTCACAAAGCCCATCTTCGGCCGGTAGAGGATATCGTGCGGCAGATAGCGTTCCATCGCCTGCTTGAGGATAGCCTTGCCCGTCCCGCCCTTGACCCGCATCGACGCGGGCAGGCTCGCGGCGAATTCGATCAGGCGATAGTCGAGCAGCGGCTCGCGCGCCTCGAGGCTGACCGCCATGCTCATCCGGTCGGTCTTGGTCAGGATGTCGCCGGGCAGCCAGATCATCAGGTCGGCATATTGCGCCCGGTCGAGCGGCTCGCGCGCGGGCGCCTCGCTCATCGCCCTCCAGTAGCGCGCCTCGGCGATATGGTCGCCGAGCGCGTGGACCGCGGCGTCGTTGTAAAGCCGCGCGCGCTGCGCGGGGCCGGTCACGCCGACCGCCTCGGCATAAGCCTCTGTCCCGCCCTTCGACAGGCCGGCGAGCGTCGCGCGCGCGCGTAGCGGGCGCGGTGCCCAGTCCATCTGCGGCCAGACGCGCGCCAGCGGGCCGAGCAGGCCGCGCCGCAAGACACCGGGGATCAGGCCGCGCAGCCGCTCCTCCTGATGCTGGAAGACGAGGCGGCGGTATCCCGCGAACGCCTCGTCGGCGCCGTCGCCCGAGAGCGCGACGGTGACCTGCTCGCGTGCGAGTTCGCAGACGCGGTAGGTCGGCAGCGCGCTCGCGTCGGCGAAGGGCTCGTCGAACATGTCGGCGATCCTGTCGACAAGCGCAAAGTCGGCCGCGGCGACGGTCCGCGTCCGGTGATCGGTCGCGAAGCGCTCGGCGATCGCTTGCGCATAGGCGGTCTCGTCGAGCGCGGCCTGGTCGAAACCGATCGTGCAGGTCTTGACCGCCTTCGCGCTCGCCTCCGCCATCAGCGCGACGACCGCGCTGCTGTCGACCCCGCCCGACAGGAAGGCGCCCAATGGCACGTCGGCCACCATGCGGTCGGTGACCGCGGCGCGCATCAGGTGGACGAGATGCTCGGCGGCCTCGGCCTCGCCGACGCGGACGCGCCGCGAAAAATCGGGCGCCCACCAGCGCTGCGGCGCCGGGAACGGCTTGCCGCGTTCGAGGAGGAGGAAGTGCCCCGCGGGCAATTTCTCGACCCCCGCGACGATGCAGTTATCGTCCGGGACATAGCCCAGCGCGAGGAAATCCTCGACCGCGGCGAGATTGGGCTCGTGCCGCAGCAGCGGATGGCGGAGCAGCCCCTTGAGCTCCGACGCAAAGGCGATCGACCCGTCGGACAGGCGAACATGATGGAGCGGCTTCACCCCCAGCCGGTCGCGCGCGAGGAACAGGCAGCCGCGCGCATGGTCGTGGATGGCGAAGGCGAACATGCCGTTCAGGCGCGACAGGCATTCGACGCCCCACTGCCGCCACGCCGCGAGGATCACCTCGGTATCGCCGCTGGTGCGGAAGCGGTGGCCGCGATCCTCGAGTTCGGCGCGCAGCTCGCGGAAATTGTAGATTTCGCCGTTGTAGGTAATGGTGACGATCTCGTCGTCGCTCGCCATCGGCTGCGGGCTGCCCGCGATATCGATGATCGACAGGCGGAGGTGGCCGAAACCGACGCCGGGCGCGGTCCAGGTGCCGCTGCCGTCGGGGCCGCGATGCGCCATCGGGTGGAGCATCGCGCGAAGCCGCGCGGGATCGACCGGCTTCGCCGTCTCCAGATGATAAATTCCCGCGATCCCGCACATATAGAAAGCGGCCTTAACGCGTTTCGAGCGCGCGGTCAGCCATCGCCTGCGCTCCACCCGACGCGGAAACGAAAGCAGCGATCGCATCGCGGCCGCCGTGCGCCGCTTCGGCCGAGACGATCAGCGACAGCGCGCGGGGGTCGCCGCCGAACAGGCGCGCCTTCAGCCCGGCCAGTTTCGCGGTCCGCGCGCTGCCCGTTGCCGTGCCGTCCACGACATACCAGCTCGCGGCGTCGCGCAGCAGCGGGCCGGGGTGGAGCAGGCGTTCGGTCTTGCCGCCGTCGATGGCCGGGAGCGCGGCGCTCCACGCCCATTTGCCGTCGGGATCGACCGCGCCCTGCCCGAAGGCGGCGACCTCGCGCCCCTCGCCCTGCCGTTCATAGCCGCCGATCGCGACCGTGACGCGCTTCCCCTGTCGATCGGCGAAATGGCGGACGACCCGCCGGTCGGCGCCGTCGAAGCGGGGATGCCACGCGACGGACTCGGGCGTTGCGGCGGTCCATCCGGCCGGGGCCGCGACCGCGATCGTTGCGGGCAACCCTGCCGTGCGCCCGCCGACGAGCGACGCCCAGCCGACAAAAAGCAACGGAATGGCGATCGCCCCGCACAGGACAACCGCCGCGTGACCGGCGCGTCGCGGCGTGCCGCCCAGCCCGCCCACATCGACCGCGACATCGTTCGCGGGGCGGTCGAACCAGCGCCGCGCGACAAGCATCACCAGCAGGATGACGAGGCCGAAGAAGATCCAGCCGTAAAGGACATGATCGATCCCCCCTGCCGCCTCTATCCCCCAGATTTCGGCGGCGACCATCGTGCCATAGGCGCGCAGCGCGTTGGCGAGGATCGTCGTCGCGAGCGCGAGGCCGACGAACAGGATGCGCCGCGTCCAGCTTTTGAAACAGAGGTGCGCCGCGAACACCGAATAGGCGAGCATCGCGATCAGGAAATTGACCCCCGAACAGGCCTCGGCCACCTCGAAGAGACCGGCGCGGGTGGTGATGAACACCCCCTCGATCTCGGCCGACAGCCCCGACAGATGCAGCAGCGCAAGCGCAATTTTCGCGGTGAGCGTCTGGAGCAGCGGCACCAGTTCCTCGCCGAACGGCACGAGGAGCAGCGCATAAGCGAGCGGGAACAGCAGCCCGCGCACGATCTTCGGCCCCAATGTCGCGGCCACCGCGCCCTGCAGCATCAGGACGAGGCCGAGCTGCCTGAACAGGCCCACGCCGGCCGCCTCGCCGACCAGCCACACCAGCCCCGCCCCCGCCAGCCAGACCAGCGCGGGCCACCAGAAGGCGGGCGTCAGCGGACGCAGCAGCGCGGTGCGCTGCGACACCAGCCAGCCGATCATCGGCACCATCAGCAGGCAGTGGGTGAAGGTCGAACTATGCCACCAGATGCCGGCCATATCGACGGCGTCGCGGTGGAAAATCGCGAGCATCGCCGCCGCCACGCCCGCGAGCGCGGCAAGGTGGCGCTGCCAGCGCGTCCACTCCCGCGGGCGGGCGATGGCGGGCGCCGTCATGCCGCGAGCCCCAGCAGGCGCGCGAGCGGCGCGAGCCTTGCATCCCAGCCGTAGCGCGCGATCATTTGCCCCCGCGCAGCCACTCCCATCGCGGCGGCAGCAACGGGATCGTCGAACAGGCGAACGACCGCATCAGCCATCGCGTCGGCGCCGTCGGCGACGATCAGATGATCGCCCGGCACAGCGTCGATCCCCGTGGCGGCGGCGGCGCTCGCGACCACGGGGCGCGCCATCGCCATCGCTTCGAGCAGCTTGTTCTGCACCCCGCGGGCGAGGAGCAGCGGCGCGACCACCGCGTCGGCGGCGGCGAGCCACGGCCGGACGTCGGGCACCTCGCCGGTGACGATCACGCCGGGCAGCGATGCGAGCGCGCGCACCTCCCCGATCGGCGCGCGGCCGACGATCGCGAAGCGCGCCTGCGCGTGATGCCGGCGGATGCGCGGCAGGATATCCGACGCGAACCAGCGCACCGCGTCGATGTTCGGCCGGTAGTCCATCTGGCCGGTGAACACCGCGAGCGGACCGTCGCCCTCGCCCACGCGGTCGAACGGCAGCGCGGGGTCGAAATGGCCGGTGTCGATGCCGTTCCCGACGGCATGGACCGTGTCCGCCCCGAGCCCGCTGCGCGTTCGAAACAACGCAGCCTCGGCCTCGCTGACGAACAGGCTGGCGTCGACGGCGCGCGCGACCTTGGCCTCGAATGCACCGAGCCTCCGCGCCTCGCGCGCGTGGACCCAGTGGAGCGGTTGGCGCTTGTCCTGCTCCGCATAAGTGGCGAATTTCGCCGAATCGACGTCGACGAAATCCATGACGACCGGGCCCGCGAACCCGGCGGGCAGATATTGCGCCATCTGCCCCGAGAAGGCGACGATATGGCTCACCTTGCCCAGCGCGAGCAGCGCGCCGACATGCTCGGCGAGCGCCGCGCTCCAGAACAGGCGGTTCGACACCGGTTCGCCGCGCAGCACCGCCGACGCAAGCGCGACCGGGCGCGAGACGGTGCGCACTTCGATGCACAGGCTCTTGCAAAGCGGGGCAAGTTTCGCCTCGGCGATGGCCGCATCCTCGGCCGTGTCTGCGAGCGCGGCGACATGGACGGGCGCGAGCTTCGCCAGCGCCTGGACCATGTGCCAGCTGCGGATGCGGTCGCCGCGGTCGGGGGGCCAGGGCGCGCGGTGAACCAGAAACAGGATCTCGACCATCACCCCAGCCCGCGCGCGATCAGCGGGCCGATGCGGTTCGCCGCCCACAGCGGGAGCTTCTTCCAGAGGTCGACCTGCAGCCGGTATTTGGCGCTGGTCGGGTTGGTATCGCGCGGGCGTTCGCCGGGCGCGAGCCAGCGCGCATAGACGAGCGGTTCGGGCTCGAAGCCCCAATTCTTCTTGTACGCGAAAGGACCGGTACCGAGTTTCGAGCGGCCGAAATCGAAGCGCGTGCAACCCTTTGCCCGCGCGTGGCGCATCAACGCGAAATACATGAGCTCGTTGGCGCGCAGCCTGCGCGCGTCGGCGGTGCCGCCGCCCCAATAGGGCATCACCGTACCGCGCCAATAGAGGCTGAGCACGCTCGCGACCGGCGCGCCGTTCGCGCGCACGGTCAGGATATCGGCATCCGCGCCGAACGCGTCGAGCACCGCGTCGAACAGCGGCTTCGGAAAGACCGGGGTGCCGAGGTTGCGGACGCTTGTCGCATAGATGCGATAATGGTCGCAGCGTTCGGCCGCGTCGGCGCCGGTCGTGACCGTCAACTCGCTTTCGAGCGCCTTGCGCGCTTCGGCGCGCTGTTTGCGCGGGATGGCGAGCAGTTCGGCGTCGTCATCGGCGGCAAGGCCGCGCGCGAAGCCCGCATAGACGCCCTCTTCGCGGTGCCAGCCCTCGCCCTCGGGCTGCGGGCCGCCGCGCAGCTCGACCGACGGCACGCCGAGCGATTTCGCCATGTCCGCCGCGCCACCCGCGAGCGTCGCGGCGGTCGCGGGATCGTCGGCGAGCAGGCCGCCGCCGACCGCGAAGCCGCTGCCGACGAGCGCCTGGCCGAACAGCGGCGAGCGAATGTGATGGAGCGGCAGCAGCCCCGCGAGCACGCCGCCCGCGCCGCGCGCGGTCAGAAGGTGGCAGCGATGGCCCGTCGCGCGCGTGATCGCCTCGCACCACGCGCGGCTGTGGAAGGGCGTCGCGTCTGGATGCGCGGCGACATAGGCATCCCACGCGTCGGCATCGGCCAGCGGCACCGGCGGCTGGACCGGCGCGTTCACGCCGCGGCGCGCCACGGCTGCGCGCGCTCCTGCTGCGCAGGCAGCAGCGTGTCGGCGCGGGTCCATTCGAAATCGGCGAGCAATTTCTTGAGCTTGCCGACCATCGCTGAAAGACCGGTGTAGTGGCGGATCCTCGACCTCACCGGCGCATCGGCGACGCGCGGTTGGCCGGGATCGATCTCCCACGGATGGAAATAGAGGATCGCGGGGTGCCCCTCGGCGTTCATCCGCTCGATCGCCCAGCGCGTGAAGCCATAGGGCAGCAGGCGCATGAAGCCACCGCCGCCCGCCGCGAGCGTGCGCCCGGCAAAGCGCGCGGTGGTCACCGGCCATTCGACGAGGTCGCAGTCGGGGAGCGGGCGCCAGGCGTGGCGCGGGCTTTGCGGCCAGCCATAGTGGTCGTGGACGACGGGTGCGACGCTCGACGAATAGGCATAGCCCTGTTCGGCGAGCACGGCGTGCGCCCACGGCGTGCGCGTATCGACCGAGAAGCTGGGCGCCCGATAGCCGCGGATCGCGACCCCGCCGAGGTCTTCGAGGATCGCCCGCGCCTGTTTGAGGTCCGCAGCGAACGCGTCGGCGGTCATGTTGAAAACGCGCTTGTGATCGTAGCCGTGGCTGGCAAGCTCGTGCCCCGCATCGACGATGCGCCGGATCAGCGCCGGATAGCGTTCGGCGACCCAGCCGAGCGTGAAGAAGGTGCCCTTGGCGCCCGCATCGGCGAAGATTTGCAGCACCGCGTCGCAATTTGCCTCGACCCGGCATTCGAGCGTCGGCCAGTCGGCACGGTCGATCGTGCGCTCAAAGGCGCCGACCTGGAACCAGTCCTCGACATCGACCGACAGGCCGTTCTGCATTTTTCCTCACCTTCGCCGATCTTCTAGTGCGGGATCGGCTCCGAGTAAAAGATGTGTTCCCCCGCGAAGGCGGGGGCCCATCACCGGTCGATGCCAATCTTCCGGCGCCGGATGATGGTTCCCCGCCTTCGCGGGGAAACGCCTTATCGATTGGCGCCGTCCGGGATCGTCACGCGGCCCAAACCTGCGAATTTTGCGGGTTGGGCGAATTTTCGGGATCGCGTTCGACCCATTCGATGAGCAGGTCGAGCACACGGCGGAGCGCCGCATCCTGTTCGACGAGCCGCGCCTCGAGGCTGGCGATCTGGTTTTGCAGCTCGGCGATCTGTGCGTCCTGGACGGCCGAGGCCTGATCGACGGGTTCGGAAACAAGCTCGATCCCGTCGTCGGCCGCGGCGGGCGTCCCGGCCTGATCGGCGACGAGCGTCCGCGCCGCTGCGAAATCGGCGGGCGCGGCAAAGGGCGGGCGGCCGTCGCTCGCGGCGTCGGCTGCCGCCTGCGGCGCCGCGACCGCGGCGGCGGCGTGGGCGACGACCTCCTCGACCGGCAGCGGGGCCAGGCTCGCCTCGTCGATCCCGCGATCGGCCTCGATCTCGCCGATCACGTTGCGGACATGCTGCGCCGAAATGCGGTGCAGTTCCTCGACCGCGCCGAACAGCAGCAGGCGGCTGACCAGCACGTTCAATTTGCGCGGCACGCCGTCGCTATAGTCGTAGATCAGCTCGAACGCCTCGGGCGCGAAGCTGGGATTGCCCGTCCAGCCGACCTTCTTGAGGCGGTGGAGGATATAGGGTTCGACCTCCTCGGGCTCCATCGGGTCGAGGTGATGCGTCGCGATCACCCGCTGGCGAAGCTGTTCCAGCGCGGGCGTGTGGAACAGGGTCTGGCGGAATTCGGGCTGGCCGAGCAGGAAGATCTGCAGCAGCGAATGGTCGCCGAGCTGGAAGTTCGACAGCATCCGCAGCTCTTCGAGCGCCGAGATCGCGAGATTCTGCCCCTCGTCGACGATCAGCAGGGTGCGGCGCCCGGCGCGCGCCTGTTCGCGCAGATATTGCTCGATCGAGCGGAGCAGCTCGGCCTTGCTCTGCTCTTCCCACTCGATCCCGAATTGTTCGGCGACGAGGCGGAGCAGGTCGTCGCCCTCGACCTGCGTCGACACCAGCTTGACCGCGGTCAGGCGGTTGGGATCGATCGTGTTCATCAAATGGCCGACGAGCGTCGTCTTGCCGGCGCCGACGTCGCCGGTGATGACGATGAACCCCTCGCCCTGCGCGAGACCGTAGCCGAGATAGGACATCGCCTTGCGGTGCGTGCCGCTCTCGAAATAGAAAGCCGGATCGGGCGTCAGCTGGAAGGGCCGACCGGTGAAACCATAATATTGATCGTACATCGACATTCCCCGATCAGAAATTGTACCGCAGGCCCACCAAAGCCGAACCGATCAGGCGGCTGTTGAAGCCGTCCTGGTCGAACGCGCTCAGCGCCGCCGCCGCGCTGCCTGTCAGCGAGCGCCAGATGCGCCGCGAATAGGCCGCCGAAATCCCGGCCGACTGGACATCGCCCGACCCCGGCGCGCCATTGTCGTAATAGTTCAGATAACCCGCAATGCTGAGATCCGAATCGGCATCGAGCTGGCGCCCCGCGGTCAGGAAGAGATAATAGCTCTCGTCCTTCGTCCCATCGAGATAGGCGAGCGGCGACGCGGCGGGCACGAGCAGGCGGCGGCGGTCGTAGCCGACGCCGACGCCGTAGCTCCAGCGGCCGTAGGTCGAGCTGAGGATCGCCTGCACGCCGCGGTTGCGATACTGGAACGTCCCCGCATTGCCGAGCTGGTTGTTGAGGCAGCCGCCGGTCTGTTCGCCGAAGACGCAGGTGTTGACCTCGCCACTCACCGGGTTGCGCGTCGGGTCGAACTGCGTCGGCAGCGCTGCGAGGCCGGTCGACAGACCGCGACCGAAGCTCGACAGCCCGTCATAGACGCCGACCTGGACCAGGGTCGCATGGTCGGGGCGATAGGCGAAGCTGCCGGTATAGACGGTATCGCCATAGCGGCGGCCGACGCGCGCGGTGAGCGAGGTGCGGCGGCTCGGCTGCCACATCACGCCCGCGTCCCAGATCAGCCCGTCGACGTCGAACGACAGCCGGCGCGGGCTCGATGTGTCGGTGACATAGCGGCCGTTCGCGTCGAGCACCGGCACGCCGTTCGCATCGACCACGGGGTCGCGCTGGCCGATCTCGACATCCTCGTAACCGACGCCCCCGAGCAGCGCGACGGTGGGCGAGATCGGGACGGTGATGTCGGCGCGGGCGTATTTGCCGTCGAAACGCTGGTCGAGCTGGCTTGCATCCTCGCGCTCCCAGCCGCCCGAGAGCTGCCAGCCGAACGGCAGGTCGCCCGGCCGCTGGCCGATGCTGCCCCACGCGACATGGTTGGTCGAATGGTCGAAGACATCGCGCGGCTGGACGCCGGGCGCAAGCACCGCGGGATTGTCGACCTCGACCTTGGTGTAGCCGAAGCGATAGCCGGCACCGACGTCGAAATTGCCGATGCGCCGCGCGAAGGTCGGCCCGGCATAGAAGGAATAGAGGTCGGCGACATTGGTCCCGCCCCCGATAAAGAAGCCGCCGTCGGCGCCCTGCCCGTCGGCGCGCGCGCGCGTCGCGAGCGCCCCGGCTTCGAGGTTCAGCCCCTGCGCGGCTTCGAGGCGGCCGCGCACGAGGCCGCTCAGGATATCGGCGTCGCTGAGCCCGCCGCTTTCGCCGAAGCGATGTTCGTAGCGGACGGTGCCCGCCAGCTCGGCGCGGCGCGTCACGATCGCCGCGTCGACCCCGACCGCGACGGTCGTGTAGGTCAGGACATCGCCGTCGCCGCCTTTCAGGTCGGCGGTCAGCACCTGATCGACTTCGAGATAGGGGCTGACGTCGACCTGCCGCTGGCGCTTCTTGCGTTCGCCGCGCTTCGCCTTGCGGCCGGTTTCGGACGCCGAAGGCGCGCTGCTCGCGCCCGCATCGCTGGACGCGGCGCCGGGATCGCCGGAGAATTGCGCCGCAGCGCTCGTCGCGGTTCCCGCGAGCAGCAACGCGGCAAGCGCTGCCCCTGTACGCAAGGTGAAACGGGGAGACATCACGCACCGCCTCCCTGGCCGTAATAGGTGCCGAAGCGGCGGCCGCCGGGCGAGAACTTCACGCCGTTGAGCAGCAGCTGGATGTGCGGGCACGCGCCCATCAGGCCGATCGCGTCGCGCAGCGCGCTTTCCATCGTCTGGTCGGCGCGGACGACCATGATGAGCTGGCCGACATGGCCCGCGAGCACCGCCGCGGGCGAGGCCGCGAGGACCGGCGGCGAATCGAGGATGACGATCCGGCCCGGCGCGCCCTGTTCGAGCTGCGCGAGCAGCGATTCGGTGCGCGCCGAGGCGAGCAGTTCGGTATCGTGCATATGCTGCGTGCCCGCAGGCATCACCTTCAGCCCCGGAATGTCGGTCTGGATCAGGCAGTCGGCGAGCGGCAGATGCGGATCGGCGAGCGCATCCATCAGCCCGGGGCCGTTTTCGAGGCCGAGCGTTTCGAGCACGCTCGGCTTCGCGATATCGGCGTCGATCAGCAGCACGTCGTGGTCGGCCTCGACCGCGAGGCTGAGCGCGAGGTTGACCGCGGTGAAGGTCTTGCCCTCGCCGGGGTTCGCCGAGGCGATCAGCACGCGGTGTCCGCGCGGCACGACCGGGCGGTTCGCGGTCCCCGCGAAATTGCGGATGATCTCGCGCTTCACGATGCGATATTCCTCGGCGATGCCGGTCACCGGCGCGCCTGGCACGACCATTCCGCGCGCGGCGAGCCGGTCGCGATCGATGCGGCCGTGGCGCGCGGGCTCGATCGCGGGCGCCGCCTTCGCAACATGCTTGCGCGGCGAGGGTTTGGCCGGCGCGGGTTCGACAGCGGGCGTCACGTCGATTGCGGGTTCGGGGGCGATGTCGGGCGGCAATATATCGGCGGCGGGTTCGGCCTTCGCCTTGCGCGCGCGCTTCTCGGGCTCGGGCGGCAGCTTCGACACGTCGATCGTCGACGCATTCTTCGCGGGATCGAGGCCGAACATGTCGGCGGCGCGTTCGAGCAGCGAGGGCTGGCGCTTGACGGGGCGTTGGTCGTTCATGTCCTCTTCCCCGCTCACGCGACCATGCCGCGCTGGACGAATTCGGCGATCAGCAGCAGCGCATAGAGGCCGACGAGCGCCCCCGCTCCGCTGGCGAGCCACACCAGCTTTTTCCGGCGTTCGACATGGCGGTCGGGCGTCACCACCTCGGTGATCGATCCGATCACCGGCAGCCCGCTCGCGCGTTCGAGTTTCGCCGCGGTGGCATAGCTCGGGCGGACCTGCGCGAGGCCGAAGGCCGCCCCGATGCCGCCACCGATCCCCGCCAGCAGCACCAGCGTCAGGAACAGCGGCCGGTTCGGCGCCGCGGGGCTGGTCGGCTTCGACGGCGGATCGAGCAGTTCGATCTTGATCGCGTCGGTTTCGGTCTGCGCATCGCCGCGCAGCCGCACCTGCTCGCGCTGGGCGAGCAGCTTGTCATATTGCGCCTTGGTCGCGGTATATTCGCCGTTGATCCGGTCATATTCGGCGGCGACGCCGGGGTTCTGGATCTGCTGCGAGGTGATGCGCGCGATGTCGCCCATCAGCTGCGACTTGCGGGCGGTCAGCGCACTGACCGTCGCCTGGCGCTCGGCGCGCATCGCGGCGAGCGAGGCATAGGCCGGGTTCTGCATCCCGCCGCCGCCACCGCCGCTCCCCTCGCGGTCGGCGATCGCTTTCAGCGAGGCGATCTGGCTCTTCAGTGCGATGACGTCGGGATGCGCATCGGTCAGCCCGCGCGCGCGCATCGAGGAAAGTTCGTTCTGCGCCCCGGCAAGCTGCTGGCGCGCGACGCTGCCGCCCACCGCGCCGCCGGCGCCGGGGATCGACTGCGGCGTCGAGGCAAGCTGGCCGTTCGCCGCCGCGAGCTGCGCCTGCGCCGAGACGAGCTGGCTGTCGATCTGGCCGAGTTCGGCGCGCGCCGCCTCGACCCGCTGCGCGGGCGAGCCCGTGCCGCCAGGGATCAGGCCGATATTCTGCGCCTCGAACGCGGCGCGGCGCGCCTCGATCTCGCGCAGGCTCTTTTCACGGTCGGCGATCTGCGCGTCGAGGAATTTCAGCCCTTCGCGCGTGTTGACGCGGCCGCCGCGCAACTGGTCGTCGCGGAACACGGTGATGAGGCTGTCGAGTATCCCGCTCGCGAGTTTCGCATTGTCGGCATCGGACAGGCTGCCGATCCCGACCGACGAGGTCAGCTCGAAGATATTCTGCTGCTGCGGCACGACCTTGATATTCTGCTGCAGCATCGCGACCGCCCCCGCCTTGTCGCGCTCGCCGGCATCGGCGCCGATCAGGCCGGTGGTCGCCGCGACCTTTTCGAGGTTGCGCGCGCTGGTCAGCGTCTCGCGAATCTGGTCGATCTGCTGTCCGCCGCCGAGCGAGCCGCCGGTGCCGTCGTCGGGCAGGATCTGGTTGACGTCGACGAGCAGCCGCGCGCGGCTGTCATAGCGGTTGGGAATCGACGCGACCGCGAGCCAGCCGAGGATGCAGATGCCCCACGCGACCGCGAGCACGAGCCAGCGGCGCGTCCAGACGCTGTGCACCGCCACCCGGATTTCGTCGTAAAGGCCGTTCATCGCTCGCTGTCAGTCCTTGGCAATCATGTCGGTCGGGGCGGCGCGGATCAGAACATGCTTTCGGGGATGATGATCACATCGCCCGGTTGCAAGCGGACGTTCGCCTTGATGTCGCCGCGCTTGATGAGGTCGTTGAGGCGGAGCGCGAACTCCTCCTGCTTGCCCGTGCCCTTGTCGTACCGCACGAGGCGCGCCTTGTTCCCCGCCGCATATTCGCCAAGGCCGCCGACCGCGATCATCGCGTCGAGCACGGTCATGTTGGCGCGGAACGGGATCGACGCCGGCTTCTCGGTCGCGCCGACGACGCGCACCTGCTGCGAAAAGGTGCTGTTGAAGCTGGTCACGATCACGCTGACGATCGGATCGGTGATATATTGGCTGAGTTGCAGCTTGATATCCTGCTGCAGCATCGTCGGCGTCTTGCCGACCGCGGGCATGTCGGTGATCAGCGGGGTGGTGATCCGGCCGTCGGGGCGCACCTGCACCTTGCCGCCGAGTTCGGGATTGCGCCACACGAAGATCTGCAGCTCGTCGAGCGGGCCGATGATATATTCCTCGCCCGGCCCTTCCTGGTTCGCGACGAAATTGGCGCTGGGAAGCTGCGGCGCCGGTCCCGCGCCGCCCGCGCAACCCGCGAGGGCGGTCGCGGCCATGCCCGCAACCAGCGCGATGCGTGCGGCGTGAAGCGGGGGGTAGGACGTCATATTCAAATCACCTTTCGGGCAGCCGGGCGCCTCCTGCCGTCCCTAAACGGCTGCAAAGAAACCCATTGCGTCAGCTTCCGCTATTGCTCGAAAGGGTGAATATACCGTTAGTCTTGCGCTAAGTTCGAGCCGCGTTTGCCGTAGTTTGTGCCGTATCGGCACAGAAACAGCCCTATACGAGCATCTCGCGCGCCGCCCCCTGCCCGAGGAAGCCCGCCGGACTGGCCGTCGCACCATAGGCGCCGGCAAGGAAAAGTGCAATCAGATCACCGACTTGCGCGCGCGGCAACGCGACCTGATCGCCCAGACGGTCGAGCGGGGTGCACAGGCAACCGACGACCGAGACGGTCTCCTCGGGATCGGCGCCGAAGCGATTCGCTACCCCTATCGGATAGTTGCGGCGGATGACGGTGCCGAAATTGCCGCTCGCCGCGAGCTGGTGGTGAAGGCCGCCGTCGGTGACGAGGAAGGTCTCGCCATGGCTGGTCTTGCGGTCGATGACACGGGTCAGATAGACCCCCGCCTCCGCGACCAGCCAGCGCCCGAGTTCCATCGCGAACCGGCTGTCGGCGAGCGCTGCGTCGCGTTTCGCGAGCGTATCGCCGAGCGCGGCGCCGACCGCCGCGACGTCGACCGCCACGTCGCCGGGAAAATAGGGCACGCCCATTCCGCCGCCCAGATTGACGAGCGGCGGCGCCGCGCCGATCGCGTTGGCGAGCCGTCCGGCGAGCGCCACGGTCCGCGCCTGCGTCTCGGCGATGGCGCCGGCATCAAGTGCTTGCGATCCCGCAAAAATATGAAAACCCTGCCAGTCGGCACCGGCGTCGATCAGGCGGCGGACGAGCGCGGGAACGGCGTCGGCGTCGACCCCGAACGGCTTGGCGCCGCCCCCCATCTTCATCCCCGATCCCTTGAGATCGAAGTCCGGGTTGACGCGCACCGCGAGCCGCGGCGTGACGCCGAGCCGCGCGGCGATCGACAGCGCCCGTCCGGCCTCGCCCGCGGATTCGAGGTTGAGCGTCGCGCCCGCCTCGATGGCAGCTTCGAGTTCGCGGTCGCGCTTTCCCGGCCCCGCGAAGCTGATGTGTTCGGCGGCCATCCCGCTCGCCAGCGCAGCCCTGAGCTCGCCCCCCGACGCGACGTCGAAACCGTCGACCAGCCGCCCCATGAAGGCGAGCAGCGGCGCATAGGGGTTCGCCTTCATCGCATAGTGAAGCTGCACCTCGGCGGGCATCGCGGCGCGCCATTCGGCAACGCGCGCGGCGAGCATCGCGCTGTCATAGACGAACAGCGGCGTATCGCCCGCGACGTCGGCCAGCGCCTCGGCGCGGTCGCCGCCGATCAGCAGCATCCCCCCGGCGTCGGCCGCAAAACCGGGCGGGATCGGACCGTGCGGCTTCATGCCGCCACCGCCTTCGCCCAGCCGGCGGCGATGGCGACGCGGTCGAGCTTGCCGTTCGGGTTGCGCGGCAGCGCGTCGCGCCACTCGATCGCCTGTGGCTGCATGAAATTGGGGAGATGCTGGCGGAGATAGGCCGAAAGCCGCGCCGCGTCCTCGCGCCCGTCCTTGCCGCGCACGATCAGGACGATCGCGGCGCCGAGCCGCGGGTCGGGGACGCCGAACGCCACCGCCTCGAAGATCAGGCCCGAGGCGATGGCGACATCCTCGACCTCGGTCGGGCTGACGCGATTGCCCGCGGTCTTGATCATCGCATCGTCGCGGCCGACGAAGGTGAGCAGCCCGTCTCTGTCGCGCCGCACCGTGTCGCCCGACCACACCGCCGTCCCGCCATAGCGCGAGGACGGCGGTGCGGGCCGGAAGCGCTCGGCGGTGCGCGCCGCATCGTGCCAATAGCCCTTCGCGACCAGCGGCCCGGCGTGCACCAGCTCGCCCGGCTCATCGTCATCGGCGATGCTGCCGTCGGGACGGCAGACGAGGATTTCGGCGTGCGGGATCGCGCGGCCCATCGAGGTCGGATGCGCGGCGACGAGCGACGGGTCGAGGTAGGTCGAACGAAAGGCTTCGGTCAGCCCGTACATCGGATAGATGTCGGCGTTCGGAAAGGTCGCGCGCATCGCGTCGATCAGCGAGGGCGTCAGCGCGCCGCCGCTGTTGGTCAGCCGCCGGAGCAACGCGGCGGTCCCGGCGGGCCAATCACTCTCGACGAGTTGCACCCAGAGCGGCGGCACCCCCGCCAGCGTCGTCACGCCATGGCGCGCCACCGCCTTCACGACGTCGCGCGCGGTCAGATAGTCGAGCGGCGCGACCGAAGCCCCCGCGTACCAGCTCGAAAGCAGCTGGTTCTGTCCATAGTCGAAGCTCAGCGGCAGCACCGCGAGCACGCGGTCGCCGGGCACGATCTTCAGATAGGTCGCGACGCTTTCGGCGCCCAGCCACAGGTTCGCATGGCTGAGCATCACGCCCTTCGGCCGCCCGGTCGATCCGCTGGTATAGAGGATCGCGGCGAGATCGTCGGGATCGGCGGTCGACGGCGGCAGCCCCTGCCCCGCCGAATCAATGATTTCGTCGGCGACCTTCAAATCCTGTAGCGCGCAATCGTCGGGCAAGGCGCCATCCAGCATGTCGGCGCGCGATCGGTTGGTGACGAGCAGCTTTGCGCCGCTGTCGGCCAGGATATGCGCGACCTGCGCGCCTTTCAGCAGCGGATTGACCGGCACATGGATCAGCTCGGCGCGCGCGGCGGCGAGCGGCAACAGGCAGGTCGCGCGCGACTTCGCGCCCCAGCTCGCGACGCGCTCGCCGGGACCGCCCGCCTCGGCCAGCAGCCACGATGCGAGCCGTCCGACCGCGGCGTCGAGGTCGCCGAAACGGAGAACGCGATCGCCCGTCAGCAGCGCAGGCGCGTCCGCGGCGCCGCGCAGCGCGAGATGGTCGACCGGATACGACTGCGGGTTTTCGGCTTTGGTCATCGGCTGTTAGGAGAGAGTTGATAGAGGGCCGCAGCATGGATGGGAACGGTGAAGATCGCGCTAATGATGATGCGGCAGCGGCCGCAGACTTCGCCTCGCCCTTCGACCGCGCCGAATGGTTCGCGTTGCTCGAGGCGCATGGCTTTGCCGGTGGCGGCCGGTACGATGCAAAGGCGACGGCGGGCGGCGTCACCGCATGGCTTCCCCTGCGCGCCGAGAAACCCGGTCATTTCGCCGGGCTGACCAACTGGTACAGCTTTGCGATCCGGCCGCTTTACGAGGGTAGCGGGGATCGCGCCGCCGCGCTGGCTGCGTTGTTCGGCGACCTGCGCAAGCGGGCGGCGCGCGTCTCGCTTTACCCCGTTCGCGACGGCGATCGCGCGGCGATCCGGTCGGCGCTGCGGACCGCCGGCTGGTGGCTGACGGCCAGCCCCGCCGGCGACCGGCACTGGCTGGACCTCTCCGATATGGACCATGATCGCTGGTGGGCGAGCCGCCCCGGCGCGCTGCGCAGCACCGTCCAGCGCAAGGCGAAGAAGGGGGTTGTCGATATCGAGCTGTCGACGCGCTTCGACGCGGCGAACTGGGACGCCTATGAGGACATCTACGCCGCAAGCTGGAAGCCCGAGGAAGGCGATCCCGCACTGCTGCGCGCCTTTGCCGAGGCCGAAAGCGCGCGCGGCACCTTCCGCATGGGACTGGCCCGCATCGAGGGCGCGCCGGTCGCCGCGCAATTCTGGACGGTCGAGGACGGCACCGCCTTCATCCATAAGCTCGCGCATGTCGAGGACAGCCTGAAGGCGTCGCCCGGCACCTTGCTGTCGGCGGCGCTGTTTCGCCATGCGATCGAGGTCGACGGCGTGAAGCGCGTCGATTTCGGCACCGGCAACGACGCGTACAAGCGCGACTGGATGAACCGGCACGAGCCATTATGGCGCATCGAGGCTTTCAATCCGTCGCGCATCGCGGCATGGGGGCCGGCATCGAAAGCCTTTGTGCGTTCCATGCTGGGGAAAGACACGTGACCGAACCGACCCACCAGCCCTTTGGCGTCGACGCCACGCTTCGCGCGCTGCTCGCCGACATTCTCGGCCTCGGCGACGAGCGGGCCGCGGCGCTGACCGCGGACAGCGGCCTGTTCGGCGCGCTGCCCGAATTCGATTCGATGGCGGTCGCGACCGTTCTGACCGAGATGGAAGACCGGCTGGGTATCATCATCGACGATGACGAGATCGACGGCGAGATTTTCGAAACCTACGGCAATCTCCTCGCTTTTTCGCTGCGCAAAGTGAACGGTTGAGGCAGGCCCGGGGCGGCATGGCAGAGCATCTGTTCCGCATCGCCCCGTCCGGCGCGAGCCGCGCCACCATTCTGATCGTCCCGCCGCTGTTCGACGAGGCGAACCGCCTGCGCCGGACGCTGGCGCTCGCGATGCGCGCGCTGGCAGCGGAGGGATTCGCGGCGGTGCTGCCCGATCTCCCCGGCCAGAACGAAAGCCTGGTCGCGCTGGAAGACGTCGATCTCGAACGCTGGCGGGATGCGCTGGCGGAGGTCGCGGCCGGAATCGACGGCCCGGTCGTGATCGCGTCGATTCGTGGCGGCGCGCTGATCGATCATCGCGCGGAGGCCGCCGCCTGGTGGCGGCTTGCCCCCGTCGGCGGCGCGTCGTTGCTGCGCACGATGTTGCGCGCCCGGGTGACCGCGGATCGCGAGGCGGGAATCGAATCGTCGCCGGAAAGCTTGCAGGCGGCGGCAAGGGACGCGCCGCTGCTGCTCGCGGGCAATGCGCTGTCGCCCGCGATGGTCGCCCAACTCGGCGCCGCCGAAGCGCAGCCGGTCGCGCCGCTGCGCAGCATCGGCCTCGGCGCCGACGGCATCGCGGGAACGCCCTTGTGGCTGCGCGCCGAGCCCGGCGAAGATGCGGCAATGGCGGCTGCGGTCGCCGCCGACGTCGCCGCGTGGAGCAAGACATGCGGCATCAGCTGAGTTTCGTCTGCGAGGGCGCAACGCTCGCCGCAACCCTGGACGATGCGCCGGGCACGACCGGCCTGCTGATCGTGTCGGGGGGCAATGAGGTACGGAGCGGCGCGCATCGCGGCATGGCGACGCTCGCGCAGCGGATCGCGGCCGCAGGACATCCGGTGTTCCGTTTCGACCGGCGCGGAATCGGCGACAGCGAGGGGTTCAACGGCGGCTATGCAAGCAGCGGACCCGACATTGCCGCTGCAATCGCGGCGTTTCGCGAGGCCGCGCCCCAGATGACGCGCATCGTCGCGTTCGGCAATTGCGATGCGGCGAGCGCGCTCCTGCTGCACCAGCCGCTGGCGCTGGACGCCCTTATTCTGGCCAATCCGTGGACCTATGAAGACAGCGAGGAGGAAGCGGGCGAACCCGCGCTGCCGCCCGCTTCGGCGATCCGCGCGCGCTATCTGGCTAGGCTCAAAGATCCGAAGAGCCTGTTACGGCTATTCAAGGGCGAGATCGATGTCCGCAAGCTGGTTCGCGGCTTATCGGCGCTGGGTCAGTCGGCCGCACCTGCTGCGCCGGACAGTCTGCCCGCGCGTCTCGATCGCGCGCTCGCAGCTCTGACCTGCCCCGCCACCATCCTGCTCGCCACCGGCGACCGGACGGCGCAGGCTTTCGCCGACAATTGCCAACCGTCGATAATCCCCGTCGAACGCCTCGCCAGCGCGTCGCACAGCTTCGCCGGCGACGACGCGGAGTGGTTGTTTGCGCGAGTAATGGAAAAGCTGGCCTGAGGGCCGCTTTTTGGGTGGGGAGCCGACCTGACGTTATCCGTCCTCCCGGCGAAGGCCGGGATGACGATGAAAGAAAAATCCTCCCTGTGGCGCAGCCATGGGGAGGTGGCAGCGCGAAGCGCTGACGGAGTGGCAATGGCGCAACGTTGCCGCCCCTCCACCGCTTCGCGGTCCCCCTCCCCACGGCTCCGCCGCAGGGAGGATCAACGGCAGCAACCGGTCGTTACCCGCCGCGCGGCCTACGCATCCACCATCGCGTGATATTCGGCCTCGGCCAAAAACCGTTCGGCGTCGAGCGCCGCCATGCAGCCCATGCCCGCGGCGGTCACCGCCTGACGATAGACCTTGTCGGTGACGTCGCCCGCAGCGAAGACCCCGGGGATCGAGGTCAGCGACGTGCCGGGCGTCACCTGCAGATAGCCGTCGTCGTCGAGCGGCAGCTTGCCCTTGAACAGCTCGGTCGAGGGGCTGTGGCCGATCGCGACGAAGCCGCCGTCTGTCGGCTCGTGGCTCGCCGCGCCGGTGACGGTGTCGATCAGGTCGACGCCGACCAGACCCGACACGCCCTCGCCCGAAACAAAGCGCTCGACGCGCTTGTTCCACAGCACCTTGATCTTGGGGTTGGCGAACAGGCGGTCCTGCAGGATCTTCTCGGCACGAAGATGATCGCGGCGGTGGATCAGGGTCACGTCGTCGCTGTGGTTGGTGAGATAGAGCGCTTCCTCGACCGCGGTGTTGCCGCCGCCGATGACGACGACCTTCTTGCCGCGATAGAAGAAGCCGTCGCACGTCGCGCAGGCCGAGACCCCCTTGCCGCCCAGTTCCTGCTCGCCGGGTACGCCCAGCCATTTAGCCTGCGCGCCGGTCGCGATCACGAGCGTTTCGGCGAGATAGATATCGCCGCCGTCGCCGGTCAGCCTGAACGGGCGCTGCGACAGGTCGACATCGACGATCGTGTCCCAGATCATCGCTGTCCCGACATGCGTCGCCTGCGCGGTCATCTGCTCCATCAGCCATGGGCCCTGGATCACTTCGGCAAAGCCCGGATAGTTCTCGACGTCGGTGGTGATCGTCAGTTGGCCGCCGGGCTGCAGCCCCTGCACGACAATCGGCTTCATCCCCGCGCGCGCCGCGTAAATGGCGGCCGACAGACCGGCGGGGCCGGAGCCGAGAATGAGCATTTTGGTGTGGTGCGTGGCGGGCATGATCGTCTTTCGGGTCCGGAGGCGAATCCTGTGCGGGACCGCACAGATGGGTGTTGCCAACCGCGCTAGCAAGGGTCAGTTTCCGCGCCAAGGGGAGTCGAACAAATGGCGAGCTGGTGGGAACGTCATGGGGTGCCGCGGCTGATCAAATGCGCCTGCTCGCAGGGGCAGATCATGAAGGCGCGGAGCAAGGTCGTGCCGCATGCGCAGGGCGATGTGCTCGAGCTCGGCTGCGGCGGCGGGATCAACATGGAATTTTACGAGCCCGCGCGGGTGACGAGCTTCACCGGGCTCGATCCCTCGCCCGAGCTGCTCGCGATGAGCCGCGCGGCGGCGGCGGCGCGCGGGATGGACGCCGACATTCAGGGCGGGATCGGCGAAGCGATGCCGTTCGAGAGCGGGCGCTTCGACACGGTGGTGACGACCTTCACCCTCTGTTCGGTCGCCGATCAGGCGGCGGTGCTCGGCGAAATCCGCCGCGTGCTGAAGCCTGGCGGAACAGCACTGTTTCTGGAGCATGGCGGCGCCCCCGACGCCGGCGTCGCCAAATGGCAGCGGCGGATCGAGCCGGTGTGGAAACGCATCGGCGGCAATTGCCACCTGACCCGCCCGATATCGCAGGCGTATGAAAAGGCCGGTTTTTCGGTGGACCGGCAGGGCGCGGCCTATATGCCCAAGACGCCCCGCCCCTTCGGCTGGGTCGAATATGGCGCCGCGCGCGTTGCATCGTGACGGGAGGATAGCGCGATGATCCGTTTGTGGCTCTTCATTCTCTCCGCCGCCTTTCTGGTCGCGCCGACCGGCGCCGAGGCGCGCAAGGTCGCGCTGGTCATCGGCAACGGCAATTATGCGAACACCAGCCGCCTCGCGAACCCGCCGAACGACATCAAACTGGTCGCGGCGTCGGCGAAGCAGGCGGGGTTCGACGACGTAACCGTCGCCGCCAATCTCTCGGTCAACGATTTCCAGAAAGTGATGCGCGACTTTCGCACCAAGGCCGAAGGGGCCGAGATCGCGTTGGTCTATTATGCCGGGCACGGGATAGAGGCGCAGGGCAAGAACTGGCTGATCCCGACCGACGCGCAGCTCAAATCCGACCTCGACCTGCCCTATGAGGCGATCAACCTCGACCGGATGATGGAAGCGGTGTCGGGCGCGCGGATCCGCCTGGTCATCCTCGATTCGTGCCGCAACAATCCCTTCGGGCGGACATGGAAATCGGGAACGCGCGCGGTGCAGGCCGGGCTCGCCGGGGTCGAGGCCGACGATGTGCTGGTGATCTTCGCCGCCGCGCCGGGCCAGCTCGCCGCCGACGGCACCACCGGCAACTCGCCCTTCGCGACCTCGCTCGCGAAGCGCCTGCCGCAGCCCGACCTGCCGGTGCAATTGCTCGGCGGCGCGATCCGCGACGATGTGCTGGCGGCGACCGGCGGCCAGCAGCGGCCGTTCGTCAGCGCCAGCATTACCGGCACGCCCTTCTATCTCGTGCCGCGCGCGGGTCAGGCACCGACGGGCAATCGCGCCGCGCTCGAAGAGCTGCTGTGGAAGGGCGCGGTCGCCGAGAACAGCGCCAGCGCGTTCAAGGCCTATCTCGCCGAATTTCCTTCGGGCAAATATGCGGCGCAGGCGGGCGAGAGTGTCGCGCGCCTCGCGAAAAATCCCGGGGCCGCGCCGGTCGCCGCCAAGCCCGCGGTGACGGCGGCGCTTCCGGCGACAAGGACATACACGCTCTCGAACATCCGCGTCGAGGCGGTGAAGCTGACCGGGCGGCTCGGGCTCGGTTTGCCCGACCAGCTGTTCCTGCGCTTCAACACCGGCGAGCGCTTCCCCGAGGGATCGCGCGAGATTTTCTCGATCAAGAAGGGCGAGAGCTGGGTCGTCGACCGCAATTTCACCTTCGAACAGCCGGTGAGCTTCCAGCTCCGCGAATTCGACGATATCGGCGGCAGCGACAATATCGGCACGGTCGACCTGGGTTCGACGCCCGGCACCTTCACCCGGACGCTGAACGGCGACGCGAGCGACTATCGGGTGACCTATACGCTGACGGTCAGCTAGCGACCGGAAGCGGACGCGGAATTCCTCCCCGTGGCGCAGCGATGGGGAGGTGGCAGCGCGAAGCGCTGACGGAGGGGCAAATGGCGCAACGTTGCGGCCCCTCCACCACCGCCTACGGCGGCGGTCCCCCTCCCCATCGCTTCGCGACAGGGAGAATTTACGTCCGCTCCCCACCCCAAAGCAAGCGCCGACCTAGTCCCTCTCGCCCACCTCGATCAGCCCGTGCCCGACGCTGACGCGCTCGTCGAAGACGAAGCAACTGCCGTGCCAGCGGCTGTCGGCTTCGGGCACCTGCTCGAGATAGGCGAGGATGCCGCCCTTCAGATGCGCGACGTCCTCGACGCCTTCGCTGCGCAGGAAGGCGGTCGATTTCTCGCAGCGGATGCCGCCGGTGCAGAACATCGCGATGCGCTTGCCCGCGAAACGCCCGGCGTTGGCGCGCCACCAGTCGGGGAAGTCGCCGAAACTTTTCGTCCCCGGATCGATCGCGCCGTCGAAGCTGCCATAGCCGACCTCGAACGCGTTGCGCGTGTCGATCACCACCGTGCCCGGATCGTCGACAACCGCGTTCCAGTCAGCCGGGTCGATATAGGTTCCGGCGTCGCGCGCGGGGTCGACCCCCGGCACTTTCATGGTCACGATTTCCTTCTTCAGCCGCACCTTCAGCCGCTGGAAGGGCATCGCCGCGGCGGCCGAATATTTGACGTCGAGGTCGGCGCAACCGGGCAACGCACGGATATGCGCGACCACCGCCGCGATTCCGGCTTCGCTGCCCGCGATCGTGCCGTTGACGCCCTCGCGCGCGAGCAGCAGCGTGCCCTTCACCCCCCGCGCGGCGCAAAGGTCGAGCAGCGGCTGGCGCAGCGCGGCGGGATCGTCGAACGGCGCGAAACGATAGAGGGCGGCGACGGTGAAGGTCATGGCGGCGCTCCCCTTACCCGCTCGCATCGAGCGAAGTCGAGATGGCTATCGTTGGCGCATGGCCTCACGGTGTGTCGACGTCGCTCGACACGAACGGATATTGTGAGGTCGCCTCAGCGAAAGGGATCGCTCCGCGCGGTCGCATAATGCGCCATCGCCATCGTCGTCCATTGCGCGTTGACGCGGATGCAGGTCGGAAAGACGCTGGCGTCGGTCACCAGCACATTGGTCGTGCCGTGGACGCGGCATTCAGGGTCGACGACGCCATATTGCGGGTCTTCGTTGATCGCGTTGCCGCCGTGCGGGTGGCTGCTCGACAGCGTCGCATCGTCGGCTTCCCTGATCGCATCCTCGAAGAAATCGTCGATGTCCATGCCGGGCGTCACCACCTGGCCTTTGGTGAGCGCCGGATAGCATTCGAGCGCCCCCGCGGCGAAATGCACCTTGGTCAGCGTCGCCATCGCGCGGCGGAGCAGCGGCAGGTCTTCGTCATTGTCCAGCTTGAACCTGAGCTTGCCGTCCTTCACCTGGCCGCGCCGGTCGGCGGGAAACAGGATGCCTGCCGAATGGACGCGGCCGAAATTCTTCATCCGCGCCGCATGATCTTCGAACCAGCCGGGCATCAGCGACGCCATCGCCATCGGCGGCTGGAAATGGCTTTCGAGAAGGAAGTCGCCGCAGTCGACATAGCTCGTCATCTGGTCCTCGTCCCACGCATTGCCGCCGACGCCCGGCGGCATCAGCGCGACGACGGGCGACGCGATGTTGAGCGAGACCTGATAACCGGTGCCGCCGATGTCGCTGCGATCGAGGAATTTCGACGAGGCGATCGTCCCCGCCGCGACGACCACCCCGACGCGCGTGCGGACGAGCCGTTCGGACCCGTCGGGCAGGATGAGCTTCACCGCCTCGGCCTCGCGGCGTCCGTCGATGCTCGTCTGCCAGACGATGCGCTCGGCCTTGGTCCCCGGCAGGATGCGCGCGTCATGGTCGCGGCACGCGTCGGGCAGATAGGTCTGCGCCATCCCCATCCGCCGCCCATAGGGGCAACCCGCATTGCAATAGCCGCAATAGGCGCAGGCGTTGGGCGTGTTCGGCGGCCCGAAATTCTTCGCGAACCAGTCGGCGACCGCGCGCTTCTCGCCGGGGTCCGTCGAGGCGGCGGCATAGGCGCGCCAGCCGTTCGTCAGATGCGGCCCATTGTGCCGCCCGCTGCGCGGCTCGGCCATGCCGATGCCGAGGCGCGCGGCGATCGCATCATAGCTGGCATGAAAGGCCGCCTTATCGACCGGCGCGCCGATGCTCGCCCATTTGGCAAGGATATCGACCGCGTCGGGATGCGTGCGCCCGGGTTCGTTGACGCGCAGGCAGATGCCGTTGTTGATCGTCGACGATCCGCCGACGCAGCGCCCCTGAAAGACGACGAAATCGCGGTCGGTCGAGGTCTGGAGCGCGCCATGCTTGAACAGGTTCGCCACCATGTCGAGTTCGTGGTGATCGATCCGCGGCGAGGGGTAGAAGGGCCCCGCCTCGACGATCAGCACCTTGTATCCCTGCGCCGCGACATGATAGGCGGCGACCGCCCCGCCCGCGCCCGATCCGACAACGACGACGTCATATTCGTCGGCGAGCGTCGCGGCGTCCAATATATGGGCATCGTCGATCTCGCGCCCGTCTACGCGCGTGATCGCCAGTTCTCCCGGCCCGCGCACCCGATGCTTGGGCAGGGTGAAGCCGATCTGCTTGTGCACCGGATTGTTCGCGTTGGCGTCCTGATCGCCCGGCATCCAGTGGCCGTAATAGCAGGCGTAGATGATGCCGCGCAGCCGCGCCATGTCCTGGAACAGGTCGATCTGGCTGTTCTGCAGCCGGTTCCGGATCCGCTCGGCGCGCGTCGCGACGCTGGCCTCGGCGAACATCGGCCCCAGCACGATCTCGGTCCCGGTGAGTGAGAGGCGGATCTCGTCGAGCTTGGTGCCCCCGACCTTGCCGAACAGGGTGGCGATGTTGGCCACGACCTGATCGGCCGTGATCTTCATCTCGGCGCCGTGGAACAGCGCCTCGGTCAGCGCCTTCAGGAATTTGAGTTGCCCGAAATTGAACGGTGCCGCCATCCCCTGCCCCCCTTGCTGTCCCCGCTGCGCAGATGCGGGCGTATAGGGCGGAAACGCAAGGCGATATTGTACCGGAACGACAGCTAGACGGGGCCATCGAATATGTCGGCGCGCCAGTCCGCAAGATCCGTGTCGCCGCGGGACGAAGCCGTGGTCGCCGGGTGCGGCTGCCGTATGCGCGTGCGCTGCGAACCAGTCTTCGCAAAGCCCGGCAACATCGTCCGGCACCGGCGCGTCGGGCGCGGTCAGATGGTAGAGTTTGAATAGTGCGCCACCCGCTTAACGAAGGCCCATGAAGCGGCCGAATTTGGCATAATGGCGATAGAAGACATCGACGGCGGCGGACATGGCAAACTCCCGATTTGTTCTATTTATGTTCTATCCGGTCGCAAAGCCGAAGTCGAACGAAGAATGAGGTTCGCGCTATTGTTGGATGGCAACTTGCGACCGGTTGCGGACATAAGATCCTCCCTGTCGCGCAGCGATGGGGAGGTGGCAGCCCGAAGGGCTGACGGAGGGGCTATGGCGCGACTTCGCGGCCCCTCCACCACCCGCTTCGCGGGCGGTCCCCCTCCCCATGGCTGCGCCACAGGGAGGATAAACGCCTTCTTCGTCACCCTCGAACGAGACAAGTGGCTCGGTCGACTTGATCCGGGCTCCATTCTCGCTGCGCCGGAAAAATGGATTCCGGATCAAGTCCGGAATGACGAGGGTCTAAAATCGAACGAGCACGACATTTCTAGCATCGTCACCCTGAACTTGTTTCAGGGTCCATGGTCCGACGGCTCCTTCGGCGCTGCGCCGGATGCAAGGCCCGGCCATGGATGCTGAAACAGCGAGGCCATCGCCGCAGCCAGCATGACGAGAATTGAAAGGCTGGAATCCACCCCAACAGCGGGACGTTCGCCCTTCGGCTCAAGATCACCCCGCCTTTTTCGCCTGCCGATATTTGTGCAGCAGCGGCTCCGTGTAGCCCGACGGCTGCGCCACGCCCTCGAAGATCAGCGCGCGCGCGGCCTGATAGGCAATGCCGTCGGGTGTCAGCTTTTCGTAAAGCGGATCGCCCGCATTCTGCGCATCGACTTTCGCCGCCATGCGCGCCAGCGCGGCATCGACCTGCGCCTCGCTGCACACGCCGTGGAGCAGCCAGTTGGCGAGCGCCTGCGAACTGATCCGCAGCGTTGCGCGATCCTCCATCAGGCCGACATCGTCGATGTCGGGCACCTTCGAACAGCCGACGCCCTGATCGATCCAGCGCACGACATATCCGAGGATGCCCTGGCAATTATTGTCGAGCTCGCGGGTGATCTCCGCCTCGCTCCAGTTACGCCCGACCGCGACGGGGATGTCGAGCAGGCGATCGAGCGACGGCACCGCCTCGCCCGCGATTTCCCTCTGCCGCGCGAAGACGTCGACCATGTGATAGTGCAGCGCGTGCAAGGTCGCGGCGGTCGGCGACGGTACCCACGCCGTGTTCGCGCCGCTCTTCGGATGCCCGATCTTGGCGTCGAGCATCGCCTTCATGAGGTCGGGCATCGCCCACATGCCCTTGCCGATCTGCGCCTTGCCCGAAAGCCCGCAGGCGAGCCCGATGCGGACGTTGCGATCCTCGTAGGAGGCGATCCAGTCGCTCGCCTTCATCTCGCCCTTCGGGATCATCGGACCCGCGCGCATCGAGGTGTGGATCTCGTCGCCGGTGCGGTCGAGGAAGCCGGTGTTGATGAAGACGATGCGGTCCTTCACCGCCTCGATGCACGCGGCGAGGTTCGCCGAGGTGCGGCGCTCCTCGTCCATCACGCCGACCTTGATCGTGTGTCGCGCGAGGCCGAGCATGTCCTCGACCGCGTTGAAGAGGCGGTCGGTGAAGCCGCATTCCTCGGGGCCGTGCTGCTTGGGCTTCACGATGTAGATGCTGCTCGCGCGGCTGTTCTTGAGGGTGCCAAGCCCCTTCAGATCGTGGAGCGAACAGAGGCTGGTGATGACGGCGTCGCAGAGCCCCTCGGGCGCCTCGGCGCCGTTCGGCAGGCGGATCATCGGCGTCGTCATCAGATGGCCGACGTTGCGGACGAACATCACGCTGCGGCCGTGGAGCGCGAAGCTGCCGCCATCGGGCGCGGTCCACTGGCGGTCGGGCTCCATCGCGCGGGTGACGGTCGCGCCGCCCTTGACGAAGCTTTCGACGAGGTCGCCACGCATCAGGCCGAGCCAGTTGGTGTAGCCGAGCACCTTGTCCTCGCCATCGACCGCCGCGACCGAATCCTCGAGGTCGATGATCGTCGTCAGCGCGGCTTCGAGCAGCACATCGGCGATGCCCGCGGGGTCGGTCCTGCCGATCTGGCTGTCGGGGTCGATCACCAGTTCGATGTGCAGGCCGTTGTGCTTCAACAGGATGCCGCCGGGCTTGCTGCCCGCCCATTGCGACGGATCGGCGAGCGCGAGCTGCCCGCCCTGCCAGTCGGCCCATCGTCCCGACGCGAGAGGAACGGTTTCGTCGAGGAACGCCTTCGCGCGCGCGATCACCGCCGCGCCGCGATCCGCGTCATAGCCGCCGGGCTTTGGGGGCGGCGCGTCGAGTGCGTCGGTGCCGTAGAACGCATCGTAGAGGCTGCCCCAGCGCGCATTGGCGGCGTTGAGCGCGAACCGCGCGTTCAATGCCGGCACGACGAGCTGCGGTCCCGCCATCGTCGCAATCTCGGGATCGACATTCGCGGTGCCGATTTGGAACGGCGCGGGTTCGGGGACGAGATAACCGATCTCGCGAAGGAACGCCTGATAGGTGGCAGCGTCGTGCGCCTGCCCTTCGCGCGCCCGATGCCAGGCGTCGATCCTGGCCTGCAAATCTTCGCGCTTCGCGAGCAGCGCGGCATTCTCGGGGGCGAACTTGCCGAGCAGGTCGGCGAAACCGGCCCAGAATCGTTGCGCGTCGACGCCGGTTCCGGGCAGCGCCTTTTCCTCGATAAAGGAAGCCAGACGCGAATCGACGGAGAGGCCGTTGCGGTCGAGGAAATCAGTCATTCAGCACCCTTTGGTCAGCGCGATCGCGCCAGTGGACCCGGGGAGGAAAGGGCCGCTGCCCTATGGCGCGAATGAAAGAGGTTGGCAATGGGGGGTGCAAAGCCGGGGGCCGACCGCTATGGGCGCGACATGATCGCGCGCGAACTCCTGGCAACCGCACCCGTCCCCGGCGGCGAAGAGCTGCGCCTGTTCCGGCGCGGCGGCGATTACACGATCGCGCTTGGCGGCAACGAGCTGATGAGCAGCCGGATGAGCGGTTCGGAAGTCGCGCTCGCGGACATGAGCTGCGACCGGCTGCAGGGCGGCGCCGCGCCGTATCTGCTGATCGGCGGCTATGGCATGGGCTTCACCCTGCGCGCCGCGCTCGCCCGGCTCGGCCCCGATGCGCGCATCATGGTCGCCGAGCTGGTGCCCGACATCATCGACTGGGCGCGCGGACCGATGGCGGCGCTTGCCGCCGGCGCACTCGACGACCCCCGCGTCGAGCTGCGCATCACCGATGTGTCGGGCGTGATCGGCGGCGCGGTCGGCGCGTTCGATGCGATCCTGCTCGATGTCGACAATGGCCCCGACGGGCTGACCCGCGAAAGCAACGACCGCATCTATTCTGCCGCGGGGCTCGACCGCGCGCGCCGCGCGTTGCGGCCCGGCGGCATTCTTGCCATCTGGTCGGCGCATCCGGACGCGCGCTTCGCGCGGCGGCTGAGGGACGCGGGCTTTGCGGTCGAAGAGGTCGCCGTGCGCGCCCGCAGCAACGGCAAGGGCGCGCGGCACATCATCTGGTTCGCGCGCGCCGCCTGATGCCGGGGGTCGCCAAACCCTATCGCCCGCGTCTATAGCCACCCGCATGACTTCGCTCTCGTCAGCCGAAACCGCGACGCTCGAACGGGCCGCCGACGCGCCGATGCTCGCACAGGTCGAGCGCTGGGCGGCGATCAACAGCGGCACGGGCAATCTGGCCGGTCTCAAAACCGTGGCGGGGCAGCTCGCCGACGCCTTTGCGGCGCTGCCCGGCGAGGTGCGCCTCGTGACGCCCGACCCGGTCGAAAGCGTCGACGCCGGGGGCAAGATCAAGACGACGCAGCGCGGCGACCACCTGCATCTGCGCGTCCGCCCCGAGGCACCGGTGCAATTGCTGCTCACCGGCCATATGGATACGGTGTTTCCCGCCGATCACCCGTTCCAGACGCTCCAGTGGCTCGAACCCGGCGTCCTCAACGGCCCGGGCACCGCCGACATGAAGGCGGGTATCGCCGTGATCCTCGCCGCGCTGACGGCGCTTGAAGCCTCTCCGCTCGCCGGCCGCGTCGGCTATGACGTGATGATCAACAGCGACGAGGAGACGGGCAGCCACGCCTCGGCCGCGCTGATCGCCGAGCTGGCGAAGGGCAAGACCGCGGCGCTGACCTACGAACCGGCGCTGCCCGACGGCGGCCTCGCCGGCGCGCGGCCCGGCAGCGGCAATTTCTCGGTGATCGTCCATGGCCTGTCCGCCCACGCCGGCCGCAACCCCGAGGACGGGCGCAACGCGCTGATCGCCGCGGCCGACCTCGCGCTGCGGCTGAACGCGCTGAAATCGCCCGACCTCAAGGTCAATCCCGCGAAGATCGACGGCGGCGGCCCGAACAATGTCGTGCCCGATACTGCGATCCTGCGCGTCAACCTGCGCCCTTCGACTCCCGAGGCGATGGCGGCGGCCGAAGCGGCGCTGCGCGATGCGGTTGCCGCAGTCTCCCGCGAGCACGACGTGCATTGCCACATTCACGGCAATTTCAACCGGCCGCCAAAGCCGCTCGATCCCGCCGCGACGCGATTGTTCGAACTGGTGCGCGACTGCGGGGCGGCGCTCGGCCTGCCGCCGATCCGCTGGAAAGCGACCGGCGGCGTGTGCGACGGCAACAATATCGCCGCCTGCGGTGTGCCGGTCGTCGACACGATGGGGCCGCGCGGCGGCGCGATTCACTCGTCGGACGAATTTCTGATCGTCGACAGCCTCGCCGAGCGGGCGCAATTGTCGGCGCTCGCCATGACAAGAATAGCGGAACGGGGGACTGTGTGAATCATGTGATCCGGGCGGCCAAGCCGGGCGACCTGCAGAGCATTTACGAGATGGCGAAGCTGACGGGCGGCGGCTTCACCAACCTCCCCCCCGACAAGAAGGCGCTGCGTGCGAAGCTGGAGCGCGCCGAGGCCGGATTCGCGTCGGAAAAGGAATATCCGGCCGACGAGCTCTATCTGATGGTGCTCGAGGATCTCGATAGCGGCGAGGTGCGCGGCACCTGCCAGATTTTCGGGCAGGTTGGCCAGCGCTGGCCCTTTTATTCGTACCGCATCGGCACCGACAGCAAGCATAGCGAACAGCTCGGCCGCACCTTCCACGCGCAGGTACTGATGCTGAGCAACGACCTCAACGGGTCGAGCGAGGTCGGCGGACTGTTCCTCCACCCCGCGGCGCGCGCCGGCGGGCTCGGGCTGCTGCTCGCACGTTCGCGCTACCTCTTCATCGCCCGGCACCGCGCGCGCTTCGGCGACCGCATCCTCGCCGAGCTGCGCGGGGTGATCGACGAGGCGGGCGGATCGCCTTTCTGGGACGGGGTCGCGGGCAAATTCTTCGGGATGAGCTTCCAGGAAGCCGACCAGTTCAACGCGGTCCACGGCAACCAGTTCATCGCCGACCTGATGCCCAAACACCCCGTCTATATCGCGATGCTGCCCGAAACCGCGCGCGCGGTGATCGGCGTCCCGCACCCGACCGGACGTGCGGCGATGCGGATGCTGGAGAATGAGGGCTTCGCCTTCGAAAACTATGTCGACATCTTCGACGGCGGCCCGACGATGACCGCGCGCACCGACCAGGTCGCGAGCATCCGCGATGCGAAGCATGTCGAAGTGAGCGGCATCGCCAAGGGCGGCGAGGACGCGCTGATCGCCACCGGCCAGTTGCGCGATTTCCGCTGCTGTTTCGGCACGGTCGGCGCGGACGGGACGATCGATGCCCATGCGGCCGAGGTGCTGGGGGTCCGGGTCGGCGATCCGATCAGCTGGATCGGGCGATAAGCGATGCTCACCGAAATCAACTTCGACGGCATCATCGGCCCGACGCACAATTATGCCGGGCTCAGCCGCGGCAACATCGCCTCGGCGGCCAACGCCGGCGATGTGTCGCAGCCGCGTGCGGCGGCGCTGCAGGGCATCGAGAAGATGCGCCACAATCTGGCGCTCGGCCTTCGCCAGGGCTTCTTCATGCCGCTCGACCGGCCCGACGCGCCCTGGCTCGCAACGCTGGGCACCTCGCTGGGCGATGCCGAAACGCATTTGCGCGCGCAGGCCTGGTCGGCCTCTTCGATGTGGGCCGCGAACGCCGCGACCGTATCGCCCGCGCCCGACAGCGGCGACGGCAAATGCCACCTGACCGTCGCCAACCTCGTCACCATGCCACACCGCAGCCACGAATGGCCGGGGACGCTGGCGCAGCTGCGCGTCGCCTTTGCCGATCCGGCGTTCGCGGTGCATGGGCCGGTTCCCGCGCCGTTCGGCGACGAGGGCGCGGCGAACCATATGCGGCTCTGTTCGGGGCACGGATCGGCCGGCGTCGAAATCTTCGTTTACGGGTTGAGCGGCGGCCGCTTCCCCGCGCGCCAGCATCTCGATGCGTCGAAGGCGATCGCGCGCAGGCACAGGCTCGATCCGGCGCGGACGCTGTTCATCCGCCAGTCGGACACCGCGATCCAGGGCGGCGCCTTCCACAACGACGTCGTCGCGGTCGCGAACGAGCATGTGCTGTTCACGCACGAAACCGCGTTCGAGGATCGCGAGGGCGCGCACGCGCAGATCCGCGCCGCCTTCCCCGAGGTCGAGATCGTCGAGGTGCCCGCGAACGCGGTCAGCCTGCCCGAGGCGATCAAATCCTATCTGTTCAACGCTCAGCTCGTTAGCCTGCCCGATGGCGGCATGGGGCTCGTCCTCCCCACCGAAGCGCGCGAGACGCCCGCAGTCTGGACCTGGCTGGAGGCGCATGTCGCGGGCAACGGCCCGATCCGCCGCCTGCTGCCGGTCGATGTCCGCCAGTCGATGGCGAACGGCGGCGGCCCCGCCTGCCTGCGCCTGCGCGTCGTCGCCGACCCGGCGACCGTCGACCCGCGCTTCCTGGCCGACCCCGCGAAGCTCGACCGGATCGCCGACGTCGTCGCGGCGCATTGGCCCGAAGCGATCGCGCCCGGCGACCTCGCCTCGGCGGCGCTGGTCCGCGACGTCCAGCGCGCGCGCTCGGCGTTGCTGGAAGCGCTGGGGCTGGAGGAATTGATCTGAGGGCAGGTTTCGACCGGAAGCTGACCCATCCTGCATCGTCACCCTGAACTTGTTTCAGGGTCCATGGCCTGCCGTTTCCTTCGGCGCCGCGCCGGATGCAAGGCCCGGCCATGGATGCTGAAACAAGTTCAGGGTGACGAGAATTGAAGGTCTGGAATCCACCCCAAAGCGGACGCCGCAGATAAATAACCCTTTCCTTCATTATCCCGCCATGCCAGCCGTCATCCGGCTTTTCCATCTGGTCGATCAACGCGGCGAGGCGGGCAAGAAAAGAGGGTTTTCCGACCAGAACAGCCCCTCTCGCCGCCCCGCCGCGCCACCGACCTCGCCGCCTTTTCCGACAAACCCAAATCCGCGTCTTTTCAGCCTTTCGTTCGCCGAACTTCATTTGACTTTCGCGCATCGTCAATGCGATGAACGTTGCCACACGGTCGATACGGGTTGCAGACGACCGGCACGGAGACAGTAATGGCAGATGAAGAGGTCGCCGCGCAGGGCGAACTGGCGATCACGCGCACCGGCGACAAGCTCCGCCTCGCGCGCGAGAAGGCGGGCCTGTCGCTCGCCGACGTCGCGACGCGCACGCGCATCACGCAGCGCCATCTCGAAGCCATCGAAAAGTCCGACTTCACAGAGCTTCCCGGCCGCACCTATGTGACCGGATTCGCGCGCGCCTACGCCCGCGCCGTCGACCTGCCCGAGGCCGAGATCGGCGCCGGCATCCGCCGCGAGCTGGAAGAGGACGCCTATGGGTCGCGTCCGCTCTACGAAGCCTATGAACCCACCGATCCTGCCCGCCTGCCCACCGCGCGCCTGACCTGGACGCTGGTGATCGTCGCGCTCCTGCTCGTGTCGGCCTATGGCGTGTGGCGCTTCCTGTCGGTCGAACCCGACGAGGCGCTGGTCGCCGCACAGAACCAGGCTGCCGACGATTCGGAAGCCCCCGCAACCAAGGCCGCGGCGCCCGCCCCGGCAAAGGCCGGGGCGGCGATCGCCGCCAATGCTCCCGTCGTGCTGACCGGCATTTCCGAAGTCTGGATCGGCTTCGACGACGCCACGGGCAAGACCGAGAATTGGCGCACCCTCGACGCTGGCGAAACCTATGAGGTGCCGCCCGCCTATATCGAGCAGTTCACGCTGCGTACCAGCATCCCGCAGGCGCTCAAGGTCACTGTCGGCGGCCGCGACGTCGGCCCGATCGGTCCCGCCGACACGCTGGTGAAGGGCATATCGCTGAAGCCCGCCGACCTCGTCGCGCGCGCCGAAGGCAGCCCGGCGGCGCCTGCCGCGGCGCCCAGGACCGGGGGCTGATCGCGCGCCGGATCGCCTCGTTCCGGCGACAACGCGCGACATCGCGCCGAAATGGGTTTGCGCGCCCGCGCTTTGCGGCGTTATGAATGGCTCCGCAGAATAGTTAATATCTCTTGGGGGCCAATCGGCACATGACGAAGCATCACATCACCCTTGCCGGCGCGGCCGCGATCGCGATCGCAGTGGCGGCGCCCGTCGCGCTGGCGCAGGACGCGACGGTCGCGAAGCGCGTCGACAAGCTCGAAAAGGAAATGCGCGCCGTCCAGCGGCAGGTGTTCCCGGGCGGTGCCCCGGCCTTCTTCGAGGGCGAGATCGCACCCGACGCGACGCCGGGTCAGGTCGTGAAGAGCAATTCGCCGGTCGCCGACCTCACCGCGCGCGTCGATGCGCTCGAATCGCAGCTTCGGGCGCTCACCGGCCAGACCGAACAAAATGCCTTCCAGCTCCGCGAGCTCGAAAAGCAGTTCGCCGCCTACAAGGCCGAAATGGACAAGCGCGTGCCGCCCGCGGCTGCCGGCGAGCCGGCCGCGACGCCCGCCAGCCTGCCGGTGGTCGCCGCGCCCAGGCCAGCCGCGCCGACGCCCGCCCCGGCGGCGACCGCCACGCCGCCGAAAAAGCCCGCGACGCCGTCCGCCGCCAGCGCCGGAAAGCCCGACGCAGCCCGCCTCGCGCTTGTGAAGAAGGTCGAAATCCCGTCGTCGGGCAACGAGCAGCAGGACGCCTATGATTATGGCTTCCGCCTCTGGTCGGCAAAACTCTATCCGGAGGCGCAGGCCCAGCTCAAGACGGTCGTCGCCAAATGGCCGAAGAGCAGCCAGGCGAGCTATGCGCAGAACCTGCTCGGCCGCGCCTATCTCGACGACGGCAAGCCCAGCCTCGCCGCGGTGGCCTTCTACAATAATTACAAGGATCGCCCCGACGGCCCGCGCGCCCCGCACAGCCTGATGTACATGGGGATCGCGCTCGACAAGCTCGGGCGCAAGGCCGACGCATGCAAGGCGTTCCGCGAACTCGACGAAGTCTATGGGACAAAAGCGCCGCAGGATGTCCGCACCGATGCAGCCGCCGCAAAAGCAAAAGCAGGCTGTTGACAGCGGCGACGCGGTCGAGCGCCTCGGCCGCGATCTCGCCGCGCTCGCCGGTCCCGACTGGCAGCGCCTCCATTATGGCGTCGCGGTGTCGGGCGGCCCCGACAGCATGGCCCTCCTCTGGCTGATGGCGACGCTGCTGCCCGGACAGGTCCGGGCGGTCACCGTCGACCACGGCCTGCGGAGGGAATCGGCCGAGGAAGCGCGCATGGTCGCGGGTTTCTGCGCGCGCGAGCATATCGCGCACGCGACCTTGACGCCCCCGGTGCCGCTTCGCGGCTCGCTGCAGGCCGCGGCGCGCAGCGAGCGTTATCGCCTCATGGAGGACTGGCGCGCGGCGCACGGCCTTGCGCACCTGCTCACCGCGCACCACGCCGACGACCAGCTCGAAACGATCGTCATGCGCCTCAACCGCAGCAGCGGGGTCGGCGGCCTGGCCGCGATCCGCGCGCGCTACCGGCTCGTCTTGCGCCCGCTGCTCGGGTGGCGCCACGCCGAACTGCTGCGCATCGCGCTCGATCACGACATTCCCTTCGTCGACGACCCCTCGAACAGCGACGACCGCTTCGACCGCGCGCGGCTGCGCCACGCCCTCGCCTCGCAGACCGCGATCGACGTGGGGGCGGCGGCGCGCTCGGCGGGCTGGCTGGCCGAGGCCGACGAGGCGATCGACTGGGCGGTCGAGCGGCTGATCGCGAACTGGCCCGACGCCTCCGACATCGCGGTCATTCGCGACGAAGGCTATCCGGCCGAGATTTTCCGCCGCGTCGTCACCCAGCGCCTGCGCGCGAACGACGGTCAGCTTCGCCTGCGCGGCGCCTCGCTCGACGGGGTGATCGCGGCGATGAAGGGCGGCCGCCGCGCGATGGTCGGCGCGCTGCTGATCGACGCCGTGCCGGGGCTTCAGGGCACGATCTGGCGCATTTCCGCCGCACCGCGCCGAAAAGCCCGAAAATAGGACAATCTGGCTCATTGTCATTTAACCCAATTATCCTACATTATCGGGATTGAAGCGCGAACGTGCGCGAAGTTTGGAAAGTTTCCGATGCAGGACGACAAGGAACCGCAGGGCAATCCCTGGATGAAGAGCGTGATGATCTGGAGCGGCATCCTGCTCGCCATGCTCCTCGTCGCCTCGATGTTCGGCGGCGCCACCCAGCCCACCGGAGCGCCCCTCGCCTATTCCGAGTTCCGGCAGAAGGTTCAGGAAGGCGCGGTCAAGGAGGTCGTGCTGTCGGAGGATCGCGTAACCGGCAAGCTCGACAATGGCGAAAGCTTCACCGCGAACATCGTCCGCGACCCCGACCTGTTGAAGATGCTCAACGACAATAACGTCAAATATGACGGCAAGCCGACCGAGGTCCCCAATTTCTGGATGTATCTGCTCGTCCAGTCGCTGCCGTTCCTGCTGATTCTGGGCATCGCCTTCTTCGTCTTTCGCCAGGTGCAGAAGAACAACGGTTCGGGCGCGATGGGCTTTGGCAAGAGCCGCGCCAAGATGCTTACCGAAAAGCAGGGCCGCGTGACCTTCGACGATGTCGCCGGCATCGACGAGGCGCGCGAGGAACTTCAGGAAATCGTCGAGTTCCTGAAAGACCCCAGCAAATTCTCGAAACTCGGCGGCCAGATCCCGAAGGGCGCACTGCTCGTCGGCTCGCCCGGCACCGGCAAGACTTTGCTCGCCCGCGCGATCGCGGGTGAGGCGGGTGTTCCCTTCTTCACCATTTCGGGTTCGGACTTTGTCGAGATGTTCGTCGGTGTCGGCGCCAGCCGCGTCCGCGACATGTTCGAACAGGCCAAGCGCAACGCGCCGTGCATCGTCTTCATCGACGAAATCGACGCCGTCGGCCGCCATCGCGGTGCCGGGCTCGGCAACGGCAACGACGAGCGCGAGCAGACGCTGAACCAACTGCTCGTCGAGATGGACGGCTTCGAGGCGAACGAAGGCATCATCATCGTCGCGGCAACCAACCGCCCCGACGTGCTCGACCCCGCCCTGCTCCGCCCGGGCCGCTTCGACCGTCAGGTCGTCGTGCCGCGCCCCGACATCGAAGGCCGCCAGAAGATCCTCGAGGTCCACACGCGCAAGAAACCGCTTGCGCCCGACGTCGACTTGCGCCGGATCGCGCGCGGCACGCCGGGCTTCTCGGGCGCCGACCTGGCAAACCTTGCCAACGAGGCGGCGCTGCTCGCGGCGCGCAAGGGCAAGCGTCTGATCGCCTCGAACGAGTTCGAGGAAGCCAAGGACAAGGTGTTGATGGGCGCCGAGCGCCGCTCGATGGTGATGACCGAGGACGAGAAGAAGGCGACCGCCTATCACGAGGCCGGCCACGCGCTCGTCTCGATTCACGTCGAGGGCAATGATCCGCTCCACAAGGTCACGATCATCCCGCGCGGCCGCGCGCTGGGCGTGACGTGGAACCTGCCCGAACGCGACCGCTATTCGATGAACATGAAGCAAATGAAGGCGCGCCTCGCGCTCTGCTTCGGCGGCCGCATCGCCGAACAGCTCATCTATGGCAAGGACGAGCTCAACACCGGCGCGTCGAACGACATCCAGCAGGCGACCGACTCGGCGCGCGCAATGGTCATGGAATATGGCATGTCCGAAAAGCTCGGCTGGCTGCGTTACCGCGACAATCAGGACGAGGTCTTCCTCGGCCACAGCGTATCGCGCGCGCAGAACATGTCCGAAGAGACCGCCAGGCTGATCGACGCCGAAGTCCGCCGTCTGGTCGAGGAAGGTGAAAAGACCGCCCGCAAGGTTCTCACCGAGCATCTCGACGAGCTCCACCTGCTCGCAGGCGCGCTGCTCGAATATGAGACGCTGTCGGGCGAGGAAGCGCGCCGTGCGATCAAGGGTGAAGACATCGGCCGCGAGAACGACCAGGACAGGTCGGGTACGCCCGTATCGGGCCACGCCGGCGGCCTGCCGCAGATCAAGCGCAAGCCCCGCCCCTTCGGCGACGCCAACCCGCAAGGCGTCTGATTCAGACCTTGTTCAGTGATTTGAAGCGATTCCGGGCCGCATGACCAGCAGGGACATGCGGCCCGGATTGGCTTTGGCCGCGCTCGGCGCGGGCGTCATGCTGTGCGGCATGGCGCCCGGCGACATGAGCGTCGCCACCTTTCTCCAGCGCGCGAGCCTGCTCGAACGGCTGGGCCCGCTCGCCATCGCCACACCGGAAGCGCAACTGCTGAAAGGCGAGGTTATCGCCGCTGGCAGGCGCTACAAGGCGCGGATCGATGCCGACCGCAAGGCCGGTCGCAAAACGGCAAGCTGCCCGCCCGAAAGCGGCACGCTGACCCCGGAACAGTGGCTTGCGCATCTGCGCAGCTACCCCGCCCAGTCGCGCAAAATGATCTCGATCTATTCGGCATTCGACGGGCTGATGCGGAAACGCTATCCCTGCCCGGCGCAATAGAATGGCTTCGAGGAGAGACGCATGAGGTCTTGCGGATCAGCGCTGCTTGCGGCCGCGCTCGTGCCGGGCGCATATCCTGTTGCAGCGCAAGGCACGCTGACATCGGGCGCTTGCTGTTCCGGTCGCGGGCGCCGCGCCGCTGGCCGCAACCGCCAGCGACGTAACCCACGTCCGCTGGTTGTGGAGCACCCCGGTTTCCCCCGGCACCTCGCGCGCCGTCGCCTTCTTCGGCAAAGTGAAGTGACCGGCACGGATCTGCGCGCGCGATGACCATCTATTGCGACGAATCCGGGGGGCTCAACGCCGGGGCGATGACCTTCGCGGCGGCGATGCTGTCATCGGAGGCCGCGGCGGTCATTCACGCGCGCTTCCGCGCCGTCACCGGCTTGCGCGGCGAACTCAAGGGCAGCCGGATCAGCCTCACCGAGCGCGCCTATCTGCTCGAGCTGTTCGACCGCGCCGGTGGACGTGCCTGGGTTGCGGTCGCGAGGCGCGAGACGCTGGCGCCGCCCTCCGACGGCAAGCCGCCGAGCGACCTCGCGCTTTACACGGCCCTCCTCGATTTGGCGGTGAGCAGCTGGCTACCCGAAACCGGCGGCGTATGTACCGACGTGGTGATCGACGATGGGCGCTATGATCCGGCGATTCTCGCGGGCGTGCGCCAAACGATCCAGGCGGGGCTCGCGGGATGGGGGCAGGCCTCTCTCGCCGATAGCCGCCGTTCCGAGGGGGTCCAGATTGCCGATGTGATCGCCAACAGCCTGTTCAACGTCACGATCGGTTCGCCGCGCGCACAGCGCATCGGCGTGATCATCGAACCGCTGCTCGCCTCGCGCGCGATCCGCATCGCCGAACTGAATCGGCTTCGCTGACAGCAATGCGCGCCTGCCAACAAGAAGGGCCGCGGTTTCCCGCGGCCCCTTTGGCGATCGCCGTCGCTTCGCTTATTCGAAGTCGGCGCCGCCACCCGCCGGGCTGCGCGGCGGCGCAGCGGCGGTCAGGCGAAGCGCTTCGGCCGAACGCGCGATCGAGCTGATTTCATCGGGCGTGTCGTCATCGTCGACGACGACCTTCTGCAGCGTGCCGACGAGCGCATCCTTGAGCTCGACCGGACGGATCGTCTGTTCGGCGATTTCGCGCAGCGCGACGACGGGGTTCTTGTCGCGGTCGCGATCGACCGTCAGCTCCGAGCCGCCCGAGATTTCGCGGGCACGGTGCGCCGAGAGCAGCACCAGGTCGAAACGGTTGGGAACCTTGTCGACGCAATCTTCGACGGTAACGCGGGCCATGTTGTTTCCTTAAAAGTCGGAGAGGCCAGCCAATGGCATGGCGGCAAGCGCTGCGCGCTAGCAGGGGGCTATGCGAATGTCAATCAAACCGGCCTGCCGCAACCGCGCGCTTGCGGCCCTCGACGCGCCCGGCCTATGAGCAGGAGATGACCGATGCCGCCGTTCCCGTCAGCGAGCCCTCCGCGAGCGCGGGCGACGGGATGAAGGCGGAGGTTGGCGGCCACCGGCTCGAACTGATTTTCGACGGCGACCGGCGCCTCGAACGCCTGCTTGCGCTGATCAACGGCGCGATCCGCAGCATCGATCTCATCATGTATATCTTCGAGCATGACGGCGCAGGCACCCGCGTGCTGGACGCGATGACTGCCGCCGCGCGGCGCGGCGTGCGCGTGCGCGCGGTGATCGACAGCTTCGGCTCGGGCGATGTGGCCGACAGCGTCTTCGTGCCGCTGCGCGAGGCGGGGGGCACGGTGACCTTCTTCTCGCGCCGTTGGCGATCGAGCTACCTCGTCCGCAACCACCAGAAGTTGATCCTGATCGACGGGCATGTCGCGGTCACCGGCGGCTTCAATATCGCCGATGACTATCTGAGCAAGCCACGCGGCGACTGCTGGTTCGACCTCGGACTTGTGGTCGCTGGCCCGACCGTCGCGCGCGCGGTTCAATGGTTCGATACGATCCACCACTATACCGCCCACGACGACGGCAAGCTGCTGATGCTGCGGCGGCTGGTTCGCGAATGGAATATCGGCACGGGGCCGGTGCAATGGCTGGTCGGCGGACCGACCGAGCGGCTGTCGCCCTGGGCGCGGGCCGTGCGGGCGGACCTCGACCGCGGCCGCCGCCTCGACATGGTGATGGCCTATTTTTCGCCCGGCCAGGGCATGTTGCGACGGATTGGGCGGCTGGCGCGCCGCGGCAAGGCGCGCTTCATCATGGCGGCGAAGTCGGACAATCCGGCAACGATCGGCGCCTCGCGCCTTCTCTACGGCTTCCTGCTGCGCCGCGGCGCAGACATCCGGGAATATCGGCCGTGCAAATTGCACATGAAGCTGATCGTGATCGACGACGTAACCTATATCGGAACCGCCAATTTCGACATGCGGAGCCTGTTCATCAATGTCGAGTTGATGGTGCGGATCACCGATGCCGCTTTTGCCGAAGGACTGCGCGATTTCGTCGCAGGCCTTGAGCCGCAATGCGACGTCGTCACCGTCGAATCGCACAAGAAGCGCGGAACCTGGCTGACCCGCCTGCGCTGGTTTCTTGCCTGGTTCGTCGTGGGTTTCGTCGACTACACCGTCACACGCCGGTTGAACTTCGGGCTCACCGAACACGACCCGCGCGTCGATGCGCTGCCTTAGGGTCAGGACCCGTGAATTGCTCGCTCAAGGCTTGAAGCGGTTTGGCTCAGGGCGAGGATCCGTGACCATTTCTATGGCCCTCCGGCGAAACCGTCGTCAGTGTCGGCTGAGTTCGTCGCGGCCGACGACCATGTAATGCACCTCGTCGGGACCGTCGGCGAAGCGCAGATGGCGCACGTCGGCATAGAGCTCGGCGAGAGGGGTCCAGTGGGAGATGCCGGTCGCGCCGTGGATCTGGATCGCCTGGTCGATGATCTGGCACGCGCGTTCGGGGATCATCGCCTTCGCCATGCTCACCCAGACCCGCGCCTCGCGGTTGCCGAGCAGGTCCATCGCCTTCGCGGCCTTGAGCACCATCAGGCGCATCGCCTCGATATCGCAGCGTGCGCGCGCGATGACCTCCAGATTCTTGCCGAGCTGCGACAGCGGCTTGCCGAAGGCGGTGCGCGAGTTGCCGCGCTTTACCATGAGATCCAGCGCGACCTCGGCCTTGCCGATGGTGCGCATGCAGTGATGGATACGGCCCGGCCCGAGGCGCATCTGCGAAATCTCGAACCCCCGGCCCTCGCCGAGCAGAATATTCTCGCGCGGCACGCGGACATTCTCGAACCGCATGTGCATATGGCCCTGCGGCGCATGGTCGGCGCCGAACACGCGCATCGGGCCGAGTACCTGCACGCCCGGCGTGTCCATCGGCACCAGGATCTGCGAATGCTGGCCCTTGCGCGATGCTTCGGGGTTGGTCTTGAGCATGCAGATCAAGATCTTGCAGCGCGGATCGCCGGCGCCGCTGATGAAATATTTCTCGCCGTTTATCACCCATTCGTCGCCGTCGAGTACCGCGCTCGTTTCCAGATTGCTGGCATCCGACGAGGCGACGCCGGGCTCGGTCATCACATAGGCCGAGCGGATTTCGCCGTTGAGCAGCGGCTTCAGCCAGCGCTCCTTCTGCTCGGGCGTGCCGACCATTTCGAGCACTTCCATATTCCCCGTGTCGGGCGCCGAGCAGTTCAGCGATTCCGATGCGAGCGGCGACTTGCCGAGTTCGGCAGCGATATAGGCGTAATCGAGGTTGCTGAGCGGCGTTCCCGTGTCGCCGTGGGGCAGGAAGAAGTTCCACAGGCCAGCAGCCTTCGCCTTGTTCTTCGCGCCTTCGAGCAGCTCGAGCTGGCCCGGCGCCCAGCTCCAGCGATCGGCGCGGTTTTCGCCGAGCCGGAAGAATTCCTCGGTAATCGGGTCGACGTTATCCGCAATGTGGCGCTTCACCGCGTCGAAGAGCGGCTGCGCCCCCTTCGACATGCGCAGGTCGTTAAGTTCGGCTTGAAGTTCGATTTCGGTCATGGACGGCGCTCCGCTGCAACTGGTGCGACGCTAGCCGGGCTCCGTCATCAAGCAAAATGATAGAGCGGAATATATGGAATTCATCTGACGAATGATCAGTCGGGCTTGGACATTTCGTCGATGATGATCCTGCGAAGCCATTCGAGCGCCGGGTCGGCCTGCGCCGCCTGATGCCAGTAGAGGTAGGTTCCGCCGCGATCGACCGGCAGCGGCAGGTCGAGAAGTTGCATCGGCCACACCGCGTTAAGCACCTCGGCATGCGAGCGCGGCAGCGAAAAGAGCATGTCGGATTCGGCGATGATCTGCCACGCGGTAATCGCATGCTGGCAGCGCACCGCCGCGCGGCGGCCGAGCCCCATCCGTTCCAACGCCATATCCTCGATCCCCGGGCCGTGAGGACGCGCCGTCGCGACGACATGATCGAGCGCCAGATAGGTATCGAGGTCGATCGCCCCATCGACGCGCGGATGCCCCTTGCGGGCGACGACGACGAGCGGCTCCGTTCCGAGAAAATGGCGGCACAACCGCGCGTCGGAGGGAAGCGCAACATCGAGCGCGAGGTCGAGATCACCGTTCGCAAGCGCCGTCACCAGGTCGCGGCGGCGGAAGGTCACGCTGGCCAGCGCGACATGCGGCGCATCGTGCCGGACGCGGCCGACCAGCGACGAGAAGCGCGGCATTTCGCCCGACAAGCGGACGCCGATGCGGAACTCGCGCGTCGACTGCACCGGATCGAAGGATGCCGCCGCGTCGAGCGCCGCATCGAGCCCGCGCAGCGCCTCGCGCACCGGCCCGGCGATCGCACGCGCCGCGGGGGTGGGCACCAGCTTGTTCCCCTGGCGCACGAACAGCGGGTCGTCGAAGGCGTCGCGCAGTTTGGCGAGCGCATGGCTGATCGCGGGCTGCGACAGGTTCAGGTGCCGCGCCGCCGCCGATACGCCGCCTTTGGAATGGATCGCGTCGAATATCTGCAGCAGGTTAAGGTCGAAGCGCGCCAGCCGCCGCATTATTTCACCTGCCGTTTCTCGAGCTTCCGCGCCAATGTGCGACGATGCATCCCCAGCCGCCGCGCGGCCTCCGAAATGTTGAAATTGGTTTCGACGAGCGTCTGGTGGATATGCTCCCACTCGACGGTCTTGATCGACGACGGCCGCGCGTCGAGCGGTGCGTCGACATTGCCCTCGGCGCGCTCGAACGCCGCTTCGATATCGTCGGTGTTCGATGGCTTGGCGAGATAGTAGGACGCCCCCAATTTGATCGCCTCGACGGCGGTCGCGATGCTGGCAAAGCCGGTCAGCACCACGATGCGCATTGCGGGATCGACAGCGCGCAGCATCTGGACGCAGGCGAGCCCCGAAGCATTGCCGAGCTTGAGATCGACGACCGCGAAACCGGGTTGCCACTCGCCCAGCAACCCCTCCGCCTCCTCGGGACTGGACGCGACCCGCACCGCATAGTCGCGCTTTTCGAACGAACGCTTCAGCGTTCGCGCGAAGACATCGTCATCCTCGACGATCAGCAATTGCCGCTGGCCGCTCACACCGACTCTCCGTCGGCGGCGACCGCCGACAGCGGCAGGACCACGCGCACCACCGCGCCGCCGGTATCGCGGTTGGCGACGCTGGCGCTGCCGCCAAGCTTGCGCAGCACGTTGACGAGCAGGAACAGCCCCAACCCGCCGCCCGGACGCCCCTTGGTCGAGCTGTAGGGTTGGCCGAAGCGCTCGATCATCTCGGCGCTGAAGCCCGGCCCGCGGTCCGCAATCTCGATCACCGCCATACCGCCGTCGCGCGACGCGGTGAGAGCGATCCATTCGGGCGAGACTTCGGAGGCATTGTCCAGCACGTTACCGATCACCTGCCGCAACGCGGGGTCCGAGATGATCGCGAGGTCGGCACCGAACAGGTCGTTGAACTCGACCGTCCCCGGCATCCGTCCCGCCCGCGCCTCCTCGACGAGGGCGGTCAGAAAGGCGCGCATTGTCGTGACCTGCGGCGCCTCGCCGCGCGCCTCGCCGGCCGACATCAATATGCCGCTGACGATCGCCTTGCAGCGCCGCACCGCCGCATCCATGTCGGCGAGATCCTGTTGTAATTCGGTATCGCGGGCGATCGCCGGAGCCGTCTTCCAGTCACCGATCAGCACCGACAAGGTCGACAGCGGGGTACCGAGTTCATGCGCCGCGCCCGAGGCGAGCAATCCCATGCGCACGATATGGTCCTCCTCCACCGCGCGCTGGCGGCTCGCGGCGAGCGCGGCGTCGCGCTCGCGCAAATTGCGGCTGATCCGCGTCACGAAGGCGACGAGCAGCACCGCGATCAGCAGGAAACAGACGAGGCTGCCCTTGAGGTAGAGCCCCATCGGATCGGCGGCATAGGGAGGCGGCAGGACGAGCGGCGTCGGGTCGACCGCAAGCACCCCGATGGCCGCAAGCGCCGCGGCGACAATCGCCCACGACGATGCCGGGGTCAGCAAAATCGCGCCGATCACGACCTGCAACAGGAACAGCGAGGCGAAGGGATTGGCGAGACCACCGCTGTGATGGAGTTGCCATCCAAGCGCGGCGACGTCGAAGAGCAGCACGGCCGTCAGTTCGGCGTTGGTCACCGCGCGCCCGCGGCGGAGCAGCGCGAGACTGGCGAAATTGATCGCGATCAGGACAAGGACTGCAGCGAGCAGCGGCGCCCGCTGAAGCGAAATGCCCATCGGCCCGGTCACGATACCGATCGTCGCGAGTTGCCCGCCCACGGCGAGCCAGCGGAGCTGGATCAGCAGCGCCATGTTGCGGCGGCCGGCATTCGCTTCGGCGGGAGCCTCGGCAGCCACGGTCGGCAGGGTTGCGGGAATGGTCATCAATCCCGGATACGCCACAGCCGCCACGCAAAAAAGAGGCTGAGCGCGCAGAGCGCGAACCATGTCAGCGCGTAGACGAGGTGATTGTCGGGAAAGCGGACGATGGTAAGCCCGCCAACCGGGTAGCCGCCGCGGTTCGGCGTGCTATCGGCGTCGACGAAATAGGGCGCGGTCTCCCCAAGCCCCCTCGCCTTCGCGATCGCGGCGACGTCGCGCGAATACCAGCGGTTCGCGGCGGGATCGTTCGTGCGCAGGAAGGCGCCGCCCGGTTCGGTGACGCGGAGCAATCCGGTAACCTCGACCTCGCCGGGCGGATTGCCTGTCGCCCGCGTCGCAGTTGCCTTGCGGTCCTTCGGTACAAAGCCGCGATTGACGATCAGGATGAAGTCCGGCGTCTTCAGCGGCGTCAGCACCCAATAGCCCGCGCCGCGTTCCGTAACCGCCTGTACCAGGGTTTCGCGGTCGTGAAGGAAGCGCCCCTTCGTACTCACGCGCCTATAGGCGTCGTCCTTCGCATTGATCGTCGGCCATCGGTCTGGACCGGGTGCCGCAACCGGCGGTGCATGAATGCGCGCCCCGACTGCCGCGACCAGTTCATGCTTCCACGCCCGCCGTTCGACCTGCCAGATGCCGAGCGCCGCAAGGACCGCCGCCACGATAAGCGCCGTGGCGACGAAGGCCGCCCGGCGGGCGCGCGTCACGGCAATTGGCTCACATCGTGCGGCGGCATCATGTTGGTGTTGAGGTGGTGCATCACCCACAGCGAGCCCGCGAGCATGATCACCACGACGATGATCGTGAAGGTCAGCGAGGTGATCGACCAGCCGCCCTCGGCCTTTGGCGACATATGGAGGAAGAAAATCATGTGCACGACGATCTGCACCGCCGCGAACGCCATGATGATCGCCGCGGTTGCTCCCGCCGGAAGAGGCCGCTCCATCACCAGCCAGAAGGGGACGGCGGTCAGGATCACCGACAGGACGAAGCCGATCACATAGTCGCGCATCGACGCGTGCGGCAGCTCGATCTCGTCGTGGCCGGCGGCGTGGGGATCGGCGCTCATCGCAGCACTCCCATCAGATAGACAATGGTGAAAACGCCGATCCAGACGACGTCGAGGAAATGCCAGAACATGCTGAGGCACATGACGCGGCGCTTGTTCGCAGCGATCAGACCATGCTTGCCGAGCTGGACCATCAGCACGAGCAGCCAGACGATGCCGAAGGTAACGTGCAGCCCGTGCGTGCCGACCAAGGTGAAGAAGCTCGACAGGAAGGCGCTGCGCTGCGGCGTCGCGCCGATCTCGATCAGATGATGGAACTCGTAAAGCTCGATGCCAAGGAACGCGAGGCCGAACAGGCCGGTGATCGCGAGCCAGAGCTGGACGCCCTTCACCTTGCCCTGCTGCATCTGCAGTACCGCGAAACCGTAGGTGATCGACGAGAAGAGCAGCATCGCGGTGTTGAGCGCGACCAGCGGCAGGTCGAACAGATCCTTTGGCGCCGGGCCGGCGGCATAATTGCCGCCGAGCACCGCGAAGCAGGCGAACAGGATCGCGAAGATGAGGCAGTCGCTCATCAGATAGATCCAGAAGCCCAGCATCGTGCTGTGCCCCTCGGGATGGGCGTGCTCGTCGAGATCGTAGAACTGGACGGGATCGCCCGCAGTGACGGTGTTTGCGCTCATCGGATCAGGCTCCGGCCGCCAGCTGGCGGGTGCGCGCCGCTTCGACTGCGGCGACCGTGGCCGCCGGAATGTCGAAGTCGCGCTTGTAGTTGAAGGTGTGGAAAATCGCATAGGCGATGGTCGCGGCGAAGCTGGCGATCACCAGCCACCAGATATGCCAGACCAGCGCAAAGCCCATCGCCAGGCAGAAACCGGCAAGGATGATCCCCGTCCCCGTATTGCTCGGCATGTGGATATCGCGGAAGCCGTCGACCGGCCGCTCGTGCCCGCGCGTCTTCATGTCGTACCACGCGTCGAGATTGTGGATCACCGGCGTGAAGGCGAAATTATAGTCGGGCGGCGGCGAGCTGGTCGCCCATTCGAGCGTGCGGCCGTGCCAGGGATCGCCGCTCTCGTCGGCCAGTTCCTTGCGCTTCCAGATGCTCACGCCGAACTGGATCAGCATCGCGGCGATACCGCAGGCGATCACCCCCGCACCGATCGCGGCAATGACGAACCATATCTGCAGGCTCGGGTCGTCGAACACGCGCATCCGCCGCGTCACCCCCATCAGGCCGAGGATGTAGAGCGGCATGAAAGCGAGCCAGAAACCGACCACCCAGCACCAGAAGCTGATCTTGCCCCAGAAGACGTCGAGCTTGAACCCGAACGCCTTGGGCCACCAATAGTTGATCGCCGCGAACAGCCCGAACAGCACGCCGCCGATGATCACGTTGTGGAAATGCGCGATCAGGAACAGCGAATTGTGCAGCACGAAGTCGGCGGGCGGGACAGCGAGCAGCACGCCGGTCATGCCGCCGACGACGAAGGTCAGCATGAAGGCGATCGTCCACATCATCGGCAGTTCGAAGCGGATGCGGCCGCGGTACATGGTAAAAAGCCAGTTGAAGAGCTTCGCGCCCGTCGGGATCGAGATCACCATCGTCGTGATGCCGAAGAAGCTGTTGACGCTTGCGCCCGACCCCATGGTGAAGAAATGGTGCAGCCAGACAAGGTAGGACAGGATGGTGATGCACACCGTCGCATAGACCATCGACGTATAGCCGAAGAGCTTCTTGCCCGAGAAGGTCGAGGTCACTTCGCTGAACACGCCGAACAGCGGCAGGATCAGGATATAGACCTCGGGGTGTCCCCAGATCCAGATCAGGTTCACATACATCATCGGCGAGCCGCCGAGATCGTTGGTGAAGAAGTTCGTGCCCGCGTAGCGGTCGAGGCTGAGCAGCGCGAGCGTCGCGGTCAGGATCGGGAAGCTCGCCACGATCAGGATGTTCGAACAGAGCGAGGTCCAGGTGAAGACCGGCATCTTCATCAGCCCCATGCCGGGCGCGCGCAGCTTCAGGATCGTGACGATCAGGTTGATGCCCGACAAGGTCGTACCGACCCCCGCTATCTGTAGCCCCCAGATATAGTAATCGACGCCGACATTGGGGCTGTAGGCGATCCCCGACAGCGGCGGATAGGCAAGCCAGCCGGTCTGCGCATATTCGCCGACGAACAGCGAAATCATCGTCAGCGCGGCGCCCGCGGCGGTCATCCAGAAGCTGAAATTGTTGAGGAACGGAAAGCTGACGTCGCGCGCGCCGATCTGCAGCGGGACGATATAGTTCATCAGGCCGGTGATGAACGGCATCGCCACGAAGAAGATCATGATCACGCCGTGCGCGGTGAACACCTGGTCATAATGGTGGGCGGGCAGATAGCCCTCGGACCCGCCGAACGCCATCGCCTGCTGCAGGCGCATCATGATCGCGTCGGCGAAGCCGCGCAGGAACATGATGAGGCCAAGGATCATGTACATGATCCCGATGCGCTTGTGGTCGACGGTGGTGAACCATTCCTTCCACAAATAGCCCCACAGGCGATATCTGGTGATCAGGCCGAGGACGACGAGGCCGCCGACGGCGACGCCGAGGAAGGTGACGATCAGGATCGGTTCGTGCAGCGGCAGCGCCGCGAGCGACAGCTTGCCGAAGATTGGGTCGGTTGCAGGAAGCGGGGTCGGGGTCATGACAATCTCGGCTGCCTTCAGGACATCGGTCGGGGGGTGGAGGTATTCAGGGCCGTGCGCTCGGCTTCGCCCGGACGCGAGAGCCCCTCGCCCTTCAGCGGCGCCGGGTTCACCGGCCTGGCGTCGGGGCGGTCGGCCGACTTCATCTGCTGGCTGCACAGCGCCGCGACATAGCGCACGCTCCAGCCCGCGAGGCTGCCGGTGCCGCGCGCGGCAAACTTGTCGTAGGCGACCGAGCGGACATTCTGGATGCCGGCAATGCCCGCGCCGCCCCGGGCGTCGATCGCCATCATGTCGTGCATGCACATCTTGCCGGGCTCGACGCACATGTTGACCACCGCGTCGAAAAGCTGCGGGTCGACGGTAGCGAAATGGCGCACCGGCTCCTTCTCGCTCGGCACCTCGAGCTTGAGATAGGTCGCGCGATCAAGGCCGCCATCGGTCGACGCCTTGGCATCGGCGACCCATTTGTCGAAATCGGCGGCCGGCAGGCTCTTCACCGCGAAGCGCATGTGCGAGAAACCGGCGCCCGAATAATTGGCGGAAAAGCCTTCATACTCGCCGGTCTTGTCGAAAATTCCGTGCAGCTTCGTTTCCATGCCCGGCATGGCATAGATCTGCCCCGCGAGCGCCGGGATGTAGAAACTGTTCATCACCGACGAGGCCGAGATGCGGAAACGCACCGGACGATCGACCGGCAGCGCCAGTTCGTTGACCGTCGCGACGCCCTGTTCGGGGTAGATGAACAGCCACTTCCAGTCGAGCGCGACCACATTGACGTCGAGCGGCTTCGCATTGGCCGCGACGACCTGTTCGGGCGTCGTCGCAAGCGGGCGATAGGGGTCGAGCAGGTGCGTCGCGACCCAGGTCAGCGCGCCGAGGCAGATGATGATCAGCAGCGGCGCCGACCAGATGACCAGCTCGAGCTGGGTCGAATGGTCCCAGTCGGGCTTGTAGGTCGCTTCCTTGTTGCTCGCCCGGTAGCGCCACGCGAAAAAGATCGTCAGCGCCATGACCGGAACGATGATCAGCAGCATCAGCACGGTCGAAATGACGATCAGATTGCCCTGCTGGCGCGCGATGTCGCCCGCGGGATCGAGGACGACCAGACCGCAGCCCGAGAGCAGCGGCAGCGCGGCGAACGGCGCAAGCCGCCGGATCCGGGCGAAGGAACGAGGGAGATTGCTTGGCATGACGCGCGCCTAGGCCTCCTTTGTTGCACTGCACATAGGACATTTTGTCCAATCCCGCGAGCGCCGATCATCGCGCAGGGGCAATTTCATACTGGGCGCTTTTGCCCTATGATCGACTCGCGCCGCAAACCGGCGCCAGCAGCAGGACGCCAACTATGTCTGCCGAAACCGCACCTTCGACGACCCCGGCCGAACGCGATGCCCGCGCGCTTCACACCGACGGCCATCCGATTTCTCCCGCCGAAATCGCCATCGGCGTCATCATAGGCCGGACGTCGGAATTTTTCGACTTTTTCGTTTATGCGATCGCGTCGGTTCTGGTGTTTCCCAAGCTGGTGTTACCGCATCTCGACCCGCTGGAAGGCACGCTCTGGTCGTTCGCCATCTTCGCGCTCGCCTTCCTGGCGCGGCCGGTCGGCACCTTCATCTTTTCGTGGATCGACCGGACTTATGGCCGCGGCGCCAAGCTGACGATCGCGCTTTTCCTGCTCGGCGGGTCGACCGCAGCGATCGCTTTCGTGCCGAGCTATCATTCGGCAGGCATCGGCGCGGCGCTGCTGCTCGCGCTGTTCCGCATGGGTCAGGGCGTCGCGCTCGGCGGATCGTGGGACGGCCTCGCCTCGTTGCTCGCGGTCAACGCGCCCGAAGGCAAGCGCGGCTGGTATGCGATGATCCCGCAGTTGGGCGCACCGCTCGGCCTGATCGTCGCGAGCCTGCTTTTCATGTTCCTGATCGCCGCCCTGCCTGCCGAGGATTTTCTCGACTGGGGCTGGCGCTATCCCTTCTTCGTCGCCTTCGCGATCAACGTCGTCGCGCTGTTCGCGCGGCTGCGCATCGTCGTGACGCCGGAATATGCCGAACTGTTCGAGGATCGCGAACTCGAACCGGCGACGATCACCGACACGGTGAGATCCGAATGGCGCGTCATCGCAGTGGGCGCCTTCGCGCCGCTCGCCAGCTTCGCGATGTTCCATATGGTGACGGTGTTCCCGCTGTCGTGGGTCTTCCTGTTTACCGAGGAGACGCCGATCCGCTTCCTGATGATCGAGGCGATTGCCGCGGTGGTCGGCGTACTGTCGATCGTCGCCTCGGGCTATCTCGCCGACCGTATTGGCCGCCGCACGCTTCTGGGCGGCACGGCAGCCGCGATCGCGGCGTTCAGCGGGTTCGCACCGCAACTGCTGGCGGCGGGCGAGGCCGGCGAAGCGGCATTCATGATCCTCGGCTTCCTGATCCTCGGCCTGTCCTTCGGCCAGTCGTCGGGGGCGCTGTCGTCGAACTTCTCGCCGCGCCACCGTTACACGGGCTCGTCGCTGACCTCGGACCTCGCGTGGCTGTTCGGCGCGGGGTTCGCGCCGATGGTCGCGCTGTGGCTGTCGAGCGAGTTCGGTCTGCTTGCGGCGGGCGGCTATTTGCTCTCGGGCGCGATCGGCACGCTCGTCGCGCTGTGGCTCAACCGCGAGCTGGCGCGCACGATTGACTGACGGGACCGGGACACGAACCGCCGGCGTCGTCCTCGCCGGCGGCCGGTCGGAACGCTTCGGCAGCGACAAGGCGGCGGCGCGGTGGCGCGGACGCCAGCTTGTCGACTGGTCGGTCGCGGCGTTGGCGCCCTATTGCGATATCATCTTCATTTCGGGACGCGATCATCCCGCATACGTCCGCGTGTCCGATCGGCCGGAACCCGGCCTCGGCCCGCTGGGCGGCCTGGCCGGAGCGTTGTTCGCGGCGAAGGAACAGGGCCGCGACCGCATCCTGTCGCTTCCCTGCGACACGCCCGAACTACCGGCCGGACTGCTTGCCATACTCTGCGCGCAGGACGGTGCGGCTTTCGTCGAGTCCTGCCCCGTCATCGGCGTCTGGCCCGTCGCCGATGGCGCGCGGCTCGAAAGCTGGCTGGCGTCCGGGAAGCCGCGTGCAATGCGCGCCTGGACCGATGAAATCGGCGCCATCGCCATCCGCGCAGATAGCCCGATTCCGAACATCAACCACCCCGCCGATCTCGCGCATCTCGATCGCCGCTGGCCGGTTGCCAAGCCCGCGGGCGCCCGATAGGGGCTGGTGCAGTGAACAGCAGCATCGAAATCGGAATCGACGAACGGGGGACCGCGGTTCACGTCAACGTGCAGGAACTGCTCGCGACGCGCCTGCTCGTGCAGGGCAATTCGGGGTCGGGCAAGTCGCACCTGCTGCGCCGCCTGCTCGAAGAGAGCGCGGGGCTGGTCCAGCAGGTCGTGATCGATCCCGAGGGCGATTTCGTGACCCTCGCCGACCGCTACAGCCACATCGTCGTCAACGCGGGCGACTATAGCGAGCGCGAGATCGCGGCGATGGGCGCGCGCATCCGCGAGCATCGCGCATCGGTGATCCTCGCGCTCGATACCCTCGATATCGAGGCGCAGATGAGCTGCGCTGCGATCTTCCTGAACGCGCTGTTCGACGCCCCGCGCGAGCATTGGTTTCCGGCGCTGGTCGTCGTCGACGAAGCGCAGATGTTCGCCCCCAGTGCGTCGGGCGACGTGTCCGACACGGTCCGCCGCGCGAGCCTTGCCGCAATGACCAACCTGATGTGCCGCGGACGCAAGCGCGGCCTCGCCGGCGCGATCGCGACGCAGCGGCTCGCCAAGCTCGCGAAGAATGTCGCGGCCGAGGCAAGCAATTTCCTGATGGGCCGCACCTTCCTCGACATCGACATGGCGCGCGCCGCTGACCTGCTCGGCATGGAGCGGCGGCAGGCCGAGGCAATCCGCGACCTTGAGCGTGGGCACTTCCTCGGGCTCGGCCCGGCGATTTCGCGGCGCCCGGTTGCGGTCAGGATCGGATCGACGCAGACTTCGACCCGCGCCGGAACGCACGGCCTGCTCCCGCTGCCGAGCGCCGAGCCGCAGGATATGCGCACGATGCTGTTCGCCGAGTTGGAGACGCAGCCGCTGCCGACTCCCGCTGCTGCGCCGCAACCCGTCGCGGCGCAGGTCCTGATCCGCCAATTTGCCGCACGGGAGGCCGACGACGAAGCGCCCGCGGCCGCGCCCACATTGTTTCCCGAGGTCGAGGCGCTCGACGCCGAGCCCGCAATCATCGCCGCGCTCGAGGAAATGCTCGCCGATCCCGACTGCGCCTTTCATCCCGAGGCCTTTCTGTATCAGGACTTTTCGGTGCGTTGCCGGATGCAACGGCTCGGCCGCGTCCCTCTCGACCTGCCGCAATTCCGGCGGCGCTTCGCGCTCGCCAAGGGCGGCGTGTTCGATCCCGCCGACGCCAAGTGGCGCGAGCTGCTCGAGGCCGCAGCGCGGCTGCCCGACGACATGCTTGCCCCCTTCGTCCAGATCGCGCGCGCGGCGATGGAGGGCAGTCCCTGCCCCGACGACGACGCGCTCGGCCGCGCCTATGGCACCCGCTCGCCGGGGCGCATCCGGCGGCTCGTCGAATATATGGAAAAGCAAGGCGCGATCGTCGTCCGCTCCGATTTCGGCGGCCGGCGTTCGATCGGCATTCCCGAACTGGGGCTGAGCACCGAGGCGGAATGATATTCAGGCCGCGCCATTCCCGCCTTCCCGCGCTTCATCGACGATCGGACCGACACCGCCGACCCATGCTTGACGCCGGGGTCGGCGGCAACGTCACGTCCTGACAATATTTCGTGCACCGACCAGATGCCCGGTGGAGTATCCGATATAGCAACACGGTTCTTGCTGGCATGCGCCGCGACAATATCGCCCGTCAGCGTGACGAGCATTTTTGGCATCTTCCATGTGCGCCTTCAGTGCGAGGCCGTTCGGCGGCATTCTATCGATCTTCGCCATTCACGTTTGACGGCGCGGCATCAACCATGTCGCAGCGCGCTAACCCGGCGACATCGCGCGAGCGCGCGCGCGATCCGCTTCTCAATCGCCTTCGGGCTCATCCCGAGTTCTTCGGCAATTCCCAGATAGGTCATGCCGCGCAGCCGGTGCATCAGGAAGATGCGGCGGGTCTTACGTGACAAGGGTCGAAGGGCGCGCCAATAGGCGCGTCGCAAGTCCCTTGCTTCGAGCCGGCGTTCCTGGTCCGGCGGCGTCGGGGCATCGTACGCGTCATCGAATGGACAGAGAATGCCGCGCCGCTTTTGCTGGCGTATCCTGTTGAGCCAAATGTTGTGCGCGATCTTTGTCAGATAGGCCCGGGGAAATTCTATCGAGGCAAACTTGCCACTGCCAAAAAGGCGCATGAACGCCTCCTGCGTCAGATCGAGCGCATCGTCGCTCCCGGCCCGTCGCCGGAAAAAGCCAAACACCCGCGCATACTCGGCGCGATAAAAGGCCTCGAAGCTTAAGGGGGAAGATCCGGGCTCGTCCGAGATTTCGGGGCGCTTGCGGTTGCCGGTACCGACTTCCTCCCCGAGGCATGCCGCGGCTAGCATTTTGCCGCGCCCCCGGCGCGGCGGCGGGCAAGCGCTTGCAGCATAAGATGGTTGACGGTGGCGAGACCGAAATCGAGCCGTGCCGCGACTTTCTTGCATAGCATGGGGCGCATCAGGAAGACCCGCCGCGCCTTGGGCGGCATGGCGAGCACGGCTTGCCGGAGAGGACGGAGCAGGTCCGCCTCGTTCCGCCACGTCTGCTCGTGCCGCGCCGATGCTTCGCGTTCGCCATCGAGGCGCAAGAAGATCGGTATCCCTTGGCGCCTTCGGCGCGCCCGATCGATCGGCACGCTGCGGGCGATCCGCGGCAGATGGGCGGCGGAACTTAGGGCGCGGCCCGGTGCCCCGCTGCGCAGGAAGCGCGCGAATGTCTCTTGTGCCGGCCCGGGCGCGGTGTCGGGACCTACCCGTGGGCGCAACTTGCTCAGCAAATGACAAGATACGGCGTGATCGGTGTCGCCGCGCGACGCGGCGGGAATGGGCGCGGTCAAGGCCGCGCCTCCCGATTGTCGAGCGGCGACAGCGGCGCATCGCGCGAGGCGCGATAGAGGCTGATACCCGCCTCAATCCGGTTCAGGATGAAGCTGTCGCGCTCGGCCTTGGCGACCCGGATGTCGGCGCGGGACAGAATCTCAAGAGCGACCGAGCAGCGGTCGCCAAGCTCGCTGCGGAGGACGTCGCGCGCGCGGCGCCAACAGCATTCTTCCTTGAAGAGCGGATGGTTGACGATGACCCAGAGTTCGTAATCGGAAAAGTCGATCGTTTTGTCGTCTTCGTACCAACTTCGCCGCGCATACGGCCCGATCAGGACAATGCGTTTAATCCGCCCGGGCTCGGGAGCCCGTACAAATGATGGATCGAAGAGGCATCGCAGGATGCGCGTGATCCGTTCGATTTCGCGCTGCTTTCGGCGAATAAGATGGCCGACGCGCGCCATCACGACTTCGCGCGCGTAAACGTCGTTCGTTGGGGTAGACATGATAAGCTCGCACAGCGGCGGTCCGCGCGTCGCTGCGCGGATGTGCAAGCGGTGTCCGCTGTTGGCCGCCAGTGCGGGCTACAGCAACTGCCCGACCTTCGCGGCCGGACCTGATTGATGCTGGCAGGACGTTCCTAGAGATGGCCGCCAGTCATTCCATCCCGTGGGCGGGATTATGTCAGAATCTGGGAGACACGGCAAGCGGGCGCGACGCGATTATGAGCGCGCGGCCTTTTCCAGTTCGGCGAGCTTGTCGGCACAGACCCGATGCACGACGCGGCCGAGTTCTTCGACGCGTCCGCCAAGCCAATTCAGCTCCTCCTCGCTTATCCGATAATGTTTTGAGTACCTTGCCTTCGTGTACGCTTCCTTCAATTTCTGGAACATCGCGCGTTCGCTGCGATTTGTCTCCGGCCATACGCCATGAAGGCGACTGTCGAGACCTTCGGCAAGCGACCGCAGGAAGGCGATATTGTGATTGTACGGGGTATAAAAGGTCAGCGTAAGCATGAGCCCTTGGTAGAGGCTTTCGGTCGCTTGATGCAAAAGGAAGGCTGCTCGCTTGGGATCGCCCTCGGCTAAGTAGAAATGGAAGCCTTTCAGAAATGCAACGCCATTGGGCATCCACTCTTCGAAATAGCCCCTAGCAGCATCCAGCGCCTGTTTCGGAGTCTTCGGCTTTGGAATCGCGAGTTCCCGATCATCAGCTTCGTAAAGCGCAATCCCATCCTTCGCGACCTCCATGAAGAAGACGCGGCCGTGGGCCAGCCCGTCGTTCACCTCATGTAACGAATGGACGATGAAGTTGACCGGCGTACGCAGCGTCTTCTCGATCGTGTAGGCACGAATAAGTCGCTCCTCGGCCTTCGCCCAATAGACCGCACGGTCGGTCAGCTCTTTCTGGCTGACGATAATGAGAATATCGTAATCCGACTTATACTGGTTTGCCGAGAGCGGGGCATCGACCCAGTCGCCGCGGGCATGGCTGCCGAACAAGATGATCTTCAAGATGCGGGCGCCCTTGCGGCGCCCGGTCGCGTATTCGGTCGCCTGCCCGAACTCGTCGAAGATGATCTCGACGATGCGCTCAAGTTCGCGCTGCTTGGCGGCAGGAAGATGATCGACGTCGGTTCGCATGTGCCCCAGAATCTTCGGGCAATGCCCGTCACTTGGCAAGAGCTGAATGCCGGACGCTTTCGCGCTGGACAGAATTTTTGGGAACGGGGCGAACCCGTGCCATTCCGGGCCCGGACAGCAATGATGCGCGGACGGCGGTGGGGCGACGAGATCGCCGGGATGATCGGACAGGTCTGGCTGTTATCCAATCCAGCCCGCCGTCTGCGCCAGCACCCAAAGGCCGATGACCAGAAACAGGGCCGCCGCCGCGATCCGGACCTTCGCGAGATCGACGCGTTTCAGCAGCGCATTGCCCAGGAACACCGCCGGCACATTGGCGATCATCATCCCCAGCGTTGTGCTGGCGGTCACCAACGCCACATTGTGATACTGCGCGCCGAGCGCGACGGTCGCGATCTGCGTCTTGTCGCCCATCTCGACCAGAAAGAAGGCGACAAGCGTCGTCAGGAACGCCCCGAAACGCGGCTTTGGCGCGTCCTCATCCTCGAACGTGTCGGGGATCAGCGTCCACGCCGCCATCGCCACGAACGACAGGCCGACCGCATAGCGAAAAACCGGGCTATCGAGGAAAGCCGCCGCCTGCGCGCCCAGCAGTGCGGCAAGCGCATGGTTGGCAAGCGTCGCGACCAAGATGCCCAGGATGATCGGCAGCGGACGGTTGAACCGCGTCGCGAGCAGCATCGCGAGCAACTGCGTCTTGTCGCCGACTTCGGCGAGAGCGACGATCGCGGTCGAGGTAAACAGGGCTTCCATGAACAAACTCCGGGGCCGGGCGGCAGGCAATTCCAACGGACATCGTTCCCCGCCGCCCGGCCCGGACGGAAGGTTCGATGCCATTGGTCTCGCCCAAGCGGTGATCCGCTTCCTCCGCACCACGGCCTCTCGACCGAGCATGTTGACGCGGTGGCCCGTCCGATGCCGGACGGCTGGCTACTCCCCAGATGACGGGCGCGCGTTAGACGGCTTTGCCGCGTCTGGCAAGGCTTGCGGTGTTTCGTCGGCCGCGGCGGCAGCTTTGTCCGCCTCGGCGATATCGGCGTCCATCTGCTTCGCCCGCGCCTCGACCTCCTTCGCGGCCTTGTCATAGCGCTCGTCGAAGCTCGGCTCGTCATGGCACGCCGCCAGCAGGAGCATTGGCAGAAGGACGAGCCCCCGCATCAATAATCCTTCCGGTAGCGGATGCTGACGTTCGTCTGCCCCGAGCCGCCTGCCTGGCTGAGCAGCGACAGCGCGCGCGTCAGGCTGATCTCGAGCTGCGTCGCGGTATAGCCGCGCGCGTCGGTGATCACCTCCAGATAGATATCCTTGGTGATGTACTGCCCAGCGGCAAGCGCGGTCCCGCGTCCCGTCACATCGTCGGGGCCGAGCACGCGCAACCGGTCGATTCCCGCCGCCGATTGCAGCGCGCCGAGCGGGCTGAGCCCCCCGCCCCCGCTGCTCAGCGCGTTGAGCGATGCGGCGAGTTGCACCGCCTGCAAAGGCGACAGCGACGTGATCGAATCGCCGAACAGGATGCGCGACACGATCTCGTCCTGCGGCAGACCCGGCACGCTGGAAAAGGCGACCTGCGGATTGCTCGCGCGGCCGGTGACCGCGACGGTCACGGTCACATTGTCGAAGGTGTCGCTCGCGAGCAGGCGCAGCGCGGGGTCGAAGGCGTCACCGGTCGGGAAGGTCACGCGCCCTTCCTCCAGCTCGAACGAGCGCCCTGCGAAATCGAGCGTCCCGCGCACCAGTTCGATCTCGCCGTTGACGCGCGGCGCGATCGTCGTGCCGCCGAGCTGGACGTCGGCCTGCCATTCGGATTCGAGCCCCATGCCCTTCACATAAATCTGGTCCTTGGCGCGCATCCGGATATCGAGCCGGATCAGGTCGAACAGGCTGCCGCCGACCGCTGCGAGCCCGTCGCCGCTGATCCGCCGGCGCCCGGTCGGCAGCTTCCGCCGCACGCCGGTCAGCACCGGCACGCTCGCCGCGCCTTCGCGGACGATCCGGTAGCGCGTCTCGGGAAGGCGCAGATCGCCCGAGAGCAGCGCGGCCTGCCCCGCGACCTTTTCGAGACGCAGCGTCCCGTTTGCGCGCGCGGCGATATTCTCGCTCTTCGCGAGCCGTGCATTGTCGAGCGTCGCGCTGATATCCATCGGGTAACCGTCGGCCTGCGACAGGCTGACATATCCTTTCGCCTGCACCGTCCCTTCGCCTGCCTTCGCGGTCAATTGCTCGATTTCCAGCCGGTTGCCGGTGAACCGGCCGTTCACGACCATGTCGGTCAGGCGCGTGCCATAGGTCTGGTTTTCATAGACCATCCCGTTGCCGCGCACGACGCCCTGCAAGCAGGGATCGCTGAGCTGGCAGCTGAAATCGGCGGCGACCGCGACCGGCCCCGATACGCCCTGGTTGACCGGGCCGGCGAAGGAATAGAGCGTATCGGCAGGGCCATTGTAGCGCAGCCCGCCGCTCAGCGGCGCGGCGCGCAGCCGGGTCAACCAGTCGCCGGCGCCGGGTCCGAGTGGACGCAGCGACGCCTGCAAGCGGCCGATCACGCTGCCGCGCTTGCGCACGACCGCGCGCGCTTCGCCGCCGTCGCTCAGCAGCTTGCCCGCGAAATTGATATCGACCGGCTGGCTGACCGAGGCGACGGTTGTGCGTGTGAAGCCGGTGACGGTCAGCCGCGCATCGGCGCGCGGGAAAGCGTCGCTGTGCGCTTGTTCGAAATCGATGCTCCCCGTCGCGCGGCCGCCGAGCCCGAGGCCGGGATAGATGGCGTTGACGATCGCCATATTCGCGCGGTCGAGACGGCTCTGGATCATGATCCCCTCACCGAAGCGGCCGGCGATGCGCGCGCTGCTGCCGCGTTCGAGCGCGACCGTCGTCGGCAGAAGTTCGTAATAGTCGCGATGCGGAACGATGCGCGCGGGCGAGGTGGTGCGAAAATCGACGCCCGTCGCGCGGCCGACGACCGACGCGCGCCACAATTCAGGCTGGAGATCGGCGTTGGCGGCGATGCGGAACGGCACCCCGCTCTCGCCCTCGACCAGCGCCTGCGCCTGCCCGCGCCCGTCGCCGTAATCGATCTTCACGCGCCCGACCGCGATGTCATATTGGCGGATCTGCGTGTCGGCGAGCTGGATGTCGGCGACGATATGCGGCTTGTCGTAAAGGACGATATCGGCGTCGACGACCGCCGAACCGACCGCGAGATTGGCGGCGCCGGGCAGAACGACATTGTTCGCGCGAACATTGACCGCGGCCGCCTGATATCGCCCCTGCCCGCTCAGCCGGACAAGGCCGCCAAGCCCCTGTCCCGACGCGTCGAGCCGCCCGACGAACGGCCCCGCCGCGCTTTTTTCCAGCCGCCCGCTGAATCCGATCCCCGACAGATCGCCGCGTTCGATATCGATCGCCAGCGGTCCCGCCGCCGTGAGCAGCACGATGTCGGCCGAGAGCGGGCCATAGTCGGTCTCCCCCGTCGCGGCGAGGCGATACCCGTTCGGCGCGCCGGTGATCCGCGCGACCAGCTTCGCGAGCCCGATGCCCAGACCCGGCCGGTCCGCGGTCACGACCGCGCGTGGGTCGCTGACGGTCCCGGCAAGCTGGACCCCGACCGGTCCATAGTCGGTCGAATGCGCCCGCGCCGCGAGCTGGATCCGGCCACCCGGCGCATAGGTCCCCTGCCCGCCCGTCACGCGGAGCTTCGGCGCCGAAAGCCGCAAATTGGCGAAGCGAACGATCCCGTCGGTGCCATAGCGGACGTCACCCGACGCAGTCGCATTGCCACCGACGAAATCGCGTACTCCGGAATTGAAGAGTTTGGTCGAACGCGCCCGGACGCGGCCGGCAATCTCGAACCCGCCGCGCGGCGCGGTCTTGAGGTCGGCGTCGGTGTCGATGTCGAAGAGGCCGACGCTCTCGATCCGATAGTCGTTCACCCGCCCGTCGATCGCGCCGGTGTAGAACCCCTTGTTCAGATCGGCGATGACGATCGCTTTCGCGTCGATGCGCGGCGAGCGCAAGCGCAGATTGTCGCTGAGGATACGGCCGTCCTTGTAGGCAAGGTCGCCGTCGAGCCGCACCTGCACCAGCGTGCCGCCCGCCACCGTGTCGAGCCCGCGGATGCGCGCCGCGCGCCCCGCCACGGGCACGAAAATCTGGTCGGCATCGACGCGCGCCTTGCCGGCAAGGCTCAGCGTTTCGACGACGATGTCGTTGAACGCGAGACTGTTGGCATTCGCCTGATACGCCACCGTCGGCAGCGCGAAGGCGCCGTCAAGCGCAGCGGTCGCGCGTAGCCCGGTGCCACGCACCGATTTCGCGAGCGCATCGGGGCGCAGGATATTGAGCGCGAGCCGCAGATCCTCGTACCGGTTGTCACCCAGATCGACGCCCCCGCTGACGCCGAGCCGGAAAGCATTCGAAGACAGCCGTCCGTCGATGTCGGCCTTTCGTTTATCGAGCCGCGCGGTCAGGTCGACCGCGGTCTCGGGGCCCAGCAGTGCCGCGGTCTGCCCGGCGAACAGCCGCGACGCCTGTGTCACGCCTTTCATCGCCACCGTCCCGTCGCGCGCCGAGAGCGCGAGGTTGGCGAGCGGCCCGGCGCCGAGATTGGCGGTCAGCGCACCGTCCCAGCGCTTCCAGTCGCCGCGCCCGTCGAGCTTCGCGGTCAGCGTCTCCTTGAACCCGCCCATCGCCGCGAGCACGCCGCCCGCCGGAGCATGGAGGTCGAGCGTCATCGCCAGCCGGTTCTTGTCGGGCACGGCATCGAGAACGAGCGCGAGCTTGTCGCCCTTTGCCGTCCGGCCGATGGTCTCTGCGTTCGCCGTCACCTGCGCGCGGCGATCGGCGATTGCGATCTTGCCATCGAGCGTCGCGACCTGCCGCTCGCCGGTGATCGCCGGCTCGAACACGAGCCGGTCGACGCGCACCTTCCGCACGTCGATATCGATGTCGGGCAGCAGTGGCTCGCCGGTGTCGGGGACCGGCTTGAACGCGGGCAATCGCTCGACCACCAGCGTCTGTGCGGTCGCCGAGCGGAGGTCGATATGATTCTTCAGATATTTGAACGGCCGCCAGTCGATCCGCACTTCGGGCGAGCGGAGGAATATGCCCTTGGGATCGCCGAGGGTGAAGTCGCGGATGACCATCTCGCCGAACAGCGATCCGTCGAGCCGACCGATGCCCATCTTCATCCCGTTCTCGAACCGATATTTCTCGACCTGGTTCGCGACGAAGCGCCGCCCGGCATCGCTGTTCAGCCCTGCAAGGAACAGGCCGACGAGCGCGACCAGCCCGAGCAACGTCAGGCCGATCCATTTGGCGATCCACAGCGGCCAAGAACGGGTCGCCGTCTTGGGCGCCTCCTCCTCGGCCGCGATGATCGCGTCGTCGCCCATCAGAACGCCTGCCCGATCGAGACATAGACGGTGATCCGCGCTTCACCCGGACGCCGGTTGATCGGCGTTGCGAGGTCGAGCCGCATCGGCCCGAAATTGGTATAGAAGCGCCCGCCGATCCCGGCGCCGAAGCGCAGGTTCGAAAAATCGGGGGTGGAGCCACGATAGACCTGCCCGGCGTCGAGGAAGCCGACGACGCCCCAATTGCCGAAGCGATAGCGCGCCTCGACCGCCGCCTCGTTCAGGCTGCGCCCGCCGATCGGATCGTCGTTGGGATCCTTGGGACCAAGCTGCAGATAGCCATAGCCGCGCACCGACCCGCCGCCGCCGGCATAGAAACGGCGCGAAGGCGCCAGCCGCTCGCGCGCCGCGCCGATGATCGACGCGACACGAACGCGGCCAGCCAGGACGATGCTGCCGGTCACCGGATAATAGGCGCTGCCATCGATTTGCGTTCGCGCATAAGGCGAGAAGCGCCCGGCGAGCGAGCCTTCGGGCTGGACGAGCGCGGTCAGGCGAAAGCCCTTCGTGGGATCGAGCAGGCTGTTGCTGCGGTCTATGCCCACTTGCCCGCTGACCCCGAAGATCGTGTAGAAATCATTGTCGCGCACGCCGCGGGTAAAATCATAATCGTCCTCGCGCGTCGCGATCAGTTCGGCGCCGAGGGCATAGGTCAGCTTCTTCTGCCAGATCGGTGTCGAGTCATAGCTCATTCGCGCCGCAACGCGCCCGGTGATCGCGTTGAACGCGTTATAACGGCTGCGCGTCGCTTCGGTGATCAGTTCGAAGGTCCGGTCGCGCCTGCCCGCGTTCGAGCGCCGCAACGTGACGCCGACGCCCTGCTCCTTGGTCCCGAGCAGCCCGCGCGCGATCAGCGCGCCCTCGGGCGGGAACAGGTTGCGATGCGTCCAGCTTCCCTCCAGCCGGATACCCTCGCCCGTCCCATAGCCCGCGGTCGCGGAAATGGTGCGCGGCGGCCCCTTCTCCTGCGTGACCAGCATCGTCACATATTCGGTGCCGTCGCCCGCGCTTTCGCCGGTCGGCTCCGGTTCGACCGAAACCGCCGCGAACAGGCCGGTTGCGACGAGCGCCTGCCGCAAATCGTCGGCCATCCGGCTGTCGTAGAGGTCGCCGCGTTTGAAGCGCGCCAGCACCCCGACATGGTCGGCATCGAAGGCAAGCTTGCCCGTCGTCTCGATCCCGCCGAAGCGACCGCGTGCGCCGACATCGACCGGCAGCGTGTAAAGCCCCTGCCCGGTGTCGCCGTCGAGCAGGATGTCGCGCTGTCCGACCTTCGCGAACGGATAGCCTTCCTGCGGAAGCTTGAGCGCGATCGCCGCCTCTGCGCCCTGCACGCGCTGCGCGACGATCGGCTCGCCGATCGCGAGCGGGAAATTATCCTCGATCAGCTTCGGCGGGATGGTGGGCTGCGCATCGATGACGATATCCGAGAAGCTGTAGCGAACCCCCGGTTTGACGTCGACGATCGCGGTGATCGGCTGGATCCGCGCCTTCGCCACTGCATCGGGGTCGTTCCGGTCGGGCCGGTCGCCGCGGTCGATCCGCGTCTCGACGACGGCGTCATAATAGCCTTCCGACGCCAGGATGCGCGACATCAGCTCGGCGTCGGCGGACAGCCGCGCGCGCAGCATCGCGATATTGTCGGCCTTTCCGTCGCCGTCGTAGAGAGCGGACAGGTCGCCGAACAGGTCGGCAAGGTCGGCGTCGGTGCTGTCATCGGGCGCCTCGAGCCCGGTGACCTTCACCGCATAGGCGATGCTGCGGCTTTCAATAGTGTCTTCGGGCTCGGCAAATTCGACCGGGGTGACGTCGAAACTGTCGAGCGGCGGCAGAGGCGCCGCCAGTTCGGCGTCGCTGATCGCGGCATCACCGATCGCCTCGACGCCGTCTCCGTCGGCAAGCGCGGGCACCGGGGTGCCATCGACCTTCGGCGCGTCGCCTTCGTCCGCAGCCGCCTTATCCGTGCCCTCGCGCGCTTTCGCGGCTTCGGCTTGCCGCCGTTCGAACTCGGCGATCGATTCGAGCGGCCTGTCGAGTTCGGGATCGTCCTCGGCGCTGATCGGCGGGATCGACGCCTTGAACTCCTCGTCCGAAATGATCGGCGCGACCTCCGGCAGCGCGACATCGGCGGGCGGCGGGGTCGGTGCTGCAATGTCGGGAACCGAAGGTTTGTCCTCAACCTTTTCCGCCGCAGGCTGCGCCGCTGCGGTCGTTTCCGCCTGCTGCGCATTCGCCGCATTCGCCACGGCGACGCAAAGAAGCGGCGCCGACAGGATCAGGAGCCGCCGGGCCGCCACGGTCGAAGATGCGCCATATTCGCGAGGGTTTTCAATCTTTGGCATCTGTTCCCGGCCGATGCCGACTTTTGGCTTGCGTGATGTGGCTGCGCAACCCAATTCTCCCCTTCTGCACAGCCAACGCTCCGCTTATGGGACAGTTCCGGCGAAGCCTATCGCCTCACCGCAAATTGCGACGGGATTTCAGGAGTCTGCGCCGAAGAGGTCGCGGCTATAGACCTTGTCCTCGACCTCGGCGAGTTCGCCGGTCACGCGATTGGCGATGATCACGTCTGCCTCGGCCTTGAAGGCATCGAGATCGCGGACGACGCGCGAGTTGAACAGCCGATCCTCCTCGATCAGCGGTTCGTAGACGATCACCTCGATCCCCTTCGCCTTGATCCGCTTCATCACGCCCAAAATGCTGCTCGCGCGGAAATTGTCGGACCCCGCCTTCATCGCAAGGCGGTGGATGCCGACGACGCGCGGCTGCCGCTTGATGATCTCCGACGCGATGAAATCCTTGCGCGTGGTGTTCGACGACACGATCGCCGCGATCAGGTTTTGCGGCACATCCTTGTAGTTGGCGAGCATCTGCTTCGTGTCCTTGGGCAGGCAATAGCCGCCATAGCCGAAGGACGGGTTGTTGTAGAAACTGCCGATCCGGGGATCGAGGCACACGCCCTCGATCACCTGCCGCGAATCCACGCCATGCGTCGCGGCATAGGTATCGAGTTCGTTGAAGAAGGCGACGCGCATCGCGAGATAGGTGTTGGCGAACAGCTTGATCGCCTCGGCCTCTGTATTGCCCGTCTGGAGCACCGGCGTCGCGGGCTCCAGCGAGGCCTCGAGCAGCAGCCGGGCGAATTCACCCGCGCGCGGGTGGGTGTCGCCGACGATGATCCGCGACGGATGGAGATTGTCGTACAGCGCGCGCCCTTCGCGCAGGAATTCGGGCGAAAAGACGATCGCATCGCTGCCGAGTTCGGCGCGCATCCGGTCGGTGAAGCCGACCGGGATCGTCGACTTGATCACAATCAACGCCTGCGGCGCGAACTTCAGCGCATCGGCGATCACCGCCTCGACCGTGCTCGTGTTGAAATAATTGGTATCGGGATCATAGTCGGTGGGGGTTGCGACGATGACGAAATCGGCGCCTGCATAGGCCTCTTCGCGATCGGTCGTCGCCGTCAGGTCGAGCGGCCGGTTCGCCAGATACTCCTCAATCTCTGGATCGGCGATCGGCGAGGTCTTCGCGTTGATCATCGCCACCTTGCGCGCATCGATATCGAGCGCGACGACGCGGTTGCGCTGCGCCAGCAGCACGGCATTGGAAATTCCGACATATCCGGTGCCGACGACGGCGATCTTCACTGATGCTGGGGGCAAGACTTTGTCCTCTAGATGGTGCCGCGGCGTCCCTAGCAATTGCCGTCCGGTCGCTCAACCGCACTCGCCTTCACCCGGCGCAATAGGCATGGCAGGGGCGGATCATGCCCGTTTCGTAGCAATCTGGGGCAGAAATGCGGGTGTGACGGCCTGCATTTTCAATTGGCCTACCGTTTTTCGGGCGGTAAGGCCCCTCGTGTGTTTCCTCTAACCGGCCGGTTTCCGTCATGATTCCGCAATTGGTGACGCCCCGCCGCTTCGGCGACGACAGGGGATGGTTTTCCGAAACCTTTCACGCGCAGCGCCTGCGCGACGGCGGGGTGACGGCAGATTTCGTGCAGGACAACCACAGCTATTCGAAACAGGCCGGGACGATCCGCGGCATTCATTTCCAGCGCGCCCCGCACGCGCAGGCAAAACTCGTCCGCTGCGTCCGCGGACGGATTTTCGACGTCGCGGTCGACCTCCGCCGCGCTTCGCCGACCTTCGGCCGCTATGTCGCCGCCGATCTTTCGGCCGACAACGGGCGTCAGCTTTTCGTTCCGGTGGGGTTTGGCCACGCCTTCCTGACGCTGGAGGCCGATTGCGAGGTCATCTACAAGGTCGACGCCTATTACGCCCCCGAAACCGAAGGTGGCATCGGCTGGAACGATCCGACGGTAGCGATCGAATGGCCGACGGTTGACGGCGTGGAAACTTTTCCGATGCTATCCGCCAAGGATGCGGCCCTGCCCTCCCTGGCAGATGCCGTTTTCGATTTCCCCTATGACGGCAACCCGCTCGCACCTTTGAACGAATAAGGAAGACGCAAGGGCATGACGGTTTCGAGGACCATCCTGATCACCGGCGGCGCCGGCTTCATCGGTTCGGCGCTCGCGCGGCACCTGATCGAGGAGAGCGAGCATCGCGTCGTCGTGCTCGATGCGCTGACCTATGCCGGCAATCTGTCGTCGCTGGCGCCGGTCAGCGGCAACGACCGCTTCCGCTTCGTCCGCGGCGACATCTGCGACCGCGCGCTCATCGAAAAACTGATCGCGGACGTGCGGCCCGACATCATCGCGCACCTCGCCGCCGAAAGCCATGTCGACCGGTCGATCGACGGCCCCGCCGCTTTCATCGAGACCAATATCGTCGGCACCTTCACGCTCCTGTCGGCCGCGACCGACTATTGGCGCGCGCTTCCCGATGCCGACAAGGCCGGGTTCCGCTTCCACCATATCTCGACCGACGAGGTGTTCGGCGCGCTCGGCGACGACGGCTTCTTCACCGAAACCTCGCCCTATGACCCGCGCTCGCCCTATTCGGCGTCGAAGGCGGGATCGGATCATCTGGTCGCCGCCTGGCACCATACCTATGGCCTGCCAACGCTCGTCACCAATTGTTCGAACAATTACGGACCCTATCATTTTCCCGAAAAGCTGATCCCGCTGATGATCATCAAATGCCTCGCGGGCGAGCCGCTGCCGGTTTACGGGCGCGGCGACAATATTCGCGACTGGCTGTTCGTCGACGATCATGTCCGCGCGCTGCGCACCGTGTTCGAAAAAGGCATCGCCGGCGAAAGCTATATGGTCGGCGGCAACAACGAGCGCACCAATTTGCAGGTGGTCGAGGTCATCTGCGACACGCTCGACGGCATCGAACCGCGCGCCGACGGCCGCAGCTACCGCGAACAGATCAGCTTTGTCTCCGACCGCCCCGGCCATGACTTCCGCTACGCCATCGACGCGGGCAAGCTGCAGTCGCAGCTCGGCTGGGCACCGCGCGAGAATTTCGAAAGCGGGATGGCGCGGACGATCCGCTGGTATCTCGACAATCGCGACTGGTGGCAGGACATCTTGTCGGGCCGCTATCAGGGCGAGCGGCTGGGAATCGCGAAGTCCGCCTGATGCCGGACCTGCCGCTGCTGATCACCGGAGCCAATGGGCAGGTCGGGGGCGCGGCCGCGCGGTTCGCGCGCGAACGCGGCATTGCGTGCGAAGCACCACCGCGCGCCGAGTTGGACCTTGCCGACACGGCCTCGATCCACCGTTACATGGACGGCAAGCGCTGGCGCGCGGTACTGAACTGCGCCGCCTATACCGCGGTCGACCGTGCCGAGAGCGAGCCCGAGCTCGCCCACGCCGTCAATATGATCGCGCCGGGAATTCTCGCCGACCATGCCGCGCGGCAGGGCTGCCCGATCGTCCATGTCTCGACCGATTATGTTTTCGACGGCACCAAGGCCGCCCCCTATGTCGAAGCCGACCCCGTCGCACCGCTCGGCGTCTATGGCGTATCGAAGGCGGCGGGCGAGGATGCGGTGCGCGCCGCCGCGCCCGATGCGCATGTCATCGTTCGGACCGCGTGGGTGCTGAGCGCCGGGGGCGCCAATTTCCTCAATACGATGCTGCGTTTGGGGGCCGAGCGCGACCAGCTGGGCGTGGTCGCCGACCAGCACGGCTGTCCGACCAATGCCGACGACCTCGCCGACGCGCTCCTTGCGATGCTGGAGCGGGATCGCGCGCCGGGAACATGGCACGCGGTCAACGGCGGCGAGACGACATGGCATGGCCTCGCCTGCCACATCTTCGACCGTGCCGCCGCCGCAGGGCTCAAGGTGCCCGAGGTCCGAGCGATCGCGACCGCCGACTATCCGACGCCTGCGCGGCGGCCGGCGAACAGCCGGCTCGCGACGGCGAAGCTGCACGATGATTTTGGCCTGACGCTGCGACCATGGCAGGAGGCGGTCGACGCGATCCTCGCCGAGCGCCTGGCACGATAGGGGGAAGACGAGATGCGGGGAATCATTCTGGCCGGCGGATCGGGAACGCGGCTCCATCCGGCGACGCTCGCGATCAACAAGCAGCTCCTGCCCGTCTATGACAAGCCGATGATCTATTATCCGCTGTCGACGCTGATGCTCGCCGGCATTCGCGAGATATTGATCATCTCGTCGCCCGAATATCTCGACAATTACCGCCGCCTGTTCGGCGACGGCAGCGAACTGGGCCTTGCCATCGAATATGCCGTGCAGCCCCGCCCCGAAGGGCTGGCGCAGGCCTTTCACATCGGCGCCGACTTCATCGGCGACCAGCCGGCTGCGCTCGTGCTTGGCGACAATATCTTCTTCGGCGCCGGCTTTCAGGTGCTACTCGCCAAGGCGCGCGAGAGGACGCAGGCGGCCACCGTCTTCGCCTATCAGGTCGCCGACGCACGCGCCTATGGCGTCGTCGAACTCGACGACAGCGGCCGCGCGCTCAGCATCGAGGAAAAACCGGCGCAGCCGCGGTCGAACTATGCCGTCACCGGCCTCTATTTCTACGACAACCGGGTCGTCGACCTTGCGCGGCAAATCCGCCCTTCCGCGCGCGGCGAACTGGAAATCACCGACCTCAACCGCCTCTATATGGAGGCGGGCGACCTCTATGTCGAACAGATGGGACGCGGCTATGCGTGGCTCGACACCGGCACGCACGACAGCTTGGTCGAGGCCTCCGAATTCGTCCGTGTCATCCAGAGCCGTACCGGGCAGATGATCGGCTGTCTCGAGGAAATCGCCTACCGGCAGGGCTTCATCGACCGCGACCAGTTGATCGATCGCGGCAAATTTTTCGCGAAGACGACCTACGGGCAGTATCTGCTCGCGCTCACCGAATAAGCCCCGGCCTCAGGTTCCGCAGAAGGTCTTGTAGGGACCGAACTCGGCCGGCGCGGGCGCCTCGAACAGCGACCATTCGGGCCGCCGCGCATAGGGGTTGCGCACGACCTCCAGCAATTCGGACCAGGGCGCAAGGTCGCCGTCCTCCGCCGCGCCGAGCGCCGCCTCGACCAGATGGTTGCGCGGGATATAGAGCGGATTTTCGCGGTCCATCGCGTCGGCGCGGCCCAGCGGGCTGCCGCCGCCCTCGATCCGTTCCCACCACTCGGCGATCCACGGCGCCATCGCGTCGGAGGCCGGAAGCAACCCCTCCAGCGCCCCACCTTCGCCGCGCAGCAGCATCGCGAGCGCGCGAAAGAAGGAGGTGAAATCGATCCTGTGCTCTTCGAGCCGATCGAACAGCGCGTCGATCAGCGTGCCATCGTCGTCGGCGACGCCCTCCAGCCCCAGCTTGGCGCGCATCCGCGCATGCCATTCGGCGCGAAAGCGCTCGGGGATCGCATCGACCAGCTGTTTCGCGCGCTCCACATCGGCGGGATCGACCGCATGGATCGCGGGCAGCAGCGCCTCGGCAAAGCGCGCCATGTTCCAGTGCATGATCTGGGGCTGGCGGCCATAAGCATAGCGGCCATTCGCGTCGATCGAACTGAACACGGTGCCCACCGAAAAGCGATCCATGAAGGCGCAGGGTCCGTAATCGATCGTCTCGCCGCTGATCGCGACATTGTCGGTGTTCATCACCCCATGGATGAAGCCGACGCCCAGCCAACGCGCAACCAGCGCGCATTGCAGGCCGATCACCCGGTCGAGCAGCGCCAGGTGCCGGTTCTGTTCATCGGCAAGATCGGGGAAATGCCGCCGAATGCTGTAATCCGAAAGCTGTACGACATGATCAACGCCGAAATGCGCGGCAAAGAACTGGAAGGTGCCGACGCGGATATGGCTGCTCGCGACGCGCGTCAGCACCGCACCCGGATGCGCCTGCTCGCGCTGCACCCGGTCGCCGGTCGCGACCGCAGCGAGCGAGCGCGTCGTCGGAATGCCCATCGCGGCCATCGCCTCGGATACCAGGAATTCGCGCAGCACCGGCCCGATCGCCGCCTTGCCGTCGCCGTTGCGCGAAAAGGGCGTCGGCCCCGACCCTTTGAGCTGGATATCGAAGCGCGCGCCATCGGGCGCGACCAACTCGCCGAGCAGCAGCGCGCGCCCGTCACCGAGCTGCGGCGAGAAATGACCGAACTGGTGCCCGGCATAAGCGAGCGCGAGCGGGTTGGCGCCGCCAGGCATTTCCTCGCCCGAGAAGAGACGCGCGAGTTGCTCATCACTCGCACCGGCGACGTCGATACCAAGCCGGTCGGCGAGTGGGCGGTTGAACACCAGCAGCCGCGGCGCCGATGGCTTCGCGGCTTCAGCGGGGGCGTAGAAGCCCTCCATGGAATCGTGAAAACTATTATCGAACGCAATATCCATGGCGCCCTATGTCGAGCGTTGACGCCATGAATGCAAGTGGCCGGGCGGCACCCCGTGCAGCCCGGCCAGCCCGTGTATCAGCCGTTAATATCGAGGCCGAGCGCGAGGCGTCCCGCAAGCTCGACCTGCGCCGGCTCCTGCAGCGGATGGAAGCGCGCGCCCTGAATGTCGCGGAAGGCGCGTTCGATCGGCGACTTGCGATAGAAGGCACCGCCGCCCGCGACTTCGAGCGCCAGCTCGACGGTGCGGATCGCGGCGCGGCCCGCAACCGTGCGGCCGGTCATGACGCGGCTCGTCGTCTCCGGTCCCGGCTGCGCGGTCCCGGCGGTCGCAATCATCGCAGCGAGCGCCGTTTCAGCCGTCCAGAACGCATTCTGCATTTCGCCGGTCAGCGCGACGAGGCCCGCATTCGCCGGTTTCTTCCGCGCCGCCTCCAGCGCCGCGTCGCGCGCACCCTCGGCAACGCCCAGATAGGCCGAATAGATCAGCGGAAAGGCGATCATGCTGATGATGTGGAACAGCGGATGCCATTTGCCCTGCGGACGGCGCCCCGACACAGCCGCGTCGGCGACGAACACCGCCTTCAGCTCGACGTCGTGCGATCCGGTCCCGCGCATCCCCATCGTGTCCCACGTATCGAGGATCGTCACGCCCTCGGCCGCGAAGGGAACCGCGAAATGCAGCACCGTCGCGCCCGCTTCGGGATCGTCATAGACCGCGCTGGTCATCAGCAGGCTTCCCGCCTGGCACCCGCTCGAAAAGACCTTGCGTGCGTCGATCCGGAAGCCACCCTCGACCTTGGTTGCTGTGCCAGCACCCTGCAGCCAGTCCGAGCCACCGCTCGACACGAGCACCAGATTTTCGGCCGCGACGCGGCGCAGCAGGCCGTCGGTCGGCGCCTGCATATGCTGCCAGCGCCACGCCGCGACGGCGACCTGATGACAGTGCATCGAGAAAGCGAGCGCGGTCGAACCGCACGCGCGGCCGATCCGGCGAACCACGCCGCACAGCGTGACATAATCCAGCCCATCGCCGCCAAGCTCGACCGGCACCGCCGCGCCGATCAGTCCGGCTTCGCGAAGCAGGTCGTAATTCCCGGCCACGAAGCGACCGTCGCGGTCATGCGCGGCCGCCGTCTCGCCGATCTTCGCGGCAATCCGGTCCGCGATGCCATACCAATAGTCCGGGGTCTTTTCTTCAGTCGCTACCAACATGTTCATCTCCATAAATGTCCCTTGCTGGTGACGGGCAATGACGGCTCGCGGCGATCGGAGATAGTTCAGGAACTGAATCGGCCCCGGTACAGAAACTGAACTCGCGTGGGACACGACTCCTGCGATATGATGCGTGCAAAAGGAGCATAGCATGGCGAACGCCAGTTACGGTCAATTCTGTCCGGTCGCGATGGCGGCCGAGATATTGTGCACGCGCTGGACGATCGTGCTGGTCCGAGAATTCGCGGCGGGCTCCACGCGTTTCAATGACTTGCGCCGCGGCGTCCCGCGCATGTCGCCCGCCCTGCTGTCGCAGCGGCTGAAGGATCTGGAGGCGGCCGGGATCATCCACCGCACCCCGGTCCATGGAGAATCGGGTGTGTTCGAATATCAACTGACCCGCGCCGGACAGGAACTCGCGCCGGTGGTCGAGGCGTTCGGCATCTGGGGAAAGCGGTGGATCGACGGCGACCTCTCGCTCGAACGGCTCGATGTACAACTGCTGATGTGGGACATGCGCCGCGGGCTGGTTCTCGACCCGATGCCCGACCGCAAGACGATCGTCCAGTTCCGCTACACCGACCTCCCCGCCGATCGCCGCTCGTGGTGGCTCGTCGTCGAACCGGGCGCCGAAACCCAGCTCTGCTCGGTCGACCCGGGACACGATGTCGACCTTTATGCCGCAACGGACCTGCGCACGATGACCGCGATCTGGATGGGCTATGATTCTGTTGCCGAAGCGATCGCCGAACGGCGCCTTCTGCTCACCGGCGACGACGGGCTGACCGGCAGCATCGAGGCATGGCTCGGCCTGAGTCCCTTCGCCAAGACGCGGCCGGTCGAAACGCTGGCCGCGGGCTGACGCCGCCGATCTTCATCTTTTCGTGTTCTTTGAGGTATATGGGCGGCGCACGAAGGACCGGCAGCAAATCATCGGCACAGCGGAAGGAACAGGAATGAAGGTGTTCGTAACCGGCGGGGCTGGCTATATCGGCAGCCACACGCTGGTGCAGTTGCTCGCCGCCGGGCACGACGTCTGCGTCTTCGACAATTATTGCAATAGTTCGCCGGTCGCGCTCGCACGCGTTCGCCAGCTCACTAACCGCGATATCGCCGTGGCGGAGGGCGATATTCGCGACGCCGACGCCCTGACCGACGCGCTCGTCGATTTTGCCCCGGACGCCGTCATCCACTTCGCGGGCCTGAAGGCGGTCGGGGAATCAAGCGAAAAGCCCCTTCTCTATTACCAGACCAACGTCGCGGGTTCGGCCAACCTGCTGGCGGCGATGGATACCGCCGGGTGCCGCCGCATCGTCTTTTCTTCTTCCGCCACCGTTTATGGCGAGGCGCAATATCTGCCTTTCGACGAGGCTCATCCGATCGGCCCGACCAACCCCTATGGCCGCACCAAGGCGATGGTGGAGGGTGTCATCGACGATTGGGCCCGCGCGACGCCCGGCGCTTCGGCGGTGCTGCTCCGCTACTTCAATCCCGTCGGCGCGCATGAATCGGGCCGCATCGGCGAAGATCCGCAGGGTATTCCCAATAATCTGATGCCCTTCGTCGCACAGGTCGCGGTCGGCCGACGCGCGAAGCTCTCGATTTTCGGCGACGATTATGACACGCGCGACGGCACCGGCGAGCGCGACTATATCCATGTCGTCGACCTCGCCGCCGCGCATCTGGCGGCGCTCGACTACACCGGCCGCGCGACGGGATGCGAGGCGATCAATGTCGGCACCGGGCGCGGGACGACGGTCAACGAACTTGTCGCCGCCTATGAGCGTGCGAGCGGTCAGCCCATTCCATCCGAAATCGTCCCGCGGCGCCCCGGCGACGTCGCGAGCAGCTATGCCGCGACCGACAAGGCCAAAGAACTGCTACACTGGCGCGCGGCGCTCGACGTCGACGCGATGTGCGCCTCCTCGTGGCGCTGGCAATCGGACAATCCGCAGGGCTATCCTACGGCGGACGAGGCCTGATCCGTGGGTATCCTCGTCACCGGCATTGCGGGATTTATCGGAATGCATGTCGCGGCAAGGCTGCTCGCGCGCGGCGAGACGGTGGTCGGCGTCGATAATTTCAACGATTATTATCCTGTCGCGCTCAAAAACGCCCGCGTCGCGGAACTGGAGCGCCTCGGCGGCGATCGGCTCACCGTCCACGCCGCCGATATCGGCGACGACGCGGCGCTGGTATCGGCGTTGGGGACCGCGGATTTTGACCGGATCGTCCACCTCGCCGCCCAGGCCGGCGTGCGCTATTCGATCGACAATCCCGCCGCCTATGTCCGCTCGAACCTTGCGGGGCATCTCAACATCCTCGAACTCGCGCGGCACCGAAGTGTGGCGCATCTTGTCTATGCCTCTTCCTCTTCGGTCTATGGCGCCAACAGATCGATGCCGTTCCGCGTCGAAGACCGCGTCGATCACCCGATCTCGCTCTATGCCGCGACCAAGCGCGCCGACGAATTGATGAGCGAAACCTATGCCCATCTCTTTCGTATCCCGCAGACGGGACTGCGCTTTTTCACCGTCTACGGGCCGTGGGGGCGCCCCGACATGGCGCTGTGGAAATTCACCGCGAACATTCTTCGCGACCTGCCGATCGACGTTTACAACCATGGCGATATGCGGCGCGATTTCACTTATGTCGACGACATTGTCGATGGTGTGCTGCGCAGCCTCGACCATCCTCCCGCGGACGACGGCAAGGAAAAGGCGGGCGGTTTCACCACCCCGCATCGCCTCTACAATATCGGCAACAACCGGCCCGAACCGCTGATGGACCTGATCGCCGCGGTCGAGGAAGCGTGCGGGCGGAAGGCGCAGCTCAACCTGCTGCCGATGCAGGACGGCGACGTCCCCGCCACCTATGCCGACATCGACGCGATCGGGCGCGACCTCGGATTCCGGCCGGTCACGCCGATCGCGGTCGGAATACCGCATTTCGTCAAATGGTACCGCGACATCGGCCAGTCGCTCGGCGGGCCGGCGCCGAGGGGCGCTATGCGACCCTGACGACGAGCAGCTTGAGTTCGTTTACATCGACAGGATTATTGGCTGCGTCGAAGCAGCGCAGGCGAACCGAATTGACCCCGGTCAAGTCGCACCGCACATTGCCGGTGCCGTGGTTCGTCGTGGCGAAAACCGAAAAATCATTCGCCGTCTGGGTCGATCGGGTCATCACGACCACATAATCGCCGACCCCCTTGCGCTGCACGCCGGAGATTCCGAATCCCTTCGTGATCCGGGGCGTTCCCGTACCATCGATATTCGCCGACGCGAGGATTGCGCCCTGCGCCGCCTCGGGTTCGTTCCGGATCGTCACGTCGGTATCGTAGGAAATGGTGCCAAGACCGCCCGGACGATTGTCCTTCAGCAAGTTCACGGCGCCGTTGCGGATGCAATTCCGCATCCGAAGCGTCCCCTTGAAGCCCGGCGCGATCTCAACGAGGTTCGTCACGCCCCCCGCCGAACTCGCGCCGCGGAGCCCCTCGATCAGATGATCCCCCGTGCCGTCAAGGTAGATGCCTGTCGCGCAATTCTCGACATGGCTGCTGTGCACGCGCAGCGATCCCCGAACTACGTCGATCGCCCGGGGCATCGCGCGGTTGTCCGTTTTGCCGCCGCCCGCGACGGTCGTCGTGGAGATGACCAACTGGAACGCCTGCCAGGCGAGCGCATCGTTCAACCTGATGCCCGCAGCGCAGCCCTGGGGCGACCCGAAAAATTCGCTGTCCGCAATGCGGCAAAACGCCGCGCCGCCATCCATGCCGCGCAGCTGCACGCCGACCGCGCGAAACTTCTCGATCAGGACGTTCCGGAGGCCGCCGCCGTCCTGCCATGCCTGACTGTCGACGCCGCCCAGTCCGGCAACATTGTTGCAGTCGAGCGTGAGGTGTTCGATCCCGTTGTCGAACATGCTGCTGCCCCCATTTTCGACGGTCATCATGAAGGCGCCCGAGTGATCGGGAGTCGCCTTGATCCTCGATCCGCGCTTGTTGAGGCCGCGCAACGTCACCCGGTTCTCGATATTGAAAGGCGCGGACAGGTTGAGTTCGCCCCGCCCCAATTGAACGGCGTGCCCCAGCGCATTTCCCCGCCAGCTTGCCCCCTCCCTGATCGCTGCGACCAGCCGCTCCTGATCGTCGCCCTCGAACTGCGAGAGCATCAGCGGCCCCTCCGCGATCCATTCGGACACGGTCTGGACGCGCAGGCCCGATCCGGCCTTCAGGCGGTTTCCGACCATATCGCTGCCCTCGCTCCCTGACAGAGTCAGCAACGATACCGGGCGGTCATAGGGGTCGTCGTCGAACACCACATTCTGGCTGTTGGCGTTGACGACCTTGACCCGCAGGCCGCCCGGATGGGCATGATGGAAATTCGGGATCGGCGCGCCGAACTGGACCGGAACGGGATTGGCGATTTCCTTGGTCAGTCCCGCATCAGCGAACAGCCTGACCATCTTTTCCGACCCCGACTCGAAGGCATGAATCTCGAGGTCGCATGCAAGCCCCATGGCTTCCGCGATGCGATAGGCAATATCCGAAACCTGCGCCAAATTGCTGCTCCGATCATCGGCTCGAACGGGCCGAGCCTTCTGGTCCTCCTACCGCAATCCCGTCGATCGGCAATTCCCTCATTTGAAACGGCGCGGCGCCCTCGCACCGCGCCGTTTCGACAGGCGCCGCGGCTTTAAGTCACGACATCCAGCCGCATCGAGTCGACTTGAAGCGTGCCGCGCGCCCGGATCATCGGCTTGGCCCGCGGATTGATCTGTTGCGGAAACAGGACGACCAGGATCATCGAAAGGAACGTCCCATCCAGCGCCCGCCGGATCGGCGCCGTCGAATAGGTGTCCGTCCCGTCCGGGCTGTTGCCGCGCAGGACACTTGTCGCCAGCGGTTGCCAGAAGGCATCGTCGGGAATGAACCGAACCGAAAAATCGAACCAGCCGCTATCGGCGACGGACGGCTTCAGGTGCGGCCAGCTGATGCCGCTGTCCGGTCCGATACCGAAGCCGGCCGCATCGCTGACCAGCCTGTCGACGTTGATGTAATTCACCGGCTTGCCCGACCCGCCCGGCGCGTCGTCGATCGTCTGGAAATGCCAGGCCAGCACGGCGCCCGGCGGCAACTCGAAATCGACGAGCCGCAGCCGCGTGGTGAGAATGGCATTTTTGAGCGGCGTCGCACTGCTCAGCGCGGTGTGCCATGTCGGCTGCAGGACGAGTGGCAGGTGCAGAAACCCCGGACCGGGCCAGACATGGTTCGCGTCCCACCAAAGCCCGTCGTCGCCCGCCAGATCCTTCTCGATATAGCCCTCGGCGTTCCAGTCGTAAGCAATATACTGCTCGGTCGGACCATCCCCGCCAAGCCGCGCCCGATACATGCCGGCGTCGGCATCGGTCGTGAAATCATGATCGAACAGCGTGGTGCGCGGAATGGCATCGAACGCGACCAGATTATCGTCGCGCCAGCGCTCGCGGAGGGAGAGCATGGCCTGCTCCGCGATCTGCGCCGCGGTGATGGCCCGGCGTTGCCCGAGATCCTCGGGCGGATCGAGGATGATCCAGTACGGCGCGCCGCCGGCATCGTCGGGATCGCCCGCTTCGACATATTGCAGCGTGTACAGCGTACCTGCCTGGATTCGTCCGGCCTCCGGCACTCCCCCGTTCAGCTCGTAAATCGCGCGCGCCGGCGAACTGTTCACCCGCAGCGACAGATGCGGAGCATTCTGAGTGTTGTTGAAGCGGGCGAGATAGAACTGCTTGTTGTCCGGCAGATGATCGATGTTGCGGGTCTGCATGACATAGGCGTTATCGATGCTCGACACCGTGTCGATCAGCCTGATCGGCGGGGACGCATGGGACTTCGCCGGCGACACGATGCTGAAGATGCCGCCAAATGCCGTGCGGTATTGCAAAGTGACATATTGCAGCGCCTTGAGCTGTTCACGATCGATCAACTGGCCGACATGGTCATAAACGGGAATCGGTGTCCCGCCGTTCAGCGAAACCGTGGGAACATTGACCGAAGGCCCGGGATAGGTCGAATTCAGCTGGAAGCGGTACTGGCGATAGATGTCGGGCGTGGTTGCCGTACCGAAGGCGGTCTGCAGCGAAATTTGCGAGCCCGTCGACGACAACACGCCGCAATAGACGACTTCCTGACGCGTCACGTCATTCAGTTTGGTTTCGATTGCGGCAAACCGGCCATCGACTGCCTCGACAAGATCATTGACCGCCGTCGACAGCGCGTTCGCGATCCACGGCGCCTCGATCCAGTCGGTCGCCGAGAGATCCCAGGCATAAAAACCGTTGGCAGCGTCGTCGGGATCGTTGTTGTTGTTCCAGACATAGCCGAGCGTGCCGTTCGGCTGGCCCGTGTCGGCATCGCGCGCGGCGACCGTCTCATAGCGCTGGAAGCCGAAAGCGGCCGATGAAATGAGCGCCAGAACGTCGTTCATATCGACGCGCGCGAAGCTGTCGGGTGATCCGGTCTTGACCGCCAGGAGCTTCGCCAGCGCCAGATCGGAGGGGGATAGAATAGGTGCGGTTGCGGCTTCACATGACATTCGATTCTCCTTGCGAAAGGACGAAGAATCATCGTCCCGAGACTGTCATGGAACCGTCACGGAAAGTAGGAAACAGGCTGGCAATCCTATTTTATCCGCCACTTCAACCCTTGGCGGAGAACCCGATCATCCGGCTTCCATATCAAATTGTTGTACGCCGCCAGGGAAGCCTTTATGAGCGCCTTCACCGCGCACGCCCCCTCTGATCGCAGCCCGACGGATCCTCATGAAACGCCTTTTCGATGTCCTGCTCGGCCTCGTGCTGGCGCCCATCGCCGTCATCGCCTGCCTGGCGGCCGCGATTCCTATCGCGATCGAAGCCAAAGCCTCGCCGCTGTTTTTCCAGACACGTCTCGGGCTGCGCGAACGGCCCTTCCGCTTGCTGAAGCTGCGGACGATGCACGTCGCGACCCCCAGTGTTGCCTCGCACCAGGTCGGCGCCAGCAACATCCTTGCGACCGGCCGCCTCCTGCGCCGTCTCAAGGTCGACGAACTGCCCCAGATATGGAACGTGCTCAACGGAACCATGTCTTTCGTCGGCCCTCGCCCGGGACTTCCGAACCAGGTCGAGTTGACGGAGGCACGACGAAAGCAGGGCGTGTTCGACCTTGTTCCCGGCATCACGGGCGTTGCCCAGATCCGCGGCATCGACATGTCGACTCCCGAAAAACTGGCACTGATCGACAAAAGCTATGACCGGCCCTGGTCACTTGTCCAGGATTTGCGGATACTCTGGGCCACAGCGACCGGTGCGGGGTCAGGCGATGCCGCATCGGCGCCGGGTAACCGATGACACGTGACCGGATTCTGGTGATCGGCGCCAGCAGCGACCTCGGGCAGGCGCTGCTTCGCGAGTTGGGGGCAGACAAGGCCATTGCCGTCACCGGGACCACAGGCGCGCCGCTGCCCGGCTTCGACCATGTCCGGATCGGGCCGGACGATGCGATGCCCGCCGAAATGCTTGCGCGTTGTGCGGCGGTTATCAACGCAACCGGGCACGCGGCCGGCGGCGATACCGTGCCGCACTCCGAAAAAATCGACCGTCCGCTGGCCATTGCATTGGCCGCGCAGCAGGCGGGCGTGCCGCGCATGATACAGGTCAGCAGCTTTTCCGTCGTGGGTGTCGCCGAACATATCAACGACACGACGGCAGAACAGCCGATCAGCGCCTACGGCCGCTCGGAAGCGGAAGCCGAGAAGGTGTTTCTGGGGATGTCCAGCGCGGATTTCTCCGTCGAATGTGTCCGGCTTCCGTTTCTGTTCTCCGCATCGAAACCCGGATTATTGTCGCCACTGCTCACCTTGGCCAAATGTTTCAGAAGCCTGCCGATACCGGTGGGCAAGCCTCCGCACCGGTCCATGATCACCTACGCTGATGCCGCGCACCAGCTGGTGACCGCCGCGCGTTCCGGATCCAGCGGAATATCCTTCGTCGCCGACCCCCGGCCTTTCGACTATATGTTGTTCAAGGCGGTTCTGGCCGAAGAGGCCGGCATAAAGATCCGGCTTCTCCCCGTCCCGCGGACCATTGTCGCGGGCATCGACCGTCTCCTTCCCGCCATCGGACGGCGGTTGTTCCGCTCCAGCCTCCTCGATCCGCGCGCCAATCGCGCCGGCGACCGGCCGCTGGGCCTCGAAGAGGAGCTGCGCAAATTGGTGAGATCGGCATACGGCTCCTAGACACAGCGGCTTGGCGACAGCCGCCTCGACAAGCCAAATCCTCTCGGATATGGGCGGCCCCCTGCAAACCTTAAGGACGTTTATGACCCCGTTCCAGCTTGACGACGCTTCGATATTTCTCACGGGCGGCACCGGCTCCTTCGGCAAGGCTTTCGTGCGTCACGTCGTTCAGACCGCAAAACCCCGGCGGCTGGTCATTTTCTCGCGCGACGAACTCAAACAGTTTGAAATGGCGCAGGAATTCCCTGAGTCGAAATATCCCTTCCTGCGCTATTTCATCGGCGATGTCCGCGATGCCGACCGCGTCCGCCGCGCGATGGAGGGCACCGACACAGTGATCCACGCCGCGGCGCTGAAGCAGGTGCCCGCGGCCGAATATAACCCGTTCGAATGCATCAAGACGAATGTCATCGGCGCGCAGAACATCATCGAGGCCTGCCTCGATGCCGGCGTGAAGCGCGTCGTCGCGCTTTCGACCGACAAGGCCGCGGCGCCGGTCAATCTCTATGGCGCGACGAAGCTCTGCTCCGACAAGCTGTTCATCGCCGCCAACAATATCCGCGGCAGCCGCGATATCCGCTTCAGCGTCGTCCGCTACGGCAATGTGATGGGCAGCCGCGGTTCGGTGATCCCCTTCTTTCTCGGCCGCCGCGACCATGGCAGCCTGCCGATCACCGATGCGTCAATGACGCGCTTCAACATCTCGCTCGACGGCGGCGTCGCGCTGGTGATGTGGGCACTGGATCATGCCGAAGGCGGCGAAATCTTCGTCCCCAAGATTCCCTCCTATCGCGTAACCGACGTCGCAACGGCGGTCGCCCCGACCGCGAAGCAGGAAATCATCGGCATTCGCCCGGGCGAAAAGATTCACGAGGAAATGATCACCGCCAGCGACAGCCCGAATACCGTCGATCTCGGCAGCTATTTCGCCATCCTGCCGCCGGGCGATCCGGACGCGATCGACCGTTATTGCGACCGTGTCGGCGCCAAGCTGGTTCCGGCGGGCTTCTCCTACGACAGCGGCACGAACGACGATTTCCTGTCGGTCGACGATATCCGGAGCCTCATCCAGCAGCATGTCGATCCGGCCTTTGCCGCTGACGGACAGTAATGAAGCTCATTCCCTATAGCCGGCAGGAAATCAGCGACGCCGATGTCGCGGCGGTCGTCGACATCCTCCGGTCGCCGTTCCTGACGCAGGGTCCGGCGGTCGAGCGTTTCGAGGCCGAATTCGCGGCGCTGCACAAGGGCAAGCACGCCGTCGCGGTGTGCAACGCGACCGCCGCGCTTCATCTCGCCTGCCTCGCGCTCGGGGTCGGTCCCGGCGACCTGGTGTGGACCTCGCCGATCAGCTTCGTCGCGTCGGCCAATTGCGCCCTCTACTGCGGCGCCGATGTGGGCTTCGTCGACATCGATCCGGTGACCCGGAACATGTCGGTCGACGCTCTCGCAGAACGGCTTGCCGCGGCCGAACGCGACGGCCGGCTGCCCAAGGTCGTGATCCCCGTCGATTTCTCCGGCCTGCCCTGCGACCTTGCAGAAATCCGGTCGCTGGCCGACCGTTACGGTTTCAAGATCGTTTCGGACAGCTCGCACGCCGTCGGCGCGACCTATCGCGGCGACCCGATCGGCCGCTATGCCGATATCAGTGTGTTCTCCTTCCATCCGGTGAAGATCGTGACGACCGGCGAAGGCGGTCTGTGCCTGACCGACGATGCGGCGCTCGCCGACCGGATCCGGCTGCTGCGCAGCCACGGGATCACCCGCGACGCGGCACAGATGCAGGGTGGCAGCCAAGGCGGCTGGTATTACGAACAGATCGATCTCGGCTTCAACTATCGCATCACCGACATCCAGGCGGCGCTCGGCAGCTCGCAGCTGACTGGCCTCGACGAGAAATTCCGCCGCCGCGACGACGCCGCGCGCCGCTACGACGACAAGCTCGCCGGACTGCCGCTCAGGCTCCCGGTTCGCCTGAACGACCGGCAGTCGGCGCATCATCTCTATGTCGTGGAAGTCGCCAGCGGCGTTTCGCGCCGCGATGTTTTCGCCGCGCTGCGCGCCGACGGAATATTGGTGAATGTCCATTATATCCCGATCCACCTCCAGCCCTATTATCGGGGACTGGGGTTCGCGCCCGGCGATTTTCCGGCCAGCGAGGCCTATTACGCCGGAGCCATCACGATTCCGCTGTTTCCGTCGCTCGATCCGTCCGAACAGGATTATGTCGTCGAACGGCTGACCCGCGCGATCGGCGCCTGACGGAACAACCCATGGAACTCGCGCTCGGTACGGTGCAGTTCGGCCTCGCCTATGGCGTTGCGGGCAGCGGCCATCCGGTTTCGGAATCCGAAACGCGGGCCATATTGGCGGCAGCACACGAAGCCGGCATCCGCCGCCTCGACACTGCGCCAGCCTATGGCGACATCGAGGAACGGCTCGGCGGGCTCTGCGGCGGGCTGGATTTCGGCATCGTCTCAAAGATTCCGGCTATGCCCGAAGGGCTCGACAGCGCCGAGGCGGCGTCATGGCTGCGCGCATCGGTCGACCTCAGCCGCCGGCGGCTGGGCGACCGGCTGTGCGGGATCATCTTCCACGATGCATCGCTGCCGCTCGGCCCCCATGGCGCCGCGCTCCGCGATGCCCTCGCCGATGCCGTGGCGGGCACCGGAATCCGCGTCGGCGCATCGCATTACTCGCCCGAAACGCTGCCCGACAAGGCGCTGTGGTCCGATCATGGCATGGCCCAATTGCCGGGCAATGCCTATGACCAGCGGATCGACCGTCTGGCCGAAACGCTGGCGGACACCGAGGTATCGATGCGCTCGGCGTTCCTGCAAGGCCTGCTCCTCGTCGACCGCGACCGGGCCATCGCGCGCGTGCCGGAAGCGGCGGACTGGCTCGCCGGCTGGGACCGGTGGTGCGCGAAAGCCGGCCTGCCCCCCCTCGCCGCAGCGCTGGCAGTCGCGAAAAGCTTCGATGCGGTCGATTATTGCCTCGTCGGCGTCGACGGCATCGCGCAGTTGCGCGATATCATCGCCGCATGGGACGCGACGCCGGCGATCAAGGCTCCCGAACTGGCCGGCAACGACCCGCGCGTTTTCGATCCCCGGCAATGGCGGAGCTGACATGCCCGATACCGTAGCGCTGATTCAGGCCCGCATGTCGAGCAGCCGACTGCCCGGCAAAGTGCTCGCCGATCTCGGCGGGCTGCCGATGATCTGCTTCATGGCCGAGCGCGTTCGCCGGACACCGGGAATCGACCTCGTCGCCGTGCTGACCAGCGACGATCCGTCCGACGATCCGCTCGCCGCCGCGTCGGAGGCCCATGGCGTTCCTGTGGTGCGCGGGCCGCTGAACGATGTCCTCGCCCGTTATGTCGTCGGCGCCGACGCTTTCGACGCCAGGACCATTCTCCGGCTGACCGGCGATTGCCCGCTGATCGATCCGGCGCTCATCGCGCAGGTCGTCGCGCTGCACCGGTCGGCGGGGGTCGACTATGCCAGCAATGTCGACCCGCCGGGCTTTGCCGACGGGATGGACACCGAATGTTTCACGCGCGGCCTGCTCGACCGGGCGAACCGGCTCGCTGTTTCGCAGCCCGAGCGCGAGCATGTGACGCTCTGGATGCGCAGCCCGGAAAGCGGCGCGTCGCGCGCGAACCTCACGGCCGCCGTCCCCGCGTCGCACCTGCGCCTGACCGTCGACTATCCAGACGATCTGGCGCTCGTCCGCCGGATCGTCGCGGCGCTCGGCAGCGAATGCGATTATTTCGACATTCTGCGGCTGCTTCAACGCGATGCCGGCTTGCTCGATGCCAACCCGCACGAGCGGAACGAAGCCTTGAAAAGCTGATACCGGCTGTCTAGAGAACCGCCAAATCCCCTCCCCGCGCCCCATATTCCGGAGACTATCCGATGCAACGCTGCAGCAAATGTGGCCTTCCCGAAACCCACGAAACCATCGCCTTCGACGACCAGGGCGTGTGCAACGTGTGCCGCCAGATCGAATTCAAGGAAAACCGGATCGACTGGACGCAAAAGAAAGCCGAGCTCGACGCGCTGATCGCGGAGCATCGCGGCAAATATGACTATGACTGCATCGTGCCCTTCAGCGGCGGCAAGGACAGCACCTGGACGCTTTACTATCTGGTGAAGGAATATGGGATCAAGCCGCTGGTCGTGCGTTTCGACCATGGTTTCTTCCGTCCTGGCCTCGAGGAAAACACCAAGAAGGTGTGCCGCGAACTCGGGGTCGACATCATGACCTTCACCCCGAACTGGAAGGTCGTGCAGCAGTTGATGCTCCAGTCCTTCCTCGAAAAGGGTGATTTCTGCTGGCACTGCCACACCGGCATCTTCTCCTACCCGATGTGGGTCGCGCTGGAAAAGAAGGTTCCGCTGATCTTCTGGGGCGAGCCCTCGTCCGAATATACTGCCTATTTCAGCTATGAGCAGGAAGAGGAAGTCGACGAAAAGCGGTTCAACCGCTACGTCAACCTCGGCATCAGCGCCGACGACATGTTCGTGCGCCTCGGCGGCAAGGTCGACCCGCGCGACCTCAAATGCTTCTCCTATCCGCCGCTCAAGGATTTGCGCGCGCTCAATTATCGTTCGGTCTGCCTTGGCTCCTACATTCCGTGGGACGTGCCGAAGCAGTCGAAGATCATCATGGACGAGCTGGGCTGGCAGGGCGACGAGGTCGAGAATGTTCCGCCGCAATACCAGTATGAGAAGATCGAGTGCCAGATGCAGGGCGTTCGCGACTACATCAAATATATCAAGCGCGGCTACACCCGCCCCTCGCATCTCGTGGCGATCGATGTCCGTCAGGGCAATATCACGCTGAACGAGGGTCAGCATCTGATCGACGAGTTTGAAAACCGCCGTCCGCCCAGCCTCGACAATTTCCTGACCTTCGTCGGCCTGGACGAGGCGGAATTCAACCGCATTGCGATGGAACATATGGTCTCGCCCTATCAGCACGATCCCGACGCGGTCCGCCCCGGCAAGAAGACGCACGACTTCGAACGCTGGTCGCGCGTCGGCGCTATGCCCAAGGAGGTGCGTGACGAAATGCTGGCGCGCTACGAAATGCGCACCGGCAAGTCGTTCACCTTCGCCGACGACGACGCCTGAGTGCCCTGATGACCGTTGTCGGCATCATCGATTATCGCGCAGGCAACATCCGGTCGATCCGTAACGCTTTCGAGCATATCGGTTGCGAGACGCGTCTCGTCACCGAAGCCGCGGAGCTGGACGGCATCAGCCATGTCGTCCTGCCCGGCGTCGGCGCCTTCGCCTTCTGCATGCAGCGGCTTTCCGAAAGCGGGATGCTGCCGGCGCTGGAACAATGGGCGCTCGTGGAGCATCGCCCGTTGCTCGGTATTTGCGTCGGGATGCAGCTGATGGCCCGCCGCGGGCTCGAGCTTGGCGATCATGCGGGGCTGAACTGGATGGGCGGCAAGGTGCTGCCGCTGGTCGCGAACGGCGCCCGGGTACGCGTGCCGCACGTCGGCTGGAACGACGTGACGTTCGACGATCCGTTCGGTGCCTTCACGGCAGGCAGCAAGGCCGATTTCTATTTCGACCACAGCTTCGCCTTCTTCGATCCCGAATTCGGCGAAACCATCGGCCGCTGCACGCATGGCCAGGATTTTGCCGCGGTCGTTCGCCGCGGCAATGTCGTCGCGGCACAGTTCCATCCAGAAAAGAGCCAGGACGCCGGGATCCGGTTCCTCGAAGGCTTCCTCGCGCTGTAATCGCCATGCTGAAGAAACGCCTCATCCCCAAGCTGCTGATCCAGCACCGCCAGATCGGCTCGATGACCCGGCCGGTCCTCGTTACGACGCGCCAGTTCGACCAGTCGTTCGATGTCGGCGACCCCGTGTCGCAGGCGAAAATCTATCAGGCGCAGATGGCGGACGAGCTGATCGTCCTCAACATCGACCGGACGCCGATCGGCTCCGACGAGCTTCTGCTCGGGATCATCGAACGGCTCGCCAGCGAAACCTTCATGCCGCTCGCCGTGGGTGGCGGCGTGAGCAGCGCCGAGGATTTCGGGCGGCTGCTCGACCATGGCGCCGACAAGGTGGTGATCAACACCGTCGCGGCGGAAAATCCCGACATCATCGACGCCGCCGCCAGCCAGTTCGGCGCGCAGTGCGTCGTCGTCTCGATCGACTATCGCCGCGACGCCGACGGGACGCCGCGCGTCCATACCGACCGGGCCTCGCGCCGCACCGGGCGCAGCGTCGTCGAATGGGCGCACGAAGCGGCGCAGCGCGGCGCGGGCGAGATCGTGCTGGTCGACGCCGACCGCGACGGCACGGGGAACGGGCTCGATTGCGCGTTGTGCGCCGAAGTCGCCTACAGCCTGCCGATCCCGGTCATCCTGTCCGGCGGGTGCGGCATTGCGAGCCATTTTTCGGACGGCTTTCTGGACGGCGGCGCCGAAGCGATTTCTGCAGGCACCTTTTTCGCGTTCCGCGACCAGAACCCGATCCAGACCCGCTCGCATGTCCGCAACAGCGGCATCGACATCCGCATGGAAACCTGATGCGGATCGATCCGGCGCCCCATTGGGAAAATGATGTCGTGCGGCTCGCCGTCCTGACTCCTGAAGACGTCAGCGACGCCTATGTCGACTGGCTCAACGACTCCGAAATCAACCGCTATCTCGAAAGCCGTTTCGCGGTCCATGACCGTGCCGGCGTCGCCGCTTATGTCGAATCGATGCTCGCCAGCCCCTCGTCGCTGTTCCTGGCGATCCATTCGAAGGCGCTCGATCAGCATGTCGGCAATATCAAGATCGGACCGATCGACCGCCATCACGGGTTGGGCGAGATCGGCCTGATGATCGGCGCGCGCGCGGCCTGGGGGCGCGGCATCGCGACCCATGCCATTGCAGCGATCGCCGACATCGGCTTCCGCGACCTTGGTCTGCGCAAGCTGACCGCCGGCTGCTATGCGGACAACAAGGGCAGCCGGATCGCCTTCGAACGCGCCGGCTTCACGGTCGAGGCCGTTCGCCGCGCGCATTTCGTTTCGGACGGGCGCCTCGAGGATCTCGTGCTGCTCGCCCGTTTCGCCGATCATTGACGGGTCATCAGGCCCGGTCACGACAGGAGTATCGACAATGCGCCATTTCGACCGTTCGGAAGCCATGCTCGCCCGGACGGAAAATGTCATCCCGCTGGGAAGCCAGACGTTCAGCAAGAGCCGGACGCAATTCCCCGTCGGCGTGTCGCCGCTCTACCTCGATCGGGGCAAGGGCAGTCATGTGTGGGACGTCGACGGCAATGAATATGTCGACTTCATCAGCAGCCTCTGCTCGGTAACGCTCGGCTATGGCGATGCCGACGTCGATGGCGCGGTCCGCGACCAGCTCGATCGCGGCGTCATCCTGTCGCTCCCGGCCTCGCTGGAGGCTGAGGTCGCCGAACTGATCTGCGACATGGTGCCTTGCGCCGAAAAGGTCCGGTTCGGCAAGAACGGTTCGGACGCGACCTCGGGCGCCATTCGCATCGCGCGGGCCTTCACTGGCCGCGACCATGTCGCCGTCTGCGGCTATCACGGCTGGCAGGACTGGTACATCGGCACCACGGCGCGCAATCGCGGCGTGCCGCAAGCGACCCGCGATCTGTCGCACCCGTTCATGTACAATGATCTTGCATCGCTCGAACGCGTCTTTGCCGAATGGCCGGGCCAGATCGCCGCGGTGATCCTCGAACCGATGAACGTCGAATATCCCGCGCCCGGCTTTCTGGAAGGCGTACGCCAGCTTGCGACGCGGCACGGCGCGATCCTCGTCTTCGACGAGACGATCACGGGCTTCCGCTATGCCAACGGCGGCGCGCAGCAATTGTTCGGGGTCACGCCCGATCTCGCGACCTTTGGCAAGGGGCTGGCGAACGGCTATCCGGTGTCGGCTGTCGCCGGACGCGCCGATGTGATGCAGATGATGGAAGAGGTCTTCTTTTCCTTCACCTTCGGCGGCGAACTCCTGTCGCTCGCGGCCGCAAAGGCAACGCTCGAAAAGCTGAAGCGCGAACCGGTCGTCGCGCGGATCGGCGCGCTCGGCGAAGGGCTGAAATCGAGCGTGCGCTCGATCATCGACGAAACGCAAATGGCGCATGTCTTCGACATCAAGGGCCATCCGAGTTGGTCGTTCCTGACCATCGCCGATCAGCCGGGCACGACCAGTTTCACGATCAAGACCTGGCTGATGCAGGAATGGCATCAGCGCGGTATCTTGAGCTACGGCACGCACAACCTCAATTTGTCGCACAGCGAGGCGGATATCGCCGCGCTGCTCGACACCTATCGCGCGTTGTTTCCGCAGCTTCGCGACCTGCTTGCCGCCGGCACACTGATCGAAGCACTGCGCTGCCCGCCGCTCGAACCGCTGTTCAAGGTACGCTGACCGGATCGGAGCAGGCCGTGCAGATCATCGTCCGCGCCGACGCGTCTCCCCGCATCGGGATCGGTCATGTCCGCCGGTGCCTGACGCTCGCGCGGGCGCTTCGCGGCTTCGGCGCGGACGTCCGGTTCGCGGTTCACGACTGGGGCGCAGACCTCACACCGCTTCTCGGCGAGTTCGCGGACGGCGCGCTACGCCTGCCATCGCCCTGCCCCGACCAGAATGCCGATCCGGCGAGCTGGCTGCCGCACGGACAGGCCTGTGATGTTCAGGAACTGCTGGCCGCGCTCGATGGCGACCGGCCGGACTGGATCATCGTCGATCATTATGCGCTCGATGCCGAATGGCACGACCTGGCGCGCCGCGAGCTCGGCTGCCGGATTCTGGCGATCGACGACCTCGCCGATCGTCCGCTCCGCGCCGACCTTGTCGTCGACCCCAATTGGGACCGCGATCACCGGGCCAAATATCGCGACGTAATCGGCGAAGCCGAGCTGCTCGGCGGTCCGCGTTATGCGCTGATCGACCCGCGCTACGCCACCGGCGAGCCACGCGACCGATCGAGCGACGTGGCATCGATCGGGATCTTCATGGGCGGAACCGACCCGGCCCAGGCCACGACCCCGGTCCTCGAAGCGGTGCGGGCCAGCGGATTCGGCGGCGAAATCGGAATCGTCACGTCGAGCCTGAACCCCGGCATCGCCTTGATCCGCGCGGCCGCCAATCGCGACGGCCATGCCGTTGTCGACGTCGACCTCCCCGATCTCACGGAATTCTTCCGGTGCCACGACCTCTTCATTCTCGCGGCGGGGGGCACGACATGGGAACGCATGGCAAGCGCCGCCCCCGCCATCGCGGTCGTCACCGCGGACAACCAGCGCGATATCGCCACCCAGCTTGCCGAAGAAGCGCTGCAATGGGTGATCGAGGCCGGCGAATGGGCGGCGCTGGAGACAATGCTGCCCGCGATCCTTGCCGATGCCGCCGGCCGGCTGGAGCAGGCCCGGCGCGGCGCGGAACTGGTCGACGCCAGAGGCGCGGATCGCGTTGCCGCGGCCCTGCTGACCCTCGGCGACGCGCCAGTGACGACACGCCGTGCGATGATCGACGACGCGGCGATGATCCTGGCGTGGCGGAACGATCCCTATGTCCGGTCGGTGTCGCGCGACAAGGGCGTGATCGAATGGAAGGCGCATCTGGCATGGTTCGAGCGAATCGTCGCTTCGACCGACCATATGTTGCTGATCGCGGAGAAAAATGGCGTGCCCGTCGGTGTCGTCCGTTTCGATCGCCTGTCCGATCATCGCCATGAGATTTCGCTCTATCTCAATCCGGTCGTTGCCGGGCGGCGGCTCGGCCTTGCGATGATCGGTGCGGCGCAGCAGACGCTCAGCCGCGAGCAGGCACGCGACCTCGTCATTCTCGCCGAAACATTGCCCGGGAATGCCGCCTCACAGCGCCTGTTTCGGAGCGCCGGCTACATGCAGTCGGGCGATCATTTCGAATTACAGCTTCCCTTTCGGGCCTGAGCAGTGCTTGTCGCGCCGCGCGGAGCGGGATAGGGAGCGGTCGGTCCCGCGGTAATCGCGAGCAACGCCTCCCCCTTTGATATTTGGACAACAGGAACAGCGAGATGAAGATTGGCAACCGGGAGATTGGCGCGGATCACCGCCCCTATCTGATCGCCGAAATGTCGGGCAACCATAACAACTCGCTCGACCGTGCGCTGGAAATCGTCGATGCGGCCGCGGCATCGGGTGCCGATGCGATCAAGCTGCAGACCTATACGGCCGAAACGATGACGCTGGACCTCCACACACCGGACTTTGTCATCGACGACCCCAAGAGCCTTTGGAACGGTCGCAATCTTTATGATCTTTATGACGAGGCACATACGCCGTGGGATTGGCACGCACCGATCATGGAACGCGCGAAATCGCACGGCATCGCGTGCTTCTCGTCGCCCTTCGACCATAGCGCCGTCGATTTTCTCGAAACGCTCGACGTTCCGGCCTACAAGATCGCCTCGTTCGAACTCATCGACATTCCGCTGATCGAGCGTGTCGCGGCGACCGGAAAGCCTCTGATCATGTCGACCGGAATGGCGACCGTCGGCGAGATCGGCGACGCGGTCCTGACCGCGCGGCGCGCGGGGGCCGAGGACATCGTTCTGCTCAAATGCACGAGCACCTATCCCGCCGAGCCGGTCAACACCAACCTCGCCACCATTCCGGCGATGCGGCAGACCTTCGGCTGCGAAGTCGGCCTGTCGGATCATACGATGGGCACGGGCGTGTCCGTCGCATCGGTCGCGCTCGGCGCGCCGCTGATCGAAAAGCATTTCACATTGGCGCGCGCCGATGGCGGCGTCGACAGCGCCTTTTCGATGGAGCCGTCGGAATTTCATGCCCTGCGCGTCGAATGCGACCGCGCGTGGCAGGCGATCGGCGGCATCGCCTTTGGCGGCACGCCCGCTGAGGAAGGCTCGCGCACCTTCCGCCGCTCGCTCTATATCGCAAGGGACATGCGCGCCGGCGACGTTCTGACGCCTGAAACCCTGCGAGCGATCCGGCCCGGATATGGCCTGCCCCCAAAATATCTCACCCAATTGCTCGGACAGCGGGTGGCGCGCGATGTCGCCCGCGGGACCGCGGCAAGCTGGGATCTGTTCACCGGCGCGGATTGACCCGGAAGCGACCGGCGAAGGAAAAACAATGCACTGGAAGACCAAAAGCGCGGCATTCCGCATCCTGTCGGCGATTCCGTTCGGCGGGGCTGTCCACCATCTGTTGCAGCGCCATGTGACCCGCGAATGGCCCCGGTCGGAGCCCGTGCTCGACCAGCTGATCGTCGCCGCGCGCGACATATTGGCTGCCGCCGCGATCGATGGCGACCTCGGCAAGAAGCGCTTTCTCGAAATCGGTGCGGGTCGGGATCTGGCCGCCGCGCTGGCGCTGCGAATGCTCGGCGTCGGATCGGTCACCACCCTCGACATCGACCGGCTGGCGCAGATCGACCTCGTCAATCATGCGGCGCAATATATCGGCAGGCAGGTCGGCGTCTCCGTCCCTTCCTTTGCCGGTTTCGACGATCTGGCGGCTTTCGGGATCGATTATCGCGCGCCGATGCGGATCACCGATATCGGCGAAGAGAGCTTCGATTGCTTCTATTCCGTCGACACGCTGGAACATATTCCGCCGGCACCGCTGGCCGAAGTCCTCGCCACCTCACGGACGCGGCTGAAGTCCGGCGGCGTCGCCGTCCACATCATCGACTACAGCGACCATTATGCGCGCGAGGATGGAGCCTCGAGGATCAATTTCCTGCGCTTCAGCGATCGCGACTGGGCGCCTCACAACAGCCGATTTCTCTACATGAACCGGCTGCGTCACAGCGAGTTCCTGGATCTGTTCAAGCAAGCCGGATTCGGCTCGATCGACGCCGACCCCTTCCGCCTCGATGCGGCGGAGATTCCGTTCGACGAACTCGACCCGAAATTCCGGGCCATGTCGGTCGACGATGTCGCAACGTTGCGGGCGCGGATCACGGCCCGCCCCTGATCCGGATCAAAGGAGCCGGTAGGCGGCCCGGCGGACCAGGACATACCAGAGCGAGGACGTCGCCGCCGACGCGATGACGACATAGGAACTGTCGAAGCTGAACAGCGCGAGCGCAAAGAACAGCGCCACCACCAGGGTGTTGTAGCGCGCAATCGTCCCGAAACGTCCGGAAGCCTGCAGCAGGATGGCGAACGGATTGAAGAAGAAGACGATGGCCAGAATCATCGCGGCGATGGCGACAACGAAGCTCAGTTCAATCCCGTAAAAGGCGCGGTAGGCCATCTGGACCGGGATCGTCATCAGCAGGCAAAGAACCGCCAGCGCGGGATACACATAAAGCTCGTAACGGCGGACGACGGCAAAGGTCTGCACCCGCCCCGCATGATCCGATCCGACGACGTGGCGATGAAAATAGGTTCCGAAGATGAACGCCGATTGCCCGCCGATGATCTTGATCAGGATGATTTTCGTGATGATGCCCATCTGTGCGAGCGTCAGGAAGAAAGCGCCCGCCATGCGCTCCTGATTGAGGAAGAGGAGCGCCGACATCGAGGACATGACCGCCCAGAAGGCGACGCGCCAGTGAATCGTGACGATGCCGGGAACCTTGCGAAGCACCGACCAGCGCGGCTGGATGATGCCGTGCCGCAAGGCATAGATGAACAGCACCGGCGTCGCCAGCACCTCGCCCCACAAGATGATGGTCTCGACGTGGAAATGCCCCGATCCCAGCACCGCGACGTCGACGAGAACGACCAGCGACTTCAGGAAAAAGGCGGTCGGGTGAGTGAATTTATTGTTCGAGGCCCGGCATGAGGCAAGGATCATCGTGTTCGCCGCGGCACAGATCAGCGTGACGAACAATGTCCAGAAATGGAAAGGGCCGGCCAGTGAAATCACCAGCGCCGTCACCACGGCCATGACACTGATGATCGACAGTCCGGTCAGGAGGAAACGGCTGACATTCACCGACGCCCGGCTGATGACCCGCGGCGTGAAGAGGCGCTGGTTATAGATAAGCTGCGAGAAGCCGAGCGTCCCGAATTCCGCGAACAGGGTCGAAATCAGCAGGATCGTCGAGACCGCTCCGAAATTATGATTTCCGAGCAGGAACGACAGGATGATGACGCGCAGCGCATGGATGAACGATCCGGCACCGAGCAGCAGAATGGACCCGAAAAGCGCCCGCGTCGGCATCGACCTAACGGTCTCCATATTTGACGAGTTTGCGCGCGCGCTCGACCATCGAGGGACGGCGCTCGATCGGAGCGCCGACCGGCGCCATATTCTTTCCCGGTACGACCAGACTATCCTGATCAAGCTGGCGGACGACATCTTCGAACTCGGCGCCCTCATAGGCCTGTTGCTCGCCGGACGACACCGCCCTCAGGTGATTGACGAAGGTCGGCGCGACCCGGTCCATGGCGTGAATGAATTTCACGATCTGGCGGCGGCGCGTCGCATCGTCGGGCAGGTCGATGGGCTGCCCTGGGCCGAGCAGGGTCGGGCAGACCCCCACGGTCTGATAGGTGCTGGCCGCGAGTGAAATCACCGGCTTGCCCCGCCATACAGCTTCCATGACCGAACTTCCGGCATTCAGGACGACAATATCCGACGCTTCGATCAGCGCCGATGTATGGATCGCCGACGTGGGTTCGACGTAACGGATGCCGCGGCGCGCGCAATAGTCCCGGTAATGCTCGTCGGCCCGGGTTCCGAAACTGACGCCGACCCGCTGCGCCCAGATCGGGTGACCGCGGATCAGAAAGTCCTCGAAGGGAATATCGAGCGCCGACTGCAGATAGTCGATCGCCTCGAAATTATCGGCCCATTCGACCCGCCAGTCGCTATGCCCCCAGACCTCGTAATTGCTCGAAGGGAGGACCAGTATCTTCGGCGCTTTCCCGATCTGGCTGATGAGGTCCGAATAAGTCCCCTCGCCCCGCTTCTGGAAATCGCGCCATTCGTTGCTGCCGGTACGGTCGACACGGCTTGCGATGATCCGCTCGGCGCGAATCCGGTCTTCGTCGGCGAGCTCGCTTTCGCCCACAACCCTGCACATCTCGTGGACGTGGCGAAGGCCGAGGCAGTTTTCGCGGGGCAGCATCATCAGCCCGTCGCCGAACCACGACCGCTCGTAGGACATGAAATCGACGCCGCAAGCGACCGCGGCATCGACCACACCCTTCAATATGTCGATACGTCCGTTGAAGACGAGGATCAGGTCGACGCCGCAACTTTCGATCCATCGGACGGTCGAGTGGTAACCCGCACGATAGGCGTGCAGCAGGCCGCGTCCGCCGATCTCGGGTCCGACGTCGCTCGCCACCTCGGCCCGGACAAGGGCTGCGCGGTTCGAGATGATCGCCTGCTCCTCGCCCTCGACCGGAATATCCTTCGTTGACCAGTCGATCGCGAATTGAGCGTGCGAACGTGCGATCGCGCTCCGTCCCAGACGGCATTTGACGCAATGGTCGACGGATCCGAAGCCAAGCGTCTGATATTGCTTGTCATAGCATTTCTCGAGCGACCCGTTGCACACGAGCTCGCTGGTTTCGACACCGCTCTCGCGCGCCAGCGTCAGAAGATAGTCGCGCTGGAACGCGTGCGGGCGCCACGGATAGATTTGCGCAACGCCGACATGCTGGTAGCGGCGGAAACTCGATACATCGGTCATCGTGCCGCCTCTTTTTTCGGCCTCGCTCGCAGATATACAAGCTCGATACCCAGCGCCCGCGCCAGGATCGTAGCGCCTGCGATGGCCATCATCGCCATGACCGAAAGCAAGAGAACCGGAAGGTTGGTCGGGCTGATCAGCACGCAGATCAGCAACGACGCGGCGGCATAACAGAAAGGCACCCGGCCCCGGAACATATCGCCGGCAAGCATCGTCCGGCGAAACAGCCCCAGCAAGGCCCCCAGCAACGCAAATCCGATCACCATGGCGACATAGCCAAAATCATAGACGATGCTCGCCGCCGCGGGGATGAAATAGCCATCATAGTCGGTAGCTGCCAGTTGATAGCCGAACCGGCTCAGGAACATGTCCTGAAAACCCGCAAAGACGGTCGACACACCAGGATTGACGTCGACGATGATCACATTGCCGACCCACGCCACATGGAAGGCATACAGGAGAACGGCGGTTCCGAAATTCGCGACCTCGTCGGCGCTCTCTATACCGGTCGAATAGGGTATCGAGTAGCATTGCGCCATGATCTCGATCGCCGGCTGCGCGAGGTGGATGCAAAGCTGGCTCAGATAGTCGCCCGCGCTCGCAGCACCGAACGCCGATGCCCGCAGTGCGAAGATCCCGCCGAAAAGAGTCGCAACCACGATGCTGCCCACGACAAGCCGGATCTTGGTCAGAAAACTCGGCAGGCGCGGCATCCCCATCGCGCCCCTCCCGAGCATAGCGCCCGAAACCAGAGCGACCGCGATCAGCAGCGCCGTGCGTCCGCCCGTGATATAGGTCAATCCCAGCATTCCGGCGATCACGAGCGCCGCAACGAGATAGCGCTCGCGTCCCCATTCCTCCCAGTCGAAGATCAGGTTCATCATCGGCAGGTAAACGGCGGCGGAGAAAATATTACCGGCGATGCTCAACAGCCCCCCGCGTTCACCGACCCGGGTGAATTCGGCACGCGCCGCCGCGATCCCCAAATTCACATAATCGATGCCCCGGTTCGTAGTGCGATCGTAGAACATGGCCCAAAGGCCGAGCAAGGCGATCACCGCGACGATGATGTTGAACATCCCCGATGTCGGGCGTCTGTTGACCGTATTCACCGACCGCAGCGAGGCAATGGTATAGCCGCCAAATGCCGCGTAGCTCGCTCCGGTCAGCAGAAGGACGAAGCCGATCGCCCAGAATTTGAACATCAGCCCGGTGTAGATGGCCGCAACCAGTGCGAAGCCGACCGTGAACCACACGATCGTCGACATCGGCGATCGCATCGCCGGGGTTCCCGGGACCCGAACGGTTGCGCGCGCCATCGTCACGCGCTTTGACGTTCGCTTACCAGCGACCGGAAATAGTCGATCGTTTTGCCAAGTCCGTCGTCGAGCGCGATCGTCGGCTGCCAGTCGAGCAGCGAGGTCGCCTTGCCGATGTCCGGCTTGCGCTGCATCGGATCGTTTACTGGCAGATCCCTGAAGACCAGTTCGGCGTCGGCACCGACCATCTCGACGATCTTCTCTGCCAGTTGGCGGATCGTAAATTCGCCGGGATTGCCGATGTTGATCGGCCCCGTCACCTCGTCCGGCGAATTCATCAGCCGGATCATGCCTTCGATCAGATCGTCGACGTAGCAGAAAGAGCGCGTCTGCGAGCCGTCGCCGTAAATGGTGATCGGCTGGCCGGTCAGGGCCTGCATGATGAAATTGGACACGACGCGGCCATCCTCCGGATGCATCCGCGGGCCATAGGTGTTGAAGATGCGCATCACCTTGATGCGCACGTTGTTCTGGCGGTGATAGTCGAAGAACAGGGTCTCGGCGCAGCGCTTCCCTTCGTCATAACAGGACCGCGGGCCGATCGGGTTGACATTACCCCAATATTCCTCGGTCTGGGGATGCTGTTCGGGGTCGCCATAAACTTCCGACGTCGACGCCTGAAGAATCTTGGCGCCCGTCCGCTTCGCGAGACCCAGCATGTTGATGGCGCCGTGGACGCTGGTCTTCGTCGTCTGCACCGGATCATATTGATAATGCACGGGTGAAGCCGGACAGGCGAGATTATAAATCTCGTCGACCTCGACGAACAGCGGGAAGGTCACGTCGTGACGCATGATCTCGAAGTTCGGCTTGCCGAGAAGATGGGCGACGTTCGCCCGCCGTCCGGTGAAATAATTGTCGATGCCCAGCACCTCGTGGCCCTGAGCAACCAGGCGTTCGCACAAATGGCTACCGAGGAATCCGGCGGCCCCGGTGACCAGTATCCTCTTGGAGTCATAAGGGGACGTCATTGCATATTCTCCATAGCGTCAGCACTCCGTCGTCAAAGCTCGCGCCGCACCGCGCGCATCCAGACGGACGTGCTCATGTACAATAGCCAGTGAACCGGGCGCAGAATCCTGAAGAGCGAGCCCTTCCCGCGCCGCACATAGTCCTCGCCGATCATGTTCAGCGCCTTACGCATGTTTTTCATCTTGTTCGCTGAAATCGACGTTGCGAGCTTGCGGTAATGCACCAACGGCACGCCCACTCGCACGACACGTCCGCCGTTTTGCGTGATGCGAAGCCACATATCGAAATCCTCGACCGCGATATGCGTCCGCGCCGGGTTGAATGGCCCGGCGGCTTCCAGCGTGGAGCGGCGCGCGACGACGCTGGACAGCGCGACCCAGTTCTTCAGCAACAAGCGCGCGTGCGAAATTTCTGACAGCGGTACGGCACCAGAGGGCACCGCGACGGGCTGCAGTTCCTCGCCATCTTGAAAATCCCTGACGATCGCCGATACGACGTCGGCTCCCGTCTCTTCGGCGACGGCCAGTTGCGTAGCCAGCTTGTGCGATACCCAGACGTCGTCGGCATCGCAAAAAGCGACATATTCGCCGGACGATTTCTCGATCCCCAGGTTTCGCGGCCCTGCGGGGCCGCCAAAGTTGCTTGGCGAGCGATGATAGGAAAACCGGTCATCCGAAGCGCAAAAGGCTTGGACGATCGCGGCGGAGCCGTCGGTCGAACAATCGTCGACGACGTGGACGTCGAAATCGGCGAACGTCTGGCTGCCGATCGACTGCAGCGTCTCGCCGATATATTTCTCGGCATTATACACTGGGACCACAACCGAAACGCGAGGCATCTGCCATTCCACCAAGATACGGCCGACGGCCGGGAAAAAAACGGGAAACCCCGAACGATCAGCGCGACAACCCGATATCCGACAGAACGACCCGCGTCGGATCGCGGCGCATCGCTCCATCGACGATCATCTCGATCTGCGCCGCGCCGCAGCCCGCAGGGAACGGGACGCTAAGGACGGTGCCGTTCGCCACGTCGAGCAGATTGCGGCTCTGGATCGACGATTTCGCCGCGCGGCCCTGGACACAGGTTACGCGCCAGAACGCCGCCGCGCCGTCGCCGGCAGTCCCTTCCTTCTTGCGGAAGCGTAGCGCCTGCCCGTCGGATTTCAGGAACACCGCCTTGCTCGCGGCGACGCCGCGAACGTCGGTCATCGCGAAAAACTCCGCCTCGCCCGGTCCAATCATCGCCGCGCCGCGGTCCGAACGCGAACCAAAATCCCAGATCACCGGGCGATAGCCCTTGGGATCGACGGCCGATCGCAGGCTGACATCATAGAGGTCACCGACCCGCGCGGCGGGCAACTTCGCATAAACCTTGCGCATCAGATCATATTGCTGCTCGCCCGCCAGTTGATAGACGAGCGAGGCATAGCTGCCTTCAAGCCGATCGACACGCGGCGCCTCTGGCAGCGACGCCACCAGTTCGCCAAGCGGCACCATGCTCGGCGACCGCTGCACCGCGATCGCAAAAAATCGTTCGATCCACGGCGTATCGGCCACAATCATCGGTTTGATCGCCGCCCGCGCCTCGGGAAGCGCGAGCGCGCCGGCAAGCCGTTCGAGCAACGGCGCGGTCGCTTCGGGGCTCGTTCGCAGCAACACGTCGATGTGACGCAGGGCGTCGCCGATCCTGCCTTGACGTCCGCGCCGGTCGGCAAGCCATAATTGGGTCGCGCCGTCGCGCCGCGACAAGCGATCGGCCATTACCATCTTCGCTTCCGCAAGATCGGGTTTCCCGCCCTTAACGTCGGTAAATGCGAGGATCCGCAGCGCACGGGGATTCATCGGCGATTGCCGCAAAGCGGCTTTCGCCAACCCGATCGCCGCGGCCTCGTCTTTGAAACCGGGCGCCAACTGCCGCTTTTCGAGCGCCGAGAGCCGCGATCGCATCGGGTCAAAGCCCGCGCCCATCGCCGTATCCGGCATCAGCTGAAGCCCGACGCCCACCCGGGCATTCATGAAGGCAAACCAGGCGAGTCCGATCGCGACGATCACCGCCACGATCGCCGCGGGTGTCAAACTCTGACGAACAGCGACGAGGGCCGGGCCGACGCGCGCTTTCTTACCTACCCGGCTCCGGAACGAAGATCCCTTTCGCACCGATCAATTTTCCTCGGCGTCGGCTTTGTCCCGCGCGTCGGAGCCATAGCCATAACCATAACCATAGCCGTAGCCGTAGCCGTAGCCCGCCTGGTTGACGCGATATTTGGTGAGCACGACGCCGAATACGCGGGCGTGCGCTTCCGCAAGACGGCGCAGCGCCAGTGTCGCGCCGCGCGCGGGGGTCCGCTGCGATTCGACGACATAGACCACACCCTCGACCGCGTGCGCGACGAGCGGTGCATCGGCGAAGCCAAGCATCGGCGGGCTGTCGACGATGACGTGGTCGAAACGCTTGCGAAGCTCCGTGATCAACTGTTGCAAGCGACGCCCGCCAAGCAGTTCGGCCGGGTTCGGCGGCTGCGGCCCCGAAGCCATGAAGCTGAGATTGGCGTGCGTTGTCGGCTGGATCAGATCGTCCAGATTATCATCACCCGCCAGATAGTTGCTCGTGCCGAACTTGTTTTCCGCATCGAAGTATCGGTTGATCGTCGGCTTGCGCAAGTCGGCGTCGATCAGGATGACCTTGCGTCCGGCGCGCCCGAGGATCGTCGCGAGCGCGAAGCTCGTCGTCGACTTGCCTTCCGAAGGCGACGTACTCGTCGTCATCAGCGATTGCGGCACGCCATGATCGGTCGAGAAACCAAGGTTCGTCCGAACCGTGAAATAGGCGTCCGACTGCGACGATTTCGGATTGGCCAGCAAATCGCGGACATTGCCGTCCTCGAACATCGGAACCGCGCCGAGCAGCGGAAGGCCGAGGCGCTGGCGAACCTGGTCGGGTTCGCGCAGCCCTTCATCGAGGTTTTCGAGGACGAACACAGCGGCGGCAGCAAGCGCGATGCCGGCAGTCAGCGCCATCAGCAGGTTGATCACCAGCCGGGGCGAAGACGGGCGTTCGGGGACCGTCGCGGCATCGACCACGGAAATATTGTTCGCACCGACGCCCGCGACGCCGATTTCCTTGTAGCGCTGCAGGAGACCGTCATAGAGCTGGCGGTTGGTATCCGCCTCGCGCTGGTAGATGTTGTACTGGATGCTGTCGCGCTGCTCCTGGTTGAGCTCGCCCAGCAATTTGTCGAGACGCGCCTTCAGCGCATCTTCGCGCTTCGATGCAGCCTCATAATTGCTGACATAGCTCTCGACCGCGCGCCCTTCCTGAGCGGCGATGCTGCGCTTCAGCGAATCCGCCTTTTCGCGCAGGGCTTTCGCCGCGGGATATTCGGGCTCGAACTGCACCAGCGCCCGCGAATATTCGCTTTCGGCTTCGGCCAGCTGCTTTCGCAGTTCGTTGAGCGCCGGGTTCTGTAGCGCCGCCTCGTTGGCGCGCCGTGCGCGCGCCGCGTCGAGCTTTCCTTCGGCATCGACGCGAGCGACCGTGGCCTGTGCCAGTGCATTGCTGATCTGGCGCACGGTGCTGCCCGCCAGCGTATCCATATTGCGGGTCGGCCCATCGGTCTCCTGCGGCAGGCGGACGATCCCGCGCCGCGACGCATAATTCACCAAATCGCGCTCGGACTGCTCTACCCGCTGCCGCAGACCGTCGAGGCGCGTTTCGAGGAACCGGCGCGCGTCTGCGGTGGATTCGAACCTGCGGTCCATGCTCTGCGCGATAAACTGCTGGACCCAGGCATTGGAGATCTGCGCCGAAAGTGACGGCGATCCGCTCGAATAGCTGACGTCGACAAGCGCCGAACTGCGGATCGGATTGACCCCGATATGCTTGAGCAGCGTCTCGACCACCAGATTCTGCCGTTCGGCGAGTGCCGCACTGTCGAGCGGACGGTCACCGCCGATATTCAGCAGCGCACCGCCTTCGGGCTCGATGCCATGCGCGGCGAAAAAGGCTTCGTTGCGCGGCAGATTGAGCTGGCGCGACACGCGTTCGGCAAGCGAACGCGCCTCGAGCAGCGAATATTGGGTAAAGTAGAATTCAAGATCGCGACCGGTTTCTTCCGATTCCACGCCCTGCACATTGGTGATCCGCTGCTGCTGGCGCGAAATCTCGATGCGCGAGGTCGCCGAATATTGCGGTGTCGCGAGCAGGGTGGCGAGAATTCCAACGACGATCGAACCGATGATGATGCCGAGCACGATCCAGCGATGGCGCAGCGCCATGCTCCAATATTGGAGCACCAGCGGCGGCTCGGCCATTTCCACAACGGAATTTGTGCCCTCTGTCTCCTGACCGGACAATTCGAAGGGGATTCGGTTCATTGCAGTACTCATTCCGAAAAAGCCGTGGCGCAGGATGGTGCGGGATTAGAGGGCATTGCTGCTAACCAGCGCAATGATCGGCGCGGTGATCAACGAAGAAGCCTCGACGATTCGCGTGAAAAGCCTGCGGCCCGGAGAATCGCCGACCACGACGACATCCTTCGCATAAAGCTGCGGATCGGCGTAGTAACCGCGACGGATGGCCGCGAGATTGTAGAGCGCCACCATCCGCTTGTCGTCCACCGTGCGAAAGACGACGACGTCGTCCAGCTTGGCGAATTCGGAGGGACCTTTCGCCGCGGCGACCGCGCGCATCAACGTCATGTCGCCGACCAGCGGATAGTTGCCGGGCTCCGTCACCTGCCCCTCGATGGTAACATATTGGCTCGTCGACTGGAACAGGTTCACCGAAACCTGTGGATTGCGGACATAGCCCGCGCGCATCTTCGTCACGATGTCTTGCGCTACCTCATCCGGCGTGCGGCCGGCGGCACGCACCGCTCCGGCGATCGGAAGCGCGATATTGCCTGCGGCGTCGACCTGAAACTCGCGCTTGCTCAGTTCCTCGAAGCCCAGCACGTCCACCAACAGGCGATCGAACACACCGATCCGGTATCCGCTTTCCATCCTGGCGGCGGCCGGCGGCGGAAGCTCCGCTGCATCCACGACCTGGATGGACTCGTTCGACTGAAGCGGCGGAACCGAGGCGCAGCCGCTCGCCGTAGCGAGAACAACAGCCGCGAAGATAGCACGCATCATAGTCAAATTTCTCCGGTATCACGATTCCGGCTCGACGCGGTCCGATGGTCGCGCGAAGAAACGTCCGTGTCGATTTTGCGGGCACCGCTGAGGACGGCCGCACACAATACTCCAAGCACAGCCAGCGAGGGTGTTCGCGCCGGATACTCGGCAAAGCTGCCAATGGCAAGCAGCAGCAAGATCGCGATCGCACAGCGCGCCGAAATCAGAGTCCGGCGACGCGAACGCCCCCTCTCCTTCTGCTTCAGCACACCGACGGCCGCGATGACAAACAGGATGATCGCGATCACCGCGAGCAGCACCGCCGGCAGGCCGCCGGTCATCACGATCTCCAGCCAGTCGTTGTGAGCGTGATTGAAATAGTTGGGCGACAGCAATCGCGAGGGCTCATACTGCCGATACACTTCGTCGAAGCTGCCCAGGCCGCTTCCCCACGGAAAGGTATCGCGCGCAATCTGGACGACGGTCGGCAGAGCCTTCAGGCGCAAATCCTGCGATGCGTCGAGGTTGACGAGCCGCTGGAACGCGACGCCGCGCGCAGCGACGACGGTCAGCAGCGACAGCCCGGCCAATATGGCAACGACGCCATAAGGCGCCCACCGGCGCCAGCGCGCCGCGGCGGGCCTGCCGGAGAGCTTTTCCGCCCCCCTGCCATAAACCCAGACCGCAAGAACCAGTCCGATGACACCAAGGACGAGGCCGTTTCTCGACCCCGTCACCAGAATCATCGGCGTGATGAACACGGCGGCGGCGACGGCGACGGCCCGGTGAAACTGCAGCCGCCCGCGCGAATTATCCGCGAGCGTCGCGTACATGGCCAGAAGCGGAAAGAGGCTGGCCATCAGAATGGCCTGGTGATTGCGGTTCGCGAACAGGCCGACCGCGGCGCCCGCGTTTGTCACCTTATAGAGATAGAGCGGCCCGCGCGGCGGCCCCAATATCTGGAGCAGGCCGACAAATCCGCTGAAGAGGCCGATCACCATCACCCATTTGAGTGTGCGAAGACGGTCGTCGGGATTTGCCGCCAGGGCAAGAATCAGGGCGCCCAAGGGCAGCATCAGGCTGAACAGGGCATTCCAGGCGCCCGCCGGCGACATCGACAGCGGCAGCCAGGGCAGCGGCATGCCGGCAACCTCATAGGTCTGGACGACGATCTGCCGCCCCGGCAAGGCCGACCATATGCCGGGGGGCAGCGGCACGACATGCGCGATGGTCAACAGGACAACGCCGCCCGCCAAGGCCATCAGCCCCGGAGACTGGCGCCAGGCCGGGCCGCCATAACGATAGACGGCATAAACCAGGAGCAGCGCCGACAGCGGCCGCAGGAGCAGCAGGGATAGGATATCGGCCCGCGAGGAACCGCCCAAAAGCAAAGCGAGCAGCACTGTCGTCGGCAATAGCCAGCGCAACACATCGCGCTCCCCTTGACCCGTGGGCAAGATCGTCTTCGCACTCAGCATGGCAACCCGTGAAACGCCTTCTCGATTCTCTTGTGTGGATGGCCCGCCGGGGAAGCAGGGAGGGGAGCCCTTAGGATATTGTTCCAAGGGGCGCCAGCGTGTTTTTGAACCGCTTTGACGGACCGCAATGCCGCGCCGATACTACCCTGCCGCCGCCTGCATGGCCGGATAACCGGTCGGCGGCGCATATTCCGGTACAAGCTCGCGAAGGATGTCGAGCGCCTCGCTCGCATCGCCGCGCTCCAGATGACCGGACAGGGCCACGAGCGCGCGCTCGAGATCGTCCCACCCCAGCATCGTTTCGCTGGCCCGGATGATGCGCTCGTGCATCGTCGGCTGCGGATTTTCGCCGATCAGCAGCTCTTCATACAGCTTCTCGCCCGGTCTCATTCCGATTTCGCGAATTTCGATGTCACCGTCGGGATGGGCGTCGTCGCGTACCGAAAGGCCGGACAGGCGGACCATCGATGCGGCAAGGTCACGGATCCGGACCGGCTGCCCCATGTCGAGAACGAAGACTTCCCCGCCCTTCGCCATCGCGCCCGCCTGGATAACGAGTTGCGCTGCCTCCGGAATAGTCATGAAATATCGCGTAATATCCTGATGGGTGAGCGTCACCGGTCCGCCGGCACGAATTTGCGCCATGAAGCGGGGCACCACCGATCCACTCGATCCCAGGACGTTGCCGAACCGGACCATCGTGAAAACCGTCGAGCGCCGCTTGGCCGACCGGGCCTGCAGGATCAGCTCGCAGACGCGCTTGGATGCCCCCATGATATTCGTCGGCCGCACCGCTTTGTCGGTGCTGATCAGGATGAAGGTGGCAACCCCCACCTCCTCGGCCGCGAGACAGCTATAGAGCGTGCCGAAAATATTGTTGCGCAAGCCGGCGACCGGATTGGCCTCGACGAGCGGGACATGCTTGTACGCCGCCGCGTGAAAGACCGTGTCGGGCTTCCAACGCGAATAGATACGCGAAATGGAATGCCGATCGGCGACATTCCCCAGTTCGGGGATGATCTCTACGGCCGGACCGTCGATGTGCGCGGCCGCCGCCGTCAGTTCATCGTCGATCGCATAGAGCGCGAATTCGGACTGGTCGACGAGGATCAGGCGATCCGGGCGAAAGCTGAGGATCTGCCGGCACAGTTCGCTGCCGATCGAACCGCCTGCCCCCGAAACGAGCACGGTCTTTCCCGCAACATTGCGCCCCATCAGCAGCGTGTTCGGCGCCACCGGATCGCGTCCGAGCAAATCTTCGATCTGGACCGCCCGCAGGTCGTTGATCGAAACCTCGCCGTCGATGATCCTGCTGAGGCTCGGGAGCACGCGCACCTGCACCTGGAAATTCTGCAGTGCATCGATGATCTCTCTGCGGCGAGCCCGTGAAATGCGCGGGAGGCCGATCAGCACTTCGTCGATCATCAGCGTCCGGATTGACCAGGCGAGGCGGTCGGACGAATAGATCGGAATGCCGTCGAGCCGCTGTCCGTTCAGGCGGACATCGTCGTCGATATAGCCCAGCACCTGGACATGCGGCTCGTGACGCAACGAAAGCGAGAGCTGCTGTCCGGCCCTTCCAGCGCCATAGATCAGGACGCGGCGCAATTCGCGTCCGCCATTCGCCCGGTGCAAGATGTCGACCAGCGCGAACCGGATCGTCATCCGGCTGACCGACAGAAGCGCGAGGAAGATGATCGGGTGCAGCAGGCCCATCGTGCGGGGAACCCCCGCGATGCCGATCACCATGATTATCAGCACCATCGGAATGGCGAATATACCCGATGCGGCCGCGAGTCCCATCATCGTCCGGCCGCCCGAGAAGCGGATGATCGACAGGTAAATCCCCCATCGCAGCGCGATCGGAAACCAGAAAGCCAGGGCGACAGCTGACAGGATGAACACCGGCCTGGTGAACAATTCCCATTCGCCGACCCGGAGTGACAGGGCGATCCAGACCGCAACGACGCACAGCACCGCGTCCATCAGCATGGCCGCGTGCTGGCGGCGTCGGCGCGGCAGATCCGCAAGCCAGCCGAGCCATTCGACAGCCCATACCATGGCACGTTCGCGCAGCGCGAGGGGCTGACCGTCCCAAATATCCATTCTCAAACCTCTCAAACCCCGCATCTGGCAGAGCAAATGTTCAGCTTGTGCAAAGAGTTAATAGCGGCAACCTGCATCATTCCCTAGAACAAACATGATGACGGAGACAGTTCGGACGATCCGTGGACCTTTTGTGGAAAGCGGATCCTCCCCGGTTTCGTCCGCCGCCTAGTGACGGAAAAGCGGCAACTCAAGCACCCCGCCGCCGCAACAAGCCGGATCGACGAATTGTCGCGACGGAAACCTTGCGGCGCCTGTCATTCGCCGTTCGTCTTCAAATAGCGGCGCTCCCGTCCCTCGATAGCGATCGCGGTCAGCACCCCGGACTTATAGGCCCCGGTATCGATGCCGATGCGATTGGGCCACTCGTCGACGTCATCGTAGATCGTGTGGCCGTGCACGATCATCGCGCCGTGGTCGCGCTCGTCGTCAAGGAATTCCTCCCGGATCCACCGCAAATCGCCGAGCGACTGTTTCTCGATCGGCACGCCGGGACGGATACCGGCATGAACGAATATGTAATCGCCGATCTCGACGACGTCCTCGCCGCTCCCAAGGAATTGCACATGCGCAGACGGGACCATGTCGGGCAGCCGCTCCGCGATCTCCTCGAAACTGGCTTCGACAAAGCTCGCATCGTCCTTCCAATAGCTTTGTACGGTCGCTTCGCCGCCAATCCGCATGAAATAGCGGAGGCGCCTGACGTCACCCGTGAGCGCGGCGAGAAAACATTCCTCATGATTGCCGATCAACAGGCGCGTGTCCGGAAACTCCTCCTTCAAACGGATCGCCCGCTCGACCACCTCGGCCGACTGCGGACCCCGATCCACCAGATCGCCCAGCAGAACCAGCGTCACGTCCGCGTCGCGCCGCGCCGCATTGTCGGCGCGGATCAACCCGATCAGTTCGGCAAATAGGTCGTCGCGCCCGTGGATATCACCGATGGCATAGACGCGCCGGCCATCGGGAATCGCAAAACCGTCGCGCGTCGAGGGAGCGGGCTTGCTCTTACGCTTCCAGAACATGAAAAGAACCCAATTCGAAACCTCTGTTGCCGCGGGCTGGAACCCGGACCGGCATTCAAATGCCGCCCCCTAGCCCCACAAGGCTCGCGAAACAACAACGGCTTTGCCTGTGGAGCGTTGCATGAAGAGGGAGCAAAATCGATTTCGGCCGCTACTACGAAGCCTTAAGGGTGTTGCAAGCTTTGACGATTAATCACCTGTTAGGCACCACTCTCGACCGCTTCGGGCAAGGCGGATGCCGCTGGAGGATCGAAGCATGAAGATAATGACCGTTTTCGGGACGCGCCCCGAAGCGATCAAGATGTTTCCGGTCGTCCATGCGCTCCGCGCCAGGAGTGCTATCGATACGCGCGTCTGTGTAACCGCCCAGCATCGCGAAATGCTGGACCAGGTGCTTGAGATTGCGCGCATTACGCCTGATTTCGACCTCGACGTCATGACACCGAACCAGTCGCTCGACGCATTGCTTGCGCGGCTCGTGACCGGCCTCGGCGAGATTTTGGACCGCGAGCGGCCCGATCGGGTTCTCGTGCACGGCGACACGCTCACCACGATGGCGGCGACGCTGGCCGCCTATTTCCGCAAGATTGCCGTCGGGCATGTCGAGGCAGGCCTTCGCAGCGGCAACATCTATCACCCCTGGCCCGAGGAAGTGAACCGCAAGGTCGCAGGCGCGGTGGCCGACATGCATTTTGCGCCCACCGAAACCGCGGCCGCCGCGCTTCGCGCCGAAAATGTGGCGACGGAGCGCATTCATATCACCGGCAATACGGTAATCGACGCCCTGCTCGCGACACGGGCGCGGATCGAAGAAGAGCCGTCGCTTGCCGCGGGTCTCGACCCGCTCGCCGCGCAGTTCGCGGGCAAGCGCATCGTCGCCGTCACCTCGCATCGGCGGGAAAATTTCGGCGACGGGATGCAGGCGATCGCCGAAGCGATTGCCGGAATCGCCGCGCGCGACGATGTCGCGGTGATCTTTCCGGTCCATCCAAACCCCCATGTTCGCAATGTGATGGAGCCCATTCTTGGGAAATCGTCGAATGTCGCGCTTGTCGATCCGCTCGACTATCCGCATTTCGTGCGCCTGCTTGGCCTCAGCGATCTCGTGCTGACCGACAGCGGCGGCGTGCAGGAGGAGGCGCCCTCGTTCGGCAAGCCGGTGCTCGTGATGCGCGAGACGACCGAGCGCCCCGAAGGCATCGCAGCGGGCACCGCGCGGCTCGTCGGCACCGACAAAAATCGCATCATTTCTGAAATTTTCAGCCTTTTGGACGATGAAGCTGCCTATAACGTTATGGCCCGCGCCCATAATCCCTTCGGCGACGGCAAGGCGGCGGACAGAATAGCGGAGATCGTAGCGCGTGCCCATTGACAGCGAACAGAAGGTCACCGTCCTCGGCCTCGGCTATATCGGCCTGCCCACCGCCGCGCTGATCGCGCGCTCGGGCAGCCGCGTGACCGGCGTCGATGTCAGCCGCCAGGTGGTCGACACCGTCAACAGCGGCAAGGTGCATATCGAGGAGGTCGATCTCGACGGTCTGGTGCAGGGCGTCGTCTCGCGCGGGACGCTGACGGCTTCGACCGAGGTCGCGCCTGCCGGCGTGTTCGTCATCGCGGTGCCGACGCCGCACGACGCGGACCATCGCCCCGACATCAGCCACGTCCTCTCCGCCGCGCGCGCGATCGCGCCGAAACTCGAGGTGGGCAACCTCGTCATCCTCGAATCGACTTCCCCGGTCGGCACGACCGAAAAGGTCGCCGCGCTGCTCGCCGAGCTTCGCCCTGATCTCAAGGTGCCGGGCGCCTATGCGGGTGCCGCCGATATCTTCGTCGCCTATTGCCCCGAGCGGGTGCTGCCCGGCCGGATCCTCGTCGAACTCGTCGATAACGACCGCTGCATCGGCGGCATCACCCCGCGCTGCGCGCGCCGCGCGATGACCTTTTACCGCCAGTTCGTGCGCGGCGCCTGCGTCACCACGACCGCGCGCGCCGCTGAAATGGTGAAGCTGGTCGAGAACAGCTACCGCGACGTCAACATCGCCTTCGCCAACGAGCTGTCGATGATGGCCGAGGAAATGGGCGTCGACGTGTGGGAGGTGATCCGCCTCGCCAACCGCCACCCGCGCGTCAACATCCTCCAGCCCGGCCCCGGCGTCGGCGGCCATTGCATCGCGGTCGACCCCTGGTTCCTCGTCCATGGCGCGCCGGACCACAGCCGCCTGATCCGCACCGCGCGCGAGGTCAATCTCGCCAAGACCGCGCATGTCATCGGCGCCGCCGAAATGCTCGTGTCGCAGCATCCGCAGGCGCGCGTCGCCTGCCTCGGCCTCGCCTTCAAGCCCAATATCGACGATTTCCGCGAAAGCCCGGCGGTCGAGGTCGCCGCCGCGCTGGCACGCCGTTTCGGCCAGCAGATCCGCATCGTCGAACCCTATGCGCGCGGCCTGCCGATGGACTTCGCGGGCACCGGCGCCGAATTGATCGACCTCGACAGCGCGCTGGCGCAATGCGACCTGCTCATCGTCCTCGTCGACCATGACCTTTTCAAGTCGATCCCGCTCGAGGAACGCGGCGACAAGATCGTCTATGACACGCGCGGCCTGTGGCCCGACCAGCCGAATTCCGGTGGGGGCAACCGCCTCTACCGCGCCGCTTGACGCCGCTTCGGCAACCTCGCACGCTCGGCCCGATGCTGACCCGCCTCGCCCCCGTTCCTGTCGAAAAGCCCTGGGGTCGCACCGACCTTCCAGCCGCGTTCGGCGCTTTCGGCGGGCGGCGGATCGGCGAAATCTGGTTCACCCTCCCCGGCGGCGCCGACGCGCCGATCATGGTCAAATTCCTCTTCACCTCGGAACGGCTGTCGATCCAGGTCCACCCCGACGATGCCGCCGCGCGCGCGGCCGGCTTCGCGTCGGGCAAGGAGGAGTGCTGGCTGGTGCTCGACGCCGCCCCCGACGCCGAACTCGGCGTCGGGCTAAAAGCCGAAACGACGCCCGAAGCCCTGCGCACGGCCGCGCTCGACGGATCGATCGTCGAGCGGATCGACTGGCGTCACGCCGCCACCGACGATTTCGTCTATAACCGCGCGGGCACGATCCACGCGATCGGCGCGGGCCTGATCGTCGTCGAGGTCCAGCAGAATGTCGACTGCACCTACCGCCTCTACGACTATGGCCGCCCGCGCGAGCTGCACCTCGACGCCGGGATCGCTGTCGCCGAAACAGGCCCCCGCCTCGATCCGCGCGACAGCCGCGTCGAGGCCGCCGAAAACCGCCTGCTCGTCGACGGTCCGCATTTCCGCCTGCTGCATCTGGCGGGGGCCGATGCCGCAACCGCGCTTCCGCATGAGGCCGACGACTATATCTTCGTGCCCCTGTCGGATGGATGCAGCATCGACGGCGAAACCGTGACGCTCGGCGAATGCGTCGCAACCGACCGCGCTGATACAATCGCGCTCACCCCCGGTGCACGCGCACTGCTCTGCTGGCCCACCCAATGATCACGCCTGTCATTCTCTCGGGCGGCACCGGCACGCGCCTCTGGCCCGTATCGACCAGCGAGGCGCCAAAACAGTTCCAGCCGCTGATCGGCGACGGCGACATGTTCCGCCAGACGCTTGCCCGCGTCGTCGACCGCACCCGCTTCGCGCCGCCGCTGATTGTGTGCGGACCGGCGCATGTCGCGCATGTCGAGGCCGATCTCGCAGCATCGGGTGTCAGCGACGCGGCGATCATCGTCGAGCCCGCCGCGCGCAACACTGCCCCGGCGATCGCGCTCGCCGCACTTGCCGGCAATCCCGCCGCGCTGATCCTCGTCATGCCCGCCGACCATCTGATGACCGATGTCGCGGCGTTCCTGCGCGCCGTCGACACCGCGCGACCGGCGGTCGAAGCGGGCGCGCTCGCGACCTTCGGCATCGCGCCCGCGCATCCCGAAACCGGTTATGGCTATATCGCGGCGGGCGAAACCCTCGCTCCCGGCATCCACCGCGTCCGCCGCTTCGTTGAAAAGCCCGCGCGCGACAAGGCGGAGGCGATGCTGGCCGAGGGCGGGCATTACTGGAATGCCGGCATCTTCCTGATGCGCGCCGATCGCTTCCTGGCCGAGCTGGAGCGGCAGCAACCGGCGATCGCCCGTGCCTGCGCCGCCGCAATGGCCGCATCGCGCTCGGACGGCCACCTGATCCACCCCGATCCGCAGGCCTTTCTCGCCAGCCCGTCGCAATCGATCGACTATGCGGTGATGGAGGGCGCCGAACAGCTCGTCGTCGTGCCCGTCGATCCCGGCTGGTCCGACGTCGGTGGCTGGGCGGCGCTTTACGACCTTGCCGACAAGGACGAGGACGGCAACGTGCGCATGGGCCATGTCGTCGCGCTCGACGCGCACGGCAATTACCTCCGCGCCGACGGCGGCAAGCGCCTCGCGGTAGTCGGCGTCTCGGACCTGATCGTGGTCACGCTCGGCGATGACATATTGGTCATCCCGAAAGACCGCGCGCAGGAGGTCAAGGCGATCGTCGAATATCTGGCCGCGAACCCGCCGCCGACGGCCTGACGTCACCTCCCGCAGGCGCGCCCCTTGGCCCTCCCCTTGCGGCGCCCCCGCCCATCGCCCATATCCGCCGCATGACCAATCCCCATGCGCAAAGTGCCGCACCCTGGCACGGAACCACCATCCTTTCCGCCCGCAGTGCCGAAAAGGTCGTCGTGATCGGCGACGGCCAGGTCTCGATGGGCCAGACCGTGATGAAGCCGAACGCCAAGAAAGTCCGCCGCCTGCACGACGGCCGCGTCATCGGCGGCTTCGCGGGCGCCACCGCCGACGCCTTCACCCTGTTCGAACGCCTCGAAGCCAAGCTCGAACGCCACAATGGCCAGCTCCTCCGCGCTGCGGTCGAGCTTGCCAAGGACTGGCGCACCGACAAATATCTCCGCAATCTGGAAGCGATGATGATCGTCGCCGACAAGGAGGTGACGCTCGTCATCACCGGCAACGGCGACGTGCTCGAACCCAAGGGCGGGATCGCCGCGATCGGATCGGGCGGCAATTTCGCCCTCTCGGCGGCGCGCGCGCTCGCCGACTATGAAAAGGATCCCGAGGTGCTGGCACGAAAGGCGATGGAAGTCGCCGCTGACATCTGCGTCTATACCAACGACCAGTTCACCTCCGAAACCATCGAAATCCGGAAATAAACATGAACAAGGATCTGACTCCGAAGGCCATCGTGGCTGCATTGGACACGCATATCATCGGTCAGGCCGCCGCCAAGCGCGCGGTCGCCGTCGCGCTGCGCAATCGCTGGCGCCGCCAGCAGCTTGCGCCTGACCTGCGCGACGAGGTGAGCCCCAAGAATATCCTGATGATCGGCCCCACCGGCTGCGGCAAGACCGAGATTTCGCGGCGTTTGGCGAAGCTGGCCGACGCGCCCTTCATCAAGGTGGAGGCGACCAAGTTCACCGAGGTCGGCTATGTCGGCCGCGACGTCGAACAGATCGCCCGCGACCTCGTCGAGGAAGCCGTGCGGCTCGAAAAGGACCGCCGCCGCGAGGCCGTGCGCGCCGCCGCCGAGGAAGCCGCGATGGAGCGGCTGCTCGACGCGCTCACCGGCAAGAGCGCGAGCGAGGCGACGCGCGAAAGCTTCCGCCAGCGCTTCCGCGACGGCCACCTGATCGACAGCGATGTCGAGATCGAGGTCGCCGACGCCCCGTCGATGCCGTTCGAGCTCCCCGGCCAGCCGGGACAGGTCGGGATGATCAACCTCTCCGACATGCTCGGCAAGGCACTCGGCGGCGGGCCGAAAAAGCGCCGCCGGATGAAGGCGATGGAGGCGTGGAAGCGCCTGCTCGAAGAGGAGCAGGACAAGCGCCTCGACCAGGACGATGTCGCGCGCGTCGCGCTCGCCGATGCCGAAGCGAACGGCATCGTCTTCCTCGACGAGATCGACAAGATCGCGGTCAGCGACGTGCGCGGCGGCTCGGTGAGTCGCGAGGGCGTCCAGCGCGACCTCTTGCCGCTGATCGAAGGCACGACGGTTGCGACCAAATATGGCCCGATGAAGACCGACCATATCCTCTTCATCGCCTCGGGCGCCTTCCACGTCGCGAAACCCAGCGACCTGCTCCCCGAACTGCAGGGCCGCCTGCCGATCCGCGTCGAGCTCGGCGCGCTGACCGAGGAGGATTTCGTCCGTATCTTGAGCGAAACCAAGGCGGGCCTCCCCGAACAATATGCGGCGCTGCTGGGCACCGAGGGCGTGACCTTGAACTTCAAGCCCGAGGCGATCGCGCGTGTCGCGAAGCTCGCGGCCGAGGTGAACGAAAAGGTCGAGAATATCGGCGCGCGCCGCCTCCAGACGATCATGGAGCGGCTGGTCGAGGAAATCAGCTTCACCGCCGAGGACGCCCCCGGCACGACGCTCGACATCGACGCGTCCTACGTGGACAAGCAGCTCGCCGATGTGGTCGGCGACACCGACCTCAGCAAATATGTGCTGTAACGTGGGGTGACCGGTATCGACCGGTTGCGGCCACAAGATCCTCCCCGCTTGCGGGGAGGGGGACCGCCGAAGGCGGTGGAGGGGGCTGGCGTCCTGAAGCGGCGCTGCGCAAGGACGCGAGCCCCCTCCGTCAGCCGCTACGCGGCTGCCACCTCCCCGCAAGCGGGGAGGATTTGAAGGGCCGCTCCCCACCCCGAAGCCGACACCATCTTCAAATAACCCTTTCCTACATTATCCCGCTGTGCCAGCCTTCATCCGGCTCTTTCATTCGGTGAAGAAAGGCGGTCGCGGTCTTGCTTGCAGGCGCGGCCGCGGCGAGGCAGGCGAGATGCGTTCGCCCCCCGGTTCCAAACCGGCGATGCAATGGGCTGAACTTTCCTGAACTTTGGAATCCGGGACACGACGGCGACCGAACGCAGGACCGCTTCGCATCCCGATCCGAGCCGCCCCTTCCCTCCTCTGTCGGGTTAATTTACAGTTTACCATAAACCCGGCGCGCCGAATCAAGGATTTGCGCCACTGGCACATCCCTTGCTTCGGGAGATGGTGATGCTGAAAAAAATCGGTCGCCTGTTCGTCATCAAGACCCGCTTCGAAGCGTGCCTGATCATTTACGCGCTGGCCGTCGGCGCCATGGCCCGCGGCATGGCGTATATCGACCATTATCCGGGGGTGGGCGGCAAGCTGCTGCTGCTCGCCTGCACCGGCTCGGTGTTCCTTGCCGGGGGAAAGATATTCGACTGCCTGCGCTACGAAAAGGCGGCCGAGGCGGCGAAGGTGGCCGATTGAGGCGGCGGACTTTCGTCCGTCACCGGTTTGTGCCAAAGCCGACCGCATGAGCAGGATCGGCGGGCGTCCCGAAATCAGCACCCAGCATGTTTACGGCCTGACGCTGCGCGTCGCGCGCTGGCGCGCGGGTGCGCCCGGAACGCCGCTGCTGTTCCTCAACGGCATCGGCGCCGACATCGCCGCCGCCGCGCCCTTGCTCGCGCAGATCGACGGCCGCGAGGTGTGGACGCTCGACATGCCCGGCGTCGGCGGGTCGCCCGATGCGATCCTGCCCTATAGCGCGCCGACGATGGCGGCGATCGTGATGGAGATCGCCGACCGGTTTCATCAGACGCTGATCGACCTTGCCGGATTCAGTTGGGGCGGCGCGCTGGCCCAGCAGATCGCGGTGCAGTTTCCGGGCCGGATCCGGCGGATGGTCCTGATGGCGACGACGCCGTCGGTCGGCGCGCCCGGCATCGGCTGGGCGGCGCTGCTCGACGACGACATGCTCGCCAGCGGGCTGAAGCTGCCGACCGCAACCCCGCTGGGTCTCACCTATCAGACCATGGCGATGGCGGGCTGGACGAGCGCGGCGATGCTGCCGCACCTCAAGAACACGCCCGTCCTAATCCTGATGGGCGAACGCGACGGCGTCGTCCCCGCGGGCCATGGGCAGGCGATCGCCGACCTGATCGACGGGGCGGTGCTGGAAGTGGTGCCGGGATCGCACCTCTTCCCCTTCACCCACGCCGCAAAGATCGCGGCGCGGATCAGCGCGTTTCTGGATCGGCCGGACGCGGCGCAAGCCGCCGCTTGAGGAAATCGTCGATCGCCGCGGCGGTTTCGTCGGGCGCTTCCTCCATCGGCAGATGCCCGATCCCGTCCAGCAGCACGACCTCCGACCCCGCGATGCGTTCGTGGAAGGTCTGCGCGGCGGTCGGGTTGATCAGCCGGTCCTGCTTGCCGAACAGGATCAATGTCGGCGCGGTGATCGCGCTCACCTGGCTCGCCATCGCGGGCTGGCGATCCATCCGCGCCCGCAGCACCGTGGCCTCGCGGTTGCCGGGAAAGCGCAGCAATTCCCAATAGCGATCGATCATCGCGTCATCGACGATATCCTGCTTCTCGATCGATCCGCGCAGCGACTCCTCGACGAGCGAACGCGGCGTGATCTGTGTCGCGAGCCAGCGGCCGACGGGATATTGGAGGACGCGGAAGCCGACGTTCGACGGCGGCGCCTTTTCGCCCTTGCGCAGCGGCATTCCCGCGGCGTCGATCAGCAGCAGCGCGTCGATCCGCTCGGGCCGCGCCAGCGCATAGCGCCATGCGACCCAGCCGCCCATCGAATTGCCGCCGATGCTGAAACGGTCGAGCGCCAGCTTCGCCATCACGACGTCGACCGCCGCCATCATGCCGTCGGCGCTGTAATCGGTGTCGGGGGTGGCGCCGGTGAGCCCGTGCCCCGGCAGGTCGAGCGTCACGATGCGGTAGGTGCCGCCAAGCCGCTTCACCAGCGGCTCCCACGTCTGAAGGCTGGCGTTCGAGCCGTGGAGCAGCAGCAGGACCGGCCCGTCGCGCTTGCCCTGATCGCGGTAGTGGATGCGCTGTCCCGCCGGTCCCGCCGCGAAGGCGGCGCCCGGCCCGCCATATTTGGCGATCATCGCATCGCGGTCGGTGTCGGGGGTGCGCAGGACGAGGAAGGCGACGACGATCGCGAGCAGCAGGCCGAACGGGATCAGGACGCGCTTGCGCCGGAACAGCGGGCGCCGCGGCGGCAGCGGTTCGAAATCATCCTCGTCGATCGTCTGCATCATGCCCCCCTCCGAGCGTGCGAAACCTAGCCCCGATGCCCGCCCCGTCAATCCACCCTATTGATGGATCGGTCGGCGGGAGGTTTCGGGCAGGAACAACAGGCCGACGACGACGGTCAATGCCGCGACGATGACCGGATACCATAGGCCATAATAGATATTGCCCGTCGCCGCGACCATCGCAAAGGCCGTCGTCGGCAGAAATCCGCCGAACCAGCCATTGCCGATATGATAGGGCAGCGACATCGCGGTATAGCGGATGCGGCTGGGGAACAGTTCGACGAGCAGCGCGGCGATCGGCCCGTAGACCATCGTCACGAGCAGCACGAGGTAGAAGAGGATCGCGACGACGAGCGGCTGGTTCATCGCCGCGGGATCGGCCTTCGCCGGATAGCCGGCCGCGGCAGTTGCGGCGGCCAGCTCCTCGCGGAACGCTTCGGCGGCGCCCGCGCGATCCTCTTCGGCGAGGCGCCACGGGTCGGGCGCGATCAGGATCTTCTTGCCGACCCACACATCGGCGCCCTCGCCGGTGATGCGCTCGCGGGTGACGCTGCGGTAATTCACCCCGGCCTTGGCAAGCGCCGACTTGGCGATGTCGCAGCCGGTGCTTTCGAACTTGTTCCTGCCGACGGGATCGAACTGGAAGGCGCACGAGCCGGGATCGGCGGTGACCGTGACCGCCGCCGTCTCTTGCGCTTTCGCCATCGCCGGATTGGCGGCGCTGGTGAGCAGCTGGAAGGCGGGGAAGTAGGTGAGCGCGGCGAGCGCGCAACCGGCAAGGATGATCGGCTTGCGCCCGATCCGGTCGCTGAGCCAGCCGAAGAGAATGAAGAAGGGTGTGCCGAGCGCCAGCGCGATGGCGATCAGGATGTTCGCGGTCGCGCCGTCGACCTTCAACGTCTTTTCCAGGAAGAACAGCGCATAGAATTGCCCCGCGTACCAGACCACCGCCTGCCCCGCGACCGCGCCGAACAGCGCAACGATGACCCATTTGAGATTCGCCCAGCGGCCGAAGGCCTCGGTCAGCGGCGCCTTCGACGTCGTACCTTCTTCCTTCATCTGCCTGAAGACCGGGCTCTCCTCGAGCTGAAGGCGAATCCACAGCGACACGCCGAGCAGCACGATCGAAATCAGGAAGGGAATGCGCCAGCCCCAGTCGGCGAACGCCGCCTCGCCCATCGCCGATCGCGTCGCGATGACAACGAGCAGCGCCGCAAACAGCCCGAGCGTCGCCGTCGTCTGGATAAAGCTGGTAAAGAGCCCGCGCTTCCCCTCGGGCGCATGTTCGGCCACATAAGTGGCGGCGCCGCCATATTCGCCGCCGAGCGCGAGCCCCTGGAGCAGACGAAGGCCGACGAGCATCGCGGGGGCCGCGGTGCCGATCGACGCATAGCCGGGCAGCACGCCGACGAGGAAGGTCGACAGGCCCATGATACCCATGGTGACGAGGAAAGTGTTCTTGCGTCCGACGAGATCGCCGATGCGCCCGAAGACGAGCGCGCCGAACGGCCTTACCGCAAAGCCTGCGGCGAAGGCTGCGAGCGCGAAGATGAAGCCCGTCGTTTCGTTGACGCCCGAAAAGAATTGCGCCGAAATGATCGTCGCGAGCAGGCCGTAAAGGTAGAAATCATACCATTCGAAGATCGTACCGAGCGATGAGGCGAGGATGACCTTGCGCTCGCTCTGGCCGCTATCGATGGGTGATGCTACCCCTGCGTCCGTCATTCGCTACCCCCTCGCCCAATTATGGCGCGAAGGGTACCCGGTCGCGGACTTCGGTCAATGGCGCAGATGCACCAACCCCACAACTTCGTCATTGCGAGCGAAGCGAAGCAATCCAGAGCGGTTTAGCCCACCCTGGATTGCTTCGTCGCTATGCTCCTCGCAATGACGAGGGTTTTCGTATCAACCGACGCGCTTCACCGCGCCCTTGTGGGCACCGACGCTCTTGCCCCGCGGGCGGAAGCGGCGCTTGCGCTGGCCTTCGGCGCCTTCGCCGCCGGGCGCGCCATCACGGCGCGGACCGCGATCGCCGCGCGGCTTGTTCGCGTCGCGACCGCGCAGGGCTTCCTCGCGCTGGCGCTGCGGGTTCCGGCCCTGGCTGCCGGTGTCGCGCGGCGGCTGCGCCGGCTTGGGCAGGTTGCGCACCAGCTCGTTGAAATTCTCGGGCAGCGGCATCGGCTCCGGCTTCGACCGCGTGACGCGCTCGATGTCGCGCATGTACGGACGCTCGTCGGGCGCGATGAAGCTGATCGCCTTGCCCTCGGCCCCGGCGCGCGCGGTGCGGCCGATGCGGTGGACATATTGTTCGGGAACGTTCGGAATCTCGAAGTTGATGACATGGCTGACGCCCGACACGTCGATGCCGCGCGCGGCGATGTCGGTCGCGACGAGCAGCTTGATCTCGCCCGAGCGGAACGCCTGCAGCGCATGGGTGCGCTGCGACTGGCTCTTGTTGCCGTGAATCGCCATCGCCTTGATCCCCGCACCCGCCAGGTGGCGCACGACGCGGTCGGCGCCATGCTTGGTGCGGGTAAAGATCAGCGCGCGGTCGATGTCTTCGCGGGCGATGACGGAGTGCAGCAGTGCCTGCTTTTCCTTCTGTTCGACGAAGGTCGAATATTGGCTGATCTTTTCGACCGTGGTCGCGGCCGGCGTCACCGATACGGTGACCGGATCCTCGAGGAACTGTTCGGCAAGATGCGCGATCTCCTTCGGCATCGTCGCCGAGAAGAACAGGTTCTGGCGGCGCGAGGGCAGCAGCTTGGCGATGCGGCGCAGCGAGTGGATGAAACCCATGTCCATCATCTGGTCGGCTTCGTCGAGAACGAAGATTTCGACATCGTCGAGGCGCAGCGCGCGCTGGTCGACCAGGTCGAGCAGACGGCCCGGGGTCGCGACGAGGATGTCGACGCCCTGCGCCAGGTCGCGGATCTGCTTGTTGATCGGCACGCCGCCAAAGACGGTCGAGACGCGCAGCTTGGTAAAGCGGCCATAGTCGCGGCAGCTCTGCGCAATCTGGGCGGCGAGCTCGCGCGTCGGCGCGAGGACGAGCATCCGGCAGCTGCGCGGATTGGCGCGATGCGGATAGGTCAGCAGATGGTGGATCGACGGCAGCGAGAAACCGGCGGTCTTGCCGGTGCCGGTCTGCGCGATACCGCAAAGGTCGCGGCCCTTCATCAGCGGCGGGATCGCCTGCGTCTGGATCGGGGTCGGGACGGTGTAATCCTTGGCAGCCAGCGCGCGGTTGATGTCGGCGTGCAGACCAAAGTCGTTGAAAGTCGTCATAAAATACTCGCAATGGGCGACGCGCACAACGTCCGTTCGCATCGAACGGACGGCGCACGGCCGCGGGTTCGAAACGACCCGCGTGAAAGGGTGCCTCAAGGGGACAAAGCGCTGATCCGGCTCGCCCGCGCCTGAAAATGGACGGGAAATCACGCTGCCGGTGGTTGCGGCGGGAAAGCCCGCCATGCTGCGCTGCACAACATATGGCATGGCGCGCGCAATTTTGCAAGCCGGTTACGAATGTAAGTGTCGCTACGCCTTGTCGCCGCCCCATTATTTCGTCATCAAACGCGAAAGCGGGAGAGCGATATGGCCGAAAAGATCATCGTCATCGACGAGGGCACGACCTCGACCCGCACGATGCTGTTCGATGCCGACGGCACCCCGCTCGGCAGCGCGCAGCGCGAGTTTCGCCAACATTATCCCGGCCCCGGCCTGGTCGAGCATGACGCGGCCGAAATCTGGACCGCCACCCTCGACTGCACGCGCGACGTCGTGGAGCAGGCGGGCGGCGCGCATCAAGTGGCGGCGATCGGGATCACCAACCAGCGCGAGACCGTGGTGTTCTGGGACCGCACGACCGGCGAGCCGCTCGCTCCGGCGATCGTCTGGCAGGACCGGCGGACCGCGGCCGACTGTGCGGCGCTGAAGGAAGCGGGGCACGAGGCGGCGGTGCAGGCGAAGAGCGGCCTGCTGCTCGATCCCTATTTTTCGGGCAGCAAGATCGGCTGGGCGCTGAAGCATTGGCCGCAGCTTCGCGAGGCCGGCGACCGGTTGGCGGTCGGAACGATCGAATCCTACCTCATCTATCGCCTGACCGGCGGCATCCACGTCACCGACGCGACAAATGCCTCGCGCACGCTGCTGATGGACATCAACGGCGCGGGCGGCTGGGACGCCGGCCTCTGCGGTCTGCTCGGCGTGCCGATGGGCCTGCTTCCCGAAATCACCGGCTGCGCCACCGCGGTCGGGACGACCGACCCCGGGCTGTTCGGCGGCCCGATCGCGATCAGCGGCATGGCGGGCGACCAGCAGGCCGCGACGATCGGGCAGGCGTGCCTGTCGCCCGGACAGACCAAGGCGACCTTCGGCACCGGCGCCTTCATCCTGTCGGCCAGCGGACGCGAACGGCCGGTGTCGGCGAACCGCCTGCTCGCGACCATATTGGTGCAGGAGGGCGACGCGCGTTCCTATGCGCTCGAAGGATCGGTGTTCGTTGCGGGGAGCCTGATCAAATGGCTCCGCGACGGGCTCGGCCTGCTCGCGAGCGCGGGCGAGAGCGAGGGACTGGCTCGGTCGGTTCTCGACAATGGCGGGGTTTACCTGGTTCCCGCCCTCTCCGGTCTCGGCGCGCCGCACTGGCGGCCCGATGCGCTGGCGGCGCTGTCGGGGCTGAGCTTTGCGAGCACGAAGGCGCATGTCGCGCGCGCCGCGCTCGAGGCGCAGGCCTATCAGGCCCATGACCTGAAATCGGCCTTCGCCGCCGACGGCGTCGACTGGGCCGAGCTGCGGATCGATGGCGGTATGGCCGCGAACGACTGGATGGCGCAGGATCTGGCCGACATGCTGGATATCGTCGTCGAGCGGCCCGATTTCGTCGAGAGCACAGCGCTCGGCGCCGCGATGCTCGCCGCAACGGGTGCGGGGCTCTATCCCGACCTTGCCGCCGCCGCCGCCGCGATGCGCGGCACCGCGACGCGGTTCACGCCGTCGCTCGACGCCCGGAAGCGCAAAGCGCGCCTTGCCGGCTGGCAAAGCGCGCTTGCAAAAGTCCTCGAATGAGGAAGCGAGTTAACGCTTGAGGGTGAGGCCACCGAAGCGCTTGTTGAACTTCGCAACCTGGCCGCCCGCATCGAGCATACGGCCCGTGCCGCCGGTCCATGCCGGGTGCGCCGTCGGGTCGATTTCGAGCGTCATCACGTCGCCCTCTTTGCCCCACGTCGAGCGCGTCTGATATTCGGTGCCATCGGTCATCTTGACCGTGATCATGTGATAGTCGGGGTGAATGTCTTTTTTCATGTTCTGGCTCCTGTGCCGCCGGTTACCGACCGGCGGCTGAGTCGATGCTTTCCCCGTCACGGGGCCCGCGAAGCGGCGTCCCCTAACGGCGAATGGCGGAAAATGCAACACCTACACGCATCATCTCACTCCACCCCTTCGTCGCCCCGGCCCCTTCGGCAGGGTCCGGGATGACGATGAAGAGAGGTTGGCTGAGGATTTTGACGGATTAGTCGCCCGGCGGATCGGCAATCATCGCGGTGAACTGGCATTCGGTCGCCAGCTGGCCGTCCAGCATCGCCTTGCCCTCGAACTTGCAGATGTTCCGCTTTGCCTGAAGGATGGTGACGTGGAGGTCGAGCAGGTGCCCCGGCTCCACGGGCTTGCGGAATTTCACCCCGTCGATGCCCATGAAATAGACGAGCTTGCCCGATCCCGCGAGGCCCAGCGATTCGATCGCGAGCACACCGCCCGCCTGCGCCAGCGCCTCGACGATGAGGACACCGGGCATGATCGGCCGGCCGGGGAAATGCCCCTGGAAAAAGGGCTCGTTCATCGTCACCGCCTTGACCGCGTGGATCGAGGTGTCCTTCACCATCGAAACCACCCGGTCGACGAGCAGCATCGGATACCGATGCGGGAGCAGGCTCAGGATCCGGCGGATATCTGCCGGACCCAAGGCTTCGCCCGCGCTTTCCCCGTCCGTCACGATGCTTAGCGCGTCGTCGGCGCGGTGCCGGCCGGCGCCGGGGCGGCGGGAGCGGCCGCGCCGCTCTGGGCCGCGGCGCGCGCCGCATCCATGCGCTGCTGGACGAGCTGGCCCGGCTGATAACCCGCCGGCGGCGTGATCGAGACGTTCGGCAGCAGCTTGTTGATTTCGGCAACAACCGCGTCGGTGATGTCGACGTTGTTCTCGCGCGCGAGGACGGCTTCGGGGTTGATCAGCAGATCGACCTTCTTCGCGGTCATCGCGGCCTTGATCGCTTCGTTCATGCGAACACTGATCTGATCCTCGACATAGGCGACGGCGAGGTCGACCGGCGCGCTGATGCGCTGCAGCTCGGCCGTCGCGGCCTGGCGCTTGTCCTGCACGGCCTTCGCAGCAGCCTGGAGCGCGGCCTGGTTCTGCGGAGTCTTCTTCGCCTCTTCATTATATTTGGCGACGAGGACGTTGAGTTCGGCCTGCAGTGTCTGGCCGCGGGTTTCCTGCTGGTCGATCTGCGCCTTGTAGGTCGTCTGGATCTGTTGCGAGGCGACGGTGAAGGCGTTCGACCTGGCGGCGGCGACGCGGAGATCGGCGACGGCGACAGCCTTCGCCTGCGCTGCGGCGGGCGCTGCGACGATGGGCGAAACCGACAGCGCGGCAAGGGCAAGCGCCGAGGCGGTGAAAATTTTCTTCATCAGAATTGGGTTCCTACGTTGAATGAGAAGCGTTTGGTATCGTCACCCTCTTCTTTGCGGAGGGCGTAGGCGAAGTCGATGCGGAAGGGCCCGAACGGCGAGTTCCAGTTCACACCGGCGCCGATCGCCACGCGCGGCATCCAGGTGTTCCCGTAGAAACGCTCTTCGAACGGCGGGAGCGGCGAGAAGCCGTTCGCAATGTCGCAGGTCGAATAGAGCGGGGTCGTGCTGCCGGCCGTCAGGGTCGCGAAGGTCGTCTGGCCAGTTGTCGAGTTACGGCATTTCCACTTGGTCAGGCCGTCCGACGGATCCTTGAAGTCGGCGAGCGTCGTCAGCGTCGGGCGCTTCACGCTCCACACCGACCCGACGTCGAGGAACACCGACGGACGCAGCCCGAGTTCCTTGGCGCCGGTACCGAGCGGGATGTCCATCTCGATCCGGCCCTGATAATAGGCGCGGCCGCCGAGGGCGTCGTCGATCAGGTTGTTGCGGTTGCCAAGGTCGTCGTTGAGCACCGGGTTGGCCGGGTCGGCGAGGTTGACGTCGGTGAAGCGGATCACCCGCGGACCGATGCCGCGGATGTCGAAGCCGCGCATCTGCGGTTCGCCGAGGAAGAAGCGGTCGGTCAGGCGGACCTTGTCGCTCGTCGGGGTCGGGGCGTTGCCGAACGGATAGATATAGCCGCCCTCGGCCGAGATATTGAGGATGAAGCGGCTGCCGAGGTTGAAGTGCTTCGATCCCGACAGGCGGGTGCGGACATATTTGACGCTGCCGCCGAGGCCGGCGAAATCCTGGCTGAGCGACAGCGACTGGCCGCGCGTCGGGCGCAGCCGGTTGTCGCGGTCGTCATAGGCGAGCGTGAAGCCGACGAGCGAGGTCGTCCGCGTGCCGATCGCGTCGCACAGATAGCGGCCCGCGACGAGCGGATCGCACTGGCCGCCGAAATAATAGAGATTCTTGTCGAGCGTCACATCGTCGTAGTTCAGGCTGTAGCGCCCGAAGAAGGACATGAACTCGGTCAGCGGCACGCCGACATTGACCTGGAAACCCGTCGTCGTCTGCTCGAACGTCGTTTCGCGGTCGTTGTTGATGAAGTTGAACGAGTTCAAATCGCGGCGATAGACGCTGCCGCCGATCGAGATATTGCGGTCGAACAGATATGGCTCGGTAAAGCCGAGCTCGATCGATTTCGAATAGCTCGAATAGTTGACCGACGCCTGCAACTGCTGGCCGAGGCCGCGGAAGTTGCGCTGGCGGATCGAGGCCTGGAGCAGGAAGCTTTCGATCGACGAGAAGCCCGCCGACAGCGACAGCTCGCCGGTCGGCTTTTCCTCGACATTGGTTTCGAGGATGATGCGGTCGGGCGTCGTCCCTTCCTTGCGCTCGATCTCCAGATTCTCCTGGAAATAGCCGAGGCTGTTGATGCGGTTCTCGGTGCGCTTGACGCCGAAGCTGTTGAACGCGTCGCCTTCGTTGAGGCGGAATTCGCGGCGCACGACCTTGTCGTGGGTCAGCGTGTTGCCGTTGACGTCGATCCGTTCGACATAGGTGCGCGGGCTTTCGCCGACATCGAAGGTGATGTCCATCGTGCGCGCTTCGGGATCGCGGCGAAAATCGGGATTGATGTCCGCGAAGGCGTAGCCGAACAGGCCGGCCGTCTCGCTGAGGCTTTCGACCGTATCCTCGACCTGCTTCGCATTGTACCAGTCGCCGGTCTTCATCGGCAGCAGCTTCTGCAACATCTCCGGCTTGAAGTCGCGCAGGTCGCTCTTCACGTCGACCTTGCCGAACTTGTAGCGCTCGCCTTCCTCGACCACATAGGTGATGATGAAGTCCTGCTTGTTGCTCGTCAGCTCGGCGACCGCCGAGATGACGCGGAAGTCGGCATAGCCGTTCTGCAGGTAGAAGAGACGCAGCTTCTGCTGGTCGTAGGCGAGGCGATCGGGGTCGTAGCTGGTGTTCGACGACAGGATCGTGAGCAGCCCCGACTCCTTGGTCGCCATCTCGTCCTTGAGATCGCCGTCGCTGAACTTCTCGTTGCCGATGATGTTGATCTGGCGAACCTTCGACTTCGGCCCCTCGTTGATTTCGAACACGACATCGACGCGGTTCTGGTCGAGTTGGACCATCTTCGGATCGACGGTCGCGGCAAAGCGGCCCTGCCGCTTGTAGAGCTCGATGATGCGCGCAACGTCGGCGCGGACTTTCGACCGGGTGAAGATCTGGCGCGGCGCAAGCTTGATCTCGGGCCGGATCTTGTCTTCCTTCAGGCGCTTGTTGCCTTCCAGGATAACGCGGTTGATCACCGGGTTTTCGGTGACCTGGATCGTCAGCGCGCCATTGTCGTCGCTGATCTGGTAATCCTTGAACAGCTCGGTCGCGGCGAGATCCTTCAGCGCCTGGTCGAGCACCGAACGGTCATAATTCTGGCCGACGCGCAGGCGCAGGTACGACAGGATCGTCTGCGCCTCGAGGCGCTGGTTGCCGACGATATTGATCGACTTGATCGTCGCGGCGGTCGGCGCGGCTTCACCCGAAGGCGCGGGCACGCTCGATGCGGGGACGGTGGGCGGTGCGACCTGGGCGGCGGCGGCAACAGGCCATGCCAGCATGGTTCCCGCCATAAACAACGCCGACCGCTGCGCCCGGCGCTTGAAATTCTGTGATGCCACGCTGTTCATCCCGCAAAACTAACTCAAAAGCGACCAACCCGCTTCCCCGCAGGTTGGCGCGCACTCCCTGCCCCAGTCCGGCTATCCAATCAAGCGCGCGATCCGGTCCCAAAGGCCGAATGAGCCCAAATCATTGAAAGTCACGACCAGCATCAGCGATACGATCGCGGCAAAGCCGAATCGAAACGCCCATTCCTGCGCCTGTGCGGGCGCGGGCCGGCGTCTGATCGCCTCATAGGCATAGAAAAGCAAATGGCCGCCATCGAGCATCGGCAATGGCAAGAGATTTATGAACCCCAGATTGATGGAGACGAAGGCGATGAAGAAGATCAGCGTCTCTGGCCCGAGGCTGGCCATCTCGCCCGATTGCTTGGCAATCCGCAACGGGCCGCCCATTTCTTTGACCGAGCGCTGACCTGTCACGAACTGGCCGAGAATGTGCCCGGTTATTCGCACCAGCCCCCACGTCTGGCTGGTCGCTGCCTGCACCGCGGCGACCGGTCCGACGGTCGTGTCGACCGGATTGGTCGGCAGGATACCGATAATCGCGCGCTCGTACTTGTTTCCGAACGGGTCCGTTTCGGTGACGATCTGCGGCCGCAGCGTCACGTCGAAGCGATCCCGACCGCGCTGGATGTCGAGACGCGCCGGCTTGCCGAGATCGTAACTGACCGCCATCCGGATATCTTCGAAACTCTCCATTGTTCTGCCGTTGATCGCGACAATGCGGTCGCCGACCTGCAACTTCGCTTCGGCGCCTGCGCTGTTCGGGGCGATGCTGCCGATGACCGGCGGAGTCTGCGGCACACCATAGGCCATGTTGAAGGCCGCGAAGATCAGGATCGCGAACAGGAAGTTGGTGACCGGCCCCGCTGCCACGATCAGCGCGCGCTTCCAGACCGGCTGCGCGGGAAAGGTATGCAACCTTTCGGCGGCGGGCAGCGATTGCCATTCGGCGTCGGGCTGGCTGACCGCGTCGCGGTCGCCCGCGAACTGGACATAGCCGCCGAGCGGCAGCCAGCCGATCTTCCACTCGGTCCCGCGCTTGTCGGTCCAGCCGAGGATCTTGCGTCCGAAACCGATCGAGAAGGTATCGGCCTTCACCCCGCACCAGCGGCCGACGATATAATGGCCATATTCGTGGACGAAGACGAGCGGCCCGAGGACCAGCAGGAAACCGACGAAATAGAGCCAGACCGGCACATCATGCATGTTCGTAATGGTCCACAAAAAGCTGCGCAGCCGCGCGAGATGCGGCATCGACGCTGAATATGTCCTGAAGCGAACCCGGTGCTGCGGGCGCGTCGGCATCGATCACCCGGCGCACCGTATCGACGATCGCGGGGAAGGAAATGCGTCCGGCAAGAAATGCCGCGACCGCGACTTCGTTGGCGGCGTTGAGCTGCGCCGGGCGCGCGCCGCCCTCGGCAATTGCCGCGCGGCACAGGGCGGTCGCGGGAAAACGCTCCTCGTCGGGCGCCTCGAAGTCGAGCCGCGCGAGGCTGGCAAGGTCGAGCGGCGCGCATGGCGTCGCCATCCGCTGCGGCCAGGCGAGCGCGCTTGCAATGGGGATGCGCATATCGGGCGACCCGAGCTGCGCAAGGGTCGAGCAATCGACATACTCCACCAGGCTGTGGATCACCGACTGCGGATGGACGAGGATTTCGATGCGGTCGAGCCCGACAGGGAACAGGTGATGCGCCTCGATCAGTTCGAGCCCCTTGTTCATCATCGTCGCCGAATCGACGCTGATCTTCGCGCCCATCGACCAGTTGGGATGCGCGACCGCCTGCGCCGGGGTGACGGTCCGCATCTCCTCGGCGCTCCAGGTGCGGAATGGTCCACCGCTCGCGGTCAGGATGATCCGGCGCACCTGATCGATACGTCCGCCCGCAAGGCACTGGAAGACCGCATTATGCTCGCTGTCGATCGGCAGGATCGTCGCGCCCGATTTGCGCGCTGCGGCGATCATCAGTTCGCCCGCCGACACCAGAGATTCCTTGTTGGCAAGCGCGACGTCATGGCCCGCTTCCAGCGCCGCCATCGTCGGGGCGAGCCCCGCCGTGCCGACGATCGCCGCCAGAACCAGATCGGTCGGCCGGGTCGCCGCGTCGGTCAATGCCGCCGCCCCCGCCGCGACGCCGATATTGGTGCCCGTCAGAGCCTGTTTCAGCGCATCGTAACGGCCTTCGTCGGCGATCACGACAAGCTCGGGACCGAATTCGAGCGCCAGCCGCGCCAGTTCGTCGACGTCGCTGTTCGCGGTCAGCACGTCGACCCGCCACGCCTCGCGATCGCGGCGGACGAGATCGAGGGTCGATTGCCCGACCGATCCCGTGGCGCCGAACAGGGAAAGGCGGCGGGTCATCTCAGCCGGCCGCACGCACCGCGATGTGCCCCGCGAACGCCAGTGCGCCGAGCAGCAGCGCCACGGGCAGCAGCCCGTCGACGCGGTCGAACAGCCCGCCATGTCCGGGGATGAGCTTGCCCGAATCCTTGACCCCGGCACGGCGCTTCATCCAGCTTTCGCCAAGGTCGCCGAGTTGCGCGAGCAGCCCCATGAACAGGCCGATCCACAGCGGCACCCCGACGATGCCGCCGCGGTCGCCGATTGTCGCGCTGGCAACGAGCGCGGCAATCATGCCGCCGATCAACCCCGACCAGGTCTTTGACGGGCTGATCTTCGGCGCAAGCCGCGCGCCGCCAAAGGCGCGACCGGCGAAATAGGCGCCGATATCGGTCGCCCAGACCATGCCGAAGACCCAGAGCGCGGCGGTCATGCCAAGCTGTTCGCGGATGAACCAGAGCCCCGCCATCGCGCCGAGGATCGCGACCGGGCCAAGCGCCGTCAGCGCCGCCTTTGCCCCGCCGCCAAGCCCCATCGCGCGCACGAGCGCCAGCCATTCGACCACGACGAGCGCACCGCCGACGAGGAGCAGCAGCCCGAAGGCGATACCGCCGAACCACAGCGCGATGCCCGCGATCGCGAACAGCACGATCGCCGATCCCACCCGCGTCAAAAGGTCCGACCTGGCAGCAGCCATATCCTAAAGCCCCCCGTAGCGGCGCTCGCGCCGCGCAAAATGATCGAGCGCCGCCTGAAGGTCGGCGGGCTTGAAATCCGGCCACAATTTGTCGGTGAAATAGAGCTCGGCATAGGCCGACTGCCAGAGCAGGAAGTTCGACAGCCGCACTTCGCCCGAGGTGCGGATGAGGAGATCGAGCGGCGGCAGGTCGGCGGTGTCGAGGTGCGCCTCGATCGCCTCGGCCGTGATCGCGCCGTCCGCCGCAGCGGCGTTCGCCGCGCGCACCAGTTCGTCCTGCGCGCCATAGTTGAGCGCGACCGCCAGCGTCGTGCGGCTGTTGCCCGCCGTGCGTTCGAGCGCGCCTTCGATCAGTTCCACGACATCGGGCGCCAGCGCGCGCCAGTTGCCGATAATCTTCAGTCGCACGTCATTCGCGGCGAATTCGTCGAGATCGGAAAGGATGAAGCGCTTCATCAGCCCCATCAGATCGTTGACCTCTTCCTCGGGCCGTTTCCAGTTCTCCGAACTGAAGGCATAGAGCGTCATCGCCTCCAGCCCCATTTCGGCGGCAGCGCGCACGACCGTGCGCACCGCCTCGACACCGGCCTTGTGCCCGGCGACGCGCGGTAGAAAGCGCTTCTTGGCCCAGCGGCCGTTGCCATCCATGATGATGGCAACATGGCGCGCACCGTGGTGAGTTTCAGACACCGGAGAAACCTAGAGTTCCGTTCGCCCTGAGCCTGTCGAAGGACCGTACTTTCCTCTTGAAGAAAAGGACGGGGCTTCGACAAGCTCAGGGCGAACGGCTGAGGGGTGAGCCCGAAAAATCACTAGCCCAGGATTTCCTTTTCCTTGGCCGCCGCCGCCGCATCGATTTCGGCGATCGTGCTGTCGGTCAGCTTCTGGACATCGGTTTCGGACCGCTTGCGCTCGTCCTCGCTGATTTCCTTCTTGTTCTCGTCGGCCTTCAGATTGTCCATGCCGTCGCGGCGGACGTTGCGGACCGCGACGCGGGCCTTTTCGGCATATTGCCCCGCGAGCTTCGACAGTTCCTTGCGGCGCTCCTGCGTCATTTCGGGGATCGGCAGGCGGAGCAGCTGGCCGTCGACGATCGGGTTGAGGCCGAGCCCCGCCGAGCGGATCGCCTTGTCGACCGGACCGACGTTCGCCTTGTCCCATACCTGCACCGCCAGCATCCGCGGCTCGGGGACACTGACCGACGCCACCTGGTTCAGCGGCATGTGGCTGCCATAGACTTCAACCGTGATCGGATCGAGCAGCGCCGTGTTGGCGCGGCCGGTGCGCAGGCCCGCAAGGTCGTGCTTCAGCGATTCGACCGCGCCATGCATCCGGCGTTCGAGGTCGGCCTTGTCATATTTCGCCATCTGTCTTTCCTCTCTTGATTCTGTCAGTCGTCGGCGCGGACGACCGTGGCAACGCCCTCGCCCGTCAGCACGCGCGCCAGATTGCCGGCCTCGCGAATGTTGAACACGACGATCGGGATATGGTTGTCGCGGCACAGCGCCACCGCGCTCGCGTCCATCACCTTCAAATTGTCGGCGAGCACGCGGTCATAGCTGAGGCTGTCGTATCGGACCGCATTCGGATCCTTCTTGGGGTCGGCATTATAGACGCCGTCGACGCTGGTGCCCTTCAAGAGCGCGTCGCACTTCATCTCCGCGGCCCTGAGCGCGGCGCCGCTGTCGGTGGTGAAATATGGCGCGCCGACACCTGCGGCGAAGATCACGACCCGGCCCTTGTCGAGGTGGCGTTCGGCGCGGCGGCGGATCACCGGCTCGCACACCTTGTCCATCTCGATCGCCGACTGGACGCGGGTTTCGACGCCAAGCTGTTCGAGCGCATTCTGCATCGCGAGCGCGTTCATCACCGTCGCCAGCATCCCCATATAGTCGGCCTGCGCGCGGTCCATGCCCTTGGCGGCCCCCGCCATGCCGCGGAAGATGTTGCCGCCACCAATCACAAGGCAGATTTCGAGGCCGCGATCCTTCGCCGCCTTCACCTCGGCCGCCATGCTCGCGACCGTTTCGGGATCGATGCCGAAGGGGGTCGAGCCCATCAGCGCCTCGCCCGACAGTTTGAGCAGGATGCGTTTCATGCCGGGCAAAGCCATGTGCGGGGGGAACCTCTTACATTCTTCGGATATGCGAATGGCGCGCACCCTAGTCAGAGTACGCGCCATTGCCAAGCGGACTGCCGTCTCTCACTTCGTCATGCTGAGCTTGTTTCAGCATCCATGGCCCGGCCTTGCCTTCCGAACCTGCGGAAACCGGATGGACCGGCCATGGACCCTGAAACAAGTTCAGGGTGACGACGAAATGAAGGGCAGTCCCTATTTAATCAGACGCCGGCGGCCGCCGCGACTTCCGCCGCGAAGTCGCTTTCTTCCTTCTCGATGCCTTCACCGAGCTGGAAGCGGACGAAGCCCTTGAGCGTGATCGTCGCGCCGACATCCTTGCCGGCAGCGGCGACGACTTCGGCGACCGGGGTCTTGCCGTCGATCACGAACAGCTGCGACAGCAGCGCGTTTTCCTTGCGGAACTTGGCGATCGAACCGTCGACCATCTTGGCGACGATGTCGGCGGGCTTGCCCGACTGGGCGGCCTTTTCCTCGGCGATCGCCCGTTCGCGCGCGACGAGATCGGCGTCGAGGTCGTCGCCGTTCAGCGCAAGCGGGAAAGCGGCGGCGACATGCATCGCCAGCTGCTTGCCGAGCGGTTCGAGAACGTCGGCGCCGGCGGTCGATTCGAGCGCGATCAGCACGCCGATCTTGCCCATGCCGGGAGCGGCGGCGTTGTGGACATAGCCGGTCACGACGCCCGAATTCACCGACAGGATGGCGGCGCGGCGCAGCGACTGGTTTTCACCGATCGTCGCGATGTTGCTGGTCAGCTTCTCGGCAACGGTGCCGCCGGTCGGATAGGCCGCGGCGCCCAGCGCCTCGATGTCGGTGATGTTGTTCTGCAGTGCGACCTGGGTCACGTCGCGGACGAATTCCTGGAACTGCTCGTTCTTGCCGACGAAGTCGGTTTCGCTGTTCACTTCGACCAGCGCGCCCTTGGTGCCGTCGGTGGCGAAGCCGACAAGGCCTTCGGCGGCGACGCGGCCGGCCTTCTTGGCGGCGGCGGCGAGACCCTTGGTGCGCAGCCAGTCGATCGAGGCTTCGATGTCGCCGCCATTTTCGGCGAGCGCCTTTTTGCAGTCCATCATGCCGGCGCCGGTGCGGTCGCGCAGTTCCTTGACGAGAGCGGCCGTAATCTCAGCCATGGGATATTCCTTTCCAAAAGGGCGGGCGCGTTTCGGCCCGCGGGACGCCCGCGCGCATGGCGGGGCGATAAGTCAAAGCGATGACAGCGACGGCGCGAGCGTGGCGCCGCACCGTCCCGTCACCAACAGAGCGGATCAGGCGTCGCTCTGACGTTCGGTTTCGGCAGCGGCTTCGGCGGGGACCTGTTCGTCCTCGGTCACCGGAGCGGCGGCTTCTTCGGCCAGCGCCGGTTCGGCGACAGGCTCGACAGCCGCACCCAGGTCTTCGCCGCGATCGGCGCGGGCCTGCTGGCCGCCACGGGTCGCCGCCTGGGCAACCGCGTCGCAGTACAGGCGGATGGCGCGCGCGGCGTCATCGTTCGCGGGAACCGGGAAGGCGATGCCGTCGGGCGAGACGTTCGAATCGAGGATCGCGACAACCGGGATGCCGAGGACGTTGGCTTCCTTGATCGCAAGTTCTTCCTTGTTCGCATCGATCACGAACATCACGTCGGGAATGCCGCCCATGTCGCGAATGCCGCCGAGGCTGAGTTCCAGCTTGTCGCGCTCGCGGGTCTTGTTGAGCACTTCCTTCTTGGTGAGGCCCGAGGTGTCGCCCGAGAGCTGTTCCTCGAGCGCCTTGAGGCGCTTGATCGAGTTCGAGATCGTCTTCCAGTTGGTGAGCATGCCGCCCAGCCAGCGGTGGTTGACGAAATGCTGGCCCGAGGCGCGGGCGGCATCGGCGATCGGTCCTTGCGCCTGGCGCTTGGTGCCGACGAACAGAACCTTGCCGCCAGCGGCCGAGGTCGAGGCGATGAAGTCGAGCGCGCGCGCAAAGAGCGGCACGGTCTGCGACAGGTCGAGAATGTGGATGCCGTTGCGCGCGCCGAAGATGTACGGCTTCATGCGCGGGTTCCAACGGTGGGTCTGGTGGCCGAAGTGGGCGCCAGCTTCGATAAGATTCTGCATCGTGACGACAGGTGCCGCCATAGTCTTTCTCCTTCCGGTTAGTCCTCTGGAAGGCAAGAACCGAGGCATCCGCTGGGGGATGGACCCGGCACCGGTATGTGCGCCTTCCATGTGGAATGGGCGGGCCGTTAGACGCGATTCTCGGAAAAAGCAAGGGGCAGCGGCGCGTTTCAGCCATCGTCCGCTGCCGCGAGAAATTTCGGATCGACGAAAAAGCGACTCCATTCGTCGCATTTTACTTGAGAACAAACCGTGAACATGGAACGAAATGCGTAACGGAGCCGTAGCAGGAAGCGGTTTCGCGGGAAACGAAGCCGAAAGGACACAAGATGGTTCAGGTCGCTGCCGCTCTCCTCTTCGCCATAGCCGCCGGTTTGGGCGTCGCGGTCATTGTCGCGATGGTCCGTAGCAACGCCGATGCGATCCTGTCGGCGCTCGCCGGCGATGGCGCCTTCCCCATTGCATCCGCGCCGCAGCCGGGTCCGGCATCGACCGTCATCAAGCTGCGTCCCTCGGCGCCCCGTCACCACATCTCGCGCGCCGTTGCGGCCCGCCCGCAGTTCAGCCGCGCCGCCTGACCTTCGCGTAGCTTGCAAGCCCGAACGGGATCAGCGCCACATAGACGGTGCTGACGGCGAGCAGCGTATGCCAGGGCGCGGTGACCAGCGCCGCGCCGAGCAGGCCGACGCCGGCGAGCGCGAACAGCCGCCACGACCGGCGCAGGCGGATCGACGACCAGCTGTAGGTCGGGATCGCCGAAATCATCAGCATTGCAACGGCGAGCCCCCACGGCATGACGACATACCATTCGCGGAACAGGTCGCTGCCCGTCACCAGCCACAGATAGACGGGAACGAAGGCGAGCCCCGCCCCGGCCGGCGCCGGAATGCCGGTCAGGAAGCCTGCCGACTTGTGCGGCTGAAACTCCGCATCCATCCGCGAGTTGAACCGCGCGAGCCTGAGCGCGCAGCACACGGCGATCGCGAGCGCCGCGGTCCAGCCGAACTTCGGCGCATATTGCAGCGACCAGAGGAACAGGATCATCGCCGGCGCGACGCCGAAGGCGATCACGTCCGACAGCGAATCGAGCTCGGCGCCGAATTTGCTCTGCGCGCGCAGCAGCCGCGCGATGCGTCCGTCCATCCCGTCGAGCACGCCGGCGAAGATGATCGCGGCGAGCGCCTTGTCCCATTCCTCGCCGATCGCGAAGCGGACGCCGGTCAGCCCGAAGCACAGCGCGAGCGCGGTGATCGCGTTGGGCGCAAAGGCGCGCAGCGGGATTCCGCCCAAGCGGCGCGCTTCGACGCCGATGCCGTCCGGCTGGTCCTCCGCCACGCTACTGCCCGACGCCGTCGAGGATTTCGGCCCTGCCGATCCGCGCGACGACCGTCTCGCCCGCCAGTGTGCGCTGGCCGAGCAACACTTGCGGCGTCGTACCCGCCGGGAGGTAAACATCGACGCGGCTGCCGAAACGGATGAGCCCGACGCGCTGGCCGGCCTGGAGTTCGGTCCCCATGCTCACGAAGGGCATGATGCGCCGTGCGACGAGCCCGGCGATCTGGGTAAAGCCGATCCGCACCCCGTCGGCGCGTTCGACGACGAAATGCTGCCGCTCATTCTCCTCGCTCGCCTTGTCGAGGTCGGCGTTCAGGAATTTGCCCGGGATATAGACGAGCTTGCGAAGCGTTCCCGCGACGGGGGTGCGATTGATATGGACGTCGAACACGCTCATGAAAATCGAGACGCGCAGCATCAGCGGATCGGCAAGGCCATCGGGTCCGGCGATTTCGGGCGGCGGCGCGACTTCGGCGATCTGCGTCACCAGCCCGTCGGCAGGTGCGATCACGACATCGCTGCCCGTCGGGGTGACGCGCACCGGATCGCGGAAGAACGCCCCGACCCAGGCGGTGACGCCGAGCATCAGCCAGCCGAGGATCTCCCAGCCGAGAAGCCAGAAACAGAGGGTGACGATACCCGCGATCAGCAGGAACTTGCGGCCTTCGGGATGCACCGACGGCCAGCGCCACTTGATACCGCCACCGGGGCGGTTCGAGGAAATGGTGGTGGACATGGGGCAGTCTTTTACGGGGCCGGTTCCGCCGTGACAACGGAATAAGACACCAAGATTGCCGCACGATCGCCGTCAGCCCGGATGCGACGGGGCAGTTGCACGATCGCGCCGCTTTGCCTAAGGCCCGCTGCAACTCCGACTCCCCAAGGAAAAGGCTTAAAGCATGGGCAAGATCAAGGTAGCCAACCCGGTCGTCGAACTCGATGGCGACGAAATGACCCGGATCATCTGGCAATGGATCCGCGAACGGCTGATCCTGCCCTATCTCGACATCGACCTTCACTATTACGACCTCGGCATCGAGGAACGCGATCGTACCGACGACAAGATCACCGTCGAGGCGGCGAATGCGATCAAGAAGCATGGCGTCGGCGTGAAGTGCGCGACGATCACCCCCGACGAAGCCCGCGTCGAGGAATTCGGCCTGAAGAAGATGTGGAAGTCGCCGAACGGCACGATCCGCAACATCCTGGGCGGCGTGGTCTTCCGCGAACCGATCGTCATGAAGAATGTTCCGCGCCTCGTCCCCGGCTGGACCGACCCGATCGTCGTGGGTCGTCACGCCTTCGGCGACCAGTATAAGGCGACCGACTTCCGCGTTCCCGGCCCCGGCAAGCTGCGCCTGGTGTTCGAGGGCGAGGACGGCACGCTGATCGACGAGGAGGTGTTCCAGTTCCCCTCGTCGGGTGTCGCGATGGGGATGTACAATCTCGACGATTCGATCCGCGACTTCGCGCGCGCCAGCCTCAACTATGGTCTCGCGCGCGAATGGCCGGTGTATCTGTCGACCAAGAACACGATCCTCAAGGCCTATGACGGCCGCTTCAAGGACCTGTTCGAGGAAGTGTTCCAGGCCGAATTCAAGGCGCAGTTCGACGCGCTCGGCATCGTTTACGAGCACCGCCTGATCGACGACATGGTCGCCTCGGCGCTCAAGTGGAGCGGCAAGTTTGTCTGGGCCTGCAAGAATTACGACGGCGACGTCCAGTCGGACACGGTCGCGCAGGGTTTCGGTTCGCTCGGCCTGATGACCAGCGTGCTGATGACCCCCGACGGCAAGACGGTGGAATCGGAAGCCGCGCACGGCACCGTCACCCGCCACTATCGCATGCACCAGCAGGGGAAGGCGACCTCGACCAACCCGATCGCGTCGATCTTTGCCTGGACCGGCGGGCTCAAGCACCGCGGCAAGCTCGACGGCACGCCCGAGGTGACCAAATTCGCCGACGACCTCGAAAAGGTCTGCGTCGCGACGGTCGAGAGCGGCAAGATGACCAAGGATCTCGCGCTGCTGATCGGTCCCGACCAGAACTGGCTGACGACCGAAGGCTTCTTCGAGGCGATCGTCGAGAATCTCGAAAAGAAGATGGGCGCATAAACAAGCAAAAGGCTTGAGATAGACGTCTAGCCAATCGGGGCCGGCCTGCATAAGGTCGGCCCTTATGGTATCGGAAACAGAAACCTCGGCGATCGGCAACGCGCTGGTCGTATTGGGCGCCGCGGGCATCGTCATTCCGGCCTTCGCGCGGTTCCGGATTTCGCCGGTCATCGGCTTCATCCTCGTCGGCCTGCTCGTCGGCCCGTCGGGACTCGGCGCCTTCGCCGCAGACTATCCGTGGCTGAAGCACGTCACCATCGGTTCGGTCGAGGACATCGCGACCTTTGGCGAATTCGGGATCATCCTGCTGCTCTTCTCGATCGGGCTCGAACTGTCGTTCCGCCGCCTGTGGCAATTGCGGACCCTGGTCTTCGGCATCGGCGCCGCCGAACTGTTCGTCGGCGGTGCGATCCTCGGCACCGCCCTGCTCCTGTTCGGCGAACATTCGACCGCCGCCGCCTATGGCCTTGGCATCGCGCTCGCCCTCTCCTCGACCGCGCTCGTGCTGCCGATCGCCGGCACCAAGTCGGCGGTCGGGCGTGCCTCCTTTTCGATGCTGTTGTTCGAGGATCTCGCCCTCGTCCCGATCATCTTCATCCTCGCCGCGCTGTCGCCTGCGGCATCGGGCGACAGTGCAGAATTGCTGCTGACGACATTGTGGCATGGCGCGCTCGTTGTCGCGGCGCTTGCGGTCGCAGGCTGGTTCCTGCTGCCGAAAATCTTCGCGCAGGCAGCGCGTGCGAAGAACCCCGAACTTTTTCTGGCCGCGAGCCTGCTCGTCGTGATCGTCGCGGCGCTCGCGACCGCAGCGGTCGGCCTGTCGCCGATCGTCGGCGCGCTGCTCGCCGGGCTCATGATCGCCGAGACCGAATATCACAACGAGGTCGAGGCGATCACTGCGCCGTTCAAGGGGCTTGCGCTCGGGGTGTTTCTGATCAGCGTCGGCATGGGGCTCAACCTCAAGACCATCGCCAGCCAGTGGCCGGAGCTCGTCGCGGCCGTGGTCGGCGTCGTGCTGATCAAGGCCGCGGTCACCGCCGCGCTGCTGCGCTTTTCAGGGCAGGTCCGGCGCGGCACCGCGGCCGAGGTCGGGCTGCTGATGGCGAGCCCGTCCGAAACCACCCTGATCGTCCTCGCCACCGCGCTGCAGGCGCAGCTGATCAGCCGCGACACCGCCGAATTCTGGCAGCTCGTCACCGCGATCGGTCTGACGATCACGCCCCTGCTCGCGCGCGTCGGGCACGACATCGCGCGGCGGATCGAGATGCGGACGGGCGACGCACAGGCCGAGGAGACGCCCGAGGGGCGCACGGTCATCGTGGGCTTCGGACGCGTCGGGCGCACCGTTGCCGAACTGCTGCGCGAGCATGGCCGACCCTATATCGCGGTCGATGCCGACATCGACACGGTCGCCGCGGCCCGGCGCGATGGCTTCGTCGTTCGTTTTGCCGATGTCGCGCGCCCCGGGGCGCTCGACAGGCTGGGGATCGAAAGCGCGCAGGCGATCGTGCTGACGATGGACGATCCGGTGCAGCAGCTCCGCATGACACGCCAGCTCAAGCAGAAGCACCCAGACCTGCCGATCATCAGCCGCGCGCGCGATGCCGATCATGCCGCCGCGCTGTACAAGGCCGGCGCCAACGACGCCGTGCCCGAAACGCTCGAAAGCTCGCTACAGCTCGCCGAGGCGGTGCTGATCGACCTCGGCGTCGCGATGGGGCCGGTGATCGCCTCGATCCACGATGTGCGCGCCAAGATGCGCCACGACATCATGACCAAGGGCGACCTCGATCACGAACCGCGCATCCGCAAGCTGCGCACACCGGGACGCTGAGACCGGCCTGGGGTCGAAACCCTAGCGGCCGCCCGGCGCGGCCACCGCCCGGTCGAGCGCCGCGGCGTCGGCGAGGGTCATCCCCTTGGGCAGGATCGCGAGCGACCATTGGCGCGCGGGGACCAGATATTCGCGCGCGAGCCGCTGGATATCGGCCGGGGTGATCCCAGAAATATCCTGCTCGACCGACAGCGCCGCCGCCGCCACCCGCGGGTCGCGCGTCGCGCCTTCGAGCAGGAACATCCAATAGACATTGCCCGTCGATGCGCGCGCGATCTGTTCGCGGATCGGGCCGGCATTGCGCGCCAGTTCGTCGGCGCTGACCGGCCTGGCGACGAGGTCGGCGGCGATATCGCGCGCGATGCCGTAGAAACGATCGACATCCTTCGGCGCCAGCAGGCTGCCGACGAGCAGATAGCCGCCGCTGCCTTCGAACCCCGTCGGCCAGTGGCTGTCGACTGCAGGACCGTAGCTAGCGCCCTGCTCGGCGCGCAGGCGGTCGAACAGGCGGTCGTTGAAGATCGCCGCCAGCACGTCGAGCCCCTGCGCGTCGCGCGGGGCCGCGCGTCCCCCGCTGGTCGGCCAGGCGGTCATTGCCGCCGCCTGCCCGGTCTCGCCGCGATGATAGGCGACGACCGGCGTGACATTGTGCTTGGCGAAGGCGACCGTCTGCCCGGCCGGGGGAGCAATCGTGGGGCGCGCGGGCAGCGCGCCGAGGGTTTCGGCGAGAATCTTCTTGTAATCGACGGTCGACAGATCGCCGAACAACTGGACCTCGATCGGTCCGCTCGCGAGGCGCGGTTCCCAGAAGGCGCGGAAGGCAGCGGGCGTCAGCGCCGCGATCTGCGCCTTGTCGGGCGCCGCCCAGCGCGCGTCGTCGTTCGCAAGCCAGCCGCGCATGTTGCGGTCGAGCACCGCGTTCGGCGTCGCATCGTTGAGGTCATAGCCGGTCAGATAACCGACGCGCAGCCGGTCGACCGGCGCGGCATCCCAGCGCGGAAAGGCGAGCTTGCCGGCGATCAGCTTCATCTGGTCGGCCAGGTCGGCGGGCTTGCTCTCGGCCGCGATCTCGAACGCGTCGTCGTCGATCGAGAAGTTCATCTGGATCTGACGGCCGTTGGTCAACTGGTCGAGCTCGTTCTGCCCCCACGGCCCGATCCCGCTCGCCATCAGGGCATAATCGCCGGTCCACAGCAGGTTCGGCGCATCGGCGGCAACGCTGCGGTTTCCGGTGCCAAAGCGGACGTTGACGCGCACCTTGCCGGGCTCGACGCGGTTGTTCGAGACGAGCGCGGTTACGCCATTGGCGAACTCGAGCCGCTCGGCGCGAAGGCCGGGAAGGCTGCCGGTCGAGACCAGCGTGCCCGGCTTGCCGATCGCGGGAAGCTGGCTCATATCGACCGCTGCCGTCGCGAGCCGGTCGTCGCGGATCTTCGCGGGCGCCGCGAGCGCGGCGACGAGCGCAGCGTCGCCACCGGGCGTCGGAGTCGGCGTCGTCAGTACGACCCGCGTCACCGGGGCGCCAAAGATCGCCTTGCTCGTCGCCAGCATCACCTTCGGCGTCGCCGAGGCCCGGATCGCCTTGAACATGTCGACCTGCCCCTGCGGGCTCGTGACCGTCTCGTTGATGTCGACCGCGCGCACCATGTCGTCGGCGAGCCGCGATCCGGGCTCGTTGCGGGCGTTTTCCAATTCCTTGGCGAGGAAAGCCTCGATCTCGTTGGCCTCGCGGTCGATGTCGGCCTGCGACGGCGGGGTCGTGACGGCATCGGCGATCACCCCGCGCACATCGGCAAGCGCCGCTTTCCAGTTATCGAGCGGCACGATCTGCGCCATCGTCACATCGGCGCTGCGGCTCAGATATTGCTGCTCGACCGTCGCAACGAGATAGCTGCCCCCTGCCCGCGCGCGGTTCTCGAGGCGGCGATTGACGAGCGCCTGCGCGATGAATTCCAGATAGAGCCGCCGCGTATTCTCGACGGTATCGACGCGCTTTACCCACGGGCGGATCATCGCCAGCGTCAGCGCGAGCGGCTGGTTCGGCTCGACCACCACTTTCGCGACCGGCGCCTTCGGATCGGGCTTGCCGAAATCGGGCTGCACCGGCGGCGGCCCATCGCCGCGCCAGTCACCATAATATTTGGCAATCAGCCGCGCGAACTCGGCGGGGTCGCCGTCGCCGACGATCACGACGACCGCGCGCTCGGGCCGATACCAGCGATCATGGAAGGCCTGCACCGCCGGCGCGCTTGCCGCCGCCAGCGATGCGACCGTCCCGATCGGCGGCCGCTTGCCCAGAAGCTGTCCCGCGAACAGATGCGCGTTCGTGATGTCGGCGATCCGCTTTTGCGGCCCGTCGGATTCGCGAAGCTCGGACATGACGACGCCGCGCTCGGCGGTCACCGCGGCGTCCGAAATGCGCGGTTCGCGCACCATCCCGGCGAGTAATTTCATGCTTTCGTCGAGCGTCGCGGCATTCACGCTCGGCAGGTCGAGTTGATAGACCGTCTGCGTCGGGGTCGTCTGTGCGTTGGAATCGCTGCCGAAGGTCACGCCGAACCGCTGCCAGATGCGCTTCGCCTCGCCGTCGGGGATATGCTCCGAACCGCGGAAGGTCAGATGCTCGAGCAAATGCGCGAAGCCCAGTTCCTTCGGATTCTCGAACATCGAACCAACGTCCATGCGCACACGGATCGACACCTGCCCCGGCGGCACGCCGTTGTTCCGCACCGCATAGTGCAAGCCGTTGGGAAGCACCCCGAACTGCCACGCCGTGTCGCGAGGGATGTCGCTGCCGGCATAGAGCCAGCTCTCGTTCTTCGCCGCGGCGGCGGGCGAAGGCGCGGGCGCAGGTACAGCGGTCTGGGCGCTTGCAACCGACGCAAGCAGCACGCCCGCCGCCGCGGCGCAGGAAATCAGGATCGAAGCGAGCGGGGAAAGCGGTGCCGGCCGGGGAGAATAGGACATTCGTCCACCTTATCGCCTTCGAACCTTGCTGGCCACTGAACTTCGCGCAGCTTGTCCTCCGCCGCGCTTCGGCCTAGCCAGACGCGATGGACGCCAAGCTGCCCCCCCTCGCCGCGATCGTGCAGATGACGAGCGGCATCGACCCCGACGCCAATCTGCGGGCGATCGACCGCGCTTTGGGCGAGGCCGCGAAACACGGCGCAACGATCGCCTTCCTTCCCGAAATGTCGCTGCTGCTCGATCGCGACCGTCAGCGGTCTGCGGCGCATATCGCGCGCGAGGCCGACAGTCCCTGGCCCGCGGCGTTGCAGGACATGACGCGGCGCCATGGCGTGTGGCTGCACTCGGGGTCGATGCCGCTGCTGTCCGACGACGGGAGCAAGCGCGTCAACCGCAGCCATGTTATCGCCGCCGACGGCAGCATCCGCGCGCGCTACGACAAGATCCACATGTTCGACGTCGACCTGCCGACGGGCGAGAAATGGACCGAATCGGCCGCCTATGCCGGCGGCGAAGCGATCGCGCTCGTCGACACGCCGATCGGCCGTTTGGGCCTCAGCATCTGCTATGATTTGCGCTTCCCCGAACTCTATCGCGCACTCGTCGATGGCGGGGCGGAGGTGATCGCCATTCCCGCCGCCTTCACGGTGCCCACCGGCGAGGCGCATTGGCATACGCTCGTGCGCGCGCGTGCGATCGAGACCGGCTGTCACGTCATCGCGGCGGCGCAATGCGGCGTCCATGCCGACGGCCGCGCGACCTATGGCCACAGCCTGGCGGTCGATCCCTGGGGCATCGTTCTGGGCGAGGCAGCGGCGAAAAGCGGCGCGGGCGACCAGGGCTTCGACCTGATTGCGGTCGAAATCGACGCAGCGGCGGTCGCGAAAGCCCGTCAGGCGATCCCGCTCGCCCGCTCGCGGGCGGTTCGCTCGATTATGCTATAGACAAAGGCAGGGCAGGCTCAGGGTCTGCCAGCCACAAAAAGCAACCCCACGATGGCAGCCCGCACTTAACCGGAATTTACATCGCCCAAAACACAAAGGGCTCCGGACATGGTCCGGAGCCCTTCGGTAACTGGCGAAACAGCCTTATTACGGGCTGGTCGGCGCGTCGTCGTTGTTGTCCGACGCGATGATGATGCCACCAACGATAGCAGCCAGAGCAACGATCGCGATGATCCAGCTGGTGCTGCCTTCGAGTTCGCTTTCGCCACCGAGATCGGTGGTCGCACGAGCCGCCGGGGCAGCCGAAGCAGCAACCGGTGCCGCGATCATCGACGTCACTGCGAGGGAGATCGCAGCCTTCTTGAGCAGGTTCATCTTATTCTCCGTCCACTGGAAAACTGGTATTCTCGAATCACAGCGGACCTAGCCACCCTGATTCAGCATGGTTCTTCTATGCATTGTCGCCAGCGATTGCAACGACGTTTTGCCAGTGCCCAACAAATGTTAGGAATTTGCTAAATCAGTAAAAAAACGCCAAATCGGTGGCAATTCAGCCCCGCCTGACGCGGTCAAACGCCTCCCCCGTCACGGGGTACCCCAGATGGTCGGGAATGCACAGATAGGGGCGGCCGTCACGCTCCTCGATCCAGGGCGTTACCAGCTCGACCGGAAACTGCCCGGCGTGCACCGAAAATTCTTCAAAATCATTGACTTGCGACAGGCGTTCGAGGTTTCTGCGGGTCGGGAAAATGATCGAAATCTCGCCCGCGTCGGCCATCGCCAGCGCGTCTTTCGCGCTGGCCCAGAAGATATGGCTGTGCTCGGCCTCTTCGACCGTCAGCTCATGGCCGTGTTGTGGCGCGGAAACCGCATAAAAGCGCGTGTCGAAGGTCCGCGCTTCCTTGAAATTGGGGCACCAGCGCGCAAACGGCACCAGCGCGTCGAGCGCGACCCGATCGTTCCGCGCCGCGAGAATGTCCGAGAGCAGTTCTCCGCCCAGCAGAGCCCTCCGAACATCCGATGAATCGTGCTCGGAAAGCGACGGCCAGCCGACCGCAAGCCCCGTTTCCTCCAGTGTTTCGCGGAGTGCGGCGACCCGCGCCGCGCCGTCGGTGTCGCCTTCGGCGAATCCGTGCCGCTGCGCGACGGTGAAATCGTCGGGATCGATACGACCGCCGGGAAACACCACCGCGCCCGCCGCAAAGGCCATGTTGCTCGATCGCTTGACCATCAGGATTTCGTCGGGTCCGGTGCTCGCCGGGCGCATGATGACAAGGGTCGCGGCGGGAATGGCGCCATCGGGCAGCGTAGAGGTATCGGTCATGCCTCATTCGATAAGCGCGCTTTCCGGCCTTGTCATCCCGCGTCATCCGGCGACGGCGACAGGCCATTGCCGCGCCGTCCCCACAGGTGCAAGATGCGCCCCTCAAACAGGGCCGACCCGGGGAGCAGGGCCATGGGAATATTGGAAATTCTTGGAGTGGCAGGCAGCCTCAGCCTGCTCGCGGGATGGCGGCTGTACCTCACCGTTCTGGCGACCGGCGTCGCGATGCATTTCGGCTGGCTGCCGCTTCCCGAACATCTGGAGGCGCTACAGGTGCTCGCGAACCCGTGGGTGCTTGGCGTCGCCGCGACCGGCACGCTCGCCGAATTCTTCGCCGACAAGGTCGCTTGGATCGATTCGGTCTGGGACACGATCCACAGCATCATTCGCCCGCTCGGCGGCGCGCTGCTCGCGCTCGCACTCGTCGACAGCAGCGATCCGACGTGGCAGGTCGTCGCCTTCCTGCTCGGCGGGGGCGGTGCGCTGCTCAGCCACGGCGCCAAGGCGACGACACGCGCGGTCGTCAACGTCAGCCCCGAACCGTTCAGCAATGTCGCGGTCTCGACCGGCGAGGATGTCGCGACCGGCGGATTGCTTGCGCTGGCGATCGCCTATCCGCCGCTCGCGATCGTGATCGCGATCCTGCTGCTGATCGCGGCGGTCGTGGTGATCGTCGCGCTGCGCCGCCTGCTCCGCAACATCAAGGCGACGCTGAAACGCGCGCTGGGCGACGAACCCGCCGACCCTGCTGTGCCCTCAGCTTAGGAGGGCAGCAATTCCTTGAGCGGCACGCTTGCGTCGGCAAGCTGCTCGGGCGTCGCCCGAAGCCCGGCGGTGACGATCATCCGGCCCTGCACATAATCCTTGGTCGCATTGACGCAGTCGAGCGCGATGACCTTGCCCGCTTTGAGATACACGATGGAGAAGCTGCGCGTCGCGGGGTCGCCGCGGAGCACCGCCTGATCGTGCCCGGTCGAGAGGCCCGCGGTCTGGAGCTTGAGGTCGTACTGGTTCGACCAGAACCACGGAATCGCATGATAGGGCGCCTCGTCGCCGACGATGCCCTTGGCGACGACATTGGCCTGATCATTGGCATTCTGCACCGATTCCAGCCGGATCGTCGCGCCCTCGGCAAAGTCGTTCACATGCGCCGCGCAATCGCCGATCGCATAGATGTCGGGCAGGCTCGTCTTGCAGAGGCGGTCGACGAGCACGCCCCCGCTACCGCTCGCGCCCTCGGCGCCCGCTGCGATCAGCGGTTCGACCGCGGGCACGATGCCGATGCCGACGATCACCAGGTCGGCGGGGATGACCTCGCCGTCGGCGAGCCGGACGCCCGTGACATGCGTGTCGCCCTCGATCGCATCGATGCAGACGCCGAGCCGCAGGTCGACGCCATGGTCGCGGTGTTCCTTCTCGTAGAAGCGCGAGAGGTCGACCCCCGCGACACGCGCCAGCACGCGGTCGAGCGCCTCGAGCAGCACGACCTTCTTGCCCGCCTTGCTGAGCACCGCCGCCGCCTCGAGCCCGATATAGCCGCCGCCGATCACGACGATTTGTCCCGCCGTCTCCGACGCCGCCTTCATCGCGTCGGCATCGGCCTTGGTCCGCACCCCCTGCACGCCCGGCAGGTCGCCGCCGGGGATCGGCAACATCCGCGGCGCTCCGCCGGTCGCCCAGACGAGCTTGCCATAGCCGATCGTCTCGCCCCCGTCGGTCGTCACGACATGCGCCGCCGGATCGACCGACACGACGCGCTTGCCGAGCAGCATCGTCACTTCGCGCTCGTCCCAATATTTGGCGGGGCGAAGCTGGATGCGTTCGAATTCCTTCTCGCCCGCGAAATATTCCTTCGACAGCGGTGGGCGCTCGTAGGGCAGTTCGGGCTCGTCGCCGATGATCGCGATGGATCCCATGAACTTCTGCGTGCGCAGCATCACCGCCACCTGCGCCCCGCCATGCCCGCCGCCCACGATCACCACGTCGAATTTCATAATTCCTCCGCCACGGCATGCCCGCTATTTGCGCGCGTCCCTGACATGCACGGCCGGGCCGCACAAGAAACAATGGCTATGCGGCTTGCAGGATTAGCTCGTCGCGGAGCAGGATCAGCTTTGCCCCCAGCGCCGCGATCCCGGTATCGCTTTGCGACTCCGCAACGACCGACGCCGACAGGCAAAAGCCGGGCGCGATGCCCGTTATTCCCGCCGCCACGGTCCACACCCCGCGATGCGCATGGCCCCGATCGACCGCATAGCCGCGCGCCGAGGCTTCGTGGACCTGCCGCACATAGGTTTCGAACGGCAGGTCGGTCTGCCAACGCACCGGCGCATAGCGGCGCGCCAGCTCGCCCTCGCCCACCCCCTGCGCGGCCGCGATCGCCCGGCCCGCCGCGCCGCTGCCGAGCGGCTGGCGCTGGTCGTCGGCGAGGCTGAGTCGCATCCCCGCATCGCTCTCCGCCCGAACCGCGAGCTGCATCCGGTCGCGCGACACGATCTTCCAGAGGCCGACCGCCGCGTCGGTCGCTTGCGCGAAGGCGGCCATACGCGACTGCGCCCGGTCGACAAGCCGCGTGCCCGCGGTGCCGCGCAGCGCCTCGGCCGCTTGCCACGGCGCGGTCAGGCGATAGCGTTTGCTCGCGCCCTCGCGCTCGATCGCACCTTCCGCGACCAGAGTTTTCAACAGGTTGAGACAGCTCGACGGGCTGAGCCCGACGCTCCGGCCGATATCGGACAGGGTCAGCGCTCCCCCCTCGCCGAGCAGGCGGAGGATCGCAAAGGCTTGCGAAACGGAGCGTACCGGACCGGTCATCACGCATCGAATATTTTCAATGTTATGAAAAATCAATTCTGAATGTTGAAATGATGCGAAGGGGAGCATATCGCGCTACCAACTCGAATCGAGGGAGAGCAGTGATGAGCTTGTGTCTCGACGGAAAGGTCGTCGCGATCACCGGCGCCGGGCGCGGCATCGGCCGCGAGCTAGCGCTGTATTGCGCCGCACAGGGCGCCGCGGTGATCGTCAATGACCCCGGCGTCGCGCAGGCAGGCGACGGCGGCGATCCCGCCCCGGCCGAGACCACCGCGAACGACATCATCGCGGCGGGCGGCAAAGCCGCCGCCAACTTCGGCAATGTCGCCGACCCCAGGGAAGCCGCCGGCATCATCGAGGACGCGGTCGCGAAATTCGGCCGGATCGACGCGGTGGTGAACAACGCCGGCATCCTGCGCGACACCATCTGGCACAAGATGAGCTATGAGGACTGGAAGAGCGTCATCGAGGTCAATTTGACCGGCGTCTTCAACGTCTCGAAGGCCGCGACGCCTTATTTCCGCGAGCAGCAATCGGGCAGCTTCATCCACTTCACCTCGACCAGCGGCCTCATCGGCAACATCGGCCAGGCCAATTATTCCGCCGCCAAGCTGGGCGTCGTCGCGCTGTCGCAGTCGATCGCGCTCGACATGGCGCGCGTCGGCGTGCGGTCGAACTGCATCGCGCCCTTCGCGTGGAGCCGCATGACCTCGTCGATCCCCGCGACGACCCCCGCCGAGCAGGAGCGCGTCAAGCGCATCCAGGAAATGTCGCCCGACAAGATCGCGCCGCTCGTCGCCTATCTCGCCTCCGACCTGTCGAAGGACGTGACCAACCAGATCTTCAGCGTCCGCAAGAACGAGATCCTGCTTTTCTCGAAGCCGCGCCCGGTGCGGTCGATGGCGAAGCTCGAAGGCTGGACGGCGCAAGCGATCGCCGACGAACTGATCCCCGCCTTCCGCCCCGCCTTCGCGCGCGCCGACGAGGTGTCGGCGCACGTCTTCCCCTACGACCCGATCTGAGGAGCGAGCCCCATGAGCAATCCCGGCAGCAACCCCGGCATGGACGCCGACGTCTTCGAACAATTTATCGAACAGCTTCAGCGCTATGTGCGCGAGCGCCTTCTCCCCGCCGAGAAGGCAATCATCGAGGCCGACGCGATCCCCGACGACATCCTGTCGGAGATGCGCGACATGGGGCTGTTCGGCCTGACGATCCCCGAGGACTATGGCGGCGCGGGGATGAACGTCAGCCAGTATATCAGGACGATCCACACGATCAGCTATGCGATGCCGGCGTTCCGCTCGATCATCTCGATCAACATCGGCATGTTCGCCTCGGCACTGAAGAACGGCGGGACCGAGGCGCAGAAGGCCGAATGGCTGCCGCGCGTCGCCGCGGGCGAGATCGCCTGCTTCGGCCTCACCGAACCCGGATCGGGGTCGGACTCGGCGGGGCTCCAGACCACCGCGACGCAGACCGACAATGGCTGGGTCTTGAACGGCACCAAGCGCTACATCACCAACTCGCCCTTCGCCAAGGTCGGCCTGATCATGGCGCGCACCTCGAAGGAGAATCTGCCCAAGAACGCCCATGTCTCGGCCTTTATCGTCCCGATGGACGCGGCGGGCGTCTCGATCGGCAAGTCGGACAAGAAGATGGGCCAGGCGGGCAGCCATATCGCCGACATCGTGATGGACGACGTCCGCGTCGGCGGCGAGGCGTTGCTCGGCGGCGAGCTCGGCAAGGGTTTCGCATACGCGATGATGAGCCTCGACAACGGCCGCATGTCGGTCGGCGCCGCCGCGACCGCCTACGCCCGCCGTGCGCTCGACAGCGCGGTGCGTTACGCGACCGAGCGCAAGGCCTTCGGCGAACCGATCGCCAATTTCCAACTCATCCAGCAGATGCTCGCGCAGAGCGAGATCGACATCTATGCCGCCGAATGCATGATGGAGGACGTCACCCGCCGCGCCGACGCGGGCGAGAATGTCCTGCGCAAGGCGGCGGCGTTCAAGGTCTTCGCCAGCGAAATGTGCGGCCGCGTCGTCGACGCCTGCGTCCAGGTCTATGGCGGCGCCGGCTATCTTGCCGAATATGACGCCGAGCGCTTCTTCCGCGACGCACGCATCTATCGCATCTACGAAGGCACGACGCAGATCCTGCAGCTCCAGATCGCCAAGCATATGCTGCGCGAGTTTGCGGCGGCGTGAGGGTGGTCCTGCGCCCCGCCCTCAAAGGCATGTTCCACCGCGAAGGCGGGGGCTCATCACCCGGGCTATCGTCTTGCCATCACCGTTCGCCGAATAGCGCGAGGGTCGGTGATGGGCCCCCGCCTTCGCGGGGGAACACAGGGATGGTGGATCGAGTCCATGTATAATCTCCTCCCGACCCTCTCTGTCATCGAAGCCTCCTCCTTCGTCGCCTCCCCCACCGCCGGGCTGTACTGTGCGCAATTCGGCGCCGAGGTGATCCGCGTCGACCAGATCGGCGGCGGCCCCGATTTCCGCCGCTGGCCGGTGACGGTGGAAAACAAGTCGCTCTATTGGGAAAATCTCAACCGCGCCAAAAAGTCGGTCGCGCTCGATCTGTCCCGGCCCGAAGGCCGCGAGCTATTGCAGGAGCTGGTTCGCGCCACCGGCCAGTTCATCACCAACTTTCCCGTCGACGGCTTCCTGTCGCATGACAAGCTCGCGAAGGGCCGCCCCGACCTCATCACCGTGCGCGTGATGGGCTGGGCCGACGGTTCGCCCGCGCTCGACTATACCGTGAACAACTCGGTCGGTTACCCGATGCTCACCGGCGCCGGGCCCGAGCCGGTCAACCACGTGCTCCCCGCATGGGACTTGCTCACCGGCGCCTATGCAGCCTTCGCGCTGCTCGCCGCGATCCAGCGACGCAGCGTCAGCGGCGAAGGCGGCGAGGTTCGCATTCCCCTGTCGGACGTCGCGATCGGCACCGTCGCAAACCTCGGCGGTATCGCCGAAGTGCTGTATTCGGGCGAGAACCGCCCACGCCTCGGCAACGCCGTCTATGGCCTGTTCGGCCGCGACTTCGTCACCCGCGACGGCCAACGCACGATGATCGTCGTCGTCACCCCGCGCCAGTGGGCGAATCTGATTGCGGCGCTCAATCTCGGCGACGCCATCGCGAGCATCGAAAGCGCACGCGGCGTCTCCTTTGCGACAGACGACGGCCTCCGTTTCGATCACCGCGACGCACTCTATCCGCTGTTCGAACAGGCGATCGCCGGCCGCGACCATGAAGACCTCGCCGCTGCCTTCGACGCGGGCGGAATCGTCCATTCGGCCTATCGCACGATGCTCGACGCGGTTCGGGATCCGGCGCTCGTCGCGAACAATCCGATCTTCGGTAGCGCCGCCAACCCCAGCGGCTTTGCCTACCCCGCCGCGGGCGCCTTCTCGACCATCCCGCAAGCCGAGCGCGAACCACCTCGCCCGGCTCCGCGAAACGGCGAGCACAGCGAAGAAGTGCTGGCATCGCGCCTGTCGCTGTCGTCGAGCGAGATCGCTCGTCTGGTCGATGCGGGGATTGTGGGTGTCGGCTGAATTGTCCCACTCCCCCTTCCTGTTCTCCCGCGAAGGCGGGGGCCCATCATCCGATCCTTGCGATGCCGGCCAGCGGTTGCTGAGGGCTGAGAGGGCAGGTGATGGACCCCCGCCTTCGCGGGGGAACAGGACATTTAAACTGGAGATTAGAAAATGACTCTTCGCCGCGCCGCCATCGTCGCCCCGATCCGCACTGCCGTCGGCAAGTTCGGCGGCTCGCTATCGTCCATGACCGCCGGCGCCCTCGGCGCGGTCATCCTGAAGGCGCTGATCGAGCGCACGAAGATCGATCCCGCACGCGTCGACGATGTCGTGTTCAGCCAGGGTTACGGCAACGCCGAAGCCCCCAGCATCGGCCACTGGTCGTGGCTCGCCGCAGGCCTGCCGCTCGAAGTGCCCGGCTACCAGCTCGACCGCCGCTGCGGCTCGGGGCTGCAAGCGGTCGTGAATGCCGCGATGATGGTCCAGACCGGCATGTCCGACGTCGTCGTGGCGGGCGGCGTCGAATCGATGTCGAACGTCGAACATTACACGACCGACGTCCGCAAGGGCATCCGCGCAGGCAATTTGACGCTCCACGACCGGCTCACCCGCGGCCGCATCATGTCGCAGCCAGTCAAGCGTTTCGGCGTCATCACCGGGATGATCGAGACCGCCGAAAATCTCGCCAAGGACTATGATATCAGCCGCGAGGCGTGCGACGCCTATGCCGTCCGCAGCCACCAGCGTGCCGCCGCGGCCTGGGCGAACGGCCTGTTCGACGACGAGCTCGTCCCGGTGTCGGTGCCGCAGAAGAAGGGCGATCCCGTCGTTTTCGCCCACGACGAGGGCTACCGCGCCGATGCCACAATGGAGTCGCTCGGCAAGCTGAAGGTCCTCGAAGGCGGCGTCGTCACCGCCGGCAACGCGAGCCAGCAGAATGACGCCGCCGCCGCGTGCCTCGTCGTCGCCGAGGACAAGCTCGACGAGCTCGGGCTCGAACCGATCGCCTGGTATCACAGCTCGGCCGCCGCGGGCTGCGACCCCAGCCGCATGGGCATCGGCCCCGTCCCCGCGGTCGAACGCCTGTTCGCGCGTAACGGCCTCGGCTGGGGCGACATCGACCTTGTCGAACTCAACGAAGCCTTCGCGCCGCAGGTGCTCGCGGTGCTCAAGGGCTGGGGCTGGAGCGACGACGACAGCCGCAACGAGATTCTGAACGTCAACGGCTCGGGCATCTCGCTCGGCCACCCGATCGGCGCGACGGGTGGGCGTATCCTCGCCAATCTGACGCGCGAACTTGTTCGCAGGGACGGCCGCTATGGCCTTGAAACCATGTGCATCGGCGGCGGTCAGGGCATCGCCGCGATCTTCGAGCGCGCGGTTTGACGCGGGAGGATCGATGAGCAGCAGGCGGTCAACTTGAACCACTCTCCACATCCTCGTCACCCCGGACTTGATCCGGGGTCCATTGCGGCGCCGATGGCATGGACCCCGGATCAAGTCCGGGGTGACGATAGGAAATGATCATGCGCGCCGATCTCAACAGCGCGCTGACGGCCGCGCAGGCCTATCGCAGCGCGGCACAAGCGGCGCTCGCCGAACGGCTGGAACTGGAAAATTCCCGTGTCCCCGCGAAGGCGGGAACCCATCTCCGGTCTGGTCGAGATAGCACCGACGGGAGATGGACCCCCGCCTTCGCGGGGGAACAGGATCGTCCCAAAAGCTCCAGGCCGGACCTATCTCCAATCGACAGCGAGCAACGCGCGGCGCATGGCTTCGCATGGGTTGCCACCACCGTTGCAGCGCTCGAAGCGACACTCGACTGGCTCGAAGCGGGCCGGGACGCCAACCCCCTCGACGCCCACATCGCCACCCTCGCCTTCGCCGAAAGCATCGGCCAGCTCACCGGCGGCCTGCCGATGGGCCAGAACGAAATCTTCCGCCCCGCCGACCTCGGCGTGACCGCCGCAGCCCGCACGCTCGCCTATGCCTGCGCCGACCTGCTCGACACCGACCACGCCGCCACCCGCGCCGAGGTCGCCGCAGCGCTCGCCGAGGGTCATTGGCCGAGCGAGACGCTCCACGACCCCGACCTCGACGCAATCCGCGACCAGTACCGCCGCTTCACCGACGCCTCGATCATCCCGCACGCGCACGGGTGGCACCTCGCGAACGAGTTGATCCCCGATGCCACCGTGCAGGCGATGGCCGACCTCGGCACCTTCGGCGTCTGCATCCCCGAAGAATATGGCGGCCTCGGCCTCGGCAAGCTCGTCATGTGCCTTATCACCGAGGAACTGTCGCGCGGCTGGATCGGCGCCGGTTCGCTCGGCACCCGCTCGGAAATCGCGGGCGAGTTGATCGCGATGGGCGGCACCGACGCGCAGAAGGCCGAATGGCTGCCCCGCATCGCGAGCGGCGAGGTCTTGCCAACCGCGGTGTTCACCGAACCCGATGTCGGCTCCGATCTCGGCTCGCTGCAAACCAAAGCGCGGCTGACGAACGACGGCTGGATCATTGACGGCGCGAAGACCTGGATCACCCACGCCGCGCGTTCGGACCTGATGACCCTGCTCGCGCGCACCGTCCCCGATGCGAAGGGCTATGCGGGCCTGTCGATGCTGCTCGTCCCCAAGCCGCGCGGGACCGAGGCCGATCCCTTCCCCGCTGCCGGCATGAGCGGCAGCGAGATCGAGGTGCTCGGCTATCGCGGGATGCGCGAATATGCGCTGCAATTCGACGCCATGACGGCGCCCGCGGACGCGCTGCTTGGCGGCGAGGAGGGGCAAGGCTTCAAGCAGCTGATGCGCACCTTCGAGGGCGCGCGCATCCAGACCGCCGCCCGCGCCGTCGGCGTCGCGCGCCGCGCGCTCGAACTCGGCCTCGATTATGCGCTCACCCGCAAACAGTTCGGCAAGGCGATCGTCCACTTCCCCCGCGTGTCGGACAAGCTCGCGATGAGCCTCGTCGATTTCGTGATGGCGCGCGAGTTGAGCTACGCCGCCGCGCGCGCCAAGGACAGCGGCAAGCGCTGCGACATCGAAGCGGGGATGGCAAAGCTGCTCGGCGCGCGCGCCGCCTGGTCGAACGCCGACGCCGCGCTGCAGATCCACGGCGGCAACGGCTATGCCCTCGAGTACGAGATCAGCCGCATCCTCTGCGACGCACGCATCCTCAACATCTTCGAGGGCGCGGCGGAAATTCAGGCGCAGGTGATCGCGCGCGGGCTGACCGGAGGACGCAATTGATGAGCGCCCAAACAACCAACGACTGGCAGAACTGGATCGGCCGCGAGGAGGTCCGCCACGATCATGTCGACCCCGCCGCGGTCGGTCGCTGGCTCGCGACCCTCGACCGCACCGCGCCTGCCGACGGCAGCGTCCCGCAGGCCTATCACTGGTGCCTCTGCCTCCCCGACGCGCCGACCGCGATCCTCGGGGCCGACGGCCATCCGCTGCGCGAGGACAGCGACGACAGCTTCCTGCCCCCCATCCCCCTGCCGCGCCGCATGTGGGCGGCGAGCAAGGTCGAATTCCTTGCGCCTTTGCGACCCGGCCAGTCGGTCATGCGCTCGTCGCGCGTCGCCTCGATCACCGAAAAGCAGGGCGGCAGCGGCAAGCTCGTCTTCGCCGAGGTCGCGCACGAAACCCACGGCGACGGCGCCCTCGCGGTGCGCGAAATCCAGTCGATCGTCTTCCGCGAACCAGCCCCCGCTGGCGCGCCCGCCCCGCCGCCGCCAGCAAGTGACAAGTTCGACCCGTCGGGCTGGGATGCGCACCGGATGCTCGTCCCGTCGGAGGCTTTGCTGTTCCGCTACTCCGCGCTGACCTTCAACAGCCACCGCATCCACTACGACCTGCCCTATGCGTGCCACGAAGAGGGCTATCGCGGCCTCGTCGTCCACGGCCCGCTCACCGCGACGCTCCTCCTCGACCTCGCGGCGCGCGAGATCGGCGACAACCGGCTTGAGCGTTTCGCCTTTCGCGGCCTGTCGCCGGCGATCTGCGGCGACGAACTCCATCTCGTCCTGCGCCGCGACAGCGACTCCATCGCCCTCGCCGCCTTTGCCGCCGACGGCCGACAGGTGATGGCGGCGACAGCCAACTGAGAAGGAAATATCCATGTCCGAGCCATCACATCCCGAAATTCGCGAATCCGTCCGCCGGCTCTGCGCCCAATTCCCGGGCAGCTATTGGCAGGCGCTCGACCGCGACCGCATCTATCCGACCGACTTCGTCCGCACCCTGACCGAAGCAGGCTTCCTGTCGGTGCTCGTGCCCGAAGACTATGGCGGCGCCGGGCTTGGGCTGTCGGCGGCGACCGCTATCCTCGAGGAGATCCATCGATCGGGCTGCAACGGCGGCGCCTGCCACGCGCAAATGTACACGATGGGAACGATCCTGAAGCACGGCTCGCCCGAGCAGAAGGCGCGCTACCTGCCCGGCATCGCGAGCGGGGCGCTGCGCCTGCAGGCCTTCGGCGTCACCGAACCGACGAGCGGCACCGACACGACGCGGATCAAGACCTTCGCACGCCGCGACGGCGACGATTATATCGTTTCGGGCCAGAAGATATGGATCAGCCGCGCCGAGCACAGCGACCTGATGGTCCTGCTGGTCCGCACCACCCCGCGCGATCAGGCCCGGAAATCCTCCGACGGGATGAGCGTGCTGCTCGTCGACATGCGCGAGGCGGTCGGCAACGGCCTCACCATCCGGCCGATCCGCACGATGCTGAACCACGCGACCACCGAGCTCTTCTTCGACGAGCTGCGCGTGCCCGCGGCAAACCTGATCGGCGAGGAAGGCAAGGGATTTCGCTATATTCTCGACGGCATGAATGCCGAGCGCATCCTGATCGCCAGCGAATGCATCGGCGACGGCCGCTTTTTCGTCGACCGCGCCGCCGCCTACGCCTCGGGACGCGAGGTATTCGGGCGCCCGATCGGGGAGAATCAGGGCATCCAGTTTCCGATCGCGCGCGCGCACGTCCAGATCTCGGCGGCCGCGGCGATGGTCGACAAGGCGGCGGCGATGTTCGAGGCGGGCGAGCCTTGCGGCACCGAAGCCAACATGGCGAAAATGCTTGCGTCCGAAGCAAGCTGGTACGCAGCCGACATGTGCATCCAGACCCACGGCGGCTTCGGCTTCGCCGAGGAATATGACATCGAACGCAAGTTCCGCGAAACGCGCCTCTACCAGGTCGCGCCGATCAGCACGAACCTGATCCTGAGCCACGTCGCAACGCATGTGCTGAAACTGCCCAAGAGCTTCTGAGCGGCACGCGCGGAGAAGCTATGGTGCCGCTTACAGGACTCGAAGTGCCTAGCTATAGATTTGATTTAGTTATGTTAGGTCAATTCGATTTTACTGTAGGCCCCCCAAGGGGGCCCCTGTTCCCGTTTTGCTGGGAATCAGGACTCTCACCTGTTCCCGGCAGCCCCGAACACCCATCATTGGGGCCGGCGTGATCGGCATTATCATAGCCTTCGAATCACACCAAGTGCCCATCCGATGCGGCTTCCCCGCGTCGGCTTTGCGCCCTCAAAACAGACAGCTGGATAGTTGAGCAGCTTTCTCCAAAGCCGACATAAATCACTTGTGCCACTAAGAGATCGTCAGGTTCTGTCCCCGGCAGTTCGAAAACCGATATGATTGGTTCCCATGCCCGTATCCTGCGCATGTCGCGCGGCTGGTCGATAGCGGCGGCAATAGTTTTCGGCGCATAGATATGATCCGCCCTTGATCACTCCCACCGGCACGCCCGGCTGACGCGGATCGAGGCCATTGGGCGGAAGGCTCGGATCCTCTTCGTCGCTAAACCGGCGATCGGGGAAATAGGGGTCAGAGGTCCATTCCCACACATTCCCGATCATGTCGTAGATGCCGTAGCCGTTTGCATCGTAGCAGCCGACCGGCGCGCGTCCCTTGTGCCCGTCACTGCCCGTGTCCGAGAAGGGGAAGACACCCTGCCAGTTGTTGGCCTTGTACCTTCCGCCCGGTGTCAGCGTATCTCCCCAGGCAAATTCCTTCCCGTTCAAACCGCCTCGCGCAGCATACTCATACTCGATTTCGGTGGGCAGCCGACGACCCTTCCACTTTGCATAGGCCTGTGCATCGGCGAGGGCGATCTGCACCACCGGCTCGTGGCTGTGGCCCTCGATCGTGCTGTCCGGTCCCTCGGGGTGCCGCCAATTGGCTCCGGGCACGAAAGACCATTCGGTGCCGCTGAACACAGCGGAGCCCGGCTCTTCGAATCCTTCGGGAGCCTGACGCTCTGCCTGAGTCACGTAGCCCGTCGCTTCGACAAATTCTGCGAACTGCAAGTTGGTCACCTCGTGCAGATCGATGTTGAACGGCGCAACTTCGACCTCCTCGACCGGCGCTTCCTCCCGATAGTGGCGGTCCGAGCCCATGACGAAGCGTCCACCGGGCAAATTGGCCGTCGCGCCGCTTTGACCTGCGTAGCAATGCTCGGCGCTGGCCTCGGCCGCGCGTCGTTCCGCCGTATCGGCCCATCTGTCGATCATCGCAAATGTCACCCCGGCAGCAACCAGCGCGAATGCTGGGATAGCCCATCAGTCCAATTCGTGATCGGCCGTGGCGTCAACAATCCCGCCCCACCATGCCATCCCATGGTCTGCGCCTCTCCACGGCCGGTTGCGCGCCTCGCTCTTCGACTCGAACAAAATCTTGAAGCGCTGTTTCTCGTCGGCCGTCGTGTCCACGAGCTCGACAGATTTGATCAGCCCTCCGAATCTCGACGCTTCGCCCTTTGTCTCGTGCAGATAAATCCATCCTCCCACTAGATCTTGCGCGTCAATGACGCTGATTGCCCAAGCTTCGCTGCTATATTCATTACCGTTCAAGCGCTTGACGCCCACAAGTTTCACACCGCTCCCGCTCTCGCGGCGATTAATGAAATGTGCTGCTTTCGCCATAATTGTCTCCTTGATTTCTGATAGCCGCAGAATGCGCCACAGCTCTGTTGTCGGTGTAGTAAGTCCAGATGTCAGGCTCGCAGTCGGTCCAGCCGATCCCTCATTAGCCGATCAGGGTAATTGTAGGCGGCCGTGCCTCGTCACCGAGCGGATCGAGTAGCCGGGACCACTCGGAGTGGCGAACAGCCGTATCAAAAATCTCTGCGAACATTCGCGCGGAGCGCAGAATCTGCTTTCGGCCCAATCCATCGCTGAGCGCCAGGATATAATGGCCGTGGAGGCGATCGATCCTATCGTCCGCTGAGAATTGGACCATCATAAGATCGGAGTTGAGCGCATTCACGCAGCGAAACGCGTCTATCTCGCTCACGCCCTCCAAAAAGGTCCAATAGGTGAAGAAGACCAGGCAATTTCGCGCCGTATCGATCTTGAGCCACATTTTGAATGGCAGATCGGTCACATAGATCTTGTCATCGGCTTCGAGCCGGTGTTCGATTACTGCATCGGCGAGCCAAGCCGAAAGCTTGCTGACATCAATGTTTTGCTTCTTTTTCAAAGGCATTTCTCCTTCGGATTGGATTTCAAATTTCATTAGCTGGCTTGCCGGATTTGCCTCCTGCGGCTCAACCGTCCTCGCCTCTGACTATCTGGGAGTATATCGCTGATCGTCTCTCCGATGATCTCAGCTCGGTTTTTTCCGCATCTCGCGAGCGCCATCTCGCGGCCGGTCTCAAGAACTCTCGGCAGATGCCGCTGCCATCAATGAATGTCCTGCCGCGAAGATGCGGTCTCGCCAGGCAAGTTTCCTTGTCCAAGCATCCGGGATGCCCGATAAGCCATAGATTGATCCAGCGAGCTGCCCTGCAATCGCGGCTGTCGTGTCGGCATCTTCGCCGAGATTGGCGGCGGTCAGTACGGCTTCCGCGAACGAACCACTGCGTGCGACGCTCCAAAGTGCGGCTTCCAGGCTCTCGACGACATATCCGGACCCGCGTATCTCCCGGCGGTGCCGCCCGCGCCAGGATCCCATCGCGACCTTGGAAATCGCCGGATCGGAAAGACGATCCGCCCGCGTGACAGCCGCATCAAAAATGCTGGAAAGGGGCGATCCCTCAATTGCGTCAGCGAGCATCTGGGCAAAGATTGAACAAGCAGATACTGCGGCCGGCGCCGCGTGGGTTGCGGCGCTCTGCCGCTCGGCCGTTTCGACGAGCTTCGTACGATTGTTCCAATAGCGAAGCGCCACCGGCGCCAGTCGCATCAGGCTCCCGTTGCCGGCGGCCGAAGGAGCCGTCGAACCGGCAACGGGATTACCGGTCCTTCGCCATCGCTCAAGAGCCGCTGAAGTTGTCAGTCCGATATCGAAGCAATCGCCCGTGCAGGAATACACGCCATTGTCTCGCCAGTCGGTAAAACGTCGCATGAGATCGCCTTCATCGATCGTGCCAGCATGGAGAAGGCTGTCCGCCAAGGCCAACGCCATCGCCGTATCGTCTGTCCATTGTCCGGGCTCGAGCGCAAATGGCCCACCTCCCACCATCTCGGCGAGCGGCGGATAGCTATCGCGGGGCGCAAACTCGAGCGTCGTCCCGATCGCGTCACCGATGGCCAATCCGACCAAGGCACCAACACCGCGATCCCAAATGGCTTCGGCGCGTTTATCGGGTATCGTGCATCCAACCGGCCGTTGGGTCTCGACATATTTCTCCTGCGCGCGCGTTTCGATTGCGCCAGGTCGCACCGCCCGCACCGCCACGATGGCATCCGTGGGCAACATGCCCATTTCGACCAGCAGCTTCGCCGCGATGGTCCCCGCTCGCCCGATGCCGCCTTTGCAATGGATAAGAATGTTGAACCCCTGTCGTAGTCGGTTGCGGAGTTCAGCCCCTGTGCAGCGCCAACGCTTCTCAAAGCGCGCGTCTGGAATGTCGACGTCGCGAATGGGGAGGTGGCGCCAAGCCATGTGGCGACGCTGAACTTCGAGACCCATGCTCGCGACACTCAAGGCATCAAGTTCGTGTGGTTCCACCAACGTAACAACGACCGCGGCGCCCCAGTCTCGGATTCGGTCAAGATCGACACCGAGATTGCGATCCCAAGCACCGCTCATGGCCGAGTGCTGCCTTTTTCCGGGACAGAATGTAATGCCGATCCGGCCGCCGCCCACTGGCGCGACAAGTTCGGCAATTTGAAGGGGATGAGATTGGCTGGTCTTAATTATATGTGGGTCTATGTTCATAGATGATATCTCCAGGTTGGCTACCAGGGGATAATATTGGGAAACGCGGGGCAGATGGGCGGCGCTCGGGATTTTCCGCAACAGGGGGAGAGCATGCACCGCAAGGCGATCGGCTTCTATTGGACGCTACCCGTGCCCTGGGCCGGATTTCGCGAGATCAACGAAAAGGATGTTGATGAGGCAGCCAGGCAAAGCCGTACGATTGACCTCCAACGCTCGGTCATTCGGCGCTGGGCAAAGGAAAATGGCACCTCGCTCATCCATGAAGAGGTGTTCATTGAGATTTCGCCTGATCGCGGTTCCGCACTTGTCCGAGACCGATTGCACCACTTGATCGCACGGGCCGAAAGCGAACAGGCAATAATCCTGTTCGTCGATTTTGGCAGATCGATCGGCCAGCGCAGCCACCATTATCTGCGGGCCTTTGTGGGCGCCAACATCGGGGCATTTCAAGATATCGCGCTGGCGGCGGACCAAGAAGCCCAGTTTTCAGAGCATTTCGCCTCGTGGCGCAAGCAGCAGCGCGAGTGGACCGATGGCAAGGAAGATCGTGCAGCGAGAGCCAGACGACGCGCAAGCGAGCTCCGAGACTCCGATATGAGCCTTACGGCTATTGCGTCTCAGCTCAACGAAGAGAAATTGCCAAGCCCCACAGGCAAGCTCTGGACGGGCGATAACCTTGGAAAGCTGCTCAAAAGCGGCTGACCCGCGCACCGCGCGCGCCGAAAATCCCGAACCCCGGAAATTTCTGCTCGGAACCCGTCTATCTGAGGCTCCAGCAAGAGGATTTGAGATTGAAACAGGAATTCGAGCCGCATGAATTGATCGGCAATCATGGGTTTGAGATCAAAGTCCGGAATTGGGCGCGCTACGCCAATCGCTGCGACGATTATGTGATAAGCCTGATTCAGAGCGTCCTGAATACCCAGCTCGTTACCGATAGCGAGGTCCGCACTTATCTTGGCCGGCAGGATGTGACGAATGCCTTTAAGGAAGATCTCGCAAAGGGCATCGCTGCTGCCATCATTTGGGTTACCCCAAAGGCCGGCTTCCCGGCGGGAGAGGGTTTGAGCGCCTGTTTCACCGCCTCTCTGAGATAGCAGAGGTAATTGACCGCCTACGTGCCGGCCCGCCGCTTCCAGCCACCTCGATCTGCGCCCTGTTCTCCGAGTATGTCGGCCTCGGCCCATCGACTTTCACGAAGCTTCTCTACTTTGCCGGCATCGAGGCCGAAGAAGAGAGATGTCTCATCTACGACCAAATGGTGATGCGTTCGATCGCCATGACTGATGACGCAAATTGGCGCGGTTTAGGTATTCATTTTGGCACCCCGCTGAATCCGCGAGGCGGATATCGCATGTTCTCGCAGAAGCTACAGATCGAGACTTACGGTGAATTTCTTCGGATTGCCGGGCAAACCGCAGGTTCGGCAGAATCCGCTGATCTAGTGGAGATCGCACTCTTTGATGCCGCGCCCAAAGGGCGCAGATCCGTTGCGGACAATTCCGACTGACTTCGAGGTGGTCAAGCTGGTGCTGCGTAGACAAGAGTTTACGCGGCCAGCCGCATTCCCATCCTCACGCGAGACGGATCCGAGGTCTCGAAGAAGAGCACTTCATCCCGCAAAAGCCGGATATGATCTTTTGAATGAAGCGCGAGGCGCTCGCCTCGGCGCACGAGCCATAGCTGCTGGTGAACAGATTGATTGGCCTTTTTGAGCAGAGTTGCCGGATCAACAATGTCAGCGTCGATCGCTAGCAGCTGTCCATCGACGTCGACGATGTAACGCATCTCGATGTCCCAATACCCCATGTTCAAATCTCCCTTCTTTCGGTGTAGGAAGAATGGCAGGCCAAGGCGTCAAAATCTGTCACCCATCCGAAGCGCATTTTTCGCGAGACCCCGCAAACTCTGCTGTCCAGACCGATCAATCGCGTGAGAGATATCGGCCCTGCACCGCGAGTGCATGCTCTGCACAGTCCGCTGGCCACGTCTCCAGCCACTCTCCATAGCTTGCGGCGTGGAACTCGACCTCGCTGTCGCCCACCGTATCACTGAAGTCGGCAATCTCATCGCGGTGTGCATCATGATGAGTCGGGCTAATTGGCCGTCCGTCTAGCGCATGGGGCTCGGCAAAGAGATAGACCAGAACGGCGCGCTTGTTCTGGCGTCGAGATTGGGTAGCAAGCCCAAGGGCATGCTTTACGAGCTGCGCTGCATCAAGGTAGCGATATAGCTTGGGCTTTTCGCGGAGCCGATCGAGCATCTCTCGATAGGACGCCATCCCTCCGTCCCACACCGGCCGATCGTAGGTCTTAGCAAATTTTGCGACCTTCTTGTCGCGAAACGGCTCGAAGCGCTTGGACTCGACCCCGGCCAACACGTCGCGCGTCTCAATCGCAGCGTCGAGCCAAGGATGCTTGCCCCCTGGCCAGGGAAATCGCATTTCTGCTTCGAGGCGGATGGAGATGGGCGGCCATATGCCACCAAGCCCAGGAAGCGGCGGAAGATGGTTGGGCCTATCGAGAAACCATCCGAAACAATTGACGGCAAGCGCGCTGCTGCTTTGCGGGCTTAGAAACTTACCGCTCTCCAGCTCATTGCCCGGTGCTGCGCGCAATGCTGTAAGGCATTGCTCTGCGGGAACACCTGGCAAGAACTCTATCAGTTCGCCCACCATCACCCAATTCCCCAATTGCTTCCCCTAACGCATTCGATCAACCTGCGCCTGGCCAAGTGTCAAGACGCAGGGGGGATGAAGATGCAGATGGCTCGGTACCGCTTCAATGGAGCGCTGGTGGCCATTCTCTCTACATGCCTGGCGGCGCCAACTTCTGCCCAATCGATCATCGGACAAGCAACGGCCGTTGACGGGGATTCGCTTTCCGTGGGCGGAATGTCGGTGCGGATCTTCGGGATCGACGCGCCAGAGGGCAAACAAACCTGCATCAAGGACGGGAGCGAGTGGCCCTGCGGAGAAGAAGCCAGAACCCGGCTTGAACGCCTCATCTCACACGGCCCCGTCCGCTGCGACAGCCAGGGCGTCGATACCTTCGGCCGGACGGTCGCCATCTGCAAAGTCGGCGGCATGGACCTTGGCCAAGCGATGGTCGGCGATGGCTGGGCCGTCGCGTTCACCAAGTACAGCTCGAACTATGTCGGCCCCGAAGCAGAGGCCAAGCGGCTTGGCCGCGGGATTTGGTCCTCCACATTCCAGCGCCCCGAGGAGTATCGGGCTGCCAAGCGCCTTGACGAATTCTCACCAGTGGAGCCCGATCGTCCGGCCGCTCGCAAGCCAACGCGGCAAGCCCCGCGAGCGCAGCAGTTCACCGGCTGCGTCATCAAGGGCAATCGCAACCGACGGGGCGAATGGATCTATCACCTTCCTGGAATGCCCTATTATGAGCAGACCCGGGCTGAAGAGATGTTTTGCTCAGAGGCCGACGCGCAAGCCGCCGGTTATCGCCGAGCGATTGTCAAATAGCCGAGGCATTACGCTGCAAGTCCCGCGAACCTTTCGCGGTGGCGACGGACATATTCTTGTCTTGGATGAAGGCGTCGATCCGCAGGCAGCCTGATGGGCCGCCCATTCGGCGGAAAGAGCTGTAATAGTTCAGACGGTACCTTGTTGTGAGACACGAGCAGTCCGAAATTCTCGTCGAGGCTGATGAGATGCCGGTCAAAGAGCCAATGCGCCGTCGCCGACAGAGCGATACCATTCTGAATCTCATCTGGCCCGCCGCTTCCGACTGACCAGATATGCGCCGCTTGCGCTTCGGCCTTGCCGCCGCCATTCACGATGCGAAGGCCAGTTATTGCGCACGTGCAGTCATAGGCGCCAAGCACCAGGTCGCGAAAACCAGCATCCCGGATTTTCTTGTTGAGCAGCACTTGTTCGATCCGCCGTTCGGCCGGCGGCGTAGCGAGCAACGCGATCGTAGCTGAATCCAGCTGATCCGCTTCAAGCTGCAGACGGATCGCGTTCACCGGATCAAAAATGCTCGCGAGCCCGGCGTTGACGATCCGGTCAAAGTCTTCGTCGTCGAGATTGCGGATCGAGCTGCCATGCAGCGCGCGGCCAGCCGACGCGGGATTCTCGAGGTCTCGCAGAACACGCTCGGCAAAATATCCGCTCGCATCGCGGTAACGCACCGGCTGCGGAAACGTCCGAAACTCCGATACGCGAGCGTAATAATGGGGTGTCCGACGAGGGACCGGATCCTCATCAATGGCGTCGAGACGGGCGACGGCAATGTAGGACATGCGTCCGCCGGCCGCGCGCGTCTCGCGATAAAGGATCCAGTCGCCTAGCGAGCGTTCGGCGAAGGGCAGATAGCGCTGAGGAAAGTGATAATGCTCGGCGATCCGATCTTCGTAGCGCGAGGCGCCGCTGATATCGAAGACCCCCTTCATGCGGCGCACTCTATCAAGCGCGAACGAGGATTCCCAGGCACCAACCACAATCGAAATTCCGATTGTTGCCATTTGGCATTTAATTTCCTATTTTATGCCATATTGGAGAAATGCAGATGCTTGGCCTTGTTCCCATCGAAACTGCGGCGCGCGATTTCCGCCCCGTCCCGCTGACGCAAGCGGAGGGCGAGGCGATGTTTCGTGCCGCGCTCAATCTCTTTGGCAAATGGGAGCTGACTGACGATCAGGCTGCGACGCTGCTTGATCTGCCGATCCGAACCTTTCGGCGATGGAAGGCAGATGGGCCATCGCGCATTTCGCGGGACGGGCGGGCACGGCTCTCCAATATCATGGGCATCCACAAGGCCCTGCGGATTATATTTCTTGAACCGCAGCGCGGTTATGCCTGGATCAAAGCGCCAAATGACGCATTCGGTCGCGAGAGCGCGCTGCAGATCATGCTCGGAGGTGAACTCACCGATATCATGCGTGTGCGGCGCTATCTCGATGCCGAGCGTGGCGGGTTGTGAGCTATTCTCAATTCGGAACAAGCGAGATTAAATGGAAGTCAGCAGTTCGGATAATCCGAAGCCTCTTTCCGCCTATCGATCTGTTTGAAGACATTGCGGATCCCGCAGATTGGCCGCTGCTTATTTCTGCCGAACAAAAAACCAATCCGAGACTTATGGAAACGATTGGGAATATCGAGATGGTTCCACCGGAGCGCCGTGTCGGCGGCTCCGGTGCATCCTATTTGATGGCGCCCTTCACGCATTGCAGCATCGATCGTCCTAGCCGCTTCTCGGACGGCCGCTTCGGCGTGCTTTACGTTGCCCGGCACTATGAAACGGCACTCTTTGAGACCATTCATCACCATGCGCTTTTCATGTCTGCGACGAGGCAGCCGGCCGGTTGGACGTCACAGTTTCGCGAGCTTGTGCTGGATGTGGATGCCAGTTTGGTGGACCTACGAAAAGGCAGACCAAGTTCCGCCCAATTTTTGAACTCCGACAGCTATCTCGCGCCGCAGAAACTTGGGTCAGATATCCGGGCTGGCGGGGCTGATGGCATTGTTTATCCAAGCCTGCGGCACGAGACGGGGGAATGCGCGGTTCTCTTTTTCCCAGACCTTGCCTCAAACGTCACGCAGGGTAGACATCTTGATTATCACTGGAACGGCACGTCTGTAGATTTTGTGCGCGACGCGACGTCCGGAGAGGTATTTCAACTGGTCGGCGCCTGATCGCCGAGCGTTATGAATCTCTGGGGCAGTGGCGTCCAAATTTGGGCGAAGGCGCTGTACGCCTCGAACTATATAAACTGCCCCCCCCCTCTCTCTCTCTCTCTCTCTCTCTCTCTCTCTCTCTCTCTCTCTCTCTTTTACCCACAACCTTTCTATCTGACTGTCAGAGAGACAGTCCCTCTGCACGTCCGGGAGAGATCCATTGATTAAGGAGAACCAACATGAAATTTAACCGCATGCCGCCTGCCGAAATCAGGTCCGGCGACGCCACGAATATGCGCGAAGCCATCACAATGCTGCTCAACGCCGGCTATGAACCAAAGCGTCCATCGGATGGGCAGCTGAAGCTCGACTCTGATACAAGCTTTTACCCCTCCAAGGGGACCCTTCACATCGACCGGCAGCCTCATGGGCGGGCGGGTTCTGGGCTAGAATTGCTCAAAGAATGGATGAAGGAGAATCCTGCGCCTCTGGGAAAATTCCTGAGCCGATCAGCGGTCAGCGATGATACCAACAGCGATACATTTTGCATCGCTGAACTATGTCGCAGTATAGGTGAAAACAGCGGCTAATCGAAGCGAGGGAACGTGACTGTTCGAATAGCAACGGCAACAACCAACGGGGAAACGCACAATGCAGAGCTGCTCAGACAGGCGTTGATTTCCAGCGAACCGGAACTTGAACGACCTGACGTGTCGCTCGAGATCATTTGCGGCCTACTACTGCCTGGAGCCGAAATCGATCTCGTAGTGCTGTTTCACGATCGCCGACGTCGCGATCTCCAGTTCAAGACGTCCGAAGGCTACCCCGTCCATTCCTTTGTGTTGGCTATGGAAGTCAAGCACCACTCGCCCGACCATATTCGATTCCAAGGCCCTGCACTCGAAGTGCAATATGATGGTGGCTGGCACAACGCATCGGACCAATCTGACCGACAGACCTACGCGCTAAAGTCCTTCCAGCGCGCGACACATACGGGACATGACATCCGCGATTCTACGTTCGTTCAGCGAGCGGTCTGGCTGGCGCGAGCGCCCCGCGGCGCGTTCAAAGTCTTCCCGCCGCCGAGCAGCGTACCAGTCCATTTCGCGCAAATTTCCTGGCGACAGCTGATCGACCGGCTCGAACAAAAATCCAATCAAATCCGAGCTCTCTTAGACAACGACCATCCCAAATATCACAGTCTGGCGACGTTGAAGGACCTTCTGACCTATCGCGTTGAACCCACGCGCCTCGATCGACGCCGCATAAATGCGATCACGCATGCACGCTTCGACGCCGAGAAGTCGGCATATATCGGACGATTGGGAGAAGGTCTCCTCCTCCTCCGCGGGCGCGGCGGCACCGGAAAAACCTTCTCGCTCCTTCAAATTGCGCTTCATCTAGCCAAGCAAGGAAAGAGGACGGTCCTCCTCACCTTCAACCATGGATTAATTTCTGACGTCAGCCGAATGCTTAAGATAATTGCCGATGAGCACGGAGAAATCCGACCAATGCCGGTTATCCAAACGCGATATGCTTTCGTTCAGCAATTGTTTGAATGCACCTTTGGGTACGACGAGGAAAGGCAGTTGCGTCAAGAAACTGCTGATCTGACGCAGCGCGAAAATCTTCGTCAAGATCGGCTGCTCAAGCACGGTTCGTCCATCGAACCAGGCTATGATTTCATTCTCATCGATGAGGCGCAGGATTGGAGCGAGGCGCAGCGTGATCTGATATTCAAGCTCGTGGGCGCCGACAAGGTGGTCGTAGCTGATGGTGTCGACCAGTTCGTGAACGAAGCTCGGTGCAACTGGGATCAACCAAGCATTCGTATCAACCGACGTCACCGCCTGCGAGAGTCGCGGCGAACAAAAGGCGCAACGTGCCAAACAGTTGCGGAAATCGCGCGCGAAGTCGGCATCGCTGACTGGGATTTGGAGCCCGACTCAGACGTGTTTGGCGGCCGGATCACCGTCCTTGTCGAACCAAACGGCGTACAAGCCTTGGCACGAGGCCTGGCGCTGCTTGGCCAGGATGAGGACGGGCAGCCAGATTTGCGCCCGGTCGACAATCTGGTCTGTCTTCCGTCATCGAAAATGGCCCGAGGATTGAATTTCTCTGCATTGTTCGACCGTCAGATCGACAACGAGCGCCGCCATAGCTGGCGAGGCTTTGATGAAGAGTGTCGCCGGAACTATCCGTTGGAGCAATCCCAGCTGCGGGCCGTCCAATACGCATCCTGTCGGGGCATGGAAGGATGGACAACGCTTTGCCTGGGGCTCGATCTATTCTATGATTTTCACCTCAGAAATCCCCGCATCGATAAGGAGCAGATTGAGGCGCAACTGCAGGCAGATATCGGCTTTCTAACCACTCCCGAGATGCTTGAGAATGCAATCAAGGTAGAAGAGAGAAAGTGCGCGTCAAACTGGCTTATGATTCCGCTTACACGCAGCATCGATCATTTGGTAATCCATCTGGCCGATAGCCGATCGACATTGGGGGCAATTTTGAGTCGAGTAGCAACTCGTCTCCCAGGCGCAATTACCTGGCTTGATGAGGGCATCCATCAAGATCGGACGCATCGAGGGCGCCATTGACGACGCTGGCGGTCTTCTCTCGCCGGCATCTGTTCGACGTCTGACGCCCGATCAGAAGGGATTGATGAGAGAATGGATCAGAATGGCCAGCTGAACCTAGCCAGGCATTATTGCGTTGATGATCTGCCGGGAGCCAAACAGGCTGGTGCACGGTTGAACGGAATTCTGTTGAAGATCGATGCCGCGGATCAGCTTTCGGCAGCTTCCATGCGTTTCCTGGCAGATAGCGGCCTGCATGCCCTATGCGCCTTCTCACCGAAATCGATCCCGATGACGAAGATCTTGCCTTCGGCCTTTGTGATCTAGGCCTCGGCTCGCCGGAGCTCGGGTGGGTGCGCCTCGACGATGGCGCCGCATTTCCCATGCGCGCGTTCAATCCTGGATATTCGAACCAGTTTCATTTCGACCAGTCACCGGAAACTCGGAATATGGAAGGCATCCTCGGCAATTCGCGTGACGAATTTGCCAAAGGCCGACGCCTGACAATCAAGCTCGACCTCAAGCAGGGCACCCCGCTGATTCAGATTGATCAGACCGAAGCTTCTATCACCCGCGTGCTGTCGGGCTGCGCCGGTGCGACCCAAAAAGACGTGTCTGCGGCCGCACCCGATGAAGGCCGCGCGCCTATTTGGGCGAGCTGAAAGCTGCTTACCGACATCTGCATCGCTGCATTCTTCAAATGACGAACCGTCGTAACTGATACGCACAGCGGTAGTGTTGAACAGTGAGATGTCCGAAGCTCGAAATGCCTTGCGAATTGTGTCCGTGGACGCCGGCTCGGCACCCCCCAGAACCATGAACGGACGCGTTCCCACGTGGTGATCATTGGAATGGCGGCGAAGCTCGGCGGTCGTCGAGAACGACGCACGACAAAACGGACAAGCAAATCGAGGCGCTAGGGCTGGTCCGGGGTCAGGGACCGTCGAGGTTCCGTCAAGAAACCGATCCCTGGCGCCCTCAAGTATCCAACCGGCCGTAGGCATTGTCCTGAAATCCCCTGACGTGATCCCCTGGTTTCCATCAGCCGGAATCAGCCTAGTTGATCTTCGCTCACGTTTTGAATGTTGTCACATTTTTTTGGTTCGCTACCGAGGATTTCGACTTCGCGCGCGTCGGTCGATCCAGCTCGACGCTGTAGTTCGTATTCTATTGCATCTTCGAAATCTTTCGGGGAGGCGCCCCAAATTGAATTAAGAATTTTGCCGTCTTCTCCCGAACGCGGCACCGTGAATACGTCGTCACGCGAATGCAAGCCGCCTTGCCGGAGAGACTTACTAGCCATGTCTAGCTCGGTGATGGCTCGGCGTCGTTGAGTGCAGCGTGAGCCAGAATTGGATCCTGCAAATGGGTTTGTCTGGTAGGGCTGAGGCTTCGCGTCTGCTGGGGGCTGGGTAGTCATTGGCATTCCTTTGCGTGGGCCGAACGTGTCGGCGGGTTGAGGAATGCAGCTAGGACGGTTTCGGTGTCCCTCGCTGCAGAGGTATATAGCGTTTTCGACGAAGTTTGGGCACGAGGATTTCGACGTTTTCGGCGACATGCGTTCTGCGCGCGCCGAATGGAGTCAGTTGCGCTAGGCAGTCCTCTTGCAGCCTCTTTCGTCCGCCGAGAACACATGCAAGCCAGCGGAGGTCGAGCGAAGCTGATCCAGGTGATCGCTCCACCATTGCGCCATCTCAATGCGTTCACTCCAAAACTGCCCTCGATTGTAGACCCCGCGAATTGCGTCACGGTCCCTGTGCGCAAGGGCGCGCTCGATCGCATCCGGATGAAACTTGCCAGACTCGTTCAGAAGCGTGCTCGCCATGGCCCGGAAGCCGTGAGCCGTCATTTCCTCGCCGGTATATCCCATACGCCGAAGCGCCGTATTGATCGTGTTCTCAGACATGCAACGATCGCGAGATCCGATCGACGGAAACACGAAGCGTCGGTGACCAGAGAAATCTTGGACCGCCCGAAAGAGCTCGAGGACTTGCTTCGACAGCGGCACAATGTGCTCCACGCGGCCTTTCATCCTGGCTGCAGGAATTCGCCATACGGCCGCATCAAAATCAATCTCGCACCATTCCGCCGCACGCAGTTCTCCTGGCCGCAGGAAAACGTGCGGAGAAATCTGCAGCGCGATCTTCGATACTGGATGCCCATCATAGCCATCAATCGCGCGCATCAGCGCGCCAACGCGTTTGGGATCGATGATCGCGGCCATGGGCCTAGGCCTTCGTCGCGTTAGCGCGCCTCGAAGATCCCGTGTCGGATCTGAAGGGGCAAGCTGACTTGCCACTGCAAAACGGAACACTTGTCCGATGAACTCCAAGGTCCGATGCGCCTTCTCGTCGTTTCGGGCAGTCTCGAAAGGCCGCACGGCCTCGAGGACGTCGATAGGCTGGATCTCGGCAATAGGAAGGTGGCCGAGCTTCTTCTTCACAAGCGCCAAATGCCACCGGCGCTTTCTGATCGTGGCCGGCGCCAGCTTTTCGCGCTCATTCTTGGCGATGTAGGCTTCGGAGACGACCAAAAAGCTGTTCTCGGCCCTGATCTTCGCCGATCGCTCCTGATGACGCTTGTGGTCGGCCGGATCGATGCCGTCCGCGAGCAAGCGCCGCGCCTCGTCCCGCCGGCCGCGCGCAACCTTTAGACTGACGTCGGGATAGGCGCCAAACGAGAGTTTGCGCTCGCCGCCCGCGGGCGAGCGGTACTTCATCTTCCAAAGACAGCTCCCGCTGGGCGTTACCAGGATATAGAGCCCCTTTTCATCGGCCACCTTGTGGGGCCTATTTTGGGGCTTAAGCGTGCGGAGTCGGGTGTCGGACAGAGCCATTTGGGGGCCTCTCAATCTGGGGCTTTCGAAAAGGCCCCCAAACAGGCCCCCACAAGGCCCCGATTTGAGGCGAACAAGCAGGATGGCCGGCGACGGAACCAGCCCAAATTATCGCAGATTTTCAGGGGTTTTCAAACCAACGGCGGACGGTGGCGAATGGGAAACTGGTGCCGCTTACAGGACTCGAACCTGTGGCCCCATCATTACGAATGATGTGCTCTACCAACTGAGCTAAAGCGGCACTGGTGCCCAGAAGAGGACTCGAACCTCCACGACCTTGCGATCGCCAGCACCTGAAGCTGGTGCGTCTACCAATTCCGCCATCTGGGCACGGGGTAGGAGCGGGCGCTTAGCGGTGGCGTGACCGGCTTGTCAACCGCGCGAGCGCGCGGCGCGCAATTTTATTCGCCAAGCCGCGGTTTCGCGTCGTACCGCGCCCCCTGCCCCCTTGCTCCGGCGGGCGCTTCGCGGCATGGGAAGCGCATTCGGCGCCCGCGCGCACCCCAGAGAATCGGACACAGGCGGACATCATGCAAAAGCTCGACGGACAATTGATCACCGTGTTCGGCGGCGGCGGCTTCCTTGGCCGCTATGTCGTCCAGCGGTTGCTCGCGCGCGGCGCGCGCGTCCGCATTGCCGAGCGCGAGCCGCGCAAGGCGCTGTTCCTGAAGCCGCTCGGCGGGCTCGGCCAGACGCAGTTCGTCGCCGCCGACGTCCGCGACGCCGCGAGCGTCGCCCGCGCGGTGCAGGGAAGCGATGCGGTGATCAATCTCGTCGGCGCGTTCGACGACATGGTCGCCGTGCAGGCCGATGGCGCGCGCCATGTGGCAGCGGCCGCCAAGAGCGCGGGTGCGCGGGCGCTCGTCCATATCTCGGCCATCGGCGCCGACAGCGACAGCCCCTCGGCCTATGGCCGCAGCAAGGGCGATGGCGAAGCCGCCGTGCGCAAGGCGTTCCCCGGCGCCGCGATCCTGCGCCCCTCGATCCTGTTCGGCCGCGAGGATAATTTCATCAACCGCTTCGCCACGATGATCCGCTTCCTGCCTGTCGTTCCGGTGGTCGCGCCGCAGACGAAGTTCCAGCCGGTCTATGTCGGCGATGTCGCCGATGCAGTGCTTGCGACACTGGGCGAGGACGCGGCCGGAAAGATGTTCGAGCTTGGCGGGCCGCAAGTTCTGACGATGCTCGACCTGCAGCAGTGGATCGCGGCGGCGACCGGCCGCAAGCGCCTGTTCGTCGAATTGCCCGACATGGTTTCGGGTGCGCTTGCGACGGGGCTCGGCTGGGCCCCCGGCGCACCGATCACAAAGGACCAGTGGCTGATGCTCCAGCGCGACAATGTCGTCGCGGCGGGCGCCGCGGGCCTCGGCCAGCTTGGCATCACTCCGACCTCGCTCGCCGCGGTCGCCGACGGCTGGCTGGTGCAATATCGCCGCCACGGCCGCTTCGCCCAGACGGCCTGAGAGCGGCCGGAAATAGCGGCTGGAAAATGGCGCGCGGGCTGTTAGGCTCGGCCAAGGACATAGGGGGCGTCCGGCATCGATCGGGCGCCCTTTCGTTTATTCGCAACCTTCAAGACGGAATCCCATGAGCATCTGGCTGACCGCGATCATCCTCGGCATTGTCGAGGGGCTGACCGAATTTCTTCCCGTTTCCTCGACGGGGCACCTGATCCTGGCGACCGAGCTGCTCGGTTATGACGCGGCGAAATGGGCGGTGTTCAACATCGCGATCCAGCCCGGCGCGATCCTGGCGATCGTTGTGCTTTACTGGCGAACTTTCCGGGACATGCTCACCGGGCTGTTCCGGCGCGACCCCGTCGCCTTCGCCTTTGTACGCAACCTGCTCCTCGCCTTCCTCCCCGCGGTCGTGCTCGGGCTCGCCTTCGGCGACTATATCGAGGCGCTGCTCGAAAATGCCGTCGTCGTCGCCTGGGCGCTGATCATCGGCGGCATAGGCATCCTGATCGTCGAGCGCTTCGCCAAGCCGAACGAAAGCGGCGGCGTCGCGGCGCTCTCGACGCGCCAGTCGATCATCGTCGGGCTCGTCCAGTGCCTCGCGATGATCCCCGGCGTCAGCCGCTCGGGCGCCACGATCATGGGCGCGATGGCACTCGGCATCGATCGCAAGACCGCCGCCGAGTTCAGCTTCTTTCTCGCGCTGCCGACGCTGACCGGCGCGACGGTGCTCCAACTCGCCAAGCATCACGATGCGATCACGAGCAACGACGTCGGGCTGATCGCGCTCGGCGCTTTCGTGTCGTTCATCGTCGCCTGGGCCGTGATCAAGGCCTTTCTGGCCGTGGTGACCCGCTATGGCTTTGCGCCTTTCGCCTGGTATCGAATCATCGTCGGGGTCGCGGCACTCGCATGGCTGGCCGCGAGATAGGGCCGGAACGGTATTATTTGCGAAACATAATTACGCCGGGAGCTCAAGCCGATCCGATCACGTCCGATTTAAGGTCAGTATTACTTACCTAATCGGCATTTCCTTCGTGACAGGCCGTTTGGAGCCATGCCATCGCCCCCGCAACGAAGGGGAAATTGCATGGCTTCCGAACGCATGCTCCAGTTTGTGGGGCGCGAACAATCCTACCCTGACAAGCGGTCGGCCGAGGAGCGCGCACGCGATTTCCGCGAGATCGCCGAGCGCTATGCGGCGCCCGACGCCGACGCGCAGGCATCGCGCTGCTCGCAATGCGGCGTGCCCTATTGCTCGGTGCATTGTCCGCTGCACAACCATATCCCCGACTGGCTGCGCCTGACCGCCGAAGGGCGGCTGCGCGAGGCGTATGAGCTGTCGAACGCGACCTCGACCATGCCCGAGATCTGCGGCCGCATCTGTCCGCAGGATCGCCTGTGCGAAGGCAATTGCGTGATCGAATTTTCGGGCCACGGCGCCGTCACGATCGGCAGCGTGGAGAAATATATCACGGACACCGCCTGGGCCGAAGGCTGGGTCGAGCCGCTGTATGTCGGCACGCCCACCGGCCAGTCGGTGGGCATCATCGGCGCTGGTCCCGCGGGACTGACCGCCGCCGAATATCTGCGCGCGATGGGTCACGAGGTGCATGTGTATGACCGCCACGACCGCGCCGGCGGGCTGCTCACCTATGGCATTCCGGGCTTCAAGCTCGAGAAGGATGTCGTGATGCGCCGCATCGAGCGGCTTCGGGACGGCGACATCCATTTCCACCTCGGCTTCGAGGTCGGCAAGGATGCCACGCTCGACCAGCTGCGGCAGAAGCATGACGCGATCCTCGTCGCGACCGGAGTGTACAAGGCGCGCGAGATCAACGTACCGGGCAACGAGGCCGCGGGCGTTGTCGCCGCGCTCGACTATCTGATCGCCTCGAACCGCAAGAGCTTCGGCGACACCGTCGTGGAATTCGAGGACGGCCGCCTCGACGCCAAGGGCAAGCACGTCGTCGTCGTCGGCGGCGGCGACACTGCGATGGACTGCGTCCGCACCGCGGTGCGCCAGGGCGCCAAGTCGGTGAAGTGCCTCTATCGCCGCGACCGCGAGAATATGCCGGGTTCGCAGCGCGAGGTCGCCAATGCCGAGGAGGAAGGCGTCGAGTTCGTCTGGCTCTCGGCACCCGAAAGCTTCACCGCCGACAAGAGCGTCAAGCAGGTGGCGGTGCAGGGCATGCGCCTTGGCGCGCCCGATGCGAGCGGGCGCCGCAGCCCCGAGCCCGATCCCGGCCGCAAGTTCGACCTGCCCGCCGACATGGTGATCAAGGCACTGGGCTTCGACCCCGAAGAGCTGCCGCACCTGTTCGGCGCGCCCGACCTCAGCGTCACGCGCTGGGGCACACTGCGCGTCGATCACCAGACGATGATGACCAGCCTGCCCGGCGTTTTCGCGGCGGGCGACATCGTGCGCGGCGCCAGCCTGGTCGTCTGGGGCATCCGCGACGGCCGCGACGTCAGCGATCAGATGGCAAAGTGGTTGAAAGCGAAGGCGATAAGCGAAAAGGAGGCAGCATGACCAACAGGGGAAGGATCATGTTTATGTCGACCTGGAAATCCGCGCTGCTCGCCGGCGCCATGCTGATCGTGCCGGCGCAGGCTTTCGCTGCGCCGAACAAGGAAGCGCCTGTCGTCGTTTTCGAACCTTCGCAGACGAAACCGGAGACGATTGCGGAGACCGAATATAACAGCGAGGCCGCAACGGCCGACGCCAAGGCGAAGATGCAGAAGGAGATCGACGAGGCGATCAAGCTGATCGAGAAGATCTTCGGCACCGACAAGCTGCCGCCCGTCGCGCCCGGGCAGCTCGCGCTTGCGCAGACGACGACCACCGCGCTGATCCCGCCGGGCAGCCTCGAGAAGATGCTCGACAATCTCTATGGCAAGCTTTTCAAGGGCCTGCTCGGCGAGTTCGGCGGCATGTCCGACGTGATGTTGTCGATCAAGACCGGCGTCGGCAGCGAGAAGATCGCGACGCTCGACGAGAAGAGCAAGACCGCGATCGCCGATCTGTTCGATCCCTATCGCAAGCAGCGCGAGGACCAGCTGATGACGGTGGTCAAGCCGCTGATCAGCGAGGCGCTCTCCGATCTGGAAGGCCCGATGCGGAACGGGCTGGCGCACGCCTATGCCCGCAAGTTCACCGCGGCGCAGCTCGGCGAGATGAACGCCTTTTTTGCGACGCCCACGGGCAAGGCGTACAGCGCCGAATGGATGGCGCTCCAGGCCGATCCCGAGGTGATGCTGGCGATGATCAAGGCGGTGCCGCCGCTGGTCGGCAAATTCATCGACCGCGGGCCCGAGATCGAAGGCAAGTTCAAGGCGCTGCCCAAGGAAAAGCAGCTCACCGACATGAGCGACGCCGAGCTGGCGAAACTCGCCAAGCTGATGAAGGTCGACGTCCAGACGCTGAAGGAAAACCGCGACGCGTGGAACAGCCCGCCGGTCGAGGACGCGGTCGAAGCAAGCGAGGATTGGGGCGCCACCGATGCCGCCGCCGATGCTGCTGCGGCCGATGTCGCAGAGGCCGCGGCAGCGGCTGCGGATGCGGCCGGGGAGGCGATCGACGATCCCGCCTTCGACCGCGAAAACTGGTCGGCCGCCGATCGCACCCGCGTCGAACAGCTCGAGGAAGCGGCGAGCAGCGCCGCAAGCGCCGCCTATGATGCGCAGGAAGCGGCAATCGCCAACGCGCGCAAGAAGAAGCCATCCGGAAAATAGAAGCGGCCGCGGCCGTCAGGAACTGTAAATGACCCACTACCCCACCCCCGATCACGCGCGGCTCGCCGAAAGCGGCATGTATCGCCCCGACATGGAATCCGATGCCTGCGGCGTCGGCATGGTCGCGGCGACCGACGGCAAGCCGTCGCGCCGCGTCGTCGAGGCGGCGATCGAGGCGCTGCGTGCCGTCTGGCACCGCGGCGCGGTCGACGCCGACGGCAAGACCGGGGATGGAGCGGGTATCCACGTCGACCTGCCGGTCCGCTTTTTCGACGATGCGATCGCGGCGTCGGGGCACAAGGTGCGCCCGAACCGCCTCGCCGTCGGCATGGTCTTCCTGCCGCGCACCGACCTTTCCGCGCAGGAAGAATGCCGCACGATCGTCGAGGCCGAGATCATCGATGCGGGCTACACCATCTATGGCTGGCGCCAGGTGCCGGTCGATGTATCGGTGATCGGCGACAAGGCGCAGCGCACGCGCCCCGAGATCGAGCAGATCATGATCGCCGGGCCCCTGCCCGACGAGCAGTCCGCCGCCGAGTTTGAAAAGCAGCTCTATCTCGTCCGCCGCCGGATCGAAAAGAAGGTGATCGCGGCGCAGATCGCCGACTTCTACGTGTGCAGCCTGTCGGCGCGCTCGATCATCTACAAGGGCCTGTTCCTTGCCGAGAGCCTCGCCGATTTCTATCCCGACCTCACGAACAAGCTGTTCGAGAGCCGCGTCGCGATCTTCCACCAGCGCTATTCGACGAACACCTTCCCGCAATGGTGGCTCGCCCAGCCCTTCCGCACCCTCGCCCACAATGGCGAAATCAACACGATCCGCGGCAACAAGAACTGGATGAAGAGCCACGAGATCAAGATGGCGAGCCTCGCCTTCGGCGAGCATTCGGAAGACATCAAGCCGGTGATCCCGGCGGGCGCCTCGGACACGGCCGCGCTTGATGCGGTGTTCGAGACGCTCTGCCGCGCCGGCCGCGATGCCCCGACCGCGAAGCTGATCCTCGTGCCCGAAGCCTGGGCGACCGACAGCGAAATGCCGCAAGCGCACAAGGCGATGTATAACTATCTCGCCAGCGTCATGGAGCCGTGGGACGGCCCCGCCGCGCTCGCGATGACCGACGGTCGCTGGGCGGTTGCGGGCATGGACCGCAACGCGCTCCGCCCGCTGCGCTATACGCTGACCGCCGACAATCTGCTCGTCGTCGGGTCCGAAAGCGGCATGGTCCTGCTGCCCGAGGCAAGCATCCGCAAGAAGGGCCGCCTTGGCCCCGGCCAGATGATCGCGGTCGATCTCGACGAAGGGACGCTCTACGAAGATCGCGCGATCAAGGACAAGATCGCGGGCGCGCACGACTATGGCGCGCGTGTGAAGGGCTTCCGCACGATGGCCGACCTTCCCAAGGGCGGCAAGTCGACGCTCGGCCAGTGGGACCGCGCCGAACTGCTCCGCCGCCAGGTCGCCGCCGGCCTCACAATGGAGGATATGGAGCTGATCCTCTCACCCATGGTCGAGGATGCGAAGGAGGCCGTCGGATCGATGGGCGACGATACGCCGCTCGCGGTCATTTCGGACAAGCCGCGCCACGTCGCGCAATTCTTCCGCCAGAATTTCAGCCAGGTCACCAACCCGCCGATCGACAGCTTGCGCGAACGGCATGTGATGAGCCTGAAGACGCGCTTCTCGAACCTCGCCAACATCCTCGACGAAAAGGGACAGAGCGCGCACGTCCTGGTGATCGACTCGCCCGTTCTCGTCGGCGAGGATTGGGACCGCCTGCGCGCCTATTTCGGCGATGCGGTCGCCGACATCGACTGCACCTTCGCGGCAGGCGGCAACGCCTCGACGCTGCGCGACGCGATCGCCCGCATCCGCCGCGAGGCCGAGGATGCGGTGCGCGCCGGGCGCAGCGAGCTGTTCCTTTCCGACCAGAATATCGGCGAGAACCGCGTCGGCGTCGCGATGGTGCTCGCCGCCGCCGCCGTCCACACGCACCTCGTCCGAAAAGGCCTGCGCAGCTACGCCTCGATCAACGTGCGGTCGGCCGAGGTGCTCGACACCCACGCCTTCGCGGTGCTGATCGGCGTCGGCGCGACGACCGTCCATGCCTATCTCGCCGAAGCGGCGATCGCCGACCGCTGGACGCGCGGGCTGTTCGGGAGCGAGCTGTCGCTTGCCGACTGCCACCTCCGTTTTCGCAAGGCGATCGACGACGGCTTGCTCAAGATCATGGCGAAGATGGGGATCGCGGTGATCTCCTCCTATCGCGGCGGCTACAATTTCGAGGCCGTCGGCCTCAGCCGCGCGCTCGTCAACGACCTCTTCCCCGGAATGCCCGCGAAGATTTCGGGCGAGGGCTATCAGTCGCTCTTCATCAACGCGACCGAGAAGCATGCGGCGGCGTTCGACGGGCGCGTTACCGCCCTCCCCATCGGCGGCTTCTATCGCCAGCGCGCGGGCGGCGAAACGCACGCCTATTCCGCGCAGCTCATGCATTTGCTGCAGACGGCGGTCGCGACCGACAGCTATTCGACCTATCTGCAGTTCGCGCGCGGCGTCGCCGACCTGCCGCCGGTCTATCTGCGCGACCTTGTCGAGTTCAACTATCCCGCGCAGGGCGTGCCGCTCGACAGCGTCGAGGCGATCACCGAAATCCGCAAGCGCTTCGTGACCCCCGGCATGTCGCTTGGCGCGCTGTCGCCCGAGGCGCATGAAACGCTGGCGATCGCGATGAACCGCATCGGCGCGAAGGCGGTCTCGGGCGAAGGCGGCGAAGCGAGCGAACGCTATCAGCCCTATGCCAATGGCGACAACGCCAACAGCAACATCAAGCAGATCGCTTCGGGCCGCTTCGGCGTCACCGCCGAATATCTCGGCGCGTGCGACGAGATCGAGATCAAGGTCGCACAGGGCGCCAAGCCCGGCGAGGGCGGCCAGCTTCCGGGCTTCAAGGTCAGCGAATTCATCGCGCGGCTTCGCCACTCGACCCCTGGCGTGATGCTGATCAGCCCGCCGCCGCACCATGACATCTATTCGATCGAGGATCTGGCGCAGCTCATCTACGACCTCAAGCAGATCAACCCGAAGGCGCGGGTCTGTGTCAAGCTCGTCTCCAGCGCCGGTATCGGCACCGTTGCGGCGGGCGTCGCCAAGGCGCACGCCGACGTGATCCTCGTCTCGGGCAACACCGGCGGCACCGGCGCAAGCCCGCAGACCAGCGTCAAATATGCGGGCACGCCATGGGAAATGGGCCTCAGCGAAGTCAACCAGGTGCTGACGCTCAACGGCCTGCGCCACCGCATCCGGCTGCGCACCGACGGCGGGCTCAAGACCGGCCGCGACATCGTGATCGCCGCCATCCTCGGCGCCGAGGAATATGGCATCGGGACTTTGAGCCTCGTCGCGATGGGCTGCATCATGGTGCGCCAGTGCCACAGCAACACCTGCCCCGTCGGCGTCTGCACGCAGGACGAGAAGCTGCGCCAGAAATTCACCGGCAGCCCCGAGAAGGTCATCAACCTGATGACCTTCATCGCCGAAGAAGTGCGCGAAATCCTGGCCAAGCTCGGCTGCCGCAGCCTCGACGAGGTGATCGGGCGCACCGAGCTGCTGCGCCAGGTCAGCCGCGGCGCAGAACATCTCGACGACCTCGACCTCAACCCGATCCTCGCGAAGGTCGACGCCCCCGACGACCAGCGCCGTTCGCAGGGGCCGCACTTCCGCAATCCGGTGCCCGACAGCCTCGACGCGCAGATCCTGAGCGACGCGAAGCCGCTGTTCGAGCGCGGCGAGCGGATGCAGCTCACCTACAACGTCCGCAACACGCACCGCGCCGTCGGCACGCGCCTGTCGGCCGAGGTCACAGCGCGCTTCGGCATGAACGGGCTCGCCGACGACCATGTACAGGTGCGCCTCCGCGGCACCGCGGGCCAGTCGCTCGGCGCCTTCCTGTGCAGCGGCATCACGCTCGAGGTGTTCGGCGATGCGAACGACTATGTCGGCAAGGGGCTCTCGGGCGGCCGCATCGTCGTGCGTCCGACCGTGTCGAGCCCGCTCGTCAGCCAGCACAACAGCATCGTCGGCAACACCGTCCTCTACGGCGCGACCGCGGGCACTTTGCTCGCGGCCGGGCAGGCGGGCGAACGCTTCGCGGTCCGCAACTCGGGCGCCAAGGTCGTCGTCGAGGGCTGCGGCGCGAACGGCTGCGAATATATGACCGGCGGCACGGCGGTGATCCTTGGCCCTGTCGGTTCGAATTTCGGCGCGGGGATGACTGGCGGCATGGCCTTCATCCTCGACACCGACGGCAGTTTCGAACGCCGCGCGAACGGCGAATCGATCGTCTGGCAGCGCCTTGCGAGCAGCCATTGGGAAGCCGTGCTCAAGGAGCTGGTCGAGGACCATGCGCGCGCGACGGGCAGCAAATGGTCCGCCGAAATCCTTGCCGACTGGGAGCGCTGGAAGGGTCAGTTCTGGCAGGTGTGCCCGAAGGAAATGCTCAGCCGCCTGACGCAGCCGTTGAACGACGAAGAGGTCGCGGTAGAGGCGGCGGAGTAGTTCGCCGCGCTAAAGGGACGGTTCGCCGTACCGCGAACGGATGTTCAGCCGCGCGAAAGCGTCGGTCCGCTAAACGCGCGGATCGATTTTCGCGTCCGAAAGGATATGCCATGCGCCTGACCATCGCCGCCCTGCCCTTGCTCGCGCTTGCCGCGTCGCTGCCGGCCGCCGCCGCCGACCGCGAGGTCGCCGGCGCCGTCGCGACGCTCAACGACCCGGCGACGCAGGAGCGGATGGCCGATACCGTGACCGCGCTCGTCGGCGCGCTGATGCAGATGAAAGTCGGCCCGCTCGCCGACGCCGTCGCGCGCATCGACCCCGAATCGCGCGCCGCCGATATTCCGCCCGACGCCACCATCGGCGACGTCGCGGGCCGTGACCCCGCCTATGCCGAACGCATGGGCGCCGATGTCCGCGCGGGAACGCGGATGGCGGGACAGGCCGCCTCGGCGCTCGCCGCCTATGCCCCGGTGCTCAAGGACATGGCGCGCGACCTCGCCGCGCAGTGGGAACGCGAACGCGCCGCCGCGCGTCGCTAGGCCTGCCATTCGCAATAGCGCTGCCATAGGCGTTGCGTGCAGCGCCCGCCTGCCGCTATGCGATAAGCATGTGGCAGCTCTACCAATTCCCGCTCTGTCCCTTTTCGCGCAAGATCCGGCTTCTGCTGGGCGAGAAGGGTGTCGGCTATGAGCTGGTGCGCGAATCGCCGTGGGAACGCCGCGACGAATTCATCGATCTGAACCCCGCAGGCCGCACTCCCGTGATGGTCGATCAGGCGCGCGGGCAGGTGCTGATCGACAGCAACGCCATCGCCGAATATTTCGAGGAGACCGTCGAGGGCAAGGCGATGATCAACGGCACCGCCGCCAATCGCGCCGAGATCCGCCGCCTCGTCGCCTGGTTCGACCAGGATTTCTATTTCGAGGTAACCGGCCCCCTGCTCTTCGAGCGGATGCAGAAGCGCATCGTCCACCGCCAGCCGCCCGACGCAGGCGCACTGCGCGAGGCGATGAAGGCCGCGAACCAGCATCTCGATTATATCGATTATCTGATCGACCATCGCACCTGGCTGGCGGGCGCGACGATGAGCCTCGCCGACCTTGCTGCCGCCGCGCATATTTCGGTCGCCGACTATCTTGGCGGCATCGACTGGACGGGGCACGAGCAGACGAAGGGCTGGTATTCGGGTCTCAAGTCGCGCCCGAGCTTCCGCCCGCTGCTGGCGGAGCGGATGGAGATCGTCACCCCGCCCAAATATTACGAGGATGTTGATTTCTAGGGAAGCGGATCGCGCTAATGCGCTTCGGTCGGCGCCGGGCCGCCGATCGGCGGGGGCTTGCAAAAGGGCACCATGACCAGCGCCGCGAGGAACAAATAGGACATCAGGCGGAAGACGTCGTCGAAGGCGAGCGTCAGCGCCTCGCGCCCGACGATGCGGCCTAGCGTTCCCTCTGCCATCTGCTGCGCGAGTGCGGGGTCGGACACATAGCGGCCGATGCTTTGCGCCAGCGCCGACGCCGCTTCATTGGCGGCATCGGCCGAACGCCCGAGCGCTTCGGAGAGGCGCAGCATGTGGAGCCGCATATTGTCGCCGAGCCAGGTGTTGACGAGCGCAATCCCGATCGCCCCGCCAAGGTTGCGCATCAGGTTGAACAGCCCCGACGCGTAGCGCAGCTCGGGGCCCTCGAAATTGCCGAGCGCGAGCCCCACCGACGGGACGATGCACAGCATGATCGCAAAGCTGCGCACGACCTGCGGCCAGAAGAGCGCGGCGAAGCCCCATTCGGGGGTCATGAAGCTGAACATCCACAGGCCGACGGCGAACAGGGTCAGCCCGAAGGTGATCACGATCCGCTGGTCGACGCGCTGCGACAGCGCCGCGGCGATCGGCACGCCCATCAATTGCGCGAGCCCCGCGACGAACACCGTCGTCCCGATCTCCGACGCGTTATAACCCTGCACGCGGCCGAGATAGATCGGGATCAGATAGGTGCTGGCGTACAGCCCGAAGCCGATCACCAGATTGAAAAGACAGGCGAAAGCGAAGGTCAGTACGCGGAAGGGCGACAGTTTGACGATCGGCCCGTCCGAGCGGAACGAGCGTTCGAGAAACAGGCCGAAGGCGACGAACGACACCCACGCGCCGATCGCGATCTCGGGCTCGCTGAACCAGTCGTGCTTCGGCCCCTCCTCCAGCACATATTCCAGCCCCGCGAGGAACACCGCCATCGAGGCGAGATGCACCCAGTCGATCCGCCGCAGCATCGGCAGGTTCGGCTTGTCGACGCGAACGAGCGCCAGAATCATCAGCGTCACCATCGCGCCCGGCAGGACATTGATGAAGAAGACCCAGCGCCAGCCGAGCGCATCGGTGATCCAGCCGCCGACGGTGGGGCCCAGCGTCGGCGCCAGCACCGACACCATGCCGAGGATCGCGGGGATCATCGCGCGCTGCTTGCCCTGGAAGAGCATATAGCCGGTCGCGAACACCGTCGGAATCATCGCGCCGCCGACGAAGCCCTGGACAGCGCGGAACAGGATCATCGATTCGATGCTCCACGCCATGCCGCAGAGGATGCTTGCGATGGTGAACAACCCCGCCGACGCCGCAAACAGCCACCGCGTCGACAGCGCCTGCGCGAGGAAGGCCGAAAAGGGGATCATCACCAGCTCCGCCATCAGATAGGCGGTCTGCACCCAACTGATTTCGTCGGGGCCCGCGCTGAGTCCCGCCTGCACCTCGTTGAGCGATGCCGCAACGATCTGGATGTCGATCAGCGCCATGAACTGGCCGAACGCCATCACCGCAAAGATCAGATATTTCCGCGCGTTGGGCATCGCCGCCGGATCGAACGGCATATCGGGCGCGGCCTGCGGTTGCCCGGGGGAGAGGGGAATGGAAGCCATGGGTCTTGTGTCCTGTCGTCTTTATATTATATGCGTCATATAAAAGGAGACGCAAGTGCGCTATTCGAGCGACCACAAGGCCGAGACCCGCGAGCGGGTGCTGAAAGAGGCGGCGAACGAAATCCGGGCCAAAGGACCCGACAATGTCGCGGTGTCGGGCATCATGGCGCGTGCCGGCCTGACCCACGGCGGCTTCTACGCCCACTTCCCCTCGAAGGACGCGCTGGTGAAAGAGGCCATCGGAACGATGTTCGCCGACGCCCGCGCGCGCAGCGACCGGATCGACGTCGACGGCGACCCGCGTGCAGCGCTACGCGCCTATATCGATTTCTACCTTTCCCCGGCGCACCGCGATCGGCGCGATCGCGGTTGCCCGTTGCCGACGCTGTCGGGCGATTTCGCGCGCGCACGGCCCGAGACGCGCGACCGCTTCGGCGCCGGCGTCGTCGGTATCGCAACCCGCCTCGCCGCGCCGCTCGCGAAGCTCGGCTATGCCGACCCGGAGGCCGAGGCCCATGCGTTACTGGCGCAGCTCGTCGGCGGCGTCGCCCTCTCCCGCGCGGTCGGCGATGCCGCTTTGTCCGATGCGCTGCTCGCCGATACGCATGCCAGCATCGTCGCCCGCTACGGCCTGGAGACCGCGCAATGACACTCGCCAAGGTGCAGGGCCTGATCGCGAGCGGCGGCCGTCCGCCGATCGGCGAAACGCTGGGCTTTCAGCTCGTCGACGCGGGCGACGGCTGGGCGGCGTTCGAAGGGGTGCCGGGCCCCGAACATTATAACCCGATGGGGATCGTCCACGGCGGCTATGCCGCGACCCTGCTCGATTCCGCCTGCGGCATCGCGGTGGTCACCAGGCTCGCCGACGATCAGGCGATGACCACGCTCGAACTCAAGACCTCCTATCTCAAGGCGATGACCGGCAAGACCGGGAAGGTCCGCGCCGAGGGCCATGTGATCTCGATCGGCCGCCGCGTCGCCTATGTCGAGGCGAAGCTGACCGATGCCGAAGGCCGCCTCTATGCGACCGCCACCTCGACCCTGCTGGTGATGCAGCCATGAACGCGCCCGTGACGATCGAGGCCGAAGCCGCCGCGCCCGCACGCCGCCGGATCGCGGTGCCGAAAAAGGCTTGGAAGGTCGGGCTGATCGCGCTTGCGATCGCCGCGGTCGGCATCTGGTGGCTCACCGCGCCGAAGAGTGCCGAGTCGACCGACAACGCCTATCTGCAGGCCGATTCGAGCGAGGTTGCGCCGCGCGTCGGCGGGCTCGTCACCGCGGTGCTGGTGAAGGATAATCAGGTCGTGCGCGCGGGCGACCCGCTCGTCCGCATCGACGTGCGCGATTATGACTCGCGGGTGATGGCGGCCGAAGCCGCGGTTGCCGATGCCGACGCGCAGCTCGCGACCGCGCGCGCCACTCTGGCGTCGCTCGGCGCCGAACAGAAGCTTGCCGCCGCGCACATCCGCTCGATGAACACGCAGATCGCGGCCGCGGACGCCGAATATGCGCGCGCGGCCGCCGACCGGAAGCGCTATGATGCGTTGCTGATCGACGGCTTCGTGCCGAAACGCGATGCCGAACAGGTGTCGGCAAACGCCGTGAGCGCCGCCTCGGCCGCGCAGCGGTCGCGCGCCGACCTCGGCGCCAGCATCGAGGCGGCGGCGGTGACGCGCGCCAAGGAGCCGATCCTCGCGGCGCAGGTGCAGGCGGCCGAGGCGAATGCCGCGAAAGCGCGCGCCGCGCTCGCGCTCGCGAAGCTCGATCGCGGCCATACGCTGGTTACAGCGCCGATCGACGGCGTCGTCGGCAATCGCCGCATCCAGGTCGGCGACTATGTCCAGCCGGGCTCGCGCCTGCTGACCGTCGTCCCGGTAAAATCGATCTACGTCACCGCGAATTTCAAGGAGACGCAGACGCGCGAGATGCGGCCGGGGCAAAAGGCCGAGGTCTATGTCGACGCGCTGGGGCAGACTCTGACCGGCACGGTCGAAAGCCTTGCGCCGGGGTCGGGAAGCGAATTCACGCTGCTGCCCTTCGAGCCCGGATCGGGCAATTTCACCAAGATCGTCCAGCGCGTTGGGGTGCGCATCCGGCTCGATCCGGGGCAGGCGGCGCTCGCGCAGCTCCGCCCCGGTCTGTCGGTCACCGCAAAGGTGCGGCTGCGCTGATCAATCGGCGTCGAGGCCATAGGCGGTGTGCAGCACGCGCACCGCGAGTTCGGTTTCATCCTCGTCGATCAGCACGCTGACCTTGATCTCGCTGGTCGAAATCGCCTGGATATTGATGCCGCGGTCGGCGAGCGCGCGGAACATCGTGCTCGCGACGCCTGCATGACTCTTCATCCCGACGCCGACGACACTGATCTTCGCGACCTTGTCGTCGCTGATGATGCGGTTGAAACCGATCTTGTCCTTCGCGCCTTCGAGCAGGTCGATCGAGCGGAGCAGGTCGGCGCCTGGGACGGTGAAGGTCACGTCGGTCTCGCCTTTGTCGCGCCCCACGTTCTGGATGATCATATCGACGTTGATCCCGGCCGCGGCGAGCGGTCCGAAGATCGTCGCGACGGCGCCCGGCCTGTCGGGGACGCGGGTGACGATGATCTTCGCTTCATTCTTGTCGTGGGCGATGCCGGTGATCAGCTGGCGTTCCATCTGGTGTTCCTCTATTTCCTCGTCGCTGACGATCATCGTGCCTTTTTTGGGAGCCTCGTCGCCCTCGACGAAGCTGGAGAGCACCTGCACCCGCACCCCCATCTTCATCGCAAGCCCGACCGAGCGGGTCTGGAGCACCTTCGCGCCGACGCTCGCGAGTTCGAGCATTTCCTCATAGGTGACATAGTCGAGCTTGCGCGCGCGCGCGACGATGCGCGGGTCGGTGGTATAGACGCCGTCGACGTCGGTGTAGATGTCGCAGCGGTCGGCCTTCACCGCCGCCGCCACCGCGACCGCGCTGGTGTCCGAGCCGCCGCGGCCCAATGTCGAGACGCGACCATCGTCCATCATTCCCTGGAAACCGGGAATCACCGCGACCTCGCCCTTCCCCATCGCGGCGAGAAGCGCGCCGGTGTCGATGTCGAGGATGCGCGCGCGGGCATGGGCTTCCTCGGTGCGGATCGGGAGCTGCCAGCCGAGCCAGCTGCGCGCGGGAACGCCCATCGCCTGAAGGGTGAGCGCGAGCAGGCCCGAGGTCACCTGCTCGCCGGCCGCGACGACGACGTCATATTCGGCGGGGTCGTAGCGCGGGTTCGCCTCGCGGCAGAAATTGACGAGCCGGTCAGTTTCGCCCGCCATCGCCGAGACGACGACCGCGACCTCGTTGCCCTGCGCGACCTCGCGCGCGACAAGCCGCGCCACGGTGCGAATCCGCTCGGTGCCCGCCATCGACGTGCCCCCGAATTTCATCACGATCCGCGCCATCTCGCCCCGCTTTCCTGAACTGGTTTCGTCCGCAACTTTCCCGTGGGTTTCTGCGGCGTTCGGCTGTTAGGCAAGGGGGCGGACGATGGCAAGCGCGCGAACGCGTGCGCGGGATAGAATTTCTTGCGCCCGCGAAGGCACGGTGCCAAATCGCGGGGCATGAGCGCCCAAACGATCAATCCGAACGAAGCCGCCCATTTCGGCGCTCTCGCCGCCGACTGGTGGGATCCGCACGGATCGTCGGCGATGCTGCACAAGCTGGGTCCGGTGCGCCTCGCCTATATCCGCGGCCAGATCGACGCGCATTGGCACGTCGACGCCCGCGAACGCTTTCCTCTCAAGGGCCGCACCGCGATCGACGTCGGTTGCGGCGCCGGGCTGCTCGCCGAGCCGCTGGCGCGGATGGGGGCGCAGGTCACCGGCGTCGACGCGGCGCCGGAGAATATCGCCGCCGCGCTGGACCATGCGGCGGGACAGGGGCTCGCGATCCGCTATCACGCGGGCGAGCTTGCGGCGCTGCCGCCCGCGACCTTCGATCTCGTCACGTCGATGGAGGTCGTCGAACATGTCACCGACCCTGCCGCCTTCATCGCCGAGCTGGCGGCGCGGCTCGCGCCCGGCGGATTGATGATCCTGTCGACGCCGAACCGCACCGCACTATCGAAGCTGCTGCTCGTCGAAGCCGCCGAGCGGATCGGCGCGGTTCCGCGCGGGACGCACGACTGGGACCAGTTTCTGAAGCCCGAAGAGCTCACCCGGTTAATCGAGGACGCGGGGCTCGATGTCGTCGACCGCACCGGCCTCTCCCCCTCGCCTGCCAAGGGCTTCAAATTGGGCGGCAGCGAGGCGCTCAACTATCTCGTTGCGGCGAGGCATCGGGTGTGAGCCGCGACCCGCGGGTCGATGCCTATATCGCGGCAGCGCAGCCTTTCGCCCAGCCGATCCTCAGACATCTGCGCGAGCTGGTGCACCACCATGCGCCGGGCGCGGAAGAGACGCTGAAGTGGAGCGTGCCGCATTTCATCCTGAACGATCAAAATCTGGCGGGCATGGCGGCGTTCAAGGGCCATGCGACCTTCGGCTTCTGGCGCGACGAGGAGGTGACGGGTTCGCCGCGCGACACGGGCGCGATGGGCAGCATGGGGCGCCTCGCGACGCTCGCCGACCTGCCATCGGACGAACAGCTGGCGGCCTGGATCGCGAAGGCAGCGGCACTCTGTGCCGAAGCAAAGCCGAAGCGACCCAGGCCTGCGCCGAAACCGGCGCTCGAGGTGCCCGCCGACCTCGGCACGGCGCTGGCAGCCAATGCCGCCGCGCAGGGCCATTGGGACGGCTTCTCGCCCGGCAAGCGCCGCGACTATATCGAATGGGTGCTGGAGGCGAAGCGCGAGGAGACCCGTGCGAAACGCATCGAGACGATCGTCGCGCAGGTCGCCGAGGGCAAGGACCGCAACTGGAAGTACAAGAGCTGCTGACCCTGTCGCCTTGAGCCTAGAAAAGTAGACCCGCCCCCAGGCCCATGTCCCCGGGGGCGGGTCGCGACCCGTCGTCTGTGCCGAAAGCTCAGGCGAGGTCGAAACGGTCGGCGTTCATCACCTTGGTCCAGGCCTTGACGAAGTCCTTCACGAACTTCTCTTCGTGGCCCTTCTCGGCATAAACTTCCGCCACGGCGCGGAGTTCCGCGTTCGAACCGAAGATCAGGTCGGCGCGGGTTGCGCGCCAGGTCTCGCCGCCGCTCGTGCGGTCGGTCGCGACATATTCCTGGTCGCCCGAACCATCGACGGCTTTCCACACATTGGTCATGTCGAGCAGGTTGACGAAATAGTCGTTCGTCAGCTGGCCCGATCGTTTGGTGAAATGGCCATGGCCGCGGTCGCCGTGATTGGCGCCGAGGACGCGGAGGCCACCGATCAGCACGGTCATTTCGGGCACCGACAGGCCGAGCAGCGAGGCCCGGTCGAGCATCATTTCCTCGACCTTCACCGCCAGCTTTTTCTTGCCGACATAGTTGCGGAAGGCGTCGGCCTCCGGCTCCATCACCGCGAAGCTTTCGGCGTCGGTCTGTTCCGCGGTCGCGTCGCCGCGGCCGCCGGTGAACGGCACCGCGACGTTGAAGCCCGCATCCTTGATCGCCTTTTCCAGCCCGACCACGCCGCCCAGCACGATCGTGTCCGCGATCGACAGGTTGCCGCGCAGCCCCTCGAGCGTAGCCAGCACCTTGGCGAGCAGCGCGGGTTCGTTGACCTCCCAGTCCTTCTGCGGCGCCAGACGGACGCGCGCACCGTTGGCGCCGCCGCGGAAATCGGACTTGCGGAAGGTGCTGGCCGACGCCCACGCGGTCTTGATCAGTTCGCTGACGGTCAGGCCGCTCGCCGCGATCTTTTCCTTCACCGCCGCGACATCGGCATCCGACGGCATGGTGCCGGCAGGGATCGGATCCTGCCAGATCAGGTCTTCGGCGGGAACCTCGGGGCCCAGGTAACGCACCTTGGGGCCCATGTCGCGGTGGGTCAGCTTGAACCAGGCGCGCGCAAAGGCGTCCTTGAACGCTTCGTGATCGTTCCGGAACTTTTCGCTGATCTTGCGGAACTCGGGATCGACCTTCAGCGCCATGTCGGCGGTCGTCATCATCGTGGGCACCTTGACGTTCGGATCCCACGCCGCCGGGGCCATATCCTCGGGCTTCTGGTTGATCGGCTGCCATTGCTGCGCACCGGCCGGCGAGTGGACGAGCTCATACTCATAGTCGAGCAGCAGGCGGAAATAATTCGCGCTCCATTCCGTCGGCGTGTTCACCCAAGACCCTTCGATGCCGCTCGTCACCGCATGTTCGCCGATGCCGCCGCTTTCGTGGCTGCTGACCCAGCCGAAGCCCTGCGCCGCCAGATCGCCGCCTGCGGGCGCCGGGCCGAGCAGCGACGCGTCGCCATTGCCGTGCGCCTTGCCGAAGGTGTGGCCGCCCGCGGTCAGCGCGACGGTTTCCTCGTGGTTCATCGCCATGCGGTGGAAGGTTTCCTTGATGTCGCGCGCCGACAGCAACGGGTCGGGGTTGCCGCCCGGCCCCTCGGGATTGACATAGATCAGCCCCATCTGGATTGCGGCGAGCGGCCCCTCGATCGCCTCCATGCCCTTATCGGGATCGATACGGGTCTGAACGCCTTCGTTCACCCATTTGTCTTCGCTGCCCCAATAAATGTCGCGCTCGGGCTCGAACACGTCGGCGCGGCCGCCGCCAAAACCGAAGACCGGCCCGCCCATGCTCTCGATCGCGACATTGCCGGCCAGAATGAACAGGTCGGCCCAGCTGATCTTGTTGCCGTATTTCTGCTTGATCGGCCACAGCAGGCGGCGCGCCTTGTCGAGATTGCCGTTGTCGGGCCAACTGTCGAGCGGCGCGAAACGTTGCTGCCCGCTGTTCGCGCCGCCGCGGCCGTCAGCGGTGCGATAGGTGCCCGCGGCGTGCCACGCCATGCGGATGAAGAAGGGACCATAATGACCATAGTCGGCCGGCCACCACGGCTGGCTGTCGGTCATCAACGCGGTCAGGTCATTCTTCAGCGCCTGATAGTCGAGCGACTTGAACGCCGCCGCATAGTCGAAATCGTCGCCGAGCGGGTTCGACGACCCGTTAGGGGTGAGGATTTCGGTCGCCAGCATGTCGGGCCACCAATCCTTGTTGGTCCGGCCGAGCAGGGCGCGGACGCCGCCGGGCTGATGCACCGGGCAACCGCTGCCGATAGGGGTCTGGTCGTTCATGCAGTCTCTCCTCTTTTCGGATGTTGTAGGATCGTGATGCGGCAGGATGACGGGCACATGACGGCGCGGCGGCCAGGGGGCCGCAAGGGACAGTCGGCGCGGGCAGGCGTCGAGTCGATGGCGTCATCCTTTCGTTCTGACCGGGAGAGACTACGCCGCGCCGTCCGATCGACCTAAACGAATAAGCTGAATTCAGTCATCGACCGAAGCGATCAACGGCGCGGCGCGCCGCAGGTGCGACGAGCCGCCCGTCGCGGCCGGGCCACGCCCCGGCGCGACGGCGCAACATCCCGATCTCGCACGAGTTGATTAGGGGTCGCAGCATGATGGCATGATGCGACATCAAGGAGATGGAAAGTGGCTAACACCCTCGACCAACATAACCAGAAAAGTCCCCAGGCTGACCGCGACGAAGAACAGCGTCGCCAGCAGCAGCAGCAGGGCGGTAACGACCGCCAGCAGGGCGGCCAGCGTTCCGATCAGGATCGCAACAAGAACCCGCAGCAGCGCTGATCGTCGGGCTGCATGAGAAAGGGGCCGCCCCCCCGGGACGGCCCCTTTTCCGCAGGCGGGTGGGCCTTAGAGTGTTTTCAAGTCAGGTGGAATCACCTGACGACCCGGAAAACACGGCAAAACAGGAATCTGGAGTGCCGGTTTTGATTCAATCAAAACCGAACGCACTCTAGAAGCTGAACTTGATCGTTCCGCCCCACGTCCGCTCGTCACCCGGCGTACCGGCGATGAGGCCGGTGTTCCCGGGCGCGACCTGCAGCAACTCGATATAGTTGACGTCGAATGCGTTGCGGACCCAGCCGAACACATCGACGCCATCGCTGCGGAAGCCGACGCGGAAGTTGGTCAGCGCATAGCCCTTGACCTCGGTATAGATCGAGGGCGAGGCGTTGGAATTCCAGCGCGAGCGGTAATTGCCGTCGATGCCGAAATAGAGCTGCCCCTCTTTTGCTAACAGGTCGAGCGGCGCGTTGATCTCGGCCCCGTAAGAAAAGGCCCATTTCGAAACGCCGGGCAAGCGCTGGCCCGAAATGTCGCACTGACGCGGGCTGAGCGCGCCCGGCACGCCCGGCTGCGAATAGTCGGGAACCGCGTTCGCCGGCTGGAAGGTGCCGCCCGACAATTCGGGCGGGCATGGCGCGTTGGTGAACTTCTTGTACTTGGCGTCGGTATAGGCGCCGTTGGCATAGGCGGTGAGACGATCGTTCGCGACAATCTTGAAGTCGGCCTCGATCCCCTGCGAGCGCACCTTCTCTGCATTGGCGAGATAGCCGCGCACCGTGCCGAACTGGCCGCCGTTCACCGTCGCCTGGAAATTCTTGATTTCGGTCCGGAAGGCGGAGAGATTGAAGGTCGCCCGGCGGTCGAGGAACTGGGTCTTGAGTCCGATCTCATAGTGATTGACCGATTCGGGCTGCACCGTGCTCGCGTCGAGGTTCGGCGTATTGTCGGCGTTGAGCGGCAGGCCGTTCTGGTTGATGCCGACGGTCTTGAAGCTCTTCGCATAGGTCGCATAGGCGAGGATGTCGCGGGCCAGCTTGTAGTTGACGTTGAAGTCATAGCTGAAGTTCCAGTCGCTCACCGACGGCTGGGTGAGCTGCGGCTGGTAAACGCCGCACTGCGCCGCCAGCATCGATCCCGCAGGCAGGCTCGTCGCCGGAGGGATCGGGGTACAGTTGAGCACCTGCCCCGCCCCATCCGTCACGATGCGCTGATAAAAGCCCGTCTTCTTGTCATAGTTGAGGCGCAGGCCCGGCTGGATCGTCAGCGCGTCGGTCACCTTCCAGCTGAGCTGTCCATAGGCAGCCGCGCTCGTCGACTTCAGATATTGCGTGTTGGTCGCCGTGAGCCCTTCGAGGATGCCCGGAATGCCCGCCTGCGCGCCGGTGAGGCTCCAGCGGCTGGCGTCGGCGCCCTGCTGCTCGGTGCCCTGGGTGTCGATGCGCTGTTTGAAACCGAACAGACCGACAACGAAGTCGACCCGGTCGCCCTCGTAATTATACCGGAATTCCTGGCTATACTGGTCCTGCTGCGAGGGGTTCTGCGACCTGGAAACGATCGACAGGCCGGTGAAGTCGCGGTCGTTCTCGGGCTTCCAGTCCCAGAAACGCCACGCGGTGATCGAGGTAAAGGTGCCCGGGCCGACATCCCACTTCACGCGCAGCGACGCGCCGCCGATCTTGTTGCCCGCGTTCAGGCTGGCGTCGATGTCGGTCAGGCGGTCATAGATGTTGCGGCTGGGAACCGCATAGGGCCGCGTCGGATTGGCCGCATTATAGGCGGCCACAAGCCCGTCATACTGGCGCGCGAGCGCGCGCTGCGTCCGCCCGACGCCGACGAAGGCGGTGCCGAAGCCCTCGGGATCCTGCTTGCTATAGTCGCCCGAGAGCGTGATGCCGAGATCGTCGTTGGGCTCGAACAAGAGCTGGCCGCGCAGCCCGAGATTGTCCTGCTCATTGATCCAGCGATCGCTCGTCGTATTGAACAGCGTCCCGCGGCGGCTGGTCGCGGCAATCGCGAGACGCGCGGCGATCTTGTCCGAAAGCGGACCGGAGATCGCCGCCTTGGCCTGGCGGTATTTGAGATTGCCGACGCTCACCTCGGCGCGGCCCTCGAAGTCGAAGGTCGGCTGGTTGGTCGTGATGTTGATCGCACCCGCGGTCGTATTTTTTCCGTAGAGTGTGCCCTGCGGCCCGCGGAGCACCTCGACCTGGTCGACGTCGAGGAAATCGAAGGTCGCGGCGGCGACGCGCGAATTATAGACATCGTCGACATAGATGCCGACACCTTGCTCGAAGCCGTCGCTGGTGAGGCCAAAGGGCACGCCAAGGCCGCGGATGTTGACCGAGGTGTTGCGCGGGTTCGAGGTATAGACCTGCAAGGTGGGGGCGAGCTGCTGCAGCTTCACGACGTTGAAATTGCCCGTCGCCTCGATCGAATCACCCCTGATGACCGAGATGGCGACCGGCACTTCCTGAGCCGTTTCCTGACGGCGGCGCGCGGTGACGATGATCACGTCGCCGCGGCTGACATCGTCATCGATCTGCCCCGCGGCTTCGGCGGCGCCGGCGGCTCCCACCGTCGCGTCGGCGGCATCGGCGCCCGCCCCGTCCGCCGAGGTCTCCGCGGCGAGAGCAGGCGTGGCGCCGAGCGCGAGGAGGAAGGAAAGCGTAAGAGCCGACGCCGGCAAGCGGCGGCGGGCGGACGGATATTTTGCGGTCATGACAATTTCCTGTTGCTTTGATGATGCACGAAAATTGCCACATCCGGCGGTCCGGTCTGCGGCAGGAAGGGGAGAATCCCCGGTCGGGAGCTCTGAAAATCAGTTGGGGTAGCGGTGCCGTTCGGTCACATCGACCTGCACCAGGCGTCCTTCGTGGACGGTGAGCTGGATCGCGCCGAATTTCAGTTTTTCGAGCGCGTCGAGCACGGTCTGCACAGCGCGCGGCGTATCGCCGCTTTCGCCCTGCGGCTGTTCTTTGTTGGTGCTCATGCTGTGCCTTTCCCTCCTTAATGAGTCGGCGAAACCGTATCCTAAGTGTTTTAGTTGACAATAACCAAATTTGCTTTGTGCGCCCAAAGGTGAAGTTGCCGCGCCGAACGGATTCTGCGCTGCGACCAGCCGAAACACTTCGTCGCCGAAGTGATTGCGCCCGCGCGCCAAGGCTGGCAAAGGCGCAGCCGATGAGCAAAATGAACGATCTGATGGCGCGCGGGACCGGCCTTCTCGGTAGCGACTATGCCATTCTCTGCGGCGCGATGAGCTGGGTCTCCGAGCGCAATCTGGTGAGCGCGATCAGCAACGCCGGCGGCTTCGGCGTGATCGCCTGCGGCGCGATGACACCCGAACTGCTCGATGCCGAGATTGCGGCGACCAAGGCGCTCGCGACACGCAACTTCGGGGTCAACCTGATCACGATGCACCCGCAGCTCTTCGACCTGATCGACGTGTGCGCGAAGCATCAAATCGGCCATGTCGTCCTTGCGGGCGGTCTGCCTCCCAAGGGCAGCCTCGAGGCGATCAAGGCCTCGGGCGCAAAGGTCATCTGCTTCGCGCCGACGCTGGCGCTGGCAAAGAAGCTCGTCCGCTCGGGCGTCGACGCGCTGGTGATCGAGGGCATGGAAGCCGGGGGCCATATCGGCCCCGTCTCGACGAGCGTGCTCGCGCAGGAAATCCTCCCGAGCCTTTCCGAAGAGGTGCCGATCTTCGTCGCCGGCGGCATCGGCCGCGGCGAGGCGATCGCGGGCTATCTCGAAATGGGCGCCTCGGGCGTCCAGCTCGGCACGCGCTTCGTCTGCGCGACCGAGAGCATCGCGCATCCAGATTTCAAGAAAGCCTTCATCCGCGCCGCGGCGCGCGACGCCGTCGCCAGCGTCCAGATCGACCCGCGCCTGCCGGTGATCCCGGTGCGCGCGCTCAAGAACAACGGCACCGAAGCCTTCACCGCGAAACAGCGCGAGGTCGCGAACAGGCTCGACGCTGGCGAGGTCGACATGGCGGCGGCGCAACTCGAGATCGAACATTATTGGGCCGGCGCGCTGCGCCGCGCGGTCATCGACGGCGACGTCGACGGCGGTTCGTTAATGGCAGGGCAATCCGTGGGTATGGTAACCTGCGAGGAGAGCGTTGCCGAGATTATCGCAACTTTGGTGCAACAGGCCGACGAGGCGTTGCGTGCTCGGGGTTGAAACCGCATGGTCGAGCGGTTGGGGAGAATATCATGACTGTGTCGCGTAAAATCATCGCAGCCGGCTTGCTGGCGAGCGTTGCCGCCTGTTCGCCGAAAAAGCCCCCTGCCCCGCCGCCGCCCCCGCCGCCGGTCGCGATCGTGATCCCGCCCCGCCCGCTGCCCCCCGGCAACGCAGCGCACACGCAGATCCTGCCGGGCCGCGGCGTCGACGGCCGTTTCGTCACCGCCAATACCGCCGTCACCGGCGACCGCGCCTTCTGGCAGCTCAAGATCGGGCTCAACGTCGCCGCGATCGGTTGTCGCGGCACCGAGGAAGCGACGCTCGTTGCCGCCTATAACAAGATCATCAAGACCCACGCCAAGGTGATCAAATCGACCGAAAAGTCGGTCATCACCGAATTGGGCAAGCAGAACGGGAACAACGGCATTGCGCCGCGCGACCGGCTGTCGACCCAGCTGTTCAACTATTTCGCGCAGCCGCCCGCGCAGCGCGCCTTCTGCGCGCGCGCCAACGAAATCGCGCAGCTCGTCTCGTCCGAACCGACGGCGCAGGTGATAGCGCAGGCGCCGGGCCATCTGTCGCGGCTCGACCAGCCGTTTATCGACTTTTACGAGGCCTATGCCGCCTATCAGGTCGAGGCGGCCGCATGGGACGCCAAATATGCCCCGGCGCCGGTCGCCACCACGCCGGTCGCACCGATCGCGACGCCGATCCAGCCGACCGGATCACCGGCCGGCATGTGACGATCCGCGACCGCGGGCGGCGGGGTTGCATTCGCGCAACGCCGCGCCGGGTGCGTCGCGAGAATCGCCTTCGGCTCGTCGCATTTCGGGTTAACCCCGTTGCGGGCGATGTGACGTCAAACCGCCAATGCCCGGTCGCACCCGGTTTTCGCCCTGCCGAAAAAGCCGCGCATTTCGAAATTCATGCGCCGGTTCGCGGCATATCTCCCATGGTGGACCGGAACCTGCGGAATAGCCTTTCGGCCGCGTTCATGATGAATTTCCGGCAACGTTTCGACTCTCCACCGCCCCTTATCGTCCCCCTTGCCGGAACCGTCCGGCGCCGCTCGCGAGAGCCTTGGGGGACTTGGAACCATGACCAGATCGATCGGATTCGCCGCCGCTTGCGCGGCGGCGCTGGTGGCCGCGCCTGCCGCCGCCCAATATAGGACGCAGGAGCCGCAGGCACCCGGCTATGCCGCGCCCAACCTGCGCCTGCCGCCAGTCGACGCGCGGGGCGATTTCGTGACGCCCAATCGTGATTTGACCGGTCACGCGGCGTTCTGGAACGTCAAGATCGCGCTCAACGTGGCCGCCATCGGCTGCCGCCATCCGGGTTCGCTGCGGCTCATCGCCGACTATAACGAAATCATCGCGCGCCACGGCAATCTGATCCGCGCCGCCGAGGGCGCGGTGATCGCACGCACCGGCGTCGCCGTGCGCGACCGCATGTCGACGAAGCTGTTCAACTATTTCGCCCAGCCGCCCGCACAGAAGCAATTCTGTCCGGTCGCCGGATCGGTGGCGGAACGGATGCGCGGCATGAGCAGCGCCCAGGCGATCGAAGCGGCTCCGGCCCTGCTCAGCGAACTCGACCGGCCCTTCACCGACTTCTATCGCGCCTATGCGCAATATCAGGCCGATCTGGCCGAATGGCGCAGCGGACGGACCGTGGAGCTGGCCTCGGCAAAGCCCTGAACGAAAATATCGTGGGGCGATAGCAACGGTTGAAAGCATCTGTTAGCAGGGTGGAGCGATGACCAATGCTCCGCCCCCTCCCTCGACCGCCGCGCAGTCGGCGCGCGAAATCCTGACCCGGCTGCACGAGGTGATGGCGGCGCGTACCAACGCGCAAAGCAAGCTCAACCAGGTCGTCGGCATCATCGGCGAATGCCTGCACAGCGAAGTCTGCTCGATCTATCTGTTGCGCGACGGCGCGCTCGAACTATATGCCACGCGCGGCCTGAAGCAGGAGGCGGTGCACGTCACCCGCCTCGGCCTCGGCGAAGGTCTGGTCGGCACGATCGCCGAACAGATCGAGACGCTGAACCTCGACGAGGCCGCGGCGCATCCCGACTTTTCCTACCGCCCCGAGACGGGAGAGGAATTGTTCCACAGCTTCGCGGGCGTGCCGATCATCCGCCGAGAACGCGCCGTCGGCGTGCTCTGCGTCCAGCACAGCGACCCGCGCCGCTATGAAGAGATCGAGATCGAGACGCTGCAGACGGTCGCGATGGTGCTGTCCGAACTCATCGCCAACGCCGACCTTGTCGACACCGCGGCGCGCACCGACGCCGCGGCGGCCGACCAGTCGGCGCAGCGATTGACCGGCCAGAAGCTGGTCGACGGCATGGGCGCCGGCGTCGCCGTGTTCCACCAGCCGCGCATCACGATCGAGCATACCGTCGCCGACGACACCGAAGCCGAGCGCCACCGCGTCTATGCCGCGTTCGACAAGATGCGCGAACAGATCGACCGCATGGCGAGCCAGGCCGAATTCGGCGTCGGGGGCGAGCATGAGGAGGTGCTCGAAACCTACAAGATGTTCGCCTATGACGAGGGCTGGTCGCGCCGGATCAACGAGGCGATCGACAGCGGCCTGACCGCCGAGGCGGCGATCGAGCGCGTCCAGCAGCGCACCCGGATGCGGATGCGCCAGATCGACGACCCGCTGCTCCGCGACCGGATGCACGACCTGGAGGATCTGTCGAACCGGCTGATCCGTATCGTGTCGGGCCAGATGGGCACCGCGGCGCAAATGGGGCTTCGCCAGGATTCGATCCTGATCGCGCGCAACCTCGGCCCCGCCGAGCTGCTCGAATATGACCGCCGCCGTCTGAAGGGCGTGGTGCTGGAGGAAGGATCGCTCACCGCCCACGTCATCATCGTCGCGCGCGCGATGGGCGTTCCGGTGATCGGCCGCGTCCGCGACGTCCGCACCTCGATCCGCGAAGGCGACGCGCTGCTGCTCGACGCCGGGGCGGGAACGGTCCAGGTCCGCCCGACTCCTGCGGTCCAGGAAGCCTTCGACGCCAAGCTGGAAATATCGCAGAAGCGCCGCGCCAATCTTGCTGCGCTGCGCGACCTGCCCGCGGTCACGAAGGACGGCGTGCCGATCGAACTGATGATCAACGCCGGGCTGCGCGAGGATGTCGCGGCGCTCGACCTCACCGGCGCGCGCGGCATCGGCCTGTTCCGCACCGAATTCCAGTTCCTCGTATCGGCGACCCTGCCCCAGCGCGAGCGGCAGCAGCGGCTCTATCGCGACGTGCTCGACGCCGCGGGCGAGCGACCGGTCATCTTCCGCACCGTCGACATCGGGGGCGACAAGGCGCTCCCCTATATGAACCTCGACGACACCGCGCAGGAGGAAAATCCCGCGATGGGCTGGCGCGCGCTGCGCCTCGCACTCGAACGCGAAGGGTTGCTCAAGGTCCAGGCGCGCGCGCTGATGGAGGCGGCCGCGGGCCGCACGCTCAACGTCATGTTCCCGATGGTGTCCGAACCCTGGGAATATGAGGCGGCGCGCGACCTGTTCGTGAAGCAGCGCGCCTGGCTCGCGCAGCACAACAAGAAGCTGCCCGTCGCGATCCGCTATGGCGCGATGCTCGAAGTGCCGGGGCTGGTCGAAACGCTCGACCTGATGCTGCCGCACCTTGATTTCCTGTCGATCGGGACCAACGACCTTACCCAGTTCCTGTTCGCCGCCGACCGGGCGCACCCGCGGCTTGCCGAACGCTACGACTGGCTGTCGCCGACCGTCATGCGTTACCTGTCGCGCGTCGTGAAGCTCGTCGCGGGAACGAAGGTGCAGCTTGGCGTCTGCGGCGAGATGGGCGGGCGGCCATTGGAGGCGATGGCGCTGCTCGGCATCGGAATCGAACGGCTGTCGATCACCCCGGCGGGCGTCGGCCCGGTCAAGGCGATGATCCGCTCGCTCGACCTCGCGGCGCTCCGCGCCGATATCCCTGCCATGCTCGCCCGTCCCGCCGCCGATCCGCGCGGACAATATCTGGCGTGGGCGAAGAGCCACGGGGTCGATCTGGGGGAATAGGATTGAACCCGCGGGTCGGTCCAGACGCCTCAGCCGACTGCCGGCGCAGCCGTCCCGATCGGTTCGTCCTTCTCCATTTGCTGCGACGGCATGATGTGCTCGGCGATCCGGATGCACGCCCATGCAAGCGCCATGCCGGCCGGAAGGTCGATCAGATAGTGCCAGCGGCTCGCCACCGCGGTGACCAGGATGAAGACGAGCACCACCGCATAGAGCGGAACGAGCAACGGCGCGTGCTTGCGCGCATAGAGAAAGAACAGAAACGCCCCGGCGGCATGGAGCGACGGCATCGCCGCCAGGCCGACGGTGAAATTCGTGCCACCTTGTCGGGCAATGAAATCGGGCCCGTTCGCGACCGACTGGCGATAGAAGTCGAGCATGTGATGCTGGCCGCTGCCGATCGTAGGGTCGATCCCGGCTTCGTATAGAAAAGGACCGATGGCGGGCGCGACAAGATAGCTGAGGCCGCCCAGTGATTGCAGCAGCAGCACAGCGATGACCAGCGGCCTGAACTGTTCGGGTGTCCTGATCGCATGGTACAGGAAGCTGCAATAGAACATACCGATGAAGGAGGTCATGTAAAAGTTGGATTCATAGGGGATGAAGCCGAACAGTTGCGCCCGCGCAAACATGCAGAAGTCGACGAGCGGCCGCAGCGACCGGTCGACGGACATGTAGAAATCGTCGAACAGCATCGGATTCACATGCGGAATCTAGAGCTTGACGTTAAAGTGGGCGAACAGGATCGCGACATAGCAGGGCAAGGCGACGAGAAAGCCTTTGGCGACTTCGCGCTTGCCGGCGATCAGGGTCAGAACGCCCAGCACCGCGACCCCGATCAGCGGATAGATGTAATGGATGCCGACAAATTCCGCGCGCTCGCCCGACGGGACCATGATCGGCAGGCCAAAGGCGACCGACAACAGCCACATCGCAAGCAGCATCAGGCCGGCGATGCCGATCTCGGGCGGAATGTCGCGCAGATTGAATCGCATATTCCCTCAGCCAATCCGATATGTCCGGCGAGGTCCAAGCTGGGTCGCCGTCCGTCCGCCCCTTCGCATATCAAGGTTAACCGGACGCTAATTGGCGGCCGTCCCGGCACCCTTCTGATTGTGCTCGATCGGCTCCAGCACCGCCTTGTCATCCATTGGCCAAAGGCGATCGTCGAGGTCCGGCCGCGCCCGCGTTTCAACGGACGTCGGCAGCGAAGTCGCGCCGATCGGCAGCGTCAAACCGCGACGGCGAGCAGCAGGCCAAGCACGAACCGCATCGGCCGTTCAGGGCCGCGCGCCGAACGCGATGCGCTGTGCCTTTTTGGCGCGGTCCCACCAGGCGCGGCGGATGACGTCGGCGACGCGCCCGGGATCGGGCGAGCCGAAGCGGACGAGCAGCGCGTGCCAGCCTTCATAATGCGGGGTCTGCCAGAAGGTGTCGGGATCGGTTTCAAGCAGCAATTCCTTTTCGTCGGGCTTGCACATCACCGCGAAGCTCCCCTGCTCGCGCCCCGGCGCTGCCAGCGCCTTGCCATTCAGCTTCGGACACGGCGTACCATAGAAGGGGAGCATCTCGACCTCGGGCAGCGCGCAGGCGAAAGCGACGACGTCGTGCCAATCGTCGAACCGCGCCTCCGCCACCGTCACCCGCCCCGCTGCTCGCGCCGCCGCTCGTCCCACCAGGCGAGACGTTCGGCGATCCGCTTTTCGAAACCGCGATCGACGGGGCGATAATATTCGGCCGGCGGCATCCCGTCGGGCCAGTAATTGTCGCCCGAAAAGCCGTCGGGGGCATCATGGTCATAGGCATAGCCCGCGCCATAGCCCAGATCCTTCATCAGCTTGGTCGGGGCGTTCAGGATGTTCGCGGGCGGCGCCAGCGATCCCGTGTCGCGCGCTGCCGCCCACGCCGCTTTCTGCGCCATATAGGCGGCGTTCGACTTGGGCGCTGTCGCGAGGTAGAGACACGCCTGCACGATCGCCAGTTCGCCCTCGGGCGAGCCGAGGAACTGATAGGCGTCCTTCGCGGCAAGGCACTGGACGAGCGCCTGCGGGTCGGCGAGCCCGATATCCTCACTCGCAAAGCGCGTCAGGCGGCGCAGCACGTAGAGCGGCTCCTCGCCCGCCACGAGCATCCGCGCGAGCCAGTAGAGCGCAGCCTGGGCATCCGATCCGCGCAGCGCCTTATGCAGCGCCGAAATGAGATTATAGTGGCCGTCGCGATCCTTGTCGTAAACGGGCAACCGGCGATGCAGGAAGGCCGCCAGTTCGCCCGGGTCGAGCGGCTGGTCGATCGCCACCGAAAACAGCGTCTCGACCTGGTTGAGCAGGAAGCGCCCGTCGCCGTCGGCGCTCGCGACCAGCGCCGTGCGCGCTTCGTCGGTCACCGGCAGCGGCTTTCCGACCTCGGCTTCGGCGCGCGCGACCAGCGTTCGGAGCGCCGCCTCGTCGAGGCGGTTCAGCACCAGCACCTGCGCGCGGCTGAGCAGCGCGGCGTTGAGCGCGAAGCTGGGGTTCTCGGTCGTCGCGCCGACCAGCACCACCGTTCCGCGCTCGACATAGGGCAGGAAACCGTCCTGCTGCGCACGGTTGAAGCGGTGGATCTCGTCGATGAAAAGCAGCGTGCGCCTGCCCGCGGCCGCCATCTTCTCGGCATCGGCGAACGCCTGCCGCAGATCGGCGACCCCGGAGAATACCGCCGAAAGCATCGCGAAGCGCATGCCCACCGCCTCGGCGAGCAACCGCGCGATCGTCGTCTTGCCGGTGCCGGGCGGCCCCCACAGGATGATCGACGACAATTGACCGGCGGCGACCATCCGCCCGATCGCGCCGTCGGGTCCGGTCAGATGCTCCTGCCCGACGACGTCGGCCAAAAGGCGCGGGCGAAGCCGCTCGGCGAGCGGCGCGGCGCCGGGAACATCCGGCCGCGCGGGTGCATCCTCGCCGAACAGGTCAGCCGCCATGCGATCAGCCCCGCCGCCGAGTCTTCTGGCGGATCAGCCGCAGGTAGGTGTCGGCGACCGACTGGTTGATCGCATCCCATTGGTAGGCGCCGCTCTCGACCAGCGCCGCCTGCCCGTGCGCGCCGCGAAGCCCAGGATCGCGGCAATAGCGTTCGAGGTCGTCGGCGAACAGGCCGATCGCGCCCGGCGCGACGAGATAGCCGGTCTGGCCATGCTTGACGATGCTCGCGCTGCCCGTCGCGCGCGCCGCGACGACCGGCAACCCGCACGCCATCGCCTCCAGCGTCACATTGCCGAAGGTTTCGGTGACCGAGGGGTTGAACAACATGTCGCACGACGCGAGCGCGCGCGCGAGGTTCTCGCCGCCCTGGAAACCGACGAACTTCGCTTGCGGAAGGCGCGATTCGAACCATTCGCCCGCCGGCCCCTCGCCGATCACGACGACCTGATGCGGCACCTTGCGGCGCTCGAGCTGGTCGATCGTGTCGGCGAACACGTCGAGCCCCTTTTCCATCACCAGTCGGCCGAGGAAGGCGATGACCGGCGTTTCGTCGGCAATGCCCCACGACTGGCGCCAGCCCATGTCACGGCGCCCCGGATTGAAGGTGTCGCGTTCGACGCCGCGCGTCCAGATGCCGATGTCATAGTTCATCCGCTGCTGGCGCAGCACCTGCGCGAAGCTTTCCGACGGCGCGATCAGCGCGTCGCACTTGCGATAGAGCTTGCGCAGCCACGCGACAACGAGCGGCTCGAGGAACGAAAGATTATAATAGCGGAAATAGGTTTCGAAGCGCGTGTGGACCGAGCAGGTGACGGGGATATTCCGCCGCCGCGCCCACGCCGCCGCCTGCCGCGAGACGCGGTCGGGGCTGGAAATATGCACCACATTCGGTGCGAATTTGGCGATGTCCTCGCGCACCCGCGTCGAAAAGGACAGGGGAATGCGATATTCGGCGCGGCCGGGGATCGCGATCGACGGTACGCTGACCAGGTCGCCGGTCGGTTCGAAATCGGGGTCGGCGACGGTCGGCGAATAGACGCGCACCGCCGCTCCCTTCGAGAGCAGATAGCCGACGAGGCGGTTGAGCGCCTTGTTCGCACCGTCGACAGTCATATTGTAATTGCCGCTGAACAGGGCGATGCGCAGGTCGGAAATGTCCATTTCGCCTGCGCTAGTCCTCTCGTTCGCCAAAGGCAACGCCGCACTATCTTTCAATCCCGCAGGGCTTGCGCGGTCCTTCCCGGCCCATCCGTTTCATCATCCGTGTTTCCTCGCCGTCGACGATCGCGATGTCGGCGATGCCGATGCGGCTCGAGTAGAGCCTCGGCGCAAATCCGGCAGCAAGCGAAATCCGGATCCGGTCGCCGGTGGGGCGATGCGCGCGTCGGCGATCGAGGCGAGCGATTAGTCGCCGGTATCGAGCGGCGCCTCGAGGTCGACTTCGACCGGCGGGTGAAGGCGCAGGCGGTGGACGCGCTTTTCGTCGGCCTCGGTCACTTCGATCCGCCAGCCGCTCGGGTGCTGCAGGATTTCGCCGACCTCGGGCACATGCCCCGCGAGCACCGCCGAAAGGCCGCCCAGCGTGTCGACATCCTCCTCGATCTCGGCGAGCCTCGGGTCGATCGCCTCCCCGATATCGTCGAGTTCGGCGCGCGCGTCGGCGTCCCAGCTGCCGTCGTCGTTGCGCACGAAGAGCGCGGTCGGCTCGTCGTCATGCTCGTCCTCGACCTCGCCGACGATCTCCTCGACCAGATCCTCGAAGGTGACGAGGCCCTCGGTCCCCGAATATTCGTCGATCACGATCGCCAGATGCGTCCGCTTGGCGCGCATTTCGGCAAGCAGGTCAAGCACGTCCATCGACTGCGGCACATAAAGCGGCTGGCGGATCAGGTCGATCAGCGGCGGCGGCTTCGCGCCCGCCGCGAGCACGGCGAAGACATCCTTGACGTGGATCATCCCGACAACCTCGTCGAGCGTGTCGCGATAGACCGGCAGGCGGCTGTGTCCCGCATCGGCGAAGACCTCAACCAGCTCGGCAAAGCTCGCGCTCTCGGAAATGGCGATGATCTCGCCGCGCGGCACCGCGACATCGTCGACGGTCTGCTCGCCGAAGTGGAGCAGGTTGCGCACCATCTTGCGCTCGATCGGCGACAGGTCGCCGACGACGCTGCTGCCGCGGCGTTCGTCGCCCTCTTCCTCGGCCTCGTCGATGACGTCTTCGATCTGTTCGCGCAGCGACGGCTCCTTGTCGCCGCCGAACAACAATGTCTTCAACCCGGCCAGCAGGCCGGATCTACTGTCCTCTTCCGATCGGTTCGAAGATCCCTGATCGTCGGGCATGGGTGTCGCTTTTCCCTGTTAGTCCTGATCCGCATATGGATTGGCGATGCCCAGCGATGCAAGCGCTTTCACCTCCAGCGCCTCCATCGCGGCGGCGGCGACGTCGTCCATATGGTCATAGCCGACGAGATGGAGTGTGCCGTGCACGATCAGGTGCGTCGCATGATCCGCCAGCGAAATCCCCTTCTCCGCCGCCTCACGCGCACAGGTCTCGCGTGCGAGGACGATGTCGCCGAGCAATATCTCGCCATCGTCGCTGTTGGCGAGCGTTTCGAGCAGGTCGGCCTGCACCTGCGGAAAGGAGAGGACGTTGGTCGGCTTGTCCTTGCCGCGGAAGTCGCGGTTGAGGGCATGGACCTCGGCGTCGTCGGTCAGGCGGATCGCGATCTCGACCATCGGCGCCGCGTCGGCGAGCGCGGCATAGGGGGTCAGCGCGAGCGCGGCGGCCGCCGCCTCGGCGCCGCGCCCCTCCCAGTCGAGCGGGTCGGGCCAAGGATGGGCCTCATGGGTTTCGACGATCAGCATCGCGCCCGCCTATAGCGCCGGTTTCGCCGATGGCAGCAAAATTCCGCGCCCTTGGGGTTCTGACCTTATGGCGGCGTTTGCGCCGGCGCGGGCGGCGGCGCCGGCGGCCGGTCGCCGATCGGCAGCTTCAGGTCGACCTTCGTCCCGCCGATCTCGGTGCTGATGACGGCATTGCCGTCCTTCACCCCGACGCTCGTCTTGTCGTCGATCGGGATCGCAGGGATCTCGGGAATGTCGAGCGGCTGAACCGGCGTGCCGGGATCCTCGGCGCGCGCGGGCGGCGCCTTGCGCGGCCCGCCCTGCCCGCTCGCCTGCACCATGAAGTCGCGCCAGATACGCGCGGGCAGCCCGCCGCCATAAATGCCCTGCAGCGGCGAATTGTCGTCGTTGCCGATCCACACCCCGACGACGAGGCCGTTCGCATAGCCGACGAACAGCGCGTCGCGGCTGTCCTGGCTGGTGCCCGTCTTGCCGAAATTGGCCTGCGGCAGCCGCGCCGCGCGGCCGGTGCCGCGATTGACCGCGGCGCGCAGCATCTGTTCGATATCGTCGTGGACGCCCGACGGGAAATGCCTGGGGCCGGTGAACCAGCGCTCGAACCAGCCCGCTTCCTCCTCCTTGAATGCGTGCGGCACGACCGGATAGCTGTTTGCCGCGACCGCGGCATAGGCGGCCGTCAGTTCGAGCAGGGTCATGCTCGACGTGCCGAGCGCGAGGCTCGGGTCGCCGCGCGCCAGCGGCGAGGTGACGCCCAGATCGCGCGCCACGCGGATGACCTTGTCGTCGCCAACCTCGCGCAGCAGGCGTACCGCCGCGACATTGCTCGATGTCGCGAACGCGTCCTCCAGCGTGATCGTGTCCGAATAGGCGCCGCCCGCATTCTTCGGCTGGTACGACCCCGTCGTGATCGCGCGGTTGTCGATCAGGTCGTCGGGCCGCTTGCCGTCCTTCAGCGCGGCAAGATAGACGAACAGCTTGAAGGTCGAGCCCGGCTGGCGCCGCGCCTGCGTCACGCGGTTGAAGGGCGAGGCGGCATAATCGCGCCCGCCGACCATCGCGACAACCTCTCCGTTCGGGCGCATCGCGACGAGCGCGACCTGCGCCTTGCCGGGCGCCGCGCGGCTGGTGACGCGCCGCGCGATTCCCTGCAGCCGCGCGTCGAGCGTTGTGCGGATCGTCTGGCGCGAATAGCCGACGTCGGAGAGCCTTCGCGCCTCGGGCAGCGCCCAGTCGGCGAAATAGGTGCCCGTCGGCAGATCGTTGCGCGCGCGCACGTCGATGCGCGGCGTCCGCATCGCCCTCGCCTCGGCCGCGGTGATCGTGCCGGTATCGACCATCGCATCGACAACCAGCTTCATGCGCTTTGCGGCAAGATCGGGGTTCTTGGTCGGCGCCAGCCGCGACGGCGCCTGCACCAGCCCGGCGAGCATCGCCGCCTGCGCCGGGGTCAGCTTTTCCGGCTGGCGATAGAAATAGTGAAGCGACGCCGCGCGCAGCCCATAGGTGTTGTCGCCGAAATAGGCGTTGGACAGATACCGTTCGAGGATCTGGTCCTTCGTCAGCCACGCCTCGAGCCAGAAGGCGATCAGCGCCTCGCGCGCCTTGCGCCCGAGCGTCCGTTTGGGGGTCAGGAAGGTGAATTTTGCGAGCTGCTGGGTGATCGTGCTGCCGCCCTGCGTGCGGCCGCCGGTGACATTGCTCCACACCGCGCGCCCGACGCTGCGCGGATCGACGCCCCAGTGGCTGTAGAACCGCCGGTCCTCGATCGCGAGGAAGGCGCCGGTGACGTGCTTCGGGAGCGCGCTGACCTTCACCGGCGCATCGACAATCGCCCCGGCCCGCGCGATCGGCGTACCGTCGGAGGCGAGCAACGTCACCTCGGGCGGCGCGATCGGTTCGAGCGATTTCGACAGCGGCGCGGTGAGCGCGAGCCAGCCGACGAGGAGAATGAAAGTCACCGCGAAGATCGCGAAGCCGCGCGAGATCCGCCTCGCCCATTTGCGCCGCCGCGTTTCGGGTACCGGCTGCGGTGGCGCGCCCTCGACCGTGCCGATCGGTATCTCGGGCGGGACGGACGGCGGGGGCGGCGTTTTCTTCCGGAAGGGGAACATGGCCGCGCGGATTATTTCGCCGCGCCGCAGGTCACCGATCCGCTGCCGATGTTGCGGACGGTGCAGGTCGGGCGGCCGAGCACGACCGTCTTGCCGATCCCGCGCGAGGTGATCGCGGCGCTCTTGACCGCGCGCAGCACATGGTCGCCCGCGCCCTCACCGTCGGCGATCAAGTCGTCGATCGCGAGCGCCCCCGCGTCGATCCCGCCCGCGCCCGACAGGCTGAGCTGCCCCTGCTTCGCCTTGCCCGCCAGCGTCATCGACCCGTTGCCGACCATCACGACGAGCAACCGGTCGGTCGCGATATCGCCGACGGCCAGCCTTCCCGGACCCTGAAGCCCGACCGAAACGCGCGTCCCCTTCAGCCGGTCGATCTGGAGCGAACCCGCGCCCGCGAGGCTCGCCGAGGCAAGGTTCGCCGCATTGACGCGGATCACGACCCCGCCGACCGGACTTTTGCGACTCTCGTCGCCCGCGAACTTCTTCTCGCCGATTACCAGGCGCCCGTCGCGCGTTTCGAGCGTCAGCCGGTCGAGCGCATCGGTGGGGCCCGTCGCGATCGCGCTGACCGGCGCGCGCGTCGTCACCTCGACCGTGAAATCGCCGTTGACCTCGATCGCCTCGAAACTGGTGAGGCCATAGCGCTTCTCGGCCGCGGAGGCGGGGCCGGTGGACAGGATGGCGATGGCCGCGATCGCGGCCCAGCGCAGGGTCAGGGTCATGGGCAGGCTTTAACCGTTCCGCAGCATCGGTGCCAGCGCGCTTTACCTGCAGGTCGCAGTGCCCGACCCCATTGCGCGCGTCGTGCAATTGGCGCCACCGCTGATATTGGCGTCGCCCGATCCCAGGATGTTGATGTCGGCCTTGCCGGTCGCCTGCGCATCGATGTCGCCCGATCCGGCGATCGATGTGTTGACCGTCTGCGCGGCGAGCTTTTCGGCGTCGATGCTGCCCGACCCGGTGACGCTATATTCGCCGCTGGCAACGTTGCCGCCGCCGATCTCGATATCGCCCGACCCCGAAATGCTCAGCTTCGCGCTTTTGCCGGTCAGCTTCGCGGCCTTGAGGTCGCCCGATCCGGTGACGATCGCCTCGACCGCGTCGCCGTCGATCGCGTCGGCATCGATCGATCCCGATCCGGTCAGCCGCGCCGCGACCAGCTTCGGCATCGTCACCTCGATCCGCACGCCGTCGTCGTCGCGGTGCGAGAAGCTGAAACCCGATTTCTTGCGGCCGATCGACAGCGTGTCGCCGTCGAGCTCGATCTCCAGTTCGTCGACGATCGCCTTCGGGCCCTTCGCGGTGATCGCGAACGCCTCGCCCCGGCGGATGGTGACATCGTCGGGCCCTGCGACCTTGACGCCGGTGAAGCCCTTGAGGTCGTAGCTCTGCGTCGTCGCGGGGCCGGCATCGACCGTGCGCTTGCCGCCGTCCTGCGCGCCCTTCCCTTCGTGGCTGCACGCCGTGGTCGCCATCGCAAGGGCCAGCGGCAGCACCGCCATCATCCGGTTTCGCATCGCCAATCTCCTTCGTGTATTATTCACATAACACGGAAGGATCGGGGCTGTCCAGTTCGTCCTACCAGCGCAGCAGCGGCGCGAGCAGCAGGCGGCCGGCAACGCCCCACAGCGGGACGGCGAGCCCGTGCCACATCGCGATGTGGATCATGTCGTTCGACGAGCAGTGGAGCCCGACGGCGGTCGCCCCCGCCGATCCGGCGGCGATCCCGATCACCCAGCCCGCACGCGCGGGCGAGGTCGGGGCGCCGCCCTTGAGCCAGGCAAACAGCGCCGCGCCGACGCCGAGCCCGGCGATCAGCCCGTCGATCGTGCAGCGCATCCCGAGTTCGGGGCGCATCGATTCCATTGCGCCATGGGCATCGCCAAAGCCGATGAAGATCGCGCTCAGCGGCAGCGCAAGCGCCGCAAGCCCGGCCCAGCGCCACCCGCTATAGTCGCGCCCGACGGCGGGAAGCCCCATGCGCAGCGCGCTCCACGCCGCCGCCGCGCCCAGCGCGGCGATCAGCCAGAAGGCAAGCATCGGCAGCGGCGCCATCGCGAGCCCGGCCGACAGGTCGTGCCGCATCCCGAACGTCCAGAGCAAGGCCGCCGCCCCGGCGATCCAGCCCGCGGCGACCCAAAGCCCGCCGCGCAGCACGCGCTGCGGGCGGACGGGTTTCAGGTCGGTGGCGAGACCGTCGATCAGCGCGTCGATCGATGCGTCCTTCATCTCATTCACTTTCAATCAATTGCGCGAGCTTCTTCAACCCGCGATGGATATTCACCTTCACCAGGCTTTCGCTCTGGCCGCATATTTTGGAGGCCTCGGCGATCGAGGCACCCTCAATCTTTACCAACGTGATCGCCTGCGCCTGTCCCGGCGTCAGGTAACCGAGCATCCGGTCGATGCTGATCCGCGCGTGGACGGCATCGTCCTCGGCGCCGACCGCGGCGTCATTGTCGCCAAGCTCGGCCTCGTCGCGTTGGCGGCGCAGCATGTCGATCCAGCGATAGCGCGCGATCGCCGCGAGCCAGGGCAGGAACGGCCGCCCCGAATCCCACGTCGCGAGCTTGCGGTGCATCGACACCAATGTCTCCTGCACCAGATCGTCGATCTGGTGCGGCGCGATGCGGCGCGCGAAATAGCGTGCCAGCCATTTCTGGCAATCGCCGAGCAGCGCGCGATAGGCCGCACGATCCCCCCGCTGCGATGTGGCCATCAGGCGCGCGAGCGAGGGTTCGTCGATGCTCATTGCGGCCGCACCCTAGCAATCAGCGCGTCGAGCGAAAACAGCCCGCCGCCGCGCACGATCAGGATCGCCGCCATCGCGACCCACAGCGAATGCACCGGCCACCAGGCATCGGGGAAGACAAAGATCTGGATGACCATCGTCATCACCAGCAGCGCGCCGGCCGAAAAGCGCGTCGCAAGACCGAGTAGCAGCAGGATCGGAAAGAAATGCTCGGCATAGGTGGTCAGCGGCACCGCGATCGCGGGGTCGAGCGGCAGCCCCGAAAATTCCGACGCGAACAGGTCGTATTGCGACGGGTCGATCTGCAGAAAACTTCCCTCGATCACCTTGGTCTGGCCCGAACGCCAGAACACCCCTGCGAGCGCCAGGCGGAGCAGGAACAATGCGATCGATTCGGGAATTCGCGACGCGGCGATCGCCACGCCGCGGTCGTAAAAGGCGACAATGCGATTCATCTCTCAAACCTTTTCAAATGCCCCTGCGTCGATCAGCACCGCGATCGCGGCGCCACCGTCGGGATGCATTTCGGCGAGCGAAGCGATGAGGTTACCGAGGGTGGAAATTTCTTTCGCACGGTCGAGTGCGGCATCGTCGGCATCGTGCAGCGCGAACAGCCGCACCTCGGCGTCGGGCCGCGTCAGCAGCAGCGCCGCGGTGCCGGGCGCGAAAGCGGGGTCGATCAGCGGCGCGGCACCGCTCGCCAGACTGACGATCCGCGCTGCCGGGTGCAGGCGGACGGTCAGCCCGAGCAGCGCGGCTTCGTCCTGGCCCGCGAGATCGGCCAGGCGCAGCGGCGGCGCCTCGGCCGCGTTGAAGCTTTCGAGCCACGCCCACTCGACCCGCGCGATGTCGGCGGCCAGCGGATCGTCGAGCCAGCCCGCGAAATCGCGGCCGATCTCGGACAGCGCGAGGCGTTCAGCGCCGCCGCTTTCGACGAAGGCGCGCGACAGCCGGTTGAATTCGGCCTCGCCGAGATAGTCGCGTGTGCGGGGAAACGTCTCTTCGAGCGCGACGAGCCGCGCGTGCGAGATGGTGTTGGCGTGGACGCGCAATCCGCGCAGCACGGCATTGTCGTCGCCCGCGAACAATCCGGCGGGCAGATGGTCGGGGCCGTAAAGCAGCGTCGCCGCGATTGCCGCCTGCTCGCGCTCAAGCATCGACGGCCTCGATCAGCGCATTGGCTTTCGCCGACTCGGCGATCAGTATCTCATATTCGGGAACATCGGTGTCCCATTCGACGAGCACCGGTTTGGGCCCCGCACGCCGCAAAAAGCGGGCGAGCAAATCCCAGCAGCCGCCGCGTACCGCCGACCCATGGTCGTCGATCGCGATCAGCCCGCCCATCTCGTCGTCCTTCACCGCGTGGCCCGCGACATGGAGCTCGCCGACCAGAGCCGGATCGAACGCGTCGATCCACGGCGCGGGGTCGAGCCCGAGGTTGAACGCCGACACGTCGACATTGTTGATGTCGAGCAGCAGGCGGCAGCCGCTGCGGCGGCAGAGTTCGTGGAGGAATTGCGCTTCGTCCCAATCGCTTTTCGCATAAGCGAGATAGCGCGAGGGATTTTCGATCAGGATGCTCCGGCCGAGCCGGTCCTGCACGCGGGCCACTTCGCCCGAGATATGATCGAGCGCGGCATTGGTATAGGGGATGGGCAGCAGGTCGGGGAATTTGTCTTTCGGCCCGTTGCTCCAGCTCAGATGGTCGGAAACCATTGCCGGGTCATAGCGGTCGCACAGCGCCGCGAGCGCTTCGAGCTCATCGGCATCGACGCCGCCCGCCGAGCCCAGCGACAGGCCGACCGAATGGAAACTCAGCGGCACATGGTCCGCAATCGCCGTCAGCCAGCGATGCGGTGGCCCGCCCGCGCCGAAGTAATTTTGGGGGTGAACTTCGGCCCAGGCGGGCGCCGCCCCCCGCTCCGCCGCATCGAGCACGTCGGCATAGTGCCGGGATCGAAGCCCTATGCCGGCACGCGGCGGCAGCGAATGGAGCGGGGGGACGGACAAGATCAGCTCTTCTTGGGAACCGGCTTCGCATTGCCCTTGTGCGCGGTCAGCGTGCCGCCCATCTTGACGCAGGTGCCCTTCGCGACGTTTTTCCAGGCATTGCCCTGATAGTCGACGGTCGAGGTACCGGCGCAGCTGGTGCCCGGACCCGCAGCGCAATCATTCTTGCCCTTGAGCGCGACGCCGTAGCATTTTTCCTTCGCGCCGTCGGCAGCCGCGGCCGGGGCGGCCATCGTACCGGCGGCCATGGCAAGGACAGCCGAGGCGGCGAGCGACAGTTTGAGTGCATTCGTCATGGTCGTTACTCCCTTTAGGAAATGGATGATGCGGGGGATGGCATCGTCCCTGTTTCGGGCGGGATCGCGAACAGGTTACGCCTTGTGCCATCTTGTCGCCACCTTCCTCGCGCAGGGGCGCGCCTCGATCAGGAAAAGAGACGATGAGTGTAGCGTTCCGCCGCGAAAGCGACGACGAGCATAAAGAACCCGAATATGAGCTGCCGATCCCGGTCGGCGCCAACCTTGTGACACCGCGCGGGCTCCGTCTGCTCGGCGAAGAGGTCGCGCGTCTCGAAGCGGCGATCGCGGCCGAGGGCGATGAGGAAGCGCGCAAGAAGCGCCAGCGCCAGCTTCGCTACTTCAACACGCGCAAGGCGACCGCCGAGGTGCAGGCGCCCGCCGAGGATAGTGTCGTCGGCATCGGCAGCCGCGTCCGCTATGCCCTGAACGGCACCGAACGCGCGGTCACCATCGTCGGCCACGACGAGGCCGATCCTGGCGCAGGCCGCATCGCCTTCACCGCGCCGCTCGGGCGCGCCTTGATGGGCACCGAGGTCGGTGACATGGTCGCATTCCAGGGCCGCGAGGACGCAATCGAGATTCTCGCCGCTTCCGCCGATCCGGAGGTCATGGCATGAAGGACAAGTTCGAACGCCACAAACAGCCCTGGACCGCCGCCGAGATCGACAAGCTCCACACGCTCGCCAAGAAGGGCATGGCGCTCAAAGCCATCGCCAAAGCGCTGACGCGCAGCGAGGAATCGGTCAAGATCCGCGCCAAAGCCGACGGCCTGTCGATCGCAAAGCTGCACTGACGCCGCAATGAACGCCGCCGACTACGACGCCATCGTGCTGGGTGCCGGCGCGGCCGGACTGATGTGCGCCGCGGTCGCGGGACAGCGGGGCAAGCGCGTCCTGCTGCTCGACCATGCCGATCAGGTCGGCAAGAAAATCCTCATCTCCGGCGGCGGGCGCTGCAACTTCACCAACATCCACACGGCACCCGACCGCTATATATCGGCGAACCCGCATTTCGCGAAATCGGCGCTCGCACGCTACACGCCCGCCGATTTCATCGCGCTGGTGAACGCCCATGGCATCGCGCATCACGAAAAGACGCTCGGCCAGCTCTTCTGCGACGGCTCGGCAAAGCAGGTCGTTGCAATGCTGCTGGCCGAATGCGCCAAGGGCGGCGTCGACGTCCGCTGCGGCCAGCCGGTGCGGGACGTGGCGCACGCCGACGGTGTCTTCACCGTCGTCTTCGGCGATCAGAATTTCTCGGCCCCGAACCTCGTCATTGCAACCGGTGGCCCGTCGATCCCGAAAATGGGCGCAACCGGGTTCGCCTACGACCTCGCGCGCCAGTTCGGCCTGAAGGTGGTCGAGCCGCGCCCCGCGCTGGTTCCGCTGACGCTCGGCGGGGACGATGTGTTGTTCCGCGACCTGTCGGGCGTTGCGACCCCGGTCGAGGCGCGGGCCGGCAAGGCAGCCTTCCGCGAGGCGGCGCTCTTCACCCACAAAGGTCTGTCGGGTCCGGCAATCCTGCAGATCAGCAGCTATTGGCGTCATGGCGAGTCGGTGACGATCGACTTCCTTCCCGACGCGCCCTCGGGCTGGCTGCTCGATGCCAAACGCGCCCGCCCGCGCAGTACGCTCCGAACAGCACTTGGCGCTGCGCTGCCCGATCGTCTCGCCGAAACGCTCGCCGAGCGCCTCGCGCTTCCGGGCGAACTCGCCGCCCAAACCGACCGCAAGCTCGTCGAGGCTGAGGCGCACCTCAAGCGCTGGACCTTCCACCCCAACGGCACCGAAGGCTTCGCCAAGGCCGAGGTTACCGTGGGAGGAATCTCGACCGCCAACCTGTCCTCGCAAACAATGATGGCCAAAAGCGTCCCGAACCTCTATGCGGTCGGCGAAGCCGTAGATGTCACAGGGTGGTTAGGCGGCTATAATTTTCAATGGGCCTGGGCGAGCGGACACGCTGCCGGACAGGTGATTTAAGCCCATTGAACCCCTTTCTGTCGGCCTGCCACCGCACCGGTGGCCGCCTATATTATTGAGATAAAAATGCCTTTCGAAAATCTTTCCCCCGTCCTTTCGGACGCCCTTGTCGCGCGCGGCTACGAAGCGCTCACCCCCGTCCAGACGCAAGTCACCGAATCGGAAGCCAAGGGCCGCGACCTCCTCGTCTCGGCACAGACCGGCTCGGGCAAGACCGTCGCCTTCGGCCTCGCGATGGCCGACGAGCTGATCGAGGGCGATCGCCTGCCCTTCGCGACCTCGCCGCTTGCGCTGATCGTCGCGCCGACGCGCGAACTCGCGCTGCAGGTCAGCCGCGAACTTGCCTGGCTCTATGCCAAGGCCGGCGCGCGCATCGCGACCTGTGTTGGCGGCATGGACGCCAGCAAGGAACGCCGCGCGCTCGGCCAGGGTGTCCAGATCGTCGTCGGCACGCCGGGGCGCCTCCGCGATCACCTCGAACGCGGCGCGCTCGACCTCTCGGCGCTTCGCGTCGCGATCCTCGACGAGGCCGACGAAATGCTCGACATGGGCTTTCGCGACGATTTGGAGGAGATCCTCGACGCCACCCCCGCGACGCGTCGCACGCTTCTGTTCTCCGCGACGCTGCCGAAGCCGATCGTCCAGCTCGCCAAGCGCTACCAGCAGGATGCCTTGCGCATCTCGACCGTCGGTGAAGACCGCGGCCATGGCGACATCGCCTATCAGGCGGTGACCGTCGCCCCCGCCGATATCGAGGGCGCGGTCGTCAACCTGCTCCGCCTCCACGACGCCGAGACCGCAATGCTGTTCTGCGCGACGCGCGACAATGTCCGCCGCCTCCATGCCAGCCTCGTCGAGCGCGGTTTCTCGGCGGTTGCCCTGTCGGGCGAGCATAGCCAGAACGAACGCAACCAGGCGCTGCAGGCGCTCCGCGACCGCCGCGCCAGGGTCTGCGTCGCGACCGACGTCGCTGCACGCGGCATCGATCTACCGACGCTCAGCCTCGTCATCCATGTCGAAATCCCGCGCGACGCCGAAGCCCTCCAGCACCGGTCGGGCCGCACCGGCCGCGCGGGGAAAAAGGGCACCGCGGTCATCATCGTCCCCTATCCGCGCCGCCGCCGCGTCGACGGCATGCTGCGCGGCGCGCGGATCAACGCCGAGTGGATGGACGCGCCGACGGCCGCCGATGTGCGCAAGCGCGATCAGGAACGGCTGATGGAGAAGCTGCTGACCCCCGTCGAGCATGAGCCCGAGGATATCGAACTCGCGCAGCGCCTGATGGCCGAGCGCAGCCCCGAGGACATCGCCGCCTCGCTCGTCCAGGCGCACCGCGCGCTGATGCCGCCGCCCGAAGACCTGCTCGACAACGGCCCGCGCGGCCGCGACAATGCTGGCCGCCCCGACCGCGGCGACCGCTTCGACCGCCCGGAACGCGGCAGCGCCGACCGCCGCGAAGGTTTTGAGGACAGCGTCTGGTTCCGCCTCAACATCGGCCGCCACCAGAATGCCGACCCGCGCTGGATCCTCCCCCTGCTCTGCCGCCGCGGCCATGTGAGCAAGAACGAGATCGGCGCGATCCGCATCGGTCCCAAGGAAACCATGTTCAACATCCCGCGCGCGATTGCCGACCGCTTTGCCGAAGCCGTCCAGCGCAGCGCCAACGCCGATGGCGAGGACGACAGCGGCGTCGCGATCACCCCCGCACCCGACGGCCCGACCTATCCGCCGCGCCGTGAAAGAGGCTCAGGCGACCGCCCGCCGCGCAGCACGCTCGGCCGTGCGCCCGGCGGCGACCGCGGCTTCGGCGACCGCGCCGGTCCGCGCGGCTCGCGTGGACCGGGCGGCACCGGCGGCAACGAACGCTACAAGCCCAAGCCCTACGGCCAGCGCAGCCCGCGCCGTTCGAAATAGCCGTCATTGCGACCCCGGCGAAAGCCGGGGGAAGCAATCCAGAGCGGCCCTGCGCGACTCCGGATTGCTTCGTCGCCTTCGGCTCCTCGCAATGACGGGGTCGATGAACAACTTGCCCTTGCACTCCCCGCCGCAGCCCACCAGATGGGCCGGACAGCAGGAGAGCGGCGGATGCAAGCGATCGAGGCCTTCATCGAAACGCAGGGCGGACCCGAGGTCATCGACTGGCGCGAGGTCACGCTCGGCGATCCCGGCCCTGGCCAGGTGCTCGTGCGGCAGACCGCGGTCGGGCTGAACTACATCGACATCTATCACCGCGACGGCACTTATCCGGTCGAGCTTCCTGGCGGTCTCGGGCTCGAAGCGGCAGGGGAAGTCATCGCGGTCGGTGCCGACGTTCACGGTTTGAAACCCGGCGACCGCGTTGCGACCTTCGGGCCGCAGCGCAATGCCTATGCGTCGGCACGGCTCGTTCCCGCGGCATCGCTGTTCAAACTCCCGCCCGGCATCGACGACGACACCGCCGCCGCCGCGCTCCTCAAGGCCGCGACGGTCGAAGCGCTCGTCGAACGCTGCGCGAAAGTCGAGGCCGGCTGGCCGGTGCTCGTCCACGCAGCGGCCGGCGGGGTGGGGCTGATCCTGGTGCAATGGCTGAAGGCGATCGGCGCAACGGTGATCGGCACGGTCAGCACCGAAGCCAAGGACCATGCCGCGCGCGAGGCGGGTGCCGATCACGTCATCCGCTACAAGACCGACGACGTCGCCGCGCACGTCCGCGAGATCACCGACGGTCAGGGCGTGCCCGTGACCTTCGACGGGATCGGTATGGCGACCTGGGCAACCTCGCTCAAGGCTACGGCGCGGCGCGGGCTGATCGTCAGCTATGGCAACGCCGGCGGGGCCGTGACGGGCGTGAACCTCGGCCTATTGGCGCAGCACGGATCGCAGTTCGTGACCCGCCCGACCCTGTTCGACTATTATCTCCACCCCGGCGAGCGCGCCGCCGGCGCGGCGCGGGTGTTCGAGATGCTCGAAAGCGGGGCGGTGAAGATCACGGTCGGGCAGCGTTACTCGCTGCAGGATGCCGCGCGCGCGCACGCCGATCTCGAAGCCGGGCGCACGACGGGTTCGACGCTGCTGATTCCAGAACGTTCCTAGATCTCCGTTCGTGTCGAGCGAAGTCGAGACACCGCTCGGCAGCGCACGCCTTCAAGGCATCTCGACTTCGCTCGATGCGAAGGGACTTTTACCGAGGCTTAAGCCTTCAACCGCTCCGCGTGCCAAGCGACATGCTCGGCCATGAAGGTCGAGATGAAATAATAGCTGTGGTCGTAACCCGGCTGCATCCGGATTTCGGCCTTCTGCCCGTTGCGCTCGCACGCCTCGACGAGCAGTTCGGTCTTCAGCTGTTCGGCAAGGAAATTGTCGGCCTCGCCCTGATCGACGAGCAGGTCGGGAACGCGCAGCCCCTGATCGAGCAGAGCGCACGCGTCATAGGCATGCCAGTCCTCGCGGTCGTCGCCCAGATAGCCGCCGAGCGCCTTCTCGCCCCACGGGCACCGCGACGGCGCAACGATCGGCGAAAAGGCCGAGACCGAGCGGAAGCGGTCCTGGTTGCGCAGCCCGATGGTCAGCGCGCCGTGGCCGCCCATCGAATGGCCGGTGATCGCCTGCCGCGTCAGATCGGCGCTGGCGAAATTGCGCAGCACCAGCGAGGGCAGTTCGTCCTCGATGTACGAACGCATGCGGTAATGCTTCGCCCATGGCTCTTCGGTCGCATCGACGTAGAAGCCCGCGCCAAGCCCGAAGTCATAGGCTCCGTCGGGATCGTCGGGCACGGCTTCACCGTTTGAATCGGGGCCGCGCGGGCTGGTATCGGGGGCGATGAAGATCACCCCATGTTCGGCGCAGGCGGCGCGATACTCGCCCTTCTCCATCACATTGGCGTGGGTGCAGGTGAGCCCCGACAGATACCAGAGCACCGGCAGCTTCGCGCCGGGCGCATGATCGGGCACGAAGACAGCAAAGGTCATGTCGGTGCCGGTGACGGTGCTCGCGTGCTTGTACACGCCTTGGGTGCCACCATGACTGCGGGCGGTTGACAGGGTTTCGATGGGCATGGGCGCCTTGTGCCGCGCGCTGCCGAAACGCGCAACCCCGCCGTCCGGCCGGAACGACGGGGTTGCCATTTTTCGACGGGCGATCAGATCTGGGCGAAACCGCCATCGACGAACAGTTCGGCGCCGTTGACATAGCTCGACGCATCGGAGGCGAGGAACGCCGCGACCTTGCCGATTTCGCGCGGATCGGCAAGGCGGCCGAGCGGGATACCGGCGGCCAAACCGCTTTCGAAGCCGTGCCATTCCTCCTCGTTCGCCGTCAGTCCCTTGAGGCCGGGGGTCGTCGTCGCGCCCGGCGCAATGACATTGACGCGGATTTTGCGATCCTTGAGGTCGAGGATCCAGTGACGCGCGAAATTGCGGATCGCGGCCTTCGTCGCGCCATAGACGCTGAACGCGGGCAGCGCCTTGATGGCGCTGGTCGAGCCGGTGAGGATGATCGAAGCGCCGTCGCGGAGCAGCGGCAGCGCCTTCTGCACCGTGAACAGCGTCGCCTTGACGTTCAGGCCGAAGGTGCGGTCGAACTCTTCCTCGGTGATCGCCCCGAGCGGCTGGAATGCACCCCCGCCGGCATTGGCGACGAGGACGTCGATCGGCGCGCCATGCTGCTGCACGACGTCATAGAGCCGGTCGAGGTCGGCGAAGCTGGTGACGTCCCCCTGCACGCCGACCGCGCCATGGCCGATCGCCTTCACCGCCGCGTCGAGTTCTTCCTGACGGCGGCCGGTGACGAACACCTTGGCGCCCTGTTCGGCGAGTTCCTGCGCGATGCCGAGGCCGATACCGCTGTTGCCGCCCGTCACGACAGCCACCTTGTTTTTGAGATCATAAGTCATGGTCATTCTCCTGTTCCGGGGCGGCGAACGGTTCGTCACCCGATGTGCAGGAGATAAATCCGGGACGATCCGGCCTGTAGTCGGCAATATTGACACTTATCGTTCCATCAATAGAACGATGTTCATGCAAGACCTCAACGATCTGCGCTATTTCGACGCGGTGGTGACGCACGGCGGCTTCGCGCCCGCAGGCCGTGCGCTGCGTCTCCCCAAGTCGAAGCTCAGCCGACGGATCGCGGCTCTGGAAGAGCGGCTGGGCGCCCGCCTGATCGAACGTTCGTCGCGGCGCTTCCGCGTCACTGACATCGGCCGTGCCTTCCACGCACAGGCGCAGCAGGCCGTGGCCGCCGCCGAGCGCGCCGAGGCGCTGGTCGAGGCGAGCCTGTCCGAACCGCGCGGCACCGTCCGCATGTCATGTCCGACCGGGCTCGTCTCGATCGTCGCCGACCTTATCCCGGATTTCCTCGCGCTCTATCCGAAGGGCCATGTCCAGATCGTCGCCACCGACCGGCCGGTCGACATTATCGCCGAGCGCATCGATGTCGCGCTGCGCGTCCGCGTCAGGCTCGACAGCGATGCCGCGCTCACCATGCGCACGCTGGCCCACAGCCGCCGTATCCTGATCGCCAGCCCCGCACTCGCCAACCGCATCGCCGGTCGCGGGGTCGACGTGCTGGGCGACGTGCCGACGCTCAGTTCGTCGGGTGAGGACGGCGAAGTGATCTGGCGGCTCGAGGGGCCCGGGGGCACGGTCGAGAATGTCCGCCATACCCCCCGCCTCAGCTGCGGCGATTTCATCGCGATCCGCACCGCTGCGCTCGCCGGCCTCGGTGTCGCGATGCTGCCCGACCATGCCTGCGCAGCCGAGCTGCGTGCGGGCGCCCTCGTCCAGGTGCTGCCCGAATGGCGCAGCGAGGACGGCATCGTCCACCTTGTCTTCACCACGCGCACCGGCCTGCCGCCGCTGGTCCGCGCGTGGATAGACCATCTGGCGAAGGGGTTCAAAAACCCCGAACTGTTCAGCAAGCGCTAGAGTGTTTTCAAGTCAGGCGGAATCACCTGACGACTCGGAAAACACGGCAAAACAAGAATCTGGAGTGCCGGTTTTGATTCAATCAAAACCGAACGCACTCTAGGCGGCCTGAGCGGGGATCGCTGTTACGAGCGGGGCATGGCCCCAGTGGCGCAGCAGCCTAAGGATCGCATTCCCCGAAAGCCCGAGCGTGCCCGTGTTGCGCAGCGGGTGGACGTTCACGGTTTCGCGCGCGGCCAGCCCTTCATCGAGGACCACCGCGATTGCGCCCGGTTCGGCATTGATAGCGGCGAGCGGCGTGACCGACCCCGGCGCGATGCCGAGCAAGCGCGCCATATCCTCGGCCTTGCCGAAGCTCACGCGCTTGCTGCCGATCGCGGCGGGCAAGGCCTTGAGGTCGACGCGCGCTTCCGACGGCACGGTGACGAGCCAGAATGCGCCGCCATTATCCTTCAGAAACAGGTTCTTGGTATGCGCGCCCGGTATCGCGGCATTCACCGCATCGCTCTCGGCGACGGTGAACACCGCGACATGCTCATAGGCTGCGAAGGGGATTGCGAGCGCATTCAAATCGTCCAGCAATCCCGCCTCGCCACGCATCACCAATCTTCAGACGACGCGGTGCAGCGCGCAAAGCTTGTTGCCCGACGGATCGCGCAGATAAGCAAGGTAGAGCTGGCCGAAACCGCCTTCGCGTACGCCCGGCGGATCTTCGATCGAGGTGCCGCCTGCGGCGACGCCGGCGTCGTGCCAGGCCTTGGCCTGCTCGGGCCCATCCATGGCAAAGCCGATCGTGCAGCCGTTGCCGGCGGTCGCGGGTTCTCCGTCAATCGGCTTGGTGACGAGGAACAGGCCGCCGTTGTGCATATAGATCAGGCGGCCCTTGTCATCGACGATCCCCGGCTTGCCGCCGATCGCCTGAAAGGTCGCGTCATAGAATTTCTTCGACGCCTCGATATCGTTCGAGCCGACCATATTGTGACTGTACACGCCTTTGCTCCTCCTGACTTTGGTTGCGATTCGATACCTACCCCGCCCGGCGGGTCAGGGCCAGCCACGATGATGCCTTGCATTCACCGAAAATGACGAACTATCGAAATACCACCGTCTTGCGCCCGTCGATCAGCACACGCTGCTCGGCGACCCAGCGCACCGCGCGCGCCAGCACCTGCGCCTCGACGTCGCGGCCGATGCGGATCAGCTCGTCGACCCCGTCGCGGTGGTCGACGCGCTCGACCGCCTGCTCGATGATCGGCCCTTCGTCGAGATCGCTCGTCACGAAATGCGCGGTCGCGCCGATCAGCTTGACCCCGCGCTCCTGCGCGCGGTGATAGGGTTTCGCGCCCTTGAAACCGGGCAGGAAGCTGTGGTGGATGTTGATGCAACGTCCCGCAAGTTTCACCGACAGATCCTGCGACAACACCTGCATATAGCGCGCGAGCACCAGATATTCGGCGCCGCCGCGCGCCATGACGTCGAGGATCGCCGCCTCTTGGTCTGCCCGGTTCGCGTCGCTGACGGGGAGATAGTGAAAGGGCACGCCGTGCCATTCGGACAGGCGGCGCAGATGTTCGTGGTTCGATACCACGCCGACGATGTCGATCGCGAGATTGCCGGTCGACCAGCGGTGGAGCAGGTCGTTCAGGCAGTGGCTGCCCTGCGACACCGCGATCACGAACCGCGGCTTGACCGCGCCATCGCTGATCCGCGCGTCCATGCCGAAGCGCTCGACGATCGGCGCAAAGGCGTCCTGCACGCCCGCGAAGCCTTCGGGGAAGCGCGGCCCCGCGCCGCGAAACTCGACGCGCATGAAAAAGCGCCCCGAATCGAGATCGGCATATTGCTGGCTGTCGAGGATGAAGCCGTCGCGCTCCGCGAGCAGCCCCGTCACGGCCGCGACGATGCCCACCGCATCGGCGCAGCTGAAGGTCAGGACATAAGGTCCGGTCAAAACATGCGCTCCCTTCGCTCAATAATGCCGTGTGCCCCCGCGAAGGCGGGGGTCCATCATCCGCCCGTGCCATTTGGTACCATTCGGAGATGGGTCCCCGCCTTCGCGGGGACACACCAGCTTATGGCCGCTCCGGCGCGCTTCAGTAAACCACCACGCTGCGGATGCTCTCGCCCGCGTGCATCAGGTCGAAGCCCTTGTTGATCTCTTCCAACCCCATGACATGCGTGATCATCGGGTCGATCTCGATCTTGCCCTGCATATACATGTCGACGATCTTCGGCACGTCGGTGCGGCCCTTGGCGCCGCCGAACGCGGTGCCGCGCCAGTTGCGCCCGGTGACCAACTGGAACGGGCGCGTCGCGATTTCCTTGCCCGCCTCGGCGACCCCGATGATGATCGAGGTGCCCCAGCCGCGGTGGCAGGCTTCGAGTGCGATGCGCATCACCTCGGTGTTGCCCGTCGCGTCGAAGGTGTAGTCGGCGCCGCCGTCGGTCATCTGGACGATCGCCGCGACGACATCCTCGCGGCTCATGCCCTTCGAATTCAAAAATTCGGTCATGCCGAACTTGCGGCCCCATTCCTCGCGGTCCGGATTGATGTCGACGCCGATAATCTGGTTCGCACCGGCAAGCCGCGCACCCTGGATCACGTTGAGCCCGATGCCGCCGAGTCCGAAGACGACGACATTGTCGCCGACCTGCACCTTCGCGGTGTTGATGACGGCACCGACCCCGGTGGTGACGCCGCAGCCGATGTAGCAGCTCGACTGGAACGGCGCGTCCTCGCGGATCTTCGCGACCGCGATCTCGGGCAGCACGGTGAAGTTCGAAAAGGTCGAGCAGCCCATATAATGGAAGATCGGCTGACCCTTGTAGCTGAACCGCGTCGTGCCGTCGGGCATCAGCCCCTTTCCTTGGGTGGCGCGGATCGCGGTGCAGAGGTTGGTCTTGCCCGACAGGCAGCTTTTGCACTGGCGGCATTCGGGGGTGTAGAGCGGGATCACATGGTCGCCGGGCTTCACGCTGGTCACGCCCGCACCGACCTCGCGCACGATCCCTGCGCCTTCATGCCCCAACACGCTCGGGAAGATGCCCTCGCTGTCGAAGCCGTCGAGCGTGTACGCGTCGGTATGACAGATGCCCGTCGCCATGATCTCGACCAGCACCTCGCCCGCCTTCGGGCCTTCCAGATCGAGTTCGACGATTTCGAGCGGCTTCTTCGCTTCGAACGCAACGGCGGCGCGGGTCTTCATGGGTGGGTCTCCTTCTCGGGCGCTCCAATCGGGCAAATGCGGCGGCAATGCAAGATGCGAGGAAACCCCTCCCCAACTTCGTCATGCTGAACTCGTTTCAGCATCCATGGCCTGGCGCTCGCCAGTCAGGACGGCGCCAGTTTGAGTTTCGCACAAAGACACAAAGCCACTAAGATGTCGTGCGGACCGCGAAGCGGCTTTCCTTTGCGACGGCACGGCCCGCCGCATTGTTGACGGGAATGATGGGCCTGTCGGCCGAAGCTCTCTTCTTCGTGGCTTTGTGTCTTTGTGCGAAACAAAAAGCGCAGCGTTGAAGGACAGGTCAGGCCATGGACCCTGAAACAAGTTCAGGGTGACGACGGTGGGGAACCATGGCGTCTGCCAGTTTCCCGATTTCCATGTGAAGCCGCACCTGCAAAGCGGCGCGCTCGTCTCGCTCCTCGACCCGCTGCGGCCGCAGGAGGAACCAATCTGGGCGGTCTATCCGCAGCGCCGCCACATGCTGCCGAAGGTCCGGCTGCTGATCGACAAGCTGCGCGAGGAATTGCCGGGGGCTTTGCGGCGGAGTGGCAGCTAATAGGAACCTCGATTCCGAGGTAAACTCGTTACCTTCAATGCATTACAGCAAGCGGGGAGGTTTTACGCCCAGTGCTTTTAGCGAAGCTGCTACGGCCTCGCGATTGGTATTGCCGATCATCGCCGACTCGAGACCTTCGCGAGCTTCAGCGCCCAAATCGACGTGCTTCACAAGCTTTTCCGGATCGCGCCATTCATCAAACCACGGTTCTGCAATTTCCGTCATGTAGAGTCCCAGTTCTTCGACGCATCTGTCGTATGTACTGCCGGTTTCCGCGTTGAAGCGGTGGTGATAGGCGTAGCCCGTTGCTCGACGAGCAGGATCGCTGACAATCCCAATCGCGCCACCTGCGACCGGGGCATTGAGTACCCGAACACTGAGCATCACGCGAATATCAACGCTAGCACTAACCGAAGCACCATAGCTGCTTCCATGTCGGTGAAAGTAGATGCTTTCGGCGGTAGCGTCGTTGATCCGTACCCACGTTCTATTCTTTGTTTTACGAAAGCCGCTTTGACCCACGATCTCTGAAAAATCGGCGCAAACTCGCTTCATTCCCTCCGTGATGATCTGCGAAAAGCGACTCACCTTTTACCCCTTCATCATAGACGAATAACTTCAAATATCCGTCTCAGCACTCCACCACGCTAACCGCCAGCCCGCCCTTCGACGTTTCCTTATACTTATCCCGCATATCCCGCCCGGTTTGCAGCATTGTCGCGATCACCGTGTCGAGGCTCACCACATGCGTGCCGTCGCCGATCATCGCGATGCGGCTCGCGTCGATCGCCTTGATCGCGCCCATCGCGTTGCGCTCGATGCACGGGATCTGCACCAGCCCGCCGATCGGATCGCAGGTAAGGCCGAGATTATGCTCCATGCCGATCTCGGCGGCATTTTCGACCTGCGCGTTGGTGCCGCCGAGCGCCGCGGTCAGCCCTGCCGCCGCCATCGAACAGGCCACGCCGACTTCGCCCTGGCAGCCGACCTCGGCGCCCGAGATGCTGGCGTTGCGCTTGTAGAGCGCGCCGACCGCGCCCGCGGCGAGCAGGAAGGTCCGCACCCCCGCCGCGTCGCCGCGATAGCTGCGCCGATAATAGCGGATCACCGCGGGGATTATCCCCGCCGCGCCGTTGGTCGGTGCGGTGACGACCTTGCCGCCCGCGGCATTTTCCTCGTTCACCGCCATCGCCCACAGGTTGATCCAGTCCATCATCGCCATCGGGTCGGACAGATTCGCCTCGTGCCGTTCGCGGATGTCGGCGGCGATCTGGGGCGCGCGGCGCTTGACCTTGAGGCCGCCGGGGAGCGTCCCGGTGCTGCAGCAGCCGGCGTCGATCGAAGCGTCCATCGCCGCGGCGATTGCGTCGAGGCCGGCCTCGACCTCTTCAACGCCGCGGTGGACGAGTTCGTTTTCGAGCATCATTTCGGCAAAGCTCTTGCCCGATGCCGCGCCCATGCTCAGCAGGTCGGCGCCCGAGGTGAAGGCGAAAGGCAATTCGACCTCATCCTCCGCGCCGCGGCTGTTGCGCCCCGCCTCGTCCTCGTCGACGACGAAGCCGCCGCCGATCGAGAAATACATCCGCTTCGCCAAAATCTCGCCGTCGCCGCCGCGCGCGGTGAAGCTCAGCGCATTGCTGTGGAACGGCTGGCGCTGGCGCATCTGGAAATGCAGGTCGCGCGCCGGCTGGAAGCGCACCCGCTGGCGGCCGAGCAGATAGAGGAAGCCTTCGCTCTCGGCGCGGTCCCAATGCGCCTTGATCGCGGCGAGGCTGGTCGACGCGGGGATTTCGCCGGCGAGGCCCGCGACAATCGCGGTGTCGGCGGCGTGGCCCTTGCCGGTCAGCGCGAGCGATCCGTAAAGGTCGGCCTCGACATGCACGGTCCGCGTCAGCAGCGCCTGCTCGTCGAGCCACACGGTGAAGCGCCGCGCGGCGACCATCGGCCCCACCGTATGCGAGCTGGAGGGACCGACACCGATTTTGAAGAGTTCGAACAGGCTGATCGTCATGGCGCGCCTATAGGCGAGGAGACAGCGTGACGATAGCGGCCAAAGCTGCCGCCAAAAATCTGTGTTCCCCCGCGAAGGCAGGGGCCCATCATCGGTCCGCGCTATTTGGAGCCCACAGGAGATGGGTCGTGTTGGGAGTCACGTGACTCCCAACACCCTTCGCGGGGACACACGATCTTCTTCATGGGCAAATTACGCCGGATAAGTCCAGGTGCCCTCGCGCGCGAAATTCTCCGCCGCGAAATCCCAGTTCAGCAGGTCGTCGACCACCGCGTCGACATAGGCCGGGCGCAGATTCTTGCGGTCGATGTAATAGGCATGCTCCCACACGTCGATCACCAGCAGCGGCTTGATGCCCGCGGTCAGTTCGGTGCCCGCATCGTGGGTGTCGGTGACCGACAGCTTGCCGTCCTTGGCGACCAGCCAGGCCCAGCCCGAGGCGAAATGGTTGACCGCGGTGTCCTTGAGCTTCTTCTTGAGCTCGTCGAGCGAGCCGAAATCGCGATCGATCGCGGCGGCGAGATCGCCAGCGGGTGCGGTCCTGGTCGGCGACAGGCTGTTCCAGTAGAAAGCGTGGTTCCATGACTGGGCGCTGTTGTTGAACAGACCCTTGTTGCCCGATCCTTCTGCGTGATGGACAATTTCCTCAAGGCTCTTGCCGGCGAGTTCGGTGCCTTCGATCGCGGCATTGACCTTGTCGACATAGGCCTTGTGATGCTTGCCATGATGCGTCGCGAGCGTGTCGGCCGAGATATGCGGCTCCAGCGCATCCTGTGCGTAGGGCAGCGGGGGGAAAGCGATGGTCATGGCAGTCTCCTTTTTTGGTGTCGGGGGTCTAACTCGGTATCGAGCCCGCGAGTTGCAACCCTGTGACGGGGAATTTTTCCGCAACGCCCGTCATTGCGAGGAGCGAAGCGACGAAGCAATCTCCAGCCATCGACGCCGCGCCGCGCCGGTGGCTGGAGATTGCTTCGCTCCTCTCGCAATGACGAAGGGCAATCAGGTCACCATCGCCTGCAAGCTCGCGATCCGGTCGGCCTCCTCCGCAGGCTTGTCGCGGCGGATCCGCGAAATGCGCGGGAAGCGCATCGCGAGCCCCGACTTGTGGCGCTTCGACGCGTGGATCGAATCGAACGCGACTTCGAGCACCAGCGATTTCTCGACCTCGCGCACGGGGCCGAAGCGGTTCAGCGTGTTGTCGCGCACGAACTTGTCGAGCCACTTCAATTCCTCGTCGGTGAAGCCCGAATAGGCCTTCCCAACCGGTAGCAACTCTCCCGCGTCGGACCAGCATCCGAAGGTATAGTCTGAATAGAAGCTCGCGCGGCGGCCGTTGCCGCGCTGTGCATACATCATCACGCAGTCGGCGGTCAGCGGGTCGCGCTTCCATTTGTACCAGAGCCCCGCGCGGCGCCCGGCAACATAAGGGGCATCGCGGCGCTTGAGCATCACCCCCTCGATCGCCGCATCGCGCGCGCCGGCGCGGCGTTCGGCGAGGTCGTCGAAGTCGCTCGCGTCGATGACCTGCGACAGGTCGAAATGGCTGGCGGCGAGACGTGGCACGAAAGCCTCCAATTGCCGCCGCCGCTCGGTCCATGGCAGCGATCGAAGATCGTTTCCATCCACGGCGAGGAGGTCGTAGACGCGCACGAACGCCGGATAGTCGGCGAGCATTTTCTTCGTTACCGTCTTGCGCCCCAGCCGCTGCTGGAGCGCGTTGAAGCTGGCGGCCTCGCCGCCCTGCACCTCACCGCGCACGAGCAGTTCGCCGTCGATCACCGCCTCCTGGTCGAAGGCCGCGACCAGTTCGGGAAATGCCCCGCTGATCTCTTCGCCGCCGCGGCTGTAGATGCGCGTCTCGCTACCCCCGCGCACGATCTGGACGCGGATGCCGTCCCACTTCCACTCGGCGGCATAGTCGGCGAGGTCGACGCTGTCCTCCTCCAGCGGATGCGCGAGCATGAAGGGGCGGAAGAAAGCGACGTCGGCAAGGTCGGGTCGCTCGGCCCTGCCCTCGCCCCATGCGAACAGCGGTGCATAGGGCGGCGGGATCGCGTACCACAGCTCCTCGACATCGTCGACCGGCACGTCGAACGCCTGCGCGAACGCCTGTTTCGCAAGCCGCGCCGACACCCCGACACGCATCCCGCCGAGCGCGAGCTTGAGCAACGCATAACGCCCGTCGGCGTCGAGCCGGTCGAGTAAAGACGCGACGATGGCGGCGGCATCGCTGCGGGTGGCGCTCGCCAATGCGTCAACCGCCTCCGCCACGCTGAGGTCGGCCTTCTTGCCCGGCGCATCGGGCCACAGCAGCGCCGCGGTTTCGGCCGTATCGCCGACGAAATGCCGCGACAGGCGGAACAATTCCTCATCTACCCGCGTCGCGAGCAGGGTCCGCACCGTCCCCGCCTTCACCGCCGGAAAGTCGAGGCTTTCGGTCAGCGCCGCGATCGCCCAACCGCGATCGGGGTCGGGCGTATGCCGCAGATAATCGACGATCAGCGCGAGCTTGCTGTTGCGCGAGCGCGTGTAGATCAGCCGGTCGATCAGGGCAGCGAAGCGCCTCACGCCTCCTCCTCCAGATCGCGCCCGACCAGGTGCAGCGCGCGCGCCTTGCGCTGCGTGAGCTCGCACCAGCGCAGCAGCCCGTCCTCGCTGCCATGGGTGATCCAGCTTTCCTTGGGGTTCACCTCGGAAATCGTCGTCGTCAGTTCGTCCCAGTCGGCATGGTCCGAGATCACCAGCGGCAGCTCGACCATCCGCTGCCGCGCGCGCTGGCGGACGCGCATCCAGCCCGACGCCATCGCGGTCACCGGGTCGGGCAGCCGCCGCGACCAGCGATCATTGAGCGCCGAGGGCGGCGCGAGCACGATCTGCCCCGCCATCTCGGCCTTGTCGGCCTCGCTCACCAGCCGCAACTCGCCCAGGTCGACACCATGCACGGCATAAAGCTGGCACATCTTTTCAAGCGCGCCGTGGATATAGATCGGCGCATCCCAGCCCGCGCCGCGCAGCTCGGCGATCACCCGCTGCGCCTTGCCGAGCGCATAGGCGCCGACGAGCACCGAGCGCTCGGGCTCGGCGCGCACCGCGCCGATCAGCTTGGCGATCTCGTCGGCGGTCGGCGGGTGGCGGAACACCGGCAGGCCGAATGTCGCCTCGGTGACGAAGATGTCGCACGGCACCACCTCGAAGCGCGCGCAGGTCGGATCGGCGCGGCGCTTGTAGTCGCCGGTGACGACGATCCGCTCGCCCCGATATTCCATCAATATCTGCGCGCTGCCGAGCACATGGCCCGCCGGGTGGAAGCTGAAACGCGCCCCGCCGCGCTCGAACCCGTCGCCATAGGCAAAGGCTGCGTTATCGCTCGCCCCGGCATCGACACCGTAACGCAGCGCCATGATCGCCAGCGTTTCGGAAGTCGCAAACACCGCGCCATGTCCGCTGCGCGCATGGTCGGCATGGCCGTGCGTCACCGCGGCGCGCGGGACGGGGCGCGAGGGGTCGATCCACAGGTCCGCGGGCCTCACATAGATGCCGTGCGGGTGCGGCTCGATCCAGGTCCCGGCCTTCGCCATCAGGCGGCGAGTTTCCGGGCGAGCGCAAGGTCGGCGACGAACAGCGCGCGCTCCTTCGCGGCTCGCTCGCGGTCAGGCAAGCGCAGCAGGAAGGACGGATGGATCGTCGCGAGCAATTTCGTGCCCCCCTTCAGCTCGTGTACCGCGCCGCGCATCGACGTGATGCTTGCGCTCTTGCCCGTCACCCCGCGTAGCGCGCTCGCGCCCAGCGTAACGATCAGGTCGGGCTGCACCAGCGCGCGCTCCTTGTCGAGCCACCAGCGGCAGATGTCGATCTCGGCCGCAGTCGGATTCTGGTGAAGCCGCCTTTTGCCGCGCGGCTCGAACTTGAAATGCTTGACCGCGTTGGTGAGGAACAGCCGCGTCCGGTCGAGCCCCGCCTCTTCGAGCGCCTCGCTCAGCACCTGCCCCGCTGGCCCGACGAACGGCCGCCCCTGCAAATCCTCCTGGTCGCCCGGCTGCTCGCCGACGAGCATGATCCGTGCGCGCTCGGGCCCCTCGCCCGCCACGCCTTGCGTCGCGTTGCAAGAGAGCGGGCAGCGCGTGCAGCGATCGACCGCGCGCGCGACGTCCGCCAGCGTCTTCACATCGTCATCGAGGAGCAAGTCTTCGGGCACGCGCGTCCGCCATTTGTCGGTCAAGGGGTTCGCCAAGGAAACGGCCGCTTCGCGCATGCGTTCCACCCGAGCCTCGGCGCCCGCAAGCAAGGGCGCGATGTCCTGCGCCTCGGGCAGGTTCTTCCAATATTTCTTCGGCATTTCGGCGCGCATTGCGTCGATCTTGACCCGCGCGGGGTTGAAGATCGCCCCATAATAGGTGCGCCACTGGTCCTCGACCACGTCGCTGCCCGGCACCTCGTCCTTCGTCCCGCCGGGGCCGTAAGTCAGCGTTTCATCCTGCCAGATCGCGCGCGCGTCGGGGGTGACGATCGCCCAGTCCATGCCGTAAAAGCGCCGCCGAAAGAATGGCGCGGTCAGCCGGAGGATGCGATGCGTCGGCTCGAACCATGCCGCGAAACTTTCGCGCCCCGCCGCTTCGCCAAGCCGCCGGAAGCGCACGAAGGCGTGCATCTTGTGAACGTCGCGGCGGATCGCCTTGTCGGCTTTGCGCAGCCAGTCGATTTCGGAATCGGTCGTTCGCGCGAGCAACTGGCGGTCTCGCGCCGCGCGCCAGACGATGCGATAAAGCCGCGCGGGCGTTTCCGGGTCGCGATGGCAGATGACGCGCTCGGCGACCTCGAGCAGTTCGCGCGGCAGCGACACCGCGCACGCTGGCGCCACCACCCCCGTGTCACCGAATAAGGATGCGCCTTCGGCGCTACCGCGCCAGCTCACCTCCTCGGGTGCGACGCCGCCCGTGAGCAGGCTTCTTGCGGCGCTCCGCCACTCGGCAAAATCGCCGGGCGTGTTCAAAACAATCTCTCTCAAAGCGCGAGCGCCAGCTGCTCCGCGGGCGGCGCGAAGCGGGCGCGCAGGTCGGCGCTGTCGGTGAGCTTGCCCGGCCGCCAGTCGGGCGTCACGATGAAGGGCAGGACCTTCTTCACCGATGCGGTCAGCTTCGCGAGGTCGCCGAGCCTGAGCTTGCCCAGCCGCCGCGCCGCGACGATGCGGTCGACGGCGCGCGTCCCCAGCCCCGGCACGCGCAGCAACACTTCGCGCGGCGCGCGGTTGATATCGACCGGAAACGCCTCGCGCCGCTGGAGCGCCCATGCCAGCTTGGGATCGATCGCGAGATCGAGCATCCCGCCACGCGCGCCCTGCATGATCTCGGCACGCTCGAACCCGTAGAAACGCAGCAACCAATCGGCCTGATACAGCCGGTGCTCGCGCATCAGCGGCGGCCGGACGGGCGGCAGATCTTGGCTCGCATCGGGGATCGGACTGTAAGCCGAATAATAGACGCGGCGGAGCCGGTAGCCCGAATAGAGGTTCGTCGCGGTCTTCAATATATCGTCGTCCCGCGCCGCGTCGGCGCCGACGATCATTTGCGTCGACTGCCCCGCGGGCGCGAAACGCGGCGGCTTCGCCTTGCCGATCAGCCGGTTCTTCGCCGCCTCGATCGCCGCGTCCGCGCCGACGCGCACCGACGCCATCGTCTTGCGGATCGTCTCGGGCTTTTTCTCGGGCGCGAAGCTCGACAGCCCCTCCTCGGTCGGGAGTTCGACATTGGTCGACAGGCGATCGGCATAGAGCCCCGCCATGGCGATCAGGCCGGGATCGGCGCCCGCGATCGTCTTCAGATGGATGTAGCCGCCGAAGCGATGCTCATCGCGCAAAATTCGCGCGACTTCCACGAGCTGCTCCATCGTATAATCTTCGGATCGGATGATCCCCGACGACAGGAACAGTCCTTCGATATAATTGCGCTTGTAGAAATCGAGCGTCAGCCGGACGACCTCCTCCGGGCTGAAGCGTGCGCGCTCGACATTGCTCGACGCGCGGTTGATGCAGAAACGGCAGTCGTAAATGCAGAAGTTCGTAAGCAGGATTTTCAACAGCGAAATGCACCGCCCGTCGGGGGCGTAGCTGTGGCAAATGCCCATGCCCTCGGTCGACCCGATCGCTTTGGCGCCGACAGAATCGCGCCGCACCGTCCCCGACGACGCGCAAGACGCATCATATTTCGCCGCATCGGCCAGCACCGCCAGCTTTTCGAGAATCGGTTTCGCGGACATGCCCCATGCCTAGCATGAGAACATAGAAAGAACAAATCGATCGGGTCGCGCTGGTTGCGCCTATGCCTCGCGCCAACGTGCGGGCAAGGTGATGTCGACGACCAGTCCGTCCGGCTTCCAGTCGCGCGCAATCGTGCCGCCCAGATTATTCTTTACGCTGCGCTCCATCAGCAGCGTGCCGAAGCTGGTCCGTTCGGGCTCGGCGACCGTCCGGGCGCCGCCGCTTTCGGCCCAGGTCAGGTGGAACAGCCGCGGGTCGCTGTCTTCGGCGTCCTGCGACCAGTTGACGTCGACCTGACCGTCCGCGCCGGTCAGGGCGCCATGCTTCACCGCATTGGTCGCAAGTTCGTTGAACAGCAGGGCCATAGCGACAAGTGCATTTTCGGGCAGCAAAAGGTCTGGGCCCGACCAGCGGATGCGCGGAAAGCTTGCCTCGACCTCGCGCAGCAGCGCGTGCATCGACCCGGTCATGAAATTGGCGCCGAGCAAGACATTCTGCGCGCGATTGAGCGCATCGAGCCGGCTGCTGATCCGCTCGACATAATCGTCGACGTCGCGCGCCGCGTGGCGGGTCAGCGAGATGATGGCGCCGACCGTCGCGAACAGGTTGCGCATCCGGTGGTGCAGTTCGCGCATCAGCAGCGTGGCATTTTCCTGTCGGCTCTTCTGTTCGGTGATATCGATGCAAACGCCGGTCAGGATAGCGTCGTCGTCGCGCACGTCCCAGTCGCCGCGGATTCCCAGCCAGCGGACCCCGCGCTCGGGATGATCGATGCGATGCTCGACCGCATAGGGCGTGCCGCTCGCCACCGCCTCGTTGATCGCGACCTCGACGCGCGCGCGATCCTCCGGATGAATGCGTGCGAACACGCCCTCCCGGTTGGTGAGGGCCGAGGCATAGTCGGCGCCCCAGAGTTCGGCGACGGCCCCGCGCCAGGTGACCGCGTCGATCCGCGCATCGTATCGCCAGCTTGCGATGCCGGAAAAATCGAGTGCGCGCTCCAGCGTCCGGCGGGCGTCGTCGCGCTCGACGACGATACGGCGCAGATCGGCCTCGGCCATGATGATCGCAGCGAAATCCTCAAGCCGCTCGAGCTCGCGTCGGTCAAAGGTCCCCCGCATCTTGCGATCGATCACGCACAGCGTTCCGAGTACCATGCCGTTGTACGCGCGCAGCGGCACCCCGGCATAGAAGCGGATGTACGGCTCGCCGGTCACCAGCGGATTGTCGACAAAGCGCGGGTCGGCCGCGGTGTCGGTCACAACGAGCGGCGCGTCGTCGGCGATCACATATTGGCAGAAACTGATCTCGCGCGGCGTCTCGCTGATCGTCAGCCCATGCGCCGACTTGAACCACTGACGGCAATCGTCGACCAGCGTGACAAGCGCGATCGGCGCATCGAACAGGTCCGCGACGAGCTTCGTCACACGGTCGAAAGCCGCCTCCGGGGCGGTATCCATCAGTCGGTATTCGCGAAGGGTCTGGAGCCGCCACGCCTCGCGCGTCACCGCGTCGCCTTCGCCGCCGTCCGCCAAGATCTGCCCCTCCGTTGCTTGCGGAGCCATCGCACCGACATTGGCCCCAGGCCGCTCTGCCATAGAAAAGGGTTCCCAAAAAGCGTGCTCACGGCGCTGCGAAGAAACTAGAGCAATTCCTGTCGCTTACACGCAAATATCATCACGGCCCGACAGACTCTACGCATTCCCGACCGACAAGTTGCAGCAAAAAGGGACGCTTTTCGGATCCCACCGGCGGAACCCGTCGGCGCGGCGAAGCGTATTCGTTGCGATTGGAGGGAGCATTGACATGACGCTGGGAGACGAAATCCGCGGGCACCTGCCCTTTCTGCGCCGCTACGCGCGCGCGCTTACGGGCAGCCAGCAGCATGGCGACAATTTCGTGCATACGACGCTCGAGGTCATCGTCGCCGCGCCCGACGAGTTCCGCGTCTCGGGCGACACGCGCATCGACCTCTACCGCAATTTCCACCGCATCTGGGAAAGCGCCTTCATCGAGGACGGCGAGGCCAGCGACGAGGGCGAGAACCCCCTCGTTCGCGCCGCCAACCGCCGCCTCGCGCGTATCACGCCGCTCAGCCGCCAGATGCTGCTGCTGACCGCCCTCGAAGGCTTTTCGGTCGAGGAAACAGCGGCGATCACCGGCGCCGACAGTGCGATGGTCGAAACCCTGCTCGCCGAGGCGGTGGACGAGGTCGACCGCGAGGCGCGCACATCGGTGCTGATCATCGAAGACGAGCCGCTGATCGCGATGGACCTCGAACAGATCGTCCGCGACCTCGGCCACGATGTCGCGGGTGTCGCGACGACGCACGAGGATGCGGTCGCGGCGTTCGAAAACAGCGACGCGGGGCTCGTTCTCGCCGACATCCAGCTCGCCGACGGATCGTCGGGGATCGATGCGGTGCAGGATATTTTGGCGATCGCACCCGTGCCGGCGATCTTCATCACCGCCTTTCCCGAAAAGCTGCTGACCGGCCACCGCGTCGAGCCGACCTTTTTGATTTCGAAGCCCTTCGGCCGGAACACCGTGCGCGCGGCGATCAGCCAGAGCCTGCTCTTCACCCCGCAGCTCGCGGCGTAATTTCCCGAAGCGGCGCGGTCCCGGCGTCAGCCGGGACCATCTCAATCGGGCGAAGGACCGCCGCCGGTCAGCTGGTCGATATCGCTCATGATGGACGCAAAGGCCTGGCTCGGCGCCAGCGGATCGTCGCTGCGCAGCGGCATGTCGCCGCCCTCGAGGATCGCGTGGAGCGCCGTGCGCGCACGCGACACGCGGCTCTTCATCGTCCCCACCGCGCAGCCGCAAATCTCCGCACCTTCCTCATAGGAAAGCTGCCCCGCGCCGATCAGGATGAGCGCCTCGCGCTGGTCGACCGGCAGCATCATCAGCGCGCGCTGGACGTCGGCAAGGTGCAGGCTGTCATCCTGGTCGTCGGGCGCGACGAGCAGCCGCTCGGCGGCGAGTTCGTCATATTCGGCGGTGAATTTCTTCCTTCGCATCTGCGACAGGAAGCAATTGCGCAGGATGACGAAGGCCCAGCTCTTCATGCTCGACGGCCCCGGTACGTAGGTCGCGCGGGCCTTCCACGCCTTCAGCATCGTCTCCTGCACCAGATCGTCGGCGAGGTCGGCGTTGCCCGTCAGGCTGCGGCCGAAGGCGCGCAGATGCGGCAGCATCGCCGCCAGCTCCCGCTTGAAGCTGGCGTCGTCGAGGGGGCTAGGCGTAACGTCGCTGATAACAGGGCCTTTTGCATGCTCGGGTTCGACTGAACCTTGTCCAAGGCTTAGCGCCTTGAAATTTCAATGCAAGAGCGCCGCCGGTCAGGATGTCGGGCGGCGGCGGCCCAGCGCAATGAAGTTCGCCATCATCCGCTCGTCCTGCGGGTCGAGCCGGCGGTTAGCGGCAAGTCGGGCCAGATCCTCGTCATGCCCCTCGAAGCCCGGACAATAGAGCATCGACCATTCGGCGAACTCGCGAACGTCGATCCCGCGGCGCCGCACCTCGACCATTCCGCTATGGCGCGCGTCGCGCCGGATCGCATCGAGGCACGCATCGACCTCGCGCGCCGGACCTTCGAGCAGCTGCATGAAATTGTGGCCATTATAGATGAGCGCGCCGGTGAGTCCGTCTCGCCTGTTGTTGCGCCGCGCGCTCAGAAGGATGGCGGCAATATCCTCTTCGCGGATCAACGGATCGGCGACGCTGACGTAAATCACGGAAATCAAGGTGGTCACGCTCCCTTTTCCCGGGCACAGGCCGGGAACGATGTGACCCCTCACGTCCGTCCGAATAAGGGCAGCGTTGCTTCATGGCAACGCGCTCGTCGCAAAAAACAACCAAAGCGGGAACCAGCGGCGCATTCCGTCGTTGCTTCGGCATGGCTACGCACGGCAACAACAGGTTCAACGGAAAGGACCGCCCTGTCATCGGGCAGGACGAACCGCACCGGTCGAACGGCAGCTTCCCCGGGACCGGCAGCGATCAGTGGCACCGTACGCTGACGGGCCGCCAGTCGCCCGAACCGGTGAGCGCCAAGTTGCGCATGATCTACGGCAATATCGTCGCCGAACAATTGCCCGCCGAGATGCTCGACCTGCTTGCCAAGCTCGACCACGAGAGCCCCGAACAATAATGGCGCGAATCACCGCTGCGCCGCTGCCGCAGGACAATAGCGTCCTTTCGGACAGCGAGTTCAAGGCGCTGCTCGCGGGCGTCATTCCCCATTTGCGCGCCTATGGCCGCAGCCTGTCGGGCAACCCCGACCTTGCGGACGATCTCACGCAGGACACCATGGTCAAGGCCTGGGCGTCGCGCGACCGATTCGAGCGCGGCACCTCGATCAAGGCGTGGACCTTCGTCATCCTGCGCAACACCTTCCTGTCGCAGATGCGCCGCAACAAGTTCCACGGCGACTATGACGAAGTCGCGGTCGAGCGGACGCTGTCGACCCCCGCCAGCCAGGAAGACGCGGGCGAGATGACCGACCTGCAGCGCGCGCTGATGGAATTGCCGCAGGACCAGCGCGAGGCGCTGATCCTCGTGGGCGCCGGCGGCATGTCCTATGAGGAGGCGGCGAGCATCTGCGACTGCGCGCTCGGCACGATGAAGAGCCGCGTGTCGCGCGCGCGGTCGGCGCTTGAGGAGATCATGGCGAGCGGCCAATTCTCGCAGAAACGCGCCGACGCGCCGCCCGCAAGCGAGGCGATCGACGCGATCATGGACAGCGTCGAGGAAATAACCGCGCGCCGCGAGGCATCGGGCGGCTGAACCCTCTCGACTTCACGGCCGGGGCGCGCCAAGGTTGATGTTCCGCCCCCAGCAAAGCGAGCAAATTCATGAAGAAAATCTCCCCCGCCGCCCTTTTTGCGGCAATGATCGTTGCCGCCTGCTCGGCCGGTACGACGAGCAACGCCGCGCCCGCCGACAGCGCCAGCCTCGACGCATCGGGCGCGCAACCCGCAACCCCGCTCGCCGACGCCCCCTTCGCGGTGCGCGAGATCGGGCGCTTCAACGAACCCTGGGCGATGACCTTCCTCCCGCGCGGCCGCCAGGCGCTCATCACCGAACGGTCGGGCAAGCTCAAACTCTGGCAGGAGGACGGACCGACGCTCGATGTCGCGGGCGTGCCCGCCGTCGCCTATGGCGGACAGGGCGGCCTCGGCGACGTGATCCTTGCCCCCGACTTCGCGACCAGCCGCACGATCTATCTGAGCTGGGCCGAGCCGGGCGACGGCGGCACCGCCGGCGCGGTGGTCGGCCGCGCGAAACTGGTGCAGGGCGCCGCGCCGCGCCTCGAGGGACTGCAGATCATCTGGAAACAGCATCCCAAAGTCACCGGCCGCGGCCATTATTCGCACCGCCTCGCCTTTTCGCCCGACGGCCAATATCTCTTCATCGGTTCGGGCGAGCGGCAGAAGTTCGATCCCGCGCAGGACATGAAGGCCAATCTCGGCAAGATCGTCCGGCTGAACCCCGACGGCAGCGTTCCAGCCGACAATCCCTTTGCCGCGCAAGGCGGCGTGGCCGCGCAAATCTGGTCGCTCGGCCACCGCAACATCCTGGGCCTCGCCTTCGACGGATCCGGCAGGCTCTGGCAGCAGGAAATGGGTCCGAAGGGCGGCGACGAGGTCAATCTGGTCGAGGCGAAGGCGAATTACGGCTATCCCATCGTCTCGAACGGCGACCATTATGACGGACGCGACATTCCGGACCACCCGGCGCGGCCCGAGTTCGCCGCGCCGAAACTATGGTGGAACCCCTCGGTCTCGCCCGCCGGGCTCGTCTGGTACGGCGGCGATCTCTACCCGGGCTGGAAGAACAGCCTCCTGATGGGGGCGCTGTCGGGTCAGGGGCTGATCCGGATGCAGGTCGACGGCGACACGCTTCGTAAATCGGACCGCTGGGACTTCGGCGCCCGCATCCGCGAGGTCGAGGTGCGCGACGACGGATCGGTCTGGCTGCTCACCGACGGCGAGGGCGGCAAGCTGCTGCGACTGGTTCCGAAGGGCTAGGGTTGGGACCCAAGCCCCCGCCATACGCCTGCCTTCGCACGCCTCAAAAATCTGCTATAGGCGCCCACGATGATCCGCGGCTTCCTCACCCGGCGCGCCGAATGGCCCGCGCGCATTCCCGATCCCGACGCGCCGCCGCCGCTTTCGCTGCTGTGGCGCGAGGTCGGGGCGCTGCTGCGCGCTATCGGCGGGCGCATTCGTCCGATGCCGCCCGAACCCAATCCCGACAGCGACCATCCGCCGGTGATGGTCCTCCCCGGCTTCCTCTCGGGCGACTGGGCGACCAAGGCGCTGCGCGCCGACCTCCGCCGCGCGGGTTTTCGCTGCTATGCCTGGGGCCTCGGTTTCAACCGCGGCGCGACAGCCGACATCATCGAGCGGATCGATACCCGCGTGCAGTGGATCATCGACCGCACCGGCTATGCCCCCGCGCTCGTCGGGTGGAGCCTCGGCGGCATCTATGCGCGCGAATATGCCAAGCATCATCCCGACAAGGTCGCACGCGTCGTGACGCTCGGCTCGCCCTTTTCGGGCAGCCGACGCGCCAACCGCGCCTGGCGGCTATACCATCTCGTCGCGCGCCACCCGGTCGACAATCCGCCGATCGACTTCCACCCCGCCCCGCGCCCCTCGATGCCAACCTTCGCGCTCTGGTCGCGGCACGACGGCGTGATCGCGGTGAACAGCGCGCGCGGGGCGCCGCACGAAAGCGACCGGCAGGTCGAGGTCGATTGCGGCCACATGGGCTTCGCCTATGCGCCGACCTCTGTGGCGGCTATCGTCAAGGCGTTAACCGAAGAGATAGGTTGATCGGGCAAGCGGCGGCGTCTTCCCCCTTCGAAGGACAATGATTCCATGCTGACCATCACAACCGCCGCGATCGCCCTGATGATGCAGGGCGCCCCCGCGTCGGCGTGTACGCTCGGCAGGATCGCTGGCAATCCGCGCGAAACGCGAATCTGGGTGTCGCTCGCCCCGTCGCCCGGCGCCCGTCGCACCGCGCGGGTAAAGCCGGGCCAGCCGGTTTTTCTCTGCGCGGCCAAGGGCGTATGGGTGTTCGTCCGCTTCGCCGACCGCCGCCACAGCTGCGGCGGGATCGGCAGCCGCCCGGCGCGTGCGGGCTCGACCTGCGCCGAAGGCTGGATCGAGCGGCGGCGGATCATCAGCGAGAGTTAGAGCGGAAGGCGGGTTTCGAGCGAAGCACGACATTTCCAGCATCGTCATCCTGAACTTGTTTCAGGATCCATGGTCTGCCGTTTCCTTCGGCGTGGCGTAGAATTTGAGCGAAGGCCATGGATGCTGAAACAGCGAGGCCATCGCCGCAGCCAGCATGACGAGATTTGAAGGGCTGGAATCCACCCCCGAAGCCGCCCTACCCCAAAAACGGCGCCACAATCTCGTCGGTCACGCGCAGCGGCCGCCCGCTCGCCTTGTCGAGCAGCGCCCAAACCGTCCGCGCCCTGACGTGGACTTTCCCATCGGCGCCGGTGAATTCCATGAAGCGGTCGAACTTTGCACCCTGCGGCTTGTCGGCGACCCAGGTCCGCGCGGTCACCGTCTCGCCGGGACCAAGCGCGCGCAGATAGTCGATCTCGTGCCGCACCACGACCCAAATGTAAGCGTCCTTGTGTGACGGCGGCGCGGCGGCGTCCCAATGGCCGGTTGCAACCTGCTGGATCCACTGGACCCAGACGGCGTTGTTGACGTGGCCGAGTTCGTCGATGGCGTCGGGCGTGGCGGTGAAGGAGAGAGTGAATTCTTTCATGAGCTTTGATTTAGCCTCGGCAAGTCACCACCAAAAGCCTCGTCATTGCGAGGAGCCGAAGGCGACGCGGCAATCCAGAGCATGTGTAAACCGCCCTGGATTGCTTCGCTCCGCTCGCAATGACGGACCGGAAGTTAAGCCAACTCGACCGTGGTCACCATATAGCCCGCCTCGCGCAGCGAGGCGACGAGGCTGTCGAGATGCTCGCGGTCGCGCGCTTCGCATTCGATGTCGGTGATGAGCCCCTTGGCGGGCAAGGTCGTGAAGATGCGCTGGTGATAGATTTCGATGATGTTGACCTGCTTCTCGTCGAAAAGCTTCATCACCTTGAACAGCGCGCCCGGCCGGTCCTGAAGCCGGATACGCAGGCGCGCGATGCGGCCCGAGCGCGCGAGATCGCGCAGCAGCACGTTTGCGAGCAGGCGCGTGTCGATATTGCCCCCGGTCAGCACCAGCCCGACCTTGCGCCCCGCGAATTCCTCGGGATGCGCGAGCATCGCAGCGAGCCCCGCGGCGCCCGCGCCCTCGACGACGGTCTTTTCGATCTGCAGCAACAGGCTGACCGCACGCTCCAGATGGCGCTCGGCGACGAGCACGATATCGTCGTTGAGTTCGGAGACGAGCTTGCGGGTGTAGGAACCCGGCTCCTTCACCGCGATGCCCTCGGCGAGCGTGTCGCCCTCGCACGCCATGTCGACGCCGTTGAGTTCGGCATACATCGACGGATAAAGCTCGGCCTGCACGCCCACGAGGCGCATGTCGTTCTTGATCCCGCGCGCCGCGGTTCCCATCCCCGCGAGCAGCCCGCCGCCGCCGATCGGCACGATCAGCGTGTCGAGTTCGGGCACATCCTCGAGCATCTCCAGCGCCACGGTTCCCTGCCCCGCCGCGACATGCGGGTGGTCGAAGGGATGGACGAAAGTCAGACCGCGTTCCTTTTCCAGCACCCGTGCATGGGCGTAGGCGTCGTCGAAGGTCTCGCCGTGCAGCACGATCGTCGCGCCGTGGCTCGCGGTCTGCGACACCTTCACCTGCGGCGTCGTCTTCGGCATCACGATGGTGACGGGGACGCCGAGCCGCTTGCCATGATAGGCGAGCCCCTGCGCATGATTGCCCGCCGACGCCGCGATCGCGCCGCGCGCCTTCGCCTCGTCGCTGAGCAGCAGCAGCGCGTTGAGCGCGCCGCGCTCCTTGTACGCCGCTGTGAATTGCAGATTCTCGAACTTCAGCCAGACCTCGGCGCCGACCAGCTCGGACAAGGTCTGCGAATGGAGGGTCGGCGTCCGCACGACCGCGCCGTTAATTCGCCCCGCCGCCGCGCGCACATCATCCAATGTGATCGCCGGAAGGTCGGCGGCGGAGGTCAGGGCAAGTTGCTCGGTCATAACGATAGGCCCCCTACCCCATCTGGCGCGCCGCGCAAACCATGGTTATGGGTCGCTGTATGAGCGAACGAAAATTGCGCATCAGCTTCATCGGCACCGGCGTCATGGGCGGGCCGATGGCGGGGCATCTCGCGAAGGCGGGACACGACCTCACCGTCTATAACCGTACCCGGTCGAAGGCCGACGCCTGGGTCGCGGCGAACGGCGGCAAGGCGGCGTCGACGCCGGCCGAGGCCGCGAAGGACGCCGACGTCGTCCTGACCTGCGTCGGCAACGACGACGACCTCGCGCAGGTCACGCTCGGCCGCGACGGCGCCTTTCGCGCAATGGGCAAGGGGGCGCTGTTCATCGACCACACCACCGTCTCCGCCCGCATCGCGCGCCAGCTTTCGGTCGAAGCCGAGGGACTGGGCCTCCACAGCGTCGACGCTCCTGTCTCCGGCGGCCAGTCGGGCGCGGAGGCCGGCACGCTGTCGATCATGTGCGGCGGCACGAAAGCGGCGTTCGAGGCGGCCGAGCCCGTCATGCGCGCCTATGCCGCGCGCATGGTCCATATCGGCGGTCCCGGCGCGGGGCAGACCACCAAGATGGTCAACCAGATTGCCATCGCGGGCGTGCTGCAGGGCCTCTCCGAAGCGCTGCGCTTCGCGCAGGCCTCGCGGCTCGACACCGACAAGGTGTTCGAAGCCGTCTCGGGCGGCGCGGCGGCGAGCTGGCAGATGCTCAACCGCTGGGGCACGATGGCGAAGGACGAGTTCGATTTCGGCTTCGCGGTCGACTGGATGCGCAAGGACCTCGGCCTTGCGATCGAGGAAGCGCGGGTCAATGGCGCGACCTTGCCGGTCGCCAGCCTCGTCGATCAATTCTATGCCGATGTCCAGAAGCTAGGGAACGGCCGCCGCGATACCAGCTCGCTCGTGACGAGGTTGCCGAAGTGAGCGGCGAGCTGAAACACGCCCTCTCCTTCAGGGGAGGGCAGCGAGACTTGCGAACTTGTTCGCTAGTCGCAGCGGGTGGGGGGCATCGGCCTTGCGCTACGCTGACGGCCCCCACCCCAACCCCTCCCCTGAAGGGGAGGGGCTTGATTATGGCGGCCCTCGCCGCCCTCCTTCTCACAACCCCCGCGCACGCCGACACGCTCGTCGACAATGTCAACGGCATCACGCTCGACAAGGACGGCAAGCTCGTCCGCTTCACCGGGCTCGTCATCGACAGCCAGGGCAAGGTCAAGCAGCTCCTCGACCGCAAGGACAAGCGCCCCGAACGCCCCGATTTCAAGGAAGACGGGCGGGGCCGCACGCTGATCCCCGGGCTGATCGACGCGCACGGCCATGTCATGGGGCTTGGCTTCCAGCTGATGCTGCTCGACCTCTCGGGTACCAATTCGCTCGCCGAGGCGCAGGCGGCGATCAAGAAATACGCTGCCGAAAATCCGGAAATGCCGTGGATCATCGGCTTCGGCTGGAACCAGGAGAAATGGGGTCTCGGCCGCTTCCCGACCGCTGCCGACCTCGACGCCGCGGTACCCGACCGCGCGGTCTGGCTCGAACGCGTCGACGGCCATGCCGGCTGGGCCAATACGGCGGCCATGACCGCCGCAAAGATTACCGCAGCCACCAAAGCTCCCGAGGGCGGCCGCATCGAAATGGCGGGCGGCAAGCCCTCGGGCGTTTTCGTCGACGCCGCGATGAGCCTGATCGACAGCGCCAAGCCCAAGCCGCTCGCACGCGACCTCGACCGCGCCTTCCTGCTCGCGCAGCAAAAGCTGATCGAACAGGGCATCACCAGCATCGCCGACATGGGCACGTCGATCCAGGACTGGCAGGCCTATCGCCGCGCGGGCGACAAGAAACAGCTGGCGATCCGCGTCCTCAGCTACGGTGGCGACATCGACAATATGGCGCTGATCGCAGGCAGCGAGCCGACGCCCTGGCTCTACGACGACAAGCTGCGCATGGTCGGGGTCAAACTCTATCTCGACGGTGCCCTGGGCTCGCGCGGCGCTTGGCTCAAGGCGCCGTACAGCGACGCGCCGGGGCAGAAGGGTCTGCCCCTGCTCACCCCCGCGCAGCTCCGCAACAAGATGGTGCGCGCGTCGATGGACAAGTTCCAGGTCGCGATCCACGCGATCGGCGACGCCGCCAATGCCGAGGCGCTCGCTGCGATCGACGACCTCAGCCGCGACCTTCCCGGCGAGCGACGCTGGCGCATCGAACATGCGCAGATCGTCGACCCGCTCGACATCCCGAAATTCGCCGAACTCAAGGTCATCGCCTCGATGCAGCCGGTCCACCAGACGAGCGACCGGCTGATGGCCGAAGCGCGGCTCGGTCCCGACCGGCTGAAGGGCGCCTATGCCTGGCGGAGCCTCGAAAAGGCGGGCGTCCGCCTTGCCTTCGGCTCCGACGTGCCGGTGGAAAGCGCCAACCCCTTCCCCGGCATCGCCGCCGCCATCTCGCGCACCGACGCCGCGGGCCAGCCCGTCGGCGGCTGGCATCCCGAGGAAACGGTGACGCGCGAGACAGCGCTCGACGGCTACACGCGCACCGCCGCCTACGCCGCCTTCGCGGAGGACCGGCTCGGCACGCTGATGCCCGGAATGCGCGCCGACTTCCTGATCCTCGCCGACGACCCGCTGCTCGCGAGCCCCGATGCGATCCGCAAGATGGTGCCGCTCGAAACCTGGATCGGCGGCTATCGCTATTACAGGAAGAGCGAGGGTGCGACCGTTGGCCGGTGACGTGCCGTCGCGCCGCGCCGTCCTGAGCGGCCTTGCGGCGCTTCCCGTCGCGACTGCGGCGATGGCGGCCGAACGCAAGCCCAAGAAGCACAAGCCCGCGCGCCCCAAGCTCCAGCATGTCGACGTCGCGGTCATCGGCGCGGGTGTGTTTGGCGCATGGACCGCCTGGCATCTCGTCCGCGCGGGCAAATCGGTGCGCCTGTTCGACGCCTATGGCGCCGGCCACTGGCGCGCCTCGTCGGGCGGCGAGAGCCGGGTCATCCGCATGGGCTATGGCGCCGACACCATTTACTCGGACATGGCGAAGGAGTCGCTTCAGTACTGGAAAACCCTCTCCGACACCGCGAGCCTGCCGATCTTCCACAACACCGGCGTGCTGTGGTTCGCACCGCAGGGCGACACCTACACGCGTCAGTCGCTCGACTGGTTCAAGGCGAACCGCATCGATCACGACCATGGCGACGTAAGCTGGCTCCAGAAGAACTGGCGCCAGATCCAATTCTATCAGGGCGAAACCGGCATCCTCGAAAAGGACAGCGGTGCGCTGATCGCGGGGCGCGGGGTGCAGGAAGTCATCGCCGATGCGCAAATCGAGGTCGAACGCGTCGTCATGCCTGCACCACTGATCGCCAAAAAGATCAGGAAGCACCGCCTTCCCGACGGCGGCACCGCCGACCATCTCGTCTATTGCGCCGGTCCCTGGCTCGCCGAACTTTTCCCGCAACAGCTGGGCGGCAAGATCGTCGCGACGCGGCAGGAGGTCTATCATTTCGGCGCGCCGCAGGGCGACACGCGCTTCACCCCGCCCGAACTTCCCGTCTGGGCCGACTTCAACAACGGCCGCATCGTCTATGGCATCCCCGACCTTGAGGGCGCGGGGTTCAAGATCGCGATCGACGTCCATGGCCCCGTCGTCGATCCTGACACGCTGGACCGCGCACCGACACCTGTGGGGATCGCGGAGGCCCGCGCCTATATCGCGCGCCGCTTCCCCGGCCTGACCGACGCGCCGCTGATCGGGGCGCGCGTCTGCCAATATGAGAACAGCTCGAACGGCGACTATCTGATCGACCGGCTGCCCGGACAGGATCGCATCTGGCTGGTCGGCGGCGGGTCGGGCCACGGGTTCAAGAACGGACCTGCGGTCGGCAAGCGCGTCGCCGCGCATATCCTCGACCCGGCGCTCCCGGTCGAGCCGCGCTTCAGCTATGCGACCAAGGGCACGGTCGCCGCGCGGACGGTCTATTAATTTCGTCATTGCGAGCGCAGCGAAGCAATCCAGAGTTGCGCAAACCGCTCTGGATTGCTTCGCTACGCTCGCAATGACGGGACTGTAGGGCAAGCATGAAACTCACCGACTGTCACAATATCGACGACTTCCGCGCGCTCGCGAAGCGCCGCCTGCCGTGGCCGGTGTTCGACTATATCGACGGCGCCGCCGACGACGAGGTCACCCGCCGCCGCAACCGCGAGGCCTTCGACCGCTGCGACCTCGTTCCGCGCGTGCTTGCCGGGGTCGAGAGCATCGACATGAAGACGACGCTGTTCGGGCGCGAAATGGCAATGCCGCTCTTCCTCTCGCCGACCGCGCTCCAGCGCCTGTTCCACTGGCAGGGCGAGCGCGCCGTGCTGCGCGCCGCAGCGAAAGCCGGAACCGTCGCCGGCATTTCGAGCCTCGCCACCATCGGCCTCGCCGAGGCGGGCGCGCTGACCGACGGCCCCAAGCTTTTCCAGCTCTATGTCCACCGCGACGAGGGGCTGAACAAGGCGATGCTCGACGCCGCGCGCGACGCGAAGTTCGACGCGGTCGCGCTCACCGTCGACACGATCGTCGGCGGCAATCGCGAACGCTGCCTCCGCTCGGGCTTCACCTCGCCGCCGCGCTTCACCGCGCGCAACATGCTGAGCTATGCGATCAAGCCCGGCTGGGGCCTGAACTATGTCCTTCGCGAAAAATTCAGCCTGCCGAACCTCGCGACGCATGTGTCCGAAGGGTCGAGCGTACCCAAATCGGTCGCCGAATATTTCACTACGATGCTCGACCAGAGCCTCGACTGGAAGCGCGCCGAGGCGATCCGCAAGCAGTGGAACGGCCCCTTCTGCCTGAAGGGCATCGCCGCGGTCGAGGATGCGAAGCGAGCCGTGGACATCGGCGCCACCGCCATCATGGTCTCGAACCACGGCGGGCGCCAGCTCGACGGCAGCATCGCGCCCTTCGACGCGCTCGCCGAGATCGTCGATGCGGTCGGCGACCGGATCGAGGTGATCTGCGACGGCGGCATCACCCGCGGCACGCATGTGCTGAAGGCGCTGTCGGTCGGCGCGAAGGCCTGCTCGGGCGGCCGCCTCTATCTCTACGCGCTCGCCGCGGCGGGCGAGGATGGCGTCGCGCGCGCGATCACTCTGCTCCGCGCCGAAATCGAGCGCGGGATGAAATTGATGGGGGCCAAGACCCTCGCGGATCTCGGCCCCCACAATCTGCGCTGGCGGTAGCGCATTCCTAAAAGCGTGTGCCCCCGCGAAGGCGGGGGCCCATCACCTGCCGGTGCCATTTCGAGCCAACCGGAGATGGGTCCCCGCCTTCGCGGGGACGCACGGATTTTTTTACGCCGCCACCTCCTCCTTCTTCCCGATCCCGCCCCAGTCGATGTTGCGCGTCATGTACATCACACCCGCAAGCGCGAAGAACATCAGCACCGACCCGATCAGCAGCGCATAGGCTTCGAGATTGAGCAACGTATAGAGCAGCGCATAAAGGCCGATCAGCATCGCCGCGAGAAAACGCGCGCGCTTCCAGCTCTTGAGCACCGCCGCACTATAGAAGGTCAAGAGGCCGATGATCGCCGCCGAAGCGAGCATATAGGCCGGCATGAACCCGATCACCTCGGCGAACGCCAGCAGCAGCACGAAGAACAGCACCAGCGCCACCCCGGTCAGCAGATATTCGGCCGCCGCGACCCGCGCGCCCGCGATGATGTCGAACATCAGGAAGGCGACGAAGGTGAAGCCGATGAACAGGAAGCCATATTTGATGCTGCGGTCGACCTGGCTGTACAGGTCGACGGGCTCGATCAGGCTGATCGCGATCGCCTTCGCGGTCCCGCCCGAGGTCTCCATGCCGCCGCTCCCGTCGGCCGCGGCGGGCGCCGGCGCCTCGACGCCATAGGCGTCGCGCGTGCCGTAATTGGTCGCGACCGGCGGCGACAGGTCGCCCGTCAGCACCTGCGCCTGACCCAATGCAAGGTTCGGGATCGCATAGGCCGCGGTGAAGCCGTTTGCCGTTACGCTGCGCTTCGCGGGCAGGAAATCGCCGCCGAAGCTCGGGTTCGGCCAGCTCGACTTGACCGTCCAGCGCGTGTCGACCCCGCGCGGGATCAGCTTGAAATCGCCGAGGCCGCGCACGCCGATCTTGTAATCGACCTTCAGCGGTGCCGCGCCCGTCCAGTCGACAAATGCGAAGGTCCCCGAATTGCCCGTCGAGGCGAGCCCCTTGCCCGGCTGCAGCGCCACGGGCGTGCCGTTCACCGCCAGACTGTTGCCGTCGACCAGCCCGCGCGCGTCGCTGACGCCGAGGCGTACCTCGGCGCGGTCGAGCATCAGTGCCTCGCGCGTCACGCCATAGCGGGCGATATCGGCGGGCAGCACAAAGTCGGCGCTGCCCGCGATCTGGCTTTCATAGACGACGGTCTCGTAGATCGCCTTCTTGCGCTTCTCGGGCTTGATCGCGACCTCGGCCTTGTTCGCCTGCGGCGAGAGATAGAGATTCCGGATCGTGTTGACGGTCCGCGTCACGTCGCGGCCATTCTCCTGCACCGTCTGCGTTTCGGTCGTACGGTACGGGATCACGATCACCGGGCCGCCGATCGTCTGCTGGCCGCCCCAGCCCTGCCCGATCGAGGCCTGCGCGGTCTCCGCCTGCTGCTGGCGGTCCCAGAGCAGGCCATAGACCATCAGCAGCGGCACCATCAGCGCGACGGCGATCAGCACCGCGATCACCAGCTTGACGCCGGGGCTGCGCTCGCCGCTGCCGCGGGCGGGGGGAATGGGGGGAACCGATACGCTTTGGGGGGATTGAGACGCTTGAGGCATGGGGGTTTCGCTCCAGCTACTTCAACTCGTCGATGAAATTGCACGGTTCACCGATAGCGTCAAGCCGATTGCGATGAAGTGCCGCCGAGTTGGCGATCCGCACTCCGGCGAAGCGCCGTGTTGGCCTTGGTGTGCACCTACGGCGGGTTTGGGGTGGAAAGCGGACGTATCAACAACGTCGCCCCCGCGCAGGCGGGGGCCGCCATCGGCCTTTTCCTGCGCCGCAGCGTAAACCGACTGCGGCCCCCGCCTTCGCGGGGGCGACGGCTAGTTCCGGTCGTTTCCCGTCATTCGTCATCCCGGACTTGATCCGGGATCCACCGCCGCGCTCAAGGCATGGACCCCGGATCAAGTCCGGGGTGACGATGATAGTTAGGGCGGCTTCCGGTCGGATTCCTGCCATTACCTCCCGAACAGTCGCAAATGCCATCTCTCGCCCGAAACCCGACACCCCACCGCAACATCGCCTTTGAAACACCGACCGCAGCCTATAGCATCACCGAAACCATCGCGGGGGGAGGCTCGCATGCCCGAAAAATTCGACGCGCTCGACCGGCTGGTCCAGCTGCTGCTCCTGGTCGCCGCCGTCACGGCGTCCGCCAACGGGCTTTTCATGCTGGCCAAGCCGCTCGACTGGTATGTTTTCATTCCCACCGTGGTCACCACCGGCCCGCCGAACGCTCATTTCATCCGCGACATCGGCCTCGCCTATGCGGGGTCGGGGCTGATCCTGCTCTATGCGGCTGCGAACCCGGTCCTCCGCTGGCGCGCCGCGGTCGTCGGCGGGCTGTGGCTGGCGCTGCACGGCCTGCTCCATCTCCATGAGGTCGCCGCCGGCATCTGCGGCCCCGCGACCTTCCGGGCTGACGCGCCCGCGGTGCTCGGCCAGCCGGGGCTGGTCATCGCCGCGCTGCTCATCCTGCGCGCGCGAAAGCGTATTTGACAGCCGCGCCGCCGCCCGACAGAGCAGCCGCATGACCGTCTCGATCCGCTCCGCCACGCCCGCCGACCTGCCGCTGATCGCGCAGTTCATCCGCGACCTCGCCGACTATGAAAAGCTCGCGCACGAAGTCCGCTTCGACGAGGCGACGCTCGGCGAGAAACTCTTCGGCCCGCGCCCCTATGCCGAAGTGGCGATCGGGGAGATTGATGGCGCGGCGCAGGGCTTCGCGCTCTTTTTCCACAATTTCTCGACCTTCGAGGGGCGCCCCGGCATCTACCTCGAGGATCTGTTCGTGCGCCCCGGTGCGCGCGGCTCGGGGCTCGGCAAGGCGCTGCTCGCACACCTCGCCAGGCTTTGCATCGAACGCGACTGCGCGCGCCTCGAATGGTCGGTGCTCGACTGGAACACCCCGTCGATCGGCTTCTACCGGAGCCTCGGCGCGAAGCCGATGGATGAATGGACGGTGATGCGCGTCGACGGCGAAGCGCTGGACGCGCTCGCCGGCGCCGGTTGATCGCTGCCTGGAAATTTCGCGATTCCAGTCGCTAACCGGCGGCATTTGCCTGCCCTTGCAAATCATGCTTCCCTGTCGCCGGGCCGCGGGCAGTTCGCGCTTTTGCGAACGATTCGGTCACCCGAAACGGGGACCGGCAACGACGGGGAAAATCGCATGACCATCAAGCTGCTTGCCGCTTCGGCGGCTCTCCTGCTTATGGGCGCGGCGCCGCTCGCGCACGCCCAGATGCCGACCTGGTCCGCCGAACAGGGCGAGGTGTGGAAATTCGTCCAGCAAAGCTGGGTCGACGATGTCGCGCAGAACGGCAAATGGCCCGCCGAATATGCCGACCCGCAAATGATCACCTGGTCGGCCGAGTTCGCCGCCCCGCGCGGCAAGGATGCGACCGTGCGCTGGACAAAGTTCCAGAACACGCAGGGCAAGGTGCTGCAATATGAGCTCAGCCCGCAGTCGATCTCGCTCAGCGGCAACACCGCGGTCGTGACCTATGCGCTGACCATCGTCGCGCAGCGCGGCACCGACAAGCCCGACTGGGGCAAGGAAGCCATCGTCGAAACGCTGGTGCGCAGCGGCGGCGGCTGGAAATTCCTCGCCTCGACCAGCTTCTCGCTCGGGAAATAGCGCGGCGGCGGAGCGGCGGTCAGCGCGCCCCGCGCGGTTTCCGCCGCTCCATCGGCCACGCCGGCATGTGCGCGTCGGACAGCGTCTTCGCCTCCGCCGGCGCGATGCCGAGGTCGGTCAACACGCGCACCAGCGCGTCGGCGGGCGGCACCGCGATGTCGGGCTGAATACCGTCGCCTTCCCAATCCTTGCCGGTATCGGGGTCATAGGTGCGCCCGACCGGGATGAAGGCCTCGTACCCGCCGCCCAGTTCCTCGCCGCGCCCGAAATGATTGGCGCCCGCGGTCGGCGCGCCGACCAGCACGCCGCGATGCGTATGCTTCATCGCCAGCGCGAAATGCTCGGCCGCAGATCCGCTCGCGCCCGAGGTCAGCACATAGACCCTGGCCTTGTGCAGCCTCTTGTCGCCGTTCGGCAGCGCCCAATGCTCGCGCGTCACCATGCCGGGGTCGCCCTTCACAAGACGCAGCGAAGCGACGCCGTCGATCGGTGATCCGCCCCCGGCGTCGACCGAGGCGCGCGTCGCCATCGTCACCAGCCGCGTCGGCTCGGCGAACAGCCATGGAAAGATCACATCCATCTGGTCGAGCCCACCGCCGTTGTGGCTGCGGATGTCGAAGATGATCGCCTTGGCATCGGCATGGTCGGCCATGAATTTCGCCGCCGCCTCGGTCACCGCCGCATCGTGGGGAAACAGGTTGAAGCGCACGAAGGCGATCCCCGGCGCGATCCAGCCCGCCTGCTCGACCGGGGGCTTGCGCGGGCGCGGACCCGCCACGGCAGTTCCCGGAACGGTCGGCGCGGCGGACGCCGCCTCGGGCACGCGCAGCCGCAAATGGCCATCCGGCGCGACCGCATTCAGGTCGGCGTCGATCGCCGCGCCCAGCGCCTCGCCCGACAGCGCCCGGTAGCGACCGGCCCTGATGCCCGCGCGGAGCGCCGCGGCATAGCGCTTCCCCGTTTCGGGATAGACATAGTCGCGCTCGAGCAGCGCCGCATATCGCTCGGCAACCGCATCGCCGACAGCTTCGTCAGCGGCGAGCACCGGAGGCGGCGCGATCACGGGCACCGCCATCATCGCGGCCGCCATCAACAGGCCGGGTACAAAGCGCGAGGAACGAATCATCCCAGTCTCCAATCCACCCCCGGTTCGCCGCGAGGTGTATCAGAGTTGCAATACAGATCAACTACATTTGTAGTCGATTACCGACGACGCCGCGCGAACCACAGGAGCGCGACGCCGACGACCGCCAGCGCCGCCCCGTTGCGCGTCCAGGTGATATCGCCCAGCATGAAGCTGCTTGCGGGCCAGCGCACGATGTCGAGCCCCTGCAAGATCCACAGTCCCCCCATCATGATCGCCGCGATCCCGACGATCGCCATGATGCCTTTCAACGCGCCCATATCATCCTCCCCTGTTTGCGCTGCAATCCGACAAGGGGCCGCAGCCAGCCGATGGTGCGCCCGATGGCGTAGAAAAGCCAGCAGCCGATCGCGGTCACGACGACAAGGATGAGGAAGGAGGGCAGCGCCGCCATATCGGCCCGCAACAGATACCAGCCCGCGACGACGATGATCGTCTGGTGGACGATGTAAAAGGGGAACACCGCCTCGGCGAGCATCGCGCGCCGCGGATGATCGCGGTTCCACCAGCGGTCGGCGGTCCCGACCAGCGCGACGATCGTCGCCCAGCCCTGCACCTGCCGCGCGACATGATAGGGCGCGAAAACCCAGTCGGGCGCGATCGTATCGCCCGGCCAGGTCCATTCGACCCATGCGATCGGAACGAAGGCAAGCACCGCCAGCACCGCCGCGACCGGCCAGCAGCGCGCTACGCTGTCGAACAGCACCGGCCGCACGCGCAGCAACCAGCCGACCGCGAACGCCATCATATAGTGGAGATGCGACGGCCCGTCGTCGAGCAAGGCGTGGGTCTCCTCATGGTGGGGAAAGGCGCGCAAGACCGCGAGCCACCACAAGATCGGGACGATCAGCATCCCCCAGCCGCGCAGCAGCCGCGCGCCGGCATCGGCGACCCTCGCGCGCGTCTCGTCCGGGACGAGCGCCAGCAGCAATGCGGCGAGCATCGTATAGGCCCACAGATAGACGACGAACCACAGATGTTGCCAGGTCGGCAGGATAATCCCGTCGAGCGCGCCGAACCGGAAATAATCGTGCAGCCAGAAATGCAGAAAGCCGTGCCGATAGCCATGCTGGCCCGCCAGCTCGATCCACGGCTGCGGCGGAATGACGAAGACGATGCCGAAGGCGAGCGGGATCAGCAGACGCGCACTCCGCGACCGGGCGAATGCCCCCGCCCCGCCGAGCTTGCCCGAAAGCGACGCGCTGGCATAGCCGGACACGAGAAACAGCAGCGCCAGCCGCCAGCCATTCGTCGCCAGCATCGGGATCGCGACCCAGTCGATCGTCGGATCGATCTTCACATGCCAGTGCCATGGCACGAAATACATGCCGATATGGTAAAAGATCAGCAGCGCGAACGCGCCGATCCGCAGCCAGTCCATGCCATAATGGCGTCCGCCGGTCATGCTCGATCCCATCCCCCTTCCCTCGTCATCCCGGACCCTTCGACAGGCTACTTCACCACCCGCCACGCCAATTCCGCGAATTCGCACAGCAGCGGCCGTGTATCCCTGGGGTCGATGATATCCTCGACCCCGAATTTTTCCGCCGTCCGGAACGGCGAGCGCACGCGGTTCAATCGCTCGCGGATCGCCTCCAGATGCGCCGCCGGATCCTCGGCCGCTTCGAGCTCGCTCTTGTACGCAACCTCGACCCCGCCCTCGATCGGCAGGCTGCCCCAGTCGCCCGAGGGCCACGCGAAACGATACTGGAACCGCTCGGCGTTCGACATCGCGCTGCCCGCAATTCCATAGGCTCGTCGCACCACCACCGACGCCAGCGGCACGGTCGCACGGTAGATCGCGTTCATCGCCTGCACGCCGTAACGGATCGTCCCCGTCCGCTCGGCCTCGCCGCCGATCATGAACCCCGGATTGTCGACGAGGTGGACGACCGGCAGCCGGAACTGGTCGGCTAGCTTCACGAAACGCTCCGCTTTCTCGCTGGTCTTCGCGTCCCACGATCCGCCGAGGTACGACGGGTCGCTCGCGAGCACCGCGACCGGATAGCCGTCGAGCCGCGCGAACGCCGTAATCACCGCCCGCCCCCAACGCGCGCCCATCTCGAAGAAACTGCCCGTATCGAACACCGCCTTCGCGATGCGCCGCATCGAATAGACCTGCTTCGCCTCGCGCGGCACGATCGACAGCAACGCCTCGTCGCGGCGATCGACCGGATCGCTGCACGGCGTGCGCTGCGCCCGGTCATGGATCGACGACGGCAGATAGGACAGGAAGCGCCGCGCCGCCGCAAAGGCATCGGCCTCGCTCGCCACCTCGTCGTCGACGACGCCGTTGCGCGTATGCACATCGACCCCGCCCAGTTCCTCGCGGTCGAGCGTATCGCCGATCGCCGCCGCCACGGCCGGCCCCGCCGCGAACAGCTGCGACAGCCCGCGCACCATCACGCTGTAATGGCTCGCGACCACCCGCGCCGCGCCCAGCCCCGCGGTCGGTCCGAGCGCGAGCGCGACCACCGGCACCGTGTCGAGATTGGCGATGATCCGGTCCCAGCCGGGAACATGCGGGATATAGGTATAGCCCATCTCCTCCAGCGTCTTCACCGACCCGCCGCCGCCGGTGCCGTCGATCATGCGGATCAGCGGCAGGCGATATTCATGCGCCATCGCCTCGCACTGGACGAACTTGCGGTGCAGCGCCGCATCGGCCGCGCCACCGCGCACCGTGAAATCGTCGGCGCTGGCGACGACCGGTCGCCCGTCGATATTCGCGCGGCCGAAGATGAAACTCGACGCCGCCAGATCTTCCAGCTCGCCGTCCGCGCCATATTTGCCGCGCCCTGCGATCTTGCCGATCTCGCGAAAGCTGCCCGGATCGACGATTGCCGCAAGCCTTGCCCGCGCGTCCATCTTGCCGCGCCCATGCTGGCGCGCGACCTTTTCCTCGCCGCCCATCTTCTCGGCCATCGCCCGGCGCTGTCCGAGCTCGTCGATCTCTTTTTTCCAGCTCATGACGGGGAAGCTATCTTACGTCTACGTAAACGTCATGCCATATTCGCGCGGAACCTATCGGGAGAGAGCAATGACAGACATGAACCTCGCGGGCCGCACCGCGCTCGTCACCGGCGCCTCGCGCGGGATCGGGCGCGGCATCGCGCTGGCGCTCGCGAAGGCGGGAGCGGATATCGCTGTCAACTACACGCGCGACGCCGCCGCCGCCGCCGAAACCGTCGCGGAGATTCAGGCGCTCGGCCGCAAGGCGAAGGCGTATCAGGCCTCGGTCGCCGACGAGGAGGCCAGCGCTGCGATGGTCGCCGCGATCGAGGCCGATTTCGGCCCGCTGTCGATCCTGATCAATAATGCCGGCATCGCCAGCCGCGGGCGGAGCGTCGCCGACACCGACGCCGCCGAGGTCGAGAAACTGCTCGCGATCCACGCCGTCGGCGCGCACCGCCTGTCGCGCCTCGCGCTGCCGCAACTCCGCCAGCACGACCGCAGCGACATCGTCATCATTTCGAGCATCGCGACGCTCCACCACGCCGCGAACGGCGCGCCCTATAATATGGCGAAGGCCGCGGGCGAAGCGCTCGCACTCACGCTTGCGAAGGAGGAGGTGAAGAACGGCGTGCGCGTCAACATCGTCGCGCCGTCGCTGACGGTCAGCGACATGGGCGAACGCCTCGCGCGCGCGATCACCGGCAACGACGACATCCATCACCTCGACGCCAAATTCCCCTTCGGCCGCGTCCCGACGCCCGACGACGTTGCCGCCGCCGTCGTCTGGTTCGTGAGCGATGCGAACCCCTATTGCTCGGGACAAAAGCTCAACATCGACGGCGCCGGACAGGCCTCGTTCCGCTAACCCGCGTCCTTGCGAGCGGCGAAGCCGCGTGGCAATCCGGAGAGGCGCAAGCCACCCGGGATTGCTTCGCTCCGTTCGCAATGACGGACCAATGCAGATGAGATCGATCAAATGAAGTTCGTCACAGCCGCCGCCCTTGCCTTCGCCCTCGCCGGCTGCGCCGCCGCCCAGTCGAAGGAACCGCGCCCGGCGTCCGAAGCAGCGCCCGCCGATCAGTCCTATTTCACGCCGAGCGAAGTCCGGTCGTCGGGTTCGGTGACGGTAGGCGGAACCGCGATTCCCTATCAGGCGGTCGCGGGGACGCTGGTCGTGCATCCGAAGGGCTGGACCGACACGCTTCCAAACGAACGCAAGCGCGACAAGGATGCCGGCGGCGACGTTCCGGCGTCCGAAGCCTCGATGTTCTACACCGCCTATTTCCGCGACGGCGCGCCCGCCGAAAGCCGCCCGATCACCTTCCTCTTCAACGGCGGCCCCGGCTCGCCGACCTTGTGGCTGCACATGGGCGCCTTCGGTCCGATGCGCGTCGAGACGCCCGACCTTGTCCACGGCTCCGCCCCCTATCGCACCGTGCCCAATGCCTACAGCCTGCTCGACGCCTCCGACCTCGTCTTCGTCGACGCGCCCGGCACCGGCTTCAGCCGCGTCGCGGGCAAGGACAAGGAAAAGGCGTGGTATGGCGTCGACCAGGACATCCACGCCTTCACCGTCTTCGTCCGCGACTTCCTGTCGAAATATGGCCGCTGGAAATCGCCCAAATATATCTTCGGCGAAAGCTATGGCACGATGCGCGCCGCCGGGATGACGCTGGCGCTGCAACGACAGGACATCGACCTCAACGGCGTGATCCTGCTCTCCGACATATTGAACTGGGATCTCCTGCCCGACGATCCGCAGGCGAACCCGGGCGTCGATCTGCCTTATGTCGTCGCGCTCCCGACCTATGCCGCGACCGCCTGGTATCACAAGCGCGCGGGCGCGGGGCGCGAGCTCCAGCCCTTCCTCCGCGAGGTCGAGGCGTTCGCGACGACCGACTATGCTGTTGCGCTGATGAAGGGGAACAGCCTCCCCGACGCCGAGCGACAGGCAATCGCGGCGCGGCTCCACGCCTACACCGGGCTGCCGCTCGCCTATCTGCTCAAGACCAATCTCCGCATCGAATATGGCGCGCTGCAAAAGGAACTGCTCGCCGACAAGGGGCTGACCACCGGCACGCTCGACACCCGCTTCACCGGCATCACGCTCGACCCGCTCTCCAAGGTCGCCTCGAACGATCCGCAGGGCGCGGCGATCGGCGCGGCCTATACCGCGGCCTTCAACGACTATGCGCGCGGCACGCTCGGCTATGGCGCGGGCCAGCATTATGAAGGCGCGCTCGATGTCTATGAAAGCTGGGACTACCGGCATCAGCCGCCCGGCGCCGGCCGCGCGCTGATCGCGCTGCCCAACGTCCTTCCCGACCTCGCCGTCGCGATGAAGCAGAATCCGAAGATGAAGCTGCTCGTGACCGGTGGCTATTTCGATGTGTCGACGCCCTATTTCGCGGGCTGGTTCGAACTGCAGCACCTGCCCGTCCCGAAGGAGCTGCAGGCGAACATCGCCTATAAATATTATCCCGCCGGGCACATGATCTACGTCAACGTCCCGCTGCTCGCCGAGATGCACCGTGACGTCGGCGACTTCATCCGGCGGACCGACGGGATCGAATAGGTCCGCTTTGTGCTCCCGCGAAGGCGGGAGCCCATCTCCGGTCGGCGCGATTTCGAACCGGAAGGAGATGGGTCCCCGCCTGCGCGGGGACACGCGGCTCTTTCATTCGGAACGGATCGCACCCAAAACCCCCACCATGCGTCCCGATTCGGCCTCCCCCGTCCTGCCCTTCCTCGTCGCCTGCGCGGGCATCGCGACCTTTTCGGCGATGGACGTGCTGATGAAGCAGCTGTCGATCGACATCGGCGCCTATAACGCCGTGCTGTGGCGCACCGGCGCCGGCACCTTGCTCAGCGGCCTCGCCTATCTCGCGATGCGTCCGGCGCTTCCCGACCGGCCGACGATGCGCATTCATGCGTGGCGCGCGCTTTTCGTCGCCGGAATGGCGATCACCTTCTTCTGGGCGCTCGCACGGCTGCCGATGGCGGAGGCGATCGCTCTCGCCTTCGTCGCGCCGCTGATGACGCTCTACATGGCGGCGATCTTCCTGGGCGAAAAGATCGGCCCGCGCTCGATCGCGGCGTCGATGCTGGGCCTCGTCGGTGTCGTCATCATCGTCGCGGGCAAGCTGGGGCAAGGCACCTATAGCGAAGAAGCGCTGCTCGCGGTCGGCGCGGTGTTCCTCTCGGCGATCTTCTACGCCTATAATCTCATCCTCGCGCGTCGGCAGGCGAAGATGGCCGAGCCGATGGAGATCGCCTTCTTCCAGAATTTCTTCGTGACGCTCTTCCTCGCCTTCGGCGCGCCGTGGTTCGCGGTCGTCCCCGGCATCGACCACGCGCCCGCGATCACCGGCGCCGCGATTCTCGCGACGGTCTCGCTGCTGCTGTTGAGCTGGGGCTATGCCCGCGCCGAGGCGCAGATTCTGGCGACGACCGAATATACGGGCTTCCTCTGGGCGATGCTGTTCGGCTGGATTTTCTACAGCGAGCCGGTCACCCTGCCGACGATCGCGGGCGCGCTGCTGATCGTCGCTGCCTGCCTGATCGTTGCGCGCAAGACCCCGCACGGCGACCCCGTCGAGCCCGCCGCCGCCTAGACCGCCGCGCGCGCCAGCCGGTCGTTGATCGCTGCGCCCAGCCCCTCGCCCGGAATCGCCGCGACCGCGATCCGCGTCTTCGCACTCGCCGCCCCCGCGTGCAGTGCGTCGAACAAACGCGCCGCCGCCTCGGTCAGATCGCCCGCCGCGCTGAGATTATAATCGCCCGAAAGATCGCCGAACCCGATCGCGTACTCGCCCGCCGCGAAATCCTCCGCGCCCAGCCGCACCGGCTTCCCCGGCGCATAGTGACTCGCGAGCATCCCCGGCGCGACGATCTTCGAGCCCGTCGCGCCCGTCACCGGCAGGCCGCTCGCCTCGCCGAGCATTGCCGCCGTCACCGGACCCGGCCGCAGCATTTCGACCGAGCCGTCCTTCACCCGGACGATCGTCGATTCGACCCCCGCGCGCGTCGGCCCGTCGTCGATCACCAGCGCGATCCGCCCGTCGAGGCTGGCAAGCACATGCTCCGCTTTCGTCGGGCTCACCTTGCCGCTCGCATTGGCGCTCGGCGCGGCGAGCGGCGCGCCGGTCTCGGCGAGCAACGCCTGCATCGCGCGGTGCCCGGGAACGCGGAGCGCGATCGTATCGAGCCCCGCCGTCGCGATGCTCGCCACCGGGCATTCGGCCGTCCGCGGCACGACGATCGTGAGCGGCCCCGGCCAGAAGCACGCCGCGAGCGCCAGTTCGACCTCGCCGAACGCCCCCAGCTTCTCGGCTGCGGCCAGATCGGGCACATGGACGATCAGCGGGTTGAAATCGGGCCGCCCCTTGGCGGCATAGATGCGCGCGACCGCTTGCGGATTCCGCGCGTCGGCGGCGAGGCCATAGACGGTCTCGGTCGGCACCGCGACGGGCATCCCCTCCCCGATCAGCCCCCCGGCGCGCGCGATTGCCTCCCCGCCGAAAGGGCAGATAAGGGTGGTCATGGGCGTTTGATCGTCGGCCATGCCGCGCTATAGCGCCCGCGCAACGATATTCACTATGAAAGTCAGACCATGACTTACACGCCGCCTGTCACCGAACAGCTTTTCGTCCTGAACCATATCGCGCGCATCGACGCGATGGCCGCCCATGACAAATATGCCGCCGCGACCCCCGACATGGTCGAGGCGATCGTCACCGGCATCGGCGACTTCGCGGCCGAGGTTTACGCGCCGCTCAACCGCGTCGGCGACACGAACAATCCGAAATGGCAGGACGGCAAGGTCACCATGCCCCCGGGCTTCAAGGAGGCGTATCAGCAGTTCGTCGAGGCGGGCTGGGGCAGCCTCGACGGCCCCGGTGAATATGGCGGGCAGGATCTGCCCTTCACCCTCGCGACCGTGGTGATCGAGGCGCTCGGCACCGCCAATATGGGCTTCACCCTCTGCAGCATTCTGACCCCCGGCGCGATCCACGCGCTGATGGCCTATGGCACCGGGGAACAGCGCCAGACGTGGCTGCCCAAGCTCGTGACCGGCGAGTGGAACGGCACGATGAACCTGACCGAGCCCGCCGCGGGCAGCGACGTCGGCGCGCTGCGCTCGACCGCCGAAAAGGTCGCCGAAGGACCAAACGCGGGCCTGTACCGGATCAAGGGGCAAAAGATCTTCATCACCTTCGGCGAGCACGATCTCACCGACAATATCGTCCATCTCGTCCTCGCGCGCACCCCCGGCGCGCCCGAGGGGACGCGCGGCATCTCGCTCTTCCTCGTCCCCAAATATCGCCTCGACGCGGACGGCAATCCCACGATTTCGAACGGCGTCCATTGCGCCTCGATCGAGCACAAGCTCGGCATCCACGGCTCGCCGACCGCAGTGATGGTCTATGGCGAGGGCGAAGATTGCCTCGGCGAGATCGTCGGCGACGAGATGGGCGGCATGCGCGCGATGTTCGTGATGATGAACAACGCGCGCCTGATGGTCGGTTGCCAGGGCGTCCAGATCGCCGAGCGCGCGCTGCAACAGGCGCAGCGCTATGCCGCCGAGCGCGTCCAGTCGTCGCTCGCGGGCAGCGCCGACCGCACCCCGGTGACGATCGAACACCACCCCGACGTCAAGCGGATGCTCTGGCGGATGCGCGCGCAGACCGAGGCCGCGCGCGCGCTCATCTATTACGCATCGGCGCAGACCGACTTCGGCAAGCTCGGCGACCAGGCCGCCGCGCTGCGCGCCGAGGTGCTCATCCCGCTCGCCAAGGCGCACGCGACCGACATCGGCTGCGAGGTCGCCAGCCTCGGCGTCCAGGTGCACGGCGGCATGGGTTTCATCGAGGAAACCGGCGCCGCGCAGCATTATCGCGACGCGCGCATCGCGCCGATCTACGAGGGCACCAACGGCATCCAGGCCGCCGATCTCGTCGGGCGCAAGCTCGGCATGGCGGGCGGCGACGGGGTGCGCTCGCTCATCGACGATATCGCGCGCGGCGCCGCCGATTTCCCCGAATTGGGGCAGCTCGCCGAAGCGTGCCGCCACGTCACCGACTGGCTCGAAACCGCGACCGTCGCCGACCGGCTGGCGGGCAGCTATCCCTATCTCACCATGCTGTCGACCGCGACCTGCGGCTGGCTGATGGCGACGCAGCACAAGGCGGCAGAGGCCGCGCTGGCATCGGGCGAAGGCGACGCCGCCTTCCTGCGGGCGAAGCTCGTCTCGACGCGCTTCTACCTTCAGCAGATCGTGCCCGCAGCGACCGGCCTCGCGGCGTCCGCGCTCGCCGGCGACGCAGCGCTCGCGCCCCTTCCCGCGATCGCCTGAAACAACAGGATTTCCGCGCCCTCCGGCGACCGGCCGGACGGCAAGGAAGGATTCATAATTAACGCGATGCTAACCATCGGCGGCTAGGACGTTCCGGCAATTGCTGGAGACGTGCGTGCCCATTCCGGTCAAGAGTCTGATTATCAGCTGGCGCACGATCGGCCTGTCGCTGCTGCTGAGCGTCGTTGTCGGCCTGACATCGGTCGGCGAGCCCGTCGACCGCGTGATCGAGGCGTCGATCGGGCGCGTCGCGTGGCGCCCCGTATCGGGCGAAACCGTCGTCGTCGGCGTCGACGACAAGACGCTGCAATCGCTCCAGAATCAGGAGCTGACCGTTGCCAATCACGCAAAAATCATCCGCGCTATCAACGCCGCCGGTGCAAAGCGCCTATTCGTTGACTTTTCCTATCGGCGTCGGCTGACCGACCCCGATCTGCTAAAGGTCGCTGCGGCCGTGCATCAGATGGGGGACCGGATCATCCTCGCGGTTCCCGCAGCCAAAATTCAAGGTACCGAGGTCAAGGTCGACTATTGGCCTCCCGCCTCGATGGGGGACCGGGCAAAACGCGCCTGTATCTGTTGGGAGTATGAGTTCTGGCAAGTGTGGCGGGTGCCGCTTGCGGTGTCGGTCGACGGCCGCATCCTGCCCAGCTTCGCCGCGCTGCTTGCCAACCGTCCGCTCGACAAGCCGTCGGTGTTTCAGCTCGATTATTCCTACGACACTTCGACCATAAAGGAATATAGTGCGGTCGACCTGCTCACGGGCCGCGTCGGCGCCAAGGAACTTCGCGGCAAAGACGTCATTTTCGCGCCGACAAATTCGGCGGCGTTCGACCAACATTTCCTGCCTGGCCATGATACCATGGCGGGCGCATATATTCACCTGATCGCAGGTGAAGCTCTGAAGCGTGGCACCCCTATCGACCTCGGCTTCCTGCCCGGGCTTGCACTGACGTTCGTGGCGATGGTGGCGTCGCTGGCTTTTCGCCGCGGCCGCTGGTTCGTTCGCGTCGCCTTCGCGATGACACTCGCCCTGATCGCCGCCAAAGTGGCGCTCAGCCTTTCGCTCGTGTCGACCCAGATCGGCGCCGCCTGTTTCCTGATCGCGGCGCTCAGCGCCAATGTGTCGCGCACCCGTCGCCGCGATTCGGCCCAGCGCGAAAACCCCGTGTCGGGCCTGCCCAATTTCGAGGCGCTCCGCTCGCAGGCTCCGTTCGGCAGCGCGACCGTCATTGCTGCGAAGGTCGTCAATTTCGAGGATCTCGCCGCCTTCATTCCGGGCGACGGCATCGGCCAGCTCGTCGAACAGGTCACGCGCCGCCTGCAACTCGCCTCGCAGGGCACCGTGCTGCACCACGACCTCGACGGCACGTTCGCGTGGCTCGTCCCCTATTACCAGCACAGCCAGATCGAGGGCCAGCTTGCCGGCCTCGCCGCGCTGTTCAACGCGCCGCTGACGATCGGCGAGCTGCGGGTCGACGTTGCCATCGCCTTCGGGGTCAACGACGAGTTCGAGGGGTCGAACGCGCAGCGTCTCGCCGCCGCGCTCGTCGCCGCCGAACAGTCGATCCGCGCGCGCGCGCTGTGGACCAAATATACGCCGCGCGAAAAGGAGGATGCCGGCTGGCAACTTTCCTTCCACTCGCAGCTCGAGGATGCGCTCACCGGCGGCGACATCTGGGTCGCCTTCCAGCCGCAGTACGAGATCGCGTCGAAGCGGCTCGTCGGGATCGAGGCGCTGGTGCGCTGGACGCACCCGACGCGCGGGCCGATTCCGCCCGACGAGTTCATCGTCCAGGCCGAAAAGAGCCAGGACATCTATCGCCTCACCCTGTTCGTGATGGATCAGGCGATCCGTTCGGCGGCGCAGCTCCGCGAGCGCGGCATATCGGCGCATATGTCGGTAAATCTGTCGGCGACCTTGCTCGACCATCGCGACCTCGTCGGCACGATCCGCGTCATGCTCACCGCGCATCACCTGCCGCCCGAACTGCTCACGATCGAAGTCACCGAAACCGCGCAGATCGAAAACAGCCGCGAGGCGCGCCAGACGCTCGCGCAATTCCGCCGCGCCGGCATCCGCCTGTCGATCGACGATTATGGCACCGGCCAGTCGAACCTTGAATATCTGACCGAGATCGAAGCCGACGAGATCAAGATCGACAAGCGATTCGTGATGACGATGCGCGATTCGCAGCGCAACCTCGAGGTCGTCAAATCGACGATCGAACTCGCGCATCGCCTGGGCGCCGTCGCGGTCGCCGAAGGCATTGAAGATGCACCGACTTTGGCCCTGCTTGAACAATTGGGCTGCGATATCGGTCAGGGATATCTGCTTGGAAAGCCGCAACTATTTTCCGAGCTGGTCAACAGCCTCGCCGCCACTCCGCAAAGCCGCACCGCCTAGCCGCCAAAATGGCGGTAATTGTTAAGGTTAAGACTCGCTTTACCATGTCGATTAAGGTATATGCTGCGTTAACTGTTCTTCGTGGGCAGTGCCAACAGGAGATCTGACATGGGTTGGTTCTGGAAGTTCCTGGGCGGCGGCGGCACCGGCAACGGCGGCGGCGACGCGTAAGCCAGGATAGAGATTAAAAGGGTCCCGGATGTTTCCGGGGCCCTTTTTCTATGCCCGCCGAACGCCCGCCCGATGTTGTGATTGACCCCCGAATTTTTTCGGGCCGCCGTGCCCCTTTTGCCACAGCCCGCCAAACCCCGCGGAAACGCTGGCGATCGGCCCGTGAAACGGTCGATACTGTCGACGAAGCGAATCAAATTATCGACGAGTTGAGTCTCGAAGCTGTCATTTAGCGGCTTGCATCGACGCGCCGACGTGGCACTATGGATGGTGGGTAGACCACGGGGGCACCCCAACAAATAGTATTTGGCCGGAAGTGGCGGATTTCCGTCGTCCATCCCATATGGACACGGGAAAACCCCTTCTGCGCCCGAAAATAAGTGCCCGACGGTCGCTGGAGATGCTAAGACTGGGGCTTCGCCCCGAGTCGAACAGGACGGGAACAAACGCGCTGCGCGCGCGTCGGGAAACGGGGGCGAGTAAGATGGATTTTCGCGAGACAGAGCGGGTGGAGACGAACGACGTGGCAACGATGGAACTGACGAAGACGGACGCCCCGGCGGCCACCGAATCGAAGGCGGAAGGAAAGGCGGAAACGCCTGCAAAGCTTAACGATTCGGGCGAGCCCGCGGTGCACGCGCGCCGATTCGACGTCGCCGTCGACCGCAGCCGCGATTCGCTGCTCACCGACTTCGGCAAGGAGACGCTCGAGGACCGCTACCTCCTCCCCGGCGAATCCTATCAGGATCTCTTCGCGCGCGTCGCCTCGGCCTATGCCGACGATCAGGAGCACGCGCAGCGCCTCTACGACTATATCTCGAAGCTGTGGTTCATGCCCGCCACCCCCGTTCTCTCGAACGGCGGCACCGGCCGCGGCCTGCCGATCAGCTGCTACCTCAATTCGGTCGACGACAGCCTCGAGGGCATCGTCGGCACCTGGAACGAGAATGTCTGGCTCGCCAGCCGCGGCGGCGGCATCGGCACCTATTGGGGCGCGGTGCGCGGCATCGGCGAACCCGTCGGCCTCAACGGCAAGACCAGCGGCATCATCCCCTTCGTCCGCGTGATGGACAGCCTGACCCTCGCGATCAGCCAAGGCTCGCTCCGCCGCGGTTCGGCCGCCTGCTATCTCGACATCTCGCACCCCGAGATCGAGGAGTTTCTCGAGGTCCGCAAACCCTCGGGCGACTTCAACCGCAAGGCATTGAACCTTCACCACGGCGTCCTCATCACCGACGAATTCATGGAGGCCGTCCGCGACGGCAAGGAATTCGACCTCCGCAGCCCCAAGGACCAGAGCGTCCGCGGCACCGTCGACGCGCGCTCGCTGTTCCAGAAGCTCGTCGAAACGCGCCTCGCGACCGGCGAGCCCTACATCATCTTCATCGACCAGGTGAACCGCATGATGCCGAAGCATCACCGCGACCTCGGGCTCAAGGTGTCGACCTCGAACCTCTGCTCGGAAATCACGCTGCCGACGGGGCGCGACCATCTCGGCAACGATCGCACCGCAGTCTGCTGCCTCTCGTCGCTCAACCTCGAAACCTGGGACGAGTGGAACGGCGACAAGCGGTTCATCGAGGATGTCATGCGCATGCTCGACAATGTCCTCCAGGACTATATCGACCGCGCCCCGCCCGAAATGGCGCGCGCGAAATATAGCGCCAGCCGCGAACGCAGCGTCGGCCTCGGCGTCATGGGCTTCCACAGCTTCCTCCAGGCGCGCGGCCTGCCGTTCGAGGGCGCGATGGCGAAGTCGTCGAACCTGCGCATCTTCAAGCATATCCGCGCGCAGGTCGACGCCGCCTCGATGCTGCTCGCCAAGGAACGCGGCCCCTGCCCCGACGCCGCCGATCAGGGCGTGATGGAGCGTTTCAGCTGCAAGATGGCGATCGCGCCGACCGCGTCGATTTCGATCATCTGCGGCGGCACCAGCGCGTGCATCGAGCCGATCCCGGCGAACATCTATACGCACAAGACGCTCTCGGGCAGCTTCTCGATCCGCAACCCGCACTTGGAAGCGCTCCTCGTCGACAAGGCGAAGAACAGCGACGCGGTGTGGAACTCGATCCTCGAAAAGGGCGGCAGCGTCCAGCACCTCGACTTCCTGACGCAGGACGAGAAGGACTGCTACAAGACCAGCTTCGAGATCGACCAGCGCTGGCTGCTCGAACTTGCCGCCGACCGCACGCCGTACATCGATCAGGCCGCCTCGCTGAACCTGTTCATCCCCGCCGACGTCGAGAAATGGGACCTGCTCATGCTCCACTACCGCGCGTGGGAACTCGGCATCAAATCGCTCTATTACCTCCGCTCGAAATCGGTGCAGCGCGCCGGCTTCGCGGGCGGGGTCGAGGCCGACAACACGCCCGACGCGCCGAAATACGAACTCAGCGCCGAAAGCACCGACTACGACGAGTGCCTGGCTTGTCAGTAAAGCATAAAACCCCTCTCCCCTTGTGGGAGAGGGAGGGGCCCGTCGCCGCGTGAGCGGCGATGGGAGGGTGAGGGGAAGAGGCCGCAAGGCCGACCTCCCCCGGTGGACGACCGAAAGAGCGCGCACGCTCCGCCGCGAAGCCACCGATGCCGAGAAGCGCATGTGGCGCGCCTTGCGAGAGGCTTTTCCTCACGCAAAGTTCCGCCGCCAGCAAGCTCTCGGGCCCTTTTTCGCCGATTTCGCATCGCACGCCGCGCGGCTGGTGATCGAGGTCGACGGAGGACAGCATGGCGAAGCGGTCGCCTACGACGAATCGCGGACACGCTTCATCGAGGGGGAAGGATACAGGGTGATCCGCTTCTGGAATGACGATGTGATGACGAATATCGAGGGCGTGCTGATGCTGGTTGAAACCGCACTCACCCCCTCACCCTCCCAAGGCTGACGCCTTGGGCCCCTCCCTCTCCCACAAGGGGAGAGGGAATCTGGACCGAGTTTCGACTGGAGTACGCCGATGCCATTGCTGGAAGCCCGCAAGACCTACAAGCCCTTCGAATATCCCTGGGCCTATGATTTCTGGAAACGCCAGCAGCAGATCCACTGGATGCCCGAGGAAGTGCCGCTGGGCGAGGATTGCCGCGACTGGGCGCAGAAGATTTCGGATCACGAGCGCAACCTGCTCACCCAGATCTTCCGCTTCTTCACCCAGGCCGACGTCGAGGTGCAGGACTGCTACCACGACAAATATGGCCGCGTGTTCAAGCCGACCGAGATCAAGATGATGCTGACCGCGTTCAGCAACATGGAAACGGTGCACATCGCGGCGTACAGCCACCTGCTCGACACCATCGGCATGCCCGAGAGCGAATATGGCATGTTCCTCGAATATGACGAGATGCGCGCCAAGCACGACTATCTCGGCACCTTCGGGGTCGACAGCGACGAGGATATCGCGCGCACTCTCGCGATGTTCGGCGGCTTTACCGAAGGCTTGCAGCTCTTCGCCAGCTTCGCGATGCTGATGAACTTCCCGCGCTTCAACAAGATGAAGGGCATGGGCCAGATCGTCAGCTGGTCGGTGCGCGACGAAAGCCTCCACTGCGAGGGGATTACGCGCCTGTTCCACGCCTTCGTCAAGGAACGCGACTGCCTGACCAAGGCGGTGAAGGAAGACATCATCGACTGCTGCCAGAAGACGGTGCGGCTCGAGGATGCGTTCATCGACCTTGCCTTCGAACAGGGCCCCGTCCCCGGCATGACGCCGAAGGAGATCAAGCGCTACATCCGCTACATCGCCGACTGGCGCCTGGGGCAGCTCGGCTTCCAGCCGATCTACATGATCGACGAGCACCCGCTCCCCTGGCTCGCCCCGCTGCTCAACGGCGTCGAGCACGCGAATTTCTTCGAAACCCGCGCCACCGAATACAGCAAGGCCGCGACGCGCGGCGACTGGAACCAGGTCTGGACCAGCTTCGACAACCGCAAGAAGGCGAAAGCCAACGACGACGGCGCCGCGGCGATCGAAGCGAGCGACGAGGGCGAAGATATGTTCGCCAAGGCGGGGATCGCCGCGGAGTAAATGGCCAACTCGCCCTACCGCCCGGAGTTCGAAGCGGCGCTCCGCCTCTTCGCGCGGGTGAGCGAAGCGATGGTGGCGCGCGGCCTGTCGCGGCCGATATTGGTCGGCGGCGCAGCGGTGGAATATTATTCGGGCAGCGCCGTGACGACCGGCGATTTCGACATCTGCTCGCCGTGGCAGGATGCGCTGGACGAAGAATTGCAGCGTGCGGGCTTCGTCCGCCCGTCGGGCGCCGGACAATTGGTGCGCGGCTGGCTTCATCCCGCACTCAAGCTCGGCTTCGAAATCGTCGCGTCGGTTCCGATGGACGGCAATATCGACCGGGATCATGTCCTTCTGGTCGAAGACACCGGCGACGGATCCAGCTTTGCGATTATTTCGGTCGAAGATCTGATCGCCGACCGCGTGGCCCAATATGCGTCGGGGACCGCGAAAGACCGGCTCGATCAGGCGCGGATATTGCTGGCCCTTCACCCGACTGCCGATCTCGACTATCTTGAACGCCGCATAAGACAGGAAACGGCTGGGGACTATGGCATCGCAGCGCTCGAAATCTGATCTCGCGCCCGACTGGACCGGGCCGCGCGTCAACTTTGCCGATTTTGCGGCAAGCCTTGCCGCGCGCCGCGCCGCGCTCGGCAACCCCGAACTCCCGCGCAACGCGGGCGATCGGCGCACCGCCAGCAAACGGGCGCTGCTGAAAGCCATAGAAGCCGCCGGCGGCAAGTGGTAGCTGCCCCCCAATTCACAGCAGGACGCCGGAAACCCGAATGACCGACAAGAAAAAACTCAAACTCCTGATCCTCAGCCAGCCCCAGCGCGCGGTGCTGGAAGGCCTCTCGAACCGCCGCCCGCAACTGCCGACCGATCCCGTCCGCGACGAGCTCGTCGCGCTGGGTCTGGTGGTGCAACAGGGCGCCAAATGGGCGCTGACCCCGACGGGCAAGAAGGTGCTGGCGGCGGGATCGAACCGGCGGAACGCGGGCGGGTTTTCGGTTTGATGATGACATTTAGGAGTATCAGGCCGTGAGCCTTAAAGCTGTCAAAGATTTTGCCACGGAATTTGAAGGCAGAGAATTCGGAACCATATTGGCCGACCCGCCTTGGCGTTTCGCCAACCGAACTGGAAAGATGGCTCCTGAACACCATAGGTTAAGCCGCTATGGCACCATGGATCTGGAAGAAATCAAAGCTCTTCCAGTCGTAGAGGTCGCCGCAAAACCTTCCCATTTGTACCTCTGGGTTCCAAACGCGCTTCTTAGAGTCGGTTTCGAAACTCACGCTGACCGAGCCAATCGGCGGATCATGAGCATGGCGGCGGCGGCGTAGAGGAAGGCTGCGGCGGATTTGAGGGTGGCTTCCACGTCCTTGGCCAGACGCCGGT